>Ga0334886_1000024_pt1 | contig 244143 bp, 214 predicted proteins | sample GraSluR1_MG_9_FD_207232 | JGI IMG/M metagenome (GOLD analysis project Ga0334886, IMG submission 207232) | Sludge microbial communities from methane-producing bioreactor in Wageningen University, Netherlands - Granular Sludge_27_06-R1 | ecosystem: Engineered > Bioreactor > Anaerobic >...
CGAGTTCTTTCATTCCAGCGCGGTGGAGAACATCGTGGAGCTTCTGCGGGAGGGAGAAGAGGTCTCTCTTCACGTGGAAGAGTCCTCCACCCATGTTGCAGCGGGAATGAAAGAACTCGGAGCACTCCGGCAGGAGCAGAGCGCCAGGGTAGAGGAACTGAAGAAACTTGCCAGCTCCTACCACCTGGGGGAAGACGAGGCTCCCCGGCTGACCCTCAAAAGATAGCCTGCCGTAGCCCACAAAAGAGACAAAAAACAACGACGAAAGAGGGGGCTCTCTCAGGCCCCCTCTTTCGTCGTCATATATTCCAGAATCTTCCGCCCCCCCGCATGAAAGGAAAGCTCCGCCATGCGGGGGGGAGCGACCAGGGCAAAGCCTTCGGGAAGCTCCCCAGGAGGTGCCTCAATCCAGAAGCATCGCCACGCCTCCAGAAGCACCCGGTTCACCGTAAAGGAGTGCCGCACCGAGCAGAGCCTCTCCCCCACCGTCACCGCAAAGCCACGCTCCCGGAAAAAAACCTCCAGAGAGTTCCGGAGCGCCCCCCTCTGAAAGATCTCCGTCTGCGGGAACTCCCAGAGCCCTCCCAGGAGATCCCCCTCGGGACGGCGGTACAGAAGATAGTACCCCCGTGAATCTTGAAGAATTCCCGCCCCCACATGCCGCTGTACCACCGGAGCTTTTTTCTCCTGCCGGGGACGCTGCAACACCGTTCCCCTGCTCCGGGCAAGACAGAACTGCTCCAGAGGGCAGGCTTCGCAGTTCGGCTCTCTCGGAGTGCAGCAGAGAGCCCCGAACTCCATGAGAGCCTGGGTTACCTCTCGGGGGGGATACATCTCCATAACTTTAAGAATTATCTCTTCCAGAATTCCCCGAAATCCCCGATCTTTGGGAGACCGCTCCCAATCGAGATACCGGGCAAAAAAACGCTCCACGTTGGCATCCACCGCGGGGACAGCCTGATTCCAGGCGATGCTCGCGATGGCCCCTGAGGTATACTCCCCCACTCCGGGAAGCTCCAGAAGCTCCTCTCGGGTTCGGGGAAGCTCCCCCCCCCCAAGGGCCGTGATCTTCTCCGCCGCAGCCTTGAGATTCCGGGCTCGCCGGTAGTATCCCAGCCCCTCCCAATATTTGAGAATCTCCTCCTCCGAAGCCTCCGCCACATGACGAAGGGAGGGAAAACGCTCAATCCACCGCAGAAAGTAGGAGACCCCCCGATCCATCTGGGTTTGCTGCAGCATGATCTCCGAAAGCCAGACGTGATAGGGGTGGTACTCCCTTCGCCAGGGAAGAGGACGCCGGTGCTCCCGGAACCAGGAGATCAGTTTTTCCCCAAAGGAAGGCCCCAAAATCTCGGTAAAATCAGGCATGCTCTCCAAGAGCGATCACCGAAGCCTGCCAGCGGTAAAAATCCAGCACACTCTCGAAGGTTCCCGTGAGAGTTCTTCCGGTAATGCGTTCAGACCCCGGCACCAGGGAAGCCCGGTCACACTGGAGAGTTGTACAGAAGGTGACGCTTCCCTGACAGGGAAGGGCAACGTCGAAGGGGGAAACCGCTCCCGCAGCAACCTTGTCAAGAGCCTCCAGAGCGGCCTTTTGGAGAAGAACCTTCGTCTGAGCCGGTCCGAGAAGACGAGCCGCATGGGCTCCGCACCCCTCTTTAACGGCACAGCAGGTAACTCCTTCTCCGAGGATACTCCTGGCTTCGCAGCAGACCGCATAATCCCCCGTAACGAGGGCCACCGGAACCCTCAAGGCTCCGCAAGCCGCAGCATTAAGCCCCGTCTCCCCCACAAGCTGACGGTTGAGACGCACCTCGAAGGGAGAGAAGCCCATGGTGTGGTCCATCACGGCCTTTTCGGTTCCCGCCATGGCGTGATAAGCCACGAAAAAGGCCGCGTCACACTCCGCCACCCCCTCTACCATACCGAGAATCTTGGAGGAACCACTGCAGAGTTGCAGCTTTTCCGAATCGGGAAAATCCCGAAGATCCAGGTTTCTCATGGCAGAATGAGCATCGTTGATGAGAATTTCTTCCACACCCCACTCCAGAGCAGCCTCCACCAGAACACGCACATCGAAGAGCTGCATGGCCCTTCCTAGGGGATATTCCGGACTCTTGGGCAGCACCTGGGAAAAGGAGACCAGCCCCGTGGCCCCCTCCATATCACAGCTCAGAAAGAGCTTCATTCGGGATGCTTTCCCTCGCCACAGAGAGAGCATCCCTTGCAGGGGGCATACCCCCACTCGGAGAGAATATTCGGGTTCTGCACAAAGGGGCGCCCCAAGCCTATAAGGGTGCAGCAACCACGCTCCAGAAGGGATTCCGCCTCCTCCAGAGAACGGATATTTCCCGTACAGAGCACCGGGACATCCCCAACCCTCTGCTGAATCGCCGCCGCATAGGGGGCCCAGGGGGCAGTTCGGGGAGCGTCAAAACCACAGAAATTCCCGCTCACGCTGATCATATCCACCCCAAGGGCGGCGAGTTCTTTCCCCGCCCAGAGAACATCCTCGAAGGCAAGCCCCCGGGGCTTCTCCCCGAGTTCGTCCGCCACTCCGAGACGCACCGAAAGAAGAGCATCCCCCAGCTCCTCCCGAAGGGCCGCCACGATATCCCGAAGAAGCCGGGAACGCCCGGCAATCTCTCCACCGTACGCATCTCGCCGGAAATTCGTAAGGGGGCTCAAAAATTGCCCCAGGAGGAAACCGTGGCAGGCGTGCACCTCCACCCCAACATACCCCGCGCGTATCCCCCGAAGAGCCGCCTGCACAAAGGCCTGGCGCATCTCTTCACAATCCCCTTTGGTCATCTCCCGGGGGATCACACCTTCGAGCCCCTTAGGGTGCGGTACCGGCGAGGGTGCCAGAGGGAGAAAGCCCCCCTGCAGAAGCTCCGGATCCTTCACAGCGCTCCCCGCATGGTTGATCTGCACCAGAGCGGGAACCCCGGCATTCCGGAAGATCTCTCCCAGAGGAGCATGCTTTTCCACAAGCTGCTCTGCGTGCAGGCTGTACTGCCCTCGTCGGACGTAGCCATCCCGGCGTACTGCATGATGCTCCAGCGTCACCATCCCCGCCTGCCCGGCAGCAAACTTTCGGTACAGATCCATCCCCTTCTCGGTGGGAACCCCCTCATCGTCGGCGCTTCCCGATGCCATGGGGGCCACCACCACCCGATTCGACAGCACTCTCCCCCGCATCTCAAGCGGCGACCAGAGCAATTCTTTCATCAGCATACACGCTTCCTCCTTCCGGGGAGTTTCAGAACTACACGTTAAATCGAATTTCGATCATATCTCCGTCCTGCACCAGATAATCCTTCCCCTCCAGGCGGAGAAGCCCCTTCTCGCGACAGCCCCCCAGGGTCGCTCCCGCTTCGATGAAATCGCGATAGTGCACCACCTGGGCCCGGATGAATCCCCGGGCGAGATCGCTATGAATGGCCCCCGCCGCATCCACCGCCGTATCTCCCTGGGAGATCGTCCAGGATTTCACCTCATCTTTACCGGTGGTGAAGAAAGAGATCAGCCCCAAAAGGCGGTAAGCCTCTCCGATAAGGCGATCCCGGCCGGGTTCGGTAATGCCGAGATCCCCCATAAACTCCTGCTGCTCCTCCGGAGAAAGCTCCCCCATCTCCATCTCCATGCTGCCGTAGACCCGCACCACCCGAATGCCGTGCTGCTCCATAAGGGCCTGAAATTTCTCGTGCTCCGGAATAACCTCAGGGTTCACCTGAGTTTCATCCAGATTCAGCACCACCATTTCGGGCTTACGGCTCAAGAAGGTAAAACCTCGGAGTGCCCGATCCTCCGCCTCAGAAAACGTCATCTCCCGAAGAGGACGCTCCTCCAGCAGAAAGTTCTGGCATCGTTCGAGAAGCTCCAGCTCCTTCTCCTCCTCGGGAAGCCGCTTCTTCTTAGCCTGCAGCCTCTCCCGACGGTTTTCGATAACTCCCAGATCCCGATACATAAGTTCACCCTCCACGATCTCCCAATCCCGACAGGGATTGATATCGTTCTCGGGGTGCGCCACATCGGGGTTGGAGAAGCAGCGAATCACGTGGATAAGAGCATCCGCATCCCCCACAAAGGAGAGAAAGGCATTTCCAAGTCCCGCCCCCTTGCTGGCATCTCTGGAAAGCCCAGCCAGATCGACGAACTCCATGGTGGCGGGGGTACTCTTTTTGGGCTCGAAAATTTCCGTCAGCTTTTCATGCCGAAAATCTGGGACCGACACCATGGCCTTGTTGGGATCTGTCTTTCCTCCCGCATAAGCCTTAACCTCTGCCCCGGCCCGGGTAATAACGTTGAAAATCGTGGATTTCCCCGAAAGGGGGAGCCCTACGATGCCACAATGTATCATAGTTTTTCTCTCCTCTATTCCATGGAATTGACCCTCCGCCGAAAAGTTTTCTCCGGCGATTGAGGGGAAGACAAGTTTTTTACCAAAAAAGCATGGACTCTTCGAGCATACACATACAGCAAAGGATACCACAAGGAGAGCCGAAGAGGGGGGAGATCAAAAAGAGTTTTTTTATCGCAAAATGCCTAAAATATCTGAAATGTCTGATTTAACAATAAATATCAGTATGATGTTGACAATTAGCAAATACGTGCTACCATTCCGGTGGATTTTCGGGAGCAGAGACTCTCAAAAAATAAAAACCCCCGAAAGAGCGTGCAACGCTCTCCTTCACAGGATAGCTTTTCCATAAAGGGACCCGCACCAACCAACACACACCGCTTATGAGGAGGACCGTACGGTCCTCCTCATACATTTTCCCCCTTTTGAGTGCGACCTGCGCATTTTTACGTTGCACAACCCCGTGAGCAAGGGTAAACTGATCTCGAAAACATGACAAAGGGAAAAACCGCCAGGCTTTTTCCATGCCCCAGGCAAGGGAGGGAAAAAAATGTCCCCAACAGACGAAACGCAGGCTCTGGAAAATGAGGATTTCGAAAAAAACCCCGTCATTATGGGATTCGAAAAGATCGCTTCGGAACTCCGCAAAGAGGGGTACACCGTGCTTCTCTGCATCGCCCCCTATGACCCTCAAACGGGAGAGGCCCCGCGCATTGCAGGCACGGTAATCTACAAGGGCACTTCCGAGAATCCGGAAAACGTGGAGTTCCGCACCATCGAACAGATCGGCATAGCTACAGGAATTATCGCCCCAGGAGGAAATGCCTGATAAGGAGAGACTTCATCCATGTGCAGAATGCTTCTCGCCAACCGAAACGGCATCCATCGTCTTCAGCACGCTCTCGAAACCATTCCCGGCTGCTCCTCCCTGAAAGCCTATCTCGAAGCCCTGGAGCTTCGAGACGGAGGCGAGGGGAACGGCTACGCCCTGCTCAAAAACCACGCAATTTCAGAGTTTCGCAAGGGGGTTTTCCTTACCTGCGGCGAAATCGCTGTGCGCATGCTCGAAGCAGAATACGACTGGGTGCTCTTCCACTCCCGAGAGGCCAGCGAAGGCTCCGTCACCGATACTAACTGCCACCCCTTCTTCATCCCCGGCACACCTCAGCTCGTGGCAGCAGTAAACGGCAACGAGGCATCCCTCTCGGGGCTCGCCCGGGCAGGGGGGAACATTACAGACAGCGAGTTCATCCTCCGCATGATCTCCCGGATGAAGCTCCCCCTCTTTCCAACACTCCAAACCTTTGAATCTAACTTTTTCGGCTTTTACGGAGGATTCCCCTTCGTCAAAAAGGGGAACCGGGATATGCTGATTTGGGAAGAAGGAGAAGGCATAGTCTTTGCCAGCGACTTCCCCTTCGGCATGAAGGGCCTTGTGAAACCCCCTCAGAACTACTGCTGGTACAACCACAGAGAGCTTGGAGTGATTCGCTGATGCGCTCCTTTACCATCTTCTTCTCCACGGTGCTTCTTGTCTATCTAGGGATGAATTTCTACGTGCTCCGGCACCTGCGGCAGGCCTTCCCCTCTGTAAAAGGAGCACTCTCACTTCTCTGGATTCTCGGGGCTCTCATCTTTCCTCTCGGGAGGATCTTCCGCCCCTCCCTCCCGGAAGAGTTGTCCTTTCTCATCTTCTTCGCCGGAGGGATCTTTCTGGCGGTGCTCATCCATGCCCTCTTCGCAGGGGTGCTCTGGGATCTTCTTAAAGGGGGGATACGGATCTTCTCCGGAAGATGGCCCACCCCTAAGGAAACCCACAGTTTCTGGCTTTTCGCCGGAGCGGCTGTTCTGGCACTTCTCTTCTGGGGGTACGGCAACACCACCGCCCTGCGCACCCATACCCTTGACCTTCAAGCCTACAGCCCAGGGGTTGAGACGGAAAAAACCTACCGTATCGCCTTTCTTTCGGATATCCACGCGGGGAGAGTGGTGGGGGAGAAAAAACTTGGCCTCATGGCATCCAGAGTGAGGGAACTCTCCCCGGATCTGGTGATCCTGGGGGGGGATATTCTCGAAAATTCCCCCGAGGTGGGGGATGCTATCGGATTCCCCCAAACCATGCAGGCCCTGCAGCCCCCCCTGGGGCTTTACGGGGTGACGGGAAACCACGAATACTACGCCAATCTTGCCCGAGACACCGCCTATCTCGAAAGCTGCGGCATTTCACTCCTTCGGGACGAGGTCACCGTGGTGGATGGCAGCTTCCTCCTCCTCGGCAGAAACGATACCCAGGCCCCCCGTTTCGGAGACACCCACAAGCATCCCAAGGAAATTCTCGCCACCCTGGAGGAGAAGTACCGGGGATATCCCCTTCTCGTGGCAAACCACACCCCCACTAAGGAGGACTTCCGCCAGGCGGTGGAATCCGGGGTTCTTCTCCAGCTTTCGGGGCACACCCATAACGGGCAGATCTTCCCCTTCAACTTCGTCACCGGAATCCTCTTTCCCAAGAGCTGGGGGCTTCTCACCTCGGGAGATACGAATCTTTACGTCTCCTCCGGGGCAGGCACCTGGGGCCCCCCCATACGGACGAACTCGGTTTCTGAGGTGGTGCTGATCAATCTCCGCTTGCTACCGCTGGAGGAGTTGTAAGAAGGCAGACAGGCTTAAGGAAATTACGGTTGTGGCCGTAAGATTAGGCTTGAAAATAAAAACCAGGAGGCAAAAGAAGGCATGGGGGATCCTTACGACTTTGAAAAACTGATCTGCATGTACATGCAAACTCAGGGATGGAAAGCATACACCATGCCTCCTTGCAATGAGGGATACGATATTTATGCCGAAAAAAACGGTGTTCGAGCGGCAATCCAGGTAAAGGACTACAAGCGAACGGTCTCCACAAAACCCATCGAAAAATTTATAGAATTCATGGAATCACATAACAGCGAATTTGATAAAGGGTTCTTTGTTTCCTCAGAAAAGGGATTTTCCGCCCAGGCAAAAGCTTACGCCAACGAAACCACATCCATCAATCTTGTTCTCGGGGTCTACGATAAAGAGAAAAACACCATGGTATGGAGTCCCGTCAACAAAGACATGTCCAGGAAATATATTGGTGTCTGGACCTGCAAGGGGGGAACCGGAAAAACCACGGTGGCGGCTCATCTTGCGGGAGCCTTCGCCCTTTCCGGTTATGATGCCCTGCTCCTCGACCTGGATCCCCAAAAGAATCTCTCCAAAATGCTTGGGAAAGGCGTGGAAATCAGAGACAAGAAGGACAAGGCTACGGGAAAAATCACCGTGGTGGACTACAACGATTGGGACGAAACGAAGTACCGGGAAAAGGTGATCGTCTGCGATTGTAGCCCTGACACAAAAGCCAACCCGAAGGAAATGATCCGAAAGTTTGACTACTGCATCATCCCCATCCTGCTTACGCCCCTTGGAATCAATAAAAACGGCGTCGTCATCAACGAGACCTGCGCCACCATCCGTGCTGAAAACAACCATGCAAAGATCTTCGTTGTGGTCAACAATCTCATGACAAAAAGCGGCACCCGGGAAAAGAAGTTGAATGACTTTCTGAGAATGAAGATAGATCCCAGTATTCACTTTGCGGGGCGCTGTTATAACATAGATCCCTTCAAAGATTTTGCCCCATACGCCACAGCAAGGATCTACTCCACTGGGGCTATGGACATGTCATTGAGGGAGAAGTCCCGAGTCTTGCTTTCACCAAGGACGGAAATTCCTATCCGAAACAAGATTTCCTGAAGCTTGCCGAGCATATCCAAATGTACACAGATTTAGGGGGATTGTGATGAAAAAACGCCTCATCCCTCTTCTCCCAGCCTTCATCCTCAATGCATTTACAGCAACGCTCGTCTGCACTGCCACCATGCGCCATGTCGTAAGCCGGGAACATGCGGCAATGATCAGCGAGCTTCAGCAGCAAAAGATTTGGCTTGGGCAAAAGATCGCCTCCTCGGTGCTGGAGGTAAACCCGGATTTGAGGGAATCGGGGAAGGAGATTCTGGTAAGTCGAGATGGGAGTGTGGAAGTAGAGGAAAGGAAAAAATAACCCGGAGAATTTCGCAAACAGCACGGCACAACATAATTAAGGAGGCTATTCAATGGAAATAGCAAAAGTTACACTTGAATATCTTCGCATTCTCATTTGGCCTTTAGTTATAATAACGTTATTTCATCTGTTTCGAAACGAGCTGAGCCTACTTTTGAAGCGAGTAAAGCAAGCCAGCTTGCCTGGTAGCATATCGTTTGAGCTTTCCCCATGGGAAGAAGCTCAGAAACAAATCGCTGAGGTAAAGGAAATTTCCAACAACTTACAAAAAGAAGCTAAAACAACTACAGTAGGGCTTTCAGAAGCAAATCGGCGCATGTCTCGTCTTGGACTAACTCCTTCTCCAAGCGAACTCAACATGTCATATTATCGAGAATTTGCCGAAAAAGATCCCAGGATTGCGCTCGCAGGGCTTCGAATTGAAATTGATATCTTGGCAAGAAACCTTGCAAAGGGTTTTCGCATACCGCTTGATCCCTCTGATACGGGGATGCGACTTTTAAACAAACTGTTTTACAACAACGCAATCACTTCTGAGCAAATAGAACTTGTTAAAAAAGTTTACAGCTCTTGTAATGTTGCTATACATGGTCTCCCAATCACAAGAGCAGACGCTTTAGCTGTCATTGATGTGGCAGAAATTCTTTTGAATCAGTACATAAATTGGCTTAGTTGGGGCTTTGAAAACGAGCAGTAATTATTTTTCCCGAAAAAATTAAAAACAAGAAAGGTCTTCTTGATGATGAAGTTGAATTTTAGCTATAACACCGTCTTCTTCATACAATCACTTCCTCAAAACGAACCAGCCACAGGGGAAAAACTACATAAACTATTAAATCAAACAAACAGGGTAAGGAACGAATGTATACCAACTTACTTCTTCGACGTAGAAAATAAAAGAAGCTTTCTTGACATCCTTTCAGAAATCTCAAAGAAAATCAAGCGTTTTTACACATCAGAGAACAGAATAGTTAAGCCTATTATACAATTTGATTGTCATGGAAATAACTCTTGTTTTAGCCTCGCTGATGGCAGTACCATACCTTTCGAAGAACTCGCTGGTTTTTTTGGTGAAATAAACTTGGAATCAGGAATGAACTTAACAATAATTGGGGCTTCTTGCTTTGGTTCATACGTAAGTTCTTGCATTCTTGAATGCATTGAATGCAAGGGAAAGAACTCAAAAACAAGGGCGCCATTTAATATGTCCCTCGGATTTGACAAGACGGTACAACCTTGCAACTTGCAACAAATGCTTGCGGAATTTTATCTAATTACCAGGGAAGAAAATATGACACTCCCCCAAATTATAGGCCAGATAAACAGCATGCCTGAAGCAAAAGAAAGCCAGTTAAAACCTGTTTTCTCTAAAGATATATTCTATTCAGCAATTAACTATTACAAAAAAACACTTTGCACTGGAAGGGAACTAGAAGAACGCATTGACAGGATGATACGCGAGATTTATAGAAATAATGGGGGACGGCAGATAGACGAGGTGAGCATAAGAAAAGAATTGCGAAAAAAGATAGAGGATCCAAAAACAATAGTTGAATGGCATAACGAGAATGCTCCTTATTTCTTTGGCATAGATAAATTCCCCAAAAACAGAGACCAGCTGGAAAATCCATTGCAAATAATCAAAGATCCCTTGTTTCTGTCAAAAAAATAAGATTTCACATATGGAGGAGGCTGAAAAAACGTTCCAACGGAAACACATTGACGTATGGATTGTTATAGCGATATCTCTAATACTTTATGTGATCTTGGTTTAACACGGGTGGATTAGGATGGTTTTTTTAAATAGGCTTTCTATAAGAGGCAATACAGAAGACCACGACTTACTTTCGTAGCTCTCTGTGTTTCCAATTTGAACATCCTGCACGTTCTAAACGGAAGAGCTTGTTTCCGCCATCTCCCCCAGCAATCGCGCCCCACCACACACTATCTCTCGGCATCTATCTGTCCTTTGGTTTTGCGTTACTTGGCACCGGAAAACACCTTAAAACGTACTTCGCCAGACCCCATACTGACCCCAGACACGAAAAGAGGCCCAAGCTGAAGATGCTTAGGCCTTTGCTATCAGTGGTGCGCCGGACAAGATTCGAACTCGTAACCCTCAGATCCGAAGTCTGATGCTCTATCCATTTGAGCTACCGGCGCTTGTTTTTTTGCCGCCACGTATTATAGCAGAAGGCAGGAAAAAGCAAAACCCCTACACCCCACTACTCTACTCCTATCTATTCTCCCACGAGAACATCTATCCGAAGCCCTTCTCCAACCTCCTGAATCTCGCAACGCTTTACCTGCCAACCCAGAAGATCGAGCTGCGATTGCCCCAGAAGATCAAGCCCCGTCATGGCGCCGTAGTATGACGCAAGCTCCGGACGCTTTTCGCTGTTCAAAGCTTCGCAGATGGCACAAATCTCCTCTTTTGAGTGTTTACGATCATCCTCCACGGTGAGATGTAGCCCATCCTCCTCCTGATGCAGGGTAATCACCATCTTGCGACTTGCGCTGTCGAGCATGTAGCTTGAGATGCCTCCGATGAGGTGGAGCAGATACTCTTTCCTCTTCATAAGGATTGCCTCCATCCAGAATTATCTTTTCCCGGGCTGTGTATTCCAGGTTTTTACCGGGCACTACTCACGAACGGAACGGTACCACTCGATGATGGCCACAAAGAGCCCTACCGTCAACCCCCCGGCGAAACCGTTGTTGTAGAGGTTAAGCCCTCCATGCCATGCGCCGGTCTGCATTACCATGGCAAAGTGGGTGAATCCTGCCAGCACTCCCACGGAAAAGCCGAACTCCCCCGCCAGGGGGCCTACGGTGGTAACGAAAATCGCCGCCAGCACCGCTCCGGGATCGTTATGGGGCACCCCGAAAGCGAGGCATGCGAGAAAGACCCCGAGAACTACGGGGATGCTGTTTCGAGGGTGGGTTCCGAAAGCTCCGAACCCCATAACGGTAAAGAGCCCTCCCAGGGTGGGGCCGTTGAAGGCACTTCCGGTGGCGTAAAGGTAGAGCGATCCTCCGAGGCCCAGAATCCCCGCATTACAGAGAGCCCCGCCTATGGAGGCCATGTCCATGAAGTCGCTGGGAAGGCGCCCGGAAAAGTCCTGGATCTTCCAGAAATTTTTCCAGCAGGACTTTCCCTCCAAAAAGAGCGCCCCGAGAATGAGAAAGAGTGAGATCAGAGGCACCAAGAGAAGGAGCACCGGGGGATTCGTATCCAGCCACTCCATTTGAGAGACAAAAACCTGCTTCCCCGCCTTGATGAAGGAGGCCGCAAAGAGCCCCACAAAACCGCAGGTGAGGCCAATATTGTACAGGTTGTACCCCTGGTGAACATGCAGCATGGCCACCGCCACGGGGGGGAGCAAAAAGCCTGCAGCTACCCCGAGAAGAATCGCCACAAGCCAGGAAGAGAGAAGGGAATTTCCTATTTCACAGGCGAAAAAGGAGACAAGAGGAGCCAGGGCGGTTCCGAAGAGGGCTATTATCAGGTAATGTGCGAACCCTTTACGAGCAAATTTCGCAGAGAGATAAACTCCCGCGATGATAGGGAGGATGTTCGTCAGAGTCTTTCCAAAAAAGGCAAATCCCACCATGGTGAAGATCGCCGCAAAGGTAGGCCCCGAAAGCTTCACCCGGTTGCAGAGAACCAACCCGAGCCCCACAGCTCCCACAAGAGCCCCGTTGAGGAGCGTTCCGCCCACAGAGGCGACCTTCATAAAATCCCGAATCAGCCTTGCAGGGGTTTTCTGAAGAAAGAGAAAACCTTTCCAAGCAGAGTCAAAACCATCCACAAAAATTCCCAGAAGCGCAAGAAAGACAAGAAGAACCAGTACAAAAAAAAGCAATCTCCGATGTCGCAGAGTCATCAAAAAGTATCTCTCCTCTCTACACTACACTCTATTGCACGGCGCTGCAGGCATGCGGCACACAGAAGAACATCCTACTATTCCGAGGCCTCCCCCTGCACAAGCCGCCGCATCTCGTCGTATTCATACCGCCGGAGTAGCTTGATCAGGGTATCCGCCAGCTGGGGGTTCTCCGAAGCGATGTCCCCCTTGATGAAATCTTCCAGCCGGGAGACCTCTCCGGATTCCAGAACCTTGGAGAAGCGGTCTGCCGCCTCAGGAGAGAGTTTTTTCAAGGGCTCCTTCTGCTCCTGGGGGAAAAGCGCTTTCTGCCCTGAAGGCGAGGGCTTCCCCTCTTGTGAGGCCTCTCCGTAGGTATAACGAAGATGCAGGAGACGCCCAAGGGTTTCGAGAAGCTCCTCCTCCCGGAAGGGTTTACGTATGAACGCATCCGCCCCCATGCGGAGAACTTGGGAGCAATCTTCTTCCAGAACGCTGGCACTCACCATGATAACCGGAATGTGTGCGGTTTCGGGGCTTTCCTTCACCCGCCGGAGCACCTCCAAACCATCCATATGGGGCATTCTGCGATCCAGAAGAACCCCCTGGGGATGCGTATTCTCCAGATATGTCATGGCCTCCACACCATCTGCCGCCTCCTCCACCCGGAAACCCACATCCTCAAGAAGATGCCGCAGGAGATCCCGGTTGCTCTTCCGATCATCCACCACCAGAAGAAGGGGCGGAATCTCCGGCGAGAGAAGCCGAAGGATAGGAAGATGGGGCAGTTCGTACGTAGCATCTTCTTCCACCCCCGGCACCTCATCCCCCCGGAAGGAGAAAACGCAGAGGGCCCCTCCTCCGGGAACGTTTGTAAGGGCCAGATCCCCCCCCATGAGGCGGGCATAGTGTCTGCTGATGGGAAGCCCCAGGCCGGTTCCTCCCTTATCAATTCCCTCTCGGGTCTGTTCGAAGGGCTCAAAGATTTTTTCCAGCTCCCCCTCGGGGACACCGGGCCCGGAATCCCAGATCTTGAAGAAGATCTGTCTCTGACGCACTCCCAAAGATTCGCTCTCAATCTCGAAGAGGATCTTTCCCTGGGAGGAAAATTTTACCGCATTTCCGAGGATGTTCAAAAGCACCTGGCGCACTTTCTTTTCATCTCCGAGGAGATACGGAGGAACCTCGGCATTGCGCCGGATCTCCAGCAGTATTTCCCGATGCTCCACCTCGGGACGAAAAAGCTTTTCCATCTGGGAGATCATGCCGTGAAGGTCGAAGGGGGCCTCTTCAAGATCCACCCGTCCCGCCTCAATCTTGGACATTTCGAGGATGTCTGTGATAAGTTGCAGAAGATGATCTCCGCTCTTTTTGATGGTCTCCACAAACTCCCGCTGATGCACCGAGAGGGCGGGATCCCGCTTCATAAGCTGGGCGTAGCCGAGGATGGCATTCAGAGGCGTGCGAATCTCGTGACTCATGTTGGCGAGAAAGACGCTTTTGGCCCGATTGGCGGACTCTGCCCGGATCTTCTGCTCCTCCAGCTTGATCTCCACCCGTTGCCGCTCCGTCACCTCCGCGGCAAGCTTTCGGTTCCAGAAGAGGATAACGACCACAAAGATAAAGCCTGCGCCAAAGACTCCAAAAAAGACATTCCAAATCCTCTGCCAGTTTACATATCCCGGAATGGGGCGGGTGGTCCATTTGTCGAGGATAAGCTCCTTTTCGTTCTCCGTAACAGATGCCAGAAGACGGTTGAGGATAGGCACCAGCGGAGCCAGATCCCGGCGCACCCCCATACTCAGGAGATCCTCATAGGGGGTGGGAGCCACGATCTGCAGAGAGCCAAGACCGAGAAATTTTATGTAGTAGGAAAGCACCAGGTTGCTCTGGATAACGCCGTGTACCTGTCTCCGGTGGAGCGCCATCAGGGCTGCCTGGATATCCGGAAAGATTTTGAAGCGAATCTCCGGGTACTCCTCAAGAAGAATAGCGTTCACCGCATACCCCGCCACCAGCCCTGCGGTCTTTCCACGAAGGGAGCGAAGCCCTCCGACATAGTCCCCGTCCATACGGGCGGCAATGACCAGAGGTATATTGAGATAGGGGTCGGTGAAGGCAAGAAACTCCCGGCGCTCGGGCAGATCGTTGAGCCCCGGCACAAGATCCAGATCCCCCCCTCTGGCCCGTTCCATGGTCTCCTTCCAGGAGGAGGTGGCGACATATTCCAGATCAATCTGGAGATCCTTCTGAAGGAGGGCGAGATAGTCCGAGATAATCCCCTCGTGAGTACCGGATTCCCCCCAGAATTCCAGGGGGGGCCAGTCAGGATCAATGCCAATCCGCAGAGGCTCCACGCTCTTGAGCCACTCTCTTTCATGAGGGAAGAGGCGGAACTTCTGGGCAGTGCTGTAATCAGAATCCCCCGCCAGCCCGGGGAATCCACAGAAAACGACTGCAAGGACCCCCAGAAAAAGAACGCTCCTTCTCGGCAGTAAAAGGGAAAGGAAAACACCATAAAAAAGACCCCGGGAGCTTCGCCTCCGCATGACCATACCTCCTTGTGTCCTCTCAACTCTATTCGCACTCTCATGTTCTCTGGCCATCAGCGGCCTTTGCTTCTCCCTACTGTTTTTACTGCTCTTTTTCCGGGAGATGCTCGGCGTAGAACGTCTCGTACTCCTCAAGATTCTTTTCGAGAAGTGCCGGGGTATCCAGCCCATAGGGGCAGCGGCTCTTGCAGGCATCGCAGTGGATGCAGTTACGGATCTTTTCCATCTTGGCCTTCCACTCTGGAGTTACGTAGGTCTGCCAGGGCATGCGCCGCAGGAGATAGATCATCCGCGCCGCCTGGGGGATGTCGATCTCCGCAGGACAGGGGAGGCAGTAGCCACAGGCCCGGCAGAAGTTCCCCCCAAGCTCCCGGCGATCCTTTTCGATCTCCTCCATCATGGCTGCGTCGAGCACAGGAGGAGAGGCCTCCAGGGCGAGAAACTCATCCAGCTCCCACTCGTGCTGAATCCCCCAGATGGGGACCACGTTGCCATACTGCCGCAGAAAGGCGAAGGGGAGGGCCGGATTGGTGATAATGCCACCGGACATGGCCTTCATAGCGATGACCCCCACGTCGTGCTTCCGGGCCACCTCAATGAGAGAGAGATCCTTTTCGGAGGAGAGATAGTTCAGAGGAAACTGTACGGTATCATAAAGCCCCGAAGCCGCCGCCTCCAGCGCCACGTCAATGCTATGAGACGTTATGCCGATGAAGCGAACCTTTCCCTGCTCCCGAGCCTTGAGCATGGCGTCGTAGAGGCCATCGGACTCTCCCGGGGCGTGCACCTTTCTGGCCAGATGAAACTGATGGATATCAATATAATCGGTCTTCATGCTCTTCAGGCTTATGCCAAGATGCTCTTCAAACTCCCGGGCATTTTTGCCGTGCGATTTGGTAGAGATAATCATCTTTTCCCGCACATCCCCCAGGGCATAACCTATCTTCTCCTCGCTATCCGAATACATCCGGGCGGTATCGATGTAGTTGATGCCCCCCTCATAGGCTTTGCGCAGGATTGTGCGAGCCACCTCGAAATCCACCCTCTGAATAGGGAGGGCTCCGAAACTGGTACGGGTTACATGAAGCTCTGTTCTTCCAAGACGAAGGGTTTCCATAGGTGCAAGATCCTTTCTGTTCGTTTTTTTCGAAGACACGAAAAAGCCCCCGGCTCTCTATGCAAGAGAACCGGAGGCTTTCAAGGGTTTAGCCGACGATGTTCATGTTACCCCCAATTCCCATGCTCGCAGCGCTTTCCATAAGATCCAAGAGCATCTGCCCCTGGACTTCTACGAGATCCATGGCCTTGGAGGCCACCGCAGTGTTGATCTGAACACCCAGGGCCGCCTGCTGAGACTGTACCGCATTGTTCACAAGCTCCATCATCGTCGTCGTCACCTCCTTAGCTTGAGTATCGTCTATACGGGGTAAAACGTAAAGAGTTCTTTGATTCGAAAAACACACACCCTACATGGCCATCTCCCAAGAGGAATCCTCCCAGCTTTCGGATCTCCCCGTCACCCAGGGGCCGTCATAGGCCCGGCGAAAGTCTTGCCACGGAAGAAGCGTAGCTACCTCACTCTCTTTCCTCTGGGAAAACTCCGGGAAAGGCTCGTCGTTAAAGGAGAGGCTTCCTTCTTTTGAGATCTCACGAGGGGGTGCGAAGAGGTCGGGGTCTCCGGAAAACGCCAAAAGCTCCTCGGGACCTCCGGGGCCTTCGCCCTGCTGGGCCTGGCCCTGAAGCTCCATCCTCGCCTGAGCCTCAGCACTCGCCGCCGCCGCCGCTACCTGGCGATCCTGCCCCGAGGGGCTGCCAGGGGCGAGGGCTGCCGCCCGAACCTGCTGCATGATCCGAATGGTCTCTTCTGGGGTGCCTCCCTTGGGAGCGGAGATGGGAACCTCGCCACCCACGGCGTAGCGTTTGCCGTCGGGGCCTAGGGTGTAGGTGTAGCTCGCCCCTCCCGCATACTGCCCCCCCACGGCCATGTGCGCCGCCTCGTGAGCCCGCACTTCACGGTCGATCTGCTCCAGCTCCCGCACCGCGGCCTGAACCTTGGGGTCTTCCCCGTAGGTAGGGGAGGGAGAGGTATCTTTAGAAGGCTTGTCCTCATGTGAAGAAGAAGGGACCTCCTCCTCTTCCCAATAGGAGATGTGCGCCCCGGTGATATACCTTTTGCCGTCGGGTCCCAGAGCGTAGTCATACCGTACCTGCAAAGATTCGGGGTCCGCCTTTTGAAGGTGATTTTGCACATCCCGAAGAACTCGGGCCTCTTCCTGGGCGAGAGAGCGTCCACCCTCGGAAGAGAAGGACGAGGGAAGGTTCCCTTTCCCGCTCTTTGAAAGAGCTTCCCCAGCAAAGGTTCCAGCATAGCCTGCATATTCTGAAGGAATTCTCATGCGCTACCCCCTCCTCCCCGAAAAACACGACCCCTCTTGAAAGGAAGCCACCATGTCACGAAACAGACAATAGACCCCACCGTGTCAATTATATCACAGCATCCAGAGAGAGCATGCTCTCATATCCGAAAATTTTGAAAAGATCGGCTATTTCCGAGCCAATCCCGTCTCCCCGGTTCGGGAGAGCTTGAAGAAGGAGAGAGCATCTTTCAACGCCACCGCTGCCTGATTAAGAGCCTCCGCACCCTGGGCTACGCTCTCCGAAGCCTGGGCGGTCTCTTCGGCGCTGATCTTCATATTTCTCGCCCGCTCCGCCATGGCAGCGGTCCCCTCGGTAACCCGATCCACCGCCTCCGCCATTTCGCTGGAGGAGGCCGCCTGTTCTTGGGATGCTGCGGCGATATTCTGCACCTGTTCGTTAATGGTCCGTACCGCTTCCAGAGCCTTCTGAAGCTGCTCCTGAGCCCTCTGAACCTCTCCCATGGTGCTCTCCACAATGACGGCGGTCTCCTCTACGGAATCCACCGAAACACGGGCGTTTCCCTGAAGGGCATCGATAATGTTCCGCACCTCCCCTGCGGCTCGGGAGGATTCCTCTGCAAGCTTACGAACTTCCTCCGCCACCACCGCAAAGCCCCGCCCCGCCTCACCAGCTCGGGCGGCTTCGATGGCAGCGTTCAGAGCCAGGAGGTTCGTCTGATCCGCAATACCCGTAATGGTATCCACAAAGTGGGTCACCCGATTCACCGATTCTGCCAGAGTCTTGGTCTCTTTCTGGCTCTTCTCCGTGAGGCTTCGAACCTGCTCCATCTTCACCACCGTGGCGTTCATGGAGGCGCCAGCCTCCTCTGCCAGCACCCGAACGTTCCCCGCCGCCTCGGCCCCTGCGGAAGCTGCATGGGCGGAGGCGGTAGCACCGCTGGTGGTCTCCTCAATTCCAGCATTCACCTCTTCCAGAGCCGCAGCATTGTTCTCGGAAACTTCCGCCAGCTCCCGGACAGCGCTGAAAATCTGCTCCATGGCGGCGTTGGTCTGCTGCGCCAGAGCAGCAAGGTTTTCCGAACCATTGTTGGTGATCTCCACAGATTCCATGGCGGAGAGCATGGCCTCCCTCTGGGCCTGGAGCATGGCGCTCAGGGAGTCTGCCATGATCCCCACTTCATCCCGGGAAGCGATCTGAAAGTCTTCCCGAGACATGGAAAGATCCCCTCGCCCTGCCCGTTCTGCCAGAGCCACCACCCGACGAATGGGGCGGGTAATACGGCCGGAGATGACCCAGAGCACCCCACCAAGAACAAACACTCCCGTCAGGGCAAGAAGCAGGGCAATCCACACCATGCGGTAGACCGGAGCAAAGACCTTATTAAGGGGAATGGTAATCTGAAAGGCCCAGAACTGACCGGTTCTTCCGATGGGGATGGGAACGTAGATCCGCAGAACCCGGCTTCCCAGGGTGGGAGAATCATCCTCCACGGAGAAAACACCCCCCTGATTGATCGCTCCAAGCATGGCCTCGTTATAGGAACTCTCGAAGGGAGCCCCCAAAAGGGCTGCATCCGGATGGGCCACCACCATACCGCTTCCGGTGATCACCGAGGCGAATCCAGTCTCGTAGGGGCGGATGGAGAGAATTTCGTTCTGAAGATCCGAAAGGTCGATCTCCGTGGCCACCACGCCGAGAAAGCGCCCCCCCTCCTGAATGGGGATGATATAGTCCGTCACCGTTACCTCTTCCCCCTGAAACTCCCAGGTAGCGGGGTCGTAGGCTCGCTCTTGAAGAAGCTTTTTGGTGCCGAAATACCAGTCCGAGTCGGGATCATCGGGATTGTCGTAGGCGTAGCACGGTTCGAGATAGACCTCTCCCCTCGCCTTGGCTACCCAGGGGACATAGCGCCCTGTGGCATCGTGCCCCGGCTGATCCACGTACTCCGCATCTTTTTCATCGAAAGCGTTGGGCTCCCAGGCGGTGTAGACCCCGAAGAAGGAGGGGTTATTCCGCACTACCTCCCGAAGAAAAGCCGTAAAGCTCTCACGGGGGATCTCGCTGGAACTTTTTCGAAAGACAAGGAGAGCATCCCGGATGCTGGAAGCCACATCCGCCGCCTCCTCCATGCGCTCCGTCACCCATCCGGAGTGACGCCAGGCCATCTGCTCCGCCTTATCCCGAGCCTCTTCAAAGAGCATGGATCGGGCAATATAGGACAACGTCCCCAGCCCTGCCACGAAGACCAGCACCACCACCGTAAGAATCCAGACCATCATCTTTGCTCGAAGCTTCACCTTTCGACACATCCTCTCTTACACATTCTCGAAAATTTTCGACAGTACAAGACACCTTCATCTCCTTCTGTAACGGCCTGCATTCTTGAGATCTCCTGCAGAGAAATCACAAAAAGACTATACTACCGCAACCTCCGGGAATAAAGGCTCTCCCGCCTCTTTTTAGCAACATTATTGTAAAAACTACTGTAAAAACTCAAGCTTAGAAAGAATTTTTACGTTCTTTCCCCTAAAAACCCCGAAATATCCCCGGGGAACATGCAAATATAGGATGAAAGACCCTCGCCCTGAATTCCACAAACGCCAAGGGTGGGCCGCTACGCGCAGGCCCGCCCTTGGCGTTGCATAACCAACCTTCGGAATAAAAAACCTGGGAGATTTCAGGGCATCCCGCTTCCCCCTATTTCTTACGGTACACCACAATCCCCTGGATCACCGTGGCCACCACGCTGGTGGTGTAGGCGAGAGGGTCTCCGTCCCAGAGCACCAGATCCCCCCGTTTGCCCTCTTCCAGGGAGCCCATCTCCTGCGAAAGCCCCAGATGCGCCGCCGCGGAAGATGTGAGCAGCCCCAGTACCTCAAGAGGCGTAAGCCCCTCCCGCACCAGCCGCCCCGCCTGGGCAAGCATATAGCTTATGGGGAGCACCGGATGATCCGTCATGAGGCTCACCGGCACCCCCTTGCGGTAAAGCTCCACCAGATGTCGGGGCTCCATCTCCACAAGCTCCAGCTTGGAGCGGAAGCTCAGAAAGGGGCCGAAGGCCACGGGGATCTTGTGCCGCACCAGAAGATCCCCCACCAGATGCCCCTCGGTACCGTGCTCAAGCGTACAGTTGCAGCCGAACTCCCGAGCGATGCGCAATCCCGTGGCCATATCATCTCCTCGATGGGCATGAATACGCAGAGGCACCTCCCGGGAAAGCACCCGAAGAAGAGCCTCCTTGGCAAAATCCCGCTCCAGAGGATCCCGCTCCTTTTCTTCCTTTTCTGCCTGATGCTCCAGATGGCGGGCGTAGTTCTGAGCCCCCAGAAGCTGCTCCCGCAGGCACGCCGCCACCCCCATACGGGTGGAGGGAAATTTATCCTTCCCCCCATAGACCCCCTTGGGGTTCTCTCCAAAAGCCACCTTCATCCCCGAGGGAGCCTGAAGAAGCATATCCTCCACATACTCCCCGGCGGTACTGAGAATGGCACACTCCCCCCCGATGACGTTACCGCTTCCGGGGAGCACCTGTACCGCCGTAACCCCGCTCTCCCGGGCATCTGCGAAAGCTCGATCCCGAGGGTTGATGGCGTCGAGAATCCGAAGCTGCGGTATGGCGGGATCGGTCATCTCGTTTTCACTGGACATCTGCTCGGGGTAGCTATCCTCGCAGGCCCCGAGATGTGTATGAACATCCATAAGCCCCGGTGTAGCGATGAGAGAGCGTCCATCCAGAATCTCCAGAGGTTCTGGGGGAGTTTCTGCCCCTCCCGCCACCGCAATGCGACCATCTCGAATGAGGATATCCGCATGCTCCAACACCCCACGGGACCCCATGGTATAGACCGTAGTATTACGAATAAGTAGATTACCCTTCATAGTTTATGCAGTATTCCTTTCTTTTCTCGTACTCAAAATAGAAACCTTCGCCATAGCACACCAAGAGGAGTTCGAGCCTTGGGAAAAAGCTCTCCCGAGACAACAGGTCACTCCCGTTCCTCCCGGTAGTAAGGCTCTCCTAAGGCTGCGGGGGCTCCGAGGAGAATCCCCCGTCCCTTTCGGATGGAGATAAAGACCAGCACCCCGATGGTAAAGAGGTAGGGGAGCATCAGCAGCAGAGGCGCCGAAATCCCCGTTCCTCCCGCCTGCATCCGGAGCTGCATGGCCTCCACCCCTCCGAAGAGGTAGGCCCCAAAAGCCGCCCGGAGGGGATTCCAGATGGCGAAAATCACCAGAGCCACCGCAATCCATCCCCGGCCGGCGGTCATCATATCCCCCCAGAGCTTGTTGTAGACCACCGAAAGATAGGCCCCTCCGATGGCCACGATCCCCGCCCCGATAATGGTGTAAAGATAACGGAGCTTGATAGCCGAAAGCCCCGAGGCATCCACCACCTGGGGCGATTCCCCCACCGCCCGAAGATGCAGCCCCGGCCGGGAACGGTAGAGAAACCAACAGAGCACCCCCACCAGGAGATAGGCCATATAGACCAGAGGATCATGCCGGAAGAAGATGGGGCCTATCCAGGGAATCTCCGAAAGCATGGGGAGAGGGAGAGCCCGGATTCCTGGAATGGTCTCTCCGATGAACCCCCGCCCCAGAAGGGAACTCGCTCCGGTGCCGAACATGGTAAGGGCCAAACCGCTCACCACCTGATTGGTCCGCAGGGTAACACAGAGAAAGGCATGCACCAACCCCATAAGAGCCCCCACTCCGAAGGCGAAGAGGATGGCCAGCCAGGGGGAGTAGCCCATATAGTTCACCCAGAATCCCCCCAGGGCACCCATGAGCATAATTCCCTCCAGCCCCAGGTTCATGATTCCCGCCTTTTCGGTAATGATCTCTCCCAGAGTAGCGTAGAGAATAGGGGTACCGCTCCGCACCGCCGCAGCGAGAATGGGAATAAGAATTTCCATGGCTACTCCGCCTCCTTTTTATGAAGAGAAACGCTATAGTATCGGAAGAACTCCCCTCCCAAAACAAAGAAGAGGATAGCCCCCTGAATGATCTGGGTGCTCGCCAGAGGGAGCCCCATCACCACCTGAAGGGTATCCCCCCCCACGAGGATTACTCCCATGAGAAAGGCCACCAGCAGTACCGCCAGGGAGTTCAGCCGGGCCAGCCAGGCCACGATGATAGCGGTATAGCCGTAGCCCGAAGAGGCAGCGTGCTGTAACCGCCCCTGAAGCCCCGCGATCTCACACATCCCCGCCAGCCCCGCCAGGGCTCCCGAGAGAAACATCACCAGCACCAAATTACGCAGATAGGGGATTCCCGCATAGTGCGCCCCCCGGGGATTCTGTCCCACCACCCGAACCTCGAACCCCCACTTGGTCCACAAGAAAATGAAGCGCATCACCAGCGCTGCAAGAATGGCGAGAAAGATCCCCGAGTGAAGACGACTGTCGAAGAACTGGGAGAGCCGGGCAGCCTGGTGAAAGGGGGCGGTCATGGGAAAGCCCAGAGCTGCGGGATCCCGCCAGGGACCGTAGACGAAGTAATCCGCCAGATGGAGCGCCACGTAGTTGAGCATGAGGGTGGTGATAATTTCGTTGACACTCCACCGCCCCTTGAGAAACCCTGGGATGGCTCCCCAGATTCCCCCCGCCACAACGGCGAAGCCGAACATGATAAGAAACATGATAAAACCATTTTCCGCAGGAAAGTAGCGCACCGCCGCAGCGGTGGCGATACAGCCGAGATAAAACTGCCCCTCGGCCCCGATATTCCAGACCTTCATCTTGAAGGCCAGGGTCACCGCAAGGCCGCAGAGGGCAAGAGGCACCGCCTTTACCAGAGTCTCGCTGATGCCGTACCAATCCCCCAGGGCACCCCGGATCATGGAACTGTAGGCCTCCAGAGGAGAGACCCCGAGAAAGGCCAGAAGAATCCCCGAAAAGACCAGGGCCCCCACCACCCCCGCCAGGGGGATGGCAACTTCCAGCCACCGAGGGGGATCCACCCGCTTTTTCAGACGCAGTACCCACATGATCAGTTCCTCCCCCTTTCGAGATCTTCCAACCGGGAGCCCGCCATGAGAAGCCCCAGACGCTCCTCCTCCACATGCTCACTGCCGGGCAGAATCCCCATGATCTCCCCTCCGAAGATAATGCCAATCCGATCGCTGAGAGCCATGACCTCCTCCAGATCCTCCGAGACGAGGAGCACCGCCGCCCCCCGCTCCCGAGCCTCCACAAGCTGCCGCCGCACGTACTGGGTGGCCCCCACATCAAGCCCCCAGGTGGGTTGAAAGGCTATGATCACCTGGGGCTTGTCGATCATCTCCCGCCCCAGCATGAGCTTCTGCAAATTCCCCCCGGAAAGAGAGCGCACAGGAATGCCGAGCCGGGGGATCTGTACGTTATATCCCCCCACAATCTCCCCGGTCTTCCCCGCCACAGCCTCCCAATCCAGGCAGCCTATCCACTTATCGTACTCCGGACGCCAGTATTTGCGCAAAGCCACATTCTCCCGAAGATTCATGGAGGGGATCAGCCCCACCCCCCGACGATCCGCAGGGATAAAGGCCACCCCTTCCTTGAGAATCTTTCGAGGAGAGGGCTTATGCAGGGGTTTTCCCCGGATCTGCAGCTCCCCCGAGAGGAGAGGGCGCATCCCCGCCAGGGCCTCGCAAAGTTCCGTCTGTCCGTTGCCGGAGATTCCCGCCAGGCCGAAGATCTCCCCCTTACGAAGCTCCAGAGAGAGCCCCTTCACCTTCTCTACTCCCCGATCCCCCATAACCCGGAGGTTCCGGCAGGCATAGGCCACCTCCCCGGACTTTTCGCCTCCGGGATTCACCGTGGGCACCACGGTACGCCCCACCATCTTCTCCGCCAGAGATTCCCGGGTCATGGCGGCGGTATCGAAGACCCCCACCTTCTCCCCCTTGCGAAGAATAGTCACCCGATCGGAGATCTCCATCACCTCATCCAGCTTGTGGGAGATAAAGACCAGACCGTGTCCTTCAGCGGCCATGCGGCGCATCACTCCGAAGAGGCTCTTGGCCTCCTGGGGGGTGAGCACTGCGGTGGGCTCGTCCAGCACCAGAAGCCGGGCCCCCCGGTAGAGAGCCCGAAGAATCTCCACCCGCTGCTGCTCCCCGATGGAAAGCTGCCAGATCTTGGCCTCGGGATCCACCTCCAGACCGTAGCGCTGGGAAAGCTCTTCCACCTCCCGAATAATCTTCTTTCGGGGAAGCCTCAGGGGTATATCCTTCCGCCCCAGAATCATGTTCTCCCACACGGTCTGCACCGGCACAAGCATAAAGTGCTGGTGTACCATCCCCACTCCTCCCGCAATGGCATCCCGGGGGGATCGAAAATCCCGAAGCGCCCCCTCCACCCGGATGGATCCCTCTTCGGGACGGTAAAGGCCGCTTAAAACATTCATGAGGGTGCTCTTTCCTGCACCGTTTTCCCCCAAAAGGGTGTGGATCTCTCCGACGAAAACATCAAAATCTACTTTTTTGTTGGCGAAAACCCCATAGAAGCTCTTGGTGATTCCCTGCATGGAAACCAGGGGCGTTCCTCCGTATTCAGGCATGCTCAGCTCTCCCTTCTTCTCCCCCGTGATGTTCGGGAACTGCTTCAGGTTCGTCAGGTTTGTCAAATTCATCAGATTCGCTCTCGGCCTCGGTGCTCCTCCACGATCCGTAATGCACCCGGGAGGGATCGAAACGCTCCTCCCGGGGAGAAGGGTTCTCCCCAGGGTGCCCCACCGCCGCCACCCCGAAGGCCCGGATATGAGGGGGCACCTCCAGAAGAGCCTCCAAAGCATGCATCCGCCGCTCATGAGGATAGACCCCAAGCCACACCGCCCCGAGATGAAGCGCCTGGGCCTGAAGAAGAACATTCTCCATCGCCGCCGCACAGTCCAGAGGCCAGCTTCCGGGAAAACCCTCCCGTTGAGGCTCCCCAAAGAGGGCAATGGCGAGAGGACACTTGAGAAGCACCGCGCTCTCGGGGTGAAACTCAGGTATGCGGGTAATGATCTTTATATCCTCAAGAACCACAAAGTGCCAGGGCCTGGCATCCCCCCAGGAGGGAGCGCACGCTGCGGCCCGCAGAAGAAGCTGCACCATCTCCTCCCCTACGGGCTTATCCTTAAAGGTTCGCACGCTCTTCCGCTGTACAAGAGCTTCCAGAATCTGAGACATCTTCCCGTCCTTTCCCCGGGGCACCCCGGAGAGCTTTTCTTTTCTATATCTATTCTGTGCATAAGCATGGTTGTCATGGCTCTCATCATGATCCCTTAGTAGTATACCGAAATCCGGAGGATCCCGCAGTAAAAGAAGGAAACGAAAAAAGCAAAAAGCCACCTACCCGAGGGCGGTGGCTAACAACTGCTTCCAAGGTAATCAGAGCCATACACCATATGCAATGTGGTTTAATAACAACGGACACTCCATAAAGAATCACGAAAAAAGGAATGAGGTGTACGACGAGCGCAAACCACATCTCTCTTCTTGCAGAAAAGCCCGACTATTAAGCACAATCTTCCGAAGGAAGTAGGATTACTGTCACCTCCCTGTATTTCGACGTCGATTATTCCGGCGTTTTTTGGCATGATGGATCGTATCTCTCCGGTGAGGGTTTGTGTCTTCGTAAACACTACCCCATCACTGCCCTACGAACAGTCCAGAGAGGTTTTCGTTTTCTTTGCCTGTGAATTTGGGCGCCATGGACTCTTTCCGCTCCGCTCTTACGCGCTGAGCACGGTGCCCAGGCCGCTCATGAGCAGCTTCGTATACTCTTCTTTCGGTGAGCCCAGCACGTCTTCCGTCGGACCGTGTTCAACGATCCTTCCGCAGCGCATCACGTAGACCCTGTCCGCGATCTTCTGCGCCAGCGCGAGGTCGTGCGTGACAAAGAGCATCGCGAACCCCTGCGAGTTCTGAAGCCCCTTCAGCAGGCGCAGCATGTTGGCCGCCGTGGAGGGGTCGAGCATGGCGCTAATCTCGTCGGCGATCAGCAGCTTCGGCCGCATCACGAGCGCCCGCGCGACGGCCACCCGCTGCCGCTGGCCGCCACTGAGCATGAAACAGCGCCGTTTCAGAAAGGCCTCGTCACAGGGAAGCTGCACGTTTTTCAACGCCTCGCTCGCCACCCGGCATCTCTCCGTCTTCGTCCCCTCCCTCAGAATATCCAGAGGCTCCCTCACGGTCTCCTCTATCGTCAAGTGTTCGTTGGTTGCGGAAAGGGGATCTTGAAAGACGATCTGCATGCCGCCCGTCTTCGATGTCTCGCTGTTGCCGCGTACATGCCGCCCCTCGAACAGCATCTCTCCGGAGTCCGGGCGCGTGATCCCCGAGAGAATCTCCGCAAGCGTGGTCTTGCCCGAGCCGGACTCGCCTATTAGCGCACACACTTCCCCAGCCCTGACCTCCAGAGAGCAGTCGACGCACGCCGCCACGCTCCGCTCTACAGCACCGTAGGTCTTGGAGATGCCGCACCCTCTGAGGAGCGTGACGATTCCGTTGCGGGTACAGGCGACGCGCCGCCCGTCACGAACCGTCTTCAAAGCCGGAAGCTCTTCGGCACACCTGCCGATACGTTGCGTGCACCGACTGAAAAAGGGACACTGCTTCTCACCCGTAAGGGCGATCTCTCCCGGAATGCCCCACATGTCGCGGTAGGGATTCACCGAGGGAGACGAGGAGATCAGCCCCCTCGTGTAGGGGTGCAGCGGGTCTTTCAACAGCTCTTCCGTCGGCCCTTCTTCGAGAACGCTTCCCGAGTACATCACCATAACACGGGAGGTCATCGCGGAAATCACGGGCAGCTCGTGTGAAATCACGAGCATGGCAAAGCCGCGCTCCGCCTGAAGCCGCAGAAGCAGTTGGACGATTTCGCGCTTTGAAACCGCATCGAGAGCCATGGTCGGCTCGTCCACGAGCAAAACCTCCGGATCGCAGGAGAGCGCCATGGCCACAAGCACCTTCTGTCGCATACCCCCCGAGAACTGATGCGGATAGGCCTCGCTCCAGGACGCCCGCAAACCTACCATCTCCAGCAGACGCCTCGTCTTCTCCGCCGCTGCCGCCCCTCCCGAGTGTCTGCGAATACATTCGGCGATCTGTTCGCCCACCGTAACCACCGGGTTCAGCACGTCTAAACCGTTCTGAAAGACGATTGCGATTTTGCTCCATCGGTAGGGTTCCATTGCGCTCTCCGACAGCCCGTTCAATTCGACTCCTTTGAAGAGGACGCCGCCTTCCACGTTGGCCCGCCTCCGCAGCAGTCCCAGCGAAGCCAGCGCAAGCGAGGATTTACCGCTCCCCGACTCCCCAATCAAACCGACGCACTCGCCGGAACTGAGCGCCAGATTTACGCCGCGCACCGCGTCCGAGCCACTCCCCGAATAGCGCACCGTCATCTTCCGAATCTCCAGAACAGCCTCGTTCACCGCGCACCTCTCCCCTTGCCTTCTACAGTTTTCTGTTCACGAACTTCTCAAGGTCCCTTGCGATGAACGCCGTGGAGACCACCAGCATCGTCAACGCGATCAGCGGCGGAAGCACCCACCACTTCCAGAAATCCGTGAAATAGATTCCGCCGAAGCTCATTGATCGGTTCAGAATCATCCCCCAGCTCTTCGACGTGGGATCTCCCAGCCCGAGAAATGTCAGCCCCGCTTCCGCCACCACCGCGTGGCCGATGATTCGCAGAACACTCGCCGCGACGAGGGGTGCCAGCGCTGGCACAAGATGCTTCACCGCGATATGAGACAGCGACGCGCCGTAGCAGGCCGCCGCGACGATAAACTTCTCGCGGCGCATGGAGAGCGTTTTCGCCCGGGCGATACGGGCCGGCCCCACCCACGAGAGCAGCGCCACAACGAAAACGATATTCCGGACACTAGGCCCCAGAAACGCCCCGAGGACAATCATCAGGGGGAGCTGCGGAATGGCCGCCAGCACGTCGCAGAGCCCCGAGATCAGCCTGTCGGGCCATCCTCCCGCGTACCCCCCCAGCATCCCGAGCACGCTTCCCCCCGCGCCCGCCAACACCGCCGCTCCCAGTCCGACCAGGGCGCTGACCAGCGCACCCCGGCAAAGTTGCGCCACCATGTCTATGCCGAGGTCGTCCGTGCCCAGGATGTGCCGCGGACTTGGAGATTCCAGCGACTCTCCCGACGGGACGCGGTGCGCGTCGCCCATGAACAGAAGGGAAAACACCCCCGTGGCGAGGATGAACAGAAGGACGGTCAAACCGGCCTTACCACAGAGGGAGAGCCCGGAAACCGGGCGCAGGGCGCGGAACGGGGCGTTTCCATTCTTCTCCGCAGCCGATCCGCCGAAACGAAGGGCGAAGCGCCGTCTCCTGAGAGAAACCTCCTGCGAACTCATCTACACCACCCTTGGGTCAAGCCTGCGGTAGACGATGTCCGCCGCCCAGTTCATGAGTAGAGCCGTCACGGCGATCGTCAGGAAAACACCCTGGGCCAGCACGTAGTCACGGGCGAGTACCGCATCCCGCAGCAGACGCCCCATTCCGGGGTAGGCGAAGACGTTCTCCACAAGCACGGCACCGCCAAACATCCCCCCCATGCTCATAAAAAAACGGGCAACGATCGGAGGAAGGGCGTTCCTGAGCGCGTGGTGAAAGAGGATGCGGCCTTTCGACAGCCCCTTGGCCCTCGCCGTGCGGATGTAGTCCTTCGTCAGCACCGTCAGCATGCTGCTCCTCGCCAGCAGGTAGAAGTTCCCCACCCCGACCAGCGCCAAAGTAAGCACCGGCAACGCTGCATGGCGCAGCAGATCGGCGACCTGCTCCAGCGGTGAGGAGTAGACGGCAAAGGAGGTCGCCCCTCCAGAGAGAGGGAACCAGCCAAATCTCGCCGCGAACAAGATCAGCAGTAGCGTCCCCAGCAAAAACGACGGGATTTCGGAGAAAACCATCATGAAAAAATACATGAGTCTGTCCGCCGGCCCCTCACGAAGCATGGCGGACAAAGCTCCCAGCACCGTGCCCACAACGCTGCTCGCGACGAGCGCGCAGAGCACGATGAACACCGTCCACGGAATACGCGCGCGGATCATCTCCGCCACGCTCGTCTTGTAGTAGATGCTGTACCCCAGATCGCCCGTCAACAGCCCCTGGACATACTGCAGGAACTGCGCATGCATCGGCCTGTCGAGGCCGTAATACGCCTTGTACCGCGCAATCTGCTCGTCCGTGAAGGCGGCGCCGGCGTACCCGTCCTCCACGGAAAGCAGTTCAAACGGGTCGCCCGGCATCAGCCTCGGCAGAAGGAAATTCGCCACGAGAACCACCAGGAGCACCGCGGCATAGCGGCTTCTCATCACGGTTTTCTATTCAGATAGGAGAGCTTGTTGTGGTCAACCTTGTTGTGATCGTACCGACACACCCAGCCGTCGTACTTCCCGCTCCGGTAGACGAAGTTGTCGACGGCCCCGAAGAGCATCACCACGGGAACTTCGTCGGCGAGAATCTCCTGAATCCGGAAAACCATCGCCTTACGGACCTCGGCGTCTCTCTCCACGGTCTGCGCGTTCAACAGCTCCGACAGCTCTTCGTTCGACCACCCCTTGACTAGCCCGGCCCCCACACCGTAGAGCGCGCGGATAAAGTCGGGGTCGCCCCCCATGCCACCAAAGTTAACCAGCAGAAGTTCATACTCGCCTGTCCGCATCGCGTTGTCCCTCGTCCTGCCTTCGACGCTCTTCACCACCGCATCAATGCCAACCGCAGAGAGAGACAGCTTGATCAGCTCCGCCGTTTTCGTCCCCTCAGGAGTGTTGTCCGTCAGCAGCGAAAACGAGAAGCTCCGTCCCCCCAGAAGCTCCTTCGCCCTCCGGGGATCGTGGGGGTACTGCTCTATCCCGGGATTGTGCCAAGGACTTTCCGCCGGCACGTACCCCATGCTACTTACCGTGGCGGAACCGCGCGCGATCGACTTGACCAGTCCTTCACGGTCGAGAGCATACGCCATCGCTTTCCTGACGGCAGCGTCGCGCAGCGCAGGAACGGCCTCCATATTCATCATCAGCCGATAACTGTGCAGCGAGTGCGCCGTCAGGATCGTGAACACAGGGTCGTTTTTGTATCGCGGCAGAAGATCCACCGGCGCGTTGATCAGATCGATCTCCCCTTTTTCGAAGGCGAGCACCCTGTCCCCAACCGGAACCCACTCCACCGCTTCCGCCCCAGGCTTTGGCCCCCAGTAGCGATCGAACGTAACGTACCGGTACGCCCCCTGCTTCGCGTCGAAGCGATGGAGCCTGTAGGGCCCGCTGCCTACGGTGACGCCCTCGCCGTCATAGGCCGTCGGATCTTCGACCTTCTCCCATATGTGCTTCGGAAGGATACGGGCCAGGCCGACGCTCGCAAGATAGGTATTGTCGAAGCGTGGGAGCGTAATCTCCACCGTACGTGGGTCCACCGCTCTCGCGTCCGCCACGATGTACTCCCCGCCCGCCATCAGGCGTCCGTACACCGGGAGATGCTTCCGGTAGTACGCGAAGGTAAAAACCACATCCTCCGCGGTCAGAGGCTCCCCATCGTGCCAGAACGTGTTCTCCCTCAGCCGGAAGGTGTACACCGTGCCATCCTCGCTCAACTCCCAGCTCTCCGCAAGCCACGGGATATCTCCGTTCTCGTCCTTCTCCAGCAGGGAGTCGTACAAAATCTGCATCCTCGCTATGCCAGGCCCCCGGATCGTGTGTCTGAACGGATTCGGCACGCCGATATTTCCGCCCTCCAGCCTAAGCGTCATCGCCTCGGCACTCCCCGCCCCGATCCCGCAAAACATGCACAGCGCGCACAGTGCCGCCACGATCATCTTTTTCATCGTTCTCCCCCTACCATGCTCATTCGCCCATGCGGGCTTTCCAGAAAATCATCGCAAGCGTCGTGCGGTTTTTCACAACGATCTCGCCGCCCTCGGCGCACCCGGAAAGAATCCCTTTCAAGCTCAGGCCCCTCTCCGCCGCGGCCTCACCAAACTTCCTCGTATAGCGGGAGGCTGCCTCTTCCACGGAGAGCCGCACCTCCATGCGCTCCTTCAGATACGTGATCTCCGGCTCGTACCCTTGAAGCCAGAGAATATTGAAGATCCCCTGTACGGAATCTCTGTCGTTATGCGGATCGTAGGAAGGACGAATCGCCAGCTCCTCTCGGAGCATCTCCGCAACGGTGTCCTTCGACTCGATCATCTGATTGATCACGCAACGCCCTCCGGAGACGGCCGACATTTTGTCGATCCCCTCCCGGCTCTTGACAGCGGGGCACATGGACGCAAAAACCAGGTCGAAGCGCCCCTCCCACCCTGACGACGCCGGGTCGGCCGCGGTCCAGTCGAGCTTGACGTACTCCAGGTTGCTCCGTCCCGTCCGCTCCGCGTTCTCCTGTGCACGCTCCAGCATCCGCCCCGAGATATCCGTCATCACGACCTTCTTCGCGTACGCCGCGAAGGGGACAGCGTACCGTCCGGCTCCTCCGCCCACGTCCAGCACATCGAGACCGCCAAGAAATCCTTTTGCCAGCAGGAATTCCGTCACTCTGTCGGTAAGCTCCGGTTCCTTCTTCTTCTGTGAATCGCTGAACTCGTCCGCCCTGGCATCCCACTTCGCCTCCGCGTCGCACCCCTCCGCGGAGGGTTTTTTCAACATCTGCTCGTACCGCATCATATCCATACGAATCGTCCTTTCCGAACCGTCAACAACCGATTTTCGCCCACTCCGGTTTTTCTGCGCCCAGCGCGAAAGCGGCGATCATCAAGTTAGCCATACCTAACTTGATTCTAGGCGAACAAACGCGTCTGTGTCAATGCTTGTTCGACGGAAAAAACACGACGGGGAAATTGTCGCCATGCAATAGCAACAGTCGAGGCCTTCAAAGGATACCGCATGCCTTGCTAGGGCTGCAGTAAAAAGGGAATTGAAGATGTAAGGAGAAATATTGAAACGACGAATTGCCGCAACAGACAGAAAATTGAGACGCAACAAAGTCTCTCTTGCCTCTGCGCAAAATAAAATGTACGGTATTACTACCATAACCTGTGGATTGAAAGAAGAGCGCCCGCCCTTGACATATCCAACAAATACCCCTACTGTATCTGCGCAGATACTTAAATAAATTTGAGAGGGGGATGACATGCAAACGAAGGACATGAGAGAGGAAGAGCTTCGAAAGATGGCGGGGATCTTTAAAATTCTTGCAGTAGAGAGCAGGATACGCATGCTGGAACTGCTGAAAGCCCGTCCTTTCTGCGTGAACGCTCTGGCAAAACATCTGGGGATCACCCCCGCTGCAGTATCCCAGCATCTTCGGATACTTCGGGAGGCGGATCTGGTTATTCCGGATAAACGAGGCTACTTTGTGCACTACAGGATCAACGAAAAGACCTTGCATCTCTGGGATGAGAAGATTCGCAAGCTGCTCTCTCCTCTCTCGGAGGAGGAGGCCGCAGGCTTTCTTCGGGGGGAGGATATATCCCTCTGCCCGGATAGATCCACGGATCGGAGAGGATGACATTATGACTGCAGGCAGCGATACGAGGCACGTGGCGGAAGCGGCACAGGCAACAGAAAAGCCCCACATCAGGGGAACTGGGGAGCCCAGCCCAACTAGCCAAACCAACCGAAATGCCCCAAGAGAGATAGCCCTGGAAGTACAGGGGCTCTCCAAGCGGTTTGAGGATGTGCAGGCCCTGAAGGATATCAGTTTCGAGGTCTTTTCTGGGGAGCTTTTCGGCTTTCTCGGCCCCAACGGAGCGGGAAAGACCACCACCATCAATATTCTCACGGGGCTTGCCCGCCCCGATACGGGCTCCATCCGCATCGGGGGGGTGGATTGCGTGGCCCATCCCCGGAGCGCCCAGCATCTTCTGGGGGTGGTTCCCGACGAGAGCAATCTCTATGCGGAGCTTACGGGGTTCGACAATCTCACCTTCTGCGCTGCCCTCTACGGCATGGGGAAGAAGGAGCGCACCGCCCGGGCTCGGGAGCTTCTGGAATTTTTCAGCCTCACCCCGGCGGCAAACCGCAAGTTTGGCAGCTACTCCAAGGGGATGAAGCGCAAACTCACCATCGCCGCAGGGATTATTCACAACCCCAAAATCCTCTTTCTGGACGAGCCCACCACGGGGATCGACGTGGCCAGCGCCCGGCAGCTTCGGCAGCTCATCGCCAAGCTTCACCAGGGGGGAACCACCATCTTTCTCACCACCCATTATATCGAGGAGGCGGAACGGCTCTGTGAACGTATCGCCTTTATCGTGGAGGGGCGCATCGTCCGGGTAGATCGGGTGGAGACCCTTATGGAGCCTATCCAGAATCACCACGTGCTGCATCTGGCCTATCAGGAGGGGCCGGAGAATCTGAAGGCCCTTCTCCAGCAGGAGCCCTTCGAGGAAGAGTATACCTTCAGCTCTCCCGAGGGGGGTGTTCTTCAGGTGGAGGCGGCGCATCCCATTCGGGTGGGGGCTCTGGTGCGTTTTCTGGAGGATCGGGGGGCAGAGGTCTACGAGGCCCGGAAGATCCGCCCCAGCCTGGAGAACGTCTTTGTGCAGATCACGGGGATCGAGGCGGGGATGATGCAGAAGGAGAAGGAACGCAAGGGCGGCAATGGTGGCAGCAAAAGCGATAAGGGGAGCACGAACAACAAGAAAAACGAGGGGGGAGAGGCATGAAATCCTGGATCGTCTTCTGGAATATCCTGCTGAAGGATATGCGCACTTACTATCTCAAGCCCCCGAATATCAGTTGGGGGATCATCTTTCCTCTGGCCTGGACGGGGATGTTCTTCGTAAAGTCCGGCCGGGGGCTGGAGAGCCTGCCTCTGGTGCTTCCGGGGGTGGTGGCGGTATCCATTCTTTTCGGCACCACCTCCATGCTGGCGGTAACGGTGACCTTCGAGAAGAAAAACCGCACCTTCGAACGGCTTCTTCTGGCTCCTCTCTCCCTGGAGATGCTCATGATCGCCAAGACAAGCGGCGCCGTTCTCTTCGGGGTGGCCAACGCCTTTGTCCCCGTGATCATGGCGGCCCTCTTCTTCGGCCTTCCTCCGGTGGCGTGGCATATCTTTGTTCCTGCGGCGCTGCTCATCGCCCTGGCCTCCACCTTTTTGGGGCTTTTCATCGCCGTGGCGGTAAACGAGGTTTTTGAGGCCCAGACTTTTTCCAACTTCTTCCGGTTTCCCATGATCTTTCTCTGCGGCCTCTTCGTCCCCGTGAGCAACTTGCCCTTTTTCCTGCGCCCCCTCTCCTACGCCCTTCCTCTCACCTACGGGGCGGACCTTCTGCACGGCTCCCTCCGGGGGGAGCACATGCTCCCCTTTCTGATGGATTTCGGCATTCTCGGGGCCTTCTGTGCGGGGCTTTTCCTGTTAAGCATTCATAATATCCGCAAACGGTGGATTGCGTGAAGAGAACCGGCGTATCTCACAGCATTTCTTAATCAAAAAACAAAAAACGCACCCCCCACGAGGAGTTCCCCAGCACAGAACTCCTCGCTCTTTTTGTATTACGACCTATTTCCGTTCATTCTGTTGATCCTCTTCGTTCTTTTCGTTTCTCTCTTCCTTATGGTTCTCATGGTTCCTCTCATGCTCTTCAGATTCTCCCGCAGGTTCAGATTCAAGCACTGCCTCCGGCAGCTCCCGGGAGGCATACCAATCCTCGCCGATGGAGAGGAGAACATCCACCACCTGGGGATCGTACCGGGTACCCCGCTCTTCCCGGAAGTAGGCAAAAATACGCTCCAGGGACCAGCGTTCTTTGTAGGTTCGTCGGCTGGAGAGAGCATCAAAGGCATCCGCCACAGCGATGATCCGCCCCGCCAGGCTGACCTCCTCTCCCTTGAGCCCCCGGGGATATCCCGTGCCGTCCAGCCGTTCGTGATGCTCCACTATCCCCTGCACCGCCACCTCGGGAAGTGCCACCGCCTCCATGATCCCCTTTCCCAGAAGGGGGTGCTCCTTAATGGCTTCGAACTCCTCGTAGCAGAGCTTGTCGGGCTTCTGGAGAATGGCGTCGGGGATGCCGATCTTCCCCACATCGTGAAGCAGAGCCCCGAAGTAGAGTTCTTCCACAAATTGAGGATCAAGCCCCAAAGCCTCCGCAAGAGCCCGAGAGAGTAGCGCCACCCTGTCCGAATGCCCCCGAGTCTCCGCATCCTTGGCATCCACCGCCGCCACCACCGCCTTGATGGTGCCTTCAAAGGCCCGAAGGCGCTGAGCTTCACGCTTGAGAGCCACTCCGAACCAGGAGACCGAAAGCACCACCGCCACGGCGCTCTGCAGATCCTCCCGGGAGACCCGACGTCTCCACCCCAGCTCCACCAGCCCGCCCCACCCCGAGGGGGGTTGGATAAAGAGGCGGTAAGGGTGAGGGGTAGAGGAAATTTTGAGAAGCCAGGTCCCCTCCTCCCGGGCGAGAAGCTGCGCTCCCCGGGCAAGAAGCTGCTCCACACTTTTGGGGGAGGCGTGTCGTTTAAGAAGGGCGATGGAGGTGGTTTCCTGAATCCTCGGCCATATCTGCTGAAGATAGGCTCCGGGGCTGTGCCAGTCTTTCTTCTCCTGCTCTGTGAGGGAGGCGAGAATTTCCGAGTAGAAGCTCCCCAGGCGGACGGAACGGTAAAGCCCCAGCAGCCGGACAAAGAGGGCCCCGAAGTAGGTAAGGAGAAGGGTCAAGAGGGGAACCACCGGAGGGAGCCAGAGCCCGGAAGAACTCCAGAGAAACCAGGAGACGCCGAGAATTGCCATGCCGAGGGTTCCGAAAAGGATCCAGCTCCAGCGAGGATTCCCGAGCAGCCCTCCCAGGGCCCCGAGAAAACCGAAAAGAAGGGTCCAGAAAAGGATTTCCTTTCGGGAGAGGCTTCTCGGAGGGGTTCCGGAGAGAAGGCTCTCCGTCCCCAGAGCCACAAAGGCAACCCCAGGGATGGTGCGAGCTCCGGTCTTCCAGGGTACGGGGACCATGTCCTGCACCATGGCCCCCGCCACGTCGACCCCCACCAGCACCAAAGCATCTTCGAAGGCACTCCAGGTGATCTTCCCCTCCAGCACGTCCACATATTCGTACATGGGATACTTCTCATAATCCCAGGGGGTTACCCAGATCCCCCCGAAGGGCTCCAGCGGCAGGGGGCGTCCTCCCAGAAGAAGGGTGGCTCCCCGAGGATCGTGACGCATCTCCAGAGAGCTTCCGGAATCTGCCAGGGCCGCCGCCAGGGAAATGGAGGGGAGGCTCCTTTTTCCGTACCCCCAGAGAGGAAGCAGGAAGCGGTAGAGCCCGTCCATGTCGGGGACCACGTTGGTGATCCCGAGATGCCGGGCACTCGCTGCAAGCTCCGGATAGGGGAGCACCAGCACCTCCTCCTCTCCTTCCCGCACCAGATGCGCCCCCACCACGCAGTTTCCGTGGCGCTTCACCGCCTCTGCCAGAAAGCGATCCTCTTCGGAGCCCCGGCTTTCGGGAAAGATGAGATCCAGCACGATGGTTCGGGCATTCCCAAGAAGGTTTACCATGCTGCCATGAATCTTGCGAGACCAAGGCCAGGCCCCGAGCTTCCGAAAAGAGGCCTCCCGGGCAAGCACCAGCACCACGGGCCAATCCCCCCGGGGGGGGCGAAGGGCTTGGCTGTAGATATCCATGACATCCCGCTCCAGCTCCTCCACCATCCGGGGAGGAGATATCCCCGCATAGCCTCCCCAGGCGAGGCAGAACCCGAGGAGCACCATCCCCCAGAGGGGGCAGATGTGGCGGGGAAAGTTCATCTGTTTTCCACAGACCCCGGATTCGACGATGCGCGGAAGACAAAGAACGAATCCAGAAATCCCCGAAGGGCAGCTGTTTTGGTGATCACCGTCACTTCACAGGGGATGCGGAAATCAAAGGAGTTGCGCTCAATCACCTCCGCCGCTTCGTCAGAGATAACGATCTCCCCCGCATCGTTCATGTGGATATCCTGAGAGATCACCAGGGCCTTCTCCTCCGCCCATGCGGGGGTACCCTTCAGAAAAGAGGGGAGGAAGCTGCTCTTCCAGGAGCCCCCGTGCTCCTCATAGCGACACATCCCCCTCTCCACGAAGGAGGCCTCATCCACAAACTCCGGGCCGTAGATCTTTTTTCCCGAGGCGGAGCGGATGGAGATCACCAGGGAAGGCTCAAAGGGGATATCCCCCAGATCGAGCACCAGGGAAGAGTATCCTTTTTCATCATAGGAGGGGACGCTTCGGGAGGCCAGGCCGGGGATGCGGGGGGCTCCGGCTTGGCGAACCTTCTGCAGCGAAAAGCCTCCCCAGACGCTGTAGATCTCCCCATCCCAGGAGCTTCGCCAGATTTCCACCCCCTTGATGGTGCCTTCCACCGAGGTGCGTACCTCGTCGTGGGCCATGTAGTTTTCCATGGTGGTTTTCGCATCCACCCGCACCCCCTGAACGTACTCCAGAAGATTACGCTGCAGATCCATCACCGCTCCCCGCCGGGCGAGAAGCCGGGCACTTCCGGGAGAGGCCGCTCCGGAGGGGCCTACTGCCTGCCCCAAGGCAACGATGCGATCCTCCCCCCAGCGGATACCGGGCTCTTCTGCGGCATGGCCCGGAAAGGCTTGGAAGAGGAATCCTCCGAGCAACAATCCCACAAGAACAAAAAGCACCGCACTGCTTCGGCTTTTCATACAAAAGCACCTCCTTCTTCCGGCCTTTCCCTCAAGGTTTTCGGTTCAAACCCTCTCGAAAACGCCGCCCCATCTTCGAACATCTCTAATAAATATGAAATATCACTCCAGAAGCTTTCCCGGAAGAGAGCACTGCTCCGCTGCCTTCTCAAGAAAGCGCTTCATCCCCCGGTGTCCCGAGGGGGTATCGGGAAAGACTCCGCAATCTTCCAACCCCTGGCAGAAGATCTCACCACAGCGGCGCCGTAGCAGCTCCTCAGCCCAAGAGGGTTCTAATGGAGCGGGAAATTCTTTCTGCAGCGATTCCAGCCATGTTGCGTGGGGGAAACCCTCCGGAAGAGAATCTCGCTTCCGGCTTCCCGCAAGGACTTCCCGCATCTGCTCCAGCTCGCTCTTAAGCCTCCCCGGAAGCACCGCCAGCCCCATCACCTCGATGAGGCCGATGTTCTCTTTTTTAATGTGATGCCGCCGAGGGTGTACGTGAAAGAGCCCTTCCGGGCGCTCCGGGGTGGTGCGGTTGTTCCGGAGCACCAGATCCATCTCCCAGGCCTTTTCCCGGCGACGGCCGATGAGGGTTACGGTGCTGTGCTCCTCTCGCCCCTGGGCATCCTCGGTGAAGGGAAGGATCTGGCGCTCGCGATCTTCATACCCCCGCCAGAACTGGATAAGCTGCCATCCCAGCTCTTCCAGCATCCGGGGATTTTCGCTCCGCAGGCGGATAATCGAGAGGGGCCACCGCGGAAGCTCCAGCGTGACCGCTCCGTGCCGGGCTCTCCCCCAGATGGAGGCATCCTCCACGGGGAAGTGCCAGGTGCCCCCCTGAAAGTGATCGTGCCCGAGAATGGAGCCCCCCACGATGGGAAGGTCCCCGTTGGAGCCGAGAAACATATGAGGAAATCGCTCCAGAAAGGCGCAGATCCGGGGGATGCTGCGATCCGTGATGGCCATGGGGCGATGCTCCCGGGAGAGAAGGATGCTGTGCTGGTGGTAGTAGACGTAGGGGGAGAACTGGAGATACCAGGGCTCCCCATCAATATCCAGAGAAACGAGCCGGTGGTTGCTCCGCTCGGGATGCCCCGGATGCCCCCAATAGCCGGCGTTCTCCACGCAGAGAAGACAGAGGGGGTAGGAGGAGCTTCGCCTCTCCCGGGCGGCCCGGATATCCCGGGGATCCTTCTCGGGCTTGGAGCAGTTGATGGTGATCTGCATGGTGCCGTAGGTGGAAGGAACCTGCCAGTGCAGATTCCGGGCCACCAGATCGTGACGGATATAGAGGGAGTTGGAGGAGATCCGATAGAACCAGTTTACTGCCTCTTCAGCCCCTTCTTGGGTTTCCTGCTCCCGAAAACAGCGATTCACCTCGGCGTTTCGGGGGGTGAGCACTCCCATGATCCGGCTGACGAATCCCTCCCCCTCCATATCACCCCAGGGGTGCCCCCGCTCCCGAAGAAGAGAGGCCAGCTCCTCCAGAAGGGAGAGAACCTCTTCGGAGCTTTCGAGTTGCCGAAACTCCTCCCCCAAGGGCTCTTCCACTCCAAGAAGACCGAAGAAGGTGTTGCAGAGGGGGATATAATCCTCCTCCTCCCCCAGGTCATGCCGCACGCCCCAGGCTACCAGAGATCGTACGAGAGAGCTGATACCATCATCATCTTTCACCTTCCCCAGGCCCCCTTTCTCATCACGAATATCTACCTCCCTATGCTTATCCTCACCGCTACCACGCAGTTATCACGCAACCACCACGCATCAGCTTCTTTCTGGCCATCATTTTTTCACTGGCCACGGACTTCTCCTCCCTGTAGAATGAAATGAAGCGAGTTCACCTGTAAAAGACCCTAAGGAGGATTCTTTCATGCACGAAAAACTGCGACAACGCTTTGCCTCCCGCTTCGGCGATGCCTGGCAAACAAGGCTCTACGCCGCTCCGGGACGGGTCAATCTTATCGGAGAACACACAGACTGTCACGGAGGATACGTGCTCCCCGCCCCCATATCCTTCGGCATCCGGGCCGCCGTCCGGCTACGGGAGGATTCTCTGGTACGGCTCTCCTCGGAGAACTTCCCCACACCGGAGCCGGTGAGCTTCTCTCTGGAAGATCTGGTCTACCGGAAAGAGGATGGCTGGGCCAACTATCCCAAGGGGGTGCTCTGGGCCTTTCGGAACCACGGGCACACCCTCCCTTCAGGGTTCGAGGCTCTCTTCTGGGGAGATCTCCCCGCCGGAGGGGGGCTCTCCTCCTCCGCCGCTCTGGAGGTGCTCACCGGGGTGATTCTCCAGGATCTCTTCGGCTTTCCCCTGGAAGCCCCGGAAGCCCTCACTCTGGCAAAGCTGGGGCAGGAGGCGGAAAACCGCTTTATGGGGGTGCAGTCGGGGATCATGGATCAGTGCGCCATCGCCCTGGGCACCCCGGAACACGCCCTTTTTCTGAACTCCCAGACCCTGGAGTACCGATCCATTCCGGTGCCTCTTAAAGAGCATGTTCTTTTCATTTTAGACTCCCGGAAGAGCCGGGAGCTTACCACCTCGGGGTACAACCTCCGCCGGGAGGAGTGCACCAAGGCATTGCAGGAGCTGCAAGCATGGGGGAGCTGGCAGGCTCTGGGGGAGATATCCCCGGAGGAGTTCGCCCCCCTGGCGCCGAAACTTTCGGATCCCCTGCTTCGCCGAAGGGCCCGGCATGTGATTCTGGAAAATCACCGTACCCAGAGGGCCGCCCAGGTTCTGGAGACGGGGGACCTGAAGAGCTTCGGCAGGCTCATGAACCGATCACATCTCTCCCTGCAGTTCGATTACGAGGTCTCCTGCCGGGAGCTGGATTGTCTCGTGGAATGCTGCTGGCAACACCCCGCCTGCGATGGAGCCCGAATGACCGGGGCAGGGTTCGGAGGGTGTGCGGTAGCCCTGGTACGTCACGAAGGAGCCTCGGACTTCGAAGAGGAGATAAGCCGGGCATATCTCCTCCACATGGAGCGGGAGTGCCGCATCTACCGGGCCTCTATCCCCGGAGGGGCGGGACGGATTGGATAAAAAACGGTACGGGACATTTTGAGATACTTCGAAAGAGCTGGCAACAAGCTCCCGAAGTTGTACACTCCGGGAGCTTGCTGCAGAGATCCTGTAATCCTAGAAGAAAACTTCCTTGAGCACGAAGAGCACCGCCAGGGCGAGCATGATGGGGCTCACATCTTTATGCCGTCCTCCGAGAATCTTGATCACCACGTAGGAGATGAAGCTAAACTCAATACCGTGGGCGATGCTGTAGCTGAAGGGCATAACGAAGATGGCCACGCTGGCGGGGACAAACTCCGTCCAATCTCCGAAATCGAGATCCTTGAGGCTCGCCATCATGAAGATCCCCACCAGCACGAGAGCGGGAGCGGTGGCACATGCGGGAACGATGGCCACCACGGGGGAGAAGAAGAGGGCCAGAAGGAAGAGAATCCCCGTCACCAGGGCAGTGAGCCCCGTGCGGCCTCCCTGCTCCACACCGCTGGCGCTCTCCACGTAGGAGGTTACTGTAGAGGTTCCCAACACGGCTCCAGCGGTGGTTCCTATGGCGTCCGCCATGAGAGCCTGCCGGGCCCTGGGGAGACGTCCCTGGCTATCCAACATCCCCGCCCGGTTCGTCACACCCACCAAGGTTCCCACGGTGTCGAAGAAATCCACAAAGAAGAAGGAGAAGACCACAATCCAGAAGTTGGGGTTGGCGAGGCCCGAGAAGTCCATCTTGGCAAAGATGGGCATCACCGACGGAGGGGTGGAGACAAACCCCTCGGGAGCCTGAGCCACCCCGGTAAAGACGGCGATGGCGGTGATGGCGAGGATCCCCCAGAGAATGGATCCCCGAATCTTGCGCACCTCCAGAGCCACCATGATGAAGAATCCCAGGCAGGCGAGAAGAACCTCGGGGGAGGTGAGATTCCCCAACCCCACCAGCACCGCATCGTTCTTGACGATAACCCCCGCACTCTGCAACCCGATGAAGGCGATGAAAAGACCGATCCCCGTGGAGATACCTATCTTGAGCGATTGGGGGATGCCGTTGACAATGCTCTCCCGAACCTTCGTAAGAGTCAGGAGGATGAAGAGAATACCCTCAATAAAGATGGCCGCCAGAGCCACCTGCCAGGAGATCCCCATGCCGAGCACCACCCCGAAGGCGAAGAAGGCGTTCAAACCCATCCCCGGAGCAAGGGCGATGGGATAGTTCGCCATAAAGGCCATGAGAAAGGTCGCCAGAGCGCTGGCGAGGCAGGTGGCGGTCATGAGGGCTCCGAAGGGCATGCCGGTATTCTGAAGAATGCCGGGGTTGACGAAGATAATGTACCCCATGGTCATGAAGGTGGTAATTCCCGCAAGGATTTCGGTTTTAACGTCGCTGCCCGCTTCTTTAAGTTTAAACTGACTTTCAAACCATGATGCCATGACGATTCCTCCTTAAAAATAATTAGAATAAATCAATCCTGCACAAAGAGAGGCTGATGCCCTCCCCGGCCCAAATCCACGTACCCTTGATCGGTGAGCTTGAGTTCCGGAATCACCGAGAGGGAGAGAAAGCTCAACGCCATGAAGGGATGACCCAGCTTCGTTCCCAGCTCCGCCGCCCCTCGCTCCGCCGCTTCAAGCCCTGCAATGACGTCATCTCCCTCGGAGGGATTCATGAGCCCTCCCACGGGAAGATCCAGAGATGCCAAAAGCGCACAGTCCCGCACCGCTCCGATACCACCCCCCTGCTCAATAAGATATGCAAAGGCCTTGAGAATGGAGGAAATATCCACCCCCGCCACCACAAAATTATGGGCATCGTGAGCCACCGAAGAGAAGAGCGCCCCCTCCTGGAGCCCCAGCCCGGAGACAAAGCCGACTCCCAGCCGTCCGGTGCCCTGATTTTTCTCCAACACCGCAAGAAAGGCAAGATCCCGTGACGGGTCCGCCACAGCACAGCCATCCTGCAGCGTGGGCTCCATGATGAGATGCTCCGTCACCACCTGCCCCGGCCGAAGCCCCAGCACCCGAACCTTTGCCCCCGGAGGCACGGGAAGTCGGAAATCCTCCTCCCGAGGTACCGAAATGCTTCGGCTCTCCGGAAGAGGAAAAGGCATCCGGGGTATTTTTCCCTGAAGCAGCTTTCCTTCAGAGACCACCAGCTCCCCATCTTTCCAGACCTTCTGCACCCCGCAGCTCTCCAGGGAATCCACCGCCACCAGATCTGCCCTACGCCCCGGCACGAGGGCCCCCCGATCCTTCCAGCCGAAATACTCCGCCGGAGAGAGGGTCACCATCCGCAGCGCCGCAAGAGGGGAGATCCCCAGCTCTATGGCCCGGCGGATCTTCACGTCCATATGCCCGGTCTCTCGGAGATATCGGGCGGAAAGATCATCGCTCACCATCATGCAGCGGCTGATGCGAGCCTCGCTCTCCCGCACCAGAGAGGCAAGCTCCTCAAGATTATGTTCTGTGGCCCCCTCCCGGATCATGAGCCACATCCCCCGTCGGAGCTTTTCCAACCCCTCCTCCAGGGTAAAGCTCTCGTGATCCGAATCGCACCCCGAGAGAAGGTAGGCGCAGAGATCCTTGCCCCGGAGCCCCGGAGCGTGCCCCGACCGAGGGCGCTTCCCCGTGACGTAAAGCTTGGCCCAGAGGACAGGATCCCCCTGAATCACCCCGGGATAGTTCATCACCTCCCCCAGAGAGTCGCACCATCCCCGGGCAAACATCTCTTCTAAAGCCCCCGCATCAAGAGGCTCCAGAGGGGTCTCAAAGGAGGAGGCGGGAACGCAGGAGGGGGCGGTATAGAAGATATCCACCGGGCAGTCCAGGCTCTCCCGCCACATGAACTCAATCCCCTTCATCCCCAGGGTATTGGCGATTTCGTGGGGATCCGCCGCCACTGCGGTGGTGCCGCGAATAATGGCCAGCTCTGCAAAACCCGCAGGAGTGAGCATGGTGCTCTCAATATGGCAGTGTCCGTCGAGAAAACCCGGAGCCAGTACGAGCCCGGAAAGATCTTCTTCTCGTCTCCCCCGGTATCCCTTTCCTACCCCCGCGATATACCCCTTGTGGATAGCCACCTCTGCCTCTTCGTACTCCAGAGTGCAGACATTGGCGATCCGGGCCCCACGAAGCACCAGATCCGCCTCAGCATCTCCCCGGGCCACCCCGAGCAATGTCTCTATCGTCATGGGCGCATTCCTCCTTTGCTCATGCCACAGCTTTTCCTTGGTAAAGTGTAGTTCAAAAAAGCGTGGAAGACAATACAAAACAAAGCCCTCCGGCTTGAAAAAACCGAAGGGCTTTGGGGTTCCTCATGGGAACATGGCGAAAAAAACCTATCGCTTGGCGATGTACTTGCGGATGTCGAAGGCTACCGCCGCCACAATGATAATCCCCTTCACGATAAGCTGCCAGTAGGGATTGATGCCGATAAAGGTAAGACCGTAGTTGATAACCCCGAAGATGAGCACCCCTGCAAGCACTCCCGGCACGGTACCCACGCCCCCGGTGGTGGAGACGCCCCCCACCACGCAGGCCGCAATGGCATCCAATTCGTACATGTTACCGTAGTTGTTGGTAGCCCCTCCGGTACGGGCCGCTTCAAGCACCCCCGCCACACCGTAAAGCGCTCCGGCGATAGCGTAGAGAAGAATCAGGGTGGCGATAACGTTCACCCCGGAGACGATGGCGGCCTCCCGATTTCCCCCGATGGCGTACATGTTCATCCCAAGCTGGGTTTTATTGAAGAGAATCCACACCACCACCGCCACCACCAGGGCGATGATAATGATCACCGGTATATTGAAAAGACGCCCCGATCCCAGGGCAGTGAAATCCGGCCGGAGCCCTCCGATAGGCTGGGAGTTGTTGGGAGCCATGTCAAAGTAGATGGAGTTGATGCCGTAGACGATGACCATGGTGCCGAGGGTGGTGATAAAGGGAGGCACGCTGAGCTTGGCCACAATGACCCCATTGAGCATGCCAAAGAGCATACAGGCCAGCACCGCCAGAATAATGGGGAGCAGCACCGGCAGGTGCGGCAGCTCGGGATAGAATCGCCGGGCGTATTCGGGGATCTGAAGCATGGAGGCGGAGATGACCGCCGCAAACCCCACCATGCGCCCCGAGGAGAGGTCCACTCCTCCTGTGATGAGGATGAAGGCCACTCCCAGAGCCATGATAACCCGGGTGGAACTCTGCATAAGTACATCTCGCAAAATAGAAAAGGATAAAAACCGGGGATCCACCACCGCAATAAGGAGTACCAAAACCACGAGAACCACGAAAATGGCGTTCTGCGAGAGAAAATGCAACGACGATCCGAGAAATGTCCGTTTCGTTTCCATAAAAAGTTCTTCCCTTCCTCCCTCAATCAAGCCACATACTTGGTGGCCAGCCGCATGACATCCTCTTCCGTAGCCTCCGCAGTATTTACAATCCCCGCAAGACGCCCCTGGCTCATCACGAGAATACGATCCGTCATGCCGAAGAGTTCCGGCATCTCCGAAGAGATCATGATGATACTCTTTCCCTGGTTTGCGAGATCCGCCATGATGGAGTAGATCTCGTACTTGGCTCCCACATCAATCCCACGGGTAGGCTCATCAAGAATAAGAATCTCCGGATTAGTAAGAAGCCACCGGGCAAGAAGCACCTTCTGCTGATTCCCTCCTGAGAGATTGCGGATCAGCTCACGAGGGGAGGGAGTTTTCACCGAAAGCCGTTGAATTCCATCCCGGGCATCTCTGCGTATGGCTCGCTGGTCGAGAAGTTTGCCGCGTCCTACGTAGGAGGCCAGATGGGCGGTTACAAGGTTGAACTGCACCGAGAGCACCGGAAAGATCCCTGTGGCGCGGCGCTCTTCGGTGAGAAAGGCCATTTTATGCTCCTTCGCCTTGATGGGAGAGGAGAGATTCGCCTTGCTCCCAGAAAGGAGCACCTCTCCGGAGGCCAGGGAGCGGAGACCAAAGAGAGCCTCCATAACCTCGGTTCGCTGCGCTCCCACAAGGCCTCCCACCCCGAGGATCTCTCCCCGACGCAGGGTAAAAGAGACATCCTGAAAGGACTTGGGGAAGGGGGAGGTATACCCCCGCACCTCCAGCACCGCATGCTCTGAAGGGGTGTTTTTCCGGGGAGGAAAGCGGTTGGTCATCTCCCGCCCAACCATTCGTGAGATGATGAGGTCCGTGGTAAGCTCTCCCGCAGGCCAGGTACCGACTTTCTTGCCATCCCGCATGATGGTGACGTCATCTGCGATTTCGAGGATCTCTTCCATCTTGTGAGAAATGTAGATAATGGATATCCCCCGACTCTTGAGATCCCGGATGATTCCAAAAAGGTGCTCCACCTCGTGCCCCGTAAGGGAGGAGGAGGGCTCATCCATAACGATGATCCGGGCATTGTAGGAGACCGCCTTGGCGATCTCCATGGACTGCACCTTGGAGACCGAGAGATCCCGCACCAGGCTCCGGGGATTGATATCCAGATTCAGATCCTCGAAGAGCTTCTGGGTCTTTTCGCGCATGACCTTGTTATCCACGAAGTGCAGCTTTCCGATCTTTTTGAGAGGGGCCCGGCCAAGCCAGACGTTTTCCATCACCGAGCGATCAGGGATGGGGTGCAACTCCTGGTGGATCATCGAAATGCCCAGATCGAGAGCCTCCCGGGAGTTGGCTATGGAGACGGGTTTCCCCTGAAGCAGAACCTCCCCGTCATCCATGGAGTAAAGTCCGAAAAGACATTTCATGAGGGTGGATTTTCCCGCCCCGTTCTCTCCCATCAGGGCATGCACCGTTCCCGGACACACCTCCAGGCTTACATCCTGAAGAGCCTGAACGCCGGGAAAGGCCTTCGAAATATGCCGCATTTCCAATGCAAAGGTATTGTTATCTTTCATAGAGATCCTTCCCCCCGCACCTGCTCCCTTTCTCCGGAGCATCTTCAGAGAAAGTGTATGCAAAGGGAGGGGAACAGTGCTCCCCTCCCAAATCTGTTCGCCAAAAAAGTGCTACTCGAAATCCTTCACGTTCTCCGGAGTAACCATCTGATAGGGAACCCAGACATACTTCCCTTCGGAGATTTCGTACCCGGAGTTTTCCGATGTGGGGGTCTCCCCCTGAGCAAGCAGGTAGGAGAGGTTGAAGGTAGCCCGCCCCTGGTTTACAGCATCGTTAAGCACCGTCCCCAGAAGAGTGCCGTCTTTGAGGGCCTGGATGGCGGGAGCGGTGGCATCCACACCCACTACGGGCATGAACTTGCCATCTTTGAAGTATCCCGCCGCCTTAAGAGCCTCGATAGCCCCGAGAGCCATGTCGTCGTTATTGGCAAAGACCGCTTCGATTTTGTCACCGTGGGCCGCCAGGAAGGCCGCCATCTTTTCCTGCCCCTGTACCCGGTTCCAGAACCCCGTATCCTCCGCAAGCTTCTCTACGGGAATACCTGCATCGGTCACAGCCTTGATGGAGAACTCCGTACGAAGCTCCGCATCCTGGTGTCCCGGCTCACCCTTGATCATGATGTACTGAAGAACGCCGTCGCCGTTTTTGTCTGCTTCGGGGTGGCTCTTCCAGTAGTCCACCACAATCTGGCCGGACATGGTGCCGGACTCCTCAGCCCGGGCTCCCACGTAGTAGACCTTGTCCCATCGCTGCATATCCTCGGGAAGAGGCTCTTTGTTGAAGAACACCACGGGAATGTTCACCTTTTTGGCTTTTTCCACGATAACCCCCGCAGCGGTACGATCCACGGGATTGATGGCCAGAGCATTCATCTTCTTGGTGATGAACATGTCCACTCGATCGTTCTGAGTGGACTGGGAGTTCTGGCTGTCCACGATATCCACTTTTGCCTTGTCCTTGGCGGCCTCGGCAATGGCGTTCCGCACTCCCGTCATGAAGGTGTCATCAAACTTATAGATGGCACATCCAATTTCAATCTTGCTCGCCCCAAAAACACCGCTTCCCAGCAAAAACATGCCGCAAACCCCGAAAAGTACCGCCACAACGACTTTCTTTTTCATTCCACAGACCTCCTCAAAAAAATTATTGATACACCATGCCGAAAAACACCGCACATACACGAGGGGATAGGAAACCCCTCCTAAGTGTATCCAAGCTCTTAAAGGGTGTCAATGATGGAAGAGCGATTATTTGTCAGAAAAAAGAAACTCCTTCTGCAAAACTAGAGAACACGTGTCGTTAGAGAATAATATGCGGTACACCTAACCGCTCCTACCGGTTGGCAATCGTAGGACAAGAGCATATTCTTTTCGCAGATCTTACCGCCAGGAGAAAAAACCTGCGGCATCATTCTGGAACCCCTGGCCCAGGCACGCCCTTTCGTGGGGAAATTCCGGCAACTAGGGATGATTGGGGGACTTGAACTTGCAAATCCCAAAAACGGAGAAAGCTTTCCCCGGCAGACAAGAGTGGCCTACCACATTTACCGGAGGGCCTTGCAAAAAGGGTTACTCCTTCGCCCTCTGAGAAACGTGCTCTCCTTTATGCCCCCTACTGCACCTCCGAGAAAGATCTTGCCCTCATGGTTCAGGGGGCCTTTCAGACTCTGGACGAATATTCCCGCCCCCTATAGTTCTACGAATAAAACTTTTCCTTGACACACCCCGGCAGAAGGGTTAACATCGAACATAAAATTGGTTTTGGGGGTTCTTTTCATGGTTCAGCATCTCAAGGAGGAAGTTCGTGAAAGCATTATTCAAGCTGCAACAACGATTTTTTACGAGCATAGCTTTTCTTCCGCCACGTTACGAATGATCGCGGATCAGGCAAATCTTCCAGTAAGTAATATCTACTCTTACTTCGAAAACAAAGCGGCTCTCTTCGATGCAGTGGTGGAACCGGTATACGCCTGTTTTCACGAAGCCATCGCATCGGAGGAAGCTCTTTTCACCGAGGATCTTTCCGCCCTGGAAACCTTTCGGATTACCGGGCAGGACCATTTTCTGGGGCTTTTGGAGAACCCCAAAGGCCTGGTTATTCTGGTGGATAAAAGTGAAGGTACTCGACACGCCGGAGCCAAAGATGCCCTCATAGATTCCGTGGAACTTCATATCCGAAGGGCCTTGACCTTACGGAAGCAGAAAAAATATGAGGACCTTCTCCCCCACATTCTGGCATCGAATTTCACCGAAAGCCTTATTGAAATCGCCCGGCACTATACGAGCCGGGAACGAGCCGGGGAACTTCTTGAGCTGGTAACCCAGTGTTATTTCCAAGGGGTGGATTCTCTGCTGTAGTTTCCCGGATTTTTTTAAATTCAAAACCGAATTTTTAATCGGTTAAACTAGATAGGGGGGAGCAAAATGAAAGATCACGAAAAAACCACACCTTAGGTGTACAAGCCTGGAGATCTTTTTGAAAGGCACGAGACATGCTCCTCACTCCATCGTCAGAGGGAAAAGAAACGTAAAACTACCCGATTCCCCCGACGCAAATATGCGCCTCAAGGCGCTTATTCTCAACATTTTTTAGGAGGCATCATGAAGGAAAAACAGCTCGTAGGAGAGGCAAGGCGCAAAAGTTTCGGAACTAACATCCTGATCGCGTTGCGCATCCTTTTCGATCTTTTGGCGCAGCTAGGTGCTGTCTATCTGGTGAGCGGCCTGATCACAAAAACAGTAACAATGAAGCGGCTTCTCCTGGTTCTTGGTGGCATCTTGTTCCTGTACCTGATAAAGGGGATCTGCAATTATGCAGCCACGAAGAAAGCCCATGAAACGGCATATAATGCCTTGACCCAGCTCAGGCTGAATATAATACGTCACCTGAAAAAGCTGCCTCTGGGTTTCTTCCAGGAACACCCTTCCGGAGAACTTACGAACATTGTGGAACACGATGTGGAACAAGTGGAAACCTACCTCGCCCACGCTCTTCCGGAAATCATGAGCGCCACGCTACTTCCTTTACTGATTTTCATGGGGATGTTTTTTCTCGATTGGCGTCTTGCTCTGGCCATGCTTTTGGGACTCCCCTTAATGTTTCTCGTAAAAAAACTTTCCGCCAAGAGCTGGGCGATGGGATTTAAAATCTATTTTGATCACGAAAATAAAATGAAGAACGAGCTAATGGAGTACGTGCACAACATCGCCGTCATCAAAGCCTTCGGCAAAGAGGAGGATAAAAGCAAGCAGGCCCTGAAAACCGCCAAAGAGTACGTTTACTGGATAAAAAAGAGCATGGGAGCCTTCACTATTCCCATGGGATTGATCGACATTTTCATGGAAAGCGGGGTTCTCCTGGTGATGATTCTCGGTAGCATCTTTCTCTTCCGGGGAGGTATCACAATTCCCCGCTTTATTCTATCCATCATTCTCGCCACGGGCTTTACCGCTGCTATCGGGAAAACCGCAACCCTCCAACATTCCAAAATTGTTTTCAAGGAAGCCATGCACCATATTTCGAAGATTCTCGACGTCTCTATTCCCGAAGAAACAACGAAAGAAAAAAGGACAAAACCGGGAGACATCTCCTTCAATTCGGTTAATTTTAATTATCCCGGCAAAGGATTTGAACTTAAAGACATCAACCTCCATCTTCCGGAAAAAAGCCTGACCGCCCTGGTGGGGCCTTCCGGATGCGGCAAGAGCACCTTGGCAAATCTTCTTATGGGATTCTGGCAACCTCGAAAAGGTTCTATTCTTATTCGCGGAAAGGCTGTGGGCACATTAAGCCAAGAGACCCTTGCTTCACTTATCGCCAGCGTTCAGCAGGAGGTAATTCTCTTCAACACCAGCATTCTGGAAAATATACGTTTGGGAAAACCCGGGGCTTCTCTGGAAGAAATCCGCGAAGCTGCTCGTAAAGCGAGAATCCACCATGTCATCGAACAGCTCCCCCAAGGATACGGTACCCAAATCGGCGAAATGGGGGCAAAGCTTTCAGGAGGTGAAAAACAACGAATTTCCATGGCGCGAATGATTTTGAAGGATGCTCCCATTCTCGTTATGGACGAAGCTATGGCGGGGGTGGATGGGGAAAACGAACGGCTTATACAGGAAGCTCTGGAGGAACTCCGAGAAAATAAAACGGTTCTGACCATCGCCCACCATCTGCGAACCATACGCGACAGCGATCAGATTGTGGTGATGAACGAAGGAAAAATCCTTGATACGGGAATCCATGAGGAGCTACTGAGCCGATGCGAATTCTATCGCAAAATGGTGGAAGCCCAAAACAAAGTTGATGTCTGGATGCTCAAGGAGGCGAAGGCATGATTCGAGAAATTCTGGATTTACTTTCAAAAAACGGCAAGCGCTCCATGGGATTCTCCATTCTTTTCTTTACCCTCTACGGATTATGCGGGACGGCTTCGATGCTGACCGTTTTTCACATGCTCTTTCAGATCGTCAATGCTCCGGAGGGCAAAGGCTTCGAAACGCTCTATCTGGATTGGCTTCTCCTCTTAGGGATCATGGTGGCCAAGGGGCTCTTGAACATGTGCGCAGACCTCACGAAACACCATGCGGGTTTCGATATCGTCCAGCAGATTCGGGAACGCACGATCATCAGACTGAAACGTTTTAGCCTCGGATTTTATACCGACGAACGTCTCGGAGAGTTCAGCACGATTCTCCACAAGGATGTGGATAATATGTCTCTTGTGGTAGGCCATACCTGGACACGCATGAGCGCGGATTTCCTGGTGGCGGCCATTCTGTTTGCGGGCCTGTTGTTTGTCAATTGGCAGCTCGCTCTGATCATGCTCGCAGGATTGCCCTTTGCTCTCTGGTTCCTGGCCACAAAAATATCTCTAGGCAAACGCTTGGAAGAAGAAAACGGCAATGCCCTTGCGGATATGGTGAGCTTATTCGTGGAATACGTGCGGGGGATTCCGGTTCTTAAGAGTTTTGCGGAGAATCCTCATTTCCAGGAACGCTTAGAAAGAGCTACGGAGATTTTCGGCAGGACGAGCAAAAACGCCTCCGGCATGAAGGCAAAACAACTGGCAATCTACGGGTTTCTGTTGGACGTTACCTATTGGTTCATGGTATTTATGGGGGCCCTTTGCTGCTTTTACCAAAAACTGAAAGTGTACGAATATCTCCTTTTTATCGTTTTAGCAAGGGAGTTCTACAAACCCTTCACCAATATGGAAACCCATTGGAGGCATTACGTTTCAGTTTGTGATAGCTACCAACGCCTTCAGCGCATTCTCGGAGCGCCTCTCCTTTCAGAACCCGTGGTTTCGCAGATTTCCACCCGCCACGATATTACCTTTGATCACGTGTCCTTCGTCTATGGGGAGGGGGCATTCGCTCTTAGGAATATCGATTTTCACATACCCGAAAAAAGTATGGCTGCCCTTGTGGGGGAATCGGGGTCCGGGAAGACAAGCGTGACCAATCTTCTCCTTCGCTTCTGGGATGTTAATCAGGGAGAAGTGCGTATCGGGGGAGTAAATCTTCAGGACATGAAATATGACGATCTTCTGCACCGCATAAGTATTGTCATGCAAAACGTGCAGCTCTTCGCCGATTCCATTGCCGAGAACATCCGGGTAGGTAAACGTGGTGCGACTCAGCGCGAAATCGAAGAAGCTGCCAAAGCGGCGAGAATCCATGATTTCATTCTTGGCCTTCCCGAGGGGTACAAAACAAAAATCGGCGAAAACGGTGTCGGCCTGTCGGGAGGTCAGAGGCAGCGCATCTCCATTGCCCGGGCCTTCTTAAAGGACGCTCCCATTCTGATTTTAGACGAAATGACCAGCAACGTGGACCCCATAAATGAATCTCTCATCCAAGAGGCCGTTTCAGAACTGGCAAAGAACAGGACGGTCCTGGTAATTGCCCATCATCTGAACACCATACGCTCGGCAGATCAAATTCTTGTTTTTCGGCATGGGGCTATCGCCCAGAAAGGCACACACCATAACCTCCTGAAAGAAACGGGGGGATATTATAACCTGCTGTGGAGCCAGATGTCCTTATTCTAGGGATCCCAGTTCCGGGAAGTGAGATCTTTAAGCAACGCCTTAGGGCCCATTCTAAAAATGAGGCCCTAGGGCGATTTCCAAGGGACATGTCCCCTATAAAATATTTCGCCAGATACAACGATATCCGCCTTGGTGAATGCGGCAAATTGCTCGACAAACACGAGGCAGTCTCCTAGGAGAAAAAAAGCTCTCCCACTTCAAGCCAGTCCCGGACGGAACAGTTTTCCTGGAGGCACCTCTCACTGTGTAGAACAAAGTACTCCAATGGAGGCAACGTGAAATCCAGAAGGGGGATTGCGAAAAGTTCTCCTTCCTCTAGTGCCCCCTGAACCATCCGCCGGGGGAGGATGCTAATCCGCCCTCCCTCCCTGATATAGGGTAATGCCTTGGAACCGATATCGAATTCGAGTTCGAAGCAGGGAGTCTTTCCGAAGAGTTCCTCCACCACCGGGGTATCCAGAAAGCCAGAGTATATAAAGGGAAGCCGATTCAGTTCCTTAGCAGTAACCCCCTGAAGATATCCGGGATCAGACCCCACAAGCACCAGTTCGTCCGAGGCCACTTTTCGGCACCCATACCGCACGGACCGCATGGGATGGTGCGTATATCCCACGTCGTATCGGCCATCTAAAACACCCAGAATAACTTCTTGAGAATGTTTGAGTACCACTCGGATGGAACGGTTCGCATACCGTCTCTGATATTCTTCGATCCCCCACGCCAGAAAACAGTCATAGCAGGCGTGCACTGTGGCTATCACCAGGCGCTCCCGAGGGCTGGGGACATCCAGATTTCTGAGAGCTTCGTGTTCCAGAGCAGTTATTTTTCTGGCATAGGGGATCAGGGCTCTCCCCGCAGAAGTCAGCTCCACCCGATCATGAAGTCGGACAAAAAGAGGCTGCCTCACCTCGTTCTCAAGAGCCGCAATCCGATTCGACACCGTGGATTGTGAAAGATTAAGTCTCCTGGCGGATCGGGTAAAACTAGATGTTTCTCCCACCACCAAAAAGGTGACCAAAATCTCCGTATTCATTCCAGGACCTCCTCATGACCTTTCCGATTGCCCCCATCTTTTTTTCCCATTGGACGAAGGCTCTTGATCCTTGTATTATAACACTCAAGTTTTACTGGACAAACAAAAAGCTCCCCCCTCTGCGGTGGAGAGCCTATCCGCAGAAAAGCGTGAGCAAGGAGGGATTCCGCATGGCTCACTTATTTATGGTGGAGAGTTGGGTGGGAGCAAATGGAAGATTATTGCCTGAAAAAATCAGGGACATGGGGCATTGTTATACCTTTGTAACCCGAAACCCCCGTCATTACGGATCGGATTTCGATAATAATCTGCATCCGGTTCTTGCCCTGGCGGAGGAGATAGTTGTCGTGGAAACCAATGATTTTGCCCGGCTGCTTTCCGTTCTTGAAAATCGACATTATGACGGCATTATAACTATTTGTGACTACTACATCGATACCGTAAACGCCCTTTCTCAAGCCTCAAAATTGCCCTGTCCCTTTCCTGAAAGAGTGAAATGCATCCGGGAAAAACATCTCTTGAGGAAACAGATGGACCGTGCAAAACTTCCCAATGCCAAGCACATTCTCTGTTACCGATGGGAAGAATTGAAAGAGGGAGCAAATAAGCTAGGATATCCTCTGATTCTGAAGCCCGTGGACCTTTCTTCAAGCGCTTTCGTTCAGCAAATCCGAGAAGAAGAGGAGCTGCGTCAAGCCTTTTTAAATCTAGAGACCTTCGGGGTGAATTTTCGGGAGCAGCCTCGTGAAAAATTGTACCTCCTGGAGGAATATTTGGATGGTCCCGAATTCAGCGTCGAGAGTATTCTTTTCAACGGCGAGATCACCACTCTGGGCATTACGGATAAATCTGTGACGGGAACCCCCTACTGTATTGAGGATGCTCACATGTTTCCCGCTAAAATTGATTCGAACACCGAAAAGGTTATCATTCACTATGTCCATGAGGTGCTCCGAAAAGTTCAATTCCACCAGGGCATAGCCCACACGGAAGTAAAGCTCACCCGGGAGGGGCCAAAAATCGTGGAGATAAACCCCCGGCCCGGGGGAAACTATATCGCAGAACTCGTGGAACTCGTGACGGGAGTAGATATATTAAAGGCCTTCGTGGAACTCTCTCTTGGGATTCGGCCTTTCTCAAAGATATCTGAGGAAAAATATAAAAGCGCCGCCGTGGCCTTTCTCGTCCCTCCAAAAGAGGGAATGTTACAAGGTTTTTCCGGGTTGGAAGATCTGAAACAGGCTCCCAACGTTTATCGGTGGTCCCTCGAGGGATGCGAAGGCAAAATTGTAGGGGAATCTAAGGATAACGCAGCCTACCTGGGACATCTTCTGGCTTTTGACACCCTAGGAAGAGAGGCCCGAAGATACGCGGAGTCGGCCTTGCAAAAGATAGGTCTCCGTTACACCGAAGTATGAGAAAAACATGAAAATAGAAAACCGGGGTCTTCTCGTTCTTCTGGCTTTTACCTTTTTTATGGTCACGGGTTTCGAAATGATCATGCCCTTGGTGATAGGGCACTATGTACACAATATGGGCTTTGCCGCCACCGAAGTGGGAGCAGCTCTGGCGATCCGGAAGTTTTCTCAGCAGGGATTGGCTCTTCTGGGGGGGATTTTGGCAGATAGAAGGGATATTAAAATACTGATATCCCTAGGTATGGTCATGCGTACCGCAGGATTTTTCTTTCTGGCTTTCGCGGAAAGTTTTTCCTCGCTCCTTATGGCCATGCTTTTCATCGGCTTGGGAGGAGTGGTTTTCGAAACTCCCTACCAGACCGCCATCGCTACCCTGACCACACCGGAAAATCGTTCTCGATATTTTTCTCTGAACAATACTCTCGTGGGAGTGGCTTCCACCGCAGGCCCCCTTCTTGGAGCACTGCTACTGGCCCTTGATTTCAAGGCAGTGTGTTTTGCCACGGCGGGATGTTTTTTTGTGAATCTTCTCATTGCGATTACGCTACTCCCCCATATTCACCCCAGGACGAAGGCTTTGTCCATAAGAAATTCCTTCGATATCCTGCGGCGAGACCGGCAATACATCCGGTTCGTTATTCTTATGTCCATATTCTGGCTGGGGGCATCCCAGATCGATATCAGCTACCCTCTGCAGATTCAGCAGATTTCTGGAAAACCCGAGAGTGTGAGCTGGATGTATTCGATCTATGCCGGAGTAACGGCAATTCTTCAATATCCTCTTGTAACTCGCCTGCTCCGGAGCTTTACCCCTCGCCAGATCATTCTTATGGGGACCGCCATCATATCCGCAGCTTTGGCAGTTACCCCTCTGATTCCGACAACGTCTCTCTTTTTGTGCCTTGTGGCTCTTTATACCATGGGCATGCTTCTTGCGCGCCCAAACCAACAAAATCTGGCAATAACCCTGGCAAATCAAGAAAATACGGGACTGTATTTGGGGTTTAACGCCATGAGCTTCGCCATCGGAAGTGGGGGAGGTGTTTTTCTTGGGGGAATCCTTTTTGATTTCTCTCAAATCAACGGCACACCTTTTCTTCCGTGGATACTGTTCTGTGCCATTGGCTGCCTAGCCTTGGCAGGGTTCTGGAAAGGAAAAGACCTGGATTCCCTTGAGGAATAAAACAATTCATAGCTCTACGGAAAAACCACAGCTTTTAGGAGGATGATACTCTGAAGAGAACGTGCTTTGGAATCAAACAACAACATTCTAAGGAGGATTCACATGAAAAATTTTGCCGTGAAACTTTTATACTCAACCTTGGGTTTTTTTGTTCTATCGACCCTGACCCCGCTGGCGGGAGAAACCCATGGAAAGGACGAATTGGTATTCGTAGAACGGGAAATCGCTTGCAACCCCGATCCATCCTACTATCCGGGTTCCAATCACTACATCAATAATGGAGCTATAGAAACCCTTTTTAAGGTGGACCCCGAGGGAAAAGTCCAGCCTTGTCTCGCCAAGGATTCCGAACGGGTAGACGAATATACCTGGAAAATCTACCTGCGCCCGGAGGGAAAATTCTGGAGCGGGAAACCCATCGATGCCGAGGCTGTCATAGGATCTCTCGAACGCTCCCGAAAAACAAACGCCCGAGCTCTTCCCTTCTTGGAGGGGTTGACCTTCGCAATCCTCGATCCCTGGAGCTTCGAGGTAAAAACTGCCAGAGCCAACCTTCCGGTACCTCTGAACCTTTCTTACATGGAACTTTGTATCTTTAACAGTCAGGCCCTTCATAATTCCGTGGAAACCATGGATATGAGCGGCATGTATAAGGTGGTGGCTTTCGAGCCCAAACAGAGAATGACTCTGGAGATCAATCCCCATTACTACGGGAAAAAACCTACCATTCCCCGAATTATTCATGAACAAATCGGGGATCCCGAAACCCGGACCCTATCGATTCTGAGCGGGCGGGCAGACATGGTTTTCCACATTTCAAACGAGAGTATTCCTCAACTCAAAAAAGCCAAGGATGTAGTGCTGTACACTACTCCAGCTTCCAACACCCAGACCATCTATCTGAATTTGCGAAAGCCCCTTCTTCAGGATATCCGGGTCCGCCAGGCCCTATCCTGGGGGTTGGACCGAGAGGAAATCGTGTTCTTGGGAACTGAGGGACTCAGCATTCCTTTAACCACTTGGATCAGCTCGAACCCCAAGTACCGGGATCATCAAAGAGATATCTACACTCACTTCGATCCGGAAAAAGCAGCCCTACTTCTGGACGAAGCCGGGTGGAAACTCGGAAAAGACGGCTTCCGACACAAGGGGAATCAGGATTTGGCTATCAAACTCATGACTTGGGGCCAGGACAAGGCTCTAGGGGAAACCATCCAGCACCAGTGGGCCAAGCTCGGAGTGAAGGCCCAGGTACAACATGGTGACTATAGCCTTATTCAGGCCGCCAGGGAGACCGGTGAATGGGATGCCACCATCGAAGCCTGGCAGACCTTCGGAGATGAGTACTCTCTGTTGGCGGGACAATTTTCCCCCTCCGGGAGCGCCAACTACGGAGAGTTTAACGATCCTACAACCAACACTCTTCTGGAACAACTCTCCGAAACTTCTACGGAAAAAGAGCGTCGAGAGCTGACCATAAAGATCAACGCCCGAGTGACGGAACAGTGTCCCGCCATATTTATCTGTCCCAGAGTACAGACCAGCGCCATCCGAGACAACTTAAAAGGATTTGTGGAGCATTTCCGGCAATTTGAAAATGCGGTGAATGCAAATCTACGTTTCGAATAATCCGGACACGGCAAAATTTTCCCAAAACTCGGAAATCCGAATACGGCTATAGCGGGGAGGAAGATACCTTTGCGAAACAAAATTCTACTGCAAAAAACCGTTGAACTCTGTCTTACCTTGCTCCTATCAAGCTTCCTCCTCTTTTTTCTGATCCATCTGGCTCCGGGGGATCCGGTAAAGCTTCTGCTGGGGGATCCCGAGGTTGCCATGACGGATACCGGACTTTACCAAAAGCGCTACGCCGAAATGCGAGAAGAGCTTCATCTGGACGCAAATCTCATGGTGCAGTACGGCATATGGCTCCAACGCATTCTGAAACTGGACCTGGGCAATTCCATATTCACCAAACGCCCCGTAAGCGAGGAACTTCTCACGCGCCTTCCCGCCACGCTTCTCCTTTCTCTCCCCGCTCTGGCTCTCCAGGTTTCCCTGGGGATACTCCTCGGGACGGCCTCGGCAGTTCGCCGAGGAGAAACCACGGATCAAGCTATTCGCATGGTCTGTGTGATTCTCGCCTCTCTTCCAGCTTTCGCTCTGGGGCTTCTCCTTCTCTACTATTTTGGAGTGGTTCATCACGTCTATGAAATTAGCAACACCGCAAGCTGGTCTAGGCTGTGGCTTCCCACCCTCACCCTAGGAATCATTTCTTCTCCTCCCCTGATCCGGCTGATGCGCGCCAATATGCTTCAGGAATTCGGAAAGACCTACATCTCCTTCACCATCGCCCGGGGAATGGGACGGAGTGAAGTTATTTACAACGCCTTTCGAAACACCCTTCTTCCCCTGATAACCATGACCGCCCTCTCGCTGACAAGCCTTCTGGGGGGATCGGTAATCGTGGAGAATGTCTTCTCTTGGCCTGGAGTAGGCAAATACGCCCTGGACAGCATTCTGCTCCACGACTACCCCGTTATTCAGGGATATGGGTTCGTTATGCTTATACTGGTGATCGTGGTGAACTATCTGGTGGATGTGGCCTGCATCTATGCGGATCCCCGACTTCGGCGCAAGGAGGTTGCATTTGCATGAAACAACATTGGAAAAACACGCCTTGGCCCCTTAAAATTGGCATATTCCTTTTCGGAACCATTCTTCTGGGAATAACCTTTGCGGACCTTCTGGCCCCCCACGATCCTATCGCCCAAGAACCGGCGAACAGGCTTCAATCTCCCTCAATACAGCATCCCCTGGGAACAGACGCCTTCGGTCGGGACGTACTCTCTCGACTGCTTTACGGAGGAAGAACCACTCTGAGCGCCTCCATGGGTGCCCTTCTGGCTTCGATGGGTATAGGCTGTTTCGTGGGCATGGTGGCGGGCATGTACGGAGGCGCCGTGGAAGCCCTGCTGATGAGAATCGTAGATGCCCTCATGGCGTTTCCCTTCATAGTGTTGGCCATTATCGTGACCGCTCTCTTTGGAACAGGGTTTCTGCAGTTACTGCTCACCATCGTTTCGGTGTGGTGGGTTCCCTTCGCCAGGCTCGCTCGGAGCATCACCCTGAACTCCAAAAACGATGGAGAAGTTCTCGCTGCTAGGGTATTGGGAGCCAGCACCTTCACCATCATCCGCCGGGAAATTTTTCCCAAAGTGGTAAGTCCGGCGGTGGTACTGGGTACCTTCGAACTCGGCACCCTGATGATCTCCATTTCCGCTCTCTCCTTCTTCGGTCTCGGATCCAAGCCCCCCGCTCCAGAATGGGGAAGCATGTTGGCGGACAGCAAAGCCTACTTTTTCGGAACCCCTCACCTGCTCTTGGGGCCAGTGCTTTTTATTTTTCTCACAGTGCTGGCGCTAAATCTGATGGGCGAAGGCATGCGCGATAGACTGGACCCCTTCGAAATTCCCACTCTCACCTGGGAACCCTGCCAAAGGAAAAAATCATAGCCATGAATAGTTCCACAAAGAATTTATTAAACTTGAAAGACCCCGTTTTGACACTGCAGAATTTGCAGGTTTTCTACAAAAATATGCCTCTTCCCGCAGTGAGCGATCTATCCTTCTCCCTGAATCAGGGCGAGTGTCTCGGCATCATCGGAGAAAGCGGTTCGGGGAAATCCACCATCGTGAAGGCTCTTACGGGGCTGCTTCCTCCCTCGGCAAAAGTACGGGGAATCTTCCAGACACAAGGTCGAACCCTAAGCCTGGAAGAAAAGGCTATCCCTTGGCAGGAAATTCGAGGAACCTCAATAGGACATATCTTTCAGGATGCCCAGCAGGCCTTGAATCCCACACGAACTGTTCTTGGACATTTCAAGGAGACCCTCCTCTTCCACCAAATCTGTGCCCCTTCGGAGGTGAAAATACTGGCAAAGCGCTACCTCACCCTCATGAACTTCACGAACACAGATCAGGTACTGGAATCGTATCCTTTCGAACTCTCCGGGGGAATGTGCCAGCGGGTATGCATCGCGCTCTCTCTCTGTCTCCGGCCCAAAGTGCTCATAGCCGACGAAGTCACCTCCGCCCTAGATATGGTCAGCCAGACCGAGGTGCTTCGTCTTCTTCAGAAAACTAAAAGAATATTGGGAGGAACAGTGCTTTTCATCACTCACGATCTCCGGGTAGCCCGGCTTATCTCGGACAAAATCCTCGTCCTGGAAAAGGGAAAAGTGCGGGATCAGGGCCCCCTCCACGAAGTGCTTTCGTCTCCCGCATCCACCTACACGGAGAACCTCCTTAGGAGTTCCGGAGACCCTCCCCGGATTAGAACCGGAAAACCTCGGCAAGGGGATTCTTCTCTTCTTCAGATAAAAAATCTTGGGAAAAGGTACGGAGGCCGGAAAAACCCGGTGCTTAAAGACATTTCCCTTTCTTTGGAGGAAGGGGAAATCCTGGGGATTCTCGGAGAGAGCGGTTGCGGTAAATCCACCCTTGCCCGATGCGTAGCAGGATTGGAAAATTATCACCAAGGATCCATTATGCTCCACGGAAAAGATATAAAAAAACCCGCCGAAAGAGGTGGCAGGGAGCTGAATCGCAACCTTCAACTTATCTTTCAGGATGGACGGGGATCTTTGAATCCCCGGAGAGCCGCTCTGGAAATAGTAAAGGAACCCTCCCAATATCTTGGGCTACATCGAGGAAAATCTCTGGATGAGGTGGCCCGGCAGCACCTGATAGAAGCGGGAATTCCCGAGGAACTTCATCGCCGCAGGCCCCCGGAACTGAGCACCGGACAATGCCAGCGGGTAGCCATAGCCCGAGCTCTTTCGGTACAACCAAAACTTCTGATCTGTGACGAGGCAGTTTCGGCTCTCGACAGAGGAACGCGCAATCAGATTCTCCAACTTTTGCTGGATCTTCACTCTCAAAAGAGGCTTTCTATTCTCATGATCTCCCATGATATGGGGGTCTTGAAGAGTTTTTGCCATCGTATCGGAGTAATGGAGGGAGGGAAACTGTGCGATATCCTCACGGTGTCCCACCTTGGCAAAACACGCCTGCACACCTACACAAGGAAGCTTCTGTATCTCGACAGACATCTCCAAAAGCAAAGCGAAGGGAAATCTGCACAACGAATTCTTGAGCGATGCACTTGATTTGACAAAGCAAGCCTTCAAGAAAAACAGCAAGTTCTGCTTCCACAGCCTTGGCCAGCAGCTCCCGGGCTCCTTTTCGTAGAAGTTCCGTGAGAGGATCCGAAAAATCTTCTGCTGGATTTATAGACCCAGCTCCTGTAAACTTTTCCATGGCGTATCCCTCCAGATGTCGATTGTGAGCCTCCTAGCCCAATTGATATTTGGAGGGATACGCCGTTTTTTTTCTCGTCTACACTCCATACACCACTTTTGAGTATAACTCGAAACGAAAACCTAGAAAAGAGCCTCAGAAAAGCGGAGGGGCCGGAGGAGAAACTAGAGAGGTTTGAGAACTCTGAAAAGCTCTTTCTTTGGGCAGAATACCTTTTTTCAGGGAAAAACGAGGAATTCTGGACACAGAGAGCCACATCCCAGCTAACGAAAGGAATTCGCAAAACTAAAGAGAAATCTTAAAAACAACAGACCACAGAAAACAAAGAACACTTCAAAGATCTGGTGTTTTTCGGTCTTTGAGGGTACAATTTACTCTGTAAGGAATTTGATTACCTTTTACATCTTGCGCCTCACATCTTCTGCATGCCATTGCCTTGTTTCTTGCCTCTTACGACATTAACCCAAGCAGCATTCGCGCAATTATCTCCGGGGAGGTTTTCATGACCACACACATTTTTCTGCTCCGTCGGGATGGCACCGTCTGTAGCAGTTTTTCTTCCAGAGCCGTCGAGTATACCCACATAGACAAGATCGCTCCCGATACGGACTGGCACTCCCTTCTGCGTCAGGGGGAGCACCGCATTTTCTTCTCCCTTCCCACCACTCTTGGAGAGAGGGGGCAAATCTGGCGAATGGAATTTTTCCCTCTGGAGGGCAAAGAGAGGCATGATCCCGAGGCATGCTTCTGCTGCATCTTCTCAAGCCAGGAGGAGCGCAAAATTGATGGACTTCAGGATGAGCTTGAGAGCTTGCAGCATATCATCGACGCCATGCCTTTCGGGGTAGCGGTAATCCGTCGAGATAAGTATGTACACCTCATGAACAGGGCTGCTCTTGATCTGGCGGGGTACGAGAATTTTGAACAGTTCAAGGCCCTGGGAAAGCCCTGCCAGGAGACCTTTTGCCCCGCCCCGGAGGGAAAGTGCCCTGTTTGGGAGCTGGGGAACCTTTTTGATAAGGCGGAACGTCCCTTTCTTCTGCGGGATGGTTCAGAAATCCGGGTTTTGAAGAGTGCGGTGCCTGTGGAAATCCGGGGAGAGACCATGATGCTGGAGGGCATTATCGACCTCCGCAAGGAGAAGGAGCTGGAGCGCATGGCCCGAACGGATCCTCTTACGGGGCTTCTGAACCGCAAGGGAATGGAGGAACATCTTGAAGAATACTATGACCGGGCAGTTCAGGGAGAGGCGGCACTTACGCTGCTGATGATCGATCTGGATAACTTCAAAAAGGTGAACGATCGGCACGGGCATTTTGTGGGGGATAGGGTGCTGCGACATTTCGGAAAGACCGTGAAGAATTGTCTTGGTGAGGGTGATCTCGTGGCACGCTGGGGAGGGGATGAGTTTCTTGTGGTAACTCCCTCTTCTGAAGAGGAGGCCATCGACCTGGGAGAACGAATTGTGATGAGCACCGAGGCGAACTGTTTCCTGGAGCCACATGAGAAAAATCCTCTCTCCTTGAGTTTTGGGGCAGCCGCCTACTCCCCCGGCATTTCTCTGCAGTATCTACTCGAAGCGGCGGATGCCTTTATGTACGGCGAAAAGCGCAAAAGCTCAACACAGTAGGAAGATGTACCCCTGATCATGCTGACCATGTGGAAAGAGAACGCGAGAGGGAGGGATTTCGAATGGAGCCGAAGGAAAAGCAAGAGCAAGAGCAGAAAAGAACGCAGCAGAAAAAAAAAGAGAGAACTCCCTGTGAGATTTTTTCCCGGGTGGTGGGATTTCTGACGCCTCTCTCCCAGTGGAATGTAGGCAAGCGAGAGGAGTTCCGTCAGCGCAAGACCTATGATAAGGCACTTAGGGAGGCTCGGTTCCAGGATTCTCAAAAAGAGGAAAAATCCAGGGAAAAGGGCTCCGAAGTTTCTTCGGGAACATCTTCGGGGGCTTCTTCAACGGAATAGCCTCCTCCGCCTCGGAAGCTTTTTCGCAGCTTCTATAAGCCCCAAAGAAAACGAGAGCCCCGAAGGGCTCCCGCGTGTTGTTTGTGCGGTCTGGCTTGCTTGGCTTCTCTGACTTCTCTTGTCTGTCTTGTTTTTTATTCCTGCGGAGAGAAGAGCTATTCCAGCCCATCCCGCAGTTTCCACAGCGGGGGGTTATGGTAGCAGCGGCGGCATACCGGGAGATAGCTTTCGGTGCCTCCGATGAGAACCTGTTCCCCTTCGTAAACCGGCTGCCCCTTGACGAGGCGCAGGTTCATGGTTGCCTTACGATTGCAGAACCAACATACCGTTTTGATCTCCTCCAGGCTATCCGCATGAAGCAATAGATACTCCGCCCCTTCGAAGAGCTTGTTCCGAAAGTCGTTTTTCAGGCCGAAGCAGATCACGGGGATACCCAGGCTATCGGCTACGGAGCTAAGCTGTATCACCTGAGGCCCCGAGAGAAAATGGGCCTCGTCCACGAGGACACAGTGCAGCTCTTTGGACATGTAGCGAAAGACTTCGGCATAGAGATCCGTATCGTTATGAAAGCTGAGGCTCGTAGCCTTGAGGCCGTTTCGTGAGGCCACGGTGTTCTGCTCAATTCGCGTATCCAGGGCGGCGGTGAAGATGAGCACCCGCTTTCCCTGGATTTCGTAGTTTTTGGCCACCCCGATGAGCTGGGCGGTTTTACCAGAACTCATAGCCCCATAGCGAAAGTAGAGCTTTCCCACAATGTCTCCTCCCCTTTCCCCTAACTCCCCTCTTTTTCCTCTTTGTTCACTTTTTCCAGCAGATCATCCAGCACCGGGGGGGTGTAGTGAGGGCCTTTCAAAAGTTTACCGTCCTCCCGCTTCTGCATAACTCCGTTTACGAATTTGGTAAGGTTTGAGGCATGCACCCGATCGAAGGCTTCCGGCAGAGGAAGCCCGAAGGCTACCGCAAAGCCCGAGAGCACGTACTGAATATCCGCAAGCTCCTTGAGTACCGCCGCATCGTTTCGGGGGGATTCCTCCAGAGATTCTCGAAGCTCCCGCACCTCTTCTTCGATGAGCTTCAGGCGCAACTCCACCAGATCCCGGTTACCAAGGCTACCAGTTCCCACGGGGTGATCGCATCCCTGGTGAAAGGTCGCCACCCGGGCCATATACGAATCCATAGACACTGCTGTCACTCCTTTAACATTTTCTTTATCATCTATCCATTATACCCCAGAAGAGGACAAAAAAAAATGCCGGAGAGATGTACTTTCCCCGGCATTCCATGGGTGGATATGTTCTTTAGGCTCACTGGTTAATGAGCTACCAGCTATTGGCTATTGCCCCAGGGCCGCGTCTTCTGCATCGCGCTGAAGTTTTTTAGCCCGGGCTCGGCTCTGCCATGCGTGCAGTGCCAGGGCAAGGCCGATAACCCCGTAGGTTACGAAGACTCGGAAGTACTCCCCTATCTGGGCGTTCCCCATGAGGTTCTTTCCCGCCAGGGGGGAGACGATGAACATGGTGTGAAAGAGCAGTGTTCCGAGAAGGGCCTGACCGATGGTGGCCTTGGATACCGAGGCACCCCCGATGAGGATGGCCGCCACCGCAAAGGTTCCCACCTGAACGTGGCTGCCGTAGGTATTGATATTTCCCAGATTTTGAAGGAAGATGACCTGTCCCCATCCTGCAAGAACGGTGGAGAAGACCACCGCCAGGATGCGCACCCTATCCACCTTGATTCCCGCTACCGCTGCGATGTGCCGATCCTGCCCCACCGCACGGAAATCCTGACCGAGCTTTGTCTTGAAGAGGTAGTGCAGAAGTACACAGAGAAGCAGCACCACGAGAATGGTCACCATGGGTATGATGATGGGGAAGATTACTCCGGGGATTTTGAAGCGTATCTTCCAGAGGTTATCCAGGGCATAGTGCATGGGTTTGATGTCGATGGTATTCCGCAGGCCGACCCCGGTGGAGAGGAGCATGGATTTTACCGGCACGGGGATGAATGTCCCCACCAGATAGAGGCAGACAAACTGGTATACTCCGTTGGCGAAGAATCCCAGAATGATACCGGTAATCATCTCTTTGCCCTTGGCGTTGTTGAAGAGCATCCCCGTGAGCCATCCGAAGACTACCGCCATGGGAAGGCAGAGGACAGCGGTCCAGAGGAACCCCGAGAGCCCCGCCATGCCGAGATTTACCGTAATAACATAGGCGAACTGCCCCGCCATGGCCCCCAGAACGATGCCAAAGTTCAGCCCCATCCCAGCAAGAATGGGGATGATGAGGGAGATGACAAGGAAGGAGTTTCGCGCCATCCGGGTGATAATCTCGTTGACCAGAAAGGGAAGAGGAAGTCCGCTGTGATACCCTCCGAAGATACAGATGATGAGGAAGAAGATGGGCACCACGTTCCGCTGCAGGAACTCTCCCATTTCAAAATCTTGCCGTCGTACCGGCAGTTCGGGTTTTCCGTTGCCGTTAATGTTCTGTTCGAGTATGGATTTATCCGTCACCGTACGTCAACCCCCGCTTCTCTCCGTGTCAGAGCGTAGAGGATAATCCCGTTGCTGATGATGATGCGCACCACCTCGGCGAGATTATCCGCCACCACTACGTTTGCCACCGGCATGGAGACCACCAGGACGGACTGAAAGAGGAAGCAGCCGATGACGGCGTGCCATACCGTGGCCCGCCGCAGGGTAGCCCCTCCGATGAGGATGGAGGCCACCGCAAAGAAGGCCATGAAGAGGGGAGCCATGTAGAGCTGAAGAAAGCCGAAGCTCTGGGCATAGACCACGATTCCCACCGCAGCCAGGGCGTTGGAGAGCACCGATCCGACGACCCGATACTTATTGACGTTCAATCCCGAGGATTCTGCAAAGCGGGGATTGTTCCCCACCGTAAGCATGGCGATCCCGGTTTTGGAACGATTAAAGAGCCAGATGAGAAGGCAGAGGAATCCAAAAAAGAGCAGCAACCCCGTGGGAACCGTTACATCTCCGATCTGGAAGGAGAGGAAGCTGTCCAGCACCTTGTCGAACCGATCCTGAAGAGAGATGGTTACCCGAAGGCCGGAGCCTCCGTAGGGCCAGATCATCTCGGGGCTCTTGAAGGGCACCAGGGTCCAGAAGATACACATGAGAGAGACGATGGAAAAACCGAAGTAGGTGCCCACCGTAAGCTCCTGCCCCTTTACCTTGTTGAGGAGAAGGCCGTAGAAGTACCCCGTGAGAGCACCCAGGGGGATGGCCACCATAAGGGCAAAGAAGAAGGCCTGAAAGCCTATAAGATCCAGCTCGATGCTCAAGGTGGCCGCCACGATGCCGCAGGTAACCCCCAGGGGGAGGGCAAAGTTAGGCCCTGTGCCGCACTGGATGGAGGGGATCATGGCGAGCACCAGCACCCCGTTCATACCAAACCGGGTGAGAATGCTGCTGAGGATCTGCCCCATGGGAAGATTAAGGAAGTGAGCGGAGACAATGAGGATTCCCAGGAAGATGAGGATGATCAGTCGGGGCACACCGAAATCGCGTATCATTTCCTGGAGACGATCTCCAAGTGACTCCCGGCTCTTTTCTATGGCCGCCATCAGGACGCCTCCTTTCGGTGATGTGTAGCCTCTCCTGCCATGAGAAGCCCGAAATCCTTGTCGCTCGCATCGGGGGGGAGAATCCCCTCCAGCTTGCCTTCATAGATGATGGCGATGCGGTCGGAGATGGTTCGAAGCTCAGCAAGCTCCGAAGAGGTCATGACGATGGTCACTCCGTACTCTCGATTGAGGTGCACCAGGAGATCAAGCACGATCTTCTTGGCCCCCACGTCGATCCCCCGGGTGGGCTCGGAGACGAAGAGGACATCCGGATTCAGAGTAAGGGCCTTGGCGATACAGACCTTCTGCTGATTTCCTCCGGAGAGACGCCGCGAAAGCTGTTCCGGCCCGGTGCAGCGGATGTCGAGATCTTCGATCATCTTGAGAGCATGCTCCCGCACTTTTTTGGAGTCCATCATTTTGAAGAGGGAGCCCTTGAGGAATTTGTTCTGGCTCTGCATGGCCTGCACCACGATGTTCAGCTCGATAGACTGATCCAGCAGCAACCCGAGACCACGACGGTCTTCCGATACGAAAGCCATGCCGCCGTTAAGGGCAGAGACGGGATCGTTGAGGGAGATCTGCGCCCCCCCCTTGTACAGCTTTCCGGTGGCGGGAGAGAGCCCCATGATACCGTTGGCAATACCGATCTTGCCGTGCCCTGCCAGCCCTCCAAGGCCGAGGATCTCTCCCTTGCGAACCTCCAGAGAGACTCCCTTTACCTCTTCGCCGGGCATATGCACCCAGAGATTTTCCATGCGAAGGAGGGTTTCTGCCTTCTCCACCGACTCTTCCTTGGCGTGATCGCGCGCGCTCATGTCGATCTTGCGCCCCACCATGAGTTCTGCCAGTCTCTCCACCGAAGCCTCGGAGGTGGGAAGGTTTGCCACCTGTTCGCCATCCCGAAGCACCGTAATGTTGTGAGAGACCGTAAGCACTTCGTCAAGCCGATGGGTGATGAAGAGAATAGAGATCCCCTGATCCGCCAGGCGCTTCATGGCCGCAAGAAGCCGATCCGCCTCGGACTCCGTGAGCACCGCTGTCGGTTCATCCAGAACCAGGAGTTTGAGGTTTTTCTTATCCAGCTCCCGGGCGATCTCCACGAACTGCATGTACCCCACGGGGAGCCCCGCTACGGGGAGCATCTCGTCCAGCCCCATGTCGAGGCGGTTGAGGGAATCCCGGGCATCCCTCCGCATGGCGGGCATGTCGAGCTTTTCGAGCTTACTCCCAAACAGCCGGCTTGCCAGAGTCTTTGAGGTTATCTCTCGATTGAGCTTGATGTTCTCGGTGATGCTGAATCCCGGGAGAAGCATGAATTCCTGATGCACCATGCCGATGCCAAGATCCATGGCGTGCTGGGGAGACTGAATAACCACGGGTTCCCCATCAAAGAGAAGCTCTCCTTCAAAACCACCGGTGTTATGGATCACCGGCATGCCAAACAAGATGTTCATCAGGGTAGATTTCCCCGCACCGTTTTCACCCACCAGAGAATGGATTTCCCCGGCTCCTACGGTAAGGTTGACCCCTTTCAGCACCCTGTTGCCAAAGTACTCTTTTACCACGTTACGCATTTCAAGGCGATTCTCCGGCAACGATAGATCCCTCCCTCAAAAAAGGTTCAGGGCCGCCCCTGCCGAGGCGGCCCTGGGCCTCTTCACCTGCGCGTATAGTTTCTACGGACAAGCAGATAATAATGCACTAATGTCTACTTCTCAGCCTTGTCGGCTCCGTAGATGATGGATTCGCCCACCACGAGGATAAAGTTATCGGCCTTCTCCTCGCCCTTTTCGTAGGTAGAGATCCGAACTTCGCCGCCGAGGTGCCCCATAAGAAGCGCATCCATGTGAGCCCGATCGAAGCCCTGCACCTTGCCGTCGCCGATGTCAAAGGCGTAGTCGGTGGCAGCATAGGCAAAGGCCATGTTGGCGGGGACGATCCAGGTGGCGAAACGGCCAGCGCCGCCGCCAGCTACGATCTTCTCTTCGATGGCCTGGTGGATGAACTCGATGTCGCCGGCCTTACCTTCGGGGATCTCGATGCCGAGAGCACCGGGAAGGGCGTGGTAGGGGCTGGGGCAGCACTGCTCAGGATAGATGGCTCCGGTATTGAGTACGGATTTGATAAGGGGCTCCTGCATGCCGCAGTTGGTGGAGAAGAAGGCGGTGTCCACGCCGTACTTCTCTACCTGGCGGGGTACGTCCTCAAGGATAAACTGCTGGGCTCCGGCAATACCGGCGTCTCCCGTGGGATCGGGAGCGTTGATGAAGACCCACTCGATACCGCGCTTCTCGCACTCTTCCTTCATGATGTCCCGTCGCTGGGAGAGCAGCTCATAGGACATATGACGGGGGAAGGAGATGTGGCAGAATGTCTTGGCACCCATCTTCTCGGCAAGAGCGACGATAGTGATACCCCGGGCGGGGTTGTCGGTCTCAAGCACGATGTCCGCCTTCTGGGCGGAGAGAATGGGATCTTCGTGAGGGACGATGTTGATGAAGAACATGTCGGGACGAATTTCCTTGACCTTGTCGATGGCGGCGGCGGTGCCGGGGACTCCCTGCACCAGCACGATGGCCTTCACGTCAGGATCTGCCGCCATGCTCATAATCTGCTGGATGGTGGTCTCCTGCTCGTCCATGAACTTGTCGGGATAGGTTACGTGGATGATTCTATCCTCGCCGTACTTTTTTATCATCTCCTGGGCTGCCTGATACTCCTCTTCTCCCTGGGAGGTGGTGCCGGTCATGATACCCACCTTGGCGGGGCCTGCGAAGGCCATACCACAGAGTACCACTGCAAAAACGACGGACAACAAAATAGCTACGGATTTCTTAAACAAGGAAAATACCTCCTTTTCATACATAAGGTGCTTTTTTCTGTCGGGAACGGATAGGATTCTTCCCGACAAACTCTGAATTTCCCTTTTTCTCCAACGCCACAAACCAACCAACCACCTGCTGCTCCTATACTTTTCCTCACTATCTCCGGGCACCCCTCCTTTACCATCCAATCTATTTTCCGAAAAAAGCCAGTACGCTTATTGCAGTATACCACAAAATATATCGAAGATATTTGTATTGCATTGTTGACTTATCCTGATTATTTGAGAGCATTTTTTCCTCTTTTTGCAGGAACATGATCGTATTGTCTTTTGACTGCAAGGCCCTATAATAGGAGAATGTTTTTTCAGGTTTCAGGTTTGTTTATTGATGGTTCGAAACACTACAGAAAGGGCCTCCTCCTAATTATGACACAAAAACCCGCAGAAAGCTGTCAAAATTCCGAACAAAATTCTCCTCTTACGGAGTATCTCGGAGCGGAACTCCCCCAGGATCTTCTTGATTCCCTGCGAGAGGCTAAGGGACTTCTGGAGGAGCATCAGAAGATCCCCGGAGATTCTACAGATCCCGAGGATCGAAAGGCTTTGCGCGAACTGAATGAGAAGCTCCGGACCTCCTACTGGACTATTCTTCTGGGAGTCTGTAATTATCGCATGCAGAGGGTGGATGAAGAGGCAAAGGCAAACCCATCTTTTTCCACCGCCGATGGCCTGCTGGTCAACTACGGCTATCTGGCCCCTCAGCTCTCCTCGGCAGAGCCGGAACTTTTTCTGCGAAAGAGCATGGAGAGGGCTCCGCTGAGCCGCTATCAGTACTACCTACTCACGGATTACATAAAAGATCTCCACTCCTGCTATTTCAATCGCCCTCTTCCTGCCTGCTCGGTGGATTGCCCCCGGGAGGCCAAGATCAAGAATGCCGAGGAGGCTGTGGAGAAGCTTCAGAAGCGCCGCCAGGCGTTGCAGCACATTCTGCTCCAGAATCTGAACGAACCGCACCACGCCGAAAAGGGCGAAAAAATGCTGAAGTGCCTAGAAGAAAAGCTCCTTCCCCGTACGGAGGTAACGCTCCGCACTCAGGTTTTTCGCTACGCTCAGGATCGAATACAGATCGACATGCGCGAGGGCACGGCCCTTTACGAGAAGGCCCGGGAGGATTACGCCAAGTGGCTGGAGCTTCTTCGGGAGGCTTTGGCAGAGCGGGAACATCTTCTTACCATTCTTGACGAGCTTCTTGCCATCACAGAACGAGTGGAGGAGGCTAAGGATCTGGCGGTCTCCATCCGGGAAGAGCATGCCAAGGATGCGGATAAGCGTAAGCGCTATGCTGCCAAGTATAAGGGGAAGGGGGGGCCGGAGCTGCGTATGGAGATTCAGGAGAAGATCAAGCAGGTTCGTTCTTTTTCCGAGATGTCTGCCCGGCGAAGCCGTCTCGTCCCCTCCCCCTTTTTTCAGGGAATCCCTCAGGAGATTCTCTCTCTGGAGGCTCTGGATGCCCACCTGAGGGAGATGCCCGCTCTGGATCCGGAGATCTTTCGCACTGTCCGGCTTCGCGCCCGGGGATATCCCAGGATATGCCTCGTCCCCGGGAAGGGAGATGGCATTTACGACTGGGAGGAACACTCCCTCCTCTTTCCGCTGGTACCGTCGCGATCGGTGCCCCAGACGGTGGCCCACGCCTTCGCCCTTATGCGGTGGGATGCCGACGAAGATCGTGAACTCAAGGACACCTACGCATCCTTAAAGGATAGCAAGGGACTCTCGCATACGGGGTTGCAGGAGGCCTTTGTAAAGGATTATCTTATCTGGATCACCAAGGAGACCCGGGGATACCGAATTCTCCCAAAGGATAAATACAAATGGTTCAAATGGCAGATCGCCCGGGAACATTCTTTTTAGAGGAGACACCCCCAAGGGGGGATGTCCGCGTGCTGGTCTACAACATCCGCTACGGTACCGGTACGGGGTGGCATTACCATCTCCCTTTCCCCTTTGCGGGGTGCCTAAACCCCACTACGTACCGCATGAAGAAGATCGCCTCCTTTGTGGAGAGCCAGGCTCCGGATATTCTGGGGCTTCTGGAGGTAGACTTCGGCTCCTTTCGCCACAACTTTTCCTGCCAGGCCCAGGGCATGGCGGCCTCTCTGGGGATGACCTTTCAGGGGGCAGTGAAGTACGCTCCCGATAACCCCGTGGCCCGACTGCCTCTTTTTTGTCATCAGGGGAATGCGGTGCTCTCCCGACTCTCTGTAAAGAAGAGTACGGTGCATCAGATGAGCCGGGGGATGAAACGGGCTGTTCTGGAGGTGGATTTCGGGGATTTTACTTTTTTCCTGGTGCATCTTCCTCTGGGGAAGAGCGCGCGGCATCAACAGCTTCGGGATCTTGCACGCCTCGTGAAAGAGGTGAAAAAACCCGTTATTTTCGGAGGAGACTGCAACACCTTTGGGGGGGAGGGAGAGCTTCGGGAGTTTCTGGAGGCGTCGAATCTGCGTCCTACCGATTCTCTGAACCTTCCTACCTACTCCAGCAGATCCCCTCTGCGGCAGCTTGATTTTATCCTCGCCACGCCGGAGTTTTCCGTGCGCTCCTTTGCCGTGCCTTCGTCGGATCTTTCAGATCATCTCCCCCTGATCTGCGATCTTTCTTTGTAGAAGCAAATATTTTGATAATTTTCCCCGGAACAGCATAAGCACAATGGGGGTTTTTGTGGTATGATCTCCTTGAGACGTTTCAGTGAAGAATTGTGCAAAATACGCTTATTTTAAGAAGGAGGGTTTACACATGATCACAATGGTTTATACGCGGTGCAGAAGGATTCTGCTCGTAGGTATGGTAATACTGCTGGGAGCTTCCTGCATGGCTCAGGGGAGCGAGAGGCTTTTTAGGGGCACCTTCATCGGGGTGGCGGATTACGGATCCTTTCTTGTGGCCTCCTCGGCGGGAGGAATCCGGGGAGCGCTCGTTTCTGCCAAGTACGATGGCAACACCACCGAGGTACAGGGAGAGATAACCGCCGAGGGAATCTATCTCTTCGAAGATCCTTCCAAAATCTACCTTTTCGAGGGAACTCTTGATGAGGCTGGACGGCTCATGGGAAACTGGAGCTTCCGGGATCAGCGTGGGGGCTCCTTCACGGGGCTTGAGACCACCCTCGCGGGAGGAGAAGCTCAGGGCTCTCTCTCTCTCGCCAGTGTCGCGCCCTTTTCGGCGGCTCTGCGGGGGACTTATACGGGGGCACCGGACTACGGCACCTTCCGTATCGTGGTGGGCCAGCGGGGAGGCATCTCCGGTATGATCGTCTCTGCCAAAGAGGACAACGCCCTTCCTCTTGAAGTACAGGGAGAGGCTCAGGGCTCTCTCGGCTCCTTCCAGACGATGGACGGAAGCCGGCATTTTTACGGCACCTTCGACAGCGTGGGGCGCTTTATCGGGAAGTGGCAGTTCCAGGACGGATCTCACGGAGGTTCCTTTACGGGGCTTGTACAGCAGGAGTAGTTTTAAGAGAGATCATGAGAACCGCGGATGCGGCTGCCGGAAACCCTCCGGTGGCCGCATCTTTTATGATTATGAGCTTGTATCAGGATGAGGCGGAAAAGTCGACCGAAAGCATTTTGCGGAAGATACGGCGAAAATCCTGGATGTGTTCGCGGATTCCCCAGAGTTCGAGGGGAGAGTCCTTAAGAACCTCCACCATAAGATGGACCTTTTTTTTAGAGCTTTCCATCTGAAGCGACGAGACTACCCCCGCATGCCCCCGATCCAGGCTCTCCGCCATGCGGAGAAAGGAACAGAGTGAGAATACAATTCTCTGGGAACGTTCGTCGAGCATACAGAAGGCTTCGTGTTTTTTTCGAGGGAGCTTTTTACGGTGGTAGAAGGCCAGAGCCGCCATGATGGCTATCTCCGTCTGATCGAACCCGAGAATTTCGGCATGGCGGATGATGTAGTGGGAGTGGGCCTGATGCCCCGAAAAGGAGATGAACATCCCGATGTCGTGCAAAATCCCCGCATAGTAGAGAAGCTCCCGCTCCCACTCTCCAAAGGCGTGGAGTTTGATGCGCTTCGCCTCGTCGAAGAGATCTGTGGCGAGGGAGGCTACCCGTCGGGCGTGTTCCTCGTTGAAACGGCAGCTTCGGCCAAGCTGAAAGATGCTCTTTTCGCGGATGGACATGCCTTCAAAGAGGCCGATCTTCCGCAGATAATCCACCAGAAGCCCCTCCCGAAGCCCCCGTTCACTGGTGCACAGCTCGGTGATACCCGCCTCCTGCATGAGGGTGATGAGCACCATCCCTCCGGGGACGATGATATCTCCCCGTTCGGGATTGAGCCCCGGAGTGCGGCGCCGCTCCTCCAGAGGGAGGGATGCCAGGTAATACAACGCCTCACGAAGTTCCTCCAGCTTGATAATCCGGAGGGGCTGGCCGGAATCACCCCTTCTGCGGGCCGCTACCCCTGCGAGGTTGAGGATGGTGCCGGAGCTGCCTACGCAGATCTCAGGGTTGAGTTCCCGGATTTTCTGGATAGAGCGGACCACGGAGTTGCGCACATAGTTTTCCATGAGCCCCAGGCGATCCCGGGCAATGGGTCCGGTCTCCGAAGCGGGAGCATAGAGAGAGGCCATCCGGATGGCTCCGAGATGAAGGCTGTCGAGAAAATAATAGCCCTTCTGGTCCCCCACGGAGATCTCCGTGCTTCCTCCTCCGATATCCACAAATAATCCCCGACGACGCTGAAGCTGTACGTCTTCGGAGACCCCCAGATAGATGAGGCGGGCCTCCTCTCTCCCGGAGATGATACGCATATCAAGCCCCGTCTCTTCCCGAAGGCGTTCGAGAAAGGGCTCGCCGTTCTCGGCATTTCTGGTTCCCGCAGTGGCCACCGCCACAATCTCCCGGGCTCCGTAAGAGGCAGCGATATCGGCGAAGCCCCGGGCAGCCCGGATGGTACGCTCCATGGCGGCCTCCTCAAGATACCCCTCCACCTGGGCCCCCTCCCCCAGGCGTACCATCTGCCGCTGCTGCAGAAGCAGGGAGTAGGAGCGGTTCGGGTTGAGGCGCACCAGGAGAAGCCGGATAGAGTTTGTTCCCAGATCAATAAAACCGAGAACCTCCTCTCGGATGGCTCCGGCAGGAGGATCTAGTGTTGAAGAACCCATGCAATCCGTACCTCTCGCTCAAAGTGCTTTTCGAAGAGATCCTTTTTCTTTTCCGCCGCCTCGTCCTCTCCCTGGGAGGGCTGCACCGCAAGACAGGTGATCACCACCCCCTCAGAGCCGACCACGCAGGAGAGATCCTCCACAATCCCCAAGTGGCTGCAATCGAGAGCATCCGCTATGCGCAATATCCCCCCCAGAGCACAGACCAGATTTTTGTCTTCCAGAGAGAGATCCCGGTACGTCGGATGATCTTCCGAAGGTAGGGAGCGCCGGTGGTATCGGGCAATAGAGGCCACCAGACGCCTCTGGCGGGCAGAGAAGGGGAGATCCGGTATCTCCATGATAAGTTTGCGGGAGCTTTTATGATGCCCCCGACGACCTTCACACCAGCCGATGTCGTGCAACAGGGCGGCATATTCCAGAAGATTTCGTTCTTCCTTTCCGTATCCGTGAAGATTCCGGAGCCAGTCGAAGAGCGAGAGCGCCAGAGAGGTTACCTGCTCTGCGTGATCGCATACATCAGCATACTCTTCGAGAACTCCGAGAATAGCACGACGCACTGCGCTACCGTCATTCCCCGCGGTGTTCCCTAAAACAGTATCGAGACTTGCACCCTGAAGGAACATGCGGCCGAAAACGTCCGGAAGCCCCTGGCTTCGGAGGCCGAGGAGAACCTGATCCACATCGTACCCCACCCGGTAAAAGGCGGTCTGTATTCCTTCTTTGGAGATGTCAAGAATGCAGTAGGATGCCCGGGGATCTCCATCATCCGGCCGCCCGACGCTACCGGGATTAATAAAACGCCATCCCCCCACAGTGCGATCGAAGGGGATGTGAGAGTGTCCGCAGAGGATGCAATCCGCGCCGGTGGCCTCTCCAAGTTCCTGGAAACGCTCTTCGCTGGTACTGCCATCGAGATGTTCTCCCGGCGAGTCCGGGCTGCCGTGGCAGAGAAAGAAGGCTTTGCCACCGTAACGGAGACGTAGCGTCTCGGGAAGCTCTCCGAGATAGGAAAGCTCCTTTTCTGAAAGAGATTCCCAACACGATTGAAAGGCCAGAGCTTTTTCCGGGCGCTTGGTGGCAAGCCACTTCTCCCCTCTTTCGGGGAGCTGCAGCACCTTGGTATCGTAGTTTCCTCGAAGGCTGAGCACGTACTCGGTGCGTAAAAATGTGAGAACCTCCGGAGCAAAGGGGCCATACCCCACGCTGTCTCCGAGGTTCCAGAAATCCTCTGCCCCAAACCTTCGGGCGTGGCGCCATACCGCATGCAGGGCGGGGAAGTTACCGTGAATATCCGCAAAAAGAGCAATTTTCATATATTTTCAAACCTCCTCGCCATCTCCCAGATCTTCCTCAGGGAAATCTGCCTCTTTACCCGAAAGGAGAGCGCTTTTTTTCGGAAGCTCTTCAAAGACCCGGTAGATCTCCCCCCAAAAGGATGCCTCTTCCAGCTTCTTCCAGAGCTTTGCCGCTTCTTCGAAAAGGTTTTTTCTCTCCACAGCGACGTGCCTCTCCAGAAGGAGCATCCCCTTTTCGATTTGAGGAAAGCAACGGAGATGGCCGTAATACTCCAGGGTACGCTCGCGCTCCTCTTCGGCAAGAAGGGGGAGCATCTCCTTCCAGACATCAAGATCATGAAGATCTCCGAGAAGCGTTTGAAGATCCTTGAGCGTTTTGATGAAGTTCTTTCCCTGCTCCGCCGGAAGAAGGGGGGAGAAAAGCTCAAGGGTGTACCGAAGGCGCTTTACGGCGATGCGCAGATCGTGATGCCCTTCGAAAAACTCCGGAGCCCCCATAACATACCCCAAGGCAAGAATCTCCTCGAGGCGCAACTCAAGCATGTTCCGAGCCCGTTCCCGAAGGGGGAGCGAATCCGCTGCCTCTCCCCGAAGGCGGCAGTGCACCACCAGCCGGCGGAGCTGGCGCTCCATGGTATGAAGCCCCTGATGCTCCGCCTCTCGCTGCAGAGCCTCCTCTACCTTATGCTGAAGATGCCCCCTCTTTTGGGAGAGCCGCAAAAAAAGACGCCGAAGTCCCGGAGATGCATCAGAAGGGAGGATCTTCCCCTTGAGAAGCCCCTGAAGAAAGAGCATCTGCACATCTGTATCCCGGGCATCCCCCAGGGCCTGGGTGAATCGGCGGGCATCTTTACGAAATGCACGGTACTCCCGGGAATCCACACACCCCTCCAGAAGGGGGAGAGCGCTCCGAATTCTCCGGGAGGCGACCCGCATACGGTGCAGATTCTCAGGATCGTCCGAGGCAAGAACCCCCGTCGTTTCGGAGAAAAATCCCCGAAGGCGCACAAGCAGCTCTTCGGCCCCGAAAAGACAGATCCCCCGCTCCTCAAGAGATACCGAAAAATCCTCGGTTTTAGACATTAGGAAGCCCCTCCATCGCTCCGCCGGTTCCACATACCCCGGTGTTCGAGCATCCACTCCTGGGCATGTATCCGGGGCTCCCCTTCGCCAGGGACAAGGTGGCGATAGGAACCATCTGCGAGAAGCTCCCGGGCCTGCACATTGTCCTGCAGATGGACCCGCAAAATTTCAAAGAGCATGCTCCGAAGCTCCGGATCTTCCACGGGGAAGAGCACCTCCACTCGGCGATCAAGATTGCGTTCCATGAGGTCAGAACTCCCCAGAAGAAGCTCCTCTTCTCCTCCATTGCGGAAGTAGTAGAACCGGGAGTGTTCGAGAAAACGCCCCACCATGGAGGTAACCCGGATGGTATCGCTCATGCCGGGAACCCCAGGCACCAGAGAGCAGATTCCTCGAACCTGAAGATCAATGCGCACTCCCTCCCGTGAGGCCTCATAGAGGGCGAGAATGCACTCTTTATCCACAAGAGAGTTCATCTTGAAGGCTATATAGCCGTCTCCATACTCCTGGTGTCGCCGGATCTCCCGGTAAATCCTGCCAAGCATCCCCTTGCGAAGGTCTTCGGGAGCTACCAGAAGCTTCTGATAGCGTACGCCCCTGCCGTAGCCGGTGATGACGTTAAAGAGGGAGGCGACATCCTCTCCGAGGACCTGATCCTGCGAAAAAAGACCGATATCGGTATAGATCCCCGCCGTGGAGGGGTTGTAGTTTCCCGTACTAAGATGAACGTAGCGCCGGATCCCCCCCTGCTCCCGCCGGATGACGAGACACATTTTGGAATGCACCTTAAGCCCCGCCAGGCCGTAGACCACATGCACCCCCGCCCGCTCCAGAGCCCGGGCCCAGACGATGTTGTTCTCCTCATCAAACCGAGCCTTGAGTTCCACCATAACCGCCACCTGCTTGCCGTTGTGGCGGGCCTCCATGAGAGTTTCCACAATGGGAGAGTTCTTCCCCACCCGGTAGAGAGTCATCTTGATGGCCAGTACCTTGGGATCCCGGGCAGCCCATCGGAGAAAATCCACCACCGGCGAGAAGGAGTCGTAGGGGTGGAAAAGAAGAAGATCGTGGCGGCGCAGAATCTCCTGAAAGGAGATATTCAGGGTCAACGCCCTGGGGAGGTTGGGGGTAAAGGGGAGATCCTTGAGATCCGGCCGGTTGATTTTTCCGTAGAGTTCCATGAGGTCTGAAAGACAGACCCGGCCATCCACAGGGTAGACCTGGTAGGGGGCAAGCTCCAGGTGTTTGCGCAGAAAGTTCTGAATTTTTTCGGGGATACGCCAGTCGAGAAGGATCGCTACAGGGATGCCGAAAAAGCGCTGCTCCACCACTTCGGAGACCGTCTCAAGAAGATCCGGAGCTTCATCCTCCTGAATTTCGAGATCCGCATCCCGAAGAAGCTGAAAGGGCCATGCTCCCACCACCTCGTACCCCGGAAAGAGCGAGGGGACACCTTCCATCACCACATCTTCGAGCCATACGAAACGGTATTTTCTTCCCTGGGGAAGCATTTCGGAGACCGGGGGAGAAAGCAAAGCCCCAGGGCTCTCCACGGGGACAAAACGAGGAAAGGTCTTGGGAACCTTTATGCGGGCATAATGATCCTTACCTGCACTGTCGCGGATCTGAACGAGAAGATTCAGGCTCCCGCTGGAGATGTGCGGAAAGGGACGCCCCACATCAACCCCTTGGGGGGTGAGTACCGGAAGAATCTCCTGGCGGAAGTAGCATCGAAGCTTTTCTTTTTCCTCCTCCGTGAGGACGGAATACTCCTCAATGTGGATATTTTCCTCCCGAAGGCGGGGGAAAACGTGATCAATCCAGCAGCTCCGATGACGCCTCAGAGATGCCGCCGTGGTCTCCCGGATAAGATTCATCTGCTCCAGAGGAGAAAGCCCATCCTTGGAGGGAACCATAACTCCCCGCACGATCTGCCGTAAAACCCCCGCAAAACGAATAATGAAAAATTCCTGAAGGTTGCTGGCGTAGATGGAAAGGAATTTAACTCGTTCCAAGAGGGGATGGCAACTCTTCTCCGCCTCCTCCAAAACTCTATCGTTAAAGGCAAGCCACTGGAGTTCTCGGTTGAAAAGCTGCTCCTCACCGAGAACAGTGCTTCGAGCTTCCTCTTCCAGAATCATCTCTATTCCCCATCCTTCCTTCAAAAAAACCTCTCTACGTACAGGAAACGCTCTCGCTCTAAGCGCCTTCGGAGAGAGATGCTCCCGAAGAGGCTCTCTGGATATGCTCCAGAAGACTGCCCGCAAGACCTACCGCCCGAGAGGAGTAGGAGCCCTCCACCACAACCACAAAGGCCACGTCGCGCTCCATTCCCCGGGTAAACCCCGCAAAGACTCCCATGGCAACATTACTACCGGGGATGTTGAGAGAGCCGGTTTTGCCGTACACCTCACATCCTTCGATATTGGCATCCTTTCCTGTTCCTTCAAGCACCACACTCCTCAGCGAGTGCCGTATCAGCTCAAACTCCTCGGGGGCCTTAATCTGGGCCACCACTTTTTTTGTCTTTCCTGAATTCGGAAAGAAGGGACGAAGCTGTTCGCCTCCGTTTCCGAAGCTCGCCATGATAACCATCATCTGGGCCGCAGTAAGGCGGGTGCTCTTCCCTCCCCAGCCAAGAAAATGAAGCGCCTCAACCCCCGAAAGCTCCTCCGGAAGAAACCCCGACTTCTCCACCTTGGGGTCCAGCCCCGTGGGTTTTCCCACGTTAAAGGATTGGTAGAGAGTCCGCACAACATCCTTTCCCATACGGGCTCCCAGGGCGTAGAAGTAGACATTATCGCTCAGCGCCATGGCTCGGTTCAGATCGAGAGGGCCTCGATCCACACGCATGTACGAGAGCAATCCGTTGCCGTACGTCTCAAGATACTCCTTCCGGGACCCCTCAATCTCTTCCCTCGCGGCCATCAAGCCATAACGCAGAGCGCCAAAGGCGACGATAGGCTTGAGGACACTGCTGGAGGGATACTCAAAAGAGAGAGCCCTAGAGACGTTATAGCCATCAATAATCTCGCCGGTCTGGAGATCCATTACCAGAGCACAACCGTTAACACCTTTCATTATGGAGGCTGCATCATCCCCCAGGGCGGTAAAGGCACCCACGAGAAGAAACACGAACACCAGAAGCCCACCGGAACATTTCCGAAAAGCTCCACCGCCGAAGATTTTCCCAAACATTAACATATCACCTCATAGGATTCGTACAAACACATGCGGTTTTTCCTCTCGAACCTTTGGATTGTACCTCGAAAGGAATCGTACAGGAAGAAATAACACATAACTGTAACCTTACCGTAACAGAAGTAGCTGTTTGCCCCCGACGGAAAAAGAAAGCCCTTACATTTCCCCTAGAATTTTCCGAAGCTCCTCCTCTACCTCAGGAAGTTTTTTGCAAAGGGTGTCCATGCGTTCTCGGAGGAGATTTTCCTCTTCCTCCGTTACCCTCGACTCCAGAAGTTTTTCCAGAGCCTCCGCCTCTGCAGCATCCTCGAAGTCGGCAACAGAACTCAAAATTCCCTTGAGAGCATGCATAATCCTTGCGGCCCGGAGAAGATTTTCCCGGATCTCCGCAGACGCCATGTCTCTACGCACCCGAGCCGCATCATCACGAAAGGCCTGGTATACTTCCTTGAGAATCTCCTTCTCCTCGAAGATGCTCTGGAGAAACTTCTCTCGATTGATCCTAAGACACGCTGACATGACATACCCCTTTCTCTGCGAGATAATACGCTCAGTATTCCACGGAACATCTGAAGACTCAAGAGTACCCGGTGTGCAGTTTCTGCTGCTTTTGAGGATTCCGGAGAACCGAATGGGATGCCTTTGGATCAACAAAAGGTAACAGCTCTGATTATCGCACAAAGCGAGCTTCCGGCAAAAATATCACGATGCACTTTTTGTGTATTCCCGAAAACGCAGAGAATGTTACAATATATTTCGAGTAAGGAGGTTATGCCATGATAGACCCTGTACAAATGGAACTCCCCCCGGTCTCTTCGGTACCGCTGATTCTTCGGAGGGAGATCGAGGCCCGCTACTTCCACGCCCTTCTCCCTCATCTGTGTGCAGATTTCGGCGAGCAGGCGGTACGAAAAAGCCTCACCAGAGCTATTCGTGAGGAGGCGTGCACGCAAGGGAGGCATCTGTGCGAAAATGCCCCCTCCAACGGATGCAAGACCTTTCGGAAGGTGGTGGCGGAGTGGAACCGAGGAGGCAGCCTCGAACTCCGCATGATCGAAGAGTCCCCCCAAAGGCTTGCTTTTCACGTTTCCCGATGCGCCTTCGCGGAGATGTACCGGCGTCTGGGGTTGGAGGAGTGGGGTTTTATACTCTCCTGCCAGAGAGATTTTTCTTTTCTCGAAGGCTTTAATCCAGAAGCTCGGCTCCTTCGCCCTCATACCTTAATGGAAGGGCACGGCTTCTGCGATTTCGACTACCGTTTCCCCCCTATCACAAAAGAGGAGGATGCCACATCATGAACCTTGGCGAGTATGTACAGTCTCTGGAGCCTCACATTTTACGCTCCATTCAGGAATCTATCCGGATTCCAAGCGTGGAGGGGCCACCGAAACCCGGCATGCCCTTTGGAGAAGGGGTTGGAAAGGCTCTGGAGCATGCCTTGAAAACCGCAGAATCCATGGGCTTCCGCACGGTAAATCTGGACGGCATGATAGGCTATGCGGAGTACGGTGAAGGAGACGAAATGATCGCCGTGCTGGGACATCTTGATGTGGTCCCCGAGGGCGACGGGTGGAGCTACCCCCCCTACGGCGGCGAGATTTATGAGGGAGTTCTCTACGGTCGGGGGGTACTGGACAACAAGGGGCCAATCATAGGAGCCCTCTGGGGACTGAAGGCGATTAAAGATCTGGGACTCTCCCTACGGCGCCGGATCCGCATTATCTTCGGCACAAACGAAGAGAGCGGGATGAAAGGTGCCGCCTACTACGCACAACATGACGAACACCCCCTTATGGGTTTTACCCCCGATGCGGAGTACCCCATCATCAACGTAGAGAAGGGGGGCCTCGGTATCCGGGCCAGCATACCCTTTCCCGAAAGTTCCCGCGTGGAAATTCTGGAACTCCAAGGAGGGACCGTGGTCAATGCAGTTCCCGAGGGGGCATCGCTTCGGGTCGTTCTTCCGGAAAATCTGCGGAATACGGATGCTCTTTTGGGAACCCTTGGGGCAGAGCGATCGTGGCGAATCCGAGCAGAACAGCGAGGAGATACGCTAAGCCTCACCACCAAGGGAAAATCTGCCCACGGGAGCACTCCAGAACTGGGAGAGAATGCGATTTTCCGCCTCTTCTCGCTTCTGGGAACCTTGAATGCCAGGGACCCTCTCTTTGAACTCTTCCACAAGCTGGCACTCCTTCTGGAGGATACCCGGGGGGAACGCCTCGGCATATCGCAGGAAGATGCAGTTTCAGGAAAGCTCTCCTGCAACCTGGGACTTCTCTCCTGGAAAGATGGCACAATCAACCTCACTTTTGACATTCGCCATCCGGTTACCGCAAATCCCACAGAGATTCTCCAGGGGCTAGAGAAGTCCCTTGAACCTCTGGGGTTTTCTCTGGAAATGATAAAGCAGAATCCTCCCGTGCATGTGGCGGCAGACTCTGAACTGGTGCATACTCTTCAAAAAGTGTACGAGAGGGAGACGGGACAAAAAGCGACCCTTCTCGCCATCGGAGGAGGCACCTACGCCAAATCCATGCCCAATATCGTGGCCTTCGGCCCAATTTTTCCCGGTGACCCCCATCTGATCCATCAGGCAAACGAATCCTGCCCCGTCTCCCGACTGATGGAGAGTATACGGATCACCGCCGCAGCGATGCATGAACTCGCAGGGTAAACTCGAATACGGCGGAGGAGAACGCTCCCGGGGGAAGGGACTTCGACGATGGATACGGGGAAATACAACCAGAGCTACCGGAGGAATGTATATGGAAGTGCGAAATCTTAAACTACGTAAAGAGTCTCTGGACAGAGTGGAACGGCGCTGCGAGAAGTGCGGCACCTTCAAGGGGTTGCGTGTATACTACAAAATCTCCCCCCCAAGAGGAGGGGAGGACGTCCTTGAGAATGCCGCAGTTCTCTGTCCACACTGCTACAGAGAATATCTCTTTATGGAGGATTCGGTTTCCTATGAGGCGTGGTGTCGCCTCCCCCCGGCTCCGGTAATAGCGCGTATTCTTGCAGAGATCCCCGAAGACACTCGAGCCTCAGAGCTTCGGGAACTTCTGGAACAGATCGCACGGGAAGCCCGGAACAGCCCGGGCTTCTGGTGGGGGAAGCATCATCACGATAACCCCCTCTTCTAAAATTATTTAAAGTATTTCATATCCTTCCCGACGAAACGCCCCTTCTTCGAAGAAGGGGCGTTTCGTCGGGAAGGATGACCAAAAACGCCGAAAACCGGAGGAGAAGCTGAAAAGGAAGGAAGCTAGTCTTTAAGAAGCCGTTCTTCCAGCAGCGGGGGGACACCCTCCATGACAAGAAGCTTCAAGGAGAAATCTCCAAACCGGAAGAGCACGGCAAAAATTTCTTTTTCCATCCCCTCAAGTACCGAAGCGGCGACTCCAAGAGGAGGGTGCATCATAAAGTTTTTGCCAAAATCGGACATGTTCACCGCAAAGAGTCCGTTTACAAGATTGAGATACTCCTCGGTAGCAGCCTTTCCCAGCTCATCCAGGGAGGTAATATCCTCTCCGGAAAAGGCCCTTCCCAGGGCCACCAAAGAGAGGGGATCCCCCGAGATAGCCGTGAACATGGAGGGCTTATCCCTCTGCGTAACGAGCTGGAGCGCAAGATACTCCAAAGCAAGATCGTCCTCTTCCGGAAAGGCGGGACAGAGCACCACAAAACGATCCACAAAACGGATCATGCTTCTGGCAAAGAGAGAGACGTAATCGGTAAGGAGTTCGTGCTCAAGAATGCGCTTTCCCTGGAGGCAGAAGCGTACCGTCACATCGACATCGTCCATGGTGAGGGCTTCGAAGACATCTCTGCCAAGCTCGTATTCCCGTTTGTAGGCCTCTATAGCTTCGTTAAAATCTTTAACAGACAGGATGTTCTCGTCCATAAGGGCCTGCCCTAGCACCGCATACCCTTTTTTCTGCTGCGAGAGAAGTACCTGAAGCTGCTCTTCGGAAAGATAGCCCATCTCTATGGCAATATCGCCAAAGCGCCGATCTTCGTGGACCTGCATGGCATGCACTGTCTCCACCTGATCGGAGGTCATGTATCGCTCATTCACAGCCAGTATGCCGAGCTTTGGCCGGGCATGTTCCACCGCTCCATAGGCCACGCGAAGCTGTTTGGAGGTAACATACCCCTTCTGGAGAAGGAACTCCCCGAACAACCCCATAAACATCAGTTGGCCGTCCCTTCGTCGTTATCAAGGATATCCATCACCAGAGAGACAATTCTCTCCCGTCGGATGGGCTTTTGGACAAAATCATAAGCTCCTGCGAAGATAGCCTCCTTTATGTTCTCCTCGGTTCCGGCAGAAGACGCAATAATCACCTTTGCACGAGGCTCTCCCTCAATTTGAGCAATCTCCTTGAGGGCCTCAAGCCCCGTTTTTGCAGGCATAACGATGTCCATGATAACGATCTTTGGCCGGTGTTCGCGGAACATTGCCACCGCATTTACACCGTTGTCCGCCTCCACCACCTTGAGGCCGCAGGTCTTTTCAAGGATATCCCGCAGTTGCTTTCGAATAAGAAGAGAATCGTCACAAATCAACACATCCGGGCGATCCGCCATGTAGAAGCTCCTCCTCTCCGCACCGTGTCTTTTTTAGGGAAAACTTTTTTCCAAAGGCATATCTTCAGGCAACAGTATTATGCCACATAACGACCGCTGAGAGGAATAATTTCCGATCCTCCCCCTTTTGCATTATACCAAGAAAAAAAGCCTTTTTTACATATCCCCTCCTGAAAAACCGATCAGGAATTGACCCTTCCGGCATATTTTCGGAAAAACGTTACAATCCCACACGTCCAGAAAAACGCTTTCCCCAGGTTGAAAGATATCTCCTCTTGGAGTATGGTGGTCTGGTTTTCCTTTGTTTCCATGAGAAGGTTTCGAATCAGATCTGCTGGAGGTGTTGGATATGACCGAGGTTATCAAGAATCCCCAGGCTTTCTTCCATAAAATGGAGAGGGAACGTGGACGGGGAAAAAGCATTGGGCTCGTCCCCACCATGGGGTTTCTTCACAAAGGGCATCTCTCCCTTGTGCGGCAATGCAAAAACGAGAACGATCTTACTGTGGTATCCATTTTTGTAAACCCCACCCAGTTCGGCCCCTCCGAAGATCTTCAGAGCTACCCTCGCGATTTCAAAGGGGATCTCACTCTTTTAGAAAGCGAAGGAGCGGATCTGCTCTTCGCTCCCGAGGCTGAAGATATGTACGGTAAGGATTTTTCGGTTTTCGTGGAAGAACACTCCTTAAGCCGGAATCTCTGCGGTGCCTCGCGGCCGGGACATTTTCGAGGGGTCTGCACGGTGGTGCTCAAGCTCTTCAACCTTGCACAACCCCATAGGGCCTATTTCGGCCAGAAGGATTACCAGCAGCTCAAGGTAATACAACGGATGGTACGGGATCTGAACATCCCCATAGAGATCCGCCCCTGCCCCATCGTGCGGGAGCCCGACGGACTCGCCAAAAGCAGCCGGAATACCTATCTTTCCGAGGAGGAGCGTCGGGAGGCTCTGCTCTTGAACAGCTCTCTGAAGACTGCACAAAAGGCTCTGGAAGATGGAGAAAAACGGGTTTCCGCTCTTCGGGATCTGGTGCTGGGGCTCTTCGAAAAGAGCCTTCTGGCAAAACCCGAATACGTGGAGATTTGCCACGCCGGCACTTTGGAGCCTCTGGAAAAAATCGAAGAGACCGCTCTTCTCGCTCTGGCGGTGCGAGTGGGGAAGACCCGCCTTATCGACAACTGCATTCTAAAGGTTCCGCAGTGATGCCGGCGGCGACATGCGACATCGGTTGCGGAGGGGATGAAAAAACAGGGAGAATCCAAGGGGAAAGGATGGCAAGAACATGAAAAAAATAACCCTGCATCACCTTGGGGAGATGAAGGCCCAGGGGGAGCCCATCTCCATGCTTACGGCGTACAGCTTCTGGCAGGCCCGGCTGGTGGAAGAGGCCGGGGCGGATATGATCCTGGTGGGGGATTCTCTGGGGATGGTGGAACAGGGCTTTTCGGGGACCCTTCCGGTGACGCTGGAGATGATGATTCTCGCATGCCAGGGGGTAACCCGGGGGGCCTCAAGGCCTTTTATCGTGGGAGATTTGCCCTTTCTCTCCTACGAAACCAGCGAGAGCGAAGCCATCCGTAACGCCGGAAGAATGATCAAGGAGTCTGGCGTCGATGCGGTAAAGCTTGAGGGAGGGCGAAGACAGGCTTCCACAGTGCGGGCCCTTACCCGGGCCGGCATAGCGGTGATGGGGCATATCGGGCTCACCCCCCAATCCGCCACCCTTCTGGGAGGCTTTCGGGTCCAGGGAAAGGATGCCTCAGGGGCCCGGGAGCTTCTGGAGGATGCCCGGGCTTTGGAAGAGGCGGGAGCAAAGCTGCTGATTCTGGAGTGCATCCCCGCCCCTCTGGCAGAGCAGATCAGCGCAGATCTCTCCATACCCACCATCGGGATCGGTGCGGGAGCAGGATGTGATGGACAGGTGCTTGTCTTTCACGACGTATTGGGACTCTACGGAGATTTTCAGCCCCGTTTCGTGAAGCGCTACGTCGAGGGGGGTTCTCTTCTGAGGGAGGCCCTGCGGGAACATGTGGCAGAGGTGCGCCGCAAAGCTTTCCCCCAGGAGAGACACTCCTTCGGCATGGAAAAAGCCGTCCTGGAAGCTGCGTTGAAGGAGGATTCCGATTCGTGAGAATAACGCTGGTGGGGTGCGGTGCCCTGGGAGGGCTCTTTGCTGCCCGGCTCCTCGCGGCAGGAGAGGATGTGCAGATGCTGCAACGTCCGGGGAAACGGCTGGAGGATCTTCGCCGCAAGGGGCTGCGCTTTCGCGAGGCTTCGGGGGAGCGCTCCGTCTTTTTCCCCCCTCTCGCCTCCTCTCCGGAGGAGCTGCCCCCCGCCCCCCTGGTAATAGTGGCGGTAAAAGCCTGGAGCACCTCCTCGGTGGCTCCTTTCATGCCCGGCCTCCTGGAAAAACACGGATGGGTGCTCACCGTGCAGAACGGTCTGGGGAATGCGGAGATCCTCGCGGAGAAGGTGGAAGAAAGATCCATCGTGCTGGGGCCCTGCACCTACGGAGCCAGGCTTGATTCCGAGGGGTCAGTCTGTGCCGCAGGGGAGGGGGAGCTACTGCTGGGACCGTTCCGAAAGGAGCGGGATCTTGCCCCTCTGCAAGCTCTTTTTGAGCATGCAGGATTTCGGACGATTCTTCGGGAGGACCCCCTCCCCCTGCTCTGGGAAAAACTTATTCTTAACGCTGCTATCAACCCTCTTTCAGCCCTGGCACGATGCTCTAACGGGGATCTCCTCGCCTCGGAGGATCTTCGAAAAATCATGGAGAAGCTGGTATGGGAGGCCCTGCAGGTCGCCCGAGGGGAGGGGGTTGCGCTGGATCACCAAGAGTGTCTGGAAAAATGTTTTTCCGTCTGCAGGAAGACCGGCTCAAACCGAAACTCCATGCTTCAGGATGTGGAGGCAAAGCGCCCGACCGAAAACGATGCCATCAGTGGCCAGGTGGTGCTGCGGGGACGCAGAAGAGGCATCCCGGTCCCCTGCACGGAAGATATCTGGCATCTGCTCCGGGGGGTAGACGCCCTTGCGGCAAACAGAAAGAGATCTTCCGCCTGTGAAAAAACACCGAAAAAAGATTACCCTAAACCATTGAGCACTCCCGAACAGTAGCGAAAAACCTTTCCTCCCAGGAAAAGAACGATGCCAAAGAGATGCTTTTCCGCAGAGAAAGATTTGTCGGTTTCGTCTATACATTTCTAGCATTGTGCCGTATAATGCTTGAAAGCAAAGGATATTTTGCGGCGCTCCGAAAAACAAAAGTTACCATTGTGGCGCGTTTTTTGCGCTCCCCACCTTGTGAAACCTGCAACTAATTGGTGCGACACGTAGAGATATCCCCCTTTCTGCCGAGGCAGACTCATTCCGGCGGATTTTTTGGTGTGTACCAGAGAAAAGCCGGATTATCTATAAGGAGGTAGGCAGCATGGCCAGACCTAAAGTTGTTTTGGATGGGAATGAAGCTGCGGCGCATATCGCTCATATGACCAATGAGGTTATCGCCATTTATCCCATCACCCCCTCTTCCCCCATGGGCGAGTGGTCCGATCAGTGGACTTCTGAGAATCGGACGAACCTGTGGGGAACGATCCCCCAGGTAACAGAAATGCAGAGCGAAGGCGGCGCTTCCGGAGCAGTTCACGGAGCACTTCAGGCAGGGGCTCTCACCACCACCTTCACCGCCTCTCAGGGGCTTCTCCTGATGATCCCCAACATGTTCAAAATTGCAGGAGAGCTTACCTCCACGGTCTTCCACGTTACCGCCCGTACCGTGGCAACCCATGCCCTCTCCATCTTCGGCGATCACAGCGATGTGATGGCCACACGCGGAACGGGGTTCGGCTTCCTCGCATCCAACAGCGTGCAGGAAGTCATGGACCTGGCTCTTATCGCTCAGGCGGCTACTCTGGAATCCCGGATTCCCTTCGTCCACTTCTTCGACGGCTTCCGCACCTCCCACGAGGTTCACAAGATTGAGGAGATCACGCGCGAAGACGTTCGGGCCATGATTGACGACGACAAGATTGCGGAGTTCCGGGCCCGGGCACTCAACCCCGAGAAGCCTGTTCTTCGCGGCACAGCCCAGAATCCCGATCACTTCTTCCAGGCTCGCGAAGCCTGTAATGCCTTCTACGACGCCTGTCCTGCGATTGTAGAGAAGGTGATGGAGAAGTTCGCCAAGGTGATCGGCCGGGAGTACCATCTCTTCGAGTACGTGGGAGCCCCGGATGCAGAGAAGGTTGTTATTCTCATGGGTTCCGGCGCCGAAACCGCTCACGAGGCTGTGGATTATCTCGTGGGGCAAGGCGAAAAGGTGGGAATCATCAAGGTTCGCCTCTACCGTCCCTTCTCGGCAAAGCATCTGCTCAAGGCCCTTCCGGAATCCGTGAAGGCTGTGGCAGTGCTTGATCGTACCAAGGAGCCCGGCGCAGACGGAGAGCCTCTCTTCCTCGACGTGGCGAGCGCCCTTCGGGAGGATCGCTGCGATGTCAGCATCATCGGTGGCCGGTACGGTCTCTCCTCCAAGGAGTTCACCCCCACCATGGTGAAGGCGGTCTTTGATGAACTCGGCAAGGAGAACCCCAAGAAGCGCTTTACCGTGGGGATCAACGATGATGTCACCCATATGAGCCTGGACTACGATCCCAACTTCTCCACCGCAGATCCCAAGTCCACCCGCTGCCTCTTCTTCGGCCTCGGCTCGGACGGCACCGTGGGAGCCAACAAAAACTCCATCAAGATCATCGGGGAAAATACGGACAACCACGCCCAGGGATACTTCGTCTACGACTCCAAGAAGTCCGGAGGGGTTACGGTTTCCCATCTTCGCTTCGGCCCCAACAAGATCCGCTCCCCCTACCTGATCAACTCCGCCAACTTCATCGCCTGTCATCAGTTCTCCTTCATGGAGAAGCTGGATGTGCTCAAGGATGCTGCCGAAAATGGCACCTTCCTGCTCAACAGCATCTACGGCCCCGAAGAGGTCTGGGATCACCTTCCCAAGAAGACCCAGCAGCGGATCATCGACAAGAAGATCAAGTTCTACGTCATCGACGGCTATAAAGTAGCTGCCAAGACCGGCATGGGTGTCCGCATCAACGGCATTATGCAGACCTGCTTCTTCGCCCTGAGCGGCATTCTCCCCCGGGAGGAGGCCATCGGTGCCATTAAAAATGCTATCAAAAAGACCTACGGCAAGAAGGGCGAAGCCGTCGTACAGAAGAACTACGCCGCCGTGGACGCCACTCTGGAAGATCTTCACGAGGTGAAGGTCCCCGGAAAGGTTACCAGCAGCTTTGATCTTCTCGCTCCGGTGCCCGAAGAGGCTCCCGAGGATGTCAAGAAAATTGCAGGCCCCATCATCGCTCTGGAGGGAGACTCCATCCCCGTGAGCGCCTTCGCCCCCGACGGCACCTTCCCCACCGCCACCACCCAGTGGGAGAAGCGCAACGTGGCTCTGGAAGTTCCCGCTTGGGATCCCAACGTCTGCATCCAGTGCGGCAAGTGCTCCCTGGTCTGCCCCCACGGGGTTATCCGGGCCAAGGTCTACGACGAGGAACTCCTTAAGGATGCTCCCGAGACCTTCAAATCCACCGAAGCCAAGTGGAAGCAGTTTGCAGGCAAAAAATTCACCCTTCAGGTGGCAGTGGAAGACTGCACCGGCTGTAGCCTCTGCGTGGTGAACTGCCCTGCAAAGAACAAGACCGAAGAGGGCAAGAAGGCCATCAACATGGTTCCCCAGCCCGCTCTCCGGGAAGAGGAAAAGAAAAACTGGGAGTTCTTCCTGGATATTCCCGATGCAGCTCGTGGAGAGCTGAACCTCAACGCAGTGAAGGACGTACAGCTTCTGCGTCCCCTCTTCGAGTTCTCCGGAGCCTGTGCAGGGTGCGGTGAAACTCCCTACGTGAAACTTCTGAGCACCCTCTTCGGCGACCGGGCTCTCATCGCCAACGCCACGGGATGCTCCTCCATCTACGGCGGCAACCTCCCCACCACCCCCTGGGCGGTGAATAACGAAGGACACGGCCCTGCCTGGTCTAACTCCCTCTTCGAAGATAATGCAGAGTTCGGCATGGGGATGCGCCTGGCAGCAGACAAGAACGAAGAGTTCGCCCGGGAGCTGGTGGTACGCCTTAAGGACACCATCGGGGAGCAGCTTGTCAAGGCTCTTCTCGAGACCGACCAGAGCAACGACGAAGGCATCGCCACCCAGCGGAAAAATGTTGAAGAGCTTCGTAAGGCTCTCGGCAACTCCAAAGAGGCGGATGCCAAGGTTCTTCTCGGCGTAGCGGACTACCTCATCAAGAAGAGCGTCTGGATCCTCGGCGGCGACGGCTGGGCCTACGATATCGGCTACGGTGGCCTGGATCACGTGGTGGCCTCTAACCGGAACGTCAACATTCTCGTAATGGACACCGAAGTCTACTCCAATACCGGGGGCCAGATGTCCAAGGCTACTCCCATGGGGGCAGTGGCGAAGTTCGCCGCCGGCGGCAAGCCCATGGGCAAGAAAGACCTCGCCCGGATCTGCATGACCTACGGATCCTGCTACGTGGCCCGGGTTGCCATGGGAGCAAACGATGCCCAGACCATCAAGGCCTTCCGGGAAGCCGAAGCCTATGACGGCCCCTCCATTATCATCGCCTACGCCCACTGCATCGCCCACGGCTTCGCACTTGAGACGGGGCTGATTCACCAGAAGCAGGCAGTGGATTCGGGACACTGGATTCTCATGCGGTACAACCCCATGCTGGCCATGGAGGGCAAGAACCCCCTTACGCTTGACAGCAAGGAGCCCACGTTGGCTCTGGAGGAGTACGTCTACGGCGAGAACCGGTACAACATGCTGAAGCGGGCTCACCCCGAGGACTCCAAGGCTCTCATCGAGATGGCCCAGAAGAACATCACCCAGAACTGGAAGATGTACAAGTACCTGGCGGATATGCCCTGGGAATAAGCCCCCCTCGGCAGTTGTTCCAGCATCAGCGTGACATAGCACAGCAATAGTCGAAGCTCCGGGGATAACCTCCCCGGAGCTTCGTTTACTTTCTTGATCCTTATACTCTTCTTATGCTCTTGCGAAGGTTTCGCAAGCCTCCATGAAACAACGAAAGAGTTTCTCCATCTTTTCGTTCCCTGGAACCATTCCCTCGGGGTGCCACTGTACCCCCACCACAAAAGCCCTGTCCGGCATCTCTAAAGCCTCTATCACCCCATCGACGGAACGGGCGGTAATGCGCAATCCCTCTCCGGGCTCCCGAACCGCCTGATGGTGGAAGCTGTTAACCTCCACCCGCTCCCCCCAGAGGCTTTGAAGCAGCGATCCCTCTTCGAGAATCACCGAATGGGAGGCATAACCGATGGAAGCGCGCTGGGTGTGCTGCACCGTCGCCCCAAAGGAGGCGAGATCCTGCACCAGAGTTCCCCCCTGTGCCACGTTAAGAATCTGAAGCCCCTTGCAGATCCCCAGAAGGGGGATTTTTCTTTCGAGAGCCCTCCGGGTGAGGGCCATCTGAAAGCCATCGAGAAAGGGAAAGGTCTCTCCCAACCCCGGTTCGGGCTCCTCTCCCCAGAGAAGAGGAGCCACATCCCCCCCTCCGGGGAGGATCACTCCGTGCACTCTCTGGAGTTGCTCATCCAGGGCCTCATTCTCAAGATCCTTCATCTGGGGGAGCACCAGGGGGATCCCCCCGGCATTCTCCACCGCCCGAACGTAGTCGTAGGGGATATCACAACGGATCTGCCCCTTGGGGGTATGGGTTTCATTTCCCGCAATGCCGATAATGATTCGCTTTGCCACAGTGGATGACCTCGCTTATAGAATATAAGAGCAGAAACGGAGGATATCTTCCGTTTTTTTCTTTCGGAAAATCCTCCGCCACAGTGTTATCCCCCCAGGGAGATGACTCCCCGGAACCAGAGGTAGACCTTTTCCATGGAGGGGCTGGAGTATTCCAGCGTTCGCCCATCCACCCGAACCGCCTCGGGAAAGAGATCCGCCTTGTCTGCCAGAAAGGTGGAGCCCAGAGTCACCCGGAGGCAGTAGTTTTCTTCCCTCTCCAACCCTGCCCGAGCCTGATCAATCCGGGATTGTTCCAAGGCACTGGCAGCCGCATCTTCCAGAAGGGGGAGACTCTCTTCGGGGTTAAGCAGCTCCGCCGCATGGCGTCCCACCCCTTTTTTCACCGAGCAGGTGGTTACGGCATGGGAGAAAAAGTTCCGGGCCTCTTCGCAGAGCGCATGATCCCCCGTAACGAGGAGTGTGGGCACCCCCCAGTAGGCCCCGAGAGCGGCATTCACTCCAAGCTCCCCCACGGAACGACCGTTGAGGGAGACCTCGTGCAGAGCCATGCTCATGGTATGATCCAGCACCCCCCCGAGGGTTCCCGCCTTGGCGTGGTAAGCCACGAAAAAAAGGGCATCGCACCCCTTGGCCCCCTCCATCATGCTGAAAGGCTTGGGGGTACCGCTTATGAGGCGCACCTTTCCACCAAAGGCTCCGATATCAAGGTTTTTCATGCCGTTGTGGGAGTCGTTGAGCAGAATCTCCCCAGTACCCGCCTTCTCCGCTCCCCGGATCACCGCGAGGGCATCCTGAAGCTGCCAGTGCCTGCCAAAGGAATAGGTTTCCTTGCCGGGGGTACACTGATCGGGATGCACCACCCCGGTGGCCCCCTCCATGTCGCAACTTATGTAGAGTTTCACGAAATATACGCCTCTTTTCTCGCTCTAATAGACCCCGGATTCCAGAATGGAGAAGCTCCCCTTGATACTATCCACCCGGGCTCGTGCTCCCAGGGGGAGGGTGGCTTTTTTCTCTCCGTGGCCGAAACATCCCCCGAGAAGCACCGGTTTATCAAGAGAGGCAAGATGACTCTCCCAAACCTCTTCCAGAGTAAGGCTCTTTTCGGGGTCTTTGGCCTCCGCCTTTTCGATCTGCCCCACCACCACAGCCGCGGCATCCCGAAGCTTTCCCGCCATGCGGAGGGAGCAGAGCATGCGGTCGACTTTATAGGGCTCTTCGTTAACGTCTTCAAAGACGAGAATTTTCCCCGCCGTATTGATCTCCCAGGGGGTTCCGAGAAGGGCACAGATCAGGGAGAGGCATCCTCCGGTAAGCTCCCCTTCAGCCACCCCTGGTACGAGTCCCTGCATGGCAGGAGCACCCGCATAGGGAAAGATCTCCCCCAGCGGTTCCGGGCTTGTAAGAGCCCGAAGAAGAGCATCCTTTACGTATCCTTCAAAGCTCTCTTTAGGGAACTCCGTGCTCGGCATGGGGCCATGGAAGGTGCAAAAACCCGCCTCCTGAAGGATCATAAGATGGAGCACCGTGATATCGCTGTATCCTAAAAAGACCTTGGGGTTCTTTCGGATCAGGGACATGTCGATCCGCTCGGGGATTCGGGTAGCCCCATCCCCCCCCCGAACGCAGAAGATCCCCTTTATGGCGGGATCTGCGAACATGCGGTTCACATCCCCCGCCCGAAGATCGTCGGACCCCGCAAGGTACCCCCAGGAGGCATGACAGCTCTCCCCTGTGACAACCTTAAATCCTAGAGCTTCCGTGATGGCGATGCTTTTTTCCAGTTTTTCCGGAGGAACCGGGCTGGAGGGAGCAATAAATCCTATGGTATCACCTGGCCGAAGGGCCGGAACCTTGTGCATGGTACATCGTCCTTTCTTTAATGTTCTTGCCTTAATCCAGAGGATAGTGGCACGCCACGCCGCGCCCTGCGGCAAAGACAAAGGGGGGCTCCTCCTCGCGGCACCGGGGCTTCACATAGGGGCAGCGAGTATGGAAGCGGCATCCCGGAGGAAGGTTGATGGGGCTCGGGATATCCCCCTGAAGGATCATCTTCTCCCGGTCCCGTTTCCGGGGGTCCGGCACGGGAACTGCAGAGATGAGAAACTTGGTGTAGGGGTGCCGGGGGGAGGCAAAGATATCTGCGGTTTTGCCAATTTCCATGCTCTTTCCCAGAAACATGACGCTCACCCGATCCGCCAGATGTCGCACCACGCTCAGGTCGTGGGTGATGAAGAGGTAGGTAAGGGAAAAGCGCTCCTGAAGATCCTTGAGAAGGTTCAACACCTGGGCCTGAATGGAGACATCCAGAGCGGAGACCGCCTCGTCACAGACGATAAATTCAGGGTTGAGTGCCAGAGCCCGGGCGATACCCACCCTCTGACGCTGTCCCCCGCTGAACTGATGGGGATACTTGGCCATGGCCTCGGGAGAGAGCCCCACAAGCTCCAGAAGCTCCGCCACCCGAGAGCGGATCTCCCCCTTGGAAAGACCCGTATGCGTCTCAAGGGGCTCCGAGAGAATGGAGCGTATGCGCATCCGGGGGTTCAGAGATGCGTAGGGATCCTGAAAGATGATCTGCATCTTCTTGCGAAGCACTCGCAGCTTTTCCTGAGAGAGAGAAAAAATCTCCTCTCCCTGAAAGAAAACCTCTCCCTCGGTCTTTTCCACAAGCCGGAGCAAAAGCCTCCCCAGGGTGGTTTTACCGCATCCGGACTCCCCCACCAGGGCAAAGGTCTCCCGGGGCTCCACCGTAAAGGTAACTCCGTCCACCGCATGCACCACTCCGGAACTTTTTCCGAAGACCCCCGAAGATACGGGGAAGTGCTTTACCAGATTTTCCACGCGAATAAGAGGCATCATGCGGCACTCCCCCCCGCCCGGGCAACCCGCCAGCAGCGAACCCCATGCTCTCCGCCCTGGCTCTCCAGCTCCGGCACATCGTCGAAACAACGAGGGAGCACCCGATCACACCGGGGGGCGAAAGAACAGCCCCGAGGAAGATGCAGCAGGCTCGGCACAGAGCCTTCGATGGTGTGCAACTTCTGGCCCTTTCCTCTGCTTTCGATACTCGGAATAGATCGGAGAAGCCCCTCCGTATAGGGGTGCAGAGGATTTTCGAAAAGCTCGAAAACGGGGGCAGACTCCACCACCTTGCCAGCATACATAACATGAACGTAGTCGCACACCTCCGCCACCACCCCAAGATCGTGGGTAATGAGAATGATGGAGGTGTGGATACGGCGCTGCAGATCAAGCATGAGCTGGAGTATCTGGGCCTGAATGGTCACATCCAGCGCCGTGGTGGGCTCATCCGCAATGAGGAGTTTTGGTTCGCAGATGAGGGCCATGGCGATCATCACTCGCTGGCGCAGCCCTCCAGAAAGTTGATGAGGATAACAGCGGCAGCGGGAGGCGGGCTCCGGGATCCCCACCAGATCAAGCATGTGGATTACCGCATCCCGGCGCTCCCTGGCATTCATGGAGGTATGAAGCTGCAGCACCTCCCCCACCTGCTTCAGCACTGTATGTACGGGGTTGAGGGATGTCATGGGCTCCTGAAAGATCATGGAGAGTTCCTTTCCCCGGAGGGAGCACATCTCCCGGGGGGTTTTACGGGCAAGATCGGTACCCTCAAAAAGGATCTTTCCCTCCACGATACGCCCCGGCGGGGAGACAAGCCCCATGACAGAGAGGGATGTCACGCTCTTGCCGCAGCCGGATTCTCCCACCAGCCCTGTCACCTTTCCCCGGGGGACATCAAAGGAGACCCCGTCCACCGCAGGAACCACTCCCCGACTTGTATAGAAATGGGTTTTGAGATTACGTACTTCAAGTGTATGGTTCGTCACTGTTTCTCCCCCTTCCCCTAGTCTTTCATGTACGGATCAATGGCATCCCGCAGGCCGTCTCCCATAAAGTTAAACGCCAGCACGGTGATAAGAATAGCTACCCCCGGAAGGATGGCCACCCAGGGAGCGGAGAAGAGAAACTCCTTGCCTCGGGAGACCAGAAGCCCCCAACTCGGGGTGGGAGGCTGGGCCCCTACGCCGAGAAAGCTCAGAGAGGCCTCGGACATGATGGCCTGGGGAATGCGAAGGGTAAAGAGCACCACCAGGGCGGGGAGGCAGTTGGGGAAAATATGCCGTATCATGATGGTGCGGCGCCGTACCCCCATGGCCCGGGCGGCCTCCACGAACTCCTTCTCCTTGAGAGAGAGGGTCTGAGAACGCACCACCCGGGCGGTGGTGGCCCACCCCACCAGGCTGAGGGCAATGAAGATGTTGAAGAGGGTAGCCCCCAGGGTGTACATGAAGCACATGGCCAGGAGCAGAGAAGGAAAGGCGAGCACCATATCCGCCAGGCGCATGATCCAGAAATCCGTCCATCCTCCGTAGTACCCCGCCAGAATGCCCAGAATCGTACCGATGAACATGGAGAAGAAGCTCGGCACCAGACCGATCACCAGAGAGATCCGGGCACCATAGATCACTCGGGTGAGAAGATCCCGGCCGAACATATCCGTGCCGAACCAGTGGCTCCAGCTAGGCGCCAGAAGCTGGTTATCCAGATCCACCTCGTAGGGATCGTAGGGGGTGATCACCGGAGCACCGATGGCGAGCACCACAAGGATCAGCACCAGAAGAAGCCCCAAGGAGGCCATACGGTTCTGCCGGAAGGCCCGCAGAAGATCCTGAAAGAGCGAGGGGACCCCAAGGCGCTCTTCCAGAGGCTGGGGGAGAACCTCCTTTTCGGGAGTAGCATTGTGTAGAGCATCCATTCTTCGCCCCACCTCCTATCGATCGCACCGGATCCGGGGATCCAGGGTAGAGTAGAGAAGATCTGCTATCAAGTTGCCAAGAATGACAAGCACCGTAGTAAAGAGCACGGAGCCCTGAAGAAGCGGCATATCCCGGTTCTGAATGGCCATGATGGCGATACGCCCTACTCCGGGGATGCCGAAAATGCTCTCGGTAATGACGGACCCCGAGAGAAGAAAGGCTACTTGCATAGCCATGATGGTAATTACCGGAAGCAGAGAGTTTTTGAGAGCATGCCCGGAAATCACCATGATCTCCCGCACCCCCTTGGACCTGGCGGTACGAATGTAGTCGGAGCGCATCACCTCAAGAAGGCTGGAACGGGTGAGCCTGGCCACGGTGCCGCAGGAACTCCACCCAAGAACGATGGCGGGAAGAATGAGGTATCTCCAGCCGTAAAAGCCCGCCACCGGCAAGAGCCCCAGCTTTACCCCGAAAACGTACTGAAAGAGCAGGGCAGACCAGAAGACGGGCATGGAAACCCCCAGAAGAGAGAACCCCATAAAAAAGTGATCCGGAAGAGAATACTGCTTTACCGCCGAGAGAATCCCCGCAGGGATGCCTATGATCCACGCCACCAGGGCTGCGGCCATCGCAAGCATAAGCGTGTTGGGAAAGGCTTTGAGGATAAGATCCGAGACAGGCCTGCGGAGCTTGTAGGAGACCCCCAGATCTCCCTTGAGAGCCCCTCCGAGAAACCGCACATACCGTACCGGCCAGGGATCGTCCAGATGCATCTGCGTGCGCACCCGAGCGATCACATCAGGGTCGGCTTTCTCTTTAAGCATAAGAGCCACGGGATCTCCCGGAATGACGTTAAGCAGCAAAAAGAGCAGAAGGGTAATGCCCATAAGAACGGGAATGGAGATAAGAATTCGCCGAAGAATATAACGCCCCATGGATTCACCTACTTTTTCGTCTTTGTAAAAAGCGCCGCAGGATCTCCCCGCGGCGCCTCGACACCCCTTTAGAACCGGGAAAAAGGTATACGACTACTCCTCTACATCCATGCCGTAGTAGCTCATGTCGCTCCACCCCGTCCAGGGAACCTGAAATCCCTTAACTCGGGGGTTCACTACATAGAGATGATCCACGGAGAAGAGGGGGAGAATCGCCGCATCGTCATGAACAAGGGTCTTTTCGATCTGGCGGTAGAGAGCAATACGCTCTTCGGGATTGATAATGGTACGGGCCCGCTTGATATCCTCGATGGACTGCTTGTTCTGGTTGTTCCAGGAGCGGTGACGCCCGCCGTCGTTATCCGCGAAGAACATGTAGAAGATACTGTCGGGATCGTTCACCCCAAAAGACCAGCTCTGGGTGTAGGAATCCATCTCTCCCTTGTTGCGGATGGAGTAGTAGGAAGCCTCGTCCATCTGCTTGATCTCTACGTTGAATCCCGCCTTCTTCACCATGGCCTGGATGATCTCGTTCATCCGCACCCACCGGTTAGACCAGCCGGAAACCTGTACGAGGCCCATCTCTACGCCGTCGGGATAACCCGCCTCCGCGAGAAGTGCTTTGGCCTTTTCGGGGTTGTATTCGATCTCCTGAATATCGGGATTATAGCCGATGAGCCCCTTGGGCATAAGACCGTTCGCCAGCACCCCGTCCCCGTGGAACATGCTCTCCAGGATCTTCTGGCGATCCACCGCCATCTGGAAGGCCTTGCGCACCCGCACATCCGTGAAGGGCTCCTTGAGCTGGTTCAGATGCACGTAGTAGATCCCCACCCGAAGGCCCCGATGGATATTATCTTTCCACTTGGGGTTCTCAAGGAAATAGGGGAGCTGGGAGATGGCCTGATCGCAGTCGAAAATATCAATCTCACCGGTCTCGAACATCATCCGCATGGTCTCCGCGTCGGGGATGATCTTGGCGACTACCTTATCCACCTTGGTGCGCCCCTGATAATAGTCGTCAAAGGCTTCCAGCACGAGATGGTCGTTCAGCACGTACTCCGTGAGCTTAAAGGCACCGGTACCACAGACCGTCTCGGCGGAGAGACCAAAATCCTGCCCCACCTCTTCAGTAAATTTTCGGTTATACACGCTGGAGGCGTAGTCCGAAAGCCGGGCAAGGAAGGGTGCAAAGGGCTCCCTAAGTGTGATCTGCAATGTGTAGTCATCCAGAGCCTTGAGTCCCTCGGTGCTCTCGGCTTCGCCGTTCATCCGGGCCTGGGCGCCGAGAACGTAGTCGAAGTTGTTCGTATTCAGAGCCTTGGTTTCGGGATCAAGCATACGGTCGAAAGTGTAGATCACGTCATCCGCAGTCATCTCTTCGCCGTTGTGAAACTTTACCCCTTTGCGAAGATTGAAGGTGTAGACCAGGCCATCTTCGGAAACTTCCCAGCTCTCTGCGAGCCCCGGCACCAGTTCGGGGTAGCCGTTCTCCCCGGTGATGCACTCCACGAGACGATCGAAACAGTTGATGGGAACAAAGTACTCCGAGGTAGTCTTCTGCACATCACACGTGCCGGGTTCAAACCCTGCAATCTGAATAACCTTCTCTCCTCCAAAGGCACCAAAGGCACCCACCAGAAGAACCAGCAACGCCACACTCCATATCCGCAAACTTCTGCCATGTTTCACGATACATTTCCCCCTTTCCGGGATAGCTCCATACAAGATGCTCGCCACAAACCCACACGCCGCCGCAATGCCCGAGGGCATGGACCCCTTAGGTCCCTTTTCTGCCTTTCCGGAACGTCCTCCTCAACATTTACTCATCAAAGATGACTATGCGAAAAGGGCTTTTGGGGCCTTCAGGGTCGATTATAGGAAAAAAGAGCCTTTTTGGAAAGGGGTTTTTCCAAAGAGAACGAAAAATTCGGGCAATATGCCAGCAGAAAATCCTTTCAGAAAGGAGAGCTTTTTCGCAGAAAAGCTACCAGAAGAGCGGCTTTTCCGAAACTTTTCAGCAGGTCCCCAACAAGAAACTCCTTTTGAGGCTCTCCGAAAAAAGCTCCTTGACGCCTCAAAAAGAGTTTAGTAGAGTAGAGACACTCATCATCAATGACAAGTTTTCTCCCGAGAAGAATCCCCATACCCGCATATCCCGAGGAGGAGATGCAGATGGAAGAACAGGCCAAGTCCCTGGAGCATGCAGCACTCTCAATTCTTCAAGAGTCTCAAAAACCCATGGGGGCGAGCACACTCTCTCTTGCCCTAGAGTCTCTGGGAGTGGAGGTCAGCATGGCCACTGCGGGGAGGCTTCTCTGGACTCTGGAGCAAAAAGGGTACGTGCAGCAGATAAGCAATAAGGGACGCATCCTCTCAGAGGAGGGGACAATGCTGGTGCGGGAGTGGAATCAGGAAGAGCACCAACGCTCTCTGGCAGAAGACTTTTTCCAGACCCTCCGGGGACACTCCCCAGAACAGCTCCTTGATGTTCTTCTGGCCCGGCGGGCTATAGAGCGTGAGACAAGCCGCCTCGCAGCTCTGCGGGGGAGCGAGGCGGATATCGCCGCAATTCTCGCCTACGGAGAGATTCTCGACAACCACACCAGGGGGAACGTCCAGGTAGCCGTCATGGACCGCACCTTTCATGAGGCCATCGCCAATGCAGCGAAAAACAAGGTTCTTGCGGCAGCCCTGCGCCTGGTGCGCCAGAACGGGGCCATCCGCAATCTCTTCATTTCCATCCGGGCTCGGGAGGGCTACGTGCTCGGAGGAGATCATCAGGCGATCGCCGAGGCCATCGCCCGGAAAGATCCCCATGCGGCAGAGGAAGCCATGCTTCGGCATATCGACAATATCATCCGGGACGTGCAGAAAGCGCTCCGATCCGAGACCTAACCTCTCCCCTGATTGAAGAACAACACAAAAAGGGTCGCCGTACGGATCCCCGCCCTGAACGGCAGGAAATGCGTACGGCGACCTGTCTGCAGGCCCGTTAGCCCCGTTACGGGGCAATCTCTTTACACTACCCGAGGAATCAGGAGACAGCACGCTCCCGCTCGTTTATCTTCTTCTGCACATACCGCACAAGATCCCCCACGAAGAGAAAGAACTCCACCTCGTCTTCGCTTACCCGAATGGAATACTCCTGTTCAACCTCCAAGACAACATCCATCATGTTAAGAGAATCAAAATCCAACTCTTCCAGCGTGGTAGCCATGGCTACCTCCTGAGAAGAATCCACATCAAGTTCCCGGCGAATAATCTTGATAACCCGCTCTTCAACTTTGCTTGCATCCATCGTCATATCCTCCTCCACAGAAAGTGAAAGGTTTGTTTGAAGGCTCTTTACAAGCTCCGGAGGAGGGAACAAAAAAAACACCTCCGAAGCAGGCCCGGAATCCCTGAAAAAAACCCCGTACTCCATCTACCATACCACAGGGAGAGAAAAAAGGCTCCCCAATCTCCAGAATTACCACACTTTTCATGCCTGAAAAACATTTTTTCCCGAAACCTTGCAGAGAGTCTCTCTTCAGTGATCTGCGCCCCCTCCCCCGGCATCAGGTTTCGAGAAATAGAGAGGAGTAAAGAAACGAAACTTTCCTCAGCCTCTGACGTATGATACTGCATAAGAGGAGTACGTTTCATATTTTTCACGCCCCTTAAGGAGAATTGAGGGTATACTGTACGAAGATCTTCAGGGAGCCTCTTTCTATAGGTAGACCGCGAATCTTCCTGTTTTCATTTTTGTTGTACACAACAATCCCCTCCCCCTTTTGCGCATAAAGGAGATACTATCCAAAACTAAGGAGATCTGCCATGCGTCCGAAAAGCTTTCTCTTTCCCATAGTGCTTTTCGTAGTAGTTCTTTTCGGAGCTACCGCTCTTCCTTTTGCCCTTTTTATGGAAAAGCAGCTCCAGAAAGCTTTGTATCATACCACTCGAACAGGAGTAACCCAGAACATCCAGCGCCTGGGAGCTGTGCTGGAGCCTTCGGTATATCATAAGGATCTTTCTCAAATCAAAAAGATCCTCTACGCCTACATGAATGATCCCAGCATCCTGGGCATTGTTCTTTACGACACAGAGGGAACCATCCTCATCAGTGTGCGCCGCACCGAAGGCGGAGACTTGATCCCCCTTCAAAATCTCCTTCTCTTCCGCTCCGCTCTTCCTCGGGAAAGCTATTCCATCAACCATAGCCTTTTTTACGAGGGAACCTTCGAGGGAAGAGTGGAAAGCTATATCTCCATCACCCCCCCCCAGCAGCGCGCCCTGGCGTTCCGCTCCTCCCTTCTCTACACGCTCTGTCTTTTCGCCTTTTTTTTCACCTTTTTTCTCGTGCTCCTTCTGCAGCGTTCTCTTCGGCGCCCCCTTCGAGACATGTGCGCTCTTCTCGACCTGTTTGCACAGAAAAGTGTTCTTTCTCAGTGGAGATCCGAGGCAAGGCGGAAGGAAAACGGTCAGATGACGCCGAATGACTCTTTCGATGCGATTCTCTCGTACCATGAAAAGGAACTGGGCAGAAAAAACGAGGTCGGGGATCTTGCGGTCTCTCTCCATAGGGTTCTAGGCTACATCCGCCAGGAAATTCTGCGCCAGGAAAAAAATATGGAGACCCTGGAGGAGAACAATACCCGGCTGATTGAAGATCTCTGCATCCTCAGACAACAGAAGATAGAGATGGAACAGTATCTTCGGGAGATGGAAAAAAAGATGCGCCTCTTTGAAACCCGGCATGTTCTTCCATCTTTCGAGGGAGAAGAAGCGTGAAAAGGGCTTGTGCTCACCCCGAAGACCTGCAAACCTGGATGCAGCGCGCACACGCTGGCATCTCCCGACTTTTCCCCTTTCCGGAGAGAGATGCTCCAGCACTTCGAGCGATGCACCGCACCGGAGATCCCTGGATACTCCACGTTTCAGATACCCCTGCAAGCTTCTACCGCCCCTTGAAGCAGCTTCTTCTGCTTCTGAATCCCCGAGCCATCATCCACACGGGGGATCTGGCAGACGAGGTAAAGATTGATCTCTCGCCGGAGGATCTCCCCCTCTACCGGCGACGCATTCAAGCCTTGGGGGCCTTTCTGGACTCTCCCCATACTTATATTGTTCTCGGAAACCACGATAATCTTAAGGAGGCAACTCGGGCTTTTCCACAAAGCACTCTTTTTGCGCAGAGCGGGGTAATCTCCCTGGAGGGAGTCTCTTTCGCTCTCTCGCATCAAGGCACGGGGCTCCCCCGAGAGAGGGCGGATTACTACCTCTACGGCCACGACGACACTCCACCGCCGGAAGATGTGAGTGGGATCTGCCGTAACGGGCTGCAAAAGATCGGATGCTGTAATCTGCGCACCCAGGAGTGGCGTTTTTTTGACTATCCGTTCTATGTGCGGGATGCTCGGTCAAAGAAGTTCCGTCTCGGCTTGTAAGCTTTTGCGAAATTCTGGAGTAGCATCTTAGAACAGCACATTGAAAGGAGTGGGGTTTCATGCTTCCTCTTCTTCGGGGCAGCTATCGGGTTATGGAAATGGACACTTCGGAAGAGCTGCTTCTCCCCCTGCTTGCATCCCGGCTCACAGTAGCAAAAGAACCGCTCTCCCTTCTTCTGGGAAGTGCCACTGCGGGGGATACGGTGATCATCCTTCCCGGAGGAAGGGAACGGGATGAGGGCTATCTTCTCCACGAGATTTCTCCCGAGGAGATTCTCTCCCTCGTGATCAACGAGGGAAAAGGAGATATCCTGAAAGGAGTGCGGCTTCTCCCCCGGCTCATCCTCATGCGGGTTCCGGGGAATCTCCCCAAGGTGGTGGAGCAGATTCGGGAGGATTTTTCGGGCACCCCGGTCCCCCTGGAGCGTATCGCCACCCATCGGTCGGAGCTTGAGGGGGTGGGGGTCTGCTTTACCACCTCCCGGCTGAATCGCAACACTCCGGTGGAGGCGTTCTATCCTCAGGCCCTGGATATCCCCGTACCCTACAGCAGTCTCTACCAGCAGCTCCGGGCCCGGGCCCTGGGGTACGTCAATCAGGGTATGGAGAACCGGGACTGGTACGAAGTAAATATTATGCTCTACGATAAGTACGAACGCTACGTGACCCAGTACCGGCGGGTGATGATGGTGCTTATTGATCTCGGGGTGGGACTGGTGCTGGGGGAGTGCTGGGAGAAGGATTACGGCCGGGTGCTCATCCCCCTTCAGGTCTACCGGATTCGGCTCTTTACCTTTCTCCCCCCAGAGGAGATCAAGGAGATTCTGGTGGGGCTGGAGTACGCCGAAGACGGCACCCGGCTCTGCGATCTGGATATCCGGCTGGGGAAGAAAAAGGGGTTGAGCTGGACGGAGGCAAAGAAAAAAGGCAACTCCAGCCGGGAAGTCTTTGCCAAGACCTGCCGGGAGAAGCTGATGCAGGAACTCGGTCCCCGACAGCGGGAAAAGCTTGTGCGACTGGAGGAGGAGCTTCTCCAGGAGGAAAGCTCCTGACTTTTTTGAGCCCCTGAAACTCCCTCACCAAAAGGAGAGTTCAAAGCCGCTTCTTCGGAACCTCAGAAGGAGCGGCTTTCTTCGATCTCCCGAAGACGCTCTTCGAAGGTAAAGACCGTGGCATCCACGCTATGAATTTCTTTTTCCAACACGGACATCCCCTTAAAACCGTACCCCCGGGGAAGGGCATTGGCAAGGCGTTTTATCCGGAGCAACGCCTGAAGCCGGTTGCGCTCATAGGGTTCGAGAAGCCGCACCGCCGAGAGGGCATGAGGCATTCCCTGAAGGCAGAAGAGACGGGCTATCTTCATGTTCTGCTCCAGCTCCATTTCATCGAACCAGATCTCTCCCAGAATGGCCCGGTATTTCTTGCAGAGGTGAGGCTTCACCAGACGTTTCGAGAGGCTCCCCACCTTGCGGAGCACCGAACGGATCTCTCGGATAACCTCCCAGTAATCCCTCTCGGGGAGGGAGTATTGGGCGATCATCCGGGCCTCCGCCTCCAGGGTACACTCCTCCCGAAGAAGCCTTCCGTAGGAGGGATAGAGTTCGATGGCGGCGGGTTCTGAAGGTTTTTTGAGAAGCCCCAGATAGATCTCCCCGGTATCGTAGAGACGGTTCTCCCAGGGGCTTCGGTCGAACCAGGTGACATATCCCTTTTCGTAGAGCCCCTTGCGCCCCGCCCGGCCCGCCATCTGAAGAAAGTGATTCTTCGAGATGGGAATGTCATCATGATACGAGGCGAGCTGGGCGAAGATAACGTACTCCGCGGGGAGGTTCACCCCCAGAGCAAGGGCATCGGTACCCACCACCACATCGAGAAGACGCTCCCGAAAGGCGGTCTCCACCAGGAGCTTCTCCCGGGGGAGCAGGCTGCCGTGGTAGAGCCCCACCCCCGAAAGAAGGGGATTGGGAACCTTCTTTACCCCAAGGATGCTCCCGATGAAGCGGATCCTATCGATCTTCTCTCGGGGAAGTCGCTCCCGGCAGAGGGCGGTCTGCTCCGCCATCTCCTCCACTCCCTGGCGGGAGAAGAGAAAGACCAGAGCGTTCCGGATATCCGCAGGATGCGAGACGGGCTCTTTCGAAAAGACCAGCTCCGTAATCCGGGCCTCGCTCTCAAAGAGCACGAAGGGCCTCTGGAGCACCCGCTCAAGATAGAGCTTCACCCGGGCGGCCTCCCCAAAGGTAGCGGACATCATGAGCAGAGGCACCTCGGGATCCGTGAGGCGCAGACCATCCATATAGGTTCGAGCCCGGGGGGGATCCGTAAAAATGTAGTGAAACTCATCCACCACCAGCCGGATATGCCGCCTTCCCGCATACTTGAGGGTATAGATCTCCTGGGTGCAGCAGAGCACCGGAGCATCCGCGTTTTTCTTGAAATCCCCCGTCTCGATCCCCACATCCAGCCCCATCTTACGCAGATCAAGGTAACGTTCGTTGGAGAGCGCCTTGATGGGGGCGGTGAAGATCACCCGCTCTCGGGGGTGTCCCGGCATCCCCGAAGCGTCCAGAAGATGGGCCCACCGGTAGGCCACCCAGGTCTTGCCGGACCCGGTGGGAGCCGCAAGAACCCCGCTGCGTTCGCGCAGAGCCTCCACCGCCTCCTCCTGCCAGGGATAGGCCACGGGAGGGGCGTACCCCTCCCGCCACACCTCCCGGAACTGCTCCGGCCCCTTCAGGGCTAGGCCTCCCCCAGAAGGCGGCTCAAAAGACGGGAGACGCTGCGGCTGAAGGAACCGGGATCCTCAAGCTGCTCTCCCTCCGCGAGAAGGGCTTCTCCGTAGAGCACTTCGGCGTACTCCGGGAACTCCGCATCCTCCAGATGCCGCAGAAGGCCCTTCACCGTGGGATGTTCGGGGTTCAGCTCCAGAATACGCTTCACCTTGGGAACCTTCTGTCCCATGGCAGCGAGCATCCGCTCGAGCTGGGGGGTCATATCGTGGGTATCCCCCACAAGGCACGCGGGAGAGTCCACCAGTCGGGAGGAGAGGCGCACATCCTTTACCTTCTCTTGCAGGCAGTCTTTCATCTTGGCGAAGAGAGGGGCATAGCTCTCCTTCTGGGATTCCCGCTCCTTCTTCTCTTCCTCCCGCTCCTCGGGAGTGCCAAGCTCCACATCCCCCTTGCCGGCGGCAACAAACTTCTTGCCCTGAAACTCCGGGAAGGACTGGGTCCAAACCTGATCCACAGGTTCCGAGAGCAGAAGCACCTCGTATCCCTTCTTACGGAAAGCCTCCAGATGGGGGGAGGAACCAAGAGCCTCTTTGCGTTCTCCGCTGAGGAAATAGATCTCCTCCTGCCCATCCTTCATGCGCCCCAGATACTCCTCCAGGCTCACCAGCCCTTCCTGGCTGCTGGATTCAAAGAGAGCGAGCCCCAGGATGGTCTCCCGGTTCTTTTCGTCGTGCACCAGCCCCTCCTTGAGAACCTGGCCGAACTCCTTCCAGAACGATTCGTACCGGGGGCGATCCGAGACAAGAATGTTTTTAAGCGTGTCAAGCACCTTCCTGGTGATGCTGCGCCGGATGATCTGGATATGCCGATCCTGCTGCAGAATCTCCCGAGAGATGTTGAGAGAGAGATCCTCCGCATCCACCACTCCCCGGAGAAAGCGCATGTATTCCGGAATGAGTTCCTTGCAGTCCTGCATGATGAAGACCCGCCGGATGTAGAGGGAGATCCCTCGCTCCGCCTCGCGGATAAAGAGATCCATGGGGGCCTTTTGAGGAATGAAGAGAAGCCCCCGGAAGGAGGTAGTACCCTCTACGGAGTAGAGAATCCGCTCCCAGGGATCTCCCCAGTCGTGGCTGATATGGTGGTAGAACTCGGTGTACTCCTCCTCGGAGACCTCGCTCTCGGGGCGCATCCAGAGAGCCTTTTGGGAGTTGAGCACCTCATCCTCGGGCTCCTCTCCCTCTTCTTCTCCCCTCTCCCCCTTCATACGGATAGGCCAGGAGACGTAGTCCGAATACTTGGTGACGATGCTCCGAAGCACGAAGGGACTTGCGTAGTCCTTCATCCCCTCCTCTTCATCCGCCTTCTTGAGATGCAGAATCACCGTGGTGCCGGGAACTTCCCGGGAGGCCTCCTCCAGGCTGTAGATGCCATCCCCGGAGGACTGCCATCGCCAGGCCTCTTCCTCTCCCGCCTTGCGGCTTACCAGCTCCACCCGATCCGCCACCATGAAGCTGGCATAGAATCCCACCCCAAACTGGCCGATAAGCTCCGGAGAGAGTTCCTTCTCTCCCCGGCTCTCCATGAGGGTGAGAAACTCCTTGGTGCCGGATTTGGCGATGGTGCCGATGAAGTCGATAATCTCCTGTCTGGTCATGCCGATGCCGTTGTCCCAGACCCAGAGAACCCGCTTCTCCCGATCCACCTCAAGGCGAATGTGCAGATCCTCGGTGAAAGCCCGGAGCTTCTCATCCCCCAGCCCTTCAAGCCGAAGCTTGTCAAGAGCATCTGAGCTGTTGGAGATGAGTTCCCGGAGAAAGATATCCTTGTTGGAATAGATGGAGTGGATCATAAGATCCAGAAGCTGTTTCCCCTCGCTCTTAAAAGCAAAGGTTTCTTTCCCTGCCATGCATATCCGCTCCTTTTTGAGATTATGTACGCTCCCGGGTACTTCCATTCGAACGGAACGATCCCGGAAAACGGCCCATATTATAGAAGATTCGAGAAAAACATGCACCCATCTTTCTGCCTGAAAGTACGGTGATTCCGTTTTTCTGGTACAATTTCGGAGGATTGTTGATCTTCAAGACCTTTGAGAGTTTTTTCAAGGAACTCTTGAAGTCCCTTGTTTTCCGCCGAATTGATTAAAGGAGGCAAACCTATGACCACGAATACAAGTCCCGTTTTTCTGCGCCGGAGCATCCGGAAGTATCTTCCTCAGCCTGTGGAGGAGGCAAAAATTGAAATTCTTCTCCGGGCCGCCATGGCAGCCCCCAGCGCCCACAACCAGCAGCCCTGGGCCGTGGTGGTGCTCGACGATCGCACTCTTCTGGATGCCATTCCGAAGTTCCACCCCTATTCCAAGATGCTCCTCACCGCCCCCCTGGCTTTTCTCATCTGCGGCATCACGGATGACCTGAAAGCCCCTATGTTCTGGGAGCAGGATTGCGCCGCCGCGGTGGAAAATGTGCTCATCGAAGCTACCCATCAAGGGCTGGGGAGCTGCTGGATGGGAATCCATCCCCACGACGGGCTTAAGAAAGGGATGCGAGATCTGCTGCATCTTCCGGAAAATCTGGTTCCCTTCGCCCTTATCGCCCTGGGACATCCCGGCGAAGAAAAGGGGCCCTCGGAACGGTACGATCCTTCACGGGTCTTCCGGAACGCTTTCTAGAGCGGTTTCACAAATAATGTGTCACATGCTGTTTCACGGAGCCTCCGCTTGTGTGTCCCCTCGGCTCCGAAAGTGGCGAACCGCTCCCTTGCTTTGCGGCTCCGGCCCGTCGCCCCAGACTTCCGCCGACCAGGTGCGCAGCCGGGGCTTACCGGCACGTCCGCCTGCCGCTAGCCGGGCCTCCGCGACGCAAAGCTGCGCTCGCCGATCACTATGCTCGCTGCCGGGGACACACAAGCTCCGGCTCTCCTGTTACTATAGTGTCACATGACAACGAGAACCGCTCTAAGAGATAGAGTCACCTGTTTTCAGGAAAGGAGCTTTTGCCCATGATCCCCTTTCAGGAACCCCTTTCGGTGATTCTACCGAGAAGTACCGCCTTTCTCCCCCCGCTTCTGAAGATGGGGACATGCTTTTTCGAACACTCCGGAGCCAGCCGGGAACGATCCCTCCGAATGGAACTCGCCCTGGAGGAGATCTTTATGATGCTCTCTTCTCAGGAGCACCCTTCCTCCAAGGTCCCCCCTCTGGAGATCACCTTCCGCAGGGCCCCTCTGGGGGTGCGGATAACCGTTACAGACTCCCGGAAGGAGGGGCCCTCTCCCGAGGATTTTGAAGAAAAGGACTCTCCGGAGCTGGAGGAGATGGACGCCAAACTGGGGGGATTTTTGCTGAAAAAGATGGCAGATCTTGTCTCCTTCCATCAGCAGGGGGAGGAGGGGAACAGCTACCATCTCTTCTTCTCCCTGGAAGAAAAACCCGCCTCTCTCCAAATCCCCCCACGGAACAGAGCCCTTCCTCCGGAGGAGATCCGGGTGCTCCAGGTGGATTCTCTCCTCCCCGAAGAGACAGCAAAAGCGGTCTCCTTTATGCAGGAATATGCTCCGGCGGCACTGGTGCAGGCTCCATGGATCTCTCCGGAGAGACTGCGAAATCTTATTCTCTCGGAAAAACTCCTCCCCTGCACGGTACGGAACGAAAAGGGAGAGATCTTCGGGTTCGGAGGACTTCTCTTTCAGGAGGATGTCCCAGGCACTCCCCGAATGGCTCCCCTGGGAGTGCACCGAAGCCTCTCCTTCTCCGAGATAGGAGGGCAAATAGTCCCCTGGCTTCTGGATCAGGCTTTGTCCCGGGGGTGCCCCGGAGCAACCGCCCTGCTCCCTTCGGGAGAGGAGGATACGCGGAAGCTCTTTACAGATTACGGCTTTGCCCGATATGCCCGGATTCCCAACAGCTTCGGCTTTACCCGGCACAGTCCGGGAAAGCCGGGAGATCTGCTCTGCCGGATCTTGGGAAAACCGGAATTCCCACCCTTCTTTGCAAGCTGGAAGGACGAAAGAAGCGTAAAGCCGCTCCTGGAAAATGCGGGGCTCTCCCCAGTCTTTGCACGCCCCCAGACAGATGCCCCCCTTTCAAGGCGAAGCATTCTTCATATTACCGCCTCCCCTTCGGAGCAACAAGGGGAGATCCGGGTGCTTCATTTCGGGGTGGATCTCTTTCTCCAGACCCGTCAGGCCCTGCAGCATCTGCGAAAACTCAGCATTCCCGGAGTGCTGTTAAAGCTTCCTCTCGAAAAACCCCAGACCTGCCTTTTTGCGGAAAAGTTTCACGAAATGGGTTTTGCCGCCTGCGGGATCTCCCCTAACTTACCCGGAAAGATGGAGATTCTCTATTATCTCTCCTTTACGGCCTAGAGGGGGTTCTTTCATGGGCTCCGCATCCAGAGACAGAAGAAAAGAGACGCTCCCCGAAAAAGATCTCTCAGGGAACGCCTCTTTGGCAAAGCTTATCTCCCTCCTCCGGGAGATGCAAACCATTACGGTACTCCTCTCGGGGGGGGTGGACAGCGCCTGCCTCGCCTGGGCTGCCGCCAGAGCCCTCCCCGAGTCGGCAGTACAACTCCTCACCCTTACCTGCCCTCTGGTGGAGGAGGAAGAGCGGCGTATCGCCGGGGAAGTGGCTTCGAAGCTCCGCCTCTCCTGGCATCTTCTGGAGGTGCCGACCCTGGAAATCCCCGAGGTACGCGCAAACACCCCCAGGCGCTGCTACTACTGCCGGAAGGCCATGCACGCCAAAGCCAGTGCGTGGGTTACGGAGCAGTGCAAAGGCCCTCTTGCAGACGGGGTGCATGGGGAAGACCGAAAAGAGTACCGGCCGGGGCTGGAGGCGGCGGAGGAAGACCGCATCCGCCACCCCCTGGAGGAGGCGGGGCTTTCCAAAGAGACGATCCGGGAGTGTCTGCACCGGGAGGGTTTTTCCCACTGGGATCGCCCTCCCAAGCCCTGTCTTGCCACGCGCTTTCCTCCGGGAGCACTTCTGGAAGAGGCAAATCTCCTTCTGGTGCAGCGGGGGGAAGAGCTTCTTCGAAAATATGGTTTTCCCCGAGGGCGGCTTCGGTTCTTTCCTCCCGGAGCGGGGGTGCTGGAGCTTCCCGAGGAGGATCTTTTCCGTGCTATGGAGCGGCGTAAAGAGCTTACCGCAGATCTGCTCGCTCTCGGCTTCGGGGTAGTCGCTCTGGATCTGGAAGGACACCGCCGGGGGAAGATGGAGCGGTTTTATCCCAAAAATTTTTCCTGAAACCGGAAGCCCCGGGGCTTTCCGGAAAATTTCTCATCCCAAAGGAGATTCTTTTTCATCATGGATGCCATGAACAACCCCAAAAACCCATCGCTTTTCATTGCGGACGCTCATTTCGATCTCGCTCCGGATTTGTGGTACCGCCACGTTCGGGGGGAGCGCCATATCCTTGGGGAGCGCTATCTCCCCTCTCTGCGAAAAGGGGGGCTCTCCCTGGTGGTCTCTTCCCTTTTTCTGAGCAGCATCTACCTTCCCGAAATGGCTCTTCGGGGGACGCTGGATCAGATCAGCGTGCTTCTCGAAGAGATCGAAAAGGCCAAGGATGACGTGGCCCTCTGCACCTCTGCTGCGGAGGCCCGGAAGGCCCATGAGGAAGGAAAAATCGGCATGCTTCTCTCCTTCGAAGGGGCGGAGCCTCTGGGGAACGACCCCTATCTGCTGCGGATCTTTCATGCTCTGGGGGTTCGAGGGATAGGGCTTGTATGGAGCCGCCGCAACTACGTGGGGGACGGATGCTTTTTCTCTCCCAAGGCGAGCGGCACCCCCGGAGGAATAACAAACTTCGGCGTAGGCGTTATTGCCGAGGCGGAGCGGCTGGGGATGTTTATCGACGTGAGCCACCTGAACGATCAGGGGTTCTGGGACGTGATGAACCTGGCTACAAAGCCAGTGATGGCCTCTCACTCCAACTGCCGTAGCATCACCCCCTCCATGCGGAACCTCACGGACGAACAGATCCGGGCCATCGCAGACCGGGGAGGGGTGATAGGACTCAACGTCTGCAGCGCCTTCATCAGGGAAGATTACAAAGAACACCGGATTACCCCAGAGGATATGATACGCCACGTGGAGCACATCATCTCCATCGCCGGGATCGACTGCCCCTGCTTCGGCTTCGACATCTGCGACCACCTTCCGGATTTGGGCTTTTCCGGCGATCTGCACTCCTACGACGGCCTTAAAGATCATGGAGAGGTTCCCGCTCTTCTGGAGGCCTTCCGGAAAAAGGGCTATTCCGAGGAGGATCTTGCAAAGATCGCCGGAGGAAACTATCTCCGGTTTCTGAAAGAGACCCTGGGATAAAAAAAGCTCCTCCGAAGGAAGTAAAGGAATTCTCCGGGAGAGCGGCGTTTTCTAAAGAAGCGCACAAGAGTGCATAAAAGATCATAAAAAAGACAAAAAGACTGCGGAAAGGCCCTTTGTAACATGGTAAAAGGACCTTCCCGCAGTCTTTCAAAGGGGAGTACACCTGCACGAATCCTCACGGCGACAGAAAGCTAAAAGGGTTCAAACCCCATGGAGGCCATGAAGTCCTTCTGCAGCGACTCCAGCTGCTCTCGAATCATCTCCTCATGCCCCTGCTCCCACCGAGCAAGCTCCTGAAGGACTCTTTTTCCCTCGGAATCCCCTATCTTCGCCGCAGCGTTTTCGTAGAAGGTGTGGAAATCCCGCTCCAGCGAGAGAGCGATGCGAAGCACTCCGAGATCTGTGGCACACTCCCGTATAGGGAGTTCTACCCCTCCGCCTCCCTGGGCTTTCTCGAGAATAGCTCTCCCTTCCTGAGCATCCAGGGGAGGAGAGAGATCCTCTCCCCAGCGCCCCTTCTCACGAAGGGCGTTCCTATGGGCTTCGAGATACCGGTAATGCCCCCGCTCCCAATCCGCCAGATAGAGCAGTAATATCCGTACGGGTTCCCGCCTTACGTCCTGGGCGGATCGGGCGTAGAAATCTCCCGCCTCCTGCTCCATTTTCATAGCAAAATCCATAACATCCACCGCCAGAGCCATAGCACACCACCTCCTACACGCCATCTTCTCAAAAGAGTTTAGACTCCATGTGTAGAGCCACTCCAAAAACACTCCCTATACACGTTCTGGAAAAACAACGTTTTCCCAAAAGCCTTCCGGGCCCTCCCAGTCGAAATTGCGAACGCCTCCGAAAGAGATCCCGAAGATCAATCGTCCAAAACCATCACTTCTGCGAAAAATTCAAAGAATTCACACGACTATTATACTGTACTTTTTCTCCCCTGGCACTCTTTCTGCAACTCTTCCCAAAAACATCTTTTCCGCTACATCTGCGGGAGAAGCTCTGCAAAGAAATAAACGCGGCGAGGCGCGAAAAGTTCTCAAAAGCAAACAGCTCGCCCTGCTGCGAAAGCTTCGAAAAAACACGGTGGAGACAGGCATAAAAAGCATTTTTCAGCGAAGGTCTTCGTCCTCTCCCTAAAGGACTCTCCTTGACAACCGAGCAGCCCCGGGCTAGAATGGCCGCAAAAGTTATTTAAGACTAACTTACGGAGGTTCCATTCGTGCAGAAACCCGACGTTCTCCCCCTGGTTGACAGCAGCTCCTTCCTGCTCTCCCTCTCGGAGGAGTTTCCTTCTCCCCTTCTCCATCCCCGCACCTCCTCCCGGGTTCCCATGCACGATCTTATCAACTTCGTCATCGGCATTCTTGATGCCCGGGACCCTTTCACATTCTCTCACTCCTGGCGCGTAGCGGAAATTTCGGTGCTTCTGGGAAAGAAGATGGGCTTTTCTCCCCCCCGACTTGCGGAGCTGCATCATGCGGCACATCTTCACGATATCGGCAAGATTGGGGTTCCCGATCGGGTGCTGCTGAAAGAGGGGCCTCTCACGAAGGATGAATACGGCGAGATGCAGCAGCACTCCGAAAAGGGGTTCTCCATTCTGCGGCGTTTTCCGCTCTTGCGTGACATCGCCCGGATAGTGCTCTACCACCATGAGCGGATGGACGGAAAGGGATACCCTCAAGGCATTTCAGGAGAAGAGATACCGCTTGAATCCCGCATTATCGGGGTAGCGGACGCTTTTGATGCCATTACTTCGGACCGCCCCTACCGGAAGGGGCGGTCTCTTTCGGAAGCCTTCGAGGAGATCCAACGCTACCGGGGAACCCAGTTCTGTTCCAAAACGGTGGATGCCCTGTTGGATCTCCGCCAGGTTCTTCCAGAACATCTGCGGCGAGCGGACGAGGAGATTCAAAGCTTCGAGAAACTACCGCCTCTACCATAAACGCTCGGCCTTTCCCAAGGAGGGATATCTTCGTGGATTTTTTTGCCTTTCTCTGCTGTCTCGGGGGCTTCTGGGGGATCCTGCTCTGGCTCCGAACACACCTGGAGTTTTCCCGATATCGGCGCATTATTCTAAGGGAGAGAAGAAATCCCCTCTTTTTCTGGAACAGCCCTCGGCAAAGCCTCATGGAAAATCTTCTCAAGGCAGCCCTCTACGAACGCATCATCCAGGGGCTGAAGAACCGGGAGGAGAAGGAAGAACTCCTGGGGGGGCTCTTCTCCATTCTCGCCTCGGTCTTTTCTGCGGATTCCTGGGTTTTTCTGCTTCCCAGGGAGGATGCCTCCTGGGGCTGCCATCTCGCATCTCAGGAGCATATCCGCGAAAGCCTGGAGGGTTCTTCCCTCAAAAGCTCACCCCTCCAGGCAGTGACGGAGAAAAAAAGAGCTCTTTTTGTGGAAGACGTGCGTTTCTCCCCCCCTTATCCGGGACACGGCTTTCGAGGCTCTTGGGCGGGAATTCCCTTTCTTGGAGGAAGCTCCGTGGGAGGCCTTCTCGGCCTTTCCTGGAAACATCGCCACGGAGTCTCCACGGAACAGCTCCGGATGCTCGAAAAGACCGCCCGGCTTCTGGCAGACAGCATGACCGTGGTGCTCGGCATGGAACTTCTCTTTTCCCAGGCGGAGCGGGACAGCCTCACTGGGGCCTTCAACCGCACGAAACTTCAGGAGATGCTCGCCTCGAAGGAGCAGAAAAATTTCAAAGGAAACGTATTCTTTTTCGACATGGATAACTTTAAGGAGGTCAACGACTCCTACGGGCACGAAATGGGAGATGCCCTTTTACGGGAGTTCGCCCAGGCCCTCCAGAAAAGCTTTCCCGAATGCCCTCTCTTTCGGTACGGGGGAGATGAATTTCTTCTCCTGCATCAGGAGGGACCGGGGGTCTCCTCAAAGGAGAGAATTCTCGAACATCTTGAAACTATGAAAAAATCACTGCACCGGATCTCTTCGAGCCTCCCCCCACTTCGATTCAGCACGGGATACGCCGCAATTCCTCAAGAAGCTCCCTCTTTGAGGGAAGCGATCGCTCTGGCGGATCGTATTATGTACCGCCAAAAGGAAAGACGCCGGGCAAACATTGCCGGGACATCCCTCCCCTCCTCAAGATAAGAAGGCTGAAAGATTCGTCTTATGAAATAGAAAAATCCCCTCTTTCTTTTCCCGAAGGGAGAAAAACTTACAAGGAGCAGCCAGGACAAGCTTTTGGAAAGCACGTTCTAAGGTTGACAAACATGTTTTTATGGGCTAACATCTCGCCTGTTAGTTTCTACAAACGAACAAATACAAAGGTTTTTCTTTGAAGAAGAGGTGGAATCCCCATGCGTCTCAACGAACTTTCCCCCGGCACTAAGGCTCTCGTAAAGAAAGTACACCCCCGAGGGATGATCAGTCAACGGTTGCGAGACTTCGGCTTCTTTCCCGGGGTGGAGGTAGAGGTGCTTCGCTGCTCTCCCCTGAAGGATCCCGTGGAGTTTCTCGTGGATAGCAACTTCGTGAGTATCCGCCACGAGGAAGCCCAGTGGGTGGAGGTGGAAGCATAATGGCAGGCAGAGCAGAATTGCTGGTGGCCCTGGCGGGGCAGCCTAACTGCGGCAAGTCCACAGTATTCAACATGATCACCGGAGGAAGGCAGCACGTGGCAAACTACCCCGGAGTGACCGTGGATATCAAGGAGGGAGTCTTCTCCTCCGAGGGAGAGCGCATCCGCGTGGCGGATCTTCCCGGCACGTACGGGCTCTCCTCTTTCTCCAACGAGGAGCGGGTAGCCCGGGATTTTATTCTGCATCAGAACCCCCATCTGGTGGTCAACGTGGTAGACACCTCGAACATCAAGCGTCATCTCTATCTTACGCTACAGCTTCTTGAGATGGGGGCACCAGTGGTGCTGAACCTTAATATGACGGATGTGGCGGATGCCCGGGGGGTGAAGGTGGACCCCGAGGCTCTCGGGAAGCGCCTGGGAATCCCCGTGGTCAGCTCCGTGGCGAGCCGGGGTAAAGGAAAGAGGGAGCTGCGTCATGCCCTGCGGAAGGGACGGGCACAGGAACCGCTGACCATCCCCTACGGAACCATGGAGCCCTTTATCGCCCGGATGCAGCAAGAGTTGGAGCAACAATGTCCGGACTGGAAGTTCCCTCTTCGCTGGAGCGCCGTGAAGCTTCTGGAGCAGGACGAAAGCCTCCTACAGGAGCTTTCCCGTCACGGGGAAGCGGGCAAGGAGGCAAAAGCCTTTCTGGATTCTCTCTCGGAGGAGTTCCGAAAAACCTTCGAAGAGGAGCCCGAGGGACATATCGCTTTTCAGCGACATTTGGCGGCCAAAGAAGTTGCCGAGGGGTGCGTTGTCACCCCCCGAAGCAGTAGCAAGACCCTGACGGATCGGATTGATGCTCTGGTGCTCCATAAGGGGCTGAGCCTCTTCTGGCTCGCCGGGGTGATCTATCTGCTCTACGAGCTTTCGATCGTGAAGGGGTACGAACTTACCAACTACACCTGGCCCTATCTTGCGGCATTCCGCTCCTGGGTGGCCGACATTCTCCCCCCGGCGTTCTTCTACTCCGAGCCCCTTCTTCGGGCTCTCACCCTGAGCGTGGTGGATGCGGTGCTTTCAGTACTGAATTACGTCCCCATCTTCCTCATCCTTTTCGCCTGCATCGCCATTCTCGAAGATTCGGGATACATGCCCCGTATGGCCTTTATTCTGGATCGGCTCTTCCGCAAATTCGGCCTTCACGGGCAGTCTACGCTCCCCCTTATTCTGGGAGGGGTCTTCGTGGGAGGGTGTGCGGTACCGGGGGTTATGGCCACCCGAGTCATATCGGACGAACAGGCCCGGCTCGCCACGATTCTGGTGGTACCTCTCATGAACTGCATGGCCAAGATCCCCCTCTACACCCTGTTGGTAAACATCTATTTCACCCAACATAAGGGGCTGGCCATGTTCTTCATCTCCACCATCACCATCATCATCGCCCTCATGGCGGCCAAGGTCCTTACCCTTACGGTGCTCCGCTCCAAGGAACGCTCTCCCTTTGTGATGGAGATGCCTCCCTACCACCTCCCCACGCTTTTCGGCGTAGGCACCCGTACGCTGGAACGAACCTGGCTCTTCGTCAAAAAAGTGGGGACCATCATTATGCTGGTGGCCATCGTTATCTACGGACTCACCACCTTTCCGGGGCTCTCCGGGACGGTGCGCCAGGGCTTTGCCTCCCGCGAAAAAGAGATTAAGGATAGCTTTATTCACCAGATTCAGGACAATCCCGCAGGGGCGATATTCCGGGAGGACTCCAGCCAGGTGGATGCCCTCGTAACCTATTGGGACAGCTACCAGAGGGGGATCCGGGGTGTTCGTTCCAGAGAGGCCAAAGAGGCCTTTCTGGAGGAGTACAAGGCAAAGGACCCCGCTTTCTTCGCGGTGGTTCTCCCCGGACGGGACAAGGATGCCAAGGAGATTCAGGCAGCCTTCCGGATTCTGCTCAATGATCGGGGAACGTTGCAACGCTCCTATAAGGACGAAGTGCTCACCTCCAGCCTTCTTGGTCGGGCAGGAATACTTCTGGAGCCCCTCACTCGCTGGGCCGGATTCGACTGGAAGATAAACGTAGCCCTTTTGAGCGCTCTGGCGGCAAAGGAAAATACCGTGGCCACCCTAGGGGCTCTCTACCAGCCCGAGGAGGGACAAGAGGGAGCAGCCCTTGAGACGCGCATGGGCAGCCAGGCCAAGGGATTTACCCAGCTTCACGCATTAGCCTTGATGATCTTCATGGCCCTCTACCCCCCCTGCATCGCCACCCTCATCATGGTACGTCTTGAGGCGGGGAAAAAGGGAACCCGCTGGATGTTCCTCTCCCTTATCTTTCCCATTTTTCTGGGATTTCTCTTCGCCTCGGGGATCTTCACCCTGGGAAGCTTCTGGAACGTTACGGGACTTCAGGCCATGGGGATCTTTTACGCTCTCGCTCTTCTGGGGGCCTTCGCGCTCTCCCGCATAGAGCCCCGAGAGCATACAGACATATACAGTACAGAAGGAAGGTGATCTTTTTCGGCCATATTTCATAGTCGCCCCCTCGTTTTCGCTGGAGCCCTAACAAGGCTCCCTAAGGAAAGGATTTCCAAACAGTTAAGGAGGAAAAAAGATGAACAGCACCGCTTTTCGCAAAGGTTTTGCCCTGATTCTCGCTCTGGGGATGATGGTCTTCGGCACCGCCGCCCTGGCTCACACCCCTCTCTGCACATGCTATGACAATATGGACGGCACCGCCACATGTGAGGGAGGCTTCTCCGATGGCTCCTCCGCCTCAGGAATAAGCATGAAGGTTCTCGACACGGAGGGTAATATTATCGTGGAGGGCGTGATGGCCGAGGATTCAAGCTTCGTTTTCGACATTCCCGAAGTACCCTACGTGGTACTTTTCGACGCGGGTCCGGGACATTCCATCGAGATCAAGGGAGAAGACGTTTTTTAGAGCACGAAAACTCCGCCCCAAGAGACACAAAGCGCGTGAAACGTATTCACAAGGGGAATATCCCCACAAAATTTTGTATCGTTAAAGGAGAGATTCTCTATGCAAACCAAAAGATTGTTCCACCTTTGCCTCAGCGTCGCCGCCCTTCTTGCTCTTACCGCCGCCCCCGGAGCAGCACACTTTCAGATGATCTACACCCCGGAATCCGCCCTCGAAAAGGGAGGCAACCTTCCTCTGACGGCAATCTTCACCCATCCTTTCGAGGCGGGGCATACCATGGACATGGGGACCCCCCAGGAATTTTTCGTGGTGCATAAGGGGGAGAAGACAGATCTTATAGAGACCCTGAAACCCATCATGTGGACCAGCCTTGGAAACGTGGGGAAGGGCTACGAGACATCCTACCGCCTCAAGAGCATGGGAGACTACATCTTCGCTCTCGCCCCGGCAATATACTTCGAAGGATCCGAAGATGCCTACATGCAGCAGTTCACCAAGATCGTGGTTAATCTTGCAGGGCTCCCCACGGATTGGGATAGCCTGGTGGGACTCCCGGCGGAGATCCTCCCCTTGGCGAAGCCCTACGGCCTCTGGACGGGAAACGTCTTCTCCGGCGTGGTCTACTCCGACGGCAATCCTGTCCCCTTTGCGGAGGTCGAAGTGGAGTATCTGAACCACCAGCCGAACCAGGAGAAGAACGCCTTCGAAGCCGAGGCGGCTTTGGAGGCTCCCCAGGACTGCTTCGTTACCCAGACTATCAAGGCAGATGCCAACGGCACCTTCGTTTACGCCCTTCCCAAAGCGGGATGGTGGGGGTTTGCAGCCCTCGGAGTAGGCCCCAAGACGGAGCACAAAGGCAAGGAACTTTCCCAGGATGCAGTGATCTGGGTTCAAGTTCGCGATATGTAAGTAAGCACATCCTCGCAATACACCCCTCGACGAGCCGGCAGAACTCTTCTGCCGGCTTTACGCATCATATTCGCAAGGAGGCATTTTCATGGTCTATGCGCTGGGAGAAATGGCATCCCCTTCAGGGCTTACAGAAGCTCTGGAGGCTCGGGAAGCGGGTTTTTTGGATTGGGAAAATTTCTTACAGCAGGTATCCACGCTTGCAGAAAAGCCTTCCCGCCCCCTCTCTCCGCACAATCTTTCTTCCTCCATCCGAAACCTCTGAAGAATGCAAAAAGGAGATCCTCCCTCTGAAACGAGGGAGGATCTCCTTGTGTCTGTCGTATTATATTCCCCTTCTTTAGGGGTTGGTCAGGCCACGTCCTTGTGCGTTACAAAGATTCGGTTGGCCATACCGTGCCCCAGGGCAAGACGGCTCTCTCCCAGGGCAACCATGGCAGGCCCCTCGGCACAGCCACCCCGGAGAACACGAAGAACCACACCGGGGATAATTCCCATATCCGCCAGTCTCCGGTGCATACTTTCCCCTCCAGAGAGGCGCAAAACCTTGACTTCCGTACCTTCTTCGGCAAAACAAAGAGGAAACATGGGTCACACCTCCTCAATCCATATGGATACTGCTTGCTCTCGATCCAGAGAGAGTGGGCGCTTATGCACGGAAACATTCAAAGAAAAACTCTCCCCCTCATCCTCGTTCCTGCGGAGATACTCCACCTCGGAACCGGGGTAAATCCCCTGTTCAGCAAGAGCAAGGCGCTGCTCCTGCTCCGCCGTCACCCTCACCACACGGTAGAACCTCCCGGGCTCTGCGAGCATCAGGGGGAGGCAAAGTTCTTCTTTTTGTTCCATGGCCTCCATGCTCTGGGAAAGCTCCTGCACCCAAGGCTGTTTCTCCCGCCGGGCCCGGGCGATATAATCCACCAACCCCAAAAGACGATGCTCCGCGGAGTGATCAAGTTCATGCTCCATAACACAGGCTATCTCCTGGGCCCGGAAGCGTTCTATTCCCAAAAGCTCGGAGAAAAGGTACGTCAGATGCTCGTGCCGCCGATAGACCTGCAGAGCCCGGGAGCGCCCCTCTTCGGTAAGCCGCAGATCTCCGTACTGCTCATGCTCCAACATGGCCGCATCCATAAGCTTGCGGCAGGTGGCTACCACGGTGGCCTTAGAGACATTCACCCTTCGGGCAAGCTCCGTTACCGTGGCCTTTCCTTTTTCAATCTCCATGGCCAGAATGGCCTCCAGATAATCCTCTACTCTTGAAGAAACACTCATGCTCTTCCTCCCATGGTGTTATAAGGGCCTAACAATGCCTTCTGTCCAAGAGTACGCCAGGATCTCAAAAAAGTCAACAAAAAAGCGACCCCTAGGGGTCGCTTTTTTTACATGGGCCGTATCGGGAAACAATCACAGCCTCACAAGAGCTACAGAGAGATGGCCTCCACGGGGCAGGCGCTCACGCAAGCACCACAATCCACACAGGCATCGTTCACTTCCGCCTTGCCATCCACCATCGCAATGGCCTCCACGGGACAGGCGGCTACACAGGCCTCACAACCTACGCAGGTGTCTTTATTCACTACTGCAGCCATAATCATTACCTCCTTCAACTTTAAAGAAACCGACGTCTCTTTTTCCGATATCACGGAAAACCCACTAGGGGGATCCTCTTCACGACATTTCCAGCGATCGTCCCTCCCCCGAGGGAGGGGCCTTCTGAACAGGTGCGAGGGCTTCGCAGATACTCCTAAAGAGAGATGGCCTCCACAGGACAGGTGCTCACGCAGGCACCGCAATCCACGCAGGCATCGTTCACTTCCGCCTTGCCATCCACCATGGCAATGGCCTCCACGGGACAGGAGGCTACACAAGCCTCACAACCTACACAGGTATCTTTATTTACTACCGCAGCCATAACCCATACCTCCTTAAAAAATCTTTAGTCTTTCTTCTGGGGAGCAGAATATCACAATGATAGGGGTTTTTGCAATGAAACACACATTTTTTTGTCCCTGTAAAAAAATACGCATCCTCCATGCTCCTTACTAAGGACCACCTAACTCTTCCCCCGAGGCAAAAACCGGCAACCAAAAACCTCCACAGATGAGAGGGAACATCTCCCGCGAAAATCTCCGGAGATTCTTTTCGGAAAAGATTTTCCGTAGTATGATGGAGCGGCTCCTCTGGAAATACTACGGGCGAAGTCCACAAAAGTTTCCGCAGAACGTTTTTTTGTAAAAACCACGGAGAAAAGGAGCATGAACGTGACATCACAGCGAGGCCGTCGGATTCACCTTTCAATTATGATCTCTCTCCTGCTTTCCTCACTGGTAGGAGGCATTCTTTTCTTTTCACACCAGGAGATGCTCGAAAAGCATCTGGAGTTTGCCCGAGAGCTTCTCTCCAGGGACATCAGCCAGCGCTTTGATACCCTTTTCGAGGGCTTTTTCTACTGGGATGCCATGGTGCGTGCGGTGGAGGATGATGACAGAGACTTCCTCGAAGAGCGGTTCCAGGAGATGCACGAGAGCTACGGCGTCCAGGAATGGCTGATAGTAAAAGAAAACGATCTTCTCTACCGTTTCGGCACCCCCTTTCTCGATGAGTCACTGCTCCCCTCGCTCCCCGCCCGGACTCTCAAGGTTCTCCCAAAAAACGGAGATTTTTATCTGGCCCAAAAGATCCCCCTCGTTTTCGAGGACAGCACTTTTTCAGGGTACTACGCTCTTCTCGGAACCGACAACGTGGAGGTACTTCAGACGATCAATGCCCTTCTGGGCTCTCAGATCATCATCACTCCAGAGCCACGGGGGATCCCTCTCGCAGCGGGATACTACCTTCAGGAGACCGCATTTTTCCAAAGTTTTTTTCGGGATCGCGTGGTACGACACCTGCTCCTCTTCTCCTTTGTTCTTATGGGTGCGCTCGTCTACAGCATTACATCCTATTTCACCCGGCATCATGCCCTGGAAACGCAGCTTTTCACCATGTCGATGGTACTAGAGAAACGGGATGCCTATACATCCCACCACTCCTGCAAGGTGGCGGACAACGCCCGAGTCATCGCGAAAGCCCTCGGCCTCTCCGCCTCGAAACAGGATCTGCTCGTTCGGGCAGGGCTTCTTCACGATTTGGGAAAGCTCTTCTCCCCCGATGCGATTCTCCTCAAAAAGGGGCGCCTCACTCCGGAGGAGTACGACATTATCAAACAACACCCCGGAGATGGGGCCGATATGGTAGAAAACATTCTCAAAGAACATCAACTGGCGCGGATCATCCGGGAACACCACGAGCGATGGGACGGCTCCGGCTATCCCGAAGGACTCTCAAAGGAAGAGACTCTTCTCGAATCCCGGATTCTTGCGGTGGCAGATGTGGTGGATGCCATGATGAGCCTGCGCCCCTATCACGGCCCCCGAAGCGCCGAGGAGGTGCGGGAACATCTGCTCTCCTGCCGGGGGACCCTCTACGATCCCAGGGTAGTGGATGCAGCCCTTAAAGCCCTCCCCCTCCGAACCGACAAGAGCCCCTCGCTCCCGTCAAAATACGCCCCCCTCCTCTCTCCCGGAAAGACCTGGAGCCTCCTGTAATCCATGCATTCTGCGAGAGAAGATGCCGTTCTTGAAGGAAGCATCGAACGCATTACCTTTCACAGCCCGGAGACGGGCTTTTCTGTTCTGCGCATAAAGGCGAGAGAGTTCCGGGATCTGGTTACCCTTACGGGAACCCTCCCCTCGGCACATCCCGGGGAGTGGGTCCGGGCGGAGGGACGCTGGAAGATAGATCCTACGTACGGCCGCCAGTTTCAGGGAGATGTTATCCGGGCCACGCCTCCGGGGAGCCTGGAGGGGATGCAGCAGTACCTCGCCTCGGGGATGATCCACGGCATCGGCAAGGCCATGGCGGCACGGCTTATCCGGGCCTTCGGCATGGAGGTCTTTCGGGTTATCGAAGAGGAGCCCTCCCGGTTGGAGGAGGTGGAAGGTATCGGCCCCACCCGCTCTTCCCGGATTGTGGAGACCTGGAAAGAGCAGAAGGAAATCCGGCATATCATGGTCTTTCTCCACAGTCATGGAGTGGGGACAAGCCGGGCTTTCCGCATATACAAGGCCTACGGAGATCAGGCGATCCAGAAGATCCAGGAAGATCCCTACTGCCTCGCCCGGGATATCTGGGGGATGGGGTTCAAAACGGCGGATGCCGTGGCGGAGCGCTTGGGAATTCCCAAGGACTCCCCTCTTCGAGGAAAGGCAGGAGTGGAGTTCCTTCTTCAAGAGCTTACCGGCCAGGGACACTGCGCCTATCCCCGGCAGGAGCTGGAGGAGAAGACCGCTGCTCTTCTGGAGATCCCCCCCGAGGTGGTACATAAAGCGGTGGATGAGGCCCTCTCCTCCGGAAGGCTCCGGGAACACGAGGATATCCGCCAAGGGGCAGAGTCTCTTGAAGAAAACCCGCTGATCTACCTCACCGCCATGGATGAATGCGAGCTTCGGCTGAGCGAACAGATTCGCCAGCTTCTCGCCACGGGCCCCCTCTCCATCCCCTCCAATCACGCTGCGGCGCTGGAGTGGGCGGAGGAGCAGCACTCTCTCGTTCTGGGAGAATCCCAGCGGAAAGCCCTTCTCACGGCGCTGCAGCACAAGATGTGCATTATCACCGGAGGCCCCGGGGTGGGAAAGACCACCATCATCACCATTCTCTGCACTCTCTTTCGGGCCGCCCGGAGGAAGGTTGTTCTCGGCGCCCCCACAGGGCGTGCGGCCAAACGGATGAGCGAGGCCACCGGAGAGGAGGCCAAAACGCTGCACCGGCTTCTGGAGTTCGATCCCCGCACGGGAGGATTCAAACGCCACAGCGACAACCCCCTGGAGGGGGATGTCTTCATTCTCGACGAGGCGAGCATGATCGATCTGGTGCTGGCCTGGCAGTTTGTACGGGCCCTCTCCCGAAGGAGCACCCTTATTCTGGTGGGGGATGCGGATCAGCTTCCCTCGGTGGGGCCGGGCAAGGTCCTTCAGGATTGCATCGCTTCAGGAGTTCTTCCGGTGGCCCGGCTGGATACCATCTACCGCCAGGCGTCCACAAGCGCCATCATCACCAACGCCCACCGGATCAATCAGGGGGAGTATCCCTTCTTCCCCTCCAAAAACGATAAGGGGCTTTCGGATTTCTACTTTGTGGAGTGCGAAGATCCCGAACGAGGGGGGGATCTTATTCTGCGGATGATCACCGAACGGATTCCCCGGCGTTTCGGGCTCCATCCTCTGCGGGATATCCAGGTGCTCTCCCCCATGATGCGGGGGCATCTGGGGGTGCTGCAACTGAACCGGCAGCTTCAGGAAGGCTTAAATCCTTCGGGGCCTTCCATAGAACGTTTCGGCTCCACCTTTCGTGAACGGGATAAGGTGCTCCAGGTGGTGAACAACTACGATAAAGATGTTTTTAACGGCGATATGGGATACATCGAAAAGATCTCTTCCGAAGATCAGGAGCTGCTGGTACGCTTCGACGATCGAAGCCTTCGCTACTCCTTTCAGGAGCTGGACGAGCTGATTCTCGCCTACGCCATAAGCGTGCACAAAAGCCAGGGGAGCGAATATCCAGGGGTGATCCTCCCGGTGCATACCCAGCACTATATGCTCCTGCAGCGCAATCTGCTCTACACCGGAGTCACCAGGGGTAAGGAGCTTGTAATCCTTCTGGGAACGAAAAAAGCCCTTGCTCTCTGCCTGAAGCGGGGAGAGAGCAAGAACCGCGTTACCACTCTGGGAGAGAGGCTTCAACGCGGGAGAACAAACGACACCGAACATTTCACCTAATCCGGCGTTTCTCCCGAAAGAAAAATGTGCTACCATGACCAGGTTTCGTTATGGCAGGAAATGAGGAGGCATGGAATCCATGGCACTGGATCGGCCGGATCTGGAAAAGATAACGCTTCTCGTGAACAGCTTCGGGAAGAGCATGATAGAAACCAGCGAAAAGATGGGAATCGCCCTCTCTTTCATCAAGAGAAGGGCTTGCCTCGGTATAAACGCGCCGGGGAGCAAGCTTGCCACGCTTATCTCGGTGCACGGCGAAGGATGCCACGGCACGGTCTCTCTTTTTATGGATTTTGCCAGCTTTTCAGAGTATGTTACAAAGATGACCCACGGCATGATAGAGGCATCCACCGCGGATGACACCGCTCTCAGCGTGGCGGGAGAGATCTCCAACATGATCAGCGGCCACGCGGTGATAGCCCTCTCCCAGAAGGGCTTTGAGGGGCTGGACATTACTCCTCCCCAGATCTTTACCGGGGAGAACATCAAAACTCTCCGGCTCCCGGAGGATCAGGGGTACACCTTTACCCTCCCCTTTCATATTGCGGATAACCCGGAATCCCTGGTGTATCAGGTACTTCTCTTCCGCAAGTAAAGCAAAGCAACGTACCAGGTTCCCCGTCAGAAATTTTTCGGGGGGCCTTTTTTTTCGTCGAGGTAGGCCACCGCAATTTCCGCAAGCGCTTCGGAAACGGTCTTCCTACGATCTGCCGCGTAGGCGGCGATGCGCAGATAGACGTTCATGGGAAGCCGCACCGTGGCGGGACGCTCCCCCTGAGACTCCTCCTGATGCTGCCACTTTTTGTGAACCATGGATCGCAATGCCTTAAATTCGTCCATGTACAAAATCCCTTCTTTCTTCCATGTCCCTTCACCCAAGAAAACCCTTTCAGGAGCCCTCACAAACCCCCGTTTCGGGAGACTTCCCCTCCTCATCAAGCCTCTGAAGACGTTCAGAGATGGTGGGATGAGTATGCTTCCACCGCCGATAGAGAGGATCCCCTCCGATCCAATGCAGCTCCCCCGTGGCGAGCTTACGAAGGGCCCCCATCATAGCAGATCTCCCCGCAAGATTCGCCCCGTAGGCATCCGCCTCGAACTCCTCCCGGCGATAAAGAGGGGAGAGAAGCCCCGAAATCAGAGAGCCTCCGGCACTTACGGTCAGAAAAAGAAGCAGAAACTTTCCCTGCACCGTGGTAGCGGTACCCCCTGCATCCATGGGGAGGGGCAGCTCCCAGAGCAACCCCATAAGGCCGAAGAGAAGCACCATACTGAGAACGCCCCAGAAAAGACGCTTGCGAATATGCCCATGCACAGCGTGCCCGATCTCGTGAGCCGTTATGGCGAGAAGCTCCGGCTCCTCCATCTTTTCCAGAAGGGTGTCGAAGAGGAGAATCTTCTTGGCCTTTCCCAGGCCGAGCACCATGGCATTGGCGTGGTGGGAGCGCTGGCTCTCGTCCCCCACAAAGACCCCCTGACATTTCAGAGAGGCCCTTTCGAGAAGGGCTTCGATCTTCTCCCTTACAGAAGCGTCCTCCAGAGGCTTGAGGGTGTAGAAGAGAGGAAGAAGCCACTGCGGAGCAAGATAGGAGAAGAGCAGAAGCACAGCAACAGAGAGAGCAGCCCCCCAGAGATACCAGTAATGCAACGACGTGAGGGAGACGAGAGCTGCGAAGAGAGGGAGCATCACCAGCATCTGGATACCCAGGGACTTCAGCCGGTCCCCCACAAAGACCTTTACATTTCTCGTGCCAAAACCGTGCCGGGCCTCCAGAACAAAATCGTGGTAGATATCCAGAGGAAGGCGGAGCAAAGCGCTTCCCAGCATGAAAACTCCGAAACAGAGCAGGCTCCCTCCCCATCCGGATCCTCCCATACGAACTCCCCAGCTACAGAGAACCCCAAGCCCTCCGAAAAAGAGAACCCCCCCCAGCAGGAGAAATCCCGCAACCTGGGAGAAGAAGCTCAAGCGGAGGCTGTGAAGAGCGTAGGCTATCTCATGGGAGACCTCATACCCCTGGGGGAAAAACCTTTCCAGAGGTTTAGGAACCCCCCGCTCCCGAAGATCTTGATAGTAGCGAATGTTCCGCCATAGCAGAAAGAGATTCCAGAGGGCATCTCCCCCCAGAACCACAATACACAACCCCACAAATGTCATACCTTTATCCTTTCCGGACAGAGCGTCCCATGGTTTTACCTGTTGAAACCCGCACATTCTCCAGGAACTCCATTATGGAGGAGATTGCAATCCATGCCAATCAAAACTTGTGCTTCGAAAGTTTTTTCTAAAACATATTCCAAACTACACGTTATACGGGGCTATACGTTCATTGACAAACCGAAAAACCCTGCTAAAATGCCCATTGGTTAGACTAGACTAACTATAACAACTCCGTGGTTATAGGAATTGGAGGACTCGAAACTGCAACGTCAACGACATCAAACTGTTACACATCTATGACATGCTGAGGGTGTCTCCCAAAAAGAAAGCGGAAAGTTTGTCTGGAAAAACTAAAGGGTTTTCCATTGTGTTTCTCACTTGAAAGGAGTGGTACTCTGTGTCTCTGCGTAAAAGCCTATGGATCATGTTGTGCGTGGTACTTTTGCTCTTTCTGCTTCTTGGGGGAGGTACTTTTTTTCTTTTGGACCGGGAGCTGCGTTCCCGGCTGGACGATACGGGAAGACAGTTTATGGAGGCCTCTGGAAATATTCTGAACGGATATTTCCAGAGCATGAAAGACATCCCCGAGAGTGCCGCAAACTATGCGAAAAGCATGCTCACCTCGGAAGGATTTCCTGAAGACTTTCAGAAACGCCTTGGGGCCTTTTTCACCCTGGAGATGGAGCGTAAAAAAAACTCCGGGGTAAACGGCATCTTCTTCGGTTCTCAAAAGACGGGAGAACTCGTAAACAGCAACGAATGGGTTCCTCCCGCAGACTACGATCCCCGAAAGCGGGATTGGTATATCAAAGCAGTAGAAGAAGGACATACCGTAACGGTACATCCCTACAGAGATGCCATGACAGGAAAGCTTGTAATCTCCATGGCCACCCCCCTCTACGGTAGCGATGGATCTCTTCTTGGGGTGATGGGAGCAGATATCCTTATGGACCATATCCAGGATTTCGTGTCATCTCTCGCCATTCTCCCCGGCTCCTGGGGACTTTTCATCTCTTCGGAAGGCACCCTGCTGGCCTCTCCCGAAAAGAGCCAGGTTCTCAAGAGCAATCTTCTCTTGGATGGCGACATTCCCGAATCTCTCCGAGAGGTGGCCCGCCGTATGGTGGCGGGGCATTCCGGACGAGGGAACTATCAGCACGGAGAAGAGAACTTCCTTCTCTACTATGAAAACACCATAATAGGCTACCCCTTCGCCATAGCGGTTCCAGAAAGCGCCGTCTCCGCCTTTGTTCTCGCCTTTGCGGGAAAGCTCCTACTCCTTCTGGGAGGCATTTCGATACTCATTATCGCAGGGCTCCTCTATCTTACCAGAAGAATCAGTCGGGGAACGAGGCTTCTGGTAGACGCTCTGGATCGGGCCTCCCGGCTCGACTTCACAGTGCCCCGAGAAAACCGCTGGATTGCCGAGGCTAAGGACGAATTCGGGGATATGGCTCGGAGTCTCATCTCCATGAAGCGATCTCTCCAACATCTCATCGGCTCGACCAGAGAGATTTCCCAGCACAACCTTGAGGTGGCGGAAACTCTGGCCTCTCTCTCGGAGGAACAGCTTGCCTCTATGGAGGAGATCCGCCAATCCATGGAGGAGATCGAAAGCCTTTCCGATAGCAATAACCGCACCCTGGAAAACACCTCCGCAGCGGCCCAGAGTGTTGCCTCGGGAGCGAGTATGCTGACGGAATCGGTCCTGCAAGGAGAAAAGGCCTCCTCCTCGGCCCTCTCTCTGGTGGAACACTCCGCTCTTCGGCTTGGGGAGACCCTGAGGGCGGTGGAGGAGGCTCAAGAGGAGTTCGGGAAGAGTAATCAGAGCATGGAAGAGCTGGCGGAGTGCGTGAAGGCCATCGAAACCTTTGTTCGCTCCATCCAGGATATCGCAGATCAGACCAACCTTCTGGCATTGAATGCCGCCATTGAGGCTGCCCGGGCGGGAGATGCGGGGAGGGGCTTCGCAGTGGTGGCCTCGGAGGTTCGCAATCTTGCGGAAGGGTCGGGCACCTCAGCATCCCAGATCACCCAAATCACAGCCACCCTTTTGGATCATACCCGGAAGGCGCTAACCTCTGCGAAGAGTTCCTCTAGGGCACTTGTCCAAGCTTCAGCCCTTACCGGAGAAGCGCGGGAGAAGCTGGGGCTGGGATTACGGGAGGTCTCTTCATGCTCCGCCACCTCTGCGGAGGTAGCGTCGGTAAGCCAGCAGCAGGCGGCGTTCACGCAGGAGATCGGCACCGAACTTTCCGACATCGCCTCCCGCACCGGAGAGACGGCTGCTATGCTGCACGCCATTCGGGAAGCGACAAAGATCACCTCCGAGGCATCCCAGACCGTGGCATCTCATGCCATCAACCTTACCGAACGGGCCCAGGAAATCGCGTCGCTTCTGGAGCGCTTCCACTTTGATGAGCCCCGGGCACTCCCCGCAGCCTCCTGATCACGCACATCCTTTTTCTGTGGGTTCGGAAAAACCCCGGCCCACAGAAAAAGCACCACCAGTTCAGCAAGTCATTTTTCATGAACAATATTTTCTCTTGACTTTTCAAAAGCCCCGTGGTATAAACTCGTGCAAGATCAATTTTTTCATTTTTGTCTTTTGGAGGAAAATCATGTTCCGTATGCACAGCCTTTCGGCTTCCTTTTTTTATTATTACGCCTTTAGCAACGCGGGATCCCTCAGGGGGTGGGCCGGCGTTTAGGCGTACGTGCTCACGGAATTACCCTAGAGGGCTCCCGCTACAAGGCGGGAGCCCTCTTTTTTATGCTTTTCCACTTTGAGACTATGCAGCGTCACAACCATGACACGCCAACTCTGGAAGGAGGAGCCAGAAACATGCAGAAGAGCAAGGACGAGCAGAGAACAGATCAGTTACAGAGGGTTGTACAGCGAGTATGGGAGAGGGTGCCTCACTATCGGGCCAAGATGGAGGATATGGGGATTTCCCCCGGAGATATCCGCAGCCTGGAAGACCTCTCCCGGCTCCCCTTCACCACCAAAAACGACCTTCGGGACACCTATCCCTACGGTCTTCTGGCTTGCGATAAAGAAGAGGTGGTACGCATCCACGCCTCTTCGGGAACCACCGGAAAGCCCACCGTGGTGGCCTACACCCGGCAGGATATCGCCACCTGGTCCTCCCTCATGGCCCATCGCCTGGCGGTGGCGGGTCTCTCTTCGAAGGACATCTTCCAGATCGCTCTGGGGTACGGCCTCTTTACGGGGGCGCTGGGATTTCACTGGGGGGCAGAAGAACTCGGAGCGCTGGTGATCCCCTCGGGTGGAGGCTTTACGGAGCGTCAGGTGCTTCTCATGGAGGATCTGGGAACCACTGCCTTCACCAGCACCCCTTCCTACGCCCTACACCTTGCGGAGGTGCTGCAGTCCCGCAAGAAGGGCAATCTTCAGCTTCGGCTGGGGATCTTCGGGGCCGAGGCATGGACCGAGGAGATGCGTACCCACCTGGAGCAGAGCCTGGGGATCCTGGCTCTCGACTCCTACGGACTCTCCGAGATCATCGGCCCCGGGGTGGCCATGGAGTGCCCCCTCCGCGAAGGACTCCACTTCGACGAAGACCACTTCCTGGTGGAGATCATCAACCCCGAGACGGGGGAGGCGCTTCCCCCCGGAGAGACCGGGGAGATCGTCATCACCACCCTTACCAAGGAGGCTCTCCCCATGATCCGCTACCGCACCCGGGATCTCTCCCGGCTCTACTCCGAGCCCTGCCCCTGCGGATGCGGGGAGAAACGAATCGCCCGTATTCTGGGGCGCAGTGACGATATGCTGATCATTCGGGGGGTCAACGTCTTCCCCTCTCAGGTAGAGGTAGCACTCGGAAGGGTGCCGGGGCTCTCGCTCCACTACTTCCTGGAAGTTTCCGAAAGGGGAGGCATGAAGGAGCTTACGGTCTGTTGCGAGAGCAGAATCCCCCTTTCGGAGGAAGCCGAGAGAAACCTGATGCGCCAGACCTCGGGAGAACTCAAGGATCTTCTGGGAGTTCGAGTGGGGTTGCGGCTCTTTGAACCCGGAACTCTGGAGCGATCTGCAGGCAAGGCGGTACGGATCAAAAAAGTGGCGTAATCTCCAAAAGACCGCGATGTTTTTGGAGTTGGAGCAGAGGCGTTACAGTATTCAAGACAAGAATATCAAAGGAGGAAAAGAGATGAGCCCCATAGTTGAGCGGAGCGAAGCGGAGATGGAAATTATGCGGGAAGATCTGGGTGATCTGGCTCTTGCACATCTGGAAGCCCTGCGGGAGACCGAGTAGGTAGAGCGTCTTCATCCCAAAAGAGCCCCTTGAGAAGCGGATTACGCCGCTTCCCAAGGGGCTCTTTTCTAAAGCTCTGTTTTCAGAACTACGCGAGCTAAAACTACGGTGCTTCACTCTCTCCGTACCCGAGAGCGAGGGTCGCATTGAATACCGCCCCCAGAGGGAGAACATCCTCATCGACATCAAAAAGGGGGGAATGCAGGGGATAACAGCTCTTCCGGGCCTCGTTTCCAGAACCGAGAAAGTAGAAAACTCCGGGGACATGCTGGGTAAAGTAGGAGAAATCATCCACTTCCATAGAGGGACGCTCTTCGGGGGTGCGGATGCACTGCTTGCCTAAAAGGGCCTCCCCCTGATCGCATACGTACGAAACCAGCCCCTGATGATTCACCACACAGGGGTAGCTTTCCCGTATGCGCACAATTCCCTGGGCCCCCATCCCCGCGGCCACCCCCTCCACAGTCTTTTGAAGCCACGCCCGGAGGTGCTTGCGAACCCCCGGATCAAGGGTGCGGAGAATTCCCGAAAGGAAAGCCTCGCGAGCCACGGCGTTTCGCGCCTCTCCGGCGTTGAAGGTTCCCACGGTGAGCACCGCGGGCTGCACGGGATCTATCTCTCGGCTTATCCCCTGCTGCAACAGCGTCACCAGAGCGGAGGCGATGGCAAGGGCATCCTTTCCCTTGTGAGGATAGGCTCCGTGGCACCCTTCACCAATGATATGGATATCGAACATATCCGAAGCGGCATAGACCCTTCCGGGGGAGATGCGCACCTTGCCCACGGAAAGCTCGGGAGAGACATTGTAGCCGAAGATACACTCCGGCACGGGGTTTTCGAGCGCCTTATCCCGAATCATAGGAAGCGCCCCCCCTTCGGTCTCCTCGGCGGGCTCAAAGAGAAGCAGCGCTGTACCTCGAAACTCATGGCGCATCTCCCGGAGAAGACGCCCGGTTCCCACGAGGATCGCCGTATGGGCATCATGCCCTGCGGCGTGCATCTTTCCGGGGACCATGGATCGGTAGGGAACATCCTTGGCATCATTCATGGAGAGAGCATCCATATCTGCCCGAAAGGCCGTTACCGGGCCGGGAAGATCACCCTGCACAACCCCCACAATCCCCGTACCTGCACAGCGTCTGCTGAAAATTCCCGCACTCCCCAGAGCAGCCATCACGAGAGAGGCTGTCCTCTCCAGAGAAAAGCCTACCTCGGGATTCTGGTGCAAATCCCTCCGAAGAGCCACAAGCTCCTCTCGAAGAGCCTCACCCTTTTTCCGCAGAAGTTTCATCCGGTTTTTGATATGTTTATCCATCACGATCCTTCACCTCATCCTCAGCTCTTCGCTCCCCAAAAAGGGAGGGCAGAATCCGGATATTTCTCCATGCACCCTACCATTTCGAGAAAGACCTTGTCAATGTCATTGACGTTATACAGTTTTTCTCGGTATGATGAGCCATGCTCCGGAAGACTTTTCGTTTTTTCCGAGGCCAACGCGAGGAGTGATAGGCATGACATACGGAACAAACCGTGAGGAGGAAGAGAAGATCCTTCTTATTCTGGGGCAATCGGACCGCCCCATGGGAGCCAGCGCCATCATGGCTGCTTTGAGAGCAGAAAATATCACCGTCAGCATGGCTACCGCAGGGCGGTTCCTCTGGAATCTGGAGCAGCGGGGATACGTTCTTCAGGTAAGCAACAAGGGACGAACCCTTTCGGAAAAGGGAAAGAACCTTCTGCGACAGATCCGGAAACAGAACGAACAGATCCACCTTGCGGAAAACTTCCTTCATACCCTGGAGGGGCAGGACCCCCAGAAGATCCTCAAGGTTCTGGTGGCGAGACGCGCCATCGAGCGAGAGACAAGCCGCCTGGCGGCCTTCTCCGCCACGGACCGCACCATGGGGGCCATCTTTGCCCATGCCAAACCTCTGAAAGATCTGAGCCTCGACGAGGTGCTGGAGCGGGACCGGGATTTTCACGAGGCCATTGCGGAAGCTGCGGGAAACGAAGTTCTCTCTGCCACACTCAGGCTGGTGCGTCAGGATCGCAACATCCGTGCCCTGCTCGCAAAAATCCGGGCGGAGCACCCCCAGTACAGTCTGGGGGCAGATCATCAGGCCATTGCGGAGGCCATCGCCCGAAACGACCCGGGGGGGGCCGAGGAGGCCATGCTCCGGCACATCGACAACATCATCGGGGACGTGCGGCGCTGGTTTCTGGAGGAAAACTCAGGTTCCTCCTCTTCGGGCTCATCATCATCCTGATCTTCATCCTCCGGATCTCCCAAAGCTGCCAAAAAAGAGGCATGAAAAAGGGGATGGCTTGAAAAAACACCATCCCCGAATCTCCACATCTCCGAAGGAATAAATCCTTCTTTAGTCTTCTCAGCTCTTTCCGCTATACCAGCCGGCGGAGAAGCTTTTCCCGGTCTCCCTCCAGGAAATCCACCGGAGGAATTTCCAGCATGGTATAGCACCCCGGAGCCTGACGGAAGCTCGCCCTCATGGCAGAGACCATCACCTGGGCGGTGGCGGCGGGGTTCTGGAGCGTCATGTTAAACTCCATACGCTGATTATGGGTGCTTCCGGAGACCCCCCGGCGGATCATATGCACGCCGTGCCCCTGATCCATGAGCTTTTCCACACAATCCACCGCATAGACGTGGGTTTCGTCGTGGCAGAAGTAGGGATCCTCTTTGATGGCCCTCTGCACATTCTCAAAGACCGCCCCTTCTTCAAGCTCCACATAGACATACCGTTTGTGCAGCCCCTCCCCCTTGGGAAGGGTCTCGGAGAGGGCGTTACGCACCCCCGGAAGCCCCTTCACCGCCACGGTATGCCCCATGCTCATGCCGGGGCCAAAGTTGGTGTAGGTAATGCCCCGGGGAGCGATGGACTCCAGAAGCGCCCGCACCACCGAATCCGATCCCGGATCCCACCCCGCACAGATCACCGCCACAGAGCCGTTCCTGGCCCCCACCTCCTGAAGATGGGCACGCATCTCCATCACGGGCTCTCCGTGGATGTCGAAGCTATCCACCGTATGGATCCCCTTTTCCAGGTAGAGAGGAGCCACTTCCGGCACCGCACGGCTGGCGATGGCGAGTATCGCCCCGTGAATCTCCGACAGCTCCCCCAGATTCTCCACCACGGGGATGGAAAGCTCCTTTCTCAAAGCCTCCGCCTTCCGGGGATTGCGAAGGATCACCCCCGCGGGCTCCATATCAGGAGCGCTCTCAAGAGCCGCCAGAACCTCACGTCCCACGTTGCCGAACCCCACAAGGGCGATGCGTTTTTTCTGCGTTATGCTGGTCATATTTCTCGTCCTTTCCATGTATAAATGGCTATAACGGCTATTTCGGCACTCTTACTTCGGAGCCCCCACAAGGGGCCCCTCCGAAAGATCCAGAAAACATGCCGCCAAAAAGGCGGCTCCGTACGCCAGAGCCTCCTCGGCGATATCGAAATTTCCTGTGTGGAGCGAAAAAGGCTCTTCGGAATCCCCCTCTCTCGTACCAAGCATGAAGAAGCTCCCTGGCGCCTCCTGAAGGAAGTAGGCAAAGTCATCCACCCCCATGGAGGGCTCGGGAAGAAGCCTCATAGCACCTCTGCCGAGAGTCTGCTCCCCCACTGCCACCCAGCGCTTGGTTATCTCTTCATTGTTGATCAGGCAGGGATACCCCTCGGTAAAGGAGATCTCCCCCCGCGCTCCCAAGGCGGCACAGCAGTGATGAATAACCTCCGAAAGCTGCCTCTTCAGCCGCTCTCTTCCGGAGGGCTCCAGAGATCGTATGATACCCGAAAGCTCCACCCTTGGGGAGAGCACATTTCGGGCACCCTCTCCTACAAAGCGACCGATGCTGATCACCGCCGAATCCAGAGGGCTGGTGCGGCGGCTGACAATCTGCTGTAGCGCCACCACGCAGGAGGCTCCTGCGGCGATGGCATCAATCCCCTCGTGAGGAGCCGCTCCGTGCGCTCCCCTGCCGGAGATCACCACGTCGAACATCTCCGAAGCCGCATGAAGCTTTCCCGGAAGATATCCGAGGGTTCCCAGAGGAAGAGCGGGATCCACGTGGAGCCCCAGGCAGCAGGTAGGGGGATCCTTTTTCAAGGCCCCCTGACGGATCATGGGAAGGGCCCCTCCACCGGTCTCCTCGGCGGGCTGAAAGACACCGAGAAAGGTTCCTCTTCGAGGCTCCGGATGCTCCCGCAAAAGCCGAAGCGCTCCCAGAAGCATGGTGGTATGGACATCATGACCGCAGGCGTGCATCACGCCGGGAATTTGTGACCGATACGGAACATCTTTGGTATCCTGAATGGGGAGGGCGTCCATATCCCCCCGAACGAGGAGACAGGGCCCCGGCAGATCACCCTCCAGAGAAGCGACAATGCCCGTTGTGGCATAGCGCTCGGAAGAGATACCAAGCTGCTGGAGATGCTCTTCCACCTTTTCGGCAGTGCGGTGCAGGTTGAAATCCAGCTCCGGGTGCTGATGCAGATCCCGCCGGATGCCGATCATCCAGGGGAGGATCTCCCGGGCGGATTGAAGCAGATCAAAGGTACCCATACGCCCTATCTCCTTTTTCCATGCATACTTTACTCAAGGGCTTTCTCTCTCAAAGGGTTCTTCCTTTGAGAAAATCCACACTTTACGAGGGAAAAGATCGCCTAGGGGCTCCTGCCCTATAGAGTGCTTTGGGCCCTCTCCAATGTCATAAACTTCTGGGCAAACCGTGCCGCAGGACAACTTTCCAGCCGAAGCACCATTTTGGATCATCCCAGAGCAGTCTTTATGTTTTTTCAGCACTGCTCCACACTCTACTACTCATTATTCATGAGTAGTGGTTGAAAGCCATCCTACAACCCTCGTCTTTTTCTGTCAACCCGAAAAAAGAATCTTTCTTGCAAATTCAGTTTTTACAAGCATTTGCAGGCAAAGACTGCCCTTCGCCTGCAAATGTATTTAAAATATATTCCTTGACGAACCAATTGCTCCCCCCTTACAATCATCCTGCATGATTAGTGGCTCTTGAAGCCATTATCTTTATTCTGGAGGTGTGTGTAGTATGGAAAGGATGTATAAGGCAACACGGGGATGGGGATTCAGGCTCCTTCTCGCCGCAGGGCTTCTCGCTCTGGGAGGTGCCGCCTGGGCCGCGGAGGGAAGCGCTCCAAATTTCGGCGCTCTCTCGCTGCTCCCTCCGATCATCGCCATCGGGCTCTGCATTATTACCAAGGAGGTTATCCCCTCCCTCTTTCTGGGAATCTGGGTTGCGGGGACGATGCTCACGGGGTGGAACCCAATCACCGGCTTCGGCAAAGCCGTGGAGGCCCTGTGGAATAACCTGGGAGATCCCTGGTCCGCCAAAATCGTTCTCACCAGCCTTACCATGGGGGGCCTGGTGGGGATTATGCGGGTAGGGGGCGGCGTGGACGCTGTGGTGCAGTGGATCACCAAGAAGATCAGCAGCGTCCGGGGAGCCCTGCTCATGACAGAGCTTGCAGGATTCGTTATCTTCTTCGAAGACTACGTGAACACCGTGGTGGTGGGCACTACCATGACCCCCATTACCGCCAAGTACCGGATCTCCAAGGAAAAGCTTTCCTACATCGTGGACTCCACCGCAGCCCCCGTGGCGTGCATCGCGGGGATCTCCTCCTGGATCGCCTATATGGTGGGGCAGATCGGTAGCCAGTTCACTGCTCTGGGAATCGAAAGCTCCCCCTACGTGGCGTACCTGCACTCCATTCCTTACATCCTCTACAACATCATCACCCTGGTGGTGGTAACCTTCTGCGTGCTCTCCCTGCGGGATTTCGGCCCCATGCTGACGGCGGAGCGCCGGGCGCGCACCACCGGACAAATTCTCCGGGAGGGGGCGGAACCCCTGGTGGCGGAGGAGTCGGATAACCTGGAGCCTTGCGAAGAGTGCCCCCGAAAACTGTATAACTTTGTTATCCCTCTCCTGGTGCTGGTGGGCTCCATCTTTACACTGCTGATCATTACCGGTGGCTGGCCCAACGTGGGAATCGCCGAGGCCATCGGCGAGGGGAGCAGCTCCACCGCTCTCGTCTGGGGGGCCTTCACCTCCGTCTGGTTCACTATCTTCTTCTATGCCCTTCAGGGGGTAACAACCTGGAAGCGCCTCTTCCGGGGCTATCTGGACGGCATGCGCTCCATCTTCGTGGGAACGCTCATCCTCATCTTCGCCTGGGGGATCGGCTCCTCCATCAAAGCGGTGGGGGTACCTCTCTATGTGGCCTCCGTGGTGGGGGATGTACTCTCTCCCATGTGGCTTCCCATGCTCTCTTTCCTTGCGGGGGCGGCCATCTCCTTCTGCGCCGGCACCTCCTACGGAACTATGGCGGTTCTCATGCCCATCGTGGTACCGCTGGCACACACCCTCTCCCTCTCGATGGGGATGGACCCCATGGCCGCCATTATTCCTACCATCGGGGCCGTTTTCGGCGGGGCGGTTTTTGGGGATCACTGCTCCCCCATCTCGGACACCACCGTTATGTCCTCCATGTTCACCGGATCGGATCACATGGACCACGTGAATACCCAGGTCCCCTACGCTCTCGTGGCGGCTCTGGGAGCCTGCGTGGGGTACGCCGGAGTGGCTCAGGGCTACTCCGCCCCGGTGAACCTTGCGGCAGGAGCGGCAACGGCGGTAGCCATCTTCTGGATTCTCTCCAAGAGGGTAGAGGATGGGCCTGCCCTGGATCTGGAACATTCTGAAGGGTAACATTTACTCAGGCGCATTTCTTGAGGGCGCTCGCATGTTCCGGAGCGCCCTTCTTCCTTGTTGAGCAATCTCAGGACTCCGAACAGCCTTACAACCCACAAAGGATCCAACATCAGGAGATCCAGCATCAGGAAAGGAGCTTCTAGCATGACATCCCAGGAACACCCTTTTTTCTTCATGAAAATCCATGGAAACGGGAACGATTTTGTAATAATGGACGCCCGAAAAGGACATTTCAAAGAATCCATCTATCCTGCCCTGGCTCAGGTCGCCTGCCCTCGGCGCACCGCCCTGGGAGCGGATGGTCTTCTTCTTCTCGAAGAGAATACCGGAGCAGGGATTCCCTTCGGCATGCGGATCATCAACAGCGACGGCCTGGAGGGGGAGATGTGCGGCAACGGAGCCAGGTGCTTCGCCCGATATCTTGTAGAAAAGGGGTTATGCCCCCCCGAAGAGATCCGCTTTCGCACCAGGGCAGGGATGATGCACGCCGCCGCCGCAGGCTCTTCCATCCTTCTGGATCTGGGTGTTATGGACTGCACCCCCCTGGAGAAAGAGCACTCGCTCATTCTGAAAAATCGCACCATCCGGTATCGCTTCCTCCGGGTGGGGGAGGTAGGAGGAACAGGGGTTCCCCACGCAGTGATCTCTCTGGAAGATAACGGGCTGGAAAATCTCTTTCTTGAGGAGCTGCACGATTTAGGGCGGCAGGTGCGGTATGCCACCCAGGCCTTTCCAGAGGGGACCAATGTAAACTTTCTTTCCCTTGAGGGGGAGAGGGTGCGGGTGCGCACCTATGAGCGGGGGGTAGAGGATTTCACTCTCTCCTGCGGCACCGGCTCCATCGCCAGCACCGCCGCCCTGGGATATATGCGGGGAGAGGATCTCTCGAAACGCCGGATCGTATCAGTAGAAAATCCCGGCGGGATCAACCGGGTGCATCTCCTCCCCCGGGAAGAATCGCCCCATCTGCACCGGGTACTTCTGGAGGGAGCCACCTTTGTGGTCTGTACAGGAGAGTTTGCGGGGGATCTGCGAAAGACTGCGGAAGAGCTGCTTGCCTAGGATCGCTGTACAGAAAAAGGGGGATCTTTTTTCACAAAAGACCCCCGAAGAACCATGGCACTGAAAACCTCTACTTCTGTTCGATCTCCTGAAGCTTCTCCAGCACCGTAGCAGCATGGAGCACCTCGCAGGTTTTACGTTTGGTCCGCACCTTCACATTCCGCCACACCGCCTTGATGATCCCCTCGGGGGATATCAGAAAGGTGGCGCGAATCACCCCCTGATACTCCTTGCCGTAATTCTTCTTGGTCCCCCAGGCACCGTAGGCTTGCAGCACCACCTTTTCAGGGTCACTTAACAGGGGGAATACGAGGCCGTGCTTCTCGGCAAATCCACGGTGCGATGCGGGGCTGTCCGGACTGATCCCCACCACGCGGGCACCGAGTTTCTCGAACTCTCCCCGTAGATCGTTGAAATCGAGAGCCTCCTGGGTGCACCCCGAGGTATTGTCCTTGGGATAAAAGTAGAGTACCAGCCACTTTCCCTGAAAATCCTTCAGAGAGAACTCCTTCTCATCCGAATCCGGGAGGGAAAAGTCAGGAGCCTTACTTCCTTCTTCGATAACCATACAATTCTCTCCTTTCGAAATAACGAAAGAACCTTCCAGAACTCGCCTTCGACAAATGGAGCTAGTGGGTTGTTCCACATTATATTGTGCCTTTGAATGGGAGCCTCCGCTTGTGTGTCCCCTCGGCTCCGAAAGTGGCGAACCGCTCCCTTGCTTTGCTGCTCCGAACCGTCGCCACAGACGCGCCGTCCATGGCGTGACTGCGGCTTGCTGGCACGTCCGCCTGCCACCAGGAGGTTCTCCGCGACGCAAAGCTGCACTTGCCGACCACTATGCTCGCGCCTCCGGACACACAAGCTCCAGCTCCCGGATTTCAGCCGAAGTCACAATATAAGCAGGAATGATGCACTAGCCCCGTCAGAGGGTGAGCTTTTTCTCTCCCAGCACCTTTTCCAGGGCACGAAGCCTCTCCACTGCCTCCTGGCGGGAATCTTTTCCCAGCGCCACCACCAGAGCCTCCAGAAGGGTAATGGCAGGGGCTATGGAGTAGTGTTCCTTGGTGGCGGCCACACAGAGCACGTGATCCGCCCAGGCCACGGCGGGACAGGCGAGATCGTTGGTAATAAGCACCACCTTCACCGAACGTTCCCGAGCAAAGCGCACCGCCTCGATGGTAGTCACCGCATAGTGCGGCCCCCCCACAGAGAGAGCCAGCACCGCATCCTTCGGGGTAAGATCCATGAGGGGGGCGTAGATTTCATCAGCCCCCTGGAGGGAGAGACAGGAGACATTTTTGCGAAACTGCTGCAGTAGCGAAAAGGCATAGAGCATGGCCCCCCGGGAGGAGCGCATACCCAAAAGAGCCAGATGCTCCGCCGAGGCCAGACACTGCACCGATTCCGCAAATTGCTCCGCCAGATGTGCCGAGAGGGTGTTGCGTATGCTCTCCGCATTCGCTGCAATGACCTGAAAGAGAAGATTCCCCTCCTCGGAGGAGAATTCCGTAGCTTCCTTCTTCCAGGATTCTTCAAGCTGCCACCAGAGAGAGGTGCGTGTCATGAGGAGAAGGCTCTGAATCTCATCCTGAAGCGCTCCGTAGGATTCGTATCCCAGGTGTGCCACGGTGCGCACCACCGTAGCGGCACTCACCCCCGCCTCCTCCGCAAGCTGTTCCACCGTAAGAAAGGCCACTCGTTGGTACTCAGCTATAATGAAGAGGCAGACCATGCGCTGTCTCTGGGAAAATTCGCGCCCTCCCTTCCGGAGTTTCTCAAAAAAATCGCTGGGTCTTTTTTCCTCGTTATAGGGCATTCTTTTCTCCTTAACGCTTCATCGTAATGCTTAGGCTTACTCCTTCGTCAGAGACTCTTCTCTGCTCAGCACTTCACTTCACTTCAGTATAGCAATGGAAGAAACTTTTCACAAGGAAGGAGTGCTTTTCCCCTTCGATTCCTCCTGAAAATCCCCTCTTCCACGGCTTTCGAAAAATTAAAAAACGGGGTAAAGTTTTTCGAGAAAAGACATCACGATTTTTCTGTGGTAGGATAATGGAGAAAATCTCTTCCGGAAACACGAAAAACCCTCTGCAAGATCACCATCACTTTTTCAAGGAGCCTATAACACGTGAAAACAGCTCTCTTCGCGTCGATTCTCTCTCTGCTGGCTCTTCTTTTCCAGCTCTTTCGGATCATGGCAGAGAACTTGCTCGCCTTGAGGGAGTTCTCTTTTCTCCGGGGACTCCTTCTGTTTCGTCTGCATCATAACCGTGGAATCGCCTTCTCTCTCTTCTCCTCTTCACCGGGATACCTTTCTCTAGCCATCTTCGTCTCTCTCTGTGCGGCGGCAGGCTTTTTCCTTTTGCAACGGAAAAAGCTCCACCCCCAGCGGTTCTTTTTCTGGGGGTGCCTTCTCCTGTTGGCGGGGGGGATAAGCAACCTGGGAGAACGCCTTCTCTTCGGAGTCGTCACGGATTATGTAGGCTTTCCCCTCCCTCTCTACGGCTATCTTTTTGTAAATCTTGCGGATCTGGCTCTTCTCACGGGAGCGGGGATGATCTTGCTCTCCACAAGAAAGATCCGCTAAACCTTCAGAGCCACCTCCCCCGCTTGACGCCACACTTTTGTTAGTTTCAAAAAACTTACATCCCTCCGAAAAATCCGAAAAAGGATGAGGCACCAGCTTGAAATCCCCAAAACAAGCCCTTCTCCAACAACCCTTCCTATCTTTTCTCGAATTCCTATTGACAGAAAGAGCGTATTTAGTTAGACTACAAAAACTTCAAGGGGGCCCCTTGAACTGTACCGAAAAACGGAGAAGAACGTGCGTAAAAATGAATGGAGACGAGCCGTTTCGCTATCGCCAGAATTTTTTTACGCTCCACTTGAAAGCAATAGTTTCGACCATCGAAAGGAGATCATCATGATTCAGAAACTCCAAAGAAAAGTTTCTTTTTATCTTACAGCGGCACTTGTTTTTTCTCTTGTTCTCGGAGTCTCCGGGGCAAGTGCTCACGATATGTGGTTGAACGTATCTGCCCCGGAAAAGGGGACAGTTCTCCTGGACATCGGGTATGGGCATGACTTTCCCACTCCCGAACCCATTCCCGAGGATCGCACACATCTCTTCAACCCTCCCCAGCTTGTAACCCCCGAGGGAGCCCTCGATTCCACTCAGAAGGCTGAAAACTACGCCTTCCAGATTAACAAAGAACTCTCCAAGGGGAGCTACATCGCAAGCCTCAGGTATCGCCCCACATTCTGGGCCAACGGCCCCGGTGGATGGACCCAGCAGAACCGCATCGAGAGACCTGACGCCACCTATGCACAGGAAGCCATCATGTTCGCCAAGGCCATCCTGAATGTCGATGCCAGCCAGGATGCGGGTTTCATCAGCAAGCCGCTGGGAGACAGGCTGGAGATCGTTCCTCTTGAGAACCCTGCCCTCCTGAAGGTTGGAAACCCCTTCCCTATCCAGGTGCTTTTCGACGGCAAGCCTGTGAAGACCGCCGAGGTTTATGCCGTAGTCGAAGGGTTCTCCGACAAGGAGCACAAAGCTTTTTACGGACGTACCGATCTTGAGGGAAAGATCAGCATCATCCCCCTCAAAGATGGATACTGGTTCGCCAAGGTGAGCCATAAATCTCCCCACGAAGACCCCTCTAGGGCGGATGAATTGGTTCTGGTAGCCACCCTCACCTTCTCCGTCAACCCCTAAAGCGATTCTTCGAAAGAGCACCTCTCTTCCTGCAAAGACCTCCCGCCTTGAAGGCGGGAGGTCTTTGCGTTCTCCCCAAAAATCCTTCAGGATATGGGCCTGCGTCGTCTATTCCATCCTCAAAAAGAAATTTTCCTCCCTCAAAAAGATAAAATATCACCATTGATGAGTCCCGAGAAGTATGAATGTTTTTCGTATTCTGATACAATGTCTTCGGTCTTATAGGTATACGACAAAGGAAACGGCTTCTCTGCATTTTACGGGTGGAAGAGACACTCTGGATCAAGGGAGGTGAAAACACCAAAAACAGGGGGTAACACTGCGGGGAAATCTGTAGAAACTAACATTGCTAAGGAGGGATACACGTATGTCTGAAAATAACAACACTCCGGGACTGGGGCTTTCGCTACTCGTGTTGGTTCTGTCCGCCGCTATTATCAGTTATGGTGTGCTTTCGCTGGGAACAGATGCTCATATTCCCATTGTATTCGCTGCTGTGCTTTCATGCCTGGTAGGGGTTTTTATCATTAAAAAACCCTGGGGAGAGATTGAGGCGGGAGGACTGAACGGCATTGCTATCGCCCTCCAGGCCATCGTGATCCTTATGATCATCGGCATGGTTATCGGCATCTGGGTGCAGAGCGGTGTGGTTCCCACGCTTATTTTCTACGGCCTGAAAATTCTTTCTCCGGGGATGTTCCTCCTCGCCAGCCTCCTTATTACATCGGTAATCTCCCTCTCCACGGGATCATCCTGGACAACCTCCGCCACCATCGGTGTGGCTCTCATGGGTGTAGGTTTCGGCCTCGGTATCCCCGCCCCCTTGAGCGCGGGTATCATCATCTCCGGTGCCTACTTCGGGGATAAAATGTCCCCCCTCTCAGACACCACCAACCTCGCCCCCGCCGTGGCAGGAGCAAATCTCTTCGATCACATCAAGGCCATGATCTGGTCCACAGGCCCTACCTACATCATCGTGGCAGGGATCTGCTACTACCTGGGACAGCAGTTTGCCGGGGGCGAGCTTGACGCATCGAAGATCCTCTCCATGCAGACCATGCTTCAGGCGGAGTTCGACATCAGCTATCTGGGCTTTGTGCCTCCCGTGGTGGTTATTCTCTGCGCCGCCATGAAGATGCCCGCCATCCCTGGGCTCTTCATGGGGGTTATCATTGCCCTCGTCATGTCCGTTGCCCAGGGAAACCACGTTGGGGATATCGTGGAGGCGCTGCACTATGGCTACGGCGGCACCATTTCGGCAGAGTTCAGCGGTGCGGAGGGAGAGGCTCTTATGGCTCTCATTGCAGAGCATAGCATTCACGGAACGCCGGAGATCGTAACGGAAGTTGGAGAGATGATCAACAAACTGGTCTCCCGGGGCGGCCTGGATTCCATGATGTGGACCATCTCCCTTATCTTTGTGGCTCTCTTCTTCGGAGGCGTTATGGAAGCGTGCGGCTTCCTGGAGACTATCGTGGGAACCATGACGAAAAACGTAAAGTCCGTGGGAGGCCTCATGGGTGCTGTGGTGGTTTCCTGCTTCGTGGGGAACCTCTTCTTGGGAGATCAGTACATGGCCCTTGTGGTGCCGGGGCGTATGTTCAAGTCCAACTTCGAAAAGAAGGGGCTGGCACCGCGAATGCTCTCTCGGGCTGTGGAGGATTCGGGAACCCTCACATCGGCGCTGATCCCATGGAATACCTGCGGTGCCTTCCAGAGCAGCGCTCTCGGCGTGCCCACCCTGGAATACCTCCCCTACGCCTTCCTGAACTACCTGAACCCCATCGTGTCGGTAATCATCTCCTACATGAAGATCGGAATCTACTGGCGTCTCCCCAACGGGGAAGATGTGGTGGCCCGGAACATGCCCACCGAGGAGAAAACCGAGGCCTGAATCTGAGAAGTTGCATTGCATAAAAAGAAACAACCGCAAAGGCGGGCCCTCAGGGGCTCGCCTTTGTGCTCCGCCTTCGAAAAAACGACAATATGCACTTTTACGGTTCCGGATTTTTTGAAAAAATGGTATCGTTAGAGGGGTAAGGGTAGCTATATGCGTCATGAAACTTTTGCCAAGCGAAAGGAGGCACCTTTGTGCGGATCTGTCAAAAGAGCCTTTTCCTTTTTTTCTGCCTCTTCGGCATCTGGATCCTCCTCACGGGGCGGGTGGATATTCCCTTTCTCCTCGCGGGAGTTCTGGTGAGCTATGTGATTCTCAGACTTGTATGGAAGATCTTTTTTCTCGGACTTCAGGAGACCCGAAGTATCAACATCTGTCGGGAGATCAATTTCTTCCGACTTTTTTTGTTTATCCCTCACTTTATCATGGATCTCATCATAGCCACGTGGAAGGTCTCCCTTCTGGCGCTGAAACCCACCATCGACATCACCCCGGGAATCTTTCAGGTAAACTCCACTCTGAAGGATAAAAACGCCCTGGTCTTTCTGGCAAATCAGATAACCCTCACTCCGGGAACCCTCACACTGGATGGCGACCCTGCCACCCATGCCCTCTATATCCATACCCTGGATACCCGCGAACTCTCCAGAGAACAGCTCCAAAAGGATGTGGCAAGCCTGGAAAAACGCTTGCGGGGGGTGGTACATTGATCATTCTCGCCCTTTGGGGGCTACTCATCGCGGCGTGCCTCGGTTTCTGGAGGGTGGTGGTGGGCCCCACGGTGCCGGATCGGATTGTGGCGGCGGATACGGTGGCCACCATCTTCACCACCTTTCTTGTGATGCTCTCCCTCTTCTTCGAAAATCCCGTCTTTCTCGATGTGGCCCTGGCCTTTGCAGTGCTCTCCTTTGCGGATGTGCTGATCATGGCCAAGTATTTTGAGCATGGAGAGCTGTATAAATGAGCCTTGTACTGCACTATCTTTCAGGGGCGCTCATCCTGGGAGGGGTCTTTTTCTCTCTCGCTTCGGTGGTGGGGATCATACGCTTTCCCGATGTCTATACCCGGCTCCACGCGGGGACCAAGGCTCTTTCGGGAGGGACCGTTTTGGTGCTCTTCGGAGTGGCTCTTCGTATGGAGGGGTGGCAGGGTTCCGCCAAGATCCTCATGATCGCTCTCTTCCTCCTGGGGACGAACCCCCTGGCATCCCACGCCATCGCCCGGGCCTGCTACCGCCATGGGATTCTCCCCAAAGGAACCGTGACGGACGACTACGCTTCGAGCCTGAAAAAACGCAAAATGGATCGCAAAAAAAGAAGGAGGAAAAAATAATGGACTTCTCTCTTCTCCTCTTTATTCACATTTTTCTCATCTTCACCGCCATCACCGCCGCCGAGGCAACGGACATGCTTAGTGCGGTGATCGCCCTTTCGGTGTTTGGTGTTCTTCTGGCCATTATCTTCGCCCTTCTTCAGGCTCCTGATGTGGCCCTCACTCAGGCGGTGGTGAATTCCGGGCTGGTGACGTCGCTCTTTCTGGTGGCCTACAGCCAGACCAAGAAGAAGTATAAGCGCACCGCCCCCAGAAAGGATGAGGATAGCCTATGACCTTCTCCTCCACCCGACTTATTGATCGCCTTCCGGGGCTGCTCTTCGCCCTGGGGATCGGCTTTTTCCTCTGGCGGGGGCTTCTGATCCCTTCGGACCCCCAACTGGGAAGCACTGCAGAGCATTACGTAACCCACACCGTCTCAGAAACCGGAGCCTCGAACGTTGTGGCGGCGATTCTCTTCGACTACCGGGCCTTCGATACGCTGGGAGAGGTGACGGTGATCTACACCACCGTCTGCGGCGTGGCGCTCCTCTTTGCGGGGCGGCGCTACCGGGCCTCCCGGCAGGGGCTCTCCTTTGTTGTTAAGCGAGGGATGGGGCTTATGGTCCCCTTCATTATCCTCTACGCTTCCAGCATCGTTCTCATGGGGCATCTCACTCCGGGAGGGGGCTTTCAGGGAGGGGTCATCTTCGCTACCGTGACGGTGCTCTTCTGCATCGTCTACGGTTCCCGCTTCGAAGCCGCCCAGATGGATCCTCACAAGAAGGAGATTCTCGAATCCGCAGGAGGTCTTGTCTTTGTAGGCCTGGGCCTTCTGGGGCTTCTGGGGGGGGCGGGATTTCTCGCCAATCTGGGGGCAGGGTTCCCCGGAGGTACTCCGGGAAGTCTCTACAGCGGAGGCACCATCCCCTTTCTGAACATAGCGGTGGGAATCAAGGTGGGGGCAAGCCTCTCCACCCTCTTCTACAGCATGATTAAAATTCTTGAAGCCCCTACGGAGGGGACTCCGGAGGTGTTGCGTTCGTGATCCTTCTCAGCTACGGCACAGCCATTATCATCTTCGCTATCGGCCTCTACACCCTTCTTTTCCGGCGAAACCTCTTTAAGGTGGTCATCGCCCTTGCCCTGATGGAGGGGGGGGTTCTGTTGCTCATCACCAGCCTTGGGCACATCCCTCACGGCGTTCCCGCCCTGCTCCCCCTTATGGGGCAGCAGGCGGTAAATCCCCTTCCCCAAGCCTTCACCCTTACCGCCATCGTTATCGGTGCCAGTGATATCGCCCTGGCCCTGGCGTACATTATCAAGATCTACCGACACTACGGTACGGTGGATGTGGATCAGATCCGGGGGCTCCGAGGATGAATCCCGTATTTGCAGTCCTTCTCCCCCTCATGACGGCCTTTGTGATCCCCCTGATATTCATCTTCTTCCGGAGAGCGCTGCCGGTTTTCGTCCTTCTCGGGGGAGGGATCTCCAGCCTGGGAGGGGCCGCGGTGGCTCTTCTGGGATGGTCCGGAATTTCGGTGGTCATGGGGGGATGGGCTCCCGATCTGGGGATCGCCCTCCGGGTAGACGCTCTTTCCGCCTCTTTTCTGGTGCTCACCTCCCTGGGCTTTCCCCTGGTATTGCTCTCCTCGGCAGAGTGGCTTGGGTGGCATTCCTGGCGGTTCTATGTGATCTTCTTCCTTAGCTGGGCCTCCACCAACGGTATTCTCGTGGCGGGGGATATCTTCAATCTTTTTGTCTTTTTCGAAATTTTTTCCGTGGCGGCCTATCTGCTGGTCTCCTTCCCCGCCTCCTCCTGGCAGGCTGTGGAGGCGAGCTTCAAATATCTCGTCTTTGGTACCCTGGGAGCCCTCTTTATGCTTCTGGGAATATCCTATGTTTTCATGGCCACGGGGCAGCTTAATATGGAAATTCTGAAGGGGCTTCTCCCTGTGGTACCCGTTCCGACCCTCGGGGTTATCGGAGGCTGCCTCATGGGGGGGCTCCTGGTGAAGTGCGGCACCGTCCCCGCCCATTTCTGGCTCCCCGATGCCCACTCCTCAGCCCGGCCTCCCGTGAGCGCCCTTCTTTCGGGGGTGCTCGTGAAGGCCCCTCTCTACACGCTACTACGGCTGGGGATGCTCTTCTTCTCCCCCGCTCTCCCCCAGTTCTTTCCGCTTCTTCTCTTCTTCGGCACCCTCTCTCTTGCGGTGGGGCATCTCATGGCAATCCAACAGGAGCAGATCAAGCGCATGCTGGCCTACTCCACGGTGGCCCAGATCGGCACCATTCTGCTGGGGATCGCCTGCGCCTCCCCTCTGGGAACCGCTGCGTCCCTCTACCACGTCTTCACCCACATGAGCGCCAAGATGGGGCTCTTCCTTGTGGCGGGGATCTTTCTGGAGGATCGGCACGTTCATAAAATCTCCGACATGCGGGGCTTCTTTGCAGTTCGCCCCTTTCTGGTGATAGCCTTTGCACTCTTTGCGGCGTCTCTGGCGGGAATTCCTCCCTTCAGCGGTTTTCAGAGCAAGTGGCTTTTGCTTCTGGCCTGTGCGGAGAAGGGGTATCTGGTGCCGGCGCTCTTTCTTCTGGGGGGTACCGTAGTCTCCGCAGCCTACTACCTCAAGGCTCTGGGAGCCTTCTGCTCTCCTTCGGAGACCCCTCCCCCCCATCATCGCGCTCATCGAACTACCCAGGGTGTGGTGGCCTTTTTGGCGATATTCTCTCTCTTTCTCGCCCTTCTCCCCTGGATACCCTTTACAAAGGAGTTTCTTCTTGCCCTCTCCTCGGGGAGGTTCTTTCCGTGATCCCCCTTCCCTCTCCGGACATTCTCTCCCGGATCATGATGGGGCTGGGGTGCTTTCTTCTGCTCCCGGTGCTTTTCTGCGCAGCCACCCCCTTCCGGGGGGGGAGAAAGTACCTGATCCTGGCTCTCTTCTGCGTGGCCTCCTGCATGGCCCCTCTCGCCTCAAGCTGGTTCGGTTTTGTCCTCTGGGTAGAACTTGCCTCCATAGCCCTGGCACTGCTCATGGCCTTTCGGGATCCCTTCGCCGCCAGGCTCTATCTTTACGTACAGCTCACCGCAGGGGGGATTCTGCTCCTCGGGGCCGCCCAAATCTCCACACTTCCCCTTTTGGCTCCTCTGGGAGAGGTTCCGAAGGAGATCCTCCCCCTCTTCCTGATAGGGCTCGGGATAAAGAGCGCCTTCCCTCTGCTTCATTTCTGGCTTCCCCGAACCTATGAGCATGCCCCTCTGGAGGCGCTTCTTCTCTCAAGCTACACCGCCACTATGGGGATCTACGGTCTTCTGCGTCTCATCACAGAGCCCTCAAGAGAGCTTGTATGTATAGGCGTCGCCATGGCTCTCTACGGGGCCTTTCAGGCCCTCATGCAGAGCCGGCCCAGGCGGATTCTCGCCTACTCTACCATGAGTCAACTCGGGTTCGTCGTCACCGCCCTCGCCACGGGAACCCCCTCGGGGAGGGATGCGGCGATCTTCTTTGCGGTGGTGCACGTGCTCTCCAAAGGGCTTCTCTTCTGCTCCACCGAGGCTCCCCCCACTCCTTTTCTCATGAGAACCCTTTTCAGAAATTTCCCCGATTACCCGGGGGGCTTTTTCTTCTTTGTTCTGGGAGCGCTCACCATGATGGGCTTTCCGGGGACTGCGGGCTATCTGGCCAAGCAGGGGGTGCTCACCGCCCTGGAATATCCGGGTGCCCTGTGGGCTCTGCAGCTTGCGGGGGTGGGAACCATGCTCTATCTTTGCAAACTCGGCTACGGCGTTTTCTACGCCCCCTTCTGCCCTGAGAGATCTCCAAAGGAAACGAGGCAATCCTTTCTCCCCTCCTTCTCCTTTTCGGGGAGCATGATTCTTCTGGGAGCCCCCCTTCTCTTTCTGGGGCGCTCTCCGGAGAGCGCCTCTCTCCTCGCCTTTACTTCTGAAATCTCCTGGAGCTGGAGCGCCCTGGGGAGTTCTCTTCTTCTGCTGGGGGGAGTTCTGGGATTTTTTCTGCTGGTGCTTCGCCGGATTCCGAACTTTCAGCGCTGCTCCTTTCCGGATGTGGATCTTCTGGTATACCGACTACCCCCTCTGGCAGAGCCCTGGCTTCGGCGGCTCCGGCAGATTCATTCAGGGAAACTCCGGCTCTCGTTCACCATCTTTGCCTTCTCCCTGCTCGGTATTTTTTTTCTCTTTTCCCTCTGATCCTTTCGACACGGACCTTTGAAGGAGTTGTTCCATGATCTCTCCGGATGCTCTCTCGAACATTATGATTCTTCTGGCCTGCCTGCTCACCCTCTCCGCCCTGCTCTTCGGGAAGAGTTCCTTTCTGGGGGCGTGGAAGCCTCTGACGCTTCTTTTCTTCTGCCTTGCGGCCTCTCTGGCGGCTCTTGCCGAGAGCTGGTTCGGCTTCGTCATCTGGGTAGAACTCTCCTCTCTCGCTCTCGCCCTTCTGGTGGCCTCCAAGGATGGCCCCGTGGCCCGGATGTACCTCTACTCTCAGCTCACCGGCGGGGCTCTGCTGCTTCTGGGGGCGGCTTTGATCTCCACTCCGGGGAGTCCTGCCCCTCTGGGACCGGTTCCGGAAACCTGGTATCCTCTCTTTCTTGCGGCTCTGGGGTTCAAGGCAGCCTTTCCTGGGCTGCATTTCTGGCTCCCCCCCACCCACAGCCGGGCCCCTTCCGAGGTGAGCCTGCTCCTTTCGGGGTACGCCGTGAAGATGGGAATCTACGGATTGCTCCGCCTGGTGGATGCTCCCTCTCCGGGGCTGCTCTGGATCGGCATCACCATGGCACTCTACGGAGGGTTCCAGGCTCTGATGCAAAATGACTTCAAGCGGGTTCTCGCCTGCTCCACCATGAGCCAGCTTGGGTTTATGGTGGCATGCCTCGCCTCGGGAACCCCGGAGGGGCGTGACGCCGCCCTCTTCTACCTGGTGATCCACGCTCTTTTCAAGGGGCTTCTCTTTCTTACCGCAGGGAGCGTGGAGAAACTCACCGGCACGCGGGATCTCTCCCTTCTGGGAGGTCTGGCTTCGGGGGCTCCTCTGCTACTGTTCTTTTTTCTGATAGGGGGAGCTTCTTTAGGAGGGGTTCCCGGCACAGGGGGGTACGTGGCCAAGGGGATGCTTAAAATCGCTCTGAAAGGCTATCCCGCCGCCCTCTGGGGGCTGCAGATCGCAGGGGTTCTTACGGCGCTCTATCTCTGCAAGGTGGGGCACTACGTCTTTTTTCGCTCTTCTCCCAAAGCTCCGGAAAAGGCTCCCCGAAAATCCCACAGTCTCTCCTTCTCCGGGGTCTCTGCTCTGGGAATCCTTGCGCTGCCGCTGCTTCTTCTGGGGGTTTTTCCCGAAAAGCTCCCCTTTTTTCCGGGGACTCTGCCACATCTCTGGAGTGGAGGCTCCTTGATAAGCGCCCTTCTTCCTCTGGGAGTCGGGGGGGTGCTCTTCGGGCTTTTTCCCAAGCTCTTCCACCCCCGAAGCTACCGCTTTCCCGATGCGGAGGATCTTCTCGCTCCGGGAGCAGCGTTGCTCAAGCCTCCGCTGGCACTGCTGCGAAGAGTTCATTCGGGACAGATCCGCAGGCTCTTCCACTTCTACTTTCTGGCACTGCTGGGGATTTTGACCCTTCTCTCTCTGTAGGATTACATCAGCGCAAAGGATGTTTTTCATGAAAAATGTATCCAGAGCCACTCCAAGGGGGAAAACCGTATGAATCCGGATCTTCTCTCCCAAACCATGATAGCCCTGGCGGGGCTTCTCACGATCTCCGCCCTGCTCTTTGGCCAAAGCTCCTTTCAGGGGGCATGGAAGCCTTTGGTGCTGCTCTCTTTCTGCGCTACCGCCTGCATGGCCGCTCTTGTGCAGACCTGGTTCGGCTTCGTAATTTTTCTGGAACTCTCCTCCCTGCTCCTGGCGCTTCTGGTAGCCTCGGCGGACGGCAAGACCGCAAAGATCTTTCTCTTCTCCCAGCTCGCCGGGGGGGCGTTGTTGCTCCTGGGGGCGTCGCTTCTCTCTGCTCCGGGGAGCCCTGCCCCTCTGGGGCCGGTTCCCCAGGCCTGGTACCCCCTCTTTCTCTTCGCCCTGGGCTTTAAGGCGGCCTTTCCAGGGCTGCATTTCTGGCTCCCCCCCACCCACAGCCGGGCCCCCACCGAGGGGAGCCTGCTCCTTTCGGGGTATGCCGTAAAGATGGGGATCTACGGGCTCCTCCGCCTAGTGGACCAACCCTCTCCGGCTCTTCTCTGCATCGGGATAACCATGGCGCTCTACGGGGTCTTTCAGGCTCTTATGCAGCATGACACCAAGCGCCTTCTGGCGTGCCATACGGTGAGCCAGTTAGGGTTTATGGTGGCAGCCCTCGCCACGGGAACCCCCCAGGGTCGCCAGGCGGCCCTTTTCTACCTGGTGGCACACGCCCTCTTTAAGGGGCTCCTCTTTCTTACCGCGGGAAGCCTGGAGAAGATCTTTGGCTCCCGAGATCTCACTCTTCTGGGAGGAGCCGCCCGAAAAGTTCCCCTTCTTTTTGCCCTCTTTCTCCTGGGGGCTGGGGCCATTGCGGGGTTTCCCGGCACTGCGGGATACGTGGGAAAGGGGATGGTGAAATCCGCCCTGGCATCACACCCAGTACCTCTCTGGAGCCTTCAGCTGGCGGGGGTCGGGACGGTGCTCTCCTTCTGCAAGTTCGGTCGGTACGCTTTTTTAGGGGCCTTCGGGGAAAAAACGGAGGGGGAAGGAAAGACCCGAAGCCTCCCTCTCGTCGCCTGGGGGGGGATGCTGTTGCTGGCTCTTCCTCTGCTTTTGCTGGGGATACTTCCCCAGAAGAGCCTTCTCTTTTCGGGAGAGATGGGAAAGCTCTGGTCTTTGGGCTCTCTGGGGAGCGCCCTGCTCCCACTGGGAGCAGGAGCAGGGCTCTTTCTGCTTCTACCGAAGCTCTTCCGCCCCAGGGAGGGGCACTTCCCCGATGCGGAGGATCTTCTTGGGCCTGCCGCAGAGCTGCTCCGCCATCCTTTACGGGAGCTGCGGCATCTCCATTCCGGCAGGCTACGACACTACATTTTTTATCTCACCTTCGCCTTGATAGTCATGCTCTTTATTCTGGAGCAGTAACGAAAACCTGTTGAAGTCTTCTACTCTCCGGAGTCGAGATAGTCCAACCCCACCTGGGCGTAGAGCGCCGCCATCTCGCAGATTCGGGCCTCGTCGATATCAAATTTGGGGTGATGATGCGCCGAAGAGGCCTCGGGATTGGGGCTCTTGCCCCCGAAAAAGCCGAAGGCTCCGGGGATCTTCTGGAGATAGCAGGCAAAATCCTCCGCACCCCCCACAGGGGAAACCTCCTGAAAACGATCCTCTCCGAAGAGCTTCCGGGCACTCCCCCGAGCGAGAGCCGCCATGAGAGGATCGTTCTTCGTCACGGCTACCCCAGACTGGTACTCCATCTCCGCCTCCCCCCGATAGGCTCGGGCGGTGTTCGTGGCAATACGCTCAATGGCTCCGGGAATCTGCCGCCGTACATCCTCGTTAAAGGTTCGCACAGTTCCTTTGATGATCCCCTTGTCGGGGATAATGTTGTTTCGGCTACCGCTGTGCACCTCCCCCACGGTGACCACCACGGGATCCTGGGGGTTCATCTCACGACTCACCAAAGACTGCAACGCCATCACCACCGCCGAGGTCACCACAGCGGCATCCACCGTTTCGTGGGGGAGCCCCGCATGCCCCCCCTTTCCCCGGATGTGGATGGTAAAAACATCCGATGCGGCCATACGAGGCCCATCCTGAATAGAGATCTTTCCCGATTCCAGGGGAGCCCAGATATGTTGGCCAAAGATGGCATCCACCCCGGAGAGAACCCCCTCCCGGATAAGCAGCTCTGCCCCCCGCACCTTCTCCTCCGCAGGCTGAAAGATAAGCCGCAGGGTTCCCCGGAAAGCTTCTTTTCGCGAAAGCAGAAGCATGGCGGCTCCTAGAAGAGCTGCGGTATGGGCATCATGCCCGCAGGCATGCATATATCCCTTTCGCTCCGAAGCGAAATCCAGCCCCGTCTCTTCTTCCACCTCAAGGGCATCCATATCACCCCGGAGGGCGAAGATCTTGCCACCGGGCCCTCCCTCTCCCGTAATATCCGCCATCACTCCGGTACCTCCTACGCGCACCGGTTCAAGCCCCAGGCGCCGCAGCTCTTCCTCCACCTTTGCCGCCGTCCAATGCTCCTCAAAGGAAGCTTCGGGATGCCGGTGAAATTCTCGGCGTAGCGCCACCACGCGCTCCTGAAGCTCCCGGGCCTCTTCCAAAAGACTTTTTCCATGTCCCGCCATCTGTTTTTCCCCCTTTTTCTGTGAACAACCTTTCATCCTGCTTTTACACCTCGCTCTGCACAAACCGACCGAAACTCTTTGGGATTCCCGGAAAAACTTTCCCCTGGGACTTTACAATTTATCCCCATCGTATGAGAATAGGTGCGTAGAGTACGAGCCTGCTTCACCGCTTATTGTACAGGGAATTCTTGTTCCATACACACCGAGAGCGTTGCCTCTTTTCGAAAAAGATACGGAGAGTACCCCTATAGAGTGAGGAGAGAATCCTCTCCTCGAAAGGATACGGCTCGCATGAAGGCATCCAGGCTCCATCGAAAAAACGCCGCCGACTCCCCTGAAGACTCGCACCTCTTTCTGGGCATCTTCAGCAATCTCGTGCTCCCCCCTCTCATCATCTTTGTACTCTTTCTGATCATAGGCTTCGGCTTCCTCATTCCTCTGCTGGAGGAAACCTTTACCAGGCAGAAATACGACCTCTGCCATCGCATGGTGGAATCCATAACAAGTAGTCTCCAATCCAGGCATCAGGATTATCTGGACGGACGAGAGCCGCTGGAGGAGGCCCAGGGGCGAGCCATGCGTCGCATGCGGGATCTCCGGTTCGGGGAAGAGCTTAAAGATTATTATTGGATTATTGATGGTCGAGGGTATCTTCTTATGCACCCCTACAGGCAGGATATGGAGAATCGCGATCCCGCCACAGTGCACGATCCTGGTGGCAAGCTGCTTCAGGATCTTATTCTTCGCATGAGAGAAATAGTAAAAAACCAGAAGGGCGGCTTTCTGGAGTACCAGTGGCAGTGGAAGGACGATCCCAATAGGGTGGAGCCCAAGATATCCTACGTGGAGCATTTCGAACCCTGGGACTGGATAATCGGCACCGGTGTTTATGTGGAAGATGTCCGGGCCGAGGTGGCCAAGTGGCGGAACATCCTGATTGGGACGGGGCTTTTTCTTGCGGCGGTAGCCTGCGGCGTGGCTTTTTTTCTTTCTCTGCGAACCCTCAAGCTCCAGAGACGGGAGACGCAAGCCCTTCGCAAAATTCAGGACAGCGAGAAAAAGCTCCGGGGAATTTTCGACACCGCCCCCTACGGCATCGCCCTGCACTCTCTGGAAACGGGGCAGTTCCTTGAGGCCAACCAAGCTATCAGTGCCCTTCTGGAAACAGCTCCGGAGGCCCTTCGGGGGAAAACTCTTCCGGAGGCGGGAACCATGATCAGTGAAGAGGCTCTTCAGGAATCCCTGAACAAACTCCGCCGGGGAGAGAGCATTCACAACGTATCGCACGTACTCTCCCTCCCTTCTGGGAAGGAGCGGCGGGTTCTCTGCTCCCTGGCTCCGCTGAAACTGGAGGAGGAAGATCTCTTCATCGCCATCGTGGTGGATGTAATGGAACAGCATCTCCTTGCGAAAAACAATGAGGAGCTTCAGGAGAAAATCCGGAGCCGCTCCCGCGACTTACAGCACCTGGACGAGATGCTTCGAAAACGTCAGAATCTGGTGGAGAAGATACAGCATCAGATGGCCCTTCTGAACAAGACCTTCGAGTACGTAAGCGAGGGAATCTATGTCTCCGATGCAGATCGGCAGATTCTCATGGTCAATCCCGCCTTCACCACCATCACGGGCTACTCTCTCTCGGATCTGGAACGCAAGGGGACCACTGAACTTCGAACGGACCTCAATCCCCCGGAGACCTACCAGGAGGTTGATCGCAAGCTTCAGGAGGAGCACTGCTGGGAAGGAGAGCTTTGGGGGCGGCGCAAAGAGGGAGAGCCCTATCCCCTCCACCTTACGCTTACGGGACTTACCGACCGGGAGGGGAAGGTCACTCACTATATCGGGGTGGTGCAGGACCGGAGCGAAATCCATCAGAGCCGGGCAGAGCTAAAACATGAGACGCTGCACGACCATCTCACCAGGCTCCCCAACAAAACGCTTTTTCTCGATCGCCTCACCATGGCGTGCCGGCACGCTGAGGAGTCTTCCTCGCATCTGGCGGTACTGCTTCTGGGGCTGGACCGCTTCAGCCATATCAACAAGAGCCTGGGATATGCCGTGGGAGATGAGCTTCTTCTCCAGGCCGCCTCCCGCATGGAAAAAGTACTCCCCGAGACTGTCACGCTGGCGCGCTTTGGGGGGGATGAGTTTGTGGCGTGTATCCCCTTTTCCAAAAACATCCGGCAGCCTCTCCGGCTTGCGGAAGATCTGATTCAGGTTCTTCGCCTTCCCTTTCAGCTCGGAGAACATGAGGTTCGCATCACCGCAAGTGCGGGAATCAGCATCTACCCTCAGGATGCCAACCTACCGGAAAATCTTTTAAAAAACGCCTCCCTCGCCCTGGGGCGGGCAAAGCTGGAGAGTCGCAACTGGTACCAACTCTTTACAGAAGACATGAACGAACACATGCAGATCCGGCATGACGTGGAAAACGAGCTGCGTAAAGGCATCTCGGAGCAGGAGTTCTTTTTGTACTACCAGCCGAAGATCCACGCCGCCACAGGGCGAGTGATGGGCTCCGAAGCTCTCATGCGCTGGATTCGGCCCGGCAAGGGGATTATCTCTCCGGTAACCTTCATCCCTCTTGCAGAGGAGATTGGCGAGATCGTCTCTCTCGGCAAGATGGCCATAACCACCGCATGCAGGCAGGCCCAGGAGTGGAACACCCTGGGGCACCATCTTCAGATTGCGGTAAACGTTTCTCCACAACAGTTTTCGGACAACGCCTTCTGTACCTCCGTACTGGAGGCGATTGAAAAGGCCGGGGTAGACCCCTCCACCGTAGAGCTGGAGATCACCGAGAGTGCCTTCATGACAAATCTCTCCAAGGCGGTGCGCATTATGAAGGACCTTCAAAAGGAGGGAATCCGCTTCTCCCTCGACGATTTCGGTACGGGATACTCTTCGCTCTCCTACATCCACCATCTTCCTCTTTCGGGGATCAAGATAGACCGCTCTCTCACCTTCGACCTCCACACGAATCCGGATACCCGGGCAATCATCTCCACCCTGGTCTTCATGGCCCGGGAGCTTGCCCTGGAGCTTACGGTAGAGGGCGTGGAGACTCAGGAACAGCTCGCATTCATCCAGTCTCTCGGAAACGATCTCATGGTACAGGGATATCTTTTCTCCCCGCCCCTGCCTCCGGAGGAGTTCCTACGCTATCTCCAGAAAGACGATTCCGAGGGAACGCATGTTTAAGGGGGTAGTCGTTAAATTTGGCCTTCTCGTGACCTGCATCATCCTGGTTCTTACGGGCTCTCTTCTTCTTGTCACCCGGACAGGATTTCAGGAGATGTCCGAATCTGTGGAGACCATCACCGAGACCATGCTGCAGAAGGACATCCTCCATAAAAACCTCCGCGATCGCGAGGCTGCCGAGGCATACGGGAATGCGGTAACCCAGTACTTTTCCTGGATCGCCGCACCCCATCTCTGGAATTTTAACTATGCCTCCCTTCAGGAGGCTGCCGAGGGGGTGCTCGAAGTTCCTCACGTAGTCTACGGAGCCCTCTACGATGAGACGGGAAAGATTCAGGGAGCGTCACAAGAACTCTCTGTCCCGGAAGAAGAGATCCGCACGTTCCAACAGAACATCCTCTACCAGGGAACCTCCATCGGCTCGGCGGAGATAGGGGTCAACATCTCCTATCTCCAGGATCTGCAGCGCGAGAATGAAGTGGTGAAGGAGAATCTGATCGCATCCTTCCGTCATCAGACCGGAGAGATTCAAAAAAACATCATTCGCAACAATGTTGTTGTTGCCCTCGCCATCGCTCTCGGAGCATCCCTGGGGCTTCTCTTTCTTGCTCTTGAACTCCAGCGACGGAGCCATCAGGCGCAGAAACAGATTCAGGAGAGCGAAGAGAAGTTCCGCCGAATCTTTAACACAGCCCCCTACGGCATGGGGCTCTGCTCTCTTGAGAACGGGGCCATCCTGGAGGGAAACCCTGCTCTGGAAAAGATCTTCGGGCACTCTCTTCGGGATATGGGGGGAGAGACACTGCTCCACCTGGGGATCATCCCCGAGGATGAGGATTTCGAATGCTCCCTGAACCTGCTGCGGTGCCAGCAGCCCCTCTCCAACGTACCCCAAGCCATTCTGCACGCTTCGGGAGAGGCACGGCAGGTGCTCTATTCGCTGGTTTCTCTTCAGGCGGAGAAAAACCTGGGGCTTCTCATCGTGGCGGACATGACGGAACATCATCATCTCTCCCAGAGCAACAAAACCCTCATGAAGGAGATCGAAAATCATACCCGGTCTCTGCGACGCCTGGACGACATGCTCAAAAAGCGCCAGATCATGATGGAAAAGATCCAGAGCCAGCTCCATCTCCTGAACAAAAGCTTCGAGCATATCGGAGAAGGGATCTTTATGGCGGATCAGGATCAGCGTATTCTTACCACAAACCCCGCCTTCACCACCGTCACGGGATACTCCTTTAAAGAGGTAGAGGGCGAAACGCTGGAATTCTTCTCCAACTCTCTCCAGCCCCGGGAGATCTACGAAACCATGTATCGCCAGCTCAAAAAGAGGCACTTCTGGGAGGGAGAACTCTGGCAGCTCCGCAAAGAGGGGGACATCTACCCGTTGCTGTTAACAATTACCGCTCTTACGGATCAGCAGGGGACGATTCTTCACTATATTGGGGTGCTTCAGGATCGCAGTGAAATCCATCAGAGCCGGGTGGAGCTGGAGTATGAAACACTCCACGACAATCTCACAAAACTCCCCAACCGCCGTCTCTTTCTGGATCGTCTCGCCGTGGCGTGCAAGCAGGCGGAGGAGCAGAGATCGCATATTGCGGTGATGCTCATCGGTCTGGATCGCTTCGATACGATCAACCGAAGCCTGGGATACGCCGTAGGAGACGATCTGCTTCGTGAGACAGCCCGGCGCTTCGAAAAGATCCTTCCGGAAGAGGGACATCTCGCCCGGTTCGGAGGGGATGCTTTTGTCTTTCTTCTCCCCTTTGGCCGGGATCTCCGTGATCCTCTGGCGATAGCGGAGAGAATGATCCGGGCGGTTCGAGAACCCTTTGTCTGGGAGAGCGAGGAGATCCACGTTACCGCCAGCGGCGGTATCAGCGTCTATCCGCAGGATGCCTCCACCCCGGAGGAGCTGCTGAAAAATGCATCTCTCGCCCTGGGGCGAGCCAAGGAGGAGAACCGGGACTGGTTTCAGCTCTACACCTTGGACATGAACGAAGAGATGCAGGCACGTTATGCTTTGGAGAACGAACTGCGCCGGGGAATTCAGGAAAAAGAGTTTATCATGTACTACCAGCCGAAGCTTACCGCCACACCGGGGACGATCTGCGGCATGGAGGCCCTTATGCGGTGGATCCGCCCAGGAAAGGGGATCATTCCGCCAGACATCTTCATCCCTCTGGCGGAGGAGATGGGTGAGATCGTTCGCCTGGGAGAGCTGGCGCTTGTCACCGCCAGCGAACAGATTAAACAGTGGAATCGGAATCTCGGAAAAAGATTTCCCATGGCGGTCAATGTATCCTCCAGGCAGTTTAACGACGAAGACTTCTCCTCCTCTATACTCCGGAGCATCGAAAAAGCCGGTATCGATCCCGTTCTTCTGGAGCTGGAGATTACCGAGAGCGTCTTTATGAACGATCTCCAAAGAGCAAAAACGATCATGGAAGATCTTAACAAAGAGGGGATTCGCTTCTCCCTTGATGATTTCGGTACGGGATACTCCTCTCTCTCCTATATCCAGCATCTTCCTCTGGGGGGGATCAAGGTCGATCGCTCCCTTACGGCGGACGTTCACTACAACCCCAGCACCCAGGCAGTGATGTCCACCCTCGCCTTCATGGCCCGTGAGCTGGGAGTAGAGCTTACGATAGAAGGGGTAGAGACAGAGGAACAGCTTCAGTTCATCCAATCTCTTGGAAAGGATCTTATGGTGCAGGGATACCTCTTCTCCCCTCCGCTGCCACCGGAGGAGTTTTTCCGGTATCTGCAGAAACATTCTTCCTAGAGCGGTCATCCGCGCAGCAAAAACCGCTCTTATATACGTCCTCGAAAGGATGGTGTCTTTTCTATGCCTTCAAAGCGTGGATCACGTCATACTGCGGGATGGTGGCTCCCCCATCTGGGGATCCGCCTGCTTGGGGTGCTTCTGGGGGTTTTCTTTTTCTGGCTTCTGGGATTTGTCGTCACCGATATCAGGACACTCCCCTTCTCCCCCTCCTATCAGGAGTTTCGGGAAGAGCATCTGACACCCGATCTTGAGATACGGCTCCAGGAGACTCGAGCCTCCCTTGAGGAGATACGACGGAGCCTGCGCGTGCTGGAGGGGCGCCAGCAGATGGCCCAGGAGGGGATTCGCACCCTGGAGGCCACCATGCGGCAACTTGCGGAGATGCAGAAGCTGAGCGTGCAGAAAGACGCCCCCCTGAGCCCGTCGGGACAGGAGAATCTGGAAAGAGCACTGAACTCCTTTCTGAAGAGCCAGGCAAACTATCAGAAGAATAACGAAGAGCGGATTCTGCTGGCGGAAAAGGAGAATGCCGCCCAGGAAGAGCTTCGGCAGCTTCAGGAAAAGCTCACCGCCGAGGATAACCGGATTCGGCAATCCTATAACGATCTTCACCAGGAGCAGGATTTCCGCCGGGGGATCTACCAGCTCGCTTTTCTGATACCGCTTCTCGCGGCATGCCTGGGGATCACGAAAAAAAGCTGGAACACCCTCTACCGCCCCGGCGGCGTGGCCCTCACGGTGGCGGTCTTTGCCCGTACCGCCATGACTGCCCACGCCTCCTTTCCCTTCTTCTACATGAAGTACACCCTTCTGGGGGCGGGAATTGTGGTGGCCTGGGGGCTTATGGTGCTCATCGCCAGAAGCATCCAACGCCCTCGAAAATCCTCCCTTCTCAAGACCTACCGGGAGGGATACCGGCACTTCCTCTGCCCCGTCTGTGAGTACCCCATCCGCCGGGGGCCTCTGCGTTTCCTGAGCTGGACCCGCAAGACCATCTTCCGGATGCTACCTCCGGGGACGATTTCCTTTCCGGACAGCTCGGGAAAGCCCTACACCTGCCCCTCCTGCGGCACCCTGCTCTACAGCCCCTGTGAAAAGTGCGGCGCCCTTCGGGAGACCCTGCTCCCCTACTGTGGCTCCTGCGGTGCCGAGGCATCGGGAGCGGATGATCCGGGAAACGTGATACGAAACAGCTAGGAAATCATCCCAACAAACCATACAAATCTCTTTACTTCGGGGGATACCATGGAATATCTACGATCACAAAACAATACAGCTCTTATCTTCGGTCACCAGCAGCTTTGCTATCAAGAGCTTCTTCACCACACCGCTGCCTATGCCGTACTCCTTGCAAAAAGCCCCTGTGAGAAGGTGGCTCTCTTCGCCGAAAACCGCCTCGAATGGGCCTACGCCCTCTACGGGGCGTGGCAGCGGGGGTGTGTCGTTATTCCTCTGGATGCCATGGCCTCCCCTGATGAGGTAACCTACATGCTTGAGGACTCCCGGCCGGAGGTGCTCTTCTGCTCCCGGGAAAAGCACCCCGTGGTAGAGCAGGTTGTTCCTCTACTCTCCTATGCCCCTCGAGTTCTCATCTTCGAAGAGCTTGAGGAGGCCCTCGGGGAGAAGCGGGATACGGAAAAACGCGAGAATACGGGAAAAAATGTGGAAGAGATATCCCTAAAGGGAGCGGACGACAAAACCGCCCTTATTATCTACACCTCGGGGACCACGGGGAGCCCCAAGGGAGCCATGCTCTCCTTTGAAAATCTCCGGGTAAACGCCGAGGCGGTAAGTAGCCAGGTTCCCATCTACTCTCCGGACTGCCGGGCCTTGGCGCTACTGCCGCTCCACCACGTGCTCCCCCTGATGGGAACGCTCATCATTCCGCTCTACGTGGGAGGGACCGTGGTTTTCAGCCCCTCCATGGCCTCCAAAGATATTCTGAAAACACTGGAGAGCCACAACGTTACGATTCTTCTGGGGGTTCCCCGGCTCTATACTCTCTTCTACGAGGGTATCTGGGAAGCTCTTCAGAAAAACCTGGCGGGAAAGATGCTTTTTGCTCTCGCCCACAAAGTGAACAGCCCAAGCCTCTCCCGAAAAATTTTCAAAAGGGTACACCAGCGCTTCGGCGGGCATGTCCGGTTCATGATCTGCGGTGGGGCGGCTCTGGATGATCACGTGGCTCAGGCTTTCAAAACCCTGGGATTCGATATGCTTCTGGGGTACGGCATGACCGAGGCGGCCCCCATGATCTCCTTCACCCGGCCGGGAACCATGAAGGTCGGCTCTTCGGGAGAGGTCTCCCCCTGCGGCGAGGTGCGTATTGTAGAGGGGGAGATTCTCGCTCGGGGAAAAAATATCATGCAGGGGTACTACAAGCGCCCTGAAGAGACTGCGGCGGTGTTGCAGGGGGGGTGGCTCCATACGGGAGATCTGGGATATCTCGATGAAGAGGGATTTCTCTTTCTCACGGGGCGGAAAAAGCACACCCTGGTGCTCTCCAACGGCAAGAACATCAACCCCGAGGAGATCGAAAAAGTGTTGCTGCAACGATTCGACACAGTGCGGGAGGCGGCGGTCTGTCTCTATAAGGGCTCTCTCCACGCCCTGATCTATCCGGATTTTGCCAGGCTTCACGAGAGAGGCATCCATGCGGTGGAGAGCTTTATACGCTCGGATGTGATAGAGCCCTATAACCAGAAAGCTTCCCCCTACAAGCGCCTTCTTGCCTTCACCACTCTTCGGGAGGAGCTTCCCAAAACCAGGTTACAGAAGATCAAACGCTTTCAGCTTGAAGAACTTATCAAAAACTCCGGCGCTCCGAGGGAGGAAGTGCCTGAGCCGGAATACGAAGAGTACCTGAGGATTCGGGACTTCCTGGCATCCCAAACCCCAAAACAGCTCTTTCCCCAGGCCCATCTGGAGATTGATCTCAACCTGGATTCCCTCGACAAGGTAAGTCTGGGGGCCTACATTGAGAACACCTTCGGCATTCCCATGGGGGACCGGGAGCTGCTCAACCACCCGACTCTCGAGCAGATGGCCGCCTACGTGCGGGAGAAAAAGGTGATGATTCAGGATGAAATCCTTCACTGGGGAGATATCCTCCGCAAGGAAGCTCCTCTGGAACTCCCTAGAAGCTCCCTGCTCCATCCTCCCTTGGTCTGGACTATCAAAGCCTTTTCCCGGGCCTTTTTCCGCCTGCATGTGCGGGGGATGGAGTATCTTGAGGGGAGCCCCTATCTCCTGGTGGCCAACCATCAAAGCTATCTGGATGGGCTGATCCTGGCGAGTTTTTTCAAGGGTGATCCCCTGCGAAAGCTCTACTTCTACGCCACGGAACGGCACTTCCAGAAAGGATGGCAGAAGCGCTTTGCAGGAGGCAATAACATCATTCTGGTGGACATCAACCGGGATCTCAAGCTCTCTCTTCAGAAGATGGCCCAGGTGCTCGCCAAAGGGAACTCTCTGGTGATCTTCCCCGAGGGATCCCGCACTCGGGACGGCAGCATGGGGGAGTTCAAAAAAACCTTCGCCATTCTCAGCCGGGAGATGAACATCCCCATACTTCCCGCCGCTATTCGGGGGGCCTTCGAAGCCATGCCAAGAGGACAGAAACTCCCCCGTTTCGGCCAGGCCATTCACATCGACTTTCTTCCCCCTCTCTTCCCGGAGGGGCGGAGCTACGAAGAGCTTACCGCTCTGGTACGAGAAAGAATTGCGGAAAATCTCGTTACATCCTAGGGGCTCGTTTTTACCGGCTTCCGGGCTTTACCAGGGGGAGCCCCTGCTTGCAGAGGGGGCACTCCTCGGGTAAGTAGACCGGAAAGGATGTGGTCATAAGGCTTGAGAGAGCATGGGGAAAGGGAGCTTTCCCCCCGCTACGGTCTACGATACAGCCGGTGCCGACCCACTCGGCGCCTTCGGCGGCTATGGCCTCTCCCACCTCACGAACGGAGCCTCCGGTGGTAACCACATCCTCCACCGCCACGAAGCGCACCGTGCCGGGGTGGGCAAAACGCCGCAGGGTCATAACCCCCTCCTGGCGTTCACAGAAGAGAAAGGGAATATCCAGCGCCCGGGCCACCTCGTGGCCGATGATGAGCCCCCCAAGGGCGGGAGCCACCACGTACTCCGGCTTGAGGGGACGTAGCATTGCCGCCAAGGCCTCCCCGGCCTTGGCGGCATACCGGGGGATCCGCAGCAGCAGGGCACACTGCATGTAGCTGCCGCTGTGGAGCCCCGAGGTAAGGCGGAAGTGCCCCTCCAGAAGCGCCCCCGTCTCGATCATGGCTTTATGCAACCACTCCGGTCCCGATGTATGGCTCATATCTTCAACGCCTCCTCAATTTCCTCCATGATAGCCCAAAAGGCCTTTTCGGGATCTTCCGCTCCGTAGATGGGGCGCCCCACCACAAGATAGTCCGCCCCCCAGCGTACAGCTTGGGCAGGGGTGGCGGTACGCCGCTGATCGTCCCCCCCTGCGGCGGGACGAATGCCCGGCACCACAAGCTTGAGGGCCTCCCCGGTGCGGACACGCACCGCCTGGATCTCTTTGGGAGAGCAAACAAGCCCATCCATCTTGAGGGATGCACAGAGTTCTCCCCGGGCGAGTACCGCCTCCTGTAGATCTCCCCCGGCGGGGACAACTTCGTTCCAGAGCTGCTGATCCATGCTGGTGAGCACCGAGATACCGAGAAGAAGCATGGAGGATTGGGCTTCGTTCCGGGCCTGAAGCGCCCGGGCCAGCATCTCCCGGCCTCCCCCCGCATGCATGGAGAGTGCCCAGATTCCCCTTCGGGCGAGAACATCCACCCCGAGAGCCACGGTGTTGGGGATATCGTGGAGCTTGAGGTCGAGAAAGATCTTCTTCCCCCGCCTCTGCAGCTCCTCTATCAGATTCCACCCTCCTAAAAAGAAGTGCCGAGGGCCGATCTTCACATATTCCAAGGCATCTCCCGCCCGATCCAGAAGGGCAAGCCCCTCCTCCACGGTGGACGTATCCAGGGCGAGAATAATTTTCGGTTTACTGCTCTGCGTCTCTGTCATGCTGAACCTCCTTTGTACCATCCAGTACCTAGCCTCTCCCCGCCCCCACCATTTCGGTGAGGGATCCGAAGTTTTGCCGCATCATATAGTCCTGCAGCCCCCGGGCGATCTCTCCGGGGAGGGAGAGGTTCCGCAGAAGCCCGCTCCCAACCTGTACCGCCCGGGCCCCTGCGAGAATCATGGCCGCTGCATGCTCCCAGCTCTGTACCCCTCCGCAGCCGATGACGGGGATACCCACAGTTCCCGCCACGCTCCAGACAGTGGCGAGAGCCAGGGGGAAGATGGCGGGCCCCGAGAGCCCCGCAGTTACCCGCTCGAAGACCGGGCGTTTCTTCTGCAGATCCATGGCCATGCCGAGCCAGGTGTTTCCCACCACCAGGGCATCCGCTCCGGAATACTCCGCTGCCCTGGCCACTGCGGGAAGATCAGGCGCCTGGGGGGTAAGCTTTATCCAGAGATCCCCCTTCCAGCATGATCGGGCAAGCCGGGTTGCCAGAGCCACCCCATCGGGATCCTTCCCCCAGCTCATCCCCCCCGCCTTTACGTTAGGGCAGGAGAGATTCAGCTCCACCGCGGCGATTCGGGAGGCCCAGGGTTGCAGCAGTTCGAAAAGCTTTTCGAACTGCTCTTCCGACTGGGGGGCCACGTTCACCGCCACCGGAATCTCCTGCTCCGTCATCTCCGGAAGATAGGAGGCGGCGAAGGCCTCCATACCGGGGTTCTGAAGCCCGATGCTGTTAAGAAGCCCCGCAGGGGTCTCCGCCAGCCGAGTGCCCGAATTTCCCTCCCGAGGAAGCAGGGTAATCCCCTTGGAGCAGATCCCCCCGAGGCCCTCCAGAGCCTGGAAAGGCCAGAGCTGCCGCTCCAGAGGCCACACCCCCGAGGCCGCCAGAATGGGGGTGGCAAAGAGAGTGCCCCCCAGGAGGATTTCCAGAGAGCTATTTGCAGAGTTCATCCCAAAGCACCTCTCTTCCATCCATCACAGGCCCCTCCACGCAGGCCCGGAGATTTCCCTCGGTGGTGGGAACCACACACCCCAGGCACCCCCCGTAGCCGCACCCCATCCGGGCCTCCATGCTGGGGTAGTAAGGAACGTGCGGAGGAAGGCAGTCGTAAAGCCCCCGCAGCAGGGGAAGGGGGCCGCAGGCCCAGACCTCATCCCCGCACACCCCCAGGCAGGTACAGGGGTTGCCGCACTCCCCCAGGGTGCCGTCATCCGAAACCACCCGCAGGTGCGAGGAGGGGACAAACTGCCCCAGATAGGCCCCCAGAGGAGCCCAGGAGGCATCCGGAACCCCCAGAAGGATCTCCATGGAGGCAATCTCTCCCCATTGGCGGTAGGCAAAGAGCAACGGCACCACCCCGAGCCCCCCCGCGGCAAGGAGATAGCGCTTCTCCCTTTGAGGCATGGGGAAGCCTTGCCCCAGAGGGCCCCGAAGGGTAAGGGAGGTTCCCGAGGGGAGGCTCTGGAGAAGAGCGGTCCCTCGCCCCACCACCTGCACCAGCAGAATGATCCGATCTCCCGAAACTCCCGCTATCCCGAGAGGACGATGAAGAAAGGGATCCCAGGAGGGAGAGACCGAAAGCATGACGAACTGCCCCGGATAGGCCCGGGCCGCCACGGCAGGGGCCTCGATCTCAAGGAGAAGCACCCCTTCTAAGAGAGGGCGAAACTCCCGGAGAACCCCCTGCCCCTCCCAGATATGCGAGCTATCCATGAACCCTACTCCGGAAGATCTTCATAGACGAGATCTCCCCCCACCACCGTACAGACCGGCCACCCCTTGAAGGTTCGTCCCTGGTAGGGGGTTATCCCGGCCTTGCTCTTCCAGGCGGCGATATCCACGCTCTTTTCCAGATCTTCGTCGATAAGGGTGCAGTAGGCGGGGGCACCCTCTTCCAGCACTCCCCGATAGGTCTCGGCAGAGGGGAGAAGGCTTCCGGGGCGAGAGGTCCAGAGGGCGAGGAGAGATTCCAGAGATCCCGGACACCCCCGGGCGTGCCAGGCGTGGAAGACCGTCCCGAAGGCACACTCCAGAGAGGCGATACCAAAGGAGGCCTCCATAAAGGGAACGTCCTTATCGTCCAGATGCCAGGGGGCGTGATCCGTGGCGATGGCGTCCACAGTGCCATCGAAAAGCCCCTTCCAGAGAGCCTCCACATCCTCCTTCGATCGAAGAGGAGGGCTCACCTTAAAGGATGCTGCGAGGTAACTGTCGAGAAGATCCTCCTCGGAGAGCACCAGATGATGGGGGGTGACATCGCAGCTCACCGGAAGCCCCTCCGCCTTGGCGGCCCGAATCTCTGCAAGCCCCTGGGCGGTGCTCACATGGGTAAGATGCAGAGGGCACCCGGTCTCCCGTACTAGGGCGATCCCCCGGGTAATACCGATCACCTCTGCCGCAGTAGGATATCCCCGCATGCCGCTCACGGCGGAGCAACGTCCTTCATGCACCTGAAAATCCCGGCTCAAATCCACATCCTGGGGATGCTCCATCACCCGTACTCCCAGATCTTGAGCGTAGAGGAGAGCGTTCATGAGAAGCCGGACCCCTTTTACCGGGGAGCCGTCGTCGGTAAAGAAGACCGCACCCGCCTTGGCCATCCCTCCCAGCTCCGCCATCTCCTCCCCCTTGCGCTCCTTGCTGACGCACCCTGCGGGGAGCACCCGAGCTCCTCCTGCGCAAGACCCCTTCTGAAGTACATAGGCTACAGCGGCCTCGTTATCCACGGGAGGAGCGGTGTTCGGCATGGCCACCACCACCCCGAAACCCCCCGCCGCAGCAGCTCGGCTCCCTGAAACAATATCCTCCCGGTGCACCTGGCCGGGATCGCGAAGGTGGGTATGCAGATCGATGAAGGCGGGAGCGAGAAGCCGCCCCTCCCCTTCGATGATCCGGGCACCCTCCGATGAATCCAGAGAGGGAGCCATGCGTGCCACCTTTCCCTGACTCAGGAGAACATCCATAGAGCCCTCCCTCAGGCTCGTACCATCAAAGATCCGGACATTCCGAAAGAGAAGAGTCTTCATGCTTCAGCGCCTCCCATGCAAAGATAGAGCAGCCCCATTCGGGTAGCCACACCGCTGCGAACCTGTTCCAGAATCACGCTCTCCGGGCCATCGGCGAGCTTTGAAGCGATCTCCACCCCCCGGTTGATAGGGCCAGGATGCATCACCAGGGCCCCCGGCCTGGCATACTGCATAAGCTCTTCATTAGCTCCATAACGCCAGTGGTACTCTTCGAAGGAGGGGAAGAGTCCGTCCTGCTGACGCTCCCGCTGCAAGCGAAGGAGATAGACCATGTCCGCATCCTTCACCGCCTTCCGGGGATCCGCCTCGTAGGTAGCGTTCAGATGAGCATGCCCCCGAGGCATAAGGCTCCGCGGAGCCGAAAGCACCACCTGGGCTCCAAGAGTGGTAAAGGCGGTGATGCCGCTACGCACCACCCGGCTGTGGAGGATATCCCCCACGATGGCGATCTTACGGCCATCCAGAGAGCGGTCGAAATGCTTCCAGGCGGTATAGACATCCAGCACCGCCTGGGTGGGGTGGGCATGGGCACCGTCTCCGGCGTTGAACACCGAGGCCCGCTTGAGCTTTTCTTTAAGATACCAGGGGGTTCCCGGCATGGGGTGGCGCACCACCACCGCATCCGCTCCCATAGCCTCCAGGGTCCAGGCGGTATCCCGCAGCGTCTCCCCCTTGCTGATGCTCGATCCCGATACCGACCAGTTCACCACGTCCGCCCCGAGAAACTTCTCTGCCAGCTCAAAGGAAACCCGGGTACGGGTGGAGGCTTCGAAGAAAAGATTGACGATCATGCGCCCCCGAAGGGCGGGAACCTTTTTAATGGGGCGGTTCAGAAGGTCCTCCATATGTACCGACTGATCCAGAAGAAGCTCCAGATCCTCACGGGAGAGCACATCCACATCGAGAAGATTTCGGTGATTCCAGGCCATCTTAACTATCCGTCCTTTCGCAGATCCACACCTCGTTGCACTCGTCGATGGGGGTTACCGACACCTCCACCACCTCGCTCTTCGACGTGGGAAGATTTTTCCCCACGTAATCCGGATGGATGGGAAGCTCCCGATGTCCTCGATCCACCAGTACCGCCAGCTGCACCTGATCCGGGCGGCCGAGATCCATAAGGGCATCCAGAGCGGCCCGGATGGTACGCCCTGTGTAGAGCACGTCATCCACCAACACGATACGCTGCCCTTCAAGATTCCAGGGTACGTCCGTCCCCCGTACCAGAGGCTGGGGGTAGCGCAGGGAGAGATCATCCCGATAAAGGGTGATATCCAGTTTTCCCAGAGCGGGACGCGCTCCTTCGAACTGCTCCAGCAGATCCGCCATGTGCTCCGCCAGAGGAACCCCCCGGCGATGAATCCCCACCAGGATGACATTCTCAATCCCCTTGTTCCGCTCCGCAATTTCGTGAGCCATGCGCTTGAGGGCCCGCTCCATATCCTCACCGGTCATAACCTTTGCTTTTTGTTTCCAGCCGTGCTTCGATACCATCTCTGCCGCCTCCCTCATATCTCCATAAAAAAACGGGCTCTACCCCCCTGAAAGGGAGCAGAACCCGTATCAACATATCTTGTGAGATTTTTCGCTACATCTTTTACACAATCAACAGAACACGGCAGGACTTGTTTGCAAGTCCGACCAAGCTGTTTTGTAAACTTCCGGAAACAGAGCATAACATTCATGACATCTCCTCCTTCCGGGCCTCACGGGACCCGATTTAAAGGCTTTTTTGCGCTGGCGGGTACTCTACCACAAAAAAAGAGCTTTTGCAAGGAGGATTTTTCTTCCTGTTTCGGCTGTCTCCTTTTCCTCCCGGTTCTGGAGCCGTGCCCAGCCGATGACACTAGAAGGGGCTACTCCAAGGCGCCGTCCCGCTTCGTGGCAGGTATAGTCATGCTTCAAAACCAGATTTATCGCTTCTTCCTTAAATTCTTTCGTGTAGTTTGGTCTCTTGTGGTTTACGCTCATCGTACACCTCATTCCTTTCTTCGTGACTCTTTATGGGGTGTCCGTTGCCATTAAACCACATCATTCAAGTCTGTAGATCTTCAGTGGACCAGAAGCCGGGCTCAGATCAAGTTCTTCCCTCAGCTCTCGCCTTAGCGCCTCAAGGGTCGACGTAAAATCATTTCCGCCGTCAAGAACCTTCTTCAGTTCCGCCATCTGTTCTGCGTTCCCGAGCAACTGAATGTCCTGCACGGCTGACTCAACGTCCCTCTTTCGAGCCTCGGAAGTACTTTCTTCCCACCTGTTCGCTGCTGAGGATATCCTTCTGTATGCCTCTATCATGTAACCAACTCTGATCTCGCGTTTCTTGTTCAGCAACTCTCGTCGGGCTGTAAGCCCGTTGGCGATAAACCACCCTAAGATCACCAAACTTGAAGGAATCATAATTGTCCAATTGATAGTCATTTGTTACCATCCCTTTCTGCGGCTTTGCCAGTCCAAGTTGATGCGGTTGTTAAGTGGTATCTTCTACGCGGCCAAGGCAATTCTTCGCCTCTCTGTTTTGCTTGATCATACCAAATAGTTTCGATTTCTCTGGCCTTTGATGGAGAACTTTTTTCCCCGCTGACACAAACATCATCACGACTATTTGGAGCAATGTATTTCAAACCCTATAATAGACGAGAGCTAATTGCCCCAAAAATTAGTCAAGGTCAGACTATCGTCATAGAACTCTAATTTTCAAAGCCATGAATTCTTCTCAAACTGTCAGACACGGGCAATTTAACACTTGACAGTAACCAGATCAATCAGCATAAGAACCTTTTTCTCAAAGCCCATCCGTGGGACTGTGGACACCCGACGGACTGCGGTTAAGGATATGGGCGCAGATCATGGTAGTGATCACATCATTGTGCCCCAACAATTCTTGAACGGCCCGAACAGCATAGCCCCCTTCGGCCAAATACGTCGCGAAGGATGCCGGAAGGTTTGGCAAGTGACTCGTTTCGTCAAGCCCGCCCGTAGAGCAACTTTAATCAACCTACTACAAACACCGTAGCCTTGTCAAGCCCCGATTATTTTTATTCCATCTAAGCATATAATAGATACAGGGCACGGAGGGAGGTCATCAAAATGCTGGGGAAAAAGGTGTGGATTTCATCCGAAAGGTGGCTGAGAAATATGGAGCCAGGAGATGATGAAGGAGTGCTCCTCTATGAAGCAGAGTCATCGCTGCTGACGGCAAAAAATAAGGGTTCCACCCCCATGCGGGGGCAGAACCCTTATCTGCGAGATCTCTTAGATTCCCTTCTTTTCGAACCAGCCGCAGAGTAGGAGAGCGAAAAGGCCGAAGCCTCCGATTATCATCCAGGGGGAGACCCCCAGCATCTCCGGCAGGCCGATCTTTCCCAGATCCTTCCAGGCGAGTACGGTGGTCTTGAAAAAGGGGTACAGCTCCGCGTAGAGAGCGGCCCCTGCGATCATCCCCGCTATGGCAAAGAGGGCGTGCCACCGCCCCTCTCCGAGAGCCCCCAGAGATGTGCCGGGACAGAACCCCAGAAGAGCCCAGCCCCCCCCGAAAAGAGCCCCTCCCACAAGAAGAGCCCCGAGATTGGCGGTTTTATGGCTGAGGGCAATAATACCCGCATGAGAGAGAAACGTGATCCCCACCATCCCCACGAAGATGGCAGAGAACATGAACTTGATAATGGTCATATCCCGAAAGAGCAACGCCCCCACCTGTTTTTCAAAGCGAAGAGCCCTCCCCTTCTGCAGAAGAAAGCCGAAGAGTATCCCCGTTACGAGTCCCAGAATCTGCTCGGTAGTCATGATATCAGGACCTCCTTCCGTAAACCAGCGAAGCCACGAGAATCCCCACTAAGAAGAACATGGGAAGAGCGATAAAGGCGCTTACCGAAAGCTGCATCATACCGCTCAGGCCGTGCCCGCTGGGGCATCCATCGGCCATACGGGCCCCCACCATGGCCACCACACCCCCGGCAAAGGCCCCGAGAGCACGCTTGAAGGTTGAAGGGCCGAAACGCTCCTTCCAGATGGGCGGGACCATTTCACTCTTGAAGCTTTTGTCCGTTAGAGAGGCTGCGAAGGCTCCCAGAAGAACCCCTATTATCAGCATAAACTGCCAATCCACCTTGATTTTGGTCTTGGTAAAGTACTCGTTCGCCCCCACCCTTTCGGGAGAGACCATCTGCTCAATATACCCCGCCGCCCGAACAAAAGTGGTGGAAGCCCCCAGGTAGTTGGTCTTTCCCATCCAGAGTGTGGTGGCATAAACCGAGGCTATGGAGAGCAACCCCAGCAACGCCCCTGCAATATAGGGATTCCATCCCCGATCTTCCATTCTCTTTCCCATCCGCTTTCCCTCCATTCTTCCTAATTATTTCCTGTTACTCAGAGTCCAACATAGAACCCTTTTACTTTTGTATCCTTTCCCAAGGAAAGCGTCAAGGCTTTTTTTATTCTTTTCACAAAAAGACCCGGAGTTCCTTCCCAATGAGGGAGAAACTCCGGGTCTGAATCCGCACCGTAGAGAAGTGCGCAAAGAATGCACCTTAGCGGTATCCCTCGAAGGGACCCCTCCAGGCCATCTCCAGAACATCCTTCTCCTTCTTCTCCGGGGTAGCCCCGTAGAAATCGAAGGAGAGGGCTTCCTTCTCTGTAGAACCAGTGCACTTCTCCGTAGGATATCCCGCCACAAATCGTTTTTCTCTCGTCATAATAACCTCTTCCCTTCTTTTCTGATCTCTCATGCCCCGGGCGTATTGTTTCGGTTTTCCGGAACATGGCCTTTAGTTTTTTGCCGCCTCAAAGTGTTTTTGCAGTACTTCGGCGATACGTCACCTCCCTGGCTCAAAGAAGTATAAAAAAGGGCCGGAACCCTTTGTGGGTCCCGGCCCGGTTTTGCGGGTATACGCCACTTACGTGACGGCCGCTCCGGGAGGGAACCCACACGTAATAAGGCTTACGATAATAATGAGAGCTACAACATTCATTTTCGACAGCATCACGGGAACTCCCCTCCTTTTGCATACCAAAAGCTTTTTACTGATATTGGGAGGCATGATAGTACGCTCATCCCTTTTTGTCAAGCAGTTTGTGAGCTTTTAGGGCACTTTGCTTTTGATAAGCCTTTTTGAGAGATTTTTTTAGAAATAGAAAAGCCCCGGAAAGATCTCCGGGGCTTTTGGATATTCCGAAGGGCTCCCTTAGCCCCTCTCTTTCGTTTTCACCTTTTGCTGCCTGGCGCTACGTCTTGTTTTGTGACTCTATCAGCGGAGGTACTGGTCGAGAATAGCCTGGTAGGATCCGTCCGTCTTCATGTCGTCCAGAGTCTTCTGAAGCTGTTCAATGAGAGCGGTGTCCGTATCCTTATGGAAAGCATAGTCTAGTTCGGCACTGCTGAGCACATAGACTACCTCGTAGTCTTCGGGATTGAAGCCGAAATCCTTTATCTGCCACTGAGCCACGCTCTCTTCATAAATCCAGATATCCACCCGACCGGCGTTAAGCTTTTTGATGTTCTGGTCGTTCGTGGCGGCACGGTCAATATTCTTGATTCCAGCCCCCTGAGCGAGAGCATCCCCGACATCATCTCGAATTACCGCCGCCGCGAGATCCTGCATCTCCTCGGGAGAGTTAATCGTGAGCCCCCTGCTCTTCAGGGCAAAGGCGGAGATGCGTGTGGGAGCCACAGGCCCGACCCAGGTAAAGAGGGGATCCCGCTCCTGCGTATGGGTCATGCAGAAAAGAGCGGTATTCGGCTTCTCCTGTACCTCTTTATAGCCCCTCGCCCAGGGGAGCACCTCGACATCCGCGGCAGTCTTGGAGACTCCAAGCCTCTCAAACATCCCTACGAGAACATCCACCGCAATCCCCGTGGCCAGGCCATCGGCATTGCTCATGTTGAAGGGAGGGTACTCCTCGGTCATGAAACGGATACCCTCAATTCCTCCCGCAAAAGCTCCGGTAACGAGGAAAAAGAAACACCCCAACAGCACCGCTATTCTTCCGGCAAACTTCATACAAACGCCCCCCTTAAAAAATATTCTGCATTTTTTATTATACCGTATCTTCCATAAAATTCAACAACTTTGGCGAGAAAAAGCATGTCCCACGTTAGCTAGGAGGATCTGGATGCAACGGGCTATCTCCTGTCGCATTTCTACAGCACCCGCAGTGAATCTGAAGGAAGCAACGCATCTTCATGGAATTTATTTATACGATGAATTTTCCAGGACTTAACAGCAAAGAGAAGGTTTGCCTTGGTTCGGCTATCGTTCAAATCCACCATCAGGAGTGTCTCAATCTGTTTTTTGCGATACCCTATGGTATTGATGTGGACATGCATCTGCTGGGCCGCTTCGGCAAGAGAGTTTTTTTCGAGCAGGGCCTCTAAGGTTAAAAGTAATTCCGGCTTCTCGCATTCTTGAGGAAGTAACGGCTGCAGCATGTTTTCTATAAAGACATCTTCTTCATGGGGCTTCTGATTCAGTAAAAGCCCGTACCCCAGATCCTGATAATGGAACACCACCCCGTCAAGTCCGAAAAGTCCGCCATAGGCCGCCTTACGCGCTTGTTGAAGAGAAGTGCGAATTTCTGCCAGGGTACACGGCTTCCCCCCAATACCCAAAGTCAACTTTTTTTGGGGGAGGATGTAGCGCAGGGTATTGAGAATGGCTTCTCCCACCTGAAAACTTTCGTTTTTCGGGTTTGAATAGGTTAGATTTTCTCTGGTAAAGGGAAAGATTAATCCCACACCTTCGGAATAACACCACGAAAAAATTCTCCCCTCTTCGTTCAGGTACCGCACAACGCTGCTTTGCCAGGAATACAGTGAGAGAAGATATTCTTCGGAGTAATTCCCGGCCCATATGTACGGATTCTCATGCAGAGGTTCACAGATAAAGCAGGTAAAAAGGGGTGTCGTTTCGCTAATACCAAAGGAATACAGAGTCTCACGATCCTTGGGGTAAAGAGAGAGATTGTCACTCAGGATTCTTTGCATGAGCTTAGTGCGACAGAAATGAAAATATTTATCCTGGGGCATAAAGGGCTCTCCGGGAGAGTCGTTCCTTGCTTTTGAAGGCTTCTCTATGCTGAGCACAAGAAAAAAACCCGCCAGTACACGTTTGGAACCCCACAAAAAAGGCGTGCGGAAAAGGCTCGCTACAACATGAAAGATCGCTTCCGACTCTGTTTCCGACGGACTCTTGAGTTCGTGAACAATGGATACAAGCTTATCTTCTCGGCTTGCCATGCGGATATGAAAAAGCATACTCGGGCAAAGGTGAGGGGGAAATAAAGAGTGGATGGTATGCCCTTCGAAATGCTGGGGAAGCCGGGGCATCCTTTGTGGATTACACGCATGAAACTTAATAAAAAACCCCTCTTCGTCCACAAGGCAGTAGGCATCAGGTTTTTTCAGATTTTCCCGCTGCATAATTTTTTGTACCATGGCGTGAAAGTTCGCATCAAAAAAGGAGCCTTTCTTCATTAAGTCACACATTGTATTTTATAGTATCTAGCTTTTAGGCGACACAACTTAAAATACCTCCATCTGAAAAAGAAGCCCCTTCCCTTAAAGTATACGCTGTTTTATCTCCCGTGTTTCGCCCCCCAACACGTAGGAGATTCTATCTCGGGAACGGGATCCCCACCCATCACACTGCATGCAAGTTGACGGCGGCAAGGCGTGTCTCCCTTCCGTCATCATTCCCGGAGCACCTCTGTATTTCCTCACGAACACCGAAAATACCCCTAAGCAGTGTTCACTAGTTGCAAATTCTGAAAAAACAATTGCCGAAAACATGTTAGCAATCATAGTCAAATGTCTTGGCCTGTAAAGACGCGCCACACATCTTTTGTGATTCGTACACAAGGAAAAACGAAAAGAATAGGATTCAACACTAAATTGCTCCAAGTTTAGGGTGTTATTATGATTGAGTCCCATAGCATTGAGCTATCCCATCTCTTTAGTATATCGGCGCCTTCGTCTCGTGAATGCCGTGGAGGCGACGCTCATTATGACACAGAGTGTTTCGCAGAGAAATCAGATGAAAAATGAAATTTTTCCGAGAAAGCAGGGGTGCTTTTTTGAATATGGAAATGAGAGACTACTCTCCTTATGAGATGAAGGAAGGCATCACTCCCCCCTTCCCCCCCTTGATAGCCTTTACCGTAAACACAAAAACAGAAACAATTATGCAATGGAGCAAGCACCGCCTTTTCCCCTTTTTTGAAGGAGAGCTTGTGGGTAAAAGCTTGTCGGATATTTTTACCCCTATTTTTTTATCTTTCTGGTTAAAAAACGCGCTCCAAAGAATCCAAAAGAACGTTTTGGAGGAATGCTATTTTTCAGGGATTTTTTTAAAAATACCCTCGGGATTTTACGGGATAGGCATTATCGCTCTTGATAATGAAACGTTTTCTCTTTATATAAGAGACTTTTCTGCGTGGCAGGCCGCGTATCAACACGAAAAAAAACTTTTTCCTACCAATCAGAAGGCTGTTTTTATTTTTAATAAAGATGGCCGAATCAGCAATGTAAACCGCGACTTTTCTCGCATTACCGGATATGAGAACGCCGAAATTGAAGGTTCCTTCCACAATCTTTTCTCTCCTGAAAAACGGGACTCCGCACGCTGCGAAGAGATACTCGCTTCTCTAAATAAATACGGCTCCTGGAAGGGTTGCGTTTGGGACAAACGTAAAAACGGCGAAACATACCAACAATATCTTTCTTTGGAAAAACTCGGCTCCTCCAGCGAAACGGGATCGCTCTATGTGGGCATTTTTTGCGATATCACCAGCTCCGGGGAAGAGCACGCCGGCAGAAGCAGAAAAGATTTATTTGATCAACGTTCTTTTTTACATGTTCTATCTGGAATGCTGAGGCGAGGAAAAAGTTTCAACGGCTCAGACATGACGCATCTCACGGTTTTGCATATAAAATTACACGGCGTCAAAAAATTTAACGATCTCTACGACCACAGCGATAATTCCGACAATTCCACACTTGTTTCCATGGTTCGCCAGCTTGAGGAAAACCTGACCATTTCGGATTTCATCGCAACATCTGTGGGGGGCAATGTTCTGATTCTCGGAATTCCCAACATCCATAAAGCAGAGCAGATCCTACCGTTAACCCAAAAAATCAGAGAGACGTTAAAACATCCTAACGCTTTTCCCCGGGAGATGGAGATACAAAATCCCATTAACATAGGAATCAGCTCTTTTCCCCAGGATGGACGCACCCCCGAAAAGCTGCTCGCCTATGCGGAAATTGCGGCTGGATGGCAAATCGAAGAAGAACGGAGAAACGAACCGACCTTTTTTTCTTTCGACATGATCTTGTCCCGCCGTAATAAAGCATCCTTGGAAATGGGACTGCAAAGGGCCGTTAAGGAAAATGAGCTTTTCTTACTCTATCAACCAAAGATAGACCTTAAAACAAAATCTCTTATTGGAGTGGAAGCGCTCTTGCGTTGGAAGTTTCGGAGCCAGGGAAAAATCGTCTTACCGGGAGAATTTATCCCTTTGGCAGAGCAATCCGGCGCCATCATACCTATCGGCAAGTGGGTTCTTAGGGAAGCCCTCACCGCAATGAAACTCTGGAAAAAAGCGTACGCCCGGAATTTCCACGTTTCCGTCAACATTTCTGCCCTGCAATTCGCTCAACCCAGCTTAGAGGAGTATCTGGATGCGCTTTTCGAAGAGAGCGGTGTCGCTCCGGACAATCTTGTCCTAGAACTTACGGAAAATTCTGTTATAGGAATGGATCACAAGACTCTCTCTCTCTTGAAAAGACTCCGTTCCCGCGGAATGGGAATCAGTATTGACGACTTTGGCACGGGCTACTCTTCCTTGGAATATCTCCAAAACCTTCCGGCTTCAGAATTAAAAATAGACAAAATCTTCATGACTTCTTTACATAAAGACAGTCGTTCGCAGGCGCTTTTAAAATCCATCGTCTCCCTCGGCGCTAGCCTGGGGCTCGATGTTGTGGTGGAGGGAGTGGAAACAGTACCACAAGAGCACATTTTGTCTTCTTTTTGCATGCCCTTAAGTGTTCAGGGTTTTCTTTACGCCCCCCCGATGAAACAGGAACTTTTCCAACGCCAGTTCCTTGAGGCAGAAACCAGGGGAAATAATTTATTGAAAGAATAGCCCTTTATTCTTTTCCCGAAAGAGAGGAGGCCAAAATCGCCAAACATATATAAAAGCAACAAAAATTTCATGGGCGGCTTGATGATTAAGGCATATTTTTCTAAAGGATTCTATCTTAACTCGTAAAATTAAACGATTGCAAAGAGGAGTGATTTTGTGAACACCCTTCGTGGAAGGTTAATTGCGCTGTTTCTTGTGGTCTCCCTTTCGGCTATAGGAATTATCGGTTTTTTTGCCGTGAACCGCTCGGAAAGAGCCATCATGGACGCCACCTGGAAAGAAGGAGATGCCCTCGTCTCAGACCTGGCAAACCGCATAAATGCCTATCTTCATGAGCTGATTATGGCGATTCGAATGCAGGCAGAGATGAATGTCGTTCAGTCTATGAACTGGGAGGAAATAAAGCCTTCTCTAGCATCTCTTTATAACGAATACGACTTTTTCGACATTTTCGTTATTGATCTTGAAGGCAGAGGGCATTTCGTAAACCGAAACGAGGAGGGCAACTACGGAGACAGGGATTATTTCATCCGGGCAGTGCGGGAAAAAAAAGCGACGGTCACGGATCCCCTCATCTCTCGTTCCACGGGAGATATGATTTTCGTCATCGCCAGTCCCATTATTCGGGACAACAATGTTGTAGGAGTTCTTGCGGCTACAGTCACCCTGGAGGTTCTCTCCCAGGAAGTTACGGCAGTAAAATGGGGAGAGAAGGGCTACGGGTATATTCTTGACAGGCAGGGACTCATCGCGGCCCACCCCGTACAAGAAGTAATTGGAAAAATAAACGGTGCCGTGGAGAGCGACAAGGTGAGTAAAGAGAACGCTCTCGCCATGCAGGACGCTCTGAGGGGAAATTCCGGGCGCGCAGAGTATTTCTTTAACGGAAGAGATCAGTTCAACTGTTACACCTCTGCCCCCATTACCGGTTGGGCCGTGGCAATCACCGCTCCTCGGGAGCAGTTTCTTGCTCCGGCGCGAGCTCTGCGCAACGTCATTCTCGTAGTTTCCCTAGCACTCGCTCTCATTATCGTGGGGATTTCCTTTTTCTTTGCCCGGAGCATCGCTAAGCCCATAGGAGCGGTAACGGAAATTCTCGGCACCCGAGGAAACTTGGATTTACGTTTTGACGAATCCAAGACCTGGCTTTTGAAGGTTAAACTTAAAGAAGTCTCCGGCATGGTCCAGGGACTTGATAAAATGGAAACCGCCCTGAAGGAAACCATCATCTCTATAGCGGAAGTGGCGAAAACCCTCGGGCAAAACGCGGAAGACTTCTCCGCCGTAGCGGAAGAAACCAACGCCAGCGTGGAAGAGGCCCGGAGCGGAGCGGAGACCGTGGGTAACTCCATGGAGACCATCGCCGCCATCGGGCAGGAACTCAACGCCAGCGTGGAAGAAGTAGCCTCGGGAGCTACCACAGTAGCCACAAGAAGCAGCGAAGTGGCAAACGAAGTGGAATCCGCCCGGAAAGCGGGAGAAGCGGGCATGGATGCGGTACAGAAAACCGTAAAGGACATGAAAGACCAAATTCTCCGGGTGAAAGAATCCGCTAAAGCCACGGTGGAACTCGGAGAAAAAGCCGCCCAGATCCAGAAAATCGTGGTTACCATCACGGGCATAGCAGACCAGACCAACCTGCTCGCCCTCAACGCCGCCATCGAAGCCGCCCGGGCGGGAGAAGCGGGACGAGGCTTCGCGGTGGTAGCGGAAGAAGTGCGCAAACTCGCGGAAGAATCCAACAACGCCGCGGGAAACATCGCAGACCTGGCGAGTTCCATCGCCTCGGACCTCCTCTCGGTCAAACAGGGAGCAGAACGGAACATGGAAGGCACCCAGAACGTGGACGAGCACATCCGAAACGTCTCGGAAAAAATCTCCCTCATTATGGAAGCCCTGGAGAACATTTCCGGCTCCGTCCAGGATCTTGCCTCGGTAGGACAGGAGCAGGCTGCCTCCAGCGAAGAAATCGCTGCGGCGGTGCAGGACATGGCTGGGAAGGTTAACGATTCCTCGAAAGTGGCGGACTCTCTCCGGAGTCAGATGGCCGAGGTGGCCACGGCGGCAGAGCGCGTGGCCATGGGGGGAGAGACTCTCGCCAAAATCAGTGCGGACCTCCAGAGCCGCATCGCAGCCTTTGTTATGGACGACACTTCAGCAAATCTGCCGAAGGCCATCGACACGGGAAGAAGGCTGTAGCCAGGATTAAAAGCAGCGCGGAAGAGGAAATCCTCGCCCAGGAGAACACTTCTACGTCCTTGGAGAAGATCCACCGCAATCCCCGAGACTTACTCATCAGCATCACCAACATTGCTGACGTTGAAGGGGGATACTCTTGGGTTATGAAACGAAGCTCCTCAATTCCTCCCGCAAAAGCTCCGGCAACGAGAAAAGGCCCCTTCCTCGGCGGAAACGCTGGAGAAGGGGCCTTCTTTTGGAAACAAGATCGATGCTCTTTTGGAATATGTGGATATACCCTGAGGCTGGCAGATCGCTCCTAAAGCATTCTCTCCACCCGCACCGCATTTACCTTGAATCCGGGAATTTTGCAGGTGGGATCAAGCTCTGCGGCGGTAAGACGGTTTGCGGGGTTCTCCGCAAAATGGAAGGGGAGAAAGACCATCCCCGGAGGCACCCTGTCGGTGATCTTCGCCGCTCCGGTGATCTCCCCCCGACGGGAGGCAATCCGGAGCGGCTCCCCTTCGGCACACCCCATCTTTCGGGCATCTTCGGGATGCAACTCCACGTACATCTCCCGCACAAACTCCGCGGGGGCGCTACGACGGCTCATGCTCCCCGTGTGGTAGTGGTAAAGCACCCGCCCGGTGGTGGCGAGGAAGGGATACTCCTCATCGGGCCATTCATGGGGGGCCTGCCATTCGCAGGGGGAGAAGTCCGCCTGCCCCCTGGGAAAGCCCGAGGTGTAGAGAATGGGGGTTCCCGGATGATTCAGAGCAGGGCAGGGCCAGGCGAGAACCTCCTTTTCGATTCGCTGGTAGTTCATGCCCGCATAGCTCGGGGTAAAGCGGGCGAGGGAGGTAAAGATGCTCTCCGGGGAATACATATCCTCCCAGGAAGCCCCCAGGCGACGGGCCAGATCCAGAAAGATCTCCCAATCCGGACGGGCATCTCCGGGAGCCTCCACGGCCTTGCGGATCCGCTGTACTACCCTGCACGTGCTGGTATAGGTGCCGTCCTTCTCCCCCCAGCTTGCGGCGGGGAGCACCACATCCGCCAGGGCGGCAGTCTCCGTAAGAAAGATATCCTGCACCACGAGAAAATCAAGATTATCCAGGGCCTTACGCAGATGGTTCACGTCGGGCTCGGAGACCATACCGTTTTCGCCCATGATGTAGACCCCTTTGAGGCCTCCCTCACCGGCTTGCCCCATAAGCTCCGTCATGGTGAGGCCGGGCTTTTCCGGAAGATCGCACCCCCACTGCTCCTTCGCCTTCTGCCGCACCTCCGGACTCCCCACCTTCTGGTATCCCGGAAGAACGTTGGGGAGGCACCCCATGTCACACGCCCCCTGAACGTTGTTCTGTCCCCGCAGAGGGTTCACCCCTGTGCCGGGGCGGCCGAGCATGCCGCAGAGCAGGGCAAGATTGGAGGCGGAACGAACATTGTTGGTTCCCGTGGTGTGCTGGGTGATCCCCATGGTGAAGAAGATTGCCGAGTTTGGTCCTTTGGCATAGGCCCGGGCGGCCTTTTCAATCAGTTCGGGGGCAACCCCGGTGATCTCCGAAACGTACTCCGGGGTGTACTTCGGTAGCATCTCCTTGAGCTTCTCGAAGTTATTCACATGCTTTTCGACGAACGAAGCATCCTGAAGCCCCTCCCGAAGGATGACGTGCATGAGTCCGTTAAAGAGGGCCACATCAGAGCCGCACTTATGAGAGATGTAGATATCCGCATATTTGGCCATTTCGATCTTCCGGGGATCGCAAACGATGAGGGTACAGTTCCCCTTCTTCTTGCGCTCCTTGATGAAGGAGGCGATGACAGGATGGGTCTCCGAGGTGTTGGAGCCTATGATGAGGATCACGTCCGCCTCTCGGATGGAACCGTAGTCGTTCGTCATGGCACCACTGCCGAGCGTCTCTGCAAGCCCGGCAACCGTGGCGCTGTGGCAGAGCCGGGCACAGTGATCGACATTGTTGGTCTGGAAGATCTCCCGGGCAAGACGCTGCATGAGATAGTTCTCTTCGTTGGTGCACCGGGCAGAGGAGAAGAAGCCGAGAGCGTCACTGCCATGTTCTTTTTTGATTCTCATAAGATTTTCCGCCACCAGAGAGAGAGCTTCGTCCCAGGAGGCCTTACGGAAGCCTTCGCCCTCCCGGATAAGGGGGGTGGTAAGGCGATCCTCGCTCTGCACAAACTGCCAGGCAAAACGTCCCTTCACGCAGGAACGCCCCTTATTGAGAGCGGTAGGGCTGGAATAGTCTGTGGTGACGTTGGCGATCTTTCCGGTCTTACGGTTCACGTTGATCTCCAGCTCGCACCCCACCCCGCAGTAGGCGCAGGCGGAGCGAACCTTCTCCAGGTCCCAGGAGCGCCCCATATGACGGGAGGGCTTTTCGTAGAGAGCCCCCACGGGGCAAACCTGGACGCACTGGCCACAGAAGGTGCAGTCGCAATCTTCCATGGTGGCCCCCACGGGAGGCTGGATAGAGGTGGCGATCCCACGCTGCTGGAAATCTATGGCGTGGTACTGCGCCTGCTCCTCGCAAACCCGAACACAGCGGCCGCAGAGAATACACTTGTTCATATCCCGGACATAAAAGGGGTTGGCATCCTCAAGGCGATGGGAACGGTTCGTGTCTTCGGGCTCCGCAAAACGGGACTCTTGAATGCCCAGCTCGTAGGCTACATCCTGAAGCTCGCATTTGCCGTTGCTGGAGCAGGAGAAGCAGTCCAGGGGATGCCGGATAAGAATAAGCTCCAGCACCGCCTTCCGGGCCTCTAAAACCCGGGGAGAATGGGTATAAATCACCATCCCCGGAGCGATGGGGGTGGTGCAGGAGGGGAGAAGCTTGGGGGTGTTCTCCGCCTCCACCAGACAGATGCGGCAGGCTCCGAAGGGGCTTACCGCAGGATGGTCGCAGAGGGTGGGAATATGAATTCCATTGGCCTGAGCCGCCTGAAGGATGGTCATACCCGGCTCGGCAGTAATAGTTGTGTTGTTCATGGTAGCGCTTATGCTTGCCATAACTGCATCATCTCCTCTATCTATCGTAAAACGGAACCTTTAGAACATCTTTTCGGGCCATGGCTCACAATCCATGAACGCATCTCTGTCCCAAAGGATTTCCTCGTCTCCATAGGTTGCTGGGGAGCCTCATGAAATCTCATAAGAGATCTACCCCCGCTGAGAATGAAAGAACTCCCGGAAAATCGCACGGAGTTACTCCAGAGCAAAGGCCCCCGCACGAAGATTGCCCACAGGAAAAACTTCCCAAGGGAACAGCACGAGCCAAAACAGACAGGTGCCCCGAAACTATAGAAAAGGATTTACGCAAAAGGGAAACGACATCCCCCAAAGGAGAATGAAGGGAGAGAGAAAACGAAAGAAGAGAATCCCCGGCATAGCGAAATATTCCGCTCCGGGAAGTTACCCCTGGGAACTTCTTTCGGGAAGGCGTTCTTTTCTACGTAAAACCAACGTATGCACCCCGTGCATATCATGATGCAGCAGAAATCAGCGGAAAAACTGATGCACTCCGAACGCCCCCCTCCTTGAAGTTACCAGAAAGATACCATAAAGCGCTCTCTTTGTGAAGAAGGGGTCAAAAGGCGGAGGAGGAAAAACAGCGGTTGAAACCTTTTTGGAGCGGACAGATTTTCGGAAAAAGCACCCCGATTCCTCCAAAAATCTTGACCGTAACGGTGAAATGGCAGATTCGGATACCCTCAAGCCAAAAAAAGCCTTCACCAAAACCCCGGAAGGCATGGGACCCATCCATGATAAATGTTTTCATAACATTGAGCCCCCTAGGGCTTCCAGGGGATTCAGCAGAAAAACTTTGTGAGTGGAGTTGGGGGGGCTACCTATTCTCTTGAATATACTTCAGAGCCTCTTCAATGGGCAGGGCCTTACTGAACAAATAGCCCTGATACAAATCGCATCCGAACTCCCTCAAAATCACTCTCTGCTCCTGTTCCTCCACAAACTCTGCCACAACCCGGCAATTAAGGGCTTTTCCAAGGGATATAACGGACGCTATGATGTCCCTGCAGTTAGAGCTGGCTATAATTTCACGCACCAAGGAACCATCAAGCTTGATTGTCTGAAAATTATACTCCTTCAAGTAGAGAAGAGAGCTGTGCCCAGCTCCGAAATCATCCATGGCAAGCTTAACGCCCTGCTTGTTCATCTTCTCCATTTGACGAGAGATTTTCAAACTGCGCGATAAAGACAACCTTTCGGTAATTTCAATTTCAATGTCTGTGAAGCAAATACCGTGATCCGCGATAATTTTACCAAGGCGCAGCATGAAGTCCTCACTTTCAAGCTGCATAACTGACACGTTTACGGAAGCGGTGACATCGTGGATACCAGCCTCTTTCATTTTTCGCAAATCTTCGCACGCTCTCTCAAAGATCAAGCTGCCAAGCCTGTCGATCAACCCCGCCTCCTCCGCCAGTGCAATGACCAAGGGGGGGCTGATAAGGCCATAGCTTTCGTGATTCCAGCGTAATAACGCTTCTACGGACACCACCCTTCCCTCATTATTAACGATTGGCTGATAATGCAGATCAAAGGCTTTCCTTCGCAAATCATATTCGAAATCGAGGGAAAGCGACCTGGCTATACCGCCGATGGCATCGGAGCGCGACATAAGTGATGAGGTTACGCCACGTTCTTCCAAAGCCCTGAAAGCATCGCAAATTTTCTTTAAGTTCAAATCTCTCTTTGCTTCATACGATTTAACTGAAAGCCTGACAAAAGGGATATAGCATATTGTGCCGAGCGCCAGGTTCAAAAGCTGCAGGCAGCTTCCCCAGATAGAGCCCGTCACAACATACCCGCTAAGCAAAGCAGGCGTCGTCCATTCCACCATACTTGTGGTATACGGGACAAAACCAATTCGCACGAAAAAAAAGGAAACGGTTGTCAGTATCAAGGGAACAAATATGAAAGGGATCAGGTAAATTGGGTTTAAAACTATCGGGACACCGAAAATTATAAGCTCGTTAACGTTAAAGAGCACCGGCACCAGAGACATTCTTGCCAAGCCTACGTGACTTTTGCTCCTGCCCACAATAAACATCGCAAGCACAAGACAAAGGGCAGAACCACATCCGCCCATAAAGACAAAGGTGTCGAAAAATGTTTTTGTAAATATTTCGGTTGGAGCAAAGCCTAATGAAACAAGTTCTTGATTGGTCTGAAGAGCTGGAACAAAGATATTCTGCGCCACGGTTTCAAGCATGTTACTGCCGTGTATTCCAAAAAACCAGTATACGTGGACGAGCAGAATGAACACGATTCCCTGCCAAAACGCTGATCCTATATGAGCGAACACGCTGTTGAGAGAGGACGCAATAGCGCCCTGGAAACTCTCTATTCCCACAAAAGAGCATAGGGCTTCGTTGATGCCGGCAAAGATCACAATCGTAAGGCTGGCTGGTATAAAAAGCGATACTACATTACTGAAATTCGGGTTCGCTCCATTAAAAAAAGCCCTTATGCGAAGAATCCTTATGCTGCTCAGTTTTCTGAATAACGTGGTCGAGGCAAGCGAAACGACAAGAGCATTGAAAACGCCGATAACCCCGAAATAGGAAATCGAAAAACCCGCTTTGTTAATCCCCAAAAGGGCAACGTATGAGCCAAGAGCCGTGATGGAAGCCATTATAGGAACCATAAAATCTTGACGACTATTCAATTCCTGGGTGTACGAATAGCTGATAGCTATGACCAGGACAATCGAAAAAACGTTAGAGGTCCCGTCCTGAACATAGGAAAAGGCATTTTTCCATCCTTCTCCAAATAGACGGAGCATAAAATTTTGATACGCCTCTATGGGGAGACTTAGAAAAACGAGTGCCATGGAACCGAGCAGCACAAGAGGAATCATGTATGTAAAACCATTCTGAATAGCGCATAGGATCGGTTTTTTTGCGGCAAAATCATTTAATTCGATTAAATATTTGCGAAATATGCCTAAAGGCTTCATAAAACCGCTCCCTTAATCGCTGCACGAATTGATTATTAGTCATAAACCACACATGGACATAAAAGGCATGTGGATACAAAGAACTCAGAGCAGAACAGACAAGCTGCCCCAACACAAAAAGGCAAAAAAAACTTGCCTTTGGGAGTGCGGATATTTTTCATTGTTGTTTTTGTAAGAGATTTCGAGAGCGATAATATCGCGAAGCTCTTTTGAAGTCAAATTTTTCCACCTTGGCGTGGAACTTGCGATCTGCATGCCTTGCACGTGCAACGAATATCCTCAAAGCATAGGTCCCGAAAAAGAGACCACAAGATTACAGTGAGAGGGCAGACCCACGGTCCGCCCTCTCACTGTAATCTTGTGGTGCCGCTCTTTCTGCTATACCTGTCGGTTATTCGTACCGTAGTGCCTCGATGGGGTTCAGAAGAGAGGCCTTGTAGGCGGGGTAGTAGCCGAAGAAGATCCCCACAAAGCCGGAAAAGCCGAAGGAAAGAAGGATCGACATGAGGGAGACCTCCGTGGCCCAGCCGAAGACAGAGGATATGATATGCGCTCCCCCCATGCCTAGGAGAATTCCCGCTACCCCTCCGAGAAGCGAGAGGGTAAGGGCTTCCACAAGGAACTGGAGGCGGATATCCCCGCTTTTGGCACCGATGGCCATGCGGATGCCAATCTCCCGGGTTCGTTCGGTGACGGAGACCAGCATGATGTTCATGATACCGATGCCCCCTACCAGAAGGGAGACTCCTGCCACGGCGGTAAGCAACAGGGTCATCACCGTGGTGGCGCTCTTGGCGGATTCTACAAACTGGGTAAGGTTTCTGACGGTGAAATCCCTCTCCTGCCCCGGTCGTATCTTGTGCCGGAGGTCGAGAAGATCCTCCACCTGCCTCTGGGCAAGATCCAAATGGTTTTCGTCGATGGCCTTCACGGAGATCATGGAGACGCTGTCCGGCCTGGGAGGGCTGAAGAGCCTCCGCAGAGCGGTGCTAACGGGAACCACCACCACCGCATCCTGATCATCCCCCCGGGGGCTGTCCCCCAGCTCCCGAAGAACCCCTATGACCATCATGGGAACTTTTTTAACCCGGATAATCTTACCTAGGGGATCCTCCCATCCGAAGAGTTCCTTTGCTATGGTCTGGCCGATGACGCAGACCTTGGTGGCGCTCCGCACGTCCTGATCCGTAAAGCTCCGCCCCGACGCAAGCTCCCAATCCTGGATAGCAAAGTAATCCTGGGTGGTGCCGGTAACGCTGGCGGGGTAGTTGGCATTTCCATATACCGTCTGGGCCTTGCCACCATAGACCGGGGCCGCATAGGCCACAGCGCTGCAGTGTTCCACCATGGCGTAGGCATCTTCCACCACCAGCGTGTTTACCTGGCTTCGCGATCCTCCTCCGGGGCCCTGATCGGCTCCGGGACGTACCATGAGAATATTGCTCCCCAGGCTTGCGAACTGCTCGCTGATCTGTTTATTCGCCCCATTGCCCACCGCAAACATGACGATCACCGCCGTAACCCCGATGACGATACCCAGCATGGTGAGGGCAGACCGGGTTTTGTTGGCTTTTAAGGCCCTAAAGGATATTTTCGCAGTCTCTCCAAGGCTCATCATGAGGGGCGCACCTCCTCATCGCTCATCATTGCACCGTCCCGGAAGGTAATAACTCTTCTGCTGAACCGCGCCATTTCCGGCTCATGGGTAACCTGAACCACGGTTTTTCCCGTCTCTTCATTCAGCCGGACAAAGAGCTTCATTACCTCTTCGCTGGTATGGCTATCGAGATTTCCCGTGGGTTCGTCCGCAAGAATGAGGGGAGCGTCGTTTGCGAGGGCCCGGGCAATGGCTACCCGCTGCTGCTGTCCCCCCGAAAGCTGATGGGGCTGGTGCTTTCCCCGGTCTCCCAATTCCACCGCCTCCAGGGCCTTCAGAGCCCGTCTGGCTCTCTCTCGGGTTTTGATTCCCTTGTAGAGCATGGGAAGCTCCACGTTTTCCAGGGCGGTCATCTTGGAGATGAGGTTAAAACCCTGAAAGACGAAGCCGATGGTGTCCCGCCGGATATCCGCCAGGGCATCGGGCTTCAGGTGGCTTACATCCTCCCCCCCCAGGACATACCGCCCCCGGCTGGGAACATCCAGGCATCCGAGGATGTTCATAAGGGTGGATTTCCCCGATCCCGAGGCCCCCATGATGGAGACGAACTCCCCCTCTTCGATGGAAAAGGAGACCCCCTGAAGAGCGTGCACCTCCAGATCTCCCATGACATAGGTTTTATGAACGTCATCGACCAGGAGTAAAGCCAAAGGGAGCACCTCCTTTAGAGGATTCTCCTCCGGTAATTCTTGTTACTACCTGGAGCCCCTCGGTGAGATCCCCCGAGATTTGAGTATACATGCCGTCGGAAATCCCCACCTTCACCGGAAGAGGACGAAGTTTCCCCTGTTCGTAGAGCCAAAGGGTGGCTTCTCTTGATGCACTTCCCCCACCAGTACCGGAGCTAGAGCCAGCACCGGAGCCGGATCCCGAACCCTTCTTGCCTCCTTCCCCCCGGGGGGATAAGGAGCCCTCTGCGGCTCCGGAATCTTGAGAAAGATCCAAAAACTCTGCAGAAGGCATAAACCGAAGGGCCGAAGCAGCTACTTTGAAAACCCCTTCTTTCTTGTCGGCGATGATGGAGACGTTGGCGGTCATGCCGGGCATGAGCTTGAGATCCGGATTTGCCACCTCCACCATGACGGTGTAACTCACCACGTTATCCGAAGTTTTGGGAGCCAGGCGTATTTCGTTCACCTTGCCCTGAAAGGAGAGATCTGGATAGGCATCCACGGTAAACTCCACCATCTGCCCCGATTTAACCTGCCCTATATCCGCCTCGTCCACCTCCGTAGCCACCCGCATCTTCATCAGATCTTCCGCTATGGTAAAAAGATCCGGGGCGGTCTGGCTGGAGTTCACCGTCTGCCCTTCGTCCACAGCTCTATCCGTGATAACCCCATTTATGGGAGAGGTGATTTTCGTATACCCCAGGGTGGTCTCCTCGTACTCCAGATTTGCCTCCGCCTGGGCAAGGCTTGCCTTGGCGGAGTTCACCCGGGCAAGGCTGGTCTCATAGTCCTTCTGGGATGTATCGAGTTCGCTTTCCGCTATGAGATCCCTGGAGAAAAGATCCTGGGCCCGGTCCCTTGTCTTCTTGGCATTCTTGACGGTAGCCTGGGCCTCCTGAAGATTTGCCCGGGCGGAAAGGACGTTAGCCTGAGCCTGTTTTACCTTGGCTCCCAAAAGAGAAGAGTCAATCTCCGCCAGGAGATCTCCCTTTTTCACCAGGGAGTTATAGTCCACATAGATTCTGTTCACAGTCCCTGACACCTGGGCTCCCACATTCACGGTATTCACCGCTTCGAGGGTTCCCGTGGAGGAGACTGCTTTTATGAGATCCCCCCGTTGCACTGTGGTGGTATCCACCAGAAGGGTGTCATTCTTTCGCCCCTGAAGAAACCAGAACCCCACCGTTCCGGCCACAAGAAAGAGTACGAGCAAAGCCATCTTTTTCATTCCAAAGCACCTCCCAGAGCTTTCTCCAGGGCCCCTAAGGCCAACTGATATTCGTACAGAGAGCCGTAATAATCCTTTTGAGCGCTCATATAATTTTCCGTGGCATCCGTAACCTCCACAGGAGAACCTACACCCACCTCATATCTTCCGTTGGCGAGATTCAGGTTTTCCCTCGCATGTTCCAGGATTTTTTCCGCAGCTCCGATAGCCTCTTCGGAGTTGCGCAGCTCCAGAAAGGCCTTTTTTACCTCCAGAAGGACATCCTGGCGGAGCCCTTCGAGATTCGCCTCGGATTTATCCAGCTCTCCCCGGGCCTGGGCCACTTTGGCCCGGGTAAGGCCCCCATCGTACAGGGGCATTTCCAGGGAGAGTCCGAGATAGGCCTCTCCGCTTCCGGCAAAATCCTGATCTCCCCAGGTATAGCCTCCCTTGGCTGAAAGGCTGGGGGCGTTGCTCTTTCCTGCGAGCGTTACTGATTCCTCCGCCCGGTTCCGCCGGATCTCCTGGGCCCTTAGATCCGGCCGGGTCATGATAGCGCTTTTCAGGGCATCCTCCAGGGTGATGGGCACCTTCTCCCGAAGCAGCACATCCTGAATCTCATAGGAAGGAGCCTCGGAATAACCCAGAGCGCCCGAGAGGGTCGCCCGGGCAACCTCCACGGAGGTTTTCGCCTTTATCAACCCCAGTTGAGCTTTGCTCAGATCTACCTCGGCGGTGGTAACGTCGATCTTCGAAACTCTTCCCACCCGGTAAAAGTTCCGGGCCTGCTCCAGATGGTGTTCGTAGGTCTTCACCGCTTCAAGAGCTACATTTTCTTCCTTCTCGGCCCGGAGAAGGGTAAAGTACGCTTGTTTTACCTCGAAAAAGAGGTTCTGAAGCACCGTATCGTAATCGTACCGGGATGCCTGAAGATCGAAATCCGCCAGGGCCACCTGACTTTTGGTCTTCCCCCAATCGGTGATGAGCTGCGAGACCGTAATCCCGCTGGAATACTTGTCATATCCCTCGTGGGTTATGGAATTTCTGCGGTAGCTGCTCGAAAGATTTACCCCGGGATTTCGGGAAGCCTCGGCCTGATCCACCCCGCTGCGGCTTATTGCCACCGAAGCCTCGGCACCCCGAAGATCCGGATGCCTCTCCTGGGCGATCAAAAGGCACTGCTCCAGAGAGAGTACCTCTCCCTGGGAAATCTCCAGGGCCTGGGCAGCGGAAGAGAGGAAAAACACCCCCGCAATAAAGAGACAGAACTTTTTTTTCATTCAAAGCCCTCCTGACAGGCTCAACATTTAGTCGTTCACACCCTGTAGTATAGAGCGGAACCTGTAAAAGGGCGGTCAAAAAACATTAAGAAGTGTAAAGAGCTGCCCCCCAAGAGAGGAAGAGCTTTCTTTCTCCCATGCCGAGGCTCTTTCCGGTAACAAGAAAAAGCAGGAGAGATTACTTTGGTTCCCAAAAGCAAGGAGAAAGCCTCCCAAGGGCAGATGACACAGCGCCCGGCTCTCCTGGGAGAAGCCGGGCGCTGTGTGATTTGTTCACATGTTTCGGTGAGCGTCACGCTCAATCATCAAGACATGGGAGTTTTCGTTAATAGAGGTGACAGGCCACGGTATGCCCTTCTGAAACCTCTCGGGGAAGCGGTTTTTCTCTGCTGCAACGCTCCATGGCCTGGGGGCATCGGGGGTGGAAGCGGCACCCCGGCGGGGGGGTTACCAGATCCGGCACGGTGCCGGGAATGCCCTCCAGCTCGGTGCGCTCCTCCGAGGGGATGGCCTGCATGAGCCCCTTGGTGTAGGGGTGTTTGGGGTTGAAGATCACCTCCTGAACACTCCCCACCTCCGCCACATCTCCCGCGTACATAACCCCCACCCGGTGGCAGGTCTCCGCCACCACGGACATATCGTGGGTGATGAGGAGCACGCTGGAGTTCTTCTTTTTTACCAGCTCTTCCAGCAGCAGAAGCACCTGGGCCTGAACGGAGACATCCAGGGCGGTGGTGGGCTCGTCTGCGATGAGGAGAGGGGGCTCCGAGGAGAGCATGAGGGCGATCATCACCCGCTGGGCCATGCCTCCCGAAAGCTGGTGGGGATAGTACCGGGCCACCTTCTCGGGCTCCGGGATGTTCACCTCCGCCAGGCATTGAATGGCAGCCTGGCGGGCCTCTTGTTTACTCAGATTGTGAGCGAGGACCTCCGCAATCTGATCCTGCACCCGCATCACCGGGTTGAGGGCTGCCACGGGATGCTGCATGATCATGGTGATCTGGCGTCCCCGGATGGTGCGACCCATTTTTTTCTTGTCCATCTTCAGGAGGTCTTCCCCCTTGAAGAGGATCTTCCCCCCCTCGATGCGTCCGGGATTGCGCACCAGATCCAGAATGGCCGAGGCGGTGACGCTTTTACCGCATCCCGTCTCCCCCACCAGGCCGAAGAATTCTCCCTGGCGCACCTGGAGGCTCACCCCATTGATGGCCCGCACCACCCCCCGGTAGGTATAGAAATTGACGTATAGATCCTGAATGTCGAGTAGTATCTCCTTCATCAGTCTCCCCTTCTCAGATGCGGATCCGCGATATCCCGAATACCATCCCCTAAAAGGTTGAATCCGAAGACCGTGATCAGGATGGCAAGCCCCGGAAAGGTGGGGACCCACCACTGATTCACCAGAAAGTCACGCCCGGTACTCACCATGAGCCCCCACTCCGGCATGGGAGCCTGAGCCCCCAGGCCGATGAAGCTCATCCCCGCGGCGATACGGATAACGTTTCCCATGTCCAGAGTGGCCCGAACAATGGTGGTGGAGGAGCAGAGAGGAAGGATGTAGGAGGAGAGGATCTTCCACTTGGGGGTGCCGATGGATTTTTCCGCCTCGATGAAGGTACGCTCCTTGATGCTCAGGGTCTCCCCCCGGGCAAGCCGAGCGTAGGAGGGCCAGAGGGTTACGGCGATGGCGATCATGGTGTTGGTGAGGCTCGGCCCCAGGGCGGCCCCAATGGCCATGGCGAGAATGAGCCGGGGAAAGGCCATGAAGATATCCGCCAGACGCATGATCACCTCGTCGATCCACCCCCCGAAGTATCCCGCCACGATCCCCAGAAAGACCCCCAGAGGAAGGTCGATGAGAAGCACGATGATCATGATCTTCAGAGCCAGCCCGGTGCCGTAGAGGATGCGGGAGAGGATATCCCGCCCCAGTTCATCGGTTCCCATGAGATGTTCCCCCGAAGGAGCCTGAAGACGGTTCCCTAGATTCATCGCCAGAGGATCGTAAGGGGCGATAAGAGGCGCGGTGAGGGCGATGAACACCAGGCTGAGCACAATCACAAGTCCCGCCAGGGCGAGCTTGCTCTTCTTCACCGCAAAGAAAAATTCCCGCAGTTGGGAAAGCTCCGAGGCGTGGCGTTCTCTCCAGCTCTTCTTTTTAATAGTTTTGACAGTATGTGTGCTCATGCGTACCCCCTTAGGACCGAACTCGGGGATCAAGAAAACCGTACAGCAGATCCACCAATAGATTGCTCCCGGCATAGCAGAGGGCAATGAGGGTCACGGACCCCACCACGGCGTTGAGATCGAGCGCAAGAAAGGCGTTCACCGAATAGCGCCCCAAACCGGGATAGCCGAAGACGGTCTCGGTAAGCACCGACCCTTCGAGCATATACCCCACGGAGATACCGATCATGGTGATCACCGTGATGGAGGCGTTCCGGAAGGCATGCCCCAAAATGACCTTGCGCTCCGGAAGCCCCTTCACCCGGGCGGTTCGGATATATTCTTCGTTAAGGATTTCCAGCATGGAGGATCGGGTAACCCGGCCGATATAGGCCATCTGGATCCATCCCAGTACCAGGGCAGGCCCCACAAGATGATAGAGGGCGTTCCAAAAGGTGGCAAAATCCCCCGCCAGGAGGCTATCCACGGTGTACATCCCCGTCACCGTGGGAGGTGGCATAAGATAAGGGGCCAGGCGCCCCCCCGCAGGGAGCAGGGGAATGTGGTAGAAGAAGAAGAGGATGATCAGAAGCCCCAGCCAGAAGGCGGGCATGGATATCCCCACCAGGGAGAAGATCCGACTAAGGATATCCGGCCAGCGGTTTCGCTTCACCGCCGCCACAATCCCCAGGGCAATGCCGAAGAAGACCGCGATGATCATGGCGAAGATCACCAGCTCCAGGGTGGCGGGAAAGTATTTTTTGAGATCCGTGGTGACGGGGTTGTTCGTCCGCAGGGCTATCCCGAGATCCAGGGTAGCCACCCCCTTGAGGGTCCGCCAATACTGCTCATAGAGGGGGAGATGGAGCCCCAGCATGCGCTCGGTTCGCTCCACCAGCTCCTGGGGGGCGTTCTCTCCGAGGATAGCCCCCACGGGATCTGCAGGCACCATGCGGCAGATGATGAAGGTCACCGTCACCACGCCGAAGATAACAAGAAAAAACAAGGCCAGTCGTTTGAATAGGTACCGAGTAAAACTCATGGACTTTTCCTCTCGGGTTTATAAGATTGCTCGAAATCCCTGGCAACCCCAAGGTATTTCGAGGGAGATACCCCCGGCGAGGATACCACCGGGGGCATCTTTGTTTCAGCGCCTCAGACCCTTTTAGAAGCGGCCTTTCCAGGGTTGCAACTCTACTGAGCCAGCTCCACAAACTCCATTCGGGTCTCTGTAAGGGGGCTGAGATGGAAGTTCTTCACCGCGTCCCGGAGCCCCACCTGGCCGGAGAACTGGTAGAGAATCTCGAAGGGCCCCTCTTCCTGCCATATTTTCTGGATTTCCACGTACATATCCTTACGTTTTTCCGTATCCTGAATGAACTGGGCCTCTTCCACCAGATCCGTCAGCTCCGGATTGGCATAGGCGTTCCGCCAGGCAAGCTGCTTGATCTTCGCCTCGGGGCCGGTGGTTCGGCAGTGGGCAAAGGGCTTTGCCATGGCGTCGGGATCTCCGTAGTCTGCTCCCCATCGGGCCATAACCACTTCGATCCCCTGTTCCCGATACTTGCCGAGAAGGGTGGTGTAGGCGATGGTCTGAAGATTCGTTCTGATACCCACCGCATCGAGATTGGCCTTCACCACCGTACCCGCTGTGGCGAGGAAGTCCGGAATGAGAAGATTGACGTCCACACCGTCGGGGAATCCCGCTTCCGTAAGAAGCTCCCTCGCTCTCTCGGGATTGTAAGGGAAGGGATCTCCCTCATAGTGGGCAAACATCCCTTCGGGAATAAAGGTGTGAAGCTCCTTCACGCCGCCGCCCACGGCCTGCACCAGTCCGGCGGTGTCGATGGCAGACTTGATGGCCTGGCGCACCTTTACGTTGTTCAGCGGTTCGATGACCCCGTTCATGCCGAGATAGATCATCTTGAACATGGGGGTGGTGGTGGTGGAGAGTCCCTCGGTGATCTGTACTTCTGGGATCTGATCATATCCCAGATTCCAGGCGATGTGGATGGTTCCACGCTTGAGCTGCAGAAGCTGGCTCGATGATTCCGGAATATCAAGCATCATGATGGTGTCGATCTTCGGGGCCTCACCCCAGTAGTGGGGATTCGCCTTGAGCACGATCCGCTCATTTCTCGTCCAGCTTTCCAGGTAGTAGGGCCCTGTGCCGATGGAGGTGCGGTCGAGATAATCCGCCCCCATATCGCCGTCCTTCTCGTTTGCCAGAATGGCTTTCTTCTGCATCACCCCGGAGATGTAGGTCATGCAGGACATAACGAGCTGGGGAGAATAGGGTTCGTCCATCTCGATCTTGATAACGTTCCCCTCGGCACTGATGCTCTCTTCAGTAACCCCGAACTGGGTAAGAATCCAGGAGGGGGAGGCCTTCAGAGCCACTACACGCTTGAGGGAGTAGACCACGTCTTCAGGCTCCATAAGATCCCCGTTGGAGAACTTCACCCCTTCCCTAAGGTGGAGCTTCAGTGTTTTTCCATCCACTTCCCAATCCGTGGCAAGGCAGGGTTCGATCTCGCTGGCGGAACCCGCCTTGAACTTCACCAGGCTATCGTAGACATTGGCGAGCAGCCAGTGCCCTTCCACTTCGTAACATGCCGCAGGATCCAGAGTCACGATGGCTCCGGTGTTCATGCCAATGAGAAGAGGCTTTTGAGCCGCTCCGGCCGTTCCCACCAGGGTCATAACCATGAGCACCATAAGTCCCGCTACCAACAAACCTTTCCAACGCCGCATTCTACCAACCTCCTTCAGATATAGTATTTCGAGGGCCTCCGGGATCTCTCTCCCGGTTCCCCCAGAGATCGTCACCCCAGGGGTAACGGTTACTCCACGCACATTCGGGGACAGCGGGCGAGAAAGTCCCCCTGGTAATCGGCCCCATGCCCGGGGGTCTCCGGCAGCGAGATAGCCCCACCGTCCCAGGAGGCCCCTCCTATAACGGGATCTTCTTTCATGGGGAGATGCCCATCGAGATCCGCAAAGCGGACGTTGGGACGGGCGGAGACGAAATGGGCCGCCGCAGTAAGAGGGAGCCGGGATTCCGTCATACACCCCACCATGCAGGGGATGCCGCAGGCCTCTGCCACGGCATTCACCTTGAGGGCTCCGTGGATCCCCCCGGTTTTGGCAAACTTGATATTGATGTAGTCGCAGCACCCCCCAGCGGCAAGACGAAAGGCATCCTGGGGGCCAAAGACGGATTCATCCGCCATGATGGGAATCCGGGTACGATCCCGAATCCAGCGCAGGCTCTCGTAATCCCAGTGCACCACGGGCTGTTCGCAGTACTCCACCCCGAGAGGCTCCAGAGCAAGGAGCACCCGAAGGGCGGTCTTGGGATCCCACCCCTGATTGGCATCGATCCGCAGGGGCATTTCGGCCCCCACAGCTTTGCGGATCTGCTCCATCCGGTACAGGTCCTCCTCGAAGCTGCTTCCCAGCTTTACCTTGATGGCCTTAAAACCATCTCGCTTGCAAGCCAGGGCCTTTTCTACCATCTCCTCCACGGGGCCGAGGCTCACGGTGTTATCCGTATAAACCGTGCGGCGCCCTCCTCCGAGAAGGGCAAAGAGGGGAAGATCCGCCATCTTTCCCAGAAGATCGTAGAGGGCGATATCGAAGGCGCTTTTCAAGGCGCTATTTTTGAGCAGCCCTTTATCGAGTATGCGCACCGCCCCTTCGATATCCCAGGCGGGATGCCCCAAAAGCCGAGGGGCCAGCTCTTCCCCTGCGGTCAGGGCGGCTCTCTGAGTCTCTCCCGTTACCGGGGGGTTCGGCCGGGCCTCTCCGGTGCCGTAAAGGCCCCCGCTCTCGTGGATCCGCACAATAATGTTATGAGCCATGGTAATCCGGGCAAGGGAGGTTACGAAGGGCTCCCCAAGCTCGAAATCCGCCTTATAGAGTTCTATGCCGATAATCGCGGCGTTACGTTTCATGGAACACCTCTTTCCACGCAGATTTTTTACAAACTCCCCATTCCGGGAGAATGCATCTCTTCATCGGTACAGATGACAGGCCACAAGATGCCCCTCCCCGAGATCACGCAGCTCGGGACGCTCGGCCTCGCAGACCGCACCTATTTTTTTGAAACAGCGGGTATGAAAGGGACACCCCCGGGGAGGGTCCACGGGGCTCGGGATTTCTCCTTTAAGAATAATCTTCCCCCCTCTTTTGGAGGGATCCAGCTTAGGGGTCACCGATATGAGGGCTTCCGTGTAGGGGTGCAGGGCATTCTTAAAAATTTCTTCGGTGCGCCCCACCTCCATGATTCTTCCGAGGTAGAGAATGGCGAGCTTCTCCGTGAAAAGCCGTACCACCGCAAGGTCGTGGGTGATGAAAAGATAGGTAAGGCGCAGCTCATCCCGAAGCTGCTTCAGAAGCTTGAGCACCTCCGCCTGCACCGAGACATCCAGAGAGGAGGTGGGCTCGTCCAGCACCACCAGCTCGGGATTCAGAATGAGCGCCCGGGCGATGGCCACCCGCTGCCGCTGCCCTCCGGAAAGCTCGTGGGGATACCGATAGAGATGCTGCTCGTTCATTCCTACCAGGGCGAGAAGCTCCCCCACCCTGGCCACCATCTCCCATTCGCTCGACACAAGCCCGTGGGTGCGAAGCCCCTGGCCGATAATGTCCTTGATCTTTTTTCGAGGGTGAAGAGATGCGTAGGGATCCTGAAAGACGATCTGCAGCTTCCGACGCAGATTTTTTTCTCGATCCATGTTGGTGTGGGTAATATCCTGCCCATGGTAGGAGAGCCTTCCTCCCGTGGGGTCTAAAAGCTTGAGGATCACCCGGCCCAGAGTGGTTTTTCCCGATCCGGATTCCCCGGCGATGCCGAAGATATCTCCCCGGTCAACCTCCAATGAAACCCCATCCACCGCCTTTACCGTACGATTTCCATCAAGAGGAAAATGCTTCGATACCTTTTCAAGCTCCAGTATTCTTACCATAATCCACCTTTACTCTCATTTGATTGCCTGAGCAGATGCGTTGGACATTTTCAACCTATTTAAACCCTTTGAGCCCCCGCTACCGCACATTCATGGGAAACCGCTCCAACTTCCAAAACCACCGAAGAGAATCTTGCGAGAAATTCTCGCAAGATTCTACCATTCCACCACCACAATAATCACTTCATCCTGCATTGTCAAGATAGTATACCGAAAATTCAAAAAGAGCTTCTCTCTTTTCGGCACTAAAAAATCCCGAAAGAACCGAGGTTCCTCCGGGATTGACGTAAACAAAACACATCTTGGCGCTGCTTGGTACTGCTTGTACCGTTTTTACGGGAAGAGAGCTTCAGCAGAACATACTTTTCCAGATAGGTTCTACCATGGCCATAAAGGCGGTGCCGAAGAGCAGAGCCAGAGCAAGCCGCCGGAGAAGATCCTTTGAAAAGAAATGCCCCAGGCGAATCCCTCCCCACCCCGCCAGGAGAACAAAGGGAATGTAGAAAACCGCAAGCCCCATATCTTTTGTCATGGAGACGGGAGACATCCAGGCCAGTACCGCCAGCTGAAAGGGGATTCCCAGGGCAAAGACCGTCTGGGTAAAGGCCCGAAATGTGTTGTTAGACCAGCCATGGGCCATAAGCCAAAGCACGAGAGGAGGGCCCCCCATACCCACCATGCCGTTCAGAATGCCGCTGGCACTGAAGGCGATCCAGCCCCACAAAGGATGAATGTGTTCCTGAGGGGCTACTTTCACACAGACCCGTAGCAGGAGTACCACTAAAAGGACTCCCCCCACAATCTGCTTGATCTCTTCTCGACTGAGAGTATCAATATGCAGGAGTATCCAGATGCCAAGGGGCATGAAAATCCACCGCAAACCGTTGGCCCAGAGCACCTCTTTCCAGGGAATAAACTGTCGCAGGGTATAGCTGCCCAGAATCGATTGGGAGAGGGAGCAGATGGACATGGTGGCCACCGCCACGCTCAAGGGAGCCCCCGCCCATATAAGAAGGGGGACGGAAAAAAGGCCGAAGCCGAACCCCACAGCCCCCTGCAGAAGGCTTCCCGCAGAAAGAATAACGCCAAAAACAATATAATTCATGAATTTCCCCGTCTCTGTTCAAAAATAAATTCCCGGCCTTTTTGAGGGACCGGGAAATCTGCCCTTGGAGAAAATTCTTTCCTCCGGCTTTTCGAAGCTCTACCGACGCCGGGGGGAGAAAATACCCACCACCTGACAGACGAGATACCCAAGAATAAAGCCCGTGCCCACTCCTCGCACAGTGTTGACACTCCACTGAAACGTAAGCAGACTTAAGGTCATGCCTCCCAACGCCACAAGAAGAAGTATGGTTTTTGTTTTCATGCCCTGCGGGGAGTTCGGTTCTTTTGGAAAACTTTCGAAGTTTTCGAAAGGCCCAGAACCCTCCCCTTGTCACCTCCTCAATCTTTGAATAGAATGCTTCTCTATATTGTCCACAAAAAAAGCGTTCTGACAAGAAAAGAATGCACCAGATTATTGTAAAAAGTCCTCCCGAGGAGGGGAAAAGACGTCGATCCCTCGGAAATCCTCCAACACCTCCACCGCATGAGGCACCTGGGGGGGGATGTAGACGCTGTCTCCCTCCCGAAGAATCTTCTCCTCTTCTCCCAAGGTAAAGCGGATAACCCCCTTGCAGATATAGGTAATCTGCTCATGAGGATGGGCATGGGCATCCAGCACCACTCCGGCGGCAAAGTTCACCTCCGAAAGCATGAGAGAGCCCCCCCAAGCGAGAATCCGCTGTTCCATCTCTTCCCTTCCGTAAAGAGCCCGCACGGGCACCGACGCATATTCCACAAAAGACATGACAAACTCCTTTTCTTTTTCACAGGCCCGAAAAAGCTATTTTTCCCGGGCATCCACGAAAAGCTCTTCCAGAGCTACCTTGGGGTGCCGGTACCGGCTGCGGGATTCCGTCTTCTCCCCCCGCTGAATGGCCTGGTGCGGACACCCCTGAATACAGGCCATGCACTCCTGGCATCCCTCTTCCCAGACCGGCTCCCCCTCCTCCATGCGAATGATCCCGGCGGGGCAGAGACGCACACAGATACCGCAAGAGACGCAGCGGGGCGAATCCACTCGGAAGAGTTTGCTTTTTGCAGAGACTTTTTTCCGCCAGATGCGGTAGATGATTCGCCAGAGAAGCCCCGGCAGGAGGGCCTCCTTTTCGCAGTAATCAAGCCTTGCCCGAGCTACTACGGATACCTCCTTGATCTTGGCATCCCCCCGGGCAAGAAGTTTCTCCTGACGCTTTTGGGGAGGGGCATCATAGAGGGCGATGTAGTTGGCGGGCATGAAGACATAAAACCCCGCGTTGAGCTTTTTCCCCCGGCTCTCCAGAATCTTTCGAAGCTGTGCCAGCGCAAGCCCTCCGGGAGATCCCCCCTTGGTAACCAGTGCTACCACGTACCGAACCTTGGAAAGATCCACGGTCCGGACAAAACGCTCCACCATCTCGGGAAGACCTCCGTAGTAGAGAGGAAAAGCAAGCCCCAGCATCTCGGTTTCGCAGGCTATCCGATCCTTCCGCAACTCCTCAGCCATGGAGAGGCTCTTCCCTTCCAGGGAGGCTGCCAGCTCTCTTGCCAGGTACAGGGAATTCCCCGTGCCTGAAAAATAGTACCAATTCACGTGATCCACCTCTTTTCTTCCAGCCTTTACGCCGATCTGTGCAAATACACCGACTTCCCTAAGTATACCGCTTTCTCCAGGTTATATGCATCATATGTACCGCCCTACTCCACAAGAAAAAATCCTCTCTTGAGAGATTTCACAAAAAGACGTACCATGAAGCCAGTCTCCCAAAAACAGTATCTGGAAACACCCCTCAGGCTTTCCGAACTTTTTCCTTCCTCCACGACCTTACTTTTCTTCACAAAACTCTCGACGCATCTTTACATTTTCTCGCTATACTGAAATACCATGAGGGGTATGCAGCAATCCAAGAAAAGGAGTTGATGAGCATGGCATCAAAGTGGATTCGAAGGGCAGTACAGGCGGGTTTTCTTCTCTTTATATCCTGGGTGGGATACCAGCATCAGTTACTGGGAGGCGGCCCCACGGGGGCTCCTGCGGTGGACGCTCTCTGCCCTCTGGGGGGGCTCGAAAGTCTCTACGTCTATCTGCAATCCGGAGCGTGGCTCCGCCGGGTAGCCCCAAGTGCGCTGGTTCTTTTCGCAGGGGTTATCGCCATAACGCTTTTGGTAGGACGGGTGTTCTGCGGCTGGATCTGCCCCCTGGGAACCGTGGGAGATCTCTCGGCGAAACTCGGAGAGCTTCTCAAAATCCGCAAACGGGAGCTTCCCCCCGCAGTAGATCGCCCTCTGCGCTACCTCAAATATATTCTTCTGGTGCTTATCATCGGCTTTACCTGGAAGATGGGAACCCTGGTGTGGCGGGATTACGATCCCTGGGTCTCCTGGATGCATCTCTCCGCAGGGTGGGGAGAGTTCGTGGAAAAACCCTGGGGGTACGTGGTGCTCTTCGTAACGGTTATTGGGGCTTCTATGGTAATCGAACGCTTCTGGTGCCGCTATCTCTGCCCTCTGGGAGCGGCCTTGGCCCCCTTGCAGAAACTGGGGCTTGTGAAGGTACGGCGAAGTGAGCAGGAGTGTGTGCACTGCCATCTCTGCGGTCCCGCCTGCCCGGTGGGGTTGAACCCGGAGAACAAAGACGTGGAAACCAGTGCGGAATGTATCGCCTGCGGCAAGTGTGTGGAAGCATGCCCTAAAGAGAAGGCCCTCTTCTTCGGTGTGGGATCTCGAAAACTGAGCGTTCTTTCCGTGGGGCTTGTGGGAGTGCTGATCTTCTTCGGCATCTACGGGGGGGCAAAGCTCAGCGGCTACTGGCAGACATCCACATCCTCCAGCATCCGCATCGCCGCCACAAACCCCGCAGACAAGCTCTACGGCTGGATGAGCGTTCAGCAGATCGCTGCTGCAGTGGGCCTTTCGGAGGAAAAAGTTCTTGAGATAACGGAGCTTCCCGCTACAACTTCTCGGGATATATCGGTAAAGAATATACCTGGGGTAAACGATGAAGAACTTCGGGAGATGCTTTTCCACTACTTCGAAGAACAGGGATCGGGCTTTCAGGAAATTGTCCGCCCAGTGCCACCAGGGGCAGAGCTTCCCAACCCCGAAGAGATCAAAGGCTCCATGACCGCTCAAGAGATAGCCACTCTCTACGGACTTTCCGCAGAGGAACTTTTCAAAACCGCCGGGTGGCCCGAGGGAAGTGATCCCAACCGTCCCATCAAGGACATCGCCCAGGAAGAGAATGCGGAGGTAAGCACCTTCCGGGATGCGGTGCGGGAGCTTTTGAAGAACAAGGAGTAGCGAAATCTCTCTCAGGGAGAAAGGAGACGTTCACATGAGAAAAATCGCTGTCTACAGCATCCTTCTCTTCGCGGGGGTTATTGCTTTTCTTTGGGCACCCTCTTCCGCCGAGGCGGCAGAAAAGCTGTACATATGCGGCCCCTGTAGCCGGGAGTTCATCCCCATGGCTCAGGAGATTATCACGGAGCTGGAGCTGGAAGAAGAGATACGCATCACCCCATCCTCCTGCTTGGGGCCGTGCCAGGCAAAATACGTGATCAAATTTCAGGGAACCGTCTATTCCTACATGAACGAGGAAACCCTGCGGGAGATGCTTATCTCGGTGTACAGCCTGCAGGAAAAGGCCCCGACAGAATAAAGGGGACGCATCCCTACCTCGGGAGGCAGGGATGAGAAGCAACCATAACCGGAAAAGGGTGTACGAGGTAAAACGCAACGTTCTCGGAACGTGCCGAGAAAATCAGGAAGGGCTTTCATGGTATAATGCGGAAGATCCCCCCCTTGGGGAGAACACCTCCAAGGGGGGGATCTTCTTTTCCCCCATACTTAAGTGTTTTGATCCACATGCTTTTTTGTGCCATATCTGTACTGTATCGTGTTGCAACGTACCATTTTCGGAAAGGGGGGTACAAGATGTGAGGATGTCCACGAAAGGGAGGTACGGGCTCCGGCTCATGGTAGCCCTGGCAGGACACTACGGGAAAGGTCCTCTGCAAATCAATCTCGTGAGTCAAAATGAAAGCATCTCCAAAAACTACATCCGGGTTCTCATGGGGGGGCTCAAGGCAGCAGGGCTGGTGCAGTCGGTTCGGGGAACTGGGGGAGGATACGAACTCACCCGGGATCCCGGAACGATTACTGCGTTTCAGGTAGTCTCCGCCCTTGAGGAGGAGATGCTCCCCGCTCCCTGCGTGAAAACCCCCGAAAGCTGTCCTCTTGCCCAGGGGTGTACCACCCGGGAGGTATGGTGCCGCATGGCGGCGTGCATCCATGAAACCTTGAAGGGGGTAACCCTTCAGGAGCTTGCGGCACAAGAGCCCGAAGGGAAGGGATGCTTCGCCTGTCCCTTTTAAAAGGGGTTGGCATGGCAGAATATTCTTTAATTTCTTTATTTGAGAAGGGACGAAAAATGTGCCCTCACGCATCACTATCGCCCAAAACGTTTTTTCAGGAGTACAAAAAATATTTTAGTCACGGAAAGGATGTCGTTTATGAAATCAAAGAAAATCACCACCGCTCTTCTTCTCGCCTTCGTCTTCATCAGTTTGGGATATCTCGTATTGCAGCAGAGGGGGGCCTCGAACCCCGGTTCAACGAAAACCGCCCTGGATTCCTCCCGTCTTCAGGCCTATTACTTCCACGGCAAAGCCCGTTGCCGTAAATGCATAGACATGGAGAACTACACCCGGGAAGCTCTGGAGACAGGGTTTGCGGAAGAGATGGATCGGAAGGAGATTGCCTTTCAGGTGGTAAATTTGAACGAGCCGGAGAACAAACATTTCATTGAAGACTTCCAGCTCACCAACATCTCGGTGATACTCTCCCTGCAGAAGGGAGACGCACTTCTGGAGTTCAAGAACTTAGAGCAGGTCTGGGGCTTTGTGCGAAATAAAGAGCAGTTCATGGCGTACGTCCAGGAAGAGACCCGGGCTATGCTCCAGGGGGCTCACTAATGCTCTCCTCGGGGATGCTTCTGGCGGCGGCCTCCGCCCTCTGGCTGGGGATTCTCACATCCCTCAGCCCCTGCCCTCTCGCCACGAATATTGCAGCGGTCTCCTTCGTGGGAAAGAACATCACCACCCCCCGAAAGGTCTTCGCGGCAGGGGTTCTTTACACTCTGGGGCGCACGCTGGCCTACGGCGTTCTTGGAGCAATTCTTGTCTCTAGCCTTCTTTCAGCTCCGGCTCTCTCCTACTCGCTTCAGAAATACATGAATCTTCTTCTGGGGCCTCTCCTGATTCTCGTAGGGATGGTACTCATGGATCTTCTGACCCTTCCTCTCTCTCTCGGCAATTTCGGCCCCTCTTCGGAGAGGACTTCCCGTTTTCAGGGTCTCTGGGGAGCGGGGGCTCTGGGAATACTCTTCGCTCTCTCCTTCTGCCCCACCTCGGCGGCACTCTTCTTCGGCAGCCTCCTTCCTCTGGCCCTCCAGTACCACTCGGGAGTGCTTCTCCCCTCCCTCTACGGCATCGCCACGGGGCTGCCGGTGCTCTTTTTTGCCCTGCTTCTCTCCCTGGGTACTGCCAAAGTGGGAAGAGCCTTTGAAAAGGTCCAGAGCTTTGAACTCAAGGCAAGACGGCTTACCGGAGGAGTGTTCATCATTCTGGGAATTTATTACTCTTTGGTACACATTTTCAATTTGAATCTGAACTTTTTTTAGCCTTCCCTACAAAAAGTCACGTAAGGTACAAAGGGTGGAAAAACGGGATTGACGAGACCGTGCTTATGTGGTAGATTTGCCACGAAAAGAGGTGGAGGCCATGAATAGGGTGTTTCTCTCCCGAAAGGTAGATATTTTCAAAGCTCTAGCGCATCCCGTGCGGCTGGAAATTGCGGAGAGGCTTCTGGAGGGGGAGCATTGCGTCTGCGAAATCGCCGAGTGGTTTCCCTTCGACCGCACTACCATCAGCAAGCATCTTTCCATACTCCGCAACGCGGGAGTTATCGCCGATCGGAAGGAGGGCCTGAACGTCTACTACTCTCTTCGAATGTGCTGTCTCAAAAACCTTCTCTCCTGTCTTGAAGAGACGCTGCGGCAGGATCTCCGGGATCAAGTGGAAGCCCTGGAAACGACAGCAGAGCCGAGCAGATCCCTCTAAATCCCCTTCAGAACATCGTATCACCCTTACTCTTACCACTTTTAAGGAGGTTTTCACATGAAGATTCAGATTCTAGGAACCGGATGCCCCAAATGCAAGAAGCTGGCGGAGCTGGCAGAAAACGCCGCCAAAGAGCTTGGACTGGACTACGAACTGGTGAAGGTGACGGACATCAACGAGATCATGAATTTCGGCGTCATGGCAACTCCGGGACTTGCTGTGGACGGCAAGGTGCTTCTGGCGGGAAAACTCCCCTCCGCGGAGCACGTTAAGGAGCTTCTCCAGAAGGGATAGTGCCTTCACATAAACGCACAAAGGCACTATGGCATAAAGACACAGGTGCACAAAAGCCGGTTTTCTCGAAAACCTCTTGGGGTGTTTTTCGACATTTCAAGGGGTTTTTGAGGGGCTTTATAGTGAAAATATTGGAACGTAACCACATTAGATCATGTCACATCACACACTAAGGAGGCTCTTTCGTATGAGCGACACAAAGAAATTTCTCTGGATTGTAGCGGTATTCCTGGCAGCCTGGTTCCTCCCCGCAGACTCTCCCACGGTTCATAAGGCCGCCGGAGAAGCTCTGGCGCTCCTCTCGGACTACGCCCGGGAGCACGTGCTGCTCTGCCTGGTACCCGCCTTTTTCATCGCCGGGGCCATCAGCGTTTTCATCAGCCAGCAGGCGGTGATGCGCTATCTTGGAGGAACCGCCAAAAAATGGGTGGCCTATTCGGTGGCCTCCGTATCGGGAACCATTCTGGCAGTTTGCTCCTGCACGGTGCTCCCCCTCTTTGCGGGAATCTACAAACGAGGAGCGGGGCTAGGCCCTGCCACGGCCTTTCTCTACTCCGGCCCCGCCATCAACGTGCTCTCCATCATCCTCACCGCCCGAGTGCTGGGCTTTCAGCTCGGGGTAGCCCGGGCGGTAGGAGCCATCGCCTTCAGCGTGCTCATCGGCCTTGCCATGGCGTGGATTTTCAGCTCTCATGAAGAGGAGCGTCTGGCGGGATTTGCCCAGATTCCCGAAGAGGAGAGCGGACGCCCCCTGTGGAAAACCATATGGCACATGGCGAGCATGGTGCTCTTTCTGGTTTTCGCCAACTGGGCGGCTCCCAAGGTTCCCGGAGGGCTCTGGGAGAGCATCTATAATCTCAAATGGTACGTGGCTCTCGGGGCTCTCGCCTCGGTGGGTGTCTCCACGTGGATCTGGTTCAGCCGGGAGGAGCGTCGGGAGTGGATGGATTCCACCTGGGGATACGCCCTTCAGGTAATGCCGCTTCTCTTCGGGGGGGTGCTGGTGGCAGGATTTTTGCTGGGACGCCCGGGACATGAGGCGCTGATTCCAAGCTCCTTCGTGGCAAGCCTGGTGGGAGGGAACTCTCTGCTGGCGAATTTCTTCGCCTCAGTAGCAGGAGCCTTCATGTACTTCGCCACCCTTACAGAGGTTCCCATTCTTCAGGGGCTTCTAGGAGCCGGCATGGGGCAGGGGCCTGCCCTGGCGCTCCTTCTGGCGGGACCCGCCCTCTCGCTCCCCAACATGCTGGTGATCCGTAGCGTGCTGGGCACCACCAAAACCCTCACCTATGTAGCTCTTGTGGTGGTCATGTCCACGGCGGCGGGAATGCTCTACGGGCTTATGGCGTAAATGTAGGCGTGGGCGTAACAACCTGCTGTGAAGGATTGGGAGAAATTAAGATCCGGGAGGCCCTGCGGGGGTGCTCCCGGATCTTGGTATGAGGGAAAACCTCTCCCGAAGCCATGCCGCCCCCCGGGGAATGGCATACTCTTCGAGAAAAGCCCGCACCGCCTCTTCCCGGAAGGGAACTTCTCCCTCTTCGTCTACGTAGTTGCCGCTCAAGACGCATCGAAGCTGATCCGAACCCTGGGGGTAGCTCCCCCCGAGAAGGGCATCCACATCCCGGGTGTCTTGCATGTTCCTAAGGGGCAAAAGAAGCTCCACCCCGTACCGGGCAAGAAAATCCCGAAAGATATCCAGAGAGACGGCCACCTGGCTAAGCTTTACCCTGCCGTCGTGAGAGTTTCGCTCCCCCCCGATGATGACGGAGCTTCCGAGATGCCGGGCCAGCGAAATCCGGATCAGGTGAAAGTAGAGGTGGCAGGCGGTACAGGGAGAGGCAAAGCCATAGCGCTGCTGCCACCGGTAGAGCCCCTTGCCGCAGAGCTCCCTCCACAGCTCAGGAGAACCCACCACCAGGGGAGGATAGAGCCGCACCGATGAGGGAAGGCGCTTGCCAAGCTCCGCCACCGCCCGAAAAGGGGCCTCCCAATCTCCGTATTGGGTTCCCGTGTAGGCCACGGTGGGAAGCATGGCGGAAAACCTGCCGGAGATTCCCTCCACCACCGCTGCAGCGATGCTGTCCTTCCCGGCGATCTCGACCACTGCAAGAGAAGACTCCCCCCGAAGGTCCTCCCCTTCCTGTTTCGAAAGCATCCATTCCGGCAAGGGCCACACATTTTCGTACTTATTCGAAAGAAGACGCCGAAGCTCTTTCTGATTCTTCTCATGGTTCTGGAAGTTCTTCACCGCTGCCTCCTCAAGCTTTGATAGGGGCCGGGAAAGTAGGGCTGGTTTGTGGGGCTGTCCATGAGCCCCTGAAGCTTTCCCCGATCCAGCAGATTGAGAATCATGTACATGACCTCATGCCCCCGCACCATTCCGAGAGCCCCGGCAGCACACCGGATCTCGTCAAAGTGCCGCACCGCATCCCGCCGGGCGTAGCGCCCGGTTATGGCGAGAGGCACGGGCTCCCCGGAGTGTATCATCTCCCCCCCGCTGGGGGTGGAGTGATCCGAGGTAAGCACAAAGACCACCTCTTCATCCGGCAAAATCTCCTTCACCGCCCAGGCAAAGGCCTTGTCGAGAGCTTCGATAACCTCTCGCTTCTTCTCGGGATCCCCCAGATGGGCCATTTCGTCCGGGGCCTTGGTATGCACGTAGATAAAGTCATACTCCTTCGCCCGGTAGGCGCTCTGAAGCCGCTCAAGCAGATCCGCCCCCCAGTCCCCGGTATCGGTCACCGGGAGAACATCCATCCCCAGGGTACTGCAGAGGCCGAAGTAGAGAGCCCCCGAAGCGATGCAGAGCCCCCGAAGGCCCCAGGCATGCCGAAACGAGGGAAGGTCCCGGAAACGCCCGGGACGCTGAAAGGTCACCATGTTGAGAGGAATCTCCCCGGAGGCCCGGCGCTGCCGGTTTATGGGGTGAGACTCCAAAATTTCGTGGGTTTCGAGGGTATAGTGGTTACACCATGCCGCAGTTTTTCGGGCTCTTTCCATATCCCCCGCCCCTTCCAGAGGAAGCACCTCCATGATGGAACGCCCTTCGAGGATAGGGTTGGAATCCGTCACCTCCGGGCTTGCTCCCCCCCGAAGCAGCGCGATGGCTCCGTTTCCCCCGGATGGATAGAGGGAGAGGGTGTATCCCCCTGCACTGAAGGGAGAAACCCCCTGGCAGAGCCGGGCAAAATCCGCCTCCCCCACGGGAACCTTTTCATGGAGGAGGAGATACTCCTCCCCCCGGGGTTTCACGTGAAACATGCGGGCCAGAAAGGCCACATCCTCGGGCCCCACCGGAAGCCCCCGCCCCACCGCCTCAATATATCCCCGGCCGGGAAAATCCTTGAGATGATAGCCGAAGAGAACGAAATGGGCCATCTCGCTGGGCATGGCCATCCCCTGGCAGGTGCTGTGATAGAGCCCGGTGATGCCGGATGCGGCCACCGCATCCATGTGAGGAGTATGAGCCGCCTGAAGCGGGGTCTTTCCTCCGAACTCGGGAAACCCCCGATCCCCCAGACCATCGAGCACCACGAGAATAGCTCTCATAAGGTGTTTTCCTATACCCTTTCCGCCCAGGCTGCCTCGGGAAAAGCAGGAGAGAGAGGGGGCACGGAAAGATCCGGAAGATTCTGAAGATCCTCAACATCCTCAAGAAGCAGCTCCCGGAAAGCTCCCTCCCGATACGCCACCGGGGAGGCCCGCCCCTCTCGAAGGGCTGCGATAAAATCCCAAAGATGCCGCACCGGAGCGTGGATCTTCGTGGCAAACCGCCCTACCTCCTCGGGAGTATGGGCATCGCTTCCTCCGGTTCGGAGAGTGCCGAGAAGCCCCGCAGTCTCCAGGGCCTGCATGTTGTGATGAGGCTTGGTTCTTCCGTTATAGACCTCTATGCCGAAGGGCTCCTTCAGGCCGAAGAGGCTATCCCCCGCCCCTCGGCCGTTATCCCGGTAGGGATGGGCCGCCACCGCAAGCCCCTGCCGGGGGAGCAGAAGCTCCTGAAGCTCTGCGAAGGAGATGCGCCCCGGAGGAACCTCCTCCAGGCCAAAGGCGAGAAAATCCCCCTCCTCCGTAAGAATTTCCACCCCCGGAAGAACCAGAAAATCGTAGCGTCGGGTAAGCTCCTCCGCCCGCTCCAGAATGCCCAAACTTTCATGGTCCGTCACGCAGATCCCCGAAAGGCCCATCCGAACCCCCCGGCGAATGGCCTCCTCCACAGGGAGCACGCTATCCCCGGAGAACTCCGCCGTATGGAGATGCATATCGATGATCATTTCTCCCCATCCTTTTTAGCCAGATATCTTCCACCCGTTGAACCCTTGGCAACGCTCATGCGAAGGATTAGAGCATGGTATGTGTAAGAATTTTGCCTTTCCATTCTACCCCGGGGAAATACTTCGGGCAAGGAGAGGATCGTCAAGCTTCCGGGACATTTTTCCGCCTGTTCGGATATTTGGAACCATCGTATTTATGGGGAAGTAGATCAAGCACAGGCACTTCCCGGAGATTACCGTCATCCAGAATCACCAGAGCCTGGGGAGCATAATCGGTGATAAGCTCCCGGCACATGCCGCAGGGAGGAACAATATCCCCGGACTCCGTCACCGCCACAATACGCAGAATATCCGTATCCCCTGCAGTAGCCGCAACCCCAATGGACACGGACTCCGCACAGAGGGTAATACGCCCGCAGTTGGCTTCCACATGAACCCCCAGAAAAATATTCCCGCTCCGGGTGCGGGAGGCCGCTTCCGTGGAGTGCTTTCCCGGTACATAACGCTCCATGTGTTCGGCATTTCTGCCCGGAGCACCAGAAGCATTTTAAGAATTTCGGGGGTCACTTCGTGGGCAACTTCGGGGGCAACCCTTTTCGGTTACTCTCCCTCGTGAAGCTCCTCCAGCCATCGACTGATGGCGCTTCGGATCTCTTCACGAACCGTACGGGTCTGCTGGAGCTTCTCTTCCCAGGTTCCCTCAAAGCCCGCAGGATCATCAAAGGGCCAATGCAGCCGCTGGGTAAGCCCCGGAAAGATGGGGCATGTCATGGCGGCCTTGTCACAGACGGTAATCACATGGGTATAGAGTTTCCCCTGCTTGAACAGCTCGAAAACGCTCTGGGGGGTATTGCCGCTGATGTCGATACCCGCCTCTCTCATAACTTCCACAGCCAAGGGGTTCAGTGGAGCGGGCTCTAGCCCGGCACTCGCAACGGTAAAACTCTCCCCTCCAAGATGCTTCAAAAAGGCCTCCGCCATCTGACTACGGGCACTATTATGTTCACATATAAACAATACGCGCTTTTCCTTCATGAAAAGAACCTCCCTCGTGCCGAAGACAGACACTCTTTCCCCCAGCTCATGACAGTTATGAAAAACCTGCTTACGCCCTGGGGGGTGGCATGAACCTCCTCGAATTCCGCACAAAAATACGCTCTTTGCAGGGGAAAGGATCTTGGAAAACAAAAAAGATCTCTTTTGGTTCCCTACCTTTCGGCTCCCTACTTTTCTGAAAGAGTACCAGAGAAAGATCAGGATAAAAAGGCCTCTTCGTCTCTTTTTAGGAAAATGTTACAATGGTTCCTGTTTCCTATCCCATGTACGTGAAGGAGTTGTTGTTCATGAAAAAATTTGCTCGTCCCTTTGGTGCTTTTCTCTTTGCTCTCTTCGTTTCGGCCCTATTCCTGGGAAACCTGGCCCCCCTCGTGGAGGCAGCCCCTCCGATTCCTCCGGAGGTGAAGGACTTTACCCTCCGGTTCATGAAAGATTTCGGCAACGCCTCGCTCTCTCTTGCGGAACGCCTGGAGAGCACCGAGAATCCCGAAGAGATGGCCCGGGCTCTCACCGCCTATGCAGATGCGGTGGAACCCCTTGCGCAGGGAATGGTAGCTCTTCAGAAAAAGTACCCCGATTTCTTCGCAGACCTTGATGACGACGACGAAATGACGGATCCGGATATCCTCAAGGCGGAAGATGCCTTCGATAAAACCCAAGAGCGCATGGAACCCGCCATGATCAAGGTGTTCCATAATATTGAACATCCCAGCATCATGACTGCTCTGGAGCGCCTCGAAGAAGTTATGGCCATTATGGACGGAGGAGAACTCGACTAAGAGCCAGGCCGGAATCGAAAGAGCAGACTAGTGCATCATTCCTGCTTATATTGTGACTTCGGCTGAAATCCGGGAGCTGGAGCTTGTGTGTCCGGAGGCGCGAGCATAGTGGTCGGCGAGGGCTCCCTTTGCGTCGCGGAGAACCTCCTGGTGGCAGGCGGACGTGCCAGCAAGCCGCAGTCGCGCAGCTGGTCGGCGGAAGTCTGTGGCGACGGTTCGGAGCAGCAAAGCAAGGGAAACGGTTCGCCACTTTCGGAGCCGAGGGGACACACAAGCGGGGGCTCCCATTCCAAGGCACAATATAATGTGGAACAACCCACTAGCAAAAAAGGCTCCCCGCGGCATGGCTTCTACTCATGCCACGGGGAGCCTACACATTCCCAAGGAGACCGAACTCCTTAGCACAGATGCTGACCGACGGAGGAATCTTTATCCCTTTACCTAGGGAAATCAAAAAGCACTAAAAAACGCCAGTCCAATGAAAATGGACCTTGAAAATAACTGTAGCTTGTAGACAACACAAGCGATCTCCTGTTTTTACTGTATCAAATCAAGCGCAACCCCTTCACATCCTCCTCGAATCATACCCCCACTGCAGCAGGGCCTGACGCTGCCGGGGGCGGCAGTGCAGATCTCCGGGGAAGCAGTATTTTGTGAGCTGCCCCGCATGCCGCCGAAAGGCCCGCCAGCGTTTTATCTGCCGCTCATCGTCGGGGCAGCGCCTCCCCATATAGTAGCGGCAGTACCACTGAAACCACCCCCGGGGATCTTCAGGGTAGATCCACCCCTTCTCCTGCCAGTAGGAGAGGGGTTTCGAGGCGCTTACACCAAAGAAGTTCAAGGCGGGGTCATGCCCTCGGGGGGAGAGTCTGGCCTGGGCGAACCACTCCGGGGGGAACTCTGCGGTGCAGTCCGTCATGTATTTGCCCCCAAAGACTCCCAGGGCAAGCATCTCCTGAGGGGTCAGTTCTGGGCGAAAGTCCGGGGAGAAGTTCTCCCCCAGGGGCTCCACAAGATAGTAGACATACCCCTGCTGCATGCGATCATGAACCTCCACACGTACCGGCTGCATAGGCGCCTCCCTCCTCTTTCTGCTCTTTTGCCTTTTTCTTCATTCTCATCATCATCATCACATCTTCTCAACCCCGAAATCGCTGGTGTGTCTGTAGGAAACGAAAGTATTCCTCAAGAAGGTTCCACCTTTTCCTGAATCCGGGAGCGCACCTTGGCGGCAAGCTCTTCGTAGGAGAGATCCTCCGGCATCACCGGGGGGAGAAAGGTTACCCGGATCTCATTCCGGAACCTGGGTATCCGCTTCCCCCGGGGGAGGGCCTGGTAGGTTCCCTCCAGCGCCATGGGGACCAGGGGAATCTGTAGCTCCCGCCCGAGGATGGCGAAGGTTTTCTTAAAGGGCATCATTTTGCCGTCCCGGGTCACCCCTCCTTCGGGAAAGATGATCAGGGAGTCTCCCCTCTGGAGCACTGCGGCGAGCTTCTGCAGAGAGAGCTTGAGATCCCGGTTGATATCCACCAGGATTACCCTCTGCCGGGCCATGAATCTACGCTGCCACCCCTTTTGGAAGGTCTGCTCCGAGGCGTAGAAGGAGAGCCGCCGGGCTGCCCAAAGGGGGAGAGAGGTTCCCGCCACGAGGCCATCGAGATAGCTCTGGTGATTCGCCACCAGCAGAAAGGGATGCTCCGGAAGGTTCTGCTCTCCGGTTACGGTGATGCGGAAGTAGCAGCGGAGGAGAAATTGAAGGAGCTTTCCCAGAGGGATATGAAGTGGAGATACCGGGGGAAGCTCCAGATCTTCCGAGGCCCGGAGAAGGGCTCCCCAATCGACCTGCTCCTCCTCCATCTTCACCTTCTCCCGCTCCACGTAGGCCGCCATCTCCCCCAGAGTGCTGTAGCGAAGCAGCTCCTCATCGCCGATCTTCACGCCGAAGGAGGCCCCAAGGTAGGTAGCCAAGGCCACCTTATCAAGGGAATCCATGCCGAGGTCGATCTCCAGATGGGCCTCGGGGAAGAGGGGTTTATCCGTCTGCTTCTCCAGAAAGCCCTTGATCCCCCGATAGACCGGGGTCTCGGGCTCCGGAGTGTTCCCCCTGGGGGAGTCTGCTTTGGCGATACGTTCCGGAAGCTGAAAACGCCGGATCTTGCCGAGCCTGGTTTTAGGAAGCTCTTCCTTTACGAGGGTGAAGGTCATGATCTTCTTGGAGGGGGCGGCGGTCTGGTTGTACTCCCCTATGACCTCCCAGCGAAAATACGCCTCCACCGCATGAACCCCTTTTTCCGCCAGGGCTCCAAAATCCGGAAAAATCACCGCATGCAGCGCCTCCTGATGAAGGCAGATCCCTATCTCTTTTACCGCATGGAATTCCCCGAGGATCTTGGTCTCCAGCTCCTCGGGGTTGATGTTCTTTCCGTTGGGGAGCACCAGAATATCCTTCTTACGCCCGGTGACGAAGAGAAAGCCCTCAGAATCTACATACCCCAGATCCCCCGTATGAAGCCACCCCTCCCGGATCACCACGGCGGTCTCCTCGGGCCTGTTGTAGTACCCCTGCATAACGTTGCTCCCCCGAGCAAGAATCTCCCCATCCTGAATCCGCACCTGGTTCACCGGAGAGATCTGGCCGCTGGCCCCTATGCGGAGGGTTCCGGGGCGGGTGAAGGAGATGAGGGGGGCTGTCTCGGTCATGCCGTACCCTGTGAGCAGATCGAACCCCAGGGCCTTGAAATCCCTCGCCACCTCATCATCCAGAGGAGCCCCGCCGCAGATGAGGTACCGGATCTTCCCTCCAAAGCGCTGATGCACCTTGCGGAAGAGCAGCTTCGAGAGAAGGGGGCTGTTTACTCGCTTGGCCAGAGAAAAGAGCATCCGGGGGATAAGGGCCCCCTGGATCTTCTGCCGTAGCCCCTTCATGATGAGGGAGAAAAGGCGCGGAACCCCCACCATCACCGTAACCCCGTGCCGCTGCAGGGTCTCCAGAATATCCCCGGAGGCCATGGAGGGAGAGAAAACGCAGGCTCCTCCCACCGCAAGAGGGGCGATGATGGTGCCTCCCAGAGGGAGGACGTGATGTATGGGGAGAAGCACCAGAGCCCTCGTCTCGGCGGTAAAGAGCGGTACTTCCTGGGTTACCGCCCGGGCGTTAGCCTCCATGTTGCGGAAGGAGAGCATGGCTCCCTTGGGGCTTCCGGTGGTGCCGGAGGTGTAGATGATGAGAGCGGTCTCGTCTAACCCCCCTTGAAGGGCCTCCACATCCTGCGCCACGGGAGGAAAATCCTGGGGACACTCTTCGAAGACGAGAACCCTGGGGGGATGCGGCAGGGAACCGAGAGCTTTACGAATCTCCCCCAATGTCTGCCGGGAGCAGAAGAGCAGCTCGGGCTCGCAATCCCGGAGGATATAGGCAATTTCGTCAGGGGGCGCCACAGCGTCTATGGGGACCGCCGTACACCCTCGCTGCCACGTTCCGTAGAGAGCAAAGATCCACTCGGGGCGGTTTTCCGAGCAAATGGCCACCTTGCGGCACTCCGGGGGGAGAAGCGCCCCATAGGCGAAGAGAGCCTCCAGAAGCTCCCCGTAACTCAGAGCGGTCTCTCCAAAGAGCAGCGCCACCGCATCCCTCCGGCGCAGATACGTCATGGCATGGGAATCCTCCGCAAGAAGTGCGGTCTCGTGCCCTCCCCCGGAAGAGGAGAAAAAGGTCTTCATAACCCCATCAGCCTCCCTTCTGTTCGCAGGAGAGAAATTTTTCTGCAGCTCTTTCTGATATGGTCTCTCTCCTTCGGCCTGTGGCCACTCCAAGCATAGCATATCCCATCCCTCATGCCCCTTCGGAACTCTCTCCGGGAGTGTTATTATAGGAGGATCTTTTGTACCATACGAGAGGAGCCGTACCGTGTCATGACTATGACTATACTGCTTATTCTGTTCGGATTTCTTTTCGGGAGCGCCCTGGGATCCTTTCTCAACGTGGTAGCCATCCGCACCGTCACCGGTACCGCCTGGTGGGGGAAGGAGCGTTCCCGATGCCCCGAGTGTGGATCCACTCTTGAGCCACGAGACCTTATCCCCCTGCTCTCCTGGTTTTTTCTTCGGGGCAAGTGCCGTACCTGCGGCTTTGCCATCCCCTTTCTCTATCTCGCTGCAGAGATCGCCACGGGAACCGTCACGGCGGTGCTTCTCTGGCGCTGGGGAGTTCCCTTCGGGGTGCATACCCTTCTGGCTCTGGGGCTGGGAACCTTCATGCTTCTCAACTCCTTTACAGATCTCTACGAAGGCTATATCTACGACTACTTCGCTCTGGCTCCGGTGGCGCTGGGGCTGGGACTGCGGCTTTTCGGGGGCCTTCCGGGGTTTCTGGACGGTCTGGGAGGGGCCGCCCTCGGCTACGGGGTTATCGCGGGGATTATTCTGCTTACCAAGGTTCTCATGAAGCAGGAAGGCATGGGGTGGGGGGATGCGCACCTCATGGCGGGAGCCGGGGCGGTGCTGGGGTGGAAGTTCGTTTCCCTGGCCCTCTATCTCGGCTTTATGCTGGGAGGTATCGTCATCGTACCCCTCTTTCTTCTGAAGAAGGTAGGGCGCAAGGATGCCATCCCTCTAGGGCCCTTTCTCGCCCTGGGAAGTATTCTCACTCTGGTGCTGGGTCCTCAGATTCTGGGGTTGCTCTCTTTTTCCTCCTCCTGGCCCTGGTAGCAAAAGAGATGCTATACTCAGGAGCACCATATTTTTGCCACCATGTTTGCATGGATAAGGAGAGGATAGAGTCATGGGCTTAGATGAAAGATATCACAAGACCTTTCCCATCACCTGGGAGCAGCTTCATCGGGACTGCCGCGCCCTGGCCTGGCGGCTGGCGGATCTCCGGTCCTGGAGAAAGATCATCGCCATCGCCCGGGGGGGGCTTATTCCGGCGGCCATCATCGCCCGGGAGCTGGACGTGCGCTACATGGATACGGTCTGCGTCTCCAGCTACAATCTTCGGGAGCAGGGGGAGCTGCAGATCCTGAAGCAGGTGGAGGCCTTCGAGGAGGAGCGCTCTGAAGAGATCCTTCTCATTGATGATCTTGTAGATACCGGGAGGACCGCCTCTCTGGTACGCAAGATGTTCCCCGGAGCCTACTTTGCCACGGTCTACGCCAAGCCCGACGGACGCCCTCTGGTGGACTCCTTCATCACCGAGGTGAGCCAGGATACCTGGATCCTCTTCCCCTGGGATGCGGAGACCAAGGTACATTTCGTGCTCCCCATTGCGGAGAGCCGGAAGGATCTGGAAAATCCTTAGTAAAAACGACCTTACCGGGGAGCCTTTTAGGGCTCCCCATTGCGTATTTGCAGCGCCCGCCCCATGGACTGGCATCTCCGAAAAACATTATTTTTCACATTCAAGGAGGGATGTTTTCATGAAACGCACTGGTAATCGTATCTACACCACCCTGGTCTGCCTGCTCTGGGTTCTCCAGAGCCCTCTTCACGCATGCACCACCATGCTGATCACCAAGGGAGCCACCAAAGATGGCTCTGTCATAGTCTCCCATTCTGACGATAACGACATGATGGATCAGCGGATTATCTACGTCCCCGCGGCGGATCACGCCCCGGGGAGTAGCCGACCGGTCTATGTGGATGCCTGCGCCATGGGAGAATTCCCCGAGTACAACAGCTTTCTCTACCCCCGCTACGTGGGGAGCAGCCGGGGGCCGGGGTATGAAAACCCCTCCCTCCCCCAGACCAAGCCCATCGGTTTCATCCCCCAGGTGCCCCACACCTACGCCTACTTCGATGGCAACTACGGCATCATGAACGAGCATCAGCTCATGTTCGGGGAGTGCACCGACGGCATTAAAAAGCAGTTTCCTCCGGAGCCGGGAAAACGGATATTCTACAGTGCCGAGCTTGCCCGGGTAGCCCTGGAGCGCTGCACCACCGCCCGGGAGGCCATCGCCCTTATAGGGGAGCTTATCGAGACCTACGGCTACTACGGCACCGGAGAGACCCTCCCCGTGGGAGACACCGAAGAGGGGTGGATTATTGAGATGGCCCCCTCCCCCACCGGCGAGGGGGGGCTCTGGGTGGCGAAAAAAGTTCCTGACGGAGAGGTTTTCGTGGGGGCTAACGAGTTTCGCATCCGGGAGATCGACCCGGAGGATCCCGACATGATGTACTCCAAAAATCTGCATGACGAGGCACAGCAAGCGGGATGGTGGCATCCCGAAGAGGGAAAGCTCGACTGGCTCCGCACGGTAAGCAAGGGGGAGTACAACCACCCCTACTACTCCCTCCGGCGGGTGTGGCGCATTCAGTCCCGCATGGCCCCTTCCCTGAACCTGAGCCCCTGGGTGGAGGATGGCTACACCAGGGCCTATCCCTTCTCGGTAAAGCCCGACGAAAAACTCTCGGTGCATGACGTGATGGCCCTGCACCGGGATCACTACGAGGGAACCCCCTTCGATATGACCAAAGGCATCGCCGCGGGCCCCTACGGATATCCCAACCGCTACTACGGCCCCTATGAGGCCAAGGGGGATGTGGGAGATCCGGATAAAAAACCCGAAGGGGCCTGGGAGCGGGCCATCTCGGTCTCCTACTGCGGCTATGTCTTCGTAAACCAGGCCCGGGGTTGGCTGCCGAACCCCATCGGGGGAATTATGTGGATGGGGCTGGATAAGCCTTCGGAGACCTGCTTTATCCCCTTCTACGCGGGCGTCACCGCGCTTCCCAAGAGCTTCGAGGTGATGAACCCCGGAAAATTCAGCCGTGAGAGCGCCTGGTGGGCCTTCAACTTTGTGGCCAACTGGGCGGCTCTGAAGTACAGCTACATGATCAAGGACATTCAGGGGATGCAGCAGGCTCTGGAGCAGGAGCAGGCCCAGGCGCTGAAGGCTGTGGAGGCCGAAGCCATAGCGCTCTACGAAGAAAATCCCCAGAAGGCTCGGGACTATCTCACCCAGTTCTGCCTTACCAATGCGGATCAGGTGGTAGAGCGCTGGTGGGATTTCTCGGAGGAACTTATCGGCCGGTACAGCGACGGCTTTATTAACGCTCCGGGGCATATGGCCCAGGAGGTGGGCTACCCCGAAGAGTGGCGCAAGGCCGCAGGATGGTACGAAGGCCCCACCCAGTACGAACCCCGGGAGGGGCAGAAATAGCCCTTGCAGCAGTAACCAAGGGTTGCGATGGTAAAAACATCCCAGGAGAACCGGAGGGGACATTCATGCATAATCCATTAAGCATCACCCTGACACTACCCTTAACAAACAAACTTCTCCCCTTCCTGCAACGCAGCGTGGAGGAGGCTTCTCTGGCCTGGGGACTGGACGAGAAGGGGGCCCTTCGGCTCACCCTGGGGGCGGAGGAGATGTACACCTTCCTTCTTGCCCAGGCAAAGACCCCGGAATTTTCGAGGATGGAAGTCAGCATCTCCGATGAAGGGGCCTGGGTGGAGCTTCGTTTTCTTCTCCCCCGGGGAGCGCTCCCTCTGGAAGCCTTTAACCTTGTTCCCCGAGGGGGTGCCGTGCCGGAACACGCCGAAGGGCTCTTCCTTGCGGCCCGGATGGTCTCCTTTCTCCGGGTAGAACCAAAAGAACAGAATCTGGAAATTTCCCTCTGTGAAAACCGTAGCTACCCCCCGACCCAAGCCATACCGGGGGAGGTCGCCTCTTCGGGGCCCTGGAGTATCTGCACCCCCGGGGCTCCCGAGGCTCAGGAGCTGGCAGACCGAGCGGCCTCACGTCCCCCGGGGGAACGCCCTTCCCTGGTGCTCTGTCAGGGGATGGCGGCGGATCTTGTGCGCTCGCCCTTCTGGGGGGCCCAGGTGGCTCTGGATGCTCAGCATCGTGTGGGGGCGGGGCTTTTCTGGGAGCGCCGGGGAAAGATGGCCTTTCTTCATGGGCCCTGGAACTTCTCCTCCTCCCCCACTCTGGGAGAGGAGCTTCTGGATGCCGCCCTGGGAAAACTCTATGGTGAGCATTTTGAAGGAGTTATTCTTCTGGCCCCCCCGAAAGATGTCCCCCGGCACCGTTTCGAAATTCTTGGAAAGCTTCCCCGCAAAGGGGGAGTGCTCCAGGAGGTTCTCTATTGCTCTCTTAGAGAAGATACCGGAGGGCCTCTCTATCTGCACCCCTCTCTGGAAGAGCCCCTTCGGGAGATGACGGAACGCCTCTCGCTCCCCCGGGAGATACGTTCTTCGGAACCCTCTCTACACCGGATTCCCGAGGCCTCCGCTCTGGGGGTACGCATGGATCTCCCCGGCAGGAAGGCAGATCTTTTCTGCCTCGCTCCGGGAAGGGACGGAAGAGAAAATTTGCTCTCTCATCTTGAGATTCTCCGAAGCCAGGGGATGGAAGAGATCTTCTTTCTTCTGGATCTCGGACGCTTCGAGGATCTCCCCATGGGAGGATTCCTGATGGAGGCGGGGTTTCTTCCCGGGCTTCTTCTTCCCTGGGCAGGGAGAGGGGATATACTCCTCTGGACTGCTCCGGAGGAGTAGGAAATCATGTGGTTCTACCCCCCTCTGGAAAAACTTGTCCCCCCTCACATCCGGCAATTCGAACCCTACATCCCCAGCAAGCCGGATGCTGAACTCTGTAAACTCTACGGCTGCTCCCAGCTCTTCCGGATGAACAACAACGAAAATCCTCTGGGGCCTCCGGCAGGAGCCCGCAGGGCCCTGGAAAACTTCGATCCCGCCTCCGCCTCCATCTACCCCAGCGGGGATGCCTGGTATCTTCGCCAGGCCCTGGGAAAGCACTTTTCCCTCCCTCCGGAGTGTTTCATCGTGGGGAATGGAGCCAACGAGGTGATCTCCTTCGTCATCTCCGCCTTCTGCGAGAAGGGGGACAACATCATCACCACGGATCGAACCTTTGCGGTCTACGAGTGGGTGGCTACCTTTTCGGGATTTCAGGCCAAGGTGCTTCCTCTGGCGGAGGAAGCCTTCGATGACCAGGCCATGCTCCGGAATATCGACGAGAGAACCAAGGTGCTCTTTCTCTGTAACCCCAACAACCCCACGGGAACCTACTGGAACCGTTCTAAGCTCGTCTCCTTTTTGGAGGCCCTGCAGGGGCGGCAGATCCTGGTGGTGGATGAATCTTACGGCGAGTTCGTGGAACGAGAGGATTTCCCCAACGCCCTGGAACTCCTTCCCCGGTACCCCAACTTGGTGGTCTTTCGAACCTTCTCCAAGATGTACGGTTTGGCGGGGCTCCGCATCGGCTACCTTGCGGGGGATCCCGGAGTGGTGGATATGATCCGCCGGGCTTCGGTGGTCTACTCCATCAACGCCCCGGCACAGCTCGCCGCAGAGGCGGCTCTCCAGGATCCAGAGCATATACAAGCCACCCGGGAAATCTGCGCCACCGCCCGGAAGATTCTCCGCTCCGGGGCCTCCCGGCTGGGTCTGCCCGCCTGTCTGGGGGAGGGAAATTTTGCCGTTCTCAAACTGCCCTGCAGTGATACCTGGCTCTATCGCAATCTCATGAAAAAGGGGTACATGATCCGGAGCCTCACGGGGTTTCGTATGCCCGGACATATTCGGGTCTCTTTTCACATGCCCGAAGTGATGCAGGGTTTTGTCACAGCTCTTGAAGAGACACTCGCCACTCGTTCTTCCTAAAAACATTCTCAAAAAAGGAGATTCTTCCCCATGTCCGCTCCCATACAGACAGTGATCCGCACTCTGGATGAGGCCAATGCCCCCAAGGTCTGTGCACTCTACCGAAAGATCTATCAGGAGACCTTTCCCTTTCCCGAGGTCTACGACCCTGTTCTTCTGTTGGAAAACACCCGGAAGCACAAAAAGGTGCACCTCCTGGCATTTCAAGGGGAGGAGCTTCTGGGGCAGGTCATCGTGACTCCCGCCCCCTGGAACCTGGAACTCTTCGAAGTTGCAGGATTTATGACAGCTCCGGAGGCCCAAGGAAAGAACGTGACACGCCCCCTGGCTCGGGCGCTACGGAAAGAGGTCTTTCCCTCCCTCCCCTGGAAGGCCCGGTATAGCGAAAGCGTCACCGCCCATGTGATCTCCCAGAAAGGGGATATCTTCCTCGGAAATATCCACACCGCCCTGGCACTGAACCTTCTCCCCGCAGATCTTTTTCTGCACGATTCCCGGCTTCGTTCCGCCTCCCGGGGAAGCTGTATTCTGAGCTTTGGGGAGGCGGATTCTGCCCCGGAACGCACCCTCCTTCCTCCCCAGTACGCTCCTCAGCTGCGGGAACTTGCGGAGGGGTTTCTCCCCCGCACCTTTCAGGAAGACCACTCTTCACCGGAGGGAGAGAGCATCCTTCAGGCCTTTCCCTTTCCCGCCGCCGGGGCGGTCTATCTTTCCGCCTCTCGACTGGGGGAGGATTTTGACCAGCGGCTGGATCTTCTTCTGAGGGAACATGAGCACCATGAGGCTCTCATGCTGCAGCTTCCTCTCCAGAGGGGCATCGCAAAGGCGGTGGAATGTGCCCAAAAGAAGGGGTTTTCTCTGGGAGGATTTCTCCCTCACTGGTTTACCTCCGGGGATGGCGTGCTTCTTCAGCGGGTAAGGAGGGAACCTCTCTGGGAAGAGATTCAGGTGCTCCCGGAAAGAGGGACCGCCCTGCTGGAGATGGTTCGCCGGGATTGGGAAAAGACTTTTTCTACAGAAAACTAAGGGAGGATATTTTTATGGAAAAGAAACTCTGCGCCAGCGTGCTGGATACCATCGGCAACACGCCTCTGGAAGCTTTTTCAGAGATGCATCATGAGAATGGCCAAGGGTGTTGCGCTTGATTTGACAAACCAAGCTTGCTTTATCCCCTTCCATGCAGGCGTTACGGCGCTTCTCGAGAGCTTCGAGGTGATGAACCCCGAGAGGGGCAGGAGCAGTAAAACAGGAAGGGGCTTGGTTTGCCGATGGCAGGCAAGCCAAGCCCCTTCTCGCTATTCCCGCCCCTTAAGCCTTTGTCTTCGGTGAGTCGTCGCAGGTACAGGGGTGTCCTGTTGCGTCTCCGTGACACTTATGTATCTGCTCTTTGGAACAATCCCCAGGTTTTTCCTTAAGGTTTTCTGGCTTTTGGCAGCAGCAATTCTGTTCGCTCATGTCTACATCCTCCTTTTTCGTCTTTATCTATTCCTCTCAGAGTAACCTCGGTATGTCGAGGTCCTCGGGAAGGTCCTCAAGGGCTTCGCCGTTGCGTAGCCTTTCCCTATAGTTTAACAGGAATTCGTCGATTTTCTCCAGGGTCTTCATCTGCACCCTTTCCCTTTCGGTGGTGCGGATAATTCTGTTGATGCCACCGTTCTTTATGACTATCCTCTGGGAGCCAACGAGAGCCAGGAGTGGGTCATGGGTGGCTATCAAGACGATTTTCTCCCTCCCGACGAGGAGTTCCATGGCCTTTTTCCTGTTGATCCCGGCATTCTCTATTTCGTCGATAAGGACAATTGGAGAGGTACTCAGGAAGGCGGTGTCGGCGATCATCAGAGCTCTGGACTGACCGCCACTCAGCGCGGTGATAGGGGTATCCTCTGAAAAAGGCTCTCCCGCCAGAAGGTTGGCCTGCTCTATGACCGTCCTTACCTTTTCCTCCCCGTCCGGGATCATCCGGCTCTCGGCGTGCATCGTCACGAACTCCGCCACGGAGAGGTCCATGACGAAGTTCATGTTTTGAGATAGCTGGGCTACTAGCTTGTGTTCCAGGGAGAACCTCCATTTACGAAGAGGCCTCTCCCCGTTGATCATTACCACTCTCCCCGTGGGGGTATCTCCCTGGGCCATCCACTCTATATCGGCCAAAAGCCGGCTCTTTCCCGAACCTGTAGGCCCTACGATACAGATAATCTCTCCGATGTTCATCTCAAGGACCATGTCCTCTGGAACGCCGCTTTTATCCCTGCCTCCCAGGACGGTGATTTTACTCACGGAAAACTTGGGACCGTCCTTTACGTCCCTCATGCGATCAATGAACGAGGAGAGGCGATCAAGTAGCCCCTCTCTTTCAAACCCGATGTCCTCAAGAAAAACCGGGCTCATGGATGAAAGATATTCCTCGACTGTGTCGTTTAGGTTAGCCGGGGGAAGCCCATTGGCATCGAAGAAATCTTTAGCATAGGGATGTTCTCCGAAGAGGGTCTCCATTCTGGTATTTCTGATGCAATCGCTGATAGTTTTCTCCGAGGTGGTCATCTTTTTCACTCCAGACGTATCTTTCGGATGTTACCCATCTGATGTTCCTTGCCGACCCTGGTCTCCCCCATACAGTAAGAGCATAGAGCCGACGGCATGGAGAAGCGGAGGCTCCTGCCAGAGAGGGACTGAACCTCTTCGGTATCCATCAAAAGCGCGGCAAGTTCACATGCACCTTGCCCTGTGATACCGCTGACGTGAAGTATCTTTCCGTCAGGATTGGCCTGTCTCACCTTGAGGGCGAAGATCTCCCTCTCCGCCTGGGAAACTATATCCCCTTTGGTTATCGCCACTATGTCCGCAAGCTTCAACATGGGACCGATCTTTTTGGGCGTATTCACTCCCATAAGGTTGTCTATCACGCAAACCGCAGTGATGTCTTGAATATGGGGAGAACATCGGTTGCACAGGCCAGCGCTCTCCAGAAACAGGATGTCCAGAGACCTATCCAGCCCCCAACTGACGCACTCCTCCACATTGCTGATAAAGAAGTGATCGGGGCAAAGGCTACCGGAGAGACCGGTTCTGGCGATCACACCATGAGCCTCGTATTGCTTACGGTCGTCGGTGCTAAGACAATCGAACTTGACGGCCCCCATGGAAAGCCCTGTTTCCCTCATCTCCTGAATCGTCTTTAAAATGATCGCGGTCTTCCCCGACGATGGGGGGCCTGATACGGTGATAACCTTCATATTTTTGGCTCAATCCCCTAAAAGGGTTCCCGCAGAGAGGCGAAGGAGTTCCTCTGCAGTTCCTCGGCCGGGATTTACCTTAAAGGGCAGGATCAGGACCATGCCGTTGCGCACCGCCTTAATCCCCGTCCACAAAGAGTCTTTTGTGTACTTTTCCACCGTCGCTCTGTTTCTCTCCTCATCATCGCTGGAGGGCACGATGAGGACGACGTCCGGGTCCGACGAGACGATGGTCTCAATATCGAAGTCCACGAAGCTCTCCCTGTTAGAACCGGGAATCCCCTCTGGCAGGATGTTTCTTATTCCCAGAGCTCGAAGAATGGAGCCATAGGCGGTGGCGTTCTGCGCCGCGGCTATCCTGTCTCCGTCCTGGAGGATAATCGCACTTCGGATGTTCGTCTCGGCCATAATTCTCTCCCTGAGCTTTTCGGCGATGTCGTCCGTTCTGTCAGCGTACTCCTGAGCCGCCGCCTCGCGACGGAGGAGCTTGCCCAGGAACATCACCGAGTCCATCATGGGGTTATCTCCCATCTTTGCCGGATCGACCAAATAGACGGCAATGCCGTTCTCTCGGAGTGTCTTTGCTATGTTGCCGTGAAACCGTATATGACCGATGACCAGTGACGGATTCAGCTTGTAGATCGACTCCACGTCCACATTAGGCTGTGTTCCCACCGAGGGGAGGTCCACGCCCTCTTTCCTGATCCGGTACTCATCGACCTTCCCAAGGGGAGTGATCCCCAGGGCGAACAATCCCTCCATCAACAGGGGATTCAGCGCCACGACAGCGTCGTGGAACTCCGGGATGTCAACCTCCTGTCCTGCATGATCCGTCTCTCGCCACGAGGCCTCCACGATCCCCGCACCCAAAGCCCACGAGATGAGGGCGAAGAGGGCGAGGAGCGCTAAAAACCTTTTCCCTTCAGCCAAAATTCGACTTACGTTCATAGGGAAGACCCGTCGCCTTTAGCTTCCTTACGGATCTCCACCCACTTGCCGCTTTTTCCCTCGGGATCCTCGGAAATCAGCCGGAAGGAATTGACTCCGGCCCTGTCGAGAAGGGCCGACTCAATCATTCTTGAGAAATCCTCAAAACGCGGTCGGGTCTCCCCAGATTTTTTCATCCTCTCTCGGTTAGCCGCCACGAGTCGTTGCCTCATGGACGAAGGAATATATCTTCCCAACCCTCCTCCGATTACAGCCACCCCGCCCGGTTTCAGTATCCGATATATCTCGGCCAGCCCTTTTTCCGGCTCCTCCCAGAACCAGAGAGAGCCTCTACTCATGATAAAGTCAGCAAAGTTATCCTCGAATGGCAGGCTGCTCACGTCCGCCCGGACAAAAGTTGCCTTGTTATCCGTCTCGGAGCGGTCGAATCGCTCCTTTGCAGACAGTAGGGCTTTATCGCTCAGGTCCACGAAATAAATCTCCATATCGCTGATCTTAGCAAGCTCCGTCCCCAGGAATCCCGGGCCAGTCCCTATATCGACGGCAATACCTCGTTCCAGCCGATAATCGTCGGCAAACTGCTGGACTAGAAGGGGGTACATCGGTGCAAGCATGGAGTAAAATTCCGAAGGCCTATGCATTAGAGATCTCCTCTCTCTCCAGATCACGGAGCCCCGAGAAGAAGTCCTCCCAGCCGGCCCAAGGGCTTTTCCATCTTGGCACCGGGAAACGACCGTTCTCAGGGATATCCACCACGGCCCAGAATCCCTGTTCCTCCAGATAACGCTGAAGAGTTTCTTCCATCAGGAACTCATGTACGATGGACAACTCCGGAGATGCCTGTTTGTTCCACGCCAAAACCTGTGGAAGGGGTATTGCTCCCTCCGAAGGGGGATCTATCTCAACGTTTCTCTGTTTCGCCATCATAGAGAAGGAGACATTGGAAATTCCCATGTGGAACTGACCGCTACCTACCGCCTGGACAACCTCCACGGGAGATCCTCCAAAGGAGACTTTTTTCCGGAAGCCGGGATATTCCTCCGGCCACGTCCTCTTCAGATAGGCCATGACTGCCTTGCTTATGGGGGTATCCTTATCGGGGAAGATAACCTTTCGACTTTTATCCAGTAGGTCGAACCAGTTGCCAGCCAGTTCGCCAGGCTGGACGAGATTTCTGTTATAGACGGGGACCATGGGAACGACAAATATGGGGTGCAAGATCCCCGCTGGATCGTGAAAAGGGGCAGAACCTTGATGAAGCGAGGGGACGCCGGACCAGGGAGAGCGGGAGGAGAACAGATCCCATTCCCTTTGCTCCTCCATCACCGAGAAGTCGCTTCCGTGGGAGAGCATCACGTCAGGGAGGCCAGCCCCTGCAAGGGACTCCAGGATCCAGCTCTTAGAGTGATCGTGACCGGGAGTCTTCAAGGTGACCGAGCCGCCTCTCTCTCTCTCGAATTCCCGCATCCTCTCCTTGAGATGATCCATGACGTATCGCCTGGCGTTTATTGAGGTGTGTATGAGAAAATCAGACATTCTTATCACCTTTCCATCTGTTTGTTTGATATACAGCTCACCCTATCTCTTCCTGAAAAGCAAAAAGAGAAAGAACGGAGCCCCCAATACTGCAGTCACTATGCCCACCGAGAGTTCAATCGGCTGGAAAATCGTTCTGGCCACGGTGTCCGAGCCAGCCAGGAGGATTCCGCCTAAAACGGCGCTGAGAACCAAGGAGTATCGATAATCGTTTCCCACCATGAGCCGGGCCAGATGGGGAGCCATCAATCCCACAAAGCCGATGGTCCCGGCAACGCTAACCGCGCTTCCCGCGAGAACCGAAGCCACTACAAGAAGGACGGCCCTGTATAGAGGGACCCGGAGCCCCAGGCTACTCCCGATCTCGTCCCCCAGAGAGAAGAGGTTGACCTTTGGGGCGAGAATTACCGCCAAAACCAGACCACCCAGGCTGTAGGGCCACAGAAGATGAAAGTAGCTCCACCCCCTTCCGGAGAGGCTTCCCAGAAGCCAGCCGTAGGTAACCTCCAACTGATCGCTGTTTAAAAACATCAGACCGGACGTAAGGGCACTGAGAAGGGCTGAAACCGCTACTCCAGCCAAGATGATCCTAGTCGTATCTCCGGTTCGAGACGCTAGAGAAAGGCCATAAACCAGCAGGGCCGCCATGAGAGCCCCTGCGAAGGCTCCCGGGGGGATCCACTCGATCTTTCCGGGAAAGGCTATCATCACCGCCACCGCCATAAATCCCGCCCCCGCGTTAACCCCTATTATGTGGGGGGAGGTCAGAGGATTTCGCAGAATCCCCTGCAACAGCGCTCCAGCTACCGCCAGATTCATCCCGGCGAATAGCCCCGTCAAAACCCGAGGAAGACGGATATTGTGAATGATCTGGTTCGCCAGAGGTTCGGAGCTGACCCCTCGCAAGCCGTTCCATACGTCGATCGGGCTAAAAGAGAGGGTTCCCACCGCCACGCTGGTTATGCATAGCGCAAAAGCGACAAAAACGGATAGAACGATAACGGCCAGGCGTCTCCTTCTGGATCTTTCAGACGTGTCGTTGTGCTCTTTCGGCGTGAAGGCTCCCGGTTGGACTCGCTCCGTCACTTCGCCTCGCCGGGACATAGTTGATCGGCTATCCACTGCACCGCTTCGTGAAGCTCTATCCTTCCGGGGTTGAGCTTTCCGGGCATGACTATCACCCGATTTTCTCCGACTGCCCTCAGAGAGTTCCAAGCGGGGTCTTTTCTCATGCGTTCAAGGGTTGAGCCACCCCCCTTACCTGCCGTTCGGATAAAAATCACGTCAGGATCCTCCGCTATGATGCTTTCGATATTGAAGGCTATAGCCGAGGGAACCTCCTTGCTGGCCCTTGAAAAATCAGTGGGGACGATATTTCGAAGACCGAGCCTCCCCACAAGGTCGCTGTGAAAATTCCCAGGCATGAAGGCTAAGACGCTCTCGACTCCCCCCTGGAGAATCACCATGCTTTTAATATCGGGGCAGGTCTCCCTGAGCCTTTCCTTCCCCTTCTCGACGACCGACTCGAAGAGATCCTTATATTGCGCCGCGGCCTCTTCTTTACCTAAAGCCTGGGCCATGACGTACAGTACCCCCAGAAGAGCATCATCGTTCCTCTTTGCGTCCAGCGCCACCACTGCCGCCCCGGTCTGTTCCAAAGCACCCATGATGGGAGCAATATGGGCAACGTTACCGAAGATCAGGTCGGGCTTAAGACCGTATACCGCCTCCACGTTGACGTTATTCTGCCTTCCGACGCTAGGCAAGGCAACTCCTTCCGGCCGGATCTCGTACTCCTCGACCTTGCCCACAGGGCTGTATCCGAGGATATAGAGGAAAGCCATCATGTTCGGATTCAAGGCCAGTATCCTTTGAGGATCTTCAGGTATCTCAACAGTACGCTCCAGGTGATCGGTAACCGTTCTCACCTCTCCTGTGACACCCTCCACGGCGTCGCCTCTCCCTAAAAGGATTGAGCCTATGAGCAACACCGAGATGGCCAGGGCTCCGGCCGACATCTTTGAGTTATGAATTCTTATCATACTTGCATAGCCTCCTCTTCAGAAAATATGAATGAACAATCTATTATTTTATCATTAACCACAAGGAACGACCACTGGCCTTCGACATTTTTTAAACCGGCACACATGGGTCCCTATCTCAAAAACCTCCCGGATAGATCTTTCGGTGATGACCTGCTCCGAGGTGCCAGCACTGTGGATGCTTCCGTCCTTTAAGAGATAAACGCGGTCCGATATTTCCAAGGCATGATTTATATCATGAAAGACCGAAATAACCGTCTTCTGAAAACTCTCTTTAAGATCCCTAAGTACCGTCAGCAGATCCCACTGGAACTTTAGGTCCATGTAGGTTACCGGCTCGTCCAGGAGGATAATCGGCGTATCCTGAGCCAAAACCATGGCGATCCAAACCCTTTGCCTTTCCCCGCCGGACAGCATGTCGATCGATCGATGCCTGAGAGAACTGAGGCGCATATAGTCGATGGCCCACTCGATCTTCACGTGGTCTTTCTTGTCTAAAAACCAGCCCGACCTGTGGTAGGGTGTTCTCCCCATACCGACGAGTTCGTACACCGAAATGGACGAAAGTCGCTCCTGGGCCTGAGGAAGAAAGGCAATCATCTGTGAAAGCTCTCGGGGAGCATATCTCCCTAGGGGCTTATCGAAAAGGCAAACGCTCCCCTCCCCCGGGAGAAGCAGGCCACAGAGACACCTGAGCAAGGTGGATTTTCCCGAGCCGTTGGGCCCTATAAGAGATACAATCTGCCCCCTTGAGGCGGAAAAAGAGACTCCCTTTAGTATGAGCCTTTCGTCGTACCCGAAGCTAAGCCCCTTTGCCTCCAGCATTTTGATCACTTCCTTTCAGGTTTAAACTAACCCTGCCGAAAGCAGGATAATTGTTAGAGTCTGCTACGCGCACCAGCGGAAACCCCATTCTATGAAGTTCTATAAAACAAACAAGTTTCAGTATAGCAAGAAGGCTGAGGAAAGTAAACCTCTTCGAGGTCACCGTACCTGAAAACCCCTTTCTGTCTTATGCCGGCAGGGACTTCGCGTTTTTCCAAAGGATTTTGACCTGAACAATCCTGTAGGACGTGGACTTTCTGACGAAGAGCCTTTTGGGCGGTTTATAAATTAAATCTCCTCCCCATTTTTCCTCCATCCTGCCTCCAGGAGAGGCAGAGGATCGGTTCACACACACTAACTTGTCGACCTATAAGTTAGCTCGACCATACAAAAAATCACGTTGTAAGCAGCGGAATTCTCAAGGTCAATTTATGGTCAGGAAAGTCACTGAACAACCAATTTCATAAAGGACAACTTTTTCAACTCATGTACACACGAGTTAATTTGTGTTATTCTGTCCGGGTTGCAAATTCAACAGATTGAAGGAGGTACGTGGAAGATGGCATCTCAGATAGCAGAGGAAAAGGGTGGTTCGGGGAAGAGGAAGGTCTCTCTTCCCCACGTGTACGTTCTCTTGGTGTTGCTGACCATTTTGGCTGCCATAGGGAGTTGGATTCTGCCTGCTGGGGAATTCTCAAGGGAGATGAACGAAACCATCAACAGAACAGTGGTGGTCCCGGGATCGTTCAAGGAAATCGCTTCGACGCCGGTCGGTCCGTTTCAGACCTTTATAGCGATACAGAAGGGTCTGGTAGACGCAGCAGAGGTATTTTTCTTCGTCTTTTTAGCATACGCATCTTGGTTTGTTGTCCTTGAGACCAAAGCACTTAACGCCTTTATTGGCTGGCTGCTTCGCCTGTTCAAGGATAAAAGCAACTACATCCTGGTGGTCTTCGTGTATATCTTCGGCATGTCCGCGTCCGTTTTCGGAATGTTCGAGGAAACCTTCGGTTTTCTTCCTCTGTTTGTGGGAATGGCTATCGCCATGGGGTACGACGCAATAGTAGGCTTAGCTACCGTGGGGATGGCTGTTGGAATAGGCTACACCGCTGCCGTCATGAACCCCTTTACCGTCATATTGGCCCAGAACTTCGCCGGTGTTCCTCTGCTCTCCGGATGGGCTTTCAGGGTCGTGACCTGGTTCGTGATGGAGGCTTTAGCCTGCTGGTGGATATTACGCTATGCAAAAAGGGTTAAAGAGGATCCTTCAAAAAGCTACATGGCCGGAGTGGACATGGGAGACCTCCAGCTTGATCACGACGAACTGATAAACACCCAGTTCAACGCTAGGACCAGGTTGGTTTGCCTGGTAGTCGTCCTCTCCATAGCCGCGCTGGTTTGGGGTGTAACCCAGAGAGGCTGGTACTTTAACGAACTGTCGGGGCTCTTTATCGTGATGGGGATAGTCTCTGGGTTGGTAGGCGGCTTTAACCCCAACAGACTGGCTAACGTGTACGTCAAGGGCTTACGGGACATCGTCTTTGGCTGCATGATAATCGGCCTTTCCAGGGGAGTTCTCGTCGTGATGAGAGAGGGACACATCGTAGATACTGTGGTCTATTACCTCTCCCTTCCCCTTCAGGACCTTCCCCGCTGGCTTGCCGCCGAGGGGATGCTGCTGGTTCAAAACCTGATCAATTTCGTGATACCGTCCGGCAGTGGTCAGGCTGTGGTTACCATGCCGATAATGGCACCCCTCTCCGACGTGCTGGGCATAAGTCGTCAGGTAGCGGTCCTGGCCTTTCAGTTTGGGGACGGACTTTCCAACCTGCTATGGCCCACCGCCCTTATCCCCATCATGTGTGCCATAGCTCACGTTCCGCTGGACAAATGGTATCGCTTTTTCATCCCGTTTTTCCTGATAGCACTCGCGTTTCAGGGAGTCTTTATAGCGGCAGCTGTGGCTTTAGGAATTTGAACCAATGCCCCTGAACTATTTCGATGCAACCCGTCGCCTGGACAAAGATATAGATCGGTTTTTCTCGGAAGCACGAGAACTCTCGGATTGGATGGCGGCGAACCCGGAGCTGTCTGGTGAGGAGTTTGAGGCGACGGATAAAATCGTCCAGATCCTCTCCAGGGAGGGCTACAATATCGAGAGGCCTTATGGAGGCCTCCCCACGGCCTTTAAGGCCTCCTGCGGAAAGGGAGATCCTAAAGTAGCTGTGATGGTGGAGTGCGATGCCCTCCCTGAGCTTGGTCATGGCTGTGGTCACTGTGTTCACGGCTCTATGTCGGTCCTGGCGGGGCTGGGCCTGATAGGGCTTGCCGACGACCTGGGCGGATCTATCCACGTCATAGGCACCCCTGCGGAAGAGGCCGATGGAGCTAAGTGCTCAATGGCGGAATCTGGTCTTTTCGACGATTATAACCTGGCCATAATGATCCATTCTTGTGGAGGCTTCAGCACGACCGCCTTCCGGTCCCTGGCTATGGACGGATACAGGTTCACCTTTAAAGGCAGGGCCGCTCACGCCGCAGGGGCCCCCTGGGAGGGCAAAAACGCCCTCAACGGGGTCCAACTGATGTTTCACGCCGTGGATATGCTAAGGCAGCACACGATTCCCGAGGCGAGAATGCACGGGGTACTGGACTACGGTGGAGCGGCCCCAAACATAGTCCCAGATCGGGTAGTATGCCGTTTCGAGTTCAGAGCTCCCACCAGGAGCTACCTGGACGGACTGACTTCCCGCTGCCTTGATTGCGCCAGAGGAGCTGCCCTGGCCACCGGAACCGAGGTCTCCTGGGAAAAGTTCGAGTCCAGCTTCGACGAGATGATCCCGAACCAGCCGGGAGAGTCCATGATCGGGGAAATATACCGTGAGCTGGGCATCCCCTTCGACCCTCCGGTCAACCCCACAGGATCGACCGACGTGGGCAATGTCTCTCAGCGGTGTCCGGCACTCCAGCCGTTGCTGGCCATAACCCCAAACAAATATGCCCTTCATACGGTGGAGTTTGCCGACTCGGTTACCGGTCCAGAGGCCCATAAGGCTCTTTCCCTGGGAGCCAAGGTTATAGGCAGGGCCGTTATAAAAACCCTCCTGGATAGGGAGCTGGCTGACTCTATGAAACAGGTCATTCCGAAAAAAGACCTTTAACCGTTATCAAAGTACAGCAAAGCCCTCGACTTGGCGTTGTCGAGGGCTTTGCTGTATCATTAAATCATCATAACAAGTTCAACAGAAGCGGATGTGGCATCATGAGAAGCAGCTACAGCCCTCCATCTCTATACCGAGACGGTCTCGAAGGTTCCGTCTACGTAGATCGTCGCTTCTTTAGCCTCGAACTTGAGGACGCAGTACTCTGGATCGTCCTCTCCTTTAGGAAAGTGCTCAATAAACCAATCCTGCCATAGAGAGTGCTTTATCTCCCTATCGGATATCACCGACACGTTTCCCAGGAGCGTCAGGCTGTCTCCGCCAGAGTAGCAACAGATGCTCGCCTTCGGATTTTTTAGAAAATGCCCTGTCTTCTTAGAGTTTGTCCCGGTGGCCAGCCAGATCGTTTTTATCCCCTCTGGTTTCAGGTTGGCCATGGCGCAAATCCTGGGAAAACCCTCCTCATTGACCGAGCCAAGAGTAATCACCTCGGATTTCGCCAACAACGCCTCTGCGAGCTTCACTATTTTTTCGTTCATCGCATGATCCTCCTCTAGCGGTTTTAATGAGGGGCTCTAGTGGGTTGTTCCACATTATATTGTGCCTTGGAATGGGAGCCTCCGCTTGTGTGTCCCCTCGGCTCCGAAAGTGGCGAACCGCTCCCTTGCCTTGCTGCTCCGGCCCGTCGCCGCAGACTTCCACCGACCAGGTGCGCAGCTGGGGCTTGCCAGCACGTCCGCCTGCCACCAGGAGGTTCTCCGCGACGCAAAGCTGCTCTCGCCGACCACTATGGTCGCTGCCGGGAACACACAAGCTCCGGCTCCTGGAGTTCACCCAAAGCCACAATATAAGCAGGAACGACCCACTAGCTGCTTCTTTCACATACCACCGGAAATCCGGGACGAAAGCTCCCCTGCGGGGTTCCTCCTCCGCCAGGATACCAAATCCAAAGGGCCTCTTCCCCCCTGCTAGGGCTGGATCAGCTCGGGGTCATCCACCACGCCAAAGTGACGGAAGAGACCATCCTTCACTACCTGCACCTGCACGGGCTTTACCACCTCGCCGATCTCGTTGAAGCCTCCCATAACGCCGGTAAGGCCGTCATAGCCGGTAGTAGCGGCGATGGCATCCCGCACCGCCTTTCCATCGGTGGTGCCCGCGGTCTCCATGGCACTCACGATGATCATGAAGGCATCGTACGCCGAGGCCCCCACCATGTCGGGCTCGAAGTTGTGGCGTCCCCGGAACTCCTTCAGGAAGTTCTGCACCACCGGCCGGGGATCGTCCCGGTCGAAGTTGGTGACGAGATAGAATCCCTCTGCGGCCTCTCCGGCGATCTCCGCCAGCTTGGGAGAGTCTGCCCCCTCTTCACCAAGAATGAGGGATTCGATCCCCAACTCCCGGGCCTGACGCAGCATGGGCCCCGTCTGGAAGTAGTAGCCGCTGGCAAAGATCACGTCGGGGTTCAGCTCCTTGATCTTCGAAAGGTAGGGCTTGAAATCCTTCTCGGAGAAGGGATAGGCCTGCTCGCTCAGAATTTCGAGATCCGGGGCATAGTTCGCCACGTAGTCCTTGAAGCCAGTTACGAGGGTACGGCCGAAGTCGTTATCGCTGGTGAGGAGTGCCACGGTCTTGGCTCCCAGAAGCTTGTGCGAGGCATATCCCGCGGCCTTTCCCTCCACAAAGCCCAGAAAACCGTTGCGGAAACAGAAATCCCCCGCGGTGGTAACATCGGGATGAATGGCGTAGGCCGCCACGAGAGGAATTTCTTCCTCCTGGAAGATGGGAGCCACCGCCCGGGTGGGAAGGCTGTAGGAGCCCCCCACAAAGGCGGCAATTTTATCCTGCTCGATGAGCTTGTACGAAAGGGCCACTGCCTCCTTGGCATCTGCCCGGTCGTCGTAGTGGATCAGCTCCACCTTTTTGCCCAGCACGCCCCCCTGTTCGTTCACCTGATCCAGGGCGATCTGCACAGAGTAGAGGGCACTGGTACCATCCGCCGCCGCAGGCCCCGTAAGAGGAACCAGCAGACCGATCTTCACCGTATCCTCCGCCCCCAGGGCGAGAGAACTCACCAGAAGCACCGCACACAGTCCGAGAAGCACTACCTTGAGTATCCGCATTTCTTTGCACCTCCGCATATAATATGGTGTTTCTTCTTCTCGAAGAGGCACTCTTTTGCAAATCCTCTTCGTTCACGCCTTTTTCTTGGGTAAAACCAGGAAGCCTACTTACAGAGGGGGTTACAACCGGGGCTAGAGCCCCAGATAGGCCTCCTGCACCTTGGGATCCGCCAGCAGATCCCGGGCACTTCCCTCCAGCACCATGCGCCCCGTCTCCAAAACGTAGCCCCGGTGAGAGATCCCGAGAGAGGCCAGGGCGTTCTGCTCCACCAGCAGAATAGAGAGACCGTGCTCCCGGTTCAGCATCTTGAGCACCTCAAAGACTTTGTCCACCAGCACCGGCATGAGCCCCATGGAGACCTCATCCACCAGAAGCAGCCTCGGCTCTCCGATAAGAGCCCGAGAGATGGCGAGCATCTGCTGCTCCCCTCCCGAAAGGGTGGCGGCGAGCTGGTTTTTACGCTCCTCCAGCACCGGAAAGAGGCCGTAGATCCACCGGAGCTTTTCCCCAAGATTGATCTTTTTACGCACCCCGTAGGCTCCCGAGAGAAGGTTTTCATACACCGAGAGCCGGGGAAAGACCCGGGCCCTCTCGGGAACAAAACGGATCCCCCTTCGAGCCCGCTGATGCACCGGAAGAGCGGCTATCTCCTCCCCCGCAAAGCGCAGCCCCCCGCTTCGGGAAGGAACCACCCCCATAAGGGCATTCAGAAGCGAGCTTTTTCCCGCCCCGTTGGCCCCGATCACCGAGACCAACTCCCCCTCCTCAAGGGAGAGGGAAAGATTCTCCACCGCACGGATATCCTCGTAGGAGACGGAGAGATCTGCAATCTCAAGAAGCATGAGAGGACGCCCCCTTTCCGAGATAGGCCTCGATAACCTGGGGATTCGAACGCACCTCTTCGGCGCTCCCCTGGGCGAGAAGCCTGCCGTGATCCAGCACCACCAGGCGATCCGAAAGCCCCATGGCCACCTTCATGTTATGTTCGATGAGAAGCACCGCTATCCCCTTGCGCCGCACCTGCTCCACCAGACGGGAGAGCAGGGAGATCTCTTCATGACGCAGCCCAGAAAAGGTCTCGTCCAGAAGCAGCAGTTTGGGCTCCAACGCCAGAGCCCGGGCCAGCTCAAGACAGCGCTGATTTCCCAGAGGGAGCTTTCCCGAGGGCATATCCGCCAGATGGGCAATCCCCACCTCTTCCAGCAGGGATAACCCCTGCCGCCGCACCGCTTCGGTCTCCCACCGGGCAAAGGAGGCGAAGACCCCCCGGTAGCGGGAGAGCCCCAACGCCACCATCACATTCTGAAGCACCGAAAGAGAGGTAAAGGGTTTCACCACCTGAAAGGTACGCCCCACCCCAAGGGCGGCCATGCGGTGAGGAGGGAATCCCCCCGTGGATGCCCCTTCGAAGAAGATCTTTCCCAGCGTGGGGGTATAGACCCCGGAGATGAGGTTGAAGCAGGTGGTCTTTCCCGCCCCGTTGGGGCCGATGAGCCCCAGAATCTCCCCCGGAGAAAGAGAGAAGGAGACCTGATCCACCGCCTTAAGCCCTCCGAAATGCTTGGAAACTCCCTCCAGCCGGAGCAGAAGATTATCCATGATGAGCCTCCCTTCTTCGCCGGGAGAAAAGGTGCCGCAAGAAGCTCTCTTCCCCCAGAAGCCCCCCGGGCTGAAAACGGATCATGAGAAGCAGAATGGCGGCGTTCAGCAGCATCCGGTAATCCACCAGAGGACGGAACAGCTCCGGGAGCACCCCCAGAATAAGGGCTCCCAGCACCGGCCCCCAGAGGGTGCCCATCCCCCCCAGCACCACCATGGAGAGCATCATCACCGAGAGGGGAAACCCGAAATCCGTGGCGCTGATAAAGCGCATCTGGTGGGCGTAGAGAGCCCCTCCAAGCCCCGCCATGGCGGTGCCGATCACGAAAGCCACCAGCTTGAACCGCACCGGCGAGACCCCCATACTGGAAGCGGCGGTCTCCTCCTCCCGGAGGGCAAAGCAGGCCAGCCCCGCCCAGCTCTTGGTGAAGCGCCGGGAGATCAGCAGGGTAAGGGCGAGAAAGAAGAGACAAAGGTAGAGAAAGTTCGCCCCCCGGAGCCGGGTACCGAAAAAGTAGATGCTCGGAATCCCCCCGATCCCCAGGGCCCCCCCGAAGAAGGGGACGTAGAGAAAGATGGACTCCACAATAAAGTTGATGCCGATAGTTGTAATAGCGAGAAAATCCTCCCGAAGCCGCAAACTCGGCATACCCAGCACGAGGCCGATGGAAGCGGTAATGAGAATCACCAGAGGCAGGGCCATCCAGAAGGTGAGCCCCCCTTTGGTGGTGAGAAGCGCCGAGGCATAGGCCCCGATGCCGAAAAAGGCGGCATGCCCCAGAGATATCTGCCCCGCATACCCCACAATGACGTTCAGCCCGCAGGCCACCATGGCCTGAATGGCGATAAAGCTTAGAATGGTAATGGAATAGTCGCTCACGGTCTCCCCCTCCTTACCTGTTCCCCAGAAGGCCGCCGGGCCGCCAGAGCAGCACCGCGATCATGGCGATAAAGGCCAGAGAATCCCTCGGAAGAGGAATGTTCGCATACCCGATGAGAAGGGTCTCCCCCACCCCGAGAAGCAGGGAGGCCAACACCGCCCCGGGAAGAGAGCCCAGCCCCCCCACCACGATCAGGGCGAGGCACTTGTAGGCAGGCACCGCCCCCATGGTGGGATAGACCTGGTTGAAGTAGATACCCACAAGAATTCCCGCCACCGCCGCCACGGCGGAGCCGAGAACAAAGGTCATGCTGATCACCAGGGAGGTATTGATCCCCATGGCCCCCGCCACATCCCGATCCTGGGAGGTGGCCCGCATGGCAAGCCCGAGTTCCGTCTTGGTGACGATAAACCAGAGGAGCAGAAGCACCACCCCGCTCACCACGTAGATGGAGAGAATCGCCGGAGAGATCACCACCCCCCGGAGGGTAATTCCCGAAAAGGGGAGTTCCGCAGGAAAGGAGAGAATATAGGGCCCTCCCACCAGGCGGAAGATCTCCTCCAGGGCAAGAAAGACCGCAATGCTTCCGATGAGAGGGACGAAGGGGGGATACTTGAGAAGAGGGGTATAGATCAACCGCTCGATGGCTACCCCTAGAAGGCTGCAGAGCACCATGGCCCCCGCCACCGCAAGGAAAAGACTCCCCGTAAGGGAGTAGAGATAGAGCCCCGCATAGGCTCCGGCGGCGTAGACTCCCGCATGAGCCACGTGGAGGATCCGCAGAACCCCGTAGACCAGAGCCAGCCCCAGGGTGATAAGGGCGTAGATGGCCCCCATGGCAGCCCCGTTCAGCAGTTGCTCTAAGAAAAGCTGCATAGCATATGTCGACCTCCAGAGAGAACCAGGATATGCTCCGCCGTAAAGGCTTCAATCCTTCAGACATTCGAGCATCCGAACACGCCCCCATGCAAAACCCGAAGAACCTCTCTCCCACGGAACGAAACCCATTCTAGCACAGGAAGAAAATCTCTGTCTAAAGAGTCTGAACACAGAAAACCTTCCACGCCCGAGAAAAACTATCTCATGCGTCACAGTCAACAAACGTACTCCGGATACGTGGAGCAATCGTCATGAACAACGCCTTCCTCCCCCTCGTCACGAAGACACCTCGCAAGGCCAAGAAAACGGAAAGGTTGAGGGAGGAGCCGTTCCCTCCCCCCTCAACCTTTCCGCCAAAAAACTCAAGCCTGGAAGGCGAGAGCGCTTCCGGACGGCTTTTCCACGATGAAACGTTCCGCCAATTTTCGCAGATCCTCTGCCGTACTACTAACTTCCGTAGCGCTACTGGAGACGCTCTCCATTGCGGCGGCCGTCTCTTCCATCGAAGCCGCTACCGTTTGCACCTGCTCGTCGGCGTTCTCCATCACCGAAGCGGTTTTATCAACGAGGGTGATAACTTCCCCCGCTTTATCAACTTCCGTTTCCGTGGCTTCAATGATCAACCTGATATCGTCCACGGAACTCTTCGTCGCCTCCATGATCTTTTCGAGAGCTTCTCCGGCCACGTGAGCGATGGCAACGCCCTCTTCCACGTCCTCTCGGCTTTTTCCCATGGAGGTGACTGCCGCGGCGGTTCCTTCAAAAATTTTCTCCACGAGTTCGGCAACTTCCCGCGCCCCTTGCTGCGACTGCTCCGCAAGCTTACGAACCTCGTCAGCGACCACGGCGAAACCCCTTCCGGCCTCTCCGGCACGCGCAGCTTCAATGGCGGCATTAAGGGCAAGGAGATTTGTCTGGTCGGCGAGCGAGGTTATCGTGGTTCCCACGACTCCGATTCGTTGAGAGTACTGATTGAGCTGCGAGATTATCTTCTCCGTCTCACTCACCGCGTCACGGATGCCCTCCATATGCCCGATGGAAGAGGAGACGGTCTCCTTCCCCTTTGATGCAGCTTCGGCCATGGAGTGCGAATTCTTACTGGCCCGGGATGCGATCTCCCTCGCGGCCTGAATGATCGTGTTCATCTCAAGGATATTCTTCGACGCTTCGATAGTGCAGCGACGCCCCGCCCCTATCTCTTCCGCCAACTTCATATTGCTCTCAGCGACTTCCTGTGTTGTGCTAGTCACCTCTTCGGAGGAGGCGGCGGTATTTTCCGAGAGCATAGAGAGCGAAATCGCCTTTTCTTGCAGATTGAAGATGACCGAACGCAGACCGTCCAACATCCCGTCGAGAGATCGCCCCACTGCGGAGAGTTCGTCGCTACCGGTCATGGCCGACCTGACCGTCAGATCGCCCTCCTTCCCCGCATGCGAAGTTGCGAGGAGAACGTTAACTGATCGCCGTATTGAGCGGATGGTCGTGAAAGCGATGATGGCCGCCGCCATGGCTACAAGGGCAGCCACAACGCCTATTGCGATATTTGCGACGGTCATTCTCTCTTTGTTATCCAGCGCACTATCCTCGGCGCCGATATCCAGGATCTCGCCGATATCGTTGATGTTGCCTCGCACACGTTTAAAGAGCGGATCCTCGGTGACTTCAATCGATCCGGGTGCCAGAGCCCCTGTACGGATATCGTCAATCTGCCTCTCCGACTCCCTGGCCCATGTCGGGAAATCCTGTTTTAAAGCGGCGAATTCGTCAAAAATGGATTCCGAACCTCCATTTAGGCGAAAAGGACTCCACTCCGCCTCGCTTCGAGAAAGAATTCTCTCCGCTTCGCCGAGGCGCTCGTTCACCTGCTCCACATTTTCACGGAAGTCCTTGAGGTGCTTCTCGAAATCCTTTCCGACTCCGTGATTCAGGATCGCCTGCTTGGCGACAAGTGCCTGATAGAGGTCACGGTCACCGTTAAGGACAAGGCTCTGCGCTACGAACGCCTCCTGATGAATGCGGGTCAGGAGATCGGCATAAATCATGTTGGCAGAGTACATCGAGAATGCCGAGGTGCCTATTATGCCAATGATAGGAATGAGCGCAAGAATCCACAAACGGGTTCGTAGAGTTAAACCTTTCATAGGGAACACCCCTTCATATTCGTATTTTGCGACTATTCAAATATTTTTGCCTAGACAGGCCTAGGTGTCCAAGCACGGCCCAAGAGAGCATCTCATCTCTCAGTAATGTAAGCCCACCAAAAACTATTCAGGTACCGGTAAGCCCCTCGAAAGCAAAGGCCGGAACCCGAATCGTATTCAGGGCCATCTTGAACTTTGCGGTGATCTGATGCAGGAACTCTCGGGAGAAAAGGAACTATTTTAAAACTAAATTCAATTTCCAGATCCAGATCTCTCACAATTATAGGGTTTTCTTTTGAGAAAGACAAGGAAAACCCTTGGAATACCTGGATTTTCGCGTGATAAAAAAGGAAAAATCTTTGAACGCCCAGATGCTCCCTGTCGTACAATTTGTGAAATTCTTCAGATTAATAAAGAGGGTTACTCTCCCCTCAAAACGCCTTTTACGGATAATCTCCTAATCAAGAGTAGTCAACGAAAGATTCCTGTCTGACGACAGCACACCTGCAAACCCATGAAAATCTGCACGAGAAAAAATCCATGCAAGAGAGCCGGAAGGTTTGTAAAAAACCCTCCGGCTCTCTTGAGCTTTCGAATGGACTAGTGCATCATTCCTGCTTATATTGTGGCTTTGGGTGAACCCCAGGAGCCGGAGCTTGTGTGTTCCCGGCAGCGACCATAGTGGTCGGCGAGTGCAGCTTTGCGTCGCGGAGGGCCGGTGCTGGCACAGGACGTGCCAGCAAGCCGCAGCCGCGCACCTGGTCGGCGGAAGTCTGGGGCGACGGGCCGGAGTAGCAAAGCAAGGGAGCGGTTCGACCACTTTCGGAGCCAAGGGGACACACAAGCGGAGGCTCCCACCCAAGGGCACACTATAACGTGGAACAGCCCACGAGTGTGGTTGTGCAGATATAACGTTTGGAAGACGAAAAAACT
>Ga0334886_1000030_pt1 | contig 218619 bp, 206 predicted proteins | sample GraSluR1_MG_9_FD_207232 | JGI IMG/M metagenome (GOLD analysis project Ga0334886, IMG submission 207232) | Sludge microbial communities from methane-producing bioreactor in Wageningen University, Netherlands - Granular Sludge_27_06-R1 | ecosystem: Engineered > Bioreactor > Anaerobic >...
CTACGCGGGTTACCGGCGGCCAGAATTTGTGAGGTACGATCCAGGAAAGCGGGTAGGCCGCTTTTTCACGGGAATAAGGATGAGTCCAGTTGTCCGAACAAACTTCCACAGCCGTATGGGGTGCATTTTTCAACAGGTTGTCCTCTGTGGTGCCTGATGAACCGTTTTCCCCGGCCAGGGCTTTACATTCTTCCAGGATGCTGAGCATGGCCTGGGCAAAACGGTCCAGTTCTTCTTTTGATTCGCTTTCCGTGGGCTCAACCATTAGTGTGTCGTGTACCGGGAAGGATAGAGTAGGGGCATGAAAACCGTAATCCATAAGTCGCTTGGCCACATCCGTGGCATCGGCTCCGTAGGTTTTGCCAAAATGACGCAGATCCAGGATGCATTCGTGAGCCACAAACCCGTTTTCCCCGCAATACAAGGTCGTATATGCCGGGGCCAGTTTTTTTGATAAATAATTGGCATTCAGGATGGCATATTCAGATACCCTTCGCAGACCGTCACGTCCCAACAATTTTATATAACCGTAAGTTATGGGTAATAACAACGGGAATCCGTAAGGTGTTGCGGCTACCGTTTTTCCGCCACCACAATCTGACAGCGGATGACCGGGCAGGTATGGGGCCAGTTCTTTGGTGCAGCATATGGGGCCCACTCCGGGTCCTCCTCCGCCGTGAGGCATGGAAAAGGTTTTGTGGAGGTTCAGATGGCACACATCGGCTCCCAGGATCCCCGGGTTGGTAATTCCTACCTGGGCATTCATATTGGCACCGTCAATGTAAACCAAGCCTCCGTTTTGATGCACAATGTCGCAAATTTCCCGTATGGCCGGTTCAAAAACACCGTGTGTAGAGGGATAAGTGATCATCATGCAAGAGAGGTTCTCACTGTATTGACCGGCTTTTTCCCGCAATTCTTCAATATCTATGTTTCCTTGTTCATCGCACCCAACTATTATTATGTCCAGGCCGGCCATAGCGGCACTTGCCGGATTAGTTCCATGCGCGGATGACGGGATAAGGGCAATATTGCGGTGTCCCTGCCCGGTTTCTTTCTGCCGGGAGCGAATGACCGTCAGACCTGCATATTCCCCGGCTGCCCCGGAGTTCGGTTGTAGCGAACAGGCATCCAGTCCGGTGATCACAGACAGATCGTGTTCCAATTCCCTGATAAGCTGCATGTAGCCTTCAACCTGGTAAGACGGGGCAAAAGGATGAATGGAATTCCATTCGCTCCAGCTAAGAGGCATAAGTTCCACGGCGGCATTGAGCTTCATGGTACAGGATCCCAGGGGGATCATGGAATGTGCCAGGGAGATATCGCGTGTTTCCAGTGTTTTTATGTAACGCATCATCTCTGTTTCCGAGTGGTATTTGTTGAACACAGGTTCTTCCAAAACAGGGGTGGAACGTTCCATAAATGAGGGGATTTGCGGCTCGTAGCGATGTTTACCCCGGGAGAGGGTGAATATTTCCAGTATCGTTTCCAGTTCGCGGTCGTTGGATAATTCGTCAAAAGACATCCTGATGCTTTGGGAATCGGGATAGAAGAAGTTGATTTTCAAGGTTTGTGCGTTGGCTTTGATACGGGCTGTATCTACCCCGGTCAGTTCTATGGTGTCAAAGAAATTTTGGTGTTTCAGGGTAAATCCGTTGGCGGCCAGAATGCCGGCAGCCACGTGGGCATAATACCTGCCGTTCTGAGCAATTTCACGGATCCCCTTGCTGCCGTGATAAACGGCATACATACCGGCCATTGTGGCCATCAGGGCTGTTGCCGTACATATATTGGATGTGGCTTTTTCACGTTTGATGTGCTGTTCGCGTGTCTGAAGCGCCAGGCGGTAAGCGGGTTTGCCCAGCCTGTCCACGGAAAGGCCCACTATACGTCCCGGAATGTTGCGGCGGTATTTCTCGGAACAGGCAATATACCCGGTGATGGGACCTCCAAATCCCGGAGGAAGTCCAAAGCGCTGGGCACTGCCAACGGCAATATCGGCACCCCAGGCGGCCGGTTCTTTCAAAACGGCCAGTGCCAACAAGTCACAGGCGGCCGTTACAAGCAACTCCCTTTGATGGGCTTCTTTGCAAAGTTCGGTATAATCACACAACAGGCCGTCGGCTCCGGGATACTGAACCATAATGCCAAACAGGCGGGATGCGTATTTTTCAATTACAGGGAGCGGATCCCCGCTCAGGTCTGCGGTAATGATCTCAATGCCCAATCCTTCCGCCCTGGTTTCCATTACGGCAAGTGTCTGGGGAAACATGTTCTTGTCTGCCAACATAACATTTCGGCCTTCTTTTACAAATGGCCTGGGTCGAAGCTCCAGCATCATTCGCATGGCCTCGGCAGCTGCGGTAGACTCGTCCAGAAGGGAACTGTTTGCCAGGTTGTATCCTGTAAGACTGCAGACCATTGTCTGAAAATTGAACAACGCTTCCAGACGTCCCTGGGAAATTTCAGATTGGTACGGTGTATAAGAAGTATACCATCCCGGGTTTTCAAAAATGTTACGCATTATTACCGGTAAAGAGGCGGTTCCGTAATACCCCGTTCCAATAAGGGAGCGGAAAGGCAGGTTTTTGGAGGCCAGGTTTTTCAAATGCATGGTAAATTCGTATTCACTCATGCCTTTTTCCAGGGCCAGCGGCTCCTTCATCCTGATGCCGGCGGGTACGGTTTTATCAATGAGCGTATCCAGGGAATCTACCCCTATAACATCCAGCATTTCCCGGATCTGTTCAGGCCGGGGACCGTTGTGTCTTTCTGTAAATGTCTGTGCCATATTGTGTGACAAATAATTTTGGTTAGTCGTTGGTAGCATCCATTTTTAAGAGGATAAACAAAAGTAATGTAAAAGTCCATAAGGAAGAACCCCCGTAGCTGATAAAAGGCAAAGGAATGCCAATAACCGGTGTAATCCCGATGGTCATACCAATATTGATGAAAACGTGGAAAAAAATACACGCCGCCACGCCGTAGCCGTATATTCGGCCAAACGGATGTCGTTGTTTTTCAGATATTTGTATAATTCTTATCAAAAGGAACATATACAAGAAAACAACCAGTGAAGCACCCAGGAATCCCCATTCTTCCCCAATGGAACAAAAAATAAAATCGGTACTCTGTTCCGGTACAAAATTGTATTTTGTCTGTGTTCCCTGTAAAAATCCTTTACCAATAAAACCGCCCGATCCTATGGCAACTTTGGACTGGTACACGTTGTACCCGCTTCCGTAGATGTCTTTGTCAATCCCCAGCAACGTTTCAATACGTGCCTGCTGGTGCGGTTTAAGCACGTTGTTGAATAAATAGCCTACCGAAAATATCAGGACAATACTGCTCACGAAACTCAACACCAGTATTTTCAGGAAGGTAAGTTTTTTACGGAAAGCAAGAATCAGCGACACGATTACAAGGGGAACGGTTACTATAAGGAACCACACGTATTTTTCAAAATAGGCAAAAAGATCTACGGACAACATGTCCAGGATATAAGGGATCAAAAAATAAACAGCGGTAAAAGAGATGATCGCAATTAAAACCGGTCTTTTTTTCCCTGCAGCCAGGAATGCCGTTATAAAACAGATGTCCAGGGTCAGCCACAGAACATACAACGGGCTCCAGATGATAGACAACAGGAACAAAACGATAGCAGCAATGCCTGTCAGGGGAATCCAGCCCGGAAGGCCTTCCCGGTACAACACAATGATGAAAGCCAACAGAACCAGGGCCAGACCCGTTTCATCTTCCAGAAGGATCAATGCGGCCGGTATCAGGATCAGGGCTGTTACATATAAAATCCCGCGAAAAGTTCTCAGGTGAAAGTGAGGCCGGCTCATTACCCCGGCCAGTCCCAGGGCCACGAAAACTTTAGTCATTTCAGCAGGCTGAAAATGAACCGGTCCAAACACAAGCCATGATTTTGACCCTCCGCGTTCCACGCCCAGAACCAGCACGGAAAGCAGCAACAATATTCCCAGGATATACAGAACGTTGGAGAACATTTCATAAAACCGGGTTGGAATAAGCAGTACCACTATGGCCAGGAACCAGGCCCCGAATATCCAGATCATCTGCATGCCGTAGCGTTGCGATGTGTCAAAGATCTGTCCGTGTTCGGGATCGTATACGGCTGAAAAAATGCTGATCCACCCGATTAAGACCAGGATCAGATAGGCGGCAACACTCCACCAGTCCAGTTTTCTGAAAAATGTATGTTCTCTTCTTCTCATTCCAGATGACGTGTCAGCAGGTCTTGTTCCAGGGTTCGCTCATAAAGCCATTGCCGGGAAGGATGGATTTCCCCGGTAAGGTATTTTTCCACCAGCAGCGAAGCGACCGGTGCAGCTTGGGATGCTCCGAATCCGCCTTGTTCAATGTATACGGCCACAGCGATCCTGGGATCTTCCCGTGGGGCAAAACAGATAAAGACCGAGTGGTCCTCTCCGTGGGGATTCTGTGCCGTTCCGGTCTTGCCGCACATTTCCACACCGGGAATGGCTGCCAGCCTGGCCGTGGCTCCGGACCCTGCCGGAGCGTGTACAGCCTGGTACATGCCTTCCACAATAATTGGAAAATATACAGAATCAACCATTACCTGGTGCCTTTCCACTGCAGGTCTGAATCCGGGATCTTCCGGTATTTCCCGCACCAAATGCGGTGTATAATAATGGCCCCTGTTGGCCATCACGGCAGCCAGGTTAGCCAACTGCAGGGGAGTAGCCCCAATTTCACCCTGTCCTATAGAAAGGGAAATAACCGTAAGGGATCTCCAGGCGTTTGTACCATAAATACGGTTGTATGTAACAGAGCCCGGAATGGATCCCGGCAATTCCCCGGGTATATCAATGCCCAGTTTTTGTCCAAACCCGAAGCTTTTCACATATTCCTGCCAGACATCCATAGCTGTTGCCGTATTTTCGTATTCCGGATTGTCCAGAATATTTCTGAACACATAACAGTAATAGGCATTGCAAGACATCATGACAGATTGCATCAGATTCAGAGGAGAGGGATGGCTGTGACAGCCCACCGTCAGCGATCCGGCCCTGTATCCCATATTACAGGAATACCGTGTATTGGGAGTCACCACATCCTCCTGCAACCCTATCAGTCCGTTTACCAATTTGAAAACGGATCCCGGGGGATAAGAAGACATAATGGCCCGGTTGAACATAGGCTTCAGAGGGTCTGATATTACCTTGGAATAATGGGCGCCAAAATTTGTGAGGTATTCGGTAGACAGACCGGTAGAAGTGATCAGGGTGAGAACCTCCCCTGAAGATGGGTCCAGGGCAATAACCGATCCCACTTTGTTTTTCATAAGCTCTTCCCCAAAGGCTTGTAACGGCAGATCAATGGAGGTGACCATATTTTTCCCCGGAACGGCGGGTTTGTCGTAATCACCCTCTTCGTAAGATGATTTGATTTGGTTGTGTACGTCTCTCAGGTAAATAGAATATCCCTTTTCTCCTTTCAGCCAGGGTTCGTAATATTCTTCCAGGCCTGTGCGTCCGATGTAATCCCCGGGCCGGTAGTCGGGATTTTTTTCCAGAAAAGTGCCATCGGCTTCAATAATATATCCGAGCAAATTTCCGCAAACAGGTGAAGGGTAATCGCGCACACTCCTTGTCTGTACGGAAAAACCCGGAAACCGGTGAGCTCTTTCCAGGAAGCGGGTGTATTGCTCTCTACTTACCTGGCGTAGAAATATGACAGACTGATATCCTATGGCCCTGCGCCGGGAATTTACCTGGGCCAGCATGTCACCCATTTGTTCACGCGACAATTGAAAAATGGAACAAAACCCCGTAGTATCAAAAGGTTCCAATTCCCTGGGGGTGATCATAATATCGTACGCGGATTGATTCCCCACCAGGATGTTTCCGTTGCGGTCATAGATCAGACCACGTGAAGGGTAGATGATCTCGTAACGCAACACGTTATTTGATGCGGTAACTTTATATTCTTTATTTACCAACTGCAGGAATACAAGACGTCCTATCAGGATCAGCAGACAAATGACAAAGAAAGCTATGATTATATTTTTTTCTCTTGCCCTGTTTTCCATTGCGGTTACCTCCTTCGTTCAAAAAAGGTTCTTTTGAATAACAGGACAAGAACAACATTGAGGACCAGACTGCACAAAAGACGCGCAGCGGTTTGCCAGAAAAGGAAGAAACTAAAACTTTCCAGGTTGAAATAAACCAGGTGATGCACAGAAACGCTCATCAATACAAATAACAGATAACGGGAAAAGCCGAACGACCGGAATCCGGGTACTGACAGGTCGTCAAAATCTCCTTTGACTGCCAGGAGTTTAAACATACTGTTCCTCATAGCCCCCAGCATAACAAAAGAAGCTGTATGTAACCCCATAATACCGGCACTCAGTATATCCATTCCCAATCCGAAAGCAAAAGCCCAGAGCATAAGTAGCCAGGAAGGATAAGTGCACGGGAACAGCAGGAGAAAAAGAATGTAGGGCATGGGATACAGGAAGGTTCCCAGGTTCAGACCTTCGAACAGCAACAGCTGTACCGCCATAATAACAACAAAACGCAGGATATATTTCAGAAAATCATTCATAGATCCTCCTCCTGCGGATTGTTAATTAATTCCCGGATCTCCTGTGCTCCTTTGTTTGATACTACATGAACGTAATGAAGGCTCTTGAAATCTTCAAAAAGTTCCACTTCCAGTTCCAGGAAGGTTCCCTGTTTCAGGGTCCCTGATTTTACAAAACCTATGGGTATATCCGGAGGGAATACCAGGGAGAACACGCTGCTGACAACGGTGTCCCCCACACTGATTTCAATATGTTGCGGGATTTCGGAAAGAAAAACCCGGCGGTAATCCACTCCATCCCAATGCAAGGTCCCGAATGTGCCGCTTTTTTTAAGTTCTGCCGTAAAACGTTGTTGCGTGTTTAGCAGGGAAATTATCATGGCATAATGATCGGAAACATTGGACACCACTCCTACTATACCTTGTGAACTGACAACTCCCATATCCTGTTCAAGTCCGTCCTGTATGCCTTTGTCTATTATCAGGAAATTGTGCTGCCTGTTAACGGTGTTTCTTATAACCCGGGCCGGAATATAGGAAAAAGTATCTCTCAGGGCAAAGATGCTGTCTGTTTTGAGGACATTGCCTGTTGACGCCTCTGTCAGCCGGGACATCTCATTTAAAAGCCGGGTGTTTTCCAGAGCCAGCTGCCGGTTGATCTCTTTAAGATTCGTAAAAGCCACCCAGGAAGATCGCCTTTCCCACCAACTGATCTGGCGGGCACGAATGAAGTTCAGGATGGCGTTCTGCTGAAAATAACTGTTATTGACAAGCATAACAACAGCACCCGCCTGCAGGACAAGAAACAGCAGCAGAACCAATAGTTTCCTGAGCAAAGGGGAGGTATTGAACATGCACGACCTTTATTTTTATCTTAACAAAAACGGGAATTTCCCGATATTTTTCAATGCAATCCCGGTTCCCCTGGCAACGGAGTGCAAAGGACCTTCCGAAATATGGAACGGGATATTGATCTTGTCTTCAAGCCTTTTATCCACACCGCGCAACAAGGCGCCTCCTCCTGTAAGAAAAATGCCCCGTTGTACTATATCTGAATACAGCTCAGGAGGGGTCTGTTCCAAAACAGACAACACAGCCGTTTCAATTTTTACCAGGGATTTATCAAGACAGTGGGCAATTTCCTGTGAGGTAACCGATACTTCCACGGGGAGGGCGGTCATCAGGTTGGGACCGCGAACCAGCATAGGTTCCGGGGGATTGTCCAAATCCGACAAGGCAGATCCAACGCAGATCTTTATGTCTTCTGCAGTGCGTTCGCCAATTTTAATATTATGCTGGTGACGCATGTATTGCTGGATCTCTGTGGTAAATACGTCTCCGGCAACACGAATACTTTGGTTGCAGACGATCCCTCCCAGGGCAATGACCGCAATTTCCGTAGTACCACCGCCTATATCCACTACCATATTCCCTTCAGAAGCCGTTACGTCTATACCAATTCCCAATGCGGCAGCCATAGGTTCGTAGATCATGTATACATCACGGCCTCCGGCATGTTCGGACGAATCGCGCACCGCGCGGATCTCTACCTCGGTACTCCCGGAAGGTATGCAGACAACCATCCGTAAACTCGGCATAAAAAATTTGTTTTGCGGGTTGATCATTTTGATCATCCCGCGGACCATTTGCTCGGCAGCGTTAAAATCTGCGATCACACCATCGCGCAAAGGGCGGATGGTTTTGATGTTTTCGTGAGTCTTTCCCTGCATCATCCTGGCTGTCCGGCCTATGGCCATAGGTTTTCCGGTGTTTTGATCTATTGCAATAATGGACGGTTCATCCACTACAATTTTATCGTTGTGAATAATGATGGTATTGGCAGTACCCAGGTCAATGGCCAGTTTTTGAGATAAGAATGAAAAAGCCATATAAAAAATCTAGTGTTTGAAATGGCGTATGCCCGTAAAGACCATAGCCATATCGTGTTCGTTACAAAAATCAATACTTTCGCGATCCCTGATGGAGCCTCCCGGCTGGATAACCGCAGTGATGCCTTCCTGCCAGGCCAGCTCTACGCAGTCCGGGAACGGGAAAAAAGCATCTGAAGCCATAACGGCATCCTTTAGTGACAATTTGTACTCGTGGGCTTTTTCTATGGCGTGTTTCAGGGAATCTACCCGGGAAGTCTGTCCCATACCGCTGGAGATCAATCTCCCGTTTCCGGCCAGTACAATGGCATTTGATTTGGTGTGCTTTACCAGTTTGTTGGCAAAGACCAGGTCGTTTACCTGGGCCTTGGACGGAGCCTTGTGGGTAGCCAGTGTAAAGGATGCAGCATCTTCCACTTTGTTGTCCCGGTCCTGAACTATAACACCGTTTAAGAGGGATCTGAATTCTTTTTCCGGAAGCGGTTTTGCCGTGTCGGTCTGTAATATGATCCGGTTCTTTTTGCTTTTGAGTATTTCCAAAGCCTGCGGATCGTAAGAAGGTGCGATGACTACTTCAAAGAAAAGCGGGTTCATCAATTGTGCCACATCCCCTGTCAGGGGACGGTTGATAATAATGATACCCCCGAACGCACTTACCGGATCTGCCTGCAGGGCCTGTTCCCATAATTGCTTCAGGTTTTTGCCTGTGGCGCATCCGCATGCGTTGTTGTGCTTCATGATGGCAAGGGCCGGTTCCGTAAAATCGCCTATCAGGCGCAGGGCGGCTTCTATGTCCAGCAGGTTGTTGTAAGAAATATCTTTCCCGTGCAATTGACGCGGCAGGCTGTCGGTTGTTCCGAAATACATGGCTTCCTGGTGCGGATTTTCTCCGTAGCGCAAAGAAACGGGTGTTTCCAACAGGTTATGGCTGAATGCGGGGATGCCAATATCCCGGTTCATGTATTGGAAAATGGCCGTGTCGTAATGGGAACTGACTTTAAACGCATGTGCGGCAAAGAACATCCGGTCACTAAGCGTTGTATGGCCGTCCTGGGCGTTTAAAAGGTCCAGCAATTGCGGATACAGAGACCGGTCTGGAACTACAAGGACGTCTTTGTAATTTTTAGCAGCCGCCCTGATCAGGGATATCCCGCCGATGTCAATTTTTTCTATGATCGCAGCGTGGTCTGCCCCGGAGGCCACGGTGTCTTCAAAAGGATACAGATCCACAATGACCAGATCTATTGGTCCTATTTCCCACTGCTTCATGTCTGACCGGTCTTCAGGGACATCCCGTCTGCCCAGAATACCTCCGAACACTTTGGGATGCAGTGTTTTAACGCGGCCCCCCAGGATAGAAGGGTAACCGGTCAGATCTTCTACTGCCGTAGCAGGAATATCCAGGCTTTTAATGTATTCCAGGCTCCCGCCGGTTGAATGGATATGCACTCCCAAAGAGGCCAGCTTTCTGACGATTGGTTCCAGGCCCTCTTTGTGGTAAACGGAAACAAGGGCACTTCTTACGGGTATATTTCTTAGGTTATTGGTCATCGTTTCACCCATACCTGACGCTCAATAGCCTGATCCAGGGAGATCAGCGTCTCGGTTTGTATTACGGAAGGAATGTTGCGGATAATATCTATGAGCACTTCCATCAGGTGGTCGTGGTCCCGGCAATACAGCTTCAGCCATAAAGCGTATTTTCCCGTAACAAAGTGGCATTCAACCACTTCTGAAATGCTTTTTAATGCTTCTATCACGGTGGGATATTGGTTTGCCTGTGACAGCTGGATCCCAACAAAAGCACATACATTCAACCCAAGAGTTTGGGGTTTAACAAGCAGCCGGGAACCGGTAATAATTCCCAGGGCTTCCATTTTTTTCACGCGCTGATGTATGGCAGCTCCGGAAACACCGCATTCACGGGCAATTTCAAGAAAAGGCATACGCGCATTCTTGACCAGAAACGCTAAAATTTTCTGGTCCGTGGCATCAATCTGATACTTGGGCATAATAATTCTTCGTTAAGTCTGTAAAGTTATGAAAAATTATTAGACTTCTGGTAGTAAAACAACCATTTTATAGGGATTTCTCCTTTACAGGCAAGGACGTAATCTTCGGTGGAGCAAGCAATATGGACGGGCCGTGCGGGGTCCTTACTATTTGGAACCTCAATCCACCATCTTCCGGTTTTTTTAGACAGCAAAAAAACAAGTTCCTGACCATCCTCTCCCATTTGAACCACTTTTCTGTGGAATAAATCAGTGTCCTTTTCAGGGTGTTCATTTACAGAGACGGCAAGACCTTCCGTAATGTGCCATATGACCTGGGCCGTAAGACGGGCGGACTGGGAATACCGGCGGCTTTTGGCGGGATATCCGTATAGTATCGCAAGCCGCAGATCAGCCGAAAGACCCGCATACCGGGCAAGGGTGCATATCTCTTCAGCATACAAACCGTTTGGTGTGGTGCTGATACCGTCAGGGGCATCCGAATGGCGTACTGATCGCATATCTATATAATGATAAGCAGCTTCCCTTAGCAACGGTTCTGCCGTAGCAACGCTGTTCCTGAAGTCTCCCAGGCGAAGCGTTTCCACATAATGATCCGTAAGCGAATCCAAAACGGCCGGATTGGTCAGGTAACGCTGAAACCCTATCCAGGTGAAATAGGACGGCTTCATTTTATCCAGTATAGCCTGAACCGGATCCGGATCTTCTGTACCGCGTGAGATCAGGCTTACACGTGGATTATTTGTCTGAATGAAAGCCCCCGGATGGGGCTGTTCCTCCCCATTTAGCACAATGCAGGGAATGTTCAATTTTTCCGCAACCGACAGCACTTTCGGCATTTGCGTTTGCAAGGTGTCTTCTATATAATATATACGGGAATGACTTTGGGGATACAACAATTTCAACTCGTGCAGCACTTCTCCGCCTTTTCCGGCAAAGACCAAAAGAGCCATGCAACCGGGCATGTCCGCACAGAGAGCATCGGCATGCAGCGCTTCCAGGGGAAAACGTTTTTCACTCATTGTCTTTCTTTTGAATGATCTTTTGGCAATCTTCCAGGGTCAGGGTTTCAGGGTCTGTTCCTTTGGGGATCCTGTAATTCTTTTTGGCGTGACTTATATACGGTCCGTAACGGCCTTTCAATACGCGGATATCCTCTTTAGGAAATTCCAGGATGTGTTTTTTGGCATCCTGCTCCCGCGCCTGTTCTATCAACTCCACACACCTGTCCAGGGTAATGGAATAGGGGTCGTCACTTTTACCCAAAGATACGAATTTACCCTGCCATTTCACATAGGGACCAAAACGACCTTTGGAAACAAGTACAGGAGAATCCTGGTAAAGACCCATTTCCCGGGGCAGTTTGAATAGTTGCAGGGCTTCTTCCAGGGTAATGGATTCCAACAACTGGCCTTTGGCCAGACCGGCATAGCGTTTTTCGGGATCCTCACTATCTCCCAACTGGGCCATTGCTCCAAAACGTCCCAATCTTACGGACACCGGTTTTCCGGTTACGGGGTCATTTCCAAGAGCTCTCTCCCCGTTTCCCGGGCGTGAAGTTTCCAGTGCCTGGTCCAGCGTTTTGCTGAACGACCGGTAGAATTCTTCCAGCATTTTGTTCCATACCAGATTTCCGGAAGCGATCCGGTCAAAATCTTCTTCTACTTTGGCCGTAAAATTATAATCCACAATGGAAGCAAAATATTCCATCAGGTAGTCGTTTACCAGTATACCGATGTCTTCAGGAAAAAGTTTTCCCCTTTCTTCCCCGTATTTCTCGGTGTTTTCCCGGCGGGTAACCCGGTTGTCCTGAAGCACAAGTTCCAGGTATTTTCTGGTTTTAGCCGGACGATCTCCTTTTATTACGTATTGTCTTTGCAGGATGGTGGAAATGGTAGGGGCGTAAGTGGAGGGACGGCCAATCCCCAGTTCTTCCATCTTTTTTACCAGGCTGGCTTCCGTGTACCGGGGCGGAGATTGTGTAAACCGCTCAACGGCCTTGATCTGTCCGGCTTCCAGGTTGTCGCCGGTTTCCAAAGGAGGCAGTGTATCGGCCTGTTTTGTCCCGGTTTTTTCCGGTTCGTCATCCGAGGACTCCCGGTATACTTTAAGAAATCCCTCAAAGACAACAACTTCTCCCGTTGCCACGAACACGTGAGCAGGCATTCCGTTATCCAGTGAAATTTGGGTTTTATCTACCAGCGCATCTGCCATTTGGGATGCCAGCGTCCTTTTCCAGATCAGATCGTACAATTTTTTTTCAGCCGCGTTTCCTTCAACTTTGGTCTGTTCCATAAACGTGGGGCGAATGGCCTCGTGTGCCTCCTGGGCACCTTTGGAACGTGCGGTGTACTGCCTTGTTTTGCTGTAATCTGCTCCGAAGGAATCTGTTATGATCTTTTTTGCCGAGGCAAGTGCCATTTTGGAAAGCTGCGTGGAATCGGTACGCATGTATGTGATGCGTCCCGATTCATAGAGACGTTGTGCCACGCTCATGGTCTGGCCTACCGAAAAGCCGAGTTTGCGGGAGGCTTCCTGCTGGAGGGTAGATGTGGTAAACGGAGGGGCCGGACTTTTGCGGCCTTGTTTTTTTTCCACGTTGGTAACCCGGTATGATGATCCAATGCATGTGTTCAGAAAATCTTCCGCTTCCTTATCCGTTTTCAGTCGCCGGTTGAGCTCCGCTTTGAAGAGATCCGTGTTTCTTGCCTGGCAACTGAAAAGTCCTTCCACCCGGAAAGAGGATGTGGATTGGAACTTCATGATCTCCCTTTCGCGTTCCACCACAAGGCGGACGGCAACGGATTGTACCCGGCCCGCTGACAGGCGCGGTTTCACTTTTTTCCAGAGAATCGGGGATACTTTATAGCCGACCAGCCGGTCCAGAACGCGACGTGCCTGTTGGGCCATTACCAGGTTCATGTCAATATCCCGGGGATTTTCAATGGCCTGCAGAATGGCATCTTTGGTGATCTCGTGAAAAGCTATACGGCGTGTTTTTTCATCCGGGAGCTGTAACGTTTCCTTTAAATGCCAGGCAATGGCTTCTCCTTCCCGGTCTTCATCCGAGGCAAGCCATACCAGTGAAGCTTCCCGGGCCGCTTTGGTAAGGTTTTTGATAAGGTCTTTCTTGTCGGGGGAAATGACATACTCGGGAGTAAAACCTTTTTCCGGATCAATCCCAAGCTTTTTTTTGGAAAGGTCCCTGATATGACCGAAGCTTGATGTAACCGTAAATGTTTCTCCCAACGCTTTGGCAATGGTTTTGGCCTTTGCCGGTGACTCAACAATAACTAGGTTTTTCTCCATACGCAATCAATGTCTGACGGTGCAAAGTAAGACATAAAGTAAGGTATATTCCAAATATTTATACGTAATTTTGCAGAACTACACGAATATCTCATGAAGGAAAAGACAAAGAAAAAAATTTGTAAATGGTTGTGGATCATAGTCCTTGTCCCTGTCGCTTTAGTTTTACTGATGTTGTTCCTGGTAGGAGTCTTCACCGACATTCCCTCTTTCCGGGCCCTGGAGAATCCCAAGAACAATCTGGCTACCGAACTAATCTCTGAAGACGGTGTGGTCATTGCCACGTTCCATGTGGAAAACCGTACCTATGTTAATTACGAAGACCTGTCCGAAAATTTAATAAATGCAGTCATTGCTACCGAAGACATCCGTTTTTTCCGTCACTCGGGTATAGATTTTTATGCCCTGGTCAGGGTAGCCGTCAAATCCGTTTTATTGGGTCAAAGCAGTTCCGGAGGGGGAAGCACACTTACCCAGCAGGTGGCCAAAACGCTGTATCCCAGGGATACAACCATCTACAAATTTCCCGGAGGGGCCGCATTCAAAATGATGGTGATCAAGATGAAAGAATGGATCACGGCCGCTAAGCTGGAACGCAATTACACCAAAGAGGAATTGCTGACCATGTACCTGAATTCTGTTTTTTTCGGGAGCAATGCTTACGGGATCAGAGCGGCTGCGTCTACTTTCTTTGATAAACATCCTTCGCAACTCACAGTGGAGGAGTCTGCCACTCTGGTTGGGATGGTCAATAAACCAACCCGGTACAACCCGGTATTGAATTATGAATCTTCCCTGCGCAGGAGGAACCGCGTTATTTCCCAGATGAGCAAATACAAATTCATTTCACACCGGCAGGCAGATTCCATTATGTCCCTGCCCATTGAACTGAATTATTCCACCCGCGACCACAATGCGGGGTTGGCTCCTTATTTCAGGGATATGCTCAGAAGGGTGATGAGTGCCGGTGAGCCTGTAAAAAAGGATTTCGATTATCCGGAACATTACCGTGAAGCTCTGGATATGTGGGAGAACGATCCCCTGTACGGATGGCTGAACAAAAACATTAAGCCCGACGGTACTGCTTATGATCTGGACCGGGACGGCCTGAAAATTTATACAACCGTCAACGCCCGGATGCAGTTGTACGCCAACCAGGCCATAGAAGAACACCTGAGTACCCTGCAACCCGTTTTTTACCGGGATATGCGTTACAAAAAAAACCGGCCGTTTTCAGATGAAGTACCCCCGGAAGTGATCGACCTGGTGATGAAACAAGCAATCCGATGGAGTGACCGTTACAGGAATATGAAGGAAGACGGGGCAAGTGAAGAAGAAATAGAAAAAGCGTTCCGGAAAAAAACATCCATGCGTGTTTTTTCCTGGACCGGAAAAGACGGAACGTATGCCGTAGACACCCTCCTGACTCCCGGGGATTCCATATTACATTACAAATCTTTTCTCCGCGGAGCCATGATGGCCATGGAACCGGAAACAGGTCATGTGAAAGCGTATGTAGGCGGTCCCAATTACAGGTATTTTAAATACGACAATGCCCGCCAGGGAAGGCGCCAGGTAGGGTCCACCATCAAGCCGTTCCTGTATTCCCTGGCCATGCAGGAAGGATATACTCCCTGTGACCGGGTGGTAAATGTCCCCCAGACTTTCATTGTGGGAGACACTACCTGGACCCCGGAAAGTGTGGATAAACCGGAATGGATAGGCAGGCAGGTTACGTTAAAATGGGGTCTTACCAAGAGCAGCAATAATATTTCCGCTTACCTTATGAAACAGTTTGGTCCGGAAGCAATGGTGGCCATGTCCCATAAACTGGGAATAAAAAGTCATCTGGATCCTGTGGTTTCCCTGTGCCTGGGACCTGCCGATCTGCGACTTTACGAGATGGTAAGTGCTTACAACACGTTTGCCAACAAAGGGGTATATGTAGATCCCTTCCTGGTGACACGCATAGAAGACAATACCGGGAACCTGCTGACTTCTTTCAGCCCGCGGAAACGCGAAGCCATTGGAGAACATACCGCTTATCTTATGATCAACCTGTTGCAGGGAGTTGTCAATGAAGGAACCGCGGTCCGAATACGCGCGTTGTACTTGCCCCAGGGAGCTGTGGCCGGGAAAACAGGAACGACCAACGACCAGTCTGACGGTTGGTTTATGGGGATCACCCCCAAATTAACGGCAGGTGTATGGGTAGGAGCCGAAGACCGGCAGGTTCACTTTGAATCCCTGGCCCTGGGAGGAGGATCCAATATGGCACTGCCTGTATGGGGGATCTTTATGAAAAAGATCATGGAAGATCCGGTTTTGGGCTTTTCGGTAGAGGATCAATTTACCGCCCCTCCCGGATTTAACATATCACTTGACTGTGACGGATCCGATCAGGATATTGAACGGCAACAACGCCGGACAGACAGCTTTTTCAATTGATAATGAATATAGCTTTGATTTACGGAGGCAACTCCTCCGAACGTGAAATTTCCGTATTGAGCGGCAAAAACATTTCCGGCAATTTATTAAGGGAAGGCCGGAACGTATATGAAATAGACATATATTACGACAATTGGAAACTGGTTGCTGTCAACGGCCTGGAAATTCAGCCCGTGCAAGTGGACAAAAACGGATTTACGGTGGAATGGGAAGATGCCCGGATCAAATTTGATGTGGCCCTTCTGATGATCCACGGCACTCCCGGAGAAGACGGCCTTTTCATCTCGTACCTGGAAATGATGGGGATTCCCCATACAGGATGCCCGGCCCGTGTGGCTTTGCTGGCTTTCGACAAGTATGCCTGCAAAAATTTCCTGCGTCCTGCCGGTATTCAAATGCCCCGTGCTTACCGGATAACGGAAAAAATGTCCGACCGGTCCTGGCAGGAGGAAGCTTCCCGGGTGCTGGGGCCTATGCCGTGGTTTGTTAAACCGGTGGCCGGAGGATCCAGTTTCGGTATTTCAAAGGTGCGTGAACCGGAAGCTTTACTGGCTGCGGTGGAAGAAGCCCTGAAAGAAGATGACCAGGTACTTGTGGAAGAATATATTGAGGGAACGGAAGTAACTAACGGGATCATGAAAACCAGGGAAAAAGCTTACATACTTCCAGTAACCGAGATCGTGCCTTACAGGGAGTGTGAATTTTTTGATTACAAGGCCAAATACAAAGGGGCATCGGCAGAGATCACCCCGGCCCGCATATCCCCGGAATTGACAAGCCTGGTTCAACAGACAACTTCTTTAATATACGACACCCTTGTATGCCGGGGCATTGTCAGGGTGGATTACATTATACGCGGGAACGAAGTGTATTTCCTGGAAGTCAACACGGTTCCCGGCATGACCACAAGGAGCCTGGTCCCCCAGGAAATTGAAGCGGCCGGTTTTACCTTGCCCGAGTTCCTGGATGAATTGATTCGTGCCGCCATAGATGAATATCAGAGAGTTTAAATCTTATGCAAAGGCCCGGCTGGAAAAAGACCGGGAAGCTCCCGAAATTCGTGTTGTTATCAGCTCGCTGCTGGCGAAATTCGCCGGGATACCCCATTATTGGTATCATACGCAAGAAGATCACGTGCTTTCGGCCGATACCGAAAATGCACTCCTGGAAGCCGTTTCCCAGGCGGTTGCCGGCAAACCCCTGCAATACATCCTGGGGTATGTAACATTTGGGGAATGCCGTATTGCAGTCAATGATCAGGTGCTGATTCCCAGGCCGGAAACGGAAGAATTGTGGAACCGGGCCAAACAGATGGAAGGCGACATCCTGGATGCCTGCACCGGGAGCGGGTGTCTGGCAGTTGCCTTAAAAAAAGCAACTCCCATAAAGACTGTTTTTGCTTTTGATATCAGTTCCGGAGCCCTGGAAGTGGCTCAAAAAAATGCAGCGGACAATCAAGTGGATGTTTCTTTTTTCCGTGCAGACCTGACAGATATGAACGGACTTGCAAAGGCTGCGGAAAGAGCAGGAGTGAAAACAAATTCACTGGGGCTGATCACGGCCAATCCGCCTTATGTAACGGAAAAGGAAAAAGCATCTATGTCTGAAAGGGTATTGTCGTTTGAACCACACACGGCACTTTTTGTGCCCGATGAAGATCCCCTGTTGTTTTACAGGCCTCTTGCTTCCCTGGGTAAGATGTATTTAAAGAAAGGAGGCTTTTTGATTGCCGAGATCAACGAATTGTTTGCCAAAGAGATTGCTTTATTGATGAGGGAAGCAGGTTACAGCGATATCCGTATCCATAAAGATTTATTCAAAAAAAACAGGTTTGTGGAGGCAAAATGGATACAATGAAAAACTTTTTTATTTATATTTGCACTACAATGAGACAAAACGCTATGATTAACAGATGGTGGTGGCACGGAGACAAAATTTTCCGCGTCGCATCTGTGGCATAGTTTAAATAACCCGATTTATTAACCATGATTGCCCTCTTGCTACGCAAGGGGGCTTTTTTTATTCTTTTTTTTAACCAAACCACAAAAATGAAAACAACCAAAAAGTTTCTTTTGCCGGATCAGGAAATACCAAAAGCATGGTATAACGTCCTGGCCGATCTGCCTTCGCTGCAGCCGATGTTACATCCCGCAACACGTCAGCCGGTTCAACCTTCAGACCTGGAGCCCTTGTTTGCCAAAGGTCTTATTGAACAGGAATTCTCCAAGGAGCGATGGATCGAGATCCCGGAAGAAGTACGTACATTATATAAAATATACCGGCCTTCTCCGCTGGTTCGTGCCAGCGGGCTGGAAAAAGCCCTGGACACCCCTGCCCGTATCTATTTCAAGAATGAAAGCGTTTCGCCGGTAGGTTCGCACAAACTCAACTCGGCTCTACCCCAGGCGTATTACAACAAAGTGGAAGGCGTCCGCCGCCTGACAACGGAAACAGGAGCGGGGCAGTGGGGCTCGGCAATCAGTATTGCCGCACGGCATTTTGGTTTGGATATGGAAGTCTTTATGGTACGGCTGAGTTACGACCAGAAACCTTACCGGAAAATTGTGATGCAGACTTACGGGGGAAAAGTTTTCTCTTCTCCTTCGGACAAGACCGAATCCGGACGAAAATTCAGGGCAGAAAAACCGGATACCCCGGGATCCCTTGGGATGGCTATCTCTGAAGCCTGCGAAAGGGCTGCACTGGATCCCGATACCCGGTACACCCTGGGAAGTGTGTTAAATATGGTTATGTTGCACCAGACCATCATTGGACTGGAAGCTGAACGCCAGTTTGAAATGGCAGATGATTATCCGGATACCATTATTGGATGCTTTGGAGGCGGGTCCAATTTCGGAGGCATAAGTCTCCCGTTTGTTCGCCATCAGCTGGCCGGCAAAGCAAAATTTGATCTGATCGCTGCCGAAAGTTCCGGATGTCCCAAACTGACCAAGGGAACGTTCCGTTACGATTACGGAGACTCGGCCGGTCTTACACCCCTGATACCGATGTACACCTTGGGCTGCGATTACGAACCGGCCGCCATACATGCGGGTGGGCTGCGTTATCACGGGGCCGGGGCAATAATGAGCCAGTTGCTCAAAGACAAGATCATCAGGGCCGTGGCTATTGACCAGCACGAATGCTTTGAAGTTGGACAATTGTTTGCCCAGGCAGAAGGCATTATTCCCGCACCCGAATCCACTCATGCCATTGCCGCTACCATAAGGGAAGCGTTAAAGGCAAAAGAAGAAGGCCGCGAGAAAGTGATCCTGTTCAATCTTTCCGGACACGGCCTTTTGGATTTGAGTGCTTACGAAGCTTTCCTTAACGGCAAGATTTAATCAGGTACGTGAAAAGGGGTAACAAGGTATCGTCGCCTTGCGATACGGGGCCTTCGGGATGAAACTGCACTCCCAGTACACGGGGATCATCCTTCATCTCGATGGCCTCTACGATACCGTCCCGGGCCAGGGCTGATACAACAAAACCCGGAGCCACGTCTTTAACTGCCTGGTGATGGTAAGAATTCACCCGGTAGGTATCTCCTTTTTCAAGGATATCTTTCAGGATGCCGTATAGTGTGGTCCCGCTTTTTACCGTTATGGTATGTGTTCCGTATTCACGGGGCGCATTCTGGCGGTGTTTAACGGGTGTTTTGCTTTTGACCTGGGAAGGAATGTCTTGGTATAACGTCCCCCCAAAGGCTACGTTCAGGACTTGTTCCCCCCGGCAGATGCCCAACACCGGAATGCCTGCCTCCACTGCCTTGCGGGCCAGATGGATGTCAAAGAAATCCCGGACGGGCACTATGCCTCCCATAGCCGGTAAAGGTTCTTCTCCGTACCAGCGTAGCGGATCCACGTCTTCTCCCCCGGTCAGGATCAATCCGTCTATGGATTCCACCATTCGGGCAATGATGGCCGGATCGTCGGTTACAGGCAGGATCACGGGAATGCCCCCGGCTTTCCTTACAGAAATAATGTACGTGTTGGGCACGTTGTTCTGTCCGCTTTCATAGGTGGCAGACAGCCCTATAACCGGAGCTTTTTCCTGTGAGTGAAGCGTAAAGGGAATAAGCAGTGCAGTAATAAGTCCTATAAAAATGTGTTTTTTCATTGTTTGGCCCTCCAAAGTCCCATATTTTCATTTTGTTTTAAATCCAGATCAAAAGTCAGAAGGTAATCTTCCATCATAAATTTCATGGTAAAAGCAGCCCCTCCGGAACGAAAACGGAAAGTTTGTCCGTTCACGTGTGTCATCAGGTGTTTGCGGTAAGGATACGTTTGGGGTCCCAGGGTAATGAACAATTCTCCGTTTTCCAGCGTAATTTGTGCTTCGCCCAATGATTCGTGTACGTACGTTCCCACATACTGCGTATACGGGGCTGAGGGCTCCGGCGCCGCAGTAGCAACAGGCTCTTTTTTAGAGCTCTCCAGGTATTCAGCCAGGTATTCGGCGCTGTAATCCTTAAACGGCCGGTCCATATAATAGTCAATTACATGACGCATAATGGCATAGCGCGGGGAAGATGGCGGTTCACAATTGCTCAGCCACATCAGGCCCAGATCCAGTTCCGGAACAAAGGCGCAAATGGCCGTGAAACCCCAGGTGGTCCCTGTGTGGAACCAGACCCGGTAACTGTCGTTTTGTTCCACAAACCAGCAGGGTGCGTAAATATTGGTTTTCTGATCCGTCTGTGAAGTGATCAATTGTCCTTTGTGAAGGTAGTTCAGGGCCGATGAAGAAAGTAATGTGTCCCCGTCTACGATCCCGTCTGATAAATGAAAACGGCACCATTGCATCATATCGCTAACGGTGGAATTAATACCTCCGGCCGGACCGATGACCGTAAGCCAGAACAAGGCTTGTTCTTCGCCTACCATAGGTTTTGTATGTATTACGCCGTTTTTCAAAACGGTTTCATGCGGCGTGTTTTCCCCGGCGGTTGCCAGGAACCCGGCCTTGTTGACCGATGTGTTATGCATACCCAGTGGCCGGAATATCCGTTCTTCCAGGTTTTCTTCCCAGGTTTTGCCGGTGACCGCCTCAATAATCTTTTCGGCTACAATGAACAATACGTTATTATATCCGTAGGTAGTCCGGAAACTGTTGGCCGGCGGAATAAATTGCAACAACCGGTATACATCGTTCCTGTCGTATCCCAGGCAGGGGATATAGGTCCCGGCCTGTTCGGGCAGCCCGGAACGGTGTAAAAAAAGATCGCGTACCTGCATGTTTTCCGTCACCCAGGGATCGTACATGGCAAAGTCCGGGAGGTACCATTTTACGGGATCATCCCAGCTTACCAGGCCTTCATCCGAGAGCATAGCCATAAGTGTGGCAGTAAATGATTTGCTTACCGATCCTATCTGAAAAACGGTGTTTTCATCAACAGGGATCCCGGTGTCGTTGCGTTGTTCCCCGAAACCCTGGGCAAACACAACGGAATCATTTTTGATCACGGCCAGTGCCGAGCCGGTAATATTCCAGTCATCAGCTACTTTCCGCGCATAAGAAGCAAAATCCTGTGCCCCGGCAACCAGGGGGAACAGGAGGATAAAAAGTAAAAGGTGTTTTTTCATAAAGTAAAGGTAGAAAAATTTAACTTTGTATTATGAGTAAAGTTAAAAAGGCCTGGTTTTGCCAGAATTGCGGGGCCGAGTCCTCCAAATGGCTTGGCAGATGCCCGTCCTGCGGAGCCTGGAATACATACGTGGAAGAAATAATAAGCACTACTCCACAAAAAACGGGAAGCCTCTCTTCCGTTGCGGGAGCGGTTCCCATAGGTGAAATATCCATGGCCAGCCGGGAGCGCATACAGCTTAATAACAACGAACTGGACCGTATCCTGGGAGGTGGGCTGGTGCCCGGATCCCTTGTACTTTTAGGAGGGGAGCCCGGGATTGGGAAATCCACGCTCAGTCTCCAGATCCCCTTGCATTCACCGCATCTGAAAACACTGTACGTGTCCGGAGAAGAATCGGCACGCCAGATCAGGATGCGGGCCGAAAGGCTGAAACCTTCCTCCGGCAGCGGGGAGAGCCCTGACAATTGCCTGGTCTTTTGCGAGACTATGCTGGAAAACATCCTGGAAGAAGCCAGGAAAACGGAGCCTTCTCTGATCATAGTAGATTCAATTCAAACCGTTTATTCCCAAAATCTGGATCCATCTCCCGGCAGTGTGACCCAGGTGCGGGAATGTGCCGCTTTATTGCTCAAGTACGCCAAGGAAAACCACGTTCCGGTCATCCTGGTGGGACACATAACCAAAGATGGAAGCATAGCCGGACCAAAGGTCCTGGAGCATATAGTGGATGTGGTTTTGCAATTTGAAGGCGATACCACGCACGCCTACCGCATTCTAAGGAGCATTAAAAACCGCTACGGCTCTACGGCTGAACTGGCTCTTTTTGAGATGACCCAGAAAGGGTTGAGGGAAGTGGAGAATCCTTCTGAGATGCTCATTCCCATGCACGATGAAAACCTGAGCGGAATAGCCGTTGCGGCCATGCTGGACGGAACCAGGCCATTCCTCATTGAAACGCAGGCGCTCGTTAGCACGGCTGCTTACGGAACCCCTCAGCGGTCAGCTACCGGGTTTGATACCCGCCGTATGAATATGCTGTTGGCGGTTCTGGAAAAAAGGGCGGGTTTCCGCCTCTCGGCAAAAGATGTTTTCCTGAACATGGCAGGGGGTTTGCGGGTTTCCGATCCGGCAGTGGATCTGGCCGTTGCCGCGTCCATCCTCTCCTCGGCCTTTGATATTGTCATTCCCTCTCGCTGGTGTTTTGCCGCAGAAGTCGGTCTGAGCGGGGAGATCCGTCCGGTGCCTCACCTGGAAAGAAGAATTGCCGAGGCAGACAGGCTCGGGTTTGAGAAGATCTTTATTTCCGGATACAATGCTCCGGCGCACATTCCCAAGGGAATACGCGTTGAGGTGGAAAAAGTTACGGGAATGGGAACACTCAGCCGCCGGATCTTTAAAACCTGACAGATAAGCCGGCATTGGCGATTCCTTTGTATCCCCAGCCCAGATCGGCAAAGACTCCCAGGGTGCCTCCCCATCTTACGTGTAAAGGACTCAAATGATAAGCGAATTTCCAGCGTGCTGTATCCTGTGAGATATCGGGCAGATTTTTTGAGATCATTTCCTGCTGGTCCATCCACCGGGTAAGACCCGCTGCTGCATGAGCCGAGATCTCCCACATACCCGACCGGTAATAAAGCCAACTTACCGTAACCAAACCGGTAACGCTCAATACACTGCTTTTAAAAACAGGGTTGATCGTGTTTTGTTTGGACATTTCCATCATGGCGGCGCTGATCCCCAGGTATCCTCCAACACTCATATAGGGAGAAGTGTAATAATTATATCCCAGCGCTGCCACACCGGTATAAACAAAACCCGAAGGCACATACAGGCTTCCATCTTTCGCTGCAAAAGTTTCTTTTCGGATCTGGGTACTGAGTTCCATAAAGGTGGGGGCTCCGTACTGAATGAAAGCTTCGTGGTGTGTATAGGTTATATAGTCGTAAGGGTCATAGGATGGGGTACGTGTTTGGGCTGTCGCCAATAGTGATGCGGCAACTGACAGCAGGATGAAAAATGACAGGCATTTCATGATTTTATTTGTTTGGATTTGTTTTTGCTTGTTACGCTCATATAAATTACGGCAAACAATCCGGTAACCAGCATGGTAAAAGCCTGTGATTCGTGACTTATGGTGGCGAATACCATGCCGCTTGTCTGTGTAAGACCGTACACCGAGACCAGGGCCAGGGTGACTATGAAATGAAAGGCGCCGATCCCTCCCTGAACCGGGACAACCCAACCGAAACTGCCCACGACCATCAGGAACAAGGCGTCAATAAGGTTTAGCTGGTCCCGCATGGGAGTGGCCAGGATGGTGCAATAGCTGGTTCCTACGTATGTGGTCCACATAAGCAGGGTTAAAAAGAAAAAATACCCTTTACGGGGCATTTTCAGGCTTTGTACCAGTCCGTCTCGGATCCCGCGGAAAAAATCAAAGATCTTGCGTGCGATCTTCAATTGTCCCAGGGGTTTGCGAAAAATGTAAACGGCAACTATCAGGATTACGGGGATACCTATGGCCAGGATAACGGCCAGTAAGGTGGAACCTCCCAAACGGGCTATGAAAGGATCCCAGATACGGGTGATCATAAAATGACCGAAAACATCCATTTGCAGCAGGGCTACCAGGATGGTTATGATGAGCAGGCATATCATATCGAATGTACGCTCCAGGATGACGGTTCCCAGTACCTTGTCAAATCCCAACCCGGAACGTTGGGCCACTACGCCGCAGCGGGTGACTTCCCCCGCCCTGGGCAGGGCAAAATTAGTCAGGTAGGCCATACCTACACCGTTGAAGGTATCAATCCGTTTTACGGGTTTTCCCAGGCTCAGCAGGATAATCCTCCACCGGGCAGCCCTTACGTAGAAAGAAAAAGCTCCCACAAAGACGGACATCAGGATCCAAAAATAATTAGCCGAGCGAAGGCCTTCCAGAAAATCATTCCAGTGAATGCCCCTGAAAGAAAAGTACAACAACACCAGTGCGAGTGTGGCAAAAAGTACCACCTTCAGGAGTTTTTTCCAGTTCATAACCCCGCAAAGTTACAAAAAAAGGACATTCGGAAAATTAGATTAAATTTGCCCTAAATTAAGGCTTTTTATGAAATCCATACTTGGAATCGGGAATGCCCTGACAGACATTCTTGCGTTGCTCCCCAATGATTCGTTGCTGGAACGTTTTCACCTTCCTCCGGGAAGTATGCAACACGTTGACTCGCTAACAGCAGAAAGGATCTGGCAAAACCTGAAACCGCTGGGAGTTCAGTATGTGGCGGGAGGATCGGCCGCCAACACCATTACGGGAACGGCCGTTCTGGGAATGCCTTCCGGGTTTATCGGAAAAGTGGGAGACGATGAATTGGGCTCGCTCTTTTATGCCGATCAGCACCGCAACGGGATCCGTTCCTGTTTGCTCAAAGGGGTGCATTCTTCCGGCAGGGCCATGGTCTTTGTAACAGAACCCGATGCAGACAGAACGTTTGCCGTTTACCTGGGTGCTGCCCTGGAACTGGTCCCGGAAGATCTGAAGCCGGAAATGTTTGAAGGATACGATTATTTTCATATAGAAGGGTACCTGGTTCAAAACCAGCACCTGGTGAGAAAAGCGGTTAGGCTGGCCAGGGAGGCGGGAATGATCATTTCCATAGATATGGCCAGTTATAATGTGGTGGAAAGCAACAATTCCTTTTTGCACGATATCGTAGAAAATTATGTAAACATTGTATTTGCCAACGAAACGGAAGCGTATTCTTTTACGGGCAAGGAGCCCGAAGATGCTTTGGATGAGATCTCCCGGATCTGTGACATTGCCGTGGTCAAATTGGGCAAACAGGGATCTGTGGTAAAAAGCGGGAACAGCGTATATCAGGTTAAGGCATGGCCCGGGACCTCCATTGATGCCACCGGGGCGGGAGACCTGTATGCAGCCGGTTTTCTCTATGCCCATTCCCTGGGACTGTCGCTTCAGAAATGCGGAGACATTGGCTCCATGATCGCCGCCAAGGTGGTGGAAGTGGTAGGTCCCAAGATCGATATCCCGCGGTGGAAAGCCGTTAAACAGGAAATACGTCAACGTATCCAGGACCCCGAATAATGAAACATCCCATAATTATAGCAGGCCCTTGCAGTGCCGAAACAGAAGAGCAGGTAAGAACAGCGGCAAAAGAGCTGAAGGATTTCCGACTTCCGGTTTCCGCCGGCGGAGAAGGCATTTCTTTTTTCCGTTCCGGAATATGGAAACCCCGAACAAGACCCGGAACTTTTGAAGGCGTGGGGGAAACGGGACTTCCCTGGCTGAGTCGTGTTCAGGAAGATTTTGGATTGTCCGTATGTACCGAGGTGGCTTCAGCCCGGCATGTGGAACTGGTGGTTGAAGCCGGTTTGGACGCCGTATGGATAGGAACACGGACTACGGCCAACCCGTTTTTGGTGGAAGAGATCGCCAAGGCGTTGCAGGGAACTTCCCTGCATGTCTTTGTGAAAAACCCCATCAATCCTGACCTGGGATTGTGGATTGGTGCCGTACAGCGTGTATTACGGTATTGTCCGGAACACGTCTGTGCCATTCACCGCGGGTTCAGCGATTATCACATTGGCCAATTGCGCAATGCGCCCTTATGGAGAGTCCCCATAGATTTCAAGGTACAAATGCCCGAAATCCCCCTGTTATGTGATCCTTCACATTTGTCCGGCAATACGGTGTATATTCCCGAGTTGGCCCAGCGTGCCCTGGATCTGAATTTTGACGGCCTGATGCTGGAAGTGCATCCCAGTCCTTCTGAAGCGTTGTGCGATGCGGGACAGCAACTGAATCCCGCAACGTTCAATGATCTGATGCACTCTCTGATGTGGAGAAGGTCTACCCCTTCCGACGACTCTCTTTCAGAAGAAAAGATACTGATAGATGCCATAAGAACGCGGATCGACGTTTTGGACGACGATCTGGTGGATCTGCTGGCACAACGCATGTCCCTGGTTGACCAGATTGGGGAAGTTAAAAAACGGGGAGGGATTGGGATCATCCAGATAGAACGGTGGAATACTGTTTCGTCCCGAACCAAAAACCTGGCGACTGAAAAAGGATTGGACGATACGTTTATATCTGAAGTATACCGGGCCATTCACCAGCAATCGATCAAACGCCAGGAAAAGATCATCCGGGATGAATAATGTAATTGTTTCCACGGATCCCGGGCAATTGCGCCAAATGGTCCCCGCCGGGACGAAAGTGGTGCTGTTGTACGATAGGAATGTGTCCGTATGGATGGAACAGATCACGGACCCTTCCTGGATCACCATACCCCTGGATGGAGGGGAAGGATTGAAACAGTGGAAATACGTTCAGCAGGTCACGGACCGGTTTATTGAGATGCAAATAGACCGTTCCTGGTTCCTCATTGGCATGGGGGGCGGAACGGTGTGCGATTTTGCAGGTTTCATAGGATCCGTTTATATGCGGGGAATGATGTTCGGGTTTATTCCAACCACGCTGCTTGCCCAGGTAGATGCGGCATTGGGCGGGAAAAACGGGATCCACGCAGGGCCTTATAAGAATATGATCGGATGCACGGTGCTTCCCGGTTGGGTTTTTTGTTATCCCGCTGTGTTGAGCACACTTCCTGCCGGGGAGTTTCGTTGTGGACTGGCCGAATGCATCAAACACGGAGCTATAGCGTCTGAATCCTATTTCCGCTTCCTGGAAGAAGAAGTGTTCCCCTTGAAGGAGTTTAAAGATTATTCCCCGGAAATATTGCACAGGCTGATCACGGATTCCCAGGAGATCAAACTGGGGATAGTGGAACAGGACCTGTACGAAAAAGGCGTACGAAGAGCCCTGAATTTCGGGCATACTTTCGGGCATGCCCTGGCAGCACGTTACCCGGAATTGTCGCACGGGGAAGCCGTGGCCAAAGGGATGGCCGCTGCTACCTTCTACTCGGTACAAAAAGGACTGCTTTCGCAGGAAAGCGTAAAACGGTTATTGCGCGCCATTGACTCGGCGGGACTGGATCCCGAACTTCCCTGCACACAGAGCGATTTGATCACTTACATGCTGCACGACAAGAAAAAACAGGGGAAAACCCTGGGACTGGTATTGCTGCGGGATATTGGTGAGTACGTTTTGTTCAACGAACCGGTGGAAAAATGGAAAAACACACTTCGTAATCCCGGAGTAAGCCTGGGGGCGCAATGGGAAAAAAATCTTTCCCTGTGGTTGGAAAAAGCTCCCTGGGTGGAATTCAGATTGGATCTGATGGGGGATATTTCGCAGGTGGGTATGGTTGCTTTGCGTATGCAATGTATGGGAAAAGAAAAAAAGATCCTGCTTACGCTTCCTGTCAATCCCGAATGTACCGAGGTCCCGGACTCCTTGAGGGAGATGATCTCCTGGGGTGCCGGATGGGTAGACATCCCCGTAAAAGCTTCTCCTGCATATAAAGAATCCTTATCAAGTCTGGCCCGTGAAAACGAAGCCGGGATCATTCAGTCCGTACATTTTTGGGAAAATCCCTCCCGGGAGATACCGGGTGAAGCTACTTTGAACGAATTGGTCAGGGAAGCGTTCTCTACCGGGGCGGATTATTTGAAAATAGCAGTTTATACCTATAGTGTACAGCAGTCAGACAAATTGCTGGCCTGGTGTGATGAGCAAAATGCACGGGAAGGTGTTGATTACAGGATCACTGTGATGATCATGGGTGAAGACGCGCTCAGAACACGCAAACATGCGCTCAGCCAGGGTTATCCTTTTGTTTATGCCGCTTCCGGTCCACAAAACACTACGGCTCCGGGACAACCATCTTTTGAAGCATTAATGATGTAGCTCCCGTATTCCCGGCGACATACGTTTTGGCAGCATTTCCGGCTTCCAGGTACAACACGGGATCTTCCATCCACTTCTTAAGCGCCCGGGAACAAGAATCGTAATCCTGAAAGCCTTCAGCGGCGCCGTTATCTATAAGATCGCAGGCCTCTTTAAATTTATGGTAGTTGGTGCCGAACAACAACGGCTTGCCGTATACTGCAGCTTCCAGGGTGTTGTGTATGCCGGATTTGTTAAACCCGCCACCTATGTAGCAATACGTTGCATAGCGGTACAGGGAGGAAAGCATCCCTATGCTGTCTATGACCAAAACCCGGGGAACAGCTGTTGATGTCTGCGCCTTTGAGAAAAAAACAGGATCCAGGTGACTGAATTTTTGTCTTATGGAGGCCAGGTGTCCCGCATGGATTTGGTGCGGGGCCAGAACCAGTTGCAGGGTGGGGTGATCATCCATCAGCCGGGCAAGGATATCTTCATCTTCCGGCCATGTGCTTCCGGCCACCAGGACCGGGTCTTTTACCAGTTGCCTGAACAGGGCGGGGGTGTTGTCACGGGTGGCAATTTCGGCCACCCGGTCAAAACGTGTGTCTCCTGCCACCGTTACCGGAAGGGATAACCCGGGAATGTTTTCAAGGAGCTCCCGGGAAGATTCGTCCTGAACAAAAAGATGAGTAAAACAGGTTAACATAAATCGGAAAAGAGTTCCGTATTTTTTAAAGAACGGCTGGTTTGGACGAAACCGGGCCGAGATAAGGTACGTGGGGATATTCTTTTTTTTCAGGTTTTTTAAATAATAGTACCAGAATTCGTATTTCACGAAAACAGCCAGGGTTGGTTTTACCAGTTCCAGAAATCGGCGCGCATTCCGCGGCGAATCCAAAGGCAGGTAAAACACCTGGTCTGCCAGGGGCGTGTTTTTCCGGATTTCGTACCCTGAAGGAGAAAAAAACGTGAGAAGAATCTGTATTTCAGGGTGTTGTTTGCGAAACGCTTCCATAACGGGTCTTCCCTGTTCAAATTCTCCCAGGGAGGCACAATGGATCCACAAGAGAGGGGTTTTTTCTTCCCGGTCCTGACAAACGTGTTGCATCCGTTTCCATTGTCCCTGCCTTCCTTTAATAAAACGCACGATCCTGCTCATGATACAAAGGTATGGATTTTGCGTTACCTTTGCAGAATGCCAAAGAGACATAACAAGAAAAAATGGTGGATCGCAGCCGGAATTCTTTGGGTGCTGATCCTGCTTATCAGGATGATGCCCCTGTATAAGCCGGGGCCTTCCGATCCTTTTTCCGGACCCTTTTGGTACAATCCCTACCGGGAAGTAAGTCAGGAGGGTCGTTGGATCAGGGCTAATTTTCATGCCCATTCCAATGCCTGGGGGTTTTTTACAAACGGCAGAAAAAATACGGTAGAAGACATTCTGTCCAAATACGACTCCCTGGGATACGATGTAATAGGAGTGTCAGATTATCAGCGCATTACTGTCACACAAGCCGAGCCCTTTATCCCTGTATACGAACACGGGTTCAACATTTTGAAAACCCATCAGGGATCCATAGGTGCCCGCGAAGTATACCACGGGGATTACATTTTACCCCAAACCCGCTCCCAAAAACAACATGTTTTGAACAAATTGCGGGAACGGACGCAGGTGCTGGTGCTGAATCATCCCGACTGGATGGGAGGCTATTCGCCGCGGGATATGCGGTTTCTTACCGGATACGATTGTTTTGAAGTGTTGAATGATTTCTGGAATTCCGAGGATCTCTGGGATGTGGCCCTCTCATCCGGGAAACCGGCTATGATAGTGGGCGGAGATGACGCACACAACGTATTCAAACAAACGGACCTGGCCCGTGATTTAACCGTAATATATAGTCTGTCCGATACCCTGAAGCCTGATGATATATACCGGGCGTTGATCAGCGGTGCGGCATACGGTGTGGAAGTATCCAGGAGATTCAGCCGGGTAAGTGTAGTGGAAAAACGCAGGAACCTGGACAGTTTGCCCCTGTTGCGATCCTGCAAGATCACAAACGACAGCCTGATAGTAACATTGACGGGAAATGCCCGGCAATTCCGTTTCACCGGACAGAACGGAAAACTCCTGAAACAGGTGACCGATACCGTAAACGGGATACATACGGCTTCTTATTGCCTGCAGCAAGAGGATGCTTACGTCCGGGTAAAGATAGCCTTTCCCGACAGTTCTCATATTTACCTGAATCCTGTGATGCGAACTGTTGAAAAAGACTTGAAACCAACCATGCCCGCTTCCCAAAAGCGGTGGGTATTTAGTATCTTTGACAAATGATTAAGAAAACGCTGGAACTTCTGGGAGAGTATATACTCCTGATGAAACGGGTTTTTACCAAACCCGAAAAATGGAGTATTTTCTGGAAACAATATTTTGTGGAAACCGAGAGCCTGGGTCTTACTTCTGTGGCATTGATCGGGATCATTTCCATAGCCATAGGTGCTGTTCTTGTTATTCAAACTGCCTACAATATCGAGAACCCCTTTATTCCCAAAATGTACGTGGGGTATATGGTACGGGAAAGCCTGATACTGGAGTTTTCATGCACTATGATCGCTCTTATACTGGCAGGGAAGGTAGGGTCCAACATTTCTTCGGATATCGGAACCATGCGATTGACAGAACAGATAGACGCTATGGAAATGATGGGGATCAATTCCGCCAATTACTTGATCCTGCCCAAAGTGGTTGCCGTTTGCGTATTCAATCCAATATTAATGCTTTTCAGTTTTTTGGTAGGGATCCTGGGAGGTTGGCTGATAGTAGCGGCTACCGGAATGATCACATTGAGCCAGTATACGGAAGGATTGCGTTTTGCCTTTAACGGGTATTATATCGTTTATGCGGTCACAAAAATGATCGTGTTCAGTTTTATTATTGTTACCGTCTCTGCTCTTTACGGGTACGGACCAAAAGCCAATTCCATGGAAGTGGGAAGGGCAAGTACCCGGTCCATTGTCTCTATATGCCTGCTGATCCTGATCACCGATCTAATGTTAACCCAATTGATGCTGAATTAATGATATACGTTCGAAATATTAGTAAAGACTTCGGAGGGCAGCAGGTGCTTTCAGATATAACAGTTGATTTTGAAGAAGGGAAAACCAATCTTATTATCGGAGCCAGCGGATCCGGAAAAACCGTGTTGCTGAAAGCCATAGCCGGGCTTCATCCCATAGATGCCGGCCGGATCCTGTATGACGATATGGTATTTAACCAATTGGAAGAAAAAGAGCGAAAACTGATCCATAAAAAAATGGGTATGTTGTTCCAGGGGTCGGCTCTTTTTGATTTTGCCACGGCCCGGGAGAATGTGCGTTTTCCCCTTGATTTTTTCACAGACTGGTCCATGGCCGAGAAAAACGACCGGGTGGATTTTTGCCTTGAACGCGTGAACCTGGAAGACATCGGGAATAAATACCCGTCCGAACTTAGTGGAGGGATGCAGAAAAGGGTTGGGATCGCACGGGCTATAGTCATGAATCCGCGTTATCTTTTTTGTGATGAGCCCAATTCCGGGCTGGATCCGCAGACGGCTATTGTCATAGATCAACTAATCAGTGAGATTTCCCACGAATACAATATGACTACCATCATCAACACCCACGATATGAACTCGGTTATGGCCATTGGGGAAAAAGTAGTTTTTCTATACGAAGGCAAAAAAGAATGGGAAGGCAGCCGGGAAAACATACTTCATTCAGACAGCAAGGCCCTGAATGATTTTGTGTTCGCTTCCGAAATGGCCAAAATGCTTAAAAAATCTAAATTCTGAAACGTATCCCCAATTCCATTTTAAACTGGGTCGGTTGAATGGTGCGAATGCTCTTGGGCTGGTTATTTTCAAAATAGTGGGAAACGGTCGGTTCAACATAAATACCCATCCATTCCGACCATTTGTACTCTATACCCAGACCTCCGTATACAGACAATTGAAACCCTTGTACAGGAACGTACTGGCGTGTGGCTACATCGTTTAGCTGGCAGATATATTCGTCGGCCACGGCCTTATCCAGGGCCCCTCCGCCCACAGCGTAAACCGTAAGGTGCGGGGTGTTGACCGCCCGGAAATAAACGCTGACCGGGATGCCTACATAATGGGTGTTCTGATTGACAATGTAAGACTTGTCCGCAGTATGTACCTGGTATTCACCGCGTAACAAGGTGTATGTTAATGAGGCTCCTACCGAAAGCCATTTGTTGAATTCTTTCTGCACATTAATGCCTGCCGATATGGGTGTGGAAAAATGTGCGGACATCAGGTTAACATCATCCTCATCAAAATTCGGGGCCATGTAATCCGGGATCCCCAAATTGGCAAGATCACTGCCGGCCAGACTAAGGGGCGTTTCCCATTTGGTGGTGTATGTTGAGGGTGTGAAAATATAGTTTCCGTTAATGGCTCCCTGGTAAGAAAAGTTGGCCGCCGTGATCCATTTTCTGTTTATCCGGCTTGGTTCAGGAAGGTCTACCGGAAACAGGGGTGTTGGGGGTTGTGTTTTTTCTTTGACGGGTTCCCCTATGGCCGGATCTTTTTCAGCTGCACGATTCTGCTCTGAAGCAGGCCGGGGCTTTCCCTGCTCCGGTTGAGGCTTAGGAGCACTGGCGGAGGATACAAACAGTTCAGATGTTGCAGGAACCACAGAAGCTTCACGGAGTCTGTCAAGTTGTGCCCGGGCGTACAATCCGTGAATATGTTGGGGATAACCGGTTGTTGTAATATTGGCCGGTTGGGAAACGATCCGGCATACGGTTTCAGTGGCGTGTGTATCCCGGTTAAGTACCGGCATCAGAAGAAACATCAGCAAAAGCAGGCATGCGGCAGCGGATGTGCTCCACAAAAACACCCTTCTGCGACGAAGGATAATGGTTCTGCGGGACATCCGCACGACCAAACCTTCCCAGTCGCCGTGTTCTTCCGGAAAAGAGAAATTTCGCAAATTATCCCTTATATGCTTATCGAAAGATTGTTCACTCATTTACAAAAGGGCATAAAGTTTCGTTAATTGTTAAAAATGCGCGGCCAAAAAACCGGGGACCGTATTCCCGGATGTCTTCCTGCGTAAGCTGGAATGTGGGCAGCATAAAATGTACGTATAACGTTTCGGCAGGATAAAGCGGGTTGTAAAATTCTCCGTACCCGTTTATGATCAGCCGGAATTCCTGCGATATGGGGAAAGCCGTGGTCTGTACAGAAAAAGAACCATTTTCTTTGGTAAAGACGGGGTCTTCCGTGCGCATGGTTACGGAAATTTCCGGAACCGGTTCCAGGGACAAGGAATCTGTAACAGTTCCCTGAACCACAAAAAAGGCATGCGGGTACTGTCTTGTAGCCAGCGAGTCGGGTTGATCGGGGTCGTACCTGAAAGGAATGGAATCTTCGCACGAAGCCGTAAACCCCGCCAAAAGAACAATACCTATGAAATACAACCGTTTCATTTCAAATCGCTGAGTTTGTTTTGTAGCCAGTTTCTTGCCCTGGAATACTGTGAACGTGATGTACTTTCACTAATTTTCAAAATTTCGGCTATTTCATTATGCGTATATCCCTCAATGGCGTACATATTAAAAATGGTGCGGAATCCTGTTGGCATTTGCTCTATGCAGCGGTATATATCCCCGGCGGAAATGTTCTCCAGAATATGCCCCGTGGTAACTGAACTGCCGGCAGTGGTTTCTATCTGTTCGCTGTAACGCAAGGCATCATTTTTGCGTAAATGGGAAAGGGAAATATTAACAAAAATTTTGCGTGCCCAACCTTCAAAAGAACCTGTTCCGGCATATGTCCCGATTTTTTCAAACAATACCACAAATCCGTCCTGTACAATATCCCGGGCTGTCTCGCGGTTGCCTGTATACCGCTGACAAACCGCTAACATTTTGGAATAGAGACGTTCATATACAACACGTTGTGCCGCAGCATCTTTTTTTATGCATGCGGCAATGAGGTCACCTTCCGGAGTGTCTTTACTAAGATGATAATTACGGCCGGAATGTTGCATGGATGTTAGAAAATTGTACAGGCGTAAACAAAAGTAAAATAAATAATTGAATTGAACGAATTATGGTAACTTTGCAATTCCCGCAATATTTCAAAACCATGTGGAAGTATCCGGTAATATTGTTGTCTCTGGTTTTTCTTGCCTCTTGCGGTTACCGTCCCCAGGTGACGGCTGAAGAGTCCCGGGTCCTTTTTCATCAGGGACTGAATCTGTTCTATCAAGGCGATATGGCAGGTGCCCGTGAAAATTTCAAACAATTAGTTTCCCGCAACAAAAACAATGATGCCGCTTATTACTACCTGGCACAGATAGCAGGATATGCAGGACAATGGGAAAACGCCGTAAGCTATTTGGATCAGGCACTCAGGTTGCAGCCGGACAATTACTGGTACCGCCTGCAGCAGGCAAAACTTGCTGTTGCCCGTGGAAATAACGCTGAAGCTGAAGATTATTACGGTGCATTATCCCGGGATTACCCTCAAAAAACGGAATTGCTGTACGACAGAATAGGGCTATACATGAACAGTAATAATTCAGCCAAAGCCCTGGAATTACTTGATACCCTGGAAAAAAGGGAAGGAGTTACAGAATCAGGACTGTTACTGCGGTTCAATATATTAATGAACAATGACAAGGAAGCTGCCGTGGCATTGTTAAGCGACTATGTACAGAACAATCCCACCACAAGGGGACTGAGTCTTATGGGTGATGTTCTGGCAGGTGATGGAGAGATTGAAAAAGCGGCAGAATATTATCAGCGGGCCTTGCAGACGGATCCTTCTTTTATGCCGGCCGTTTTCGGTTTGGCTGAAACGTACCGTTTAAAACGGCAGTTCGATCTCTATTTTGAAAACATCAATGCCTTCCTTTCGTATCCCGATATAGACGCGCAAATGAAAACCGATTACCTGAAACAGATCCTGGAAGCACGTGGATTTGTGAGCACCTTTCATCCCCAGGTCGACACATTGTTTTTAAGTACGCGCAGTGCCCATCCAAAAGACAGCACACTGGCTTATATGTATGCGGGATACCTCATTCAAACGGAAAGGCCCGGCCAGGGCCTGGATGTCATGAAAGAAAACCTGGATTATTACCGGGACGATTACCGGGCATGGTACCAAACACTGGGGATCATCTATTATTTGAAAGACTGGGAAACCTTGTGTGAATACGGTTCCCTGGCATTGGAGAAATTTCCCGACAACACGGACTTCAGCAGTCTATACGGAATGGCCTTGTGGCAGACAGGACAACTGGAACAGGCCATAGCCCGTTTTGAGCGAATCCTCTCCAGGCTCAATAAAGACGATACCCAAAACAGGATCCAGACAATGGCTTTACTGGGAGACCTCTACCACGAAGCCGGGAATTGGGAGCAGTCTTTTTTAATGTACGACAAGGTCCTGAAACTGGATCCCGATAATTTGCCGGTATTGAATAATTATGCATATTACCTGAGCCTGAGAAAAGAAAAATTAAAAAAGGCTCTGGAAATGAGCAAGATAACCATAGAAAAGGAGCCTAATAACTCTACCTACCTGGATACTTACGGATGGATTTTGCATTTGCTGGGCCAAACCTCGCAGGCCAAAGATATTTTCAGACAGGCTTTGGCATATGGCGGAAAAGAAAGTGCCGAAATACTGGATCATTACGGGGACATACTCAATGCATTGAACGAGCCGCTTATGGCCATTGTTTACTGGCAACAGTCCTACCAGATAGATCCCCGGGAAGAAACCAAGAAAAAGATAGAGACTAACCGGAAAACGGGTCAATAGATCATGAAACGTTTTTTGCTCATCATCTCGCTGTTATTTGTTGTGACGGGAACACTCCTCTCACAGGACGTGCAGGATATGCAGGCAAAGAACCGCAAACTGCAGGAAGAAATAGCCTTGCTGCAGGAAAGGGTCCAGACCACTTCCGACGATATAAAAGGCCGCCTGAATCAGTACCGTTTAGCCCAAAGGATCTTGTCCAACAGGCAGGAACTGGTTCGTGGGATAGAGAAAGAACTGGAAACGCTCCATCAGAACATCCTGGAAAAAAACAGGGAAATCGGAACCCTGAAAGAGGAAAGGGAAACCCTTACCGCCGCTTACGAAGATCTGCTGCAACAGGCTTACCGTCACAGGGATAAAAAACTTTGGATAATGCATATACTTTCCAGCGAAAATGCCTCACAGGCTTATCGCAGGTGGCGTTATTTCCGAAGTTACAGTGATTATATGCGTGAGCAGGAACAAAAGATCAGGCAAACACAAACCCGGTTGCAGGAAGAAGAGGCAAAACTCCTGGCTTTGCAACAGGAAAGGGAAAAAGCCCGTGATGAACTGGCAGCGGAGGTTAACCGCATGAAAGAGGACCAGCAAAAACTCAATCGCAATATTTCCCGCCTGCAACAAAATGAAAAACAATTGAAGGCCGAGTTGCAGAAACGCATCAGGGAACAACAGAAACTGAACGATGAGATTCAGAAAGCTCTGGCAGCACTGGAAAAGAAAGACGCTACGCGGGACCGGGAAGCCGTAGAGGCAGCCCGCGTTCTTTCTGCCGATTTTGCTGCCAACAAGGGGAACCTGCCTTGGCCGTTGAAAGAGGCTGTTGTCATAGAACGGTTTGGACGCATTACAGATCCCAAATGGGGCTTTACCTTTGACAACAAGGGAGTTACTCTGTCCGGACAAAAAGGGGGTGATGTAAGCGTAATATTCAACGGCGTTGTATCCAGTATCTGGATGGACAACAGGGACAGCTACCTGATCAGGATCCTGGTTTCCCACGGGGATTTCAGCACCATTTACTGTCATATGGTGAACGTCGCGGTAAAAGAAGGAGATACCGTAGTGACCGGCCAGAAACTGGGAACCCTTGCTCCACAGGGCGAAGGGAACAGTTATTTTCAATTGCTCAGGAACGGGATCCCGCTCAATCCGTCAGATTGGTGCCGATAAATTCCCGGATCACGGAAGCGTACGGTATAAAGCGCTCATCCCGGGGATGCACCGGGGTAAAATAACTCAGGAAATTTAAAAGACGCAGTGCTTCCGGATACGCTTCGGACATAGGCGCAATGCGGTGCAGCAACGGTTCGGCGTGGGATTTTAATACCGCCAGTTCATAAGGAAGGGCCGAGTTGAACATCACATCTGCCTCCTCCTGGTAGGGGAAAATATATTTTCGCTCTCCGTGGCTGATGCTGGGCCAGCGCAGAATGGTGTCTTCCGCGTTGATCCCCCGGAATTGGGAATCACGGACCATCCGCCGGATCATGCGGGTGTCGGTGGTGGATATCCGGTTGTTTTCATCCATGGACAGTGAAGTCAGGGCAGATGCATAGATCTTGAATTTGTTGACAGCAGGAACGTTTCGTGTGACAAAAGGATTCAGGGCATGTATGCCTTCCATGATCAGGATCTCATTTTCTTCCAGCCTCATTTTTGAGCCTTTGAACGTGCGTTGTCCTGTCATAAAGTCAAAAAAGGGAATTTCTACTTCTTTGCCTTCCAACAGTGCTAACAACTGTTCGTTTAAAAAAGTTGTATCCAGGGCTTGTACCGATTCAAAATCGTATTCTCCTTTCTCGTCAAGCGGCGTATCTTCCCTGTTTACAAAATAATTGTCCATTTCCAGTACTATGGGCTTCATTCCCAATACTTTCAATTGGGTAGAGATCCTTTTTGACGTGGTGGTTTTCCCGCTACTGGACGGTCCGGCAATTAAAACCAGTTTTATCCTGTCCTTGTGGGCAAAGATCCGGTCGGCGATCTCTGCATAACGCCTTCCGTGAAAAGCCTCCCCGGTCAGTATCAGATCTTTTACACGATCATTCTGAATCTTCCGGTTGAGCGTGCCGATGTCCTTGACTCCCATAATATCGCCCCAATGGACGTATTCTTCAAACACTTCAACCAATTTGTGCAATTTTGGGGGACCGTCCAGGTGCCGGGGATTATCAGGCTGAGGATACTGAAGCAGGAATCCTTTATGAAAACGGTTCAGGTTAAACAACTTTAAATAGCCGGTAGACGGTACCAAAGGGCCGTAAAAAGTATCTGCGTAATCATCCAGGTAATAAACGGAAGTAAAAAAATGACCCCTGGTTTCCTGCAGCAGCGCTTTTTGCGGGGTGCCGTTGGCTGCGAATATTTTCTGTGCATCACCCGTACAGAGTTTTTCCTTCCTGAAAGGAATGTCTTTTTCTACGATCTGCGACATGGTCGCATGGATCAAAGCCATATCTTCGTCTGTTTCTTCCCGGCCGTCCGGAAATACGATGTCACAATAGAGTGAATTCCCTACCGCGTAGGAGATCCTGAGTTTGGCCCCGGGAAAAAGATCCCGTACGGCTTTTTGCAGGACGAAAGAAAGCGAACGGACATACGTCCTGCGTCCGTCGGGATGTGAATAATCTATGAATTTAATATTGTGAGGGTTGTAAAGCACAAAATCCAGGCTTTTCAGGCGGTTGTCCACCAGTGCTGCCAGGTATTTATCTGCTTTTTTCCCGTTCCATTCCCTGTTGATCTCTTGTAATGTTTTCATAGAAATATCATTGTTGTAACCATTCTTTGAGCAATTGTCCGGTATACGACTGCAAATTGTTTGCCAGTTCTTCCGGGGTTCCGCTCCCTACAATATATCCTCCCTGGTTTCCCCCTTCAGGGCCCAGGTCTATGATATAATCGGCAGATCTGATAATATCCGGATGGTGTTCTATGATCAGGATCGTATTGCCTTTATTCGTCAATTGGTGCAGGATGTTCAACAGGACCTTGACATCTTCAAAATGCAGCCCGGTAGTAGGTTCGTCCAGTATATACAAGGTCTTTCCCGTGGAGACCCTGGATAATTCGGCGGCCAGTTTTACCCGCTGGCATTCTCCGCCGCTCAGTGTCGTTGAGGGTTGTCCCAGTTTGATGTACCCCAATCCCACATCCTGCAGGGTTTTTATTTTTTGAATAATGGCCGGGATGTGCTGAAAAAATTCTACCGCTTCATTTACAGTCATATCCAGTACCTGGTAGATATTCTTGTTTTTGTATCTGACAGCCAGGGTGTCACTTTTGTAGCGATGCCCAAGGCATACCGGACAAGTTATTTGAACATCGGGCAGAAAGTTCATTTCTATTTGTTGTATCCCTGCTCCTTTGCAGGTTTCGCAACGGCCGCCCCTGATGTTGAAAGAAAACCGGGAAGCCTTAAACCCGCGTGTTTTGGCATCGGGAGAGGAGGCAAACAGTTTGCGGATTTCCCCGAACACATTGGTATAAGTAGCCGGATTGCTACGGGGTGTTTTTCCAATGGGAGACTGGTCTACTTCCACTACTTTGTCAATATGTTCAATCCCTGAAACCGATCCATAGGGAAGCGGATGCTTTTTGGAACGGTAAAATTTCCTGGTGAGTACGGGAAGGAGCGTTTCATTTATAAGGCTTGATTTCCCGCTACCGCTTACTCCCGTGATACAGATAAAACAACCCAAAGGAAAATCCGTTGTGATGTTTTTCAGGTTGTTGCCGGAAGCTCCGCTAAGGCGCAATACGTGGCCGTTGCCTGAACGTCTGCCTTCAGGAACGGGAATGCTCCGCTTCCCTGTAAGGTATTGCCAGGTGAGGCTGTCGGGATGGGATTGTTCCAAAAAAGTTTTAATGGGTCCGGAATAGAGCAGTTGCCCTCCTTTGCGTCCGGCTCCGGGCCCCAGGTCTACCAGCCAGTCTGCGCTGCGAATGGTTTCCTCGTCGTGCTCCACAACCAGCACGGAGTTCCCGGTGTCGCGAAGCTTTCCAAGGGCCTGTATCAGGCGGCGGTTGTCGCGCTGATGCAGCCCTATACTCGGCTCGTCAAGAATATACAAAACGTTGACCAGGGTGGATCCTATCTGGGTGGCCAGCCGGATCCGCTGGCTTTCACCACCGCTGAGCGAACGTGTTCCGCGGTTCAGGGAAAGGTAAGAAAGTCCCACGTCAATAAGGAATTGCAGGCGGTCGCGAATCTCTTTCAGAACGTCCCGGGCAATGGCCTTCTGACGGTCCGAGATCCGCTCTTCAACGCCATCAAGCCATCCGGCAAGCACCTGGACGTCCATGGCCGCCAACTCGGCAATGGTTTTATGGGCAAAGCGAAAACAAAGAGCCGTTTCGTTCAGGCGACTTCCGTGGCAAACGGGGCACGGTATTTCTTCCAGGTAACGTTCCCGGGTCATCAATTTGCTCTCAGACTCTTCGTTCAATTGTTCCATCCGGTTGATAAGGCCGGGGAATGTAATGGTATAGGTGCCTCCTATGGGAGAGGTTACGTAGATAAGGTCTTCACTGCCGTAAAGCAATGTATCCAGCGCTTCATCGGGGATGTCGGAAAGGGGCGTGTCTATAGAAAAGCCGTATTTTTTGGCGATTCCTTCCAGGTAGCGGAAAAGCGTGTTGTCCCTGTATTTACCGAAAGGTTCCAAACCTCCCTGTGAAATGGAAAGAGACATATCCGGCATAATCTTTTTCAGATCGATCCGGGTTGTGAAACCCAGTCCTTTGCAATGGGGGCAGGCCCCCTGAGGGGAGTTGAAGGAAAATGTATGGGGGGCAGGTTCGGGAAACGACAAGCCGCTTTCCGGACACATAAGGTGTTTGCTGAAATGCCGGATCTGACCGGAATCTGTTTCCAGAACGGCAAAAGAGCCGTCCCCGTGATACAAAGCGGTACTTGCCGAGTCCCGCAATCGGGAAAAAGCTGCCTGGTCTGCCTGGTCTTCTGTAGGCGGAATGAGTTTATCCACAACTATTTCAATGAAGTGGACCTTGTAACGGTCCAGCATCATGTTGTGTGTTATCTGGGTTATCTCACCGTCTATACGTACTTCCAGGAATCCTTTTTTCAGGATCTGGTCCAGCAATTCACGGTAATGACCTTTTCTGCCGCGGACTACGGGAGACAGAAGAATGCACTTTTTCCCGCCATACTGTTCTGAGATCAGGGAAACCATTTGTTCCGCAGTATAACGGATCATGGGTTTTCCCGTTGCCGGTGAATAGGCAATGGAGGCGCGGGCATAAAGCAAACGCAGAAAATCATAGATTTCTGTTATGGTACCTACCGTTGAGCGGGGATTCCGTGTGGTGGTCTTCTGTTCTATGGCAATGATGGGGCTCAGGCCCGAGATGTGGTCCACGTCCGGACGTTCCAGCGTTCCCAGGTATTGACGCGCATAAGCCGAGAGTGTTTCCAGGTAGCGGCGTTGTCCTTCGGCGTGGAGCGTATTAAAAGCCAGGGAGGATTTTCCGCTTCCGCTTAGTCCGGTAATGATACACAAAGCATGGCGCGGAATATCCAGACTGATATTCTTCAGGTTGTTCACCCGGGCGCCTTCAATGCGTATGTAACTCTCGGACATAATATTCAGGAAAGATGTTGCAGGTAGGGATTGCGTTCCAGTTCATCTGCCAGCGTGGTAGCGGGCCCGTGTCCGGGTAAAACAACGGTTTGTAAGGGCAGGGAACGGATTTTTTCGGAAAGGGATCTTTCAAGCAAGTCGTAATCTCCCCCGGGGAGGTCTGTTCGCCCTACACTTCCTGCGAAAAGAAGGTCTCCGGTAAAAAGGCGGTTGCTTTGTTCGTCATAGAGGCAAACACTGCCGGGACTATGCCCCGGGGTATGAAGCACTTTTAGGGCAGATGTGCCGATTGTAAGTGTTGCACCGTCTTCCAGCGGGGTATAGTCACACCCGGGCTGGATCATGTGAAATCCAAATAAGCGGGCAATATTCGAGGCTCGTTTCAGATTTTCCTCTTCCAGGGGGTGCAGGTAGAACGGTATGTCATACTGTTCTTTTAGAAAACGAAGTCCCATCAAATGGTCAAAGTGGGCATGGGTGTTGACTATAAATTGAGGGGTTAGCTGGTTGTCCCTCAGGTAATGTACCAGGCGTTGTTCTTCGTTGGCTCCAAAACAGCCGGGGTCTATAATAATACAACTGCCTGTAGCATCGTAAGCTACGTAACAGCATGTTCTCAATGCATTGAAAAAAAACGTCTTACATTCCATTTTCAGTTATTTTTGTGTTCCTCCCAGCATGGGGACGAATTGATAGGACCCGAAATCTTCGGTCTTGTATTCTTCCGGTCCGGTCCGGGTGATACGCAACATGCGTTGTTCGTGTTTTCCTACCGGGACAACCATTTTTCCGTTCAGGGCCAATTGTTCTATCAGGATCCTTGGAACTTCGGGGGCTCCGCAGGCAACCAGTATGCCGCGGAAGGGAGCAAATTGGGGAAGCCCTGCAAAACCGTCGCCGTAGAAGAGCACATTCGGATCAAATCCCGTATGGGCAAGGTTTTTCTGGGCCTGGAGGTATAGTTCGCGGATACGTTCAACGGAGTATACCCGGAATCCCATAGCCAGGAGTATGGCCGCCTGGTATCCGCACCCTGTCCCTATTTCCAGTACTTTATCCTGTTTCCGGCAATCCAGAAGATGGGTTTGCATTGCTACCGTAAAAGGTTGGGAGATTGTCTGCCTGGCTGCGATAGGAAGGGGCTTGTCTTTGTAGGCCAAATGTTCCAGTCCCTTATCTACAAACAGGTGACGAGGAACACGTTCCATAGCCTTCAGAACTTCCGGATTAAAATCGTATTTTACAGCCAGCTCCTTTATCAAAAGCCTTCTTTGTCCTTTCTGTCTGAGCGTGTCGGGCATGTGTAAATTTTCGGCGTCAAATGATTAAGCCCCCTCTCTTCCGGGAGGAGGCTTTCATCAATTTCAGGCTATTGGGTCTAGTTGTCCAGATATCTTAGGGAAGGATCAAGCTGGAATGCTTTGGCCTTAAATTCACGGGCTTTGGCATTTTCGTTGATGCGGCCGTATGCTACACCGGTTGTGTAGAGCACATAAGCATCGTTTTGATCCAGGTCTTGCAATACTTTCAGGGCGTCTTTCACCTCATTTTTATTTAGCAGTGCAATGGCGTAGTTGACATCCTTGCTGCCGGACAAGAGGCGTACGGCCTTGTCGTTGTCGTCCTGATAGATGGCCAGAACTCCGCGATAATATTCAGTGATATCTTTATCGGAAATGGCATCCAGCGCAGTGGCGGCCTGGTTGTATTCACCCTGCCTCATGGCAATGCAGGCGCACTGCAAAGCGATCATGTCTTTTTCGTCCTGCTGGTCGGCTACCAGTTTGGCTTCTGTCAATGTGGTCTGAGCAGCTTCCAGATCTTCGTTCAGGATCTGGTTGTAAGCCAGGTTCACATAAAGTTCCACAGCATCCGGATAACGTTCCAGGGATCTCTTGTAGAGCATGATGGCATCATCGGGCTCCAGATCCATGGCTGCCTGGATAATGTCATTGGGGGTCAGGTATTCAGGCTGGTTATCGGCAATGATGCGGATCTCTTCTGCAGTAAGCTGAATGGGTTCAAAGTTCACGGAAACGGATCCATAACGGAGTAAGGGAAGCATCACGTTCTTCACTTCTGCGTTAGAGGCGATCTCGGCCCGGATTTGCCTTTCGGCTTCAGCCGGATTGGAAGCCAGGCGGAGGAATCGGTCTGCCAGCTGGTCTTTGTTGCTGATCTCGGATTCCTTGATGGCTGTGTAGAATTCGTTCCAGAATCCCATGCCGGAAGTGCTGGTAACTGTCCATGCACTGGCAGGAACTTCTTTATTGTAACCGTTGTCTTTCAATGCCTGTGCAAAGAAATCGCGGGTACGTTCGGCACGTCTTTTTGCCAGCGGATCGTTGATGCGGGCTGTACCTTCCGGGGAAGCATTTCCTTCCACGTCAATACGTGTGATCACAAAGTCGTTCCGTACGGTCAGTTGTTTCAATGAATTCAGTACGCGTGTGATCTCGGGCTGGTTTGTTATGGCCCTGGTAACGGTATAGCCGTTTACCGGGAAGTAGATCTTACCCTTAAGTGCAGCTCTTGCATCCGATTCGGAAGCAAAGTGAGCCATGTAAACGGGAAGTACCGGAGTCAGCGGAACGGCAACGGCCCAGTTGCAAAGGGGAAGAATCATTTCTTCCTTGCTCAGGCAATTGTAGGTCCATCCTTGTGTTTGCAGTTTTGCCGTAGCCAGGCCGTCGTGATAAGGAACAGTCGTGCTGTAGCACAATACTTGCTGAACAGACCAGTCAACCACAGGATAATTGGTATCTACCACACCGTATCCCTGAACAGTATAGTAAGGCAATTCCTTAACATCTCCGTTGGCGTAAAGTATGGAAGGCATTATGCTGAATGTGATCCTTTTTTCGAAATAATTGGCGGGGATTTCAACACAAAAAGAAATTTTGACGGTTCCATTCTGCTGAACGTCAAAAACTGGCTCTCCGCAAACAATTCCGGAATAGTCGGCCGGGATCCTCGTTGTTGCGCAGGATGCCATGATCATCGACACCGCACCGAGGATGAGAATATTCAATATTTTCTTCATAGTAAATTAAGATTATGAATAGTAGACATCTATCAGGTTATATGCAAAGTTATGTAAAATATTTCCACGTAACAACAATTTTTGTTAATTACGTGTTAATTGTTTTAAGGCCGTAAAAATTGCGTATATTTGCTCTACATAAATCATTTGGTATGCATATAGCTGTTGCCGGAAACATAGGAAGCGGAAAAACCACCCTGACAAGACTTCTCTCCAAACATTACGGGTGGGTCCCCAAATATGAAGAAGTAGTTGACAATCCGTATCTCACAGATTTTTATGAAGATATGCACAGGTGGTCTTTCAACCTGCAGATCTTTTTCCTGAACCGCCGTTTATCCGGGATCGTGGAGATCCAGAAAGCGGGACAGACCGTCATTCAGGACCGTACTATATACGAAGACGCCTGCATCTTTGCCACCAACCTGCATGCCATGGGTTTGATGTCCACACGTGATTTTGACAATTACATCAGGCTTTACCAGCTGATGATATCATTGATACCCGCACCCGATCTGATTATATACCTGAGGGCTTCTGTCCCCACACTGGTCAAGCGCATCCAGAAAAGAGGAAGGGAATACGAAAATTCCATACGTCTGGATTACCTTACCGGGTTGAACGAAAGGTATGAATCCTGGATCACGGAATACGAGGGTCCCAAATTGATTTTGGAAGTAGATAACCTCCAGGTGGAGGATAGTCCGGAAGATTTCAGTGTGGTGATTGACAAGATCGACGCCCGCCTGCACGGTTTATTCTAAGATCTTAGCGTCTTCTGCTAAGTGTCTTGTGCCCTGACCGGGCTCCGGAAGTAGCATCCCGCACAATTATTCTTAAATTATTGTATGTATGTTAATAAAAGCATACGGGAGTGCGGTATGCGGTATAGAGGCCATTACCGTAACCATAGAAGCGGACGTTTCCGCCGGAATCAATTTTTACCTGGTGGGCCTGCCCGACAGTGCCGTCCGGGAATCACAGCAACGCATTTCAACGGCGGTGCAGGCAGTGGGGCTTCGCATTCCCTGCAAACGCATTGTGATCAATATGGCTCCCGCCGATATCCGAAAGGAAGGCTCGGCGTATGACCTTCCGCTGGCCCTGGCCGTTTTGGCGGCCTCGGAACAGATACAAGCACCCATGCTGGATACTTCTGTATGTATGGGGGAACTGGCCCTGGACGGAACGGTCAGACCGGTGAAAGGAGCACTGTCCATGGCCCTGCACGCCAGGGACCGTGGTTTTAAGGCGTGTATATTACCGCAGGAATCGGCACGGGAAGCTTCTGTTGTAGAGGGTCTTGACGTTTACGGAGTCACCCATTTGGCACAGGTGCTTGACCTGGTGGAAGGCTTTGGGGGAGTGGAGGCCCTGAAGCCGGTGGCCGCACAAAATTCCGGTCTGCCGGAAGCTGTTCATCCCCATCCCGACTTTTCTCAGGTCAGGGGACAGGTCCAGGCACGCAGGGCTCTGGAAGTAGCCGCAGCCGGGGGACACAATGTGCTGATGAGCGGTCCTCCCGGAGCCGGAAAAACATTCATGGCTCGTTGCCTCCCGGGCATTTTACCTTCTCTGACACCTGAAGAAGCCGTGGAAACCACCCGGATCTGGTCCGTGGCCGGAATGCCCCGGGGAGAAGCCGGTCTGATGAGCATCCGCCCGTTCCGTGCCCCGCACCACACAGCCTCGGTCATGTCCCTTACGGGAGGCGGCTCCTCGGCAATGCCCGGTGAAATATCCCTGGCACACAACGGAGTCCTGTATCTTGACGAGTTGCCCGAGTTCTCCGGCCGGGCGCTGGAAGTGCTGCGACAACCCCTGGAAGACGGGACCATTCAATTGTCGCGGGTGCGTTACAAAGTGTCGTACCCGGCGCGATTCATGCTGGTGGCCTCCATGAATCCATGCCCCTGCGGGTTCCGGGGACACCCAACAAAAGAATGTGTCTGTACAGAATACCAGGTGCAACGTTACCGCAGCCGCATATCCGGGCCGCTGCTGGACCGCATAGACATTCAGCTGCAGGTTAAACCTGTGGAAATTGATGATTTGATCCCGAAGCAGGCGGAACAGTCCCCCATACAGGTGGGACAGTCCCCCATACAGGCGGTTACGTCCCCCATGCAGGTGGGACAGACTCCCATACAAGCGGGACAGTCACCCATACAGGCGGTTACGTCCGCAAAACAGGTGCGATCGTCTGCAGGGCAAGCACACTCGTCTGTAGGACAATCACACTCGTCTGCAGGGCAAGCACACTCGTACCATGCGCGGATGTCCGCAGCTTCTGCTGAACCATCTGCGGTTATCCGCTACAGGGTGGAAAAAGCCCGGGAGATCCAGCGGAATCGGTTCTGCGAGTTGGAAGGCGTACATACCAATGCACATATGAAACTAGACGAACTGAATCGGTATTGTGAACTGAACGGGAGCTGCCGTATGTTCCTGAAACAGGCGGCGCTCAGGATGCAGTTTTCTGCGCGCGCTCATCATCGCATCTTGCGTCTGGCCCGTACGATCGCGGATCTGGATGGGTCCGTCGCCATTGAGATCCATCACCTGGCCGAAGCCATACAGTACCGTTAAAAACACAGTATGAAGGGTGCTTTTTTGCAATCCATCCTCATGGAAGCCCCTTTTTGAGGATGAACCGAGGTTTTTTGCCGATCCATCCTCATGGAAGCCCCTTTTTGAGGATGAACCGAGGTTTTTTGCCGATCCATCCTCATAGAAGCCCCTTTTTGAGGATGAACCGAGGTTTTTTGCCGATCCATCCTCATGGAAGCCCCTTTTTGAGGATGAACCGGAGTTTTTTGCCGATCCATCCTCATGGAAGCCCCTTTTTGAGGATGAACCGGAGTTTTTTGCCGATCCATCCTCATGGAAGCCCCTTTTTGAGGATGAACCGGAGTTTTTTGCCGATCCATCCTCATGGAAGCCCCTTTTTGAGGATGAACCGGAGTTTTTTGCCGATCCATCCTCATGGAAGCCCCTTTTTGAGGATGAACCTGTGAATTTTTGCAACTCCTCCTCAAAAACGCCCCTTTTTGAGGACGAATGGTGATTTTTTGCATAACTTTAAATTTCAAACCTTGAACCAGTATAAATATGTACGTTCTTTCAGCCATTTTATCCATTGTACTTTCTTTTGAATTATCGGTGCAGCAGAGTGATGTTAAAGACGCTCTTAAAGAATTGGATGAGACGATAGACAAACAGGAGCAGTATTGCAAACCAAAAGAACTTAGAATTAAGAATCTGTCTGAGGAACTTCAAATTTCATCCGGGCGTCCCAACGAGTTTAATATTTGTAACCAGTTATTTGAAGAATATAAGTACTATCAGTATGATTCAGCATATGTGTATGCCAGAAAACTGGAATCATTGGCAGAGAAATCGGGTAAAAGGACAGATGTGGCCATAGCTCAGGCAGCTTTGTTGTTTTGTTATAAATCCGTTGGGTTTTTTAATGAAGCGTTGGAAATAATCCGGAATTTCCAACCGGAAGAAATCCCGGAAGAAATTTTGGTCAATTTCTATGTTTTATGCGCGAGCACTTACCAGAATCTGTCTTCCTATGTAGACGGAACACCGTATCTGGCAGAAAAATACAATCAAAAAGTGCTTGAATATTACAAGCGGGCACTTCAATATGCTTCAGATTATTCGTTTTATTATCATTGGATTTCCCTTGAAATAGCGCTGCTTCAGGAATATTCAGACGAATTGGCCATTGATGGCCGGAAAAACCTGATCAATTTGTTTAATTTGGATGAGCATCAGCTTGCCGTGCAATATTCTATCCTGGCAAATGCTTGTGACTCTAAACAACTTCATAATGAGGCTATCTATTATCGAGCCATATCGGCCATCTACGACATAAAGTCATGCGTACACGAAACCACATCTGCTAAAGTTTTGGCAGAGTATATGTTTGCTCAAAAAGACATTGCTCATGCATACAGATACATTCAATTAGCCTTAAGTGACGCGCAATTTTATAATTCCAGACTTAGGATGGTGGAAATCAATTCCATTTTTCCGGCCATTGAACAATCTCGTTACTCTGATGTTAACAGTCAGCGTTTGATGTTCATGATAGGCGGAGCTGTAGTTCTCTCTTTCCTGGTTTTAACCCTTATACTTCTTTTGATCCTGAGCTCCAAATCCAGGGAAATTAGAAAAGCGAATGAATTGTTGGCAAAAGTCAACAGTTTATTGAAAGAGACAAGTGTTATAAAAGACCGTTACATAATGCAGTCTCTCCAGGGAAACACTTCTTTTGTCAATAATGTTGAAAAGGAGTCTCTGGCTGCTATCAGGAAAATAACCATTAAACAGTACGAAGACGCAAAGGCCATTTTATATAATCTGGGCGTTAAGGAAGAACGCGAAAGAATTTATGCAGCATTCGACACCGCTTTCCTGGCGTTGTTTCCTAATTTTATTGAATCATTCAATTTACTGATGCATGAAGATGCCGGTATTACACTGGACAAAAGCGGGGCGCTTCCTATGGAAGTGAGAATTTTTGCTTTGATGAGACTCGGCATTGACGATCCTGCTCAGGTGGCCGAGTACCTGCATCTGTCAGTGAACACCATATATGTCTATAAAAACAAGATCAAATCCAAGGCCTCTGTGTCAAAAGATCAGTTTGACGCTCTGGTAATGGCAATTTCAAAATAATTGATCTTAAATCTCCTTTCACCCCTCCTTTCTAACAGCCAGTATGTCTGGTTGTTAGTTTTTTTATCATCTATATTCCCCTCTTAATTCATTGATTGTCGTTATCTACTTAAATACATTTGTATCACCCGAATAGATTGAACGATCTATAAAGCTAAAACAACAACTAATAATGGAAATAAAGAACAAATTATTAATTCTGACCTGTACGTGTTTTATTCTTGCAAGTTCACTTACAGCAACTGCCCAGAATCTGAAAATAAGTGGCGTGGTATCAGACGTACGCACCAATGAATTACTATTGGGAGTGACCGTAATGGTCAAGGGTACTTCCAATGGGACCACTACCGGCGCTGATGGAAAATACACGCTAACAGTATCTGAAAATGATACCATTGAGGCAATCATGATGGGGTATAAGGATGCAACCGCTGTTGTTAAAGGAAACACAACGATTGATTTTGCCATGGAGGAGGATACACGTTATTTGGATGAAACCATTGTTATCGGTTATGGAACAATGGACAAAAAAGAATTGACCAGCGCCATTGCACATGTCTCTTCAAAAGATTTTTTGTCTTCGGGTTCTATGGATCCTGCGATGTTGATACAAGGGAAGGTTTCCGGAGTATCGGTTGTAAATACCGGTTCCGCTGACCCCAACAACAAAGCCAGCATACAGATACGCGGGATTTCGTCCAGGGCAGCCGGGCTGGGACCGCTTATTGTTATTGATGGCGTTCCCGGAGGGAATATGTCAAACCTCAATCAAAACGATATAGAATCCATAAACATTTTAAAAGACGGGGCGGCCTCGGCAATATACGGTACAAGAGGAAGCAACGGGGTGGTTTTGATCACTACCAAAAAAGGAACTTCCGACGGCAACATACATACGGCATATTACGGGCAGGTCTCTGCAGATATCATGATCAAAGAACTGGATATGCTGACAGCGGATGAATACCGTGAATACAAAGTGGCCAATGGCAGCGGAGCGGATTACGGAGGCAACGTGGATTGGTTGAAAGAAGTGAGCCGGATAGGGCTTACCCACCAACATACTATAACATTGTCTGGAGGAAGTTCCCAGACAAATTACCGTGTAAGTACAGATTTCAGGGATGCCAAAGGGATAGACAGGCGCTCAGAAAGGATGGAGTATGGCCTTCGTGCTTCAATCAACCACACAACAAAAAGCGGACTGTTCACTTTTACAGCCAATGTGGCACCAAGGATCGTGAAAGCCAAATCGGCCGATTGGCATGTTTTCCATAATGCGATTGAGGCGAATCCAACCACTCCCATTATGGATCCTGACAATCCTTCCATGTACTTCAGTTTCTTTGGCCAGCAGGCGGGGTATAACCCCGTAGAAGAAATCAGGACGGTAAAGGATGACCGTGAGTTGAAATTTCTGGATTGGGACGCCACTGTAAAAATGAACATCACAAGAGACCTTTCCACACAACTTACCTTTGCAGACCAGCAAAACGATTATTACAACAGTTGGTTTCGTCCTTCCACGAATACAGAAGGTATAAGCAAAGGCTGGGCCGGAGAGGCCTCAAAAAGCTATTCAAAAAACAGTCAGTATTCTCTTGAATGGTTGGCCAATTATTACAAATCAATACAAAATCACAACCTGAAGGTGATGGCCGGTTATTCATACCAGTATTTTCAAAATTCCGGGATGAATGCTGAAAACAAGAATTTTCCCAACGACGGCATAACATACAACAACCTGGCACAAGGGGCCTGGGCACGTGAGGAAGGTTATGTGGGAATGGGTTCTTACAAGAACGATGCGAAATTGATCGCGTTTTTTGGAAGGATCAATTATGACTATATGGGTAAATACCTGGCAACCGTTTCATTCCGCCGGGAAGGTTCCTCAAAATTCGGAATAAATAATAAATGGGGCAATTTCCCCGCTTTTTCAGCCGGTTGGCGTATCAGCCAGGAGCCCTGGATACAAGGTGCCGGGTGGATAAACGATCTTAAAATCCGCGCGGATTTTGGGGTTACCGGGAATCAAAATTTTGACAGCTACCTTTCACTCAATACCATAACCGGGTTCGGCGACTATTATTATAATGGTCAGTACTTTACGGTTTGGGGACCTTCAAAAAACGTAAATCCGGATTTGAAGTGGGAAAAAGGGATAAACTGGAATGTGGGGATGGATTTCTCCTTCTTTGATAACAGCTTGTCCGGATCAATCAACTATTACAAACGAACACAACAAGACCTTCTGGGAGACTATAATGTTCCCATCCCCCCTTATCTGTACTCAACCACTTTTGTAAATGTGGGTACCATGAAAAACAGCGGGATAGAATTGGATATTCACTGGACGGCTGTAAACAACCGGGACTTTGTGTATTCCATAGACCTGGCCGGATCTTCTATGGATAATGAGTTCGTGTCGTTTTCAAATTCAGAATATACAGGCCAGGATTACTATTATGTTGCCGGTACTGAAGACCCGTTCCCTTTTCATTACCTGCAGCGAATTGAAGCCGGAAAACGGTTGGGGACATACTATATGTGGAAGTTTGCCGGTGTAAATAAACAGGGTAACTGGCTGGTATATGATAAAAACGGGGATCTGATACCCGGTCTGTCTGCCACGGATGAAGATATGTATGAAGTCGGGAACGGACTCCCGTTGTTTACAGCGTCTATGACACATACGTTCCGCTACAAAAAATGGGACCTTTCCGTTTATTTCCGTGGTGCTTTCGGATTTGACATCTTCAACATTCACGAATTCTATTATGGTTTCCAGGATGAAGTGGGTAACATAATGAAGATTGCCTATACCAAAAATAAATTGTTCAAAGGCAACCCTTTGGTTTGTGACTATTTTTTGGAAAAAGGTGATTACGTCAAACTTGATATGCTTAACCTGGGGTATACGTTCAATCTGAATAACGATTATCTGAAAGGGATACGGTTGTATCTTACCGGACGCAATCTGTTGACTATTACCGGATTCTCAGGAGTGGACCCTGCCACCTATCAGATAAACGGTTTGCAACCCGGTGCTTCCGGGTCAAGAAGTTATTACCCGTCCAGTCGCCAGGTAATTGCCGGAATTCAGATAGATTTTTAATGTAAATCAAAGCAAAGATGAACTATTTCAAATATACGTTAGCGGTATGTGCTCTTGTGCTTTTAGCAAATTGCACGAACCTGGATGAAACCATTTATGATCAGGTTGCAAGTGAGAACTACTACAATACACAAATGGATGTGATCCGGGCCGTATTCCGTCCCTTTGAACATGCCTATTGGAGCATTCAATCCCGTCACCAATTGGAAGAACTATCGGGAGACTTAGTGGCAACCTGGAAAAAGGATGACTGGTGGGAAGACGGGGGACGCTGGAGCAGACTTCATTACCACACCTGGACCGTTGAGGATGAGTTAATTAAAACAGAGTGGGAGGGTTGTTTTTCCGGGATTATGCAATGCAACTATGTCCTGGATGATCTGAATACTCTTGATCCTGAAAAATTCAATTTCAGTACAGAAGAATACGACAATCTTAAAGCACAATGCCGCACGTTGAGGGCCTGGTTCTACCTGAGATTATTGGGAAGCTACAGGAATGTCCCGTTAGCGGTAAGTCGTGATGCGTCGTTGAACTCCGAGGGCCAGGTGCCTCCCCGGGAGACCTTTGATTTTATTGAGAAAGAACTCACCGAATGCGTTCAGCTGCTGGACGCAAAAGAAGGAGCAGCGGGAAACGGAACGGCACAGGGACAATGGAATAAAGCAAGTGCCGCGGCGCTTCTTGTGCGCTTGTATTTAAATGCCGAGAAATGGATCGGGACAGAAATGTATGCCGAGTGTGCGGCATTTGCGCAACGAATTCTTGATGGTGAATTTGGCGCATATTCGCTGGGAAAAACGTGGGATGCGGTCTACGATTGGGACAACGAAAATTGCCCGGAGGTTCTTTTTGCCTTCCCCTCGGCAAAAGGATACAGTCATTATGTTTACTCGGGAGACTTGTTCTGGTGGACGGTCCCCGCCCGCACCATCGCCAATTACCTGGGCGACACAAAAGCCGGGAATGGCGATCACAATTGCAAATATGGATTGGCACCGAGTTTCTCTCCCGACGGCAGGCCTTATACCACTGAATTGGGCAGACCGGTGGCAAAATTTAAAAAATATCCCGAGGACTTTCGCTTAAAGCTTTATAAGAATCTTGGAGATAGTAAACGTGAGGGAATGATGTTGTTTGGTTATCTGGATTATGTGGAAAACGGAAACGCCAAACGAGTGGTGTCACCTACCGGTGATTACGATCTGTATTTAAGGGATGCGGTGGGCAATTTCAAAGGATGTGGTCCGGATGAAATTCCGGCTGATGTCACTTCGGATATGGTTCACGGAGATCACAGCTCCGGCTGGCGTTTTGTCAAGTATCCTCTCTATCAGGATACGGATGAGGGGCAATTGGAATCAGATTATGTCGAGATCAGGCTGGCCGAAGTGATTTATGCTTTGGCGGAGTGTAAATTCCGTGCAGGCCAAACGGATGACTCGGCAAAACTTCTTAATACTGTTAGAAGGAGAAATTATCCTGCAGATGCCGTCCGGGACTACCTCTATGCGCCTGAGGGACCCGTGACACTTACAAAGGCTGAATTGCTTGACGAATGGGGAAGGGAGTTCTTGCACGAAGGGCGCCGGCGCACGGACCTCATCCGTTTTGACAAATTCAGTAGCGGGATATGGTGGGATAAAACGCCAGACAAAGACAACCATACAGAGATATTTCCGCTTCACAGAGACGTGCTGAACAGCAATCCTGTTTTGCAACAAAATGCCGGGTATTAGTATATAACACTTTTAAATATTAGTTAAATGAAAAATGCAAAAAAATTGATGATGTTGTTCCTGGCCGGAACACTCGTCCTGTTCACTTCCTGCGACAAGGATAAAGAACCTGAAGTAATTGATATTGAACACCATTATGAAATGGTTTACATGCTTGGCGCAGCCGCAGACGGCCATTGGGATTCATCTGATCCGCTACCTATGACGGCAACGTCGGATAAAGATGTTTTTGTTCATGAATTGGACTTAGTACGCAGCGCGGAAAACAAATTACTCAAATTCAGTGTTGATGTAAATACTTGGGATAAAGCTCATTTTCTTGTGCCGGCCCTGGAAAGTATGGTAGATGGTCAATCTTATGCATACCTTAAAGAGGGTGTAAACCAATTGGCTGAAACATCTGAAGAAAAAGACGGAGTAGGGAACCTGCGTGACCATTTCTTTGGTATGGCCGAAGGTACCAGCGGACGGTATAAATTGGAACTGAACCCCATCAAATTAACGTTGACCGCCACCAAGCTTTCGTCTTTGGATGACCCGGAAATCATTGAATGGGTAGAAGGGAATCTTTATCTTGTTGGTGATGCGGCTCCCTCCGGATGGGAAATAGCCAATCCTACACCTATGGTACGCAACGAAAACATACATACTTATGAAGGGGCATTGAACGCCGGTGATTTTAAAATTGCCACTGTTTTTGATTGGGGAGGAGATTTTTACCGTCCGGCGGTTGACCAGACCGAGATCAGCAGTTCGGGGATAGCGGACGGTTCCGTGGTTTGTTGGAAGGAAGATGCAGAAGCCGGACATGCAGACCATAAATGGCGAGTTACAGAAGCAGGCAATTACCGCCTGATTCTTGATACAGAAACACTTACGATAAAAGTGGAATGGTTGGTAGAGTAGTTAGGTTGATTTTGGTATCTCTTGCGTCAGCATTGCTTTTTGTCAATGCTGATGCTCGGGATAGCAAATACACACGTAAAAACGTTGCTCCGCAATATTGGATCGCTTACGAATATTGTTATGATCTTAACCGTCCCATAACCGAACTGCGTTGGAAGTGTAATATCGATTGGATGGCGGAGACATTCCTGGATTGGGGATACGATATGATATCGAATGACGGATGGATTGAAGCGGCTCAGACCATTAACGAAAACGGATACATCACAAAATACAACAGCGGTTGGGAACACGGGTTTGAGTATTGGAATGAGTATATCAAAAACAAAGGAATGAAAGTGGGTGTCTATTACAATCCATTATGGATGACCGCTGCTGCCTACGATAAGGATTGCCCCGTTTTGGGAACCACTACTACTGCCCGTCGTATTGCCGGACAATACTCTTTTAACGGACAACTGCACTGGGTTGATGTAGATAAAGCCGGTGCTGAAGAATGGGTGAAAGGGTATGTACGGTATTTTATTGACCTGGGTGTGTCATTTCTTCGTGTGGATTTTTTGGAAAACTACGAGAACCATTATGGTACGGAACGGTATGAAAAAGCGCTGCGCTGGATAGCCGAAGAAGCAGGTGATGACCTTTTTATCTCCCTGGTTATGCCCAATTCATTCAATCAGGCAGCCACTGAAATTCCTTATGGAGACATGTTCCGCATTAGTGATGACTGTTTTGCCGGAGACTGGGACTTTGTAAGCGACCGCAGACGCGGCCAGGTAAAAAAGAATTGGCCCATGTATGCCAACGTCTTTGATGGTTTTGTGGCTTTTTCAGAAGTGTCCGGCCCGGGAAAAATCATGATGGATGGCGATTTCATGCGATTGAACAAACTGGCCGACAATGCAGAACGGCAATTCCTTTTCTCTCTTATGATCATGGCCGGGTCACCACTTGCCATAGCAGATCAGTATGATACCGCCACAGATGATGTGGAGGAAATCTATAAGAATGAAGAATTGCTACATTTGCACAAAAATGGCTTTTATGCCAAACCGCTTAGTACGGACATTCATGATTATGAGAACAGTTCACGTTGGGTAGGCAGACTCCCCGACGGAGACTATATTGTAGGTCTTTTCAACCGTGAAGATGAGCCATTGCAATACGGGATTGACTTTGTCACTGAATTGGGAATTGCTACAGGCAGAGCTGAGAATGTACGGGATTTATGGACCCATACCGAATTGGGTAGTATGAAAAACAAATATGAAACAACGTTGGAACCTCACCATTGCAGGATTGTTAGAATCAGCCCGGATTTGAATCAAAAAAAGTCCCCCTTCTTTGGGTGTTCCAGCAGGCAAGACGAATAATTATGATACGATTTTCTTCACTTATTACGGCTTTAATTTTGGTGGTCGGCTGCCAGTCGCGCATAAATACCCAAAATGTTATTTTATTACAATCTCCTGATGAAATGCTGACGGCAATGTTTATGTTGTCAGATAAAGGAGAACCGATGTATGCCCTGAAATATTCAGATAACTATATCATACTTCCAAGTGCGCTTGGTTTTGAACTTCGCGGCAACATCAAGGCAACTGAATTGCATTTTGGAAAGACCGTTAGCAAGACAGACTCAAAGCCAAGCAGGTACTTTAACGATCGCTTTAAAATAGTCAATATTTACAGGGATTCCTTTGACCAGACATGGAATCCTGTATGGGGTGAAGAATCAGAGATCAGGAATCATTATAATGAACTGCTTGTTGATTTGGTCCATAGCGAAACTTCCGAAAGAATGTCCATCAGGTTCCGGTTGTACAACGACGGGGTGGGATTCCGTTATGAATTCCCGGGCAACCAGAATTTGAATTATTTTGTTATAAAAGAAGAGCTTACGGAATTCGCCCTGGCCGATGATTATTTTGCCTGGTGGTTGCCGGGTGATTACGACACCCAGGAATATGAATATGTGGAAAGCCGCATATCCCAGGTTCCCAAACATTTCCAAAATGCCATATCGGGGAATTCTTCCCAGACACCTTTTTCAATAAACGGTGTCCAGACCTCTCTCCTGATGAAAACCCAAACAGGATTGTATGTCAATATCCACGAGGCGGCCCTGGTAGACTATCCCTGCATGCACCTGCTGGTTGATCCCCGGAAAAAGGTTCTGGTTTCGCACCTCACGCCCGATGCGCAAGGGTGGAAGGGCTATATGCAAACCCCCTGCAACACCCCCTGGCGCACGGTCCAGGTTACCCCCTCGGCGGAAACGATGCTGGCCAGCCGGTTGATCCTAAACCTGAATGAACCTTGCGTTTACGACGATGTATCCTGGATTCGTCCGGTAAAATACATGGGAGTCTGGTGGGAAATGATTTCCGGTGCAGGATCCTGGGCATATACCGGGGATTACCCCTCCGTAAAACTCGGCAAGATTGATTACGCGCAGGCGGAGCCAAACGGCCGGCATAGCGCCAATAACCAAAACGTCAGAAGATACATTGATTTCGCGTCTGCGAACGGCTTTGACGCTTTGCTGGTAGAAGGATGGAATATAGGATGGGAAGATTGGGCCGATTGTTCCAAAGATTATGTGTTTGACTTCCAAACGCCTTATCCCGATTTTGATATAAAAGCGTTGAATGAATACGCACGTACCAAGGGAATAAAATTGATGATGCATCACGAAACGTCCTCTTCTGTACGTAACTACGAAAGGCATATGGAAGACGCGTACACATTGATGAATCAATACGGATACGATGCTGTAAAATCAGGATATGTGGGTGACATCCTGCCCCGGGGAGAACACCATTACGGACAATGGATGGTCAATCATTATCTTTATGCGGTAACCGAGGCGGCCCGGCATCGTATTATGGTCAATGCCCACGAAGCAGTACGTCCTACCGGTTTGTGCCGCACCTATCCCAACCTGATCGGCAATGAATCGGCCAGGGGAACCGAATACCAGGCTTTTGGCGGGACTCAGCCCAACCACGTGACCATTCTTCCTTTTACCCGGTTAAACGGAGGCCCCATGGACTTTACTCCGGGCATATTCCAGATGGATTTGAGTACTTTTACGAATAACACCTCAAAAGTAAATGCCACAATAGCCAATCAACTTGGTCTGTACGTCACCATGTATTCGCCGCTTCAAATGGCAGCCGATCTTCCACGGCATTATGCGCAATTCATGGATGCCTTCCAATTCATAAAAGACGTCGCTCTTGACTGGTCTGAAAGCAGGTACCTTCAGGCAGAACCGGGTGACTACGTGGTTATAGCGCGGAAAGCCAAAAACAGCGGTCAGTGGTTTTTGGGTGGGGTGACCGATGAGCAGCAAAGGACCTTTGATCTGGCACTTGATTTCCTGGAGCCTGATTGCAACTATGAAGCTACCATTTACAGAGATGCGCCTGATGCTGATTACCGTACCAACCCGCAGGCTTATGAAATCGTTAAGCAAACGGTCAGCCGGGAAGACATTATTTCCATTACGGCAGCTCCCGGAGGCGGGTTTGCAGTTTCTTTTGATGCGCTGAATTAGGAGGTGGCAAGTAACGGCAGTGTTGCAAAAATCCGCAACAGCCTGAATGTGAGCTCGCGGGAAGCGTTTCACAAATTTCCTCCACTTACCACGTCCCCCGGTTTTTGCTGTTTTTGGGCAATTTGAGGGGGAGGTAGTAAGTAACTGTGGCGTGGCAAAAATTAGCAATACATTCATATTGTGTGAATTACGGCTGTTAGTGTTTTTTTGACTACTTACTACCTTCCAGCACCAACTGTTTGCTCAAAGCAGGAATTTCATCACAAAAGCTTATCGAGAGCACTGGGGAGTACTGATCTTTGAAACTTTTGCAGGTTTAACGTCTATCAGTTGCTGCACCACAAAGAACCGGGCATTTTTTTGGTACGCCGAGGCTCCCGGTTCTTGGAGTGGTAGCGAATTGAAAAAAGAGTGCAACGTACATATTGTTCGTTTGTCTCATTATCAGCCATTTACGAAATTCATGCCCCGGGGCACTATTTTCTTAACTCTTTGAATATCAGCCAAACGAACAATGTGTACGTTGTACCCTTGCTGGGATCTTTGCCAATTTCCTATCTTTGCCCCATGGAATGGATCTTTTCCCTGGAAAATATTGAGGAAGCGGCCGGGGCGCTTTTACAACATACCGGAAATACGGGCGTGATTGCCTTTTACGGGCAGATGGGAGCGGGTAAAACCACCTTCATCAAGGCCTTGTGCCAAGTACTGGGGACAGGCGACCAGGTAAACAGCCCCACCTTTACCCTGGTCAACGAATACCTTTCCGCGGAAGGGATCCCCATTTACCATTTTGATTTTTACCGCATCAAAAACCTTCAGGAAGCCGTGGACATAGGCTGTGAGGAGTATTTTGAAACCCCCGGAACCCTTTCTTTAATTGAATGGCCCGAGTTGATAACCCCCTTGCTTCCCCCGGAAGCCTGGCAGGTCACCCTGGAAGTCCTTCCCTCCGGGGAACGGAAGCTGACTGTAAGCCGAGGGTGAGCAGGCAAAGAAACGGAAGCGGGCCAATTCAGAATAGTTCTTTCGGATTGATCTTTAAAAATTCCTCATAAGGAATTCCGCCTGTGCCTACCAGCAAAATTTTATGGGGATGAAATTTCTCATTAAATACACCCATTCCTGCGTTATCTGTGCTGGTACCGCTTTTAACTTCCAGGCCTATGACCTTATCTCCCTTCTCAAGTATAAAATCCACTTCATTATTGCCTTCTCGCCAATAATGCAGGTTATACCGCTCAGAAACCGAATGATTCAGCAAATGAGCGCCCACGGACGATTCGACCAGTCTGCCCCACAATTTTGGATTTACAATGGCCGTTGAATAGGTTTCGTGTTCCTGTGCTGTTAATAATGCATTATTATACACCTGAAATTTAGGGCTGGAAGCCCGTTGCCGGATTACACTTCCTGCATATTTATCCAACCCGCCTAACAAACCACTATCAGATAACAGTTTCAGATAATTTGCCAAAGTCGTCGTATTGCCTGCGTCCTGTAGCTGGCCGATGATTTTTGTATATGACAGAATCTGGCCTGAGTATAAACAACCAAGTTCAAATAGTCGTTTCAACAATGCAGGTTTATCCACACGAGTCAGCATCAAAATATCTTTGGAAATACTGGTTTCTATTAGTGCATCTTTTATGTAACTTTTCCAACGTTCTTCATCATTGATCAATGACACAGAGCCGGGATATCCTCCAAAATAAATATACTGCTGGACTGACCAGCCAAAAGCAGCCTCCATTTCGGCAAACGACCAGTGCCCGAGATAAAATGTCTTGAAACGTCCGGCCAATGACTCCGTTAAACCTTTCTGAATAAGAAGGCGGGAAGATCCCAACAAAACAACCTTGATATTTACTTTCTCACGAGTGTCTTTGTCCCACTGTTGCTTGACCACTTCGCTCCAGTTATTAATCTTTTGTATTTCATCAACAACAAGGATGTATTCCTTAGCCCCGAAGGCTTTCATTTTCAGCCTTGCTGTCTCCCAAACTTGCACCAGCCATACCGGGCTGGTTGCTGTAATCGCATCCGCAGATTCATATACATAGGGTATGGAACATTCAGGTAACAATTGGTTTATCATAGTGGTTTTACCCACCTGCCGAGGACCAAGTATTACCTGAATGAACTGTCGAGGCTCTTCAATCCTTGACTTAACCTGTTTTAAATAAGCGCGTTCGTACATTTTATACAATTTACTCAATACGGCGAGTAAATTTACTCAAAATATCCGGAATGCCCAAAAAATTGATATTATTCCTATGCCATCTGTTGCAGTGTGCTCACCGTTCTGAGGAGTGTACATTGGTCTGCCATGTGCTCCCGGTTTTTGAGGTAGCAGCGAATTGAAAAAAGGGTGCAACGTACACATTGTTCGTTTGCCTCATTATCAGCCATTTACGAAATTCAACCCCCCGGGGCACTATTTTCTTAACTCTTTGAATATCAGCCAAACGAACAATGTGTACGTTGCACCCTTGCTTGGATCTTTTCCCTGGAAAATATTGAGGAAGCGGCCGGGGCGCTTCTCTCAAAATCTGTAAAAAAAGGACTGTATATAATTGTGAGAAAATGTAAAAACCCTCAGGTAAACAAGAATGCGAAGAAGGATATATAAACCTACATAACTATGAATAAGTGAAATGATAAAGCCCATGAGCAAGATCACAAAAAAGGGGAATCGCAAAAACGAACCCCTTGAACATAAACTTGCTGTAAGACCGTATTACCCTATCTCCCCCACCCAAACCGCTCCGAATTCCTTTTCCAGAACCTCCCGGGTGTCCGGGTGGGCGGCTATGAGCAGTCCCCCGCTGGTTTGGGGGTCGCAGAGCCGGAGTTTTACCGGGTCGGGCAGGGTGCCACCTTTCGGAATCCCTGAAATCGCGGGTTTTTGTGCAGTGTCGGGCAGGGTGCCGCCTTCCGGGGTGCTGCCTCCCGGGGTGCCGGCTTGCGTGATTCCTACAGTTGCAGTCTTTGGCGCAGCATCAGGTAGTGTGGTATCTCCCGAGTTGCCGCCTTCCGGGACCCCCACGATCACGGTGTTGTCAGCGGCGGAAAAGGCCAGGCGGTGCCCGTAGCTGGCAAAATTGCGGTGGGTGCCTCCGGGGATGCAGTCCAGGGCAATGTATTTGTCAATGCCGGGAATGAGGGGCACGTCATCCACCCTAATCCGGGCGGTGCAGCCGGAGCCGTCCACCATTTCCAGGCAGTGGCCCAGCAATCCAAATCCTGTAACGTCTGTCAGGGCATGTACGCCGGGCAAAAGCGCCAGCCGGGGACCTTCTGTATTCAACCGGGTCATCAGCTGCAGGGCCAGGTCTACATGTTCTTTTTCCGCCAGACCTTTTTTAACGGCAGTTCCTACGATCCCTATACCCAGGGGTTTGGTAAGGAACAACAGGTCTCCTTTTTGAACGGTATTGTTCTTTTTTACAAGCGCGGCATCTATAATTCCCGTCACAGCCAGCCCGAAAACCGGTTCCGATATGCTGATGCTGTGTCCCCCGGCCAGCGGGATTCCCGCTGCGGTACAGACGGCCCGGGCCCCTTCCAGGACTTTTCCGGCGACAGAGACCGGCAGTTTGTCCAGCGGCCAGCCCAGTATAGCAATGGCCATCAGGGGACTCCCGCCCATGGCGTATACATCTGACAGGGCGTTGGTGGCGGCTATCCGGCCAAAATCATACGGATCGTCCACAATGGGGGTGAAGAAATCGGTGGTGCTTATGACGGCTTTTCCGTCACCTATGTCGTACACGGCCGCGTCGTCACAGGATTCGTTGCCCACCAGAAGCTGCGGGAACTCACTTATTCCTGGTCGCAGATCACCGGCACCGTTGCTCCGGGCAGTCGCACCGGCAAGCTGTTTACCTGCACCGGAACGCAGATCACCTGCACCAAGCCCCTGTGTCTGCACAGCAGCAGAAAGACTTTCCTGAATGATTTCCCGCAGTTGTGCCGGGGAGATTTTGCATCCGCATCCCGCGCCGGGGCTAAATTGTGTCAAACGTATGGACTCCATAATTCTTTTTACGTGTTTCCAATTGGTAATTGTATGCTTTGTCGTAATAGGCCAGGCAGATTTCCAGGGCCTTTCGAATGTTCCCGTTGTGACAGGCTTCTACGGCTTGTTTGCTCTTGTCGTATCCCAGCCTTTTTTGAATTTTCAGAATAGCCGATTCCAGCACGTCCGGATCAAAATTCCCGTATTCCCGCATCAGTCGTTCCACCCGCTCCTCCAGGGGAGTGTCCAGCAAGTAGAAACGAGCTTGTTGCATCTTTTCCCACAGTCCGTCGAGAAGGCTGCACCGGCCCACATTGCGGCTTTCGTCTTCCAGCCACACGGGCCGAGTGGGGTCCATGCGGGAAAATGCGTTGTAGAGCAGATTCTGGAAATGTTCGGTGGTCGGTTGCGGGGGAAGCCCCAGGTTGCCGAATGCCGAGCCTTTGTGACCCGCCAGCCCTTCCAGGTCAATGACCTGTTCCCCGGCGGCGGCCATTTGAAGCAAACGCTCCGTTTTCCCGCTGCCGGTCAATCCGCCCATCACGTTCAGGGGATGGGCCAGGTTTTCAAAAAAGCCGAGTAGGTGGTTGCGGTATGCTTTGTATCCGTTTTCCAGGGTGAAGCACCGGATGCCTACCTTTTCCATGAGCCAGGCTACCGAGGCGGATCGCATCCCGCCCCGCCAGCAATAAAGCAGTAAAGAACCTCCGGACGCAGCAGCAGAGTCCCCGGAACCCGCAGCAGAACCTCCGGAACCCGCAGCAGAACCTCCGGCGGCACCCGGCACTCCGGCAGCACCAGAACCCTCGGCAGCAGCTGGTATCTCTTCGGTAGCGGATTGCGTGCCCCCGCGGGCAATTTCAAGGCCCCGGCGGGCCATTTGTTCCAGGCGGGGGCCGGTCAGTTCCAGGCCTTTGAGCACGGCGGCGGTGCGTCCTTTTTGCACGTACAGGGTTCCCACCTCGGCACGTTCCCGGTCGTTAAAAAGGGGAAAAAGAAACGCCCCCGGCATATGAGCTTTTTCATATTCCGCGGGCGTTCTTACATCGGCAACCGGTATGGTGCGCGATTTTTCCAAAAATTCTTCAACAGAGATCGGTTCCGGCATACCGCAAAGGTATGAAAAACCCGGTTACTTTTTGCGTTCTATCAGGTAGGCAACAAGCAGTCCCAGGCCACCGAAAAGCAGCGGGCTGGCCAACATCAAAAATCCGTTGATCCCGTCATGCATGGAGCCGAATCCTGTTCCGGGATACCAGGCAGTAAGTCCCAGCCAGACTACCAGCAGTCCAATTCCCAAACCAATCAGCAAGCAGGCAGGCCTCAGGATCCCGCGGGGATCTTTTTTCAGGCTTACTTCCCAATTGGGATTGATTTCTTTAAAGGCAGCCAGTGAATCCGGGCTCATGGAAGCCAGGGTTTCCAGAAAACGTGTTCTTTCTTTTTTTGTTGCAGTGCGATCCCAGATCGCATAGATAAAATAAAATACAGATGCAACGATCAATACAGGAGTTAATTCCATTTTTTTTCTAATTTAGCGTTCAACATTTATAAACTTCATCTCTTTGACGTAACATTCCTTTTTTGGTTACACCCCTTGTAACTTTTTTGTCCAGTTTGCGTCAAAAAGACAAAGCAGGCCGGCGATTTGACACAGGATATACCTAACATACAAAAAACCCTGAGCGGAGATACTCGTGCCTACGGTGCTTTGGTGGATAAATACCAAAGCCTGATTTTTGTGTTGGTGAGGGGAATATGCAAAACAACGGCAGATGCGCAGGAAGTTACACAGGATGTTTTTTTGAAAGCTTATGAACAATTGCATACGTTTAAAGGAACGGCTTCTTTCAGGACCTGGCTGTACCGGATTGCATACAACACGGCCATAAGCCATGTCAGGAAAACAAAAAGCCGTGGGAAAGCAGGAGACGCTTACATGCAGGAGGTAATGCACACCGGGAGCCCACTGGAGGAAGAGCGCGATACGGAACGCGAAGCACAATACGAAACATTAAGGCAGCTGGTAGATGAACTGCCGCCTTCCGATAGAATGCTTATAGAGTTGTATTATTATAAAGAAATGAAAATGGACGAAGTGGCTTATATCTGCGGTTTGACGCAATCCAATGCTAAAGTGCGCATCTTCAGGATTCGTCAGAAATTGCAGGAGGCCATGAGTCCATCGTAACGCAGAAGGACAATATAAGGAGAATGAACATGGATACATTAAGGGATTTCTTTGAAGACAAACGCCGGGAAACGGAACAGGAAGCCGTCCTGATTCCGCCTATGGGAGCCCAACTGGCTGCCATGATAGAGACCCGGCAGATTGCCCGTCGCAAACACGATCTCTATTGGTGGATTGCCGGTGGGTTGGTATTCGTTCTGGGCGCAATAGGTGCCGGTCTGTATTTCCGCACGTACGTGGCTGCTTTTTTCGAACGCATAGCTGAAATAGTTGTTCAGATAATAGGAAATATTACTGATTACCTTAAAATTACGGGAACATCACTCGCAGCCGGCTTGTCCGGGGCTCGGGAAACCGCTGGTAGCGGATTTATAGAAAAGGCCACCGCAGAAGTTTCCGGGTGGCCCGTTCAGGTATGGTATGTGGTATTTTTGGTGGGAGGCGTTGCCCTGCTCCTGGGAGTGGACCGCCTGGTACGCCACCGTAAACCCGCTTAATCGTTATACATCTGGGGAATGTCTACCGTATTTTCGTAATCACCCAGCAAATAGCGCGAATAGTAATCGGCCATTCTCCAGAAAAAATATTCTGTCATATCGCCAAATCCGTGCCGTTGTCCCGGCAGGATCAACATATCAAAACGTTTGTTGGCGCGGATCAGAGCATTGACCACTCTCAGGGTATTTCCCGGATGCACATTGTTGTCAATGTCCCCGTGGATCAGCAACAGCCTGCCGGAAAGGTTTTTGGCCAGTTCGGAATTGGTGTTAATGTTGTAGGTGAAGGTTGTGTCTCCTTTTGCGGTAATTTCTTCCAAAACCCCGTGGTGTTTTTCACTCCACCAACGGTTGTAAATGTTGTTTTCGTGGTTCCCGGCGCAGGAAACGGCCACTTTAAAGAATTGGGGGTATTGCAGAATGGCTGCCGTAGACATGAAGCCTCCGCCTGAATGTCCGTGGATCCCCACCCGGGAAACATCTATGAAAGAATGGCGGGATGCCAGTTGTTCAATGGCGTATTTTTGATCTTCCAGCCCGTAATCGCGTAAATTCCCATAACCGAAGTTGTGGTACCATTTTGACCGGTTGGGGTGACCGCCCCGGTTTCCTACGGTGATAACAATGAATCCCATTTGTGCCAGCCGGTCCAACCGGTCCATACGCTGGCTCCATGCCTGTCCGGGTCCTTCAACCTGGGGGCCGGGATAAACGTACGTAATGATGGGGTATTTGCGTTCGGGATCAAAGTCAAAAGGCTTGTACATTATACCGTACAGGTCTGTAATGCCGTCAGCGGCTTTTACGGTGAAACGTTCAGGGAATTTGTACCCGGCTGCCAAAAGCAGGCTCAGGTCCGTTTCTTCAAGGATGAGGATCTTTTTCCCGGTATTGTCGTACAATTCGGACACAGGAGCCACATCTACGCGGGAACGGTTCATTACGAAATATTTCCGGGTATCACTCATGTCTGCCGTGTAATGAAATTCTCCCGGGGTGAGCAAACGTACCTGGCTGCCGTCCAGACGGGCTGCGTACAGATGTTCGTAGTACGGGTCAATTCCGTTGTCTTTTCCGCAGGCGGTAAAGTAAACGGTGCGGGCAGCTTCATCTACACCCAGGATTTGTTCTACATGCCAGGGACCTGACGTAATGGCATTAATTTCATTTCCTTTATTGTCATACAGGTACAGGTGTCCCCATCCTGTTTTTTCAGACCAGTGAATCAGTTCTTTTCCGTTGTTTGCCAGAAACAGGGGGCGTGTTTCCACGTAGGTGTTTAGGCGTTCTTCAATAACGGTCAGGGCCGTGTCTTGCGCGATTTCCGCCCGGCAAAGGTCTATGCGTTTCAAGTCCCGGCTGGTACGGTAAAAATAGAATCCGGTATTGTCTCCCTGCCATTCCCAGCTGCGGTATTCATCGGACATTTTCCGTTTTTCCATGGGTTTGTAACTCAATTCCAGGGTCTGGTCTTTAAAGGCTGCTGTCTCTATGGTTTTCCATGTTTTGTCTTCCATATTGAAGACCACCAGGGAATACTGGGGCATGTTCTTTTCTCCCGGCATTTCGTATTTGTAGCGTTCCAGTTTGGGGCGCGGCTGGGCAAGAACATCCACCACAAAAAGGTCCTGCACTTTCGTTTCATCGGAGCGGATCATGGCAAAATGTTTTGAATCCGGGCTCCAGATCAAACTACGCACGCCGGTGCGTTTGTTCAACTCGGTAGAATCGGCATAAAAATCCTGTGATCCCGATCCAAAGGCAAAATCGCGGGTTCCTTCCGTGGTCAGCTGATGTTCCACAATGGTGGAGTCTTTATCGTCTTTGCGGGCTTTTTCAAAGTTTTCCCAATCCATCCAGTAAAGATTGAAATTGCGGGAAAAGACAACGTATTCTTTATTGGGGGAAATGTTGGCCCAACGGGGGACAGGATCTTCTTTTTCCTTATCTTCCAACCAGGTGAGGGTGCGGGTATTCCAGCTATATTCAAAGAAGAACAGACGGGGTTCCTTGCCGTTCTTTTTGCCCGGCTTTTCGTCTTTTTTCTCTTCGCTGTCTTTTTTCTTTTTTTCTACCATCTCTGTGCCCTGGATGTAGAAAGTAAAAGTTTGGTCGTCTTTTAGTTCCAGATCTTTCAGGGGCAAATTCTGTGCGTCAAAGGGATCTTTTACAATGCGGGTGAGTTCAGCCGCCAGCTTGTCCCGGTCAAAGAGTTCCGTACGGGTTCCCTTTCCGGGATCGGTAACATACCAGTTTTTGCCTTGTGGTGTTTTGTATTCATACCAGAAGAGGTCCGAGTTTTTAAACCAATTGGGACGAACACCGGTGGAAAACACTATTTTGTTGATTTTTTTTGCGGAAAAACGTGAAGCCAGTTCGTAATTGGCTTTTTCACGTGTCAGGCCTTTCAGGGGTTGTGCCTGGAGCGATATACCGGCAAGAACAACCAGCCCAGATAGCAACATCCTTTTCATTATCATAGATTTAGGTTTTTTAAGGTTTATATTTTAATGATGATTTTTCTTTTATACAGGGCGATGGCCATGAGCGTAAAAAGGGCCACGTAGATAATGGCGTAGACCAGGGAGCCTGCCGGCGTATCTCCCAAAACGGGAACGCAAACGTTGTGATACAGCCAGCCAAGGGGAGTTGCCGTTCCTCCCGAAGCCGTTTGCCAGTGAACGAGCCGTCCAAAGACTTTTGCAAAAAGGCCGGACATCACAAAGGCGAACAACGGGTTAAGCCCCAGGGCTTTAAAAGGCATGAACCATTTCTCTTTTTGTTTAATGTCTATCAGGTAAACAAAGAATCCCAGCATCAACAGGGTCCATCCTCCGGCGTAGAGCACATAAGAAGCGGTCCAGAGCGGTTTGCTTATGGGCAGCCAAATGCTCCAGATCATGGCAGCCCCCAGGCTGACCAGGCCCCAGGTAAAGAGGCTTCCGACCGCTTCAATTTTTTCTGTGTTTTTACGGATACAAATCCCGGCCAGGTATCCCATCAGGACAGTCCCGGCTCCGGAAAGCATTCCCAAGACACCTTCGGGATCAAAAGGCAAGCCGTAGCCCCTGTAGAGATGGTCCGGACCAACCAGGAACAAGTCCATAACCCGGGCAAAGTTCGTTTCCCTTGAATACGGATCGTCTCCTCCGAAAAAGTAAAGCAAACCCCAATGAAGCAATAAAACCAAACCGAAAGCCCATACAATGCGACGTGGTTTTTTAAGCCAGAGGGCCAGGGTTCCGCCCAGGGCATAAGCCATGGCAATACGCTGCAGTACCCCGAATATGCGCAAATGAGAATAGTAAGAGCCCAGGTTTTCCCAGAACGTTAAACCGGGATCCGGTTTTACAAGGAAAAAGGGAAAAGCGTTCAACAGCAGGCCTACCAAAAAGATAAGTACGGCCCTTTTATACAATTTGGCATATCCGCTTCCCATGGAAACAGTCCCGTCCAGATACCGTGCAAAGGAAAACGCCATGGCCGTTCCCACAATGAACAGAAAGAAAGGGAATACCAGGTCGGTAGGCGTACAGCCAAACCATTCGGCGTGACGCAACGGGGGGTATATCTTGCTCCAGGTTCCCGGGTTGTTGACCAGGATCATGCCGGCAATGGTCATCCCGCGTAAAACGTCCAATGCCACGTACCTGTTTTTTGTTGTAACCGAAGACATTTATCAGATAGTTTTTACAAATATACATTATTTGAAAGAAGCCAGGAAAACCGTACTCAATGCGGCGGTTTCCGTTCTTAGCACCGATTCTCCCAGGTCAACGGGTGTACAACCGGCATCTATGGCTGCCTGAATTTCCTGAGGGGAAAAATCTCCCTCGGGCCCTATCAGGAAAAGGATCCTGTTCCCCGTTGTTTGTATCCATTCCTTTACGGGAATGCGTTTTTGATCGGTCCAGACACAGGCAATAGCCGCCGATGTGTCATCCAAAACCCCGGATTCCAAGAACCCGGCAAACGAAACCGCCCGGTTAATAACGGGCATCTGGGCACGTTTGCATTGCTTCATGGCGGAAATGGCTATGCGTTCGGAGCGTTCTGTTTTGCAGTGTTTCCGTTCAGACCGTTCACAGATCAGCGGTGTAATTTCGTCTATCCCCACTTCGGTCGCTTTTTCCACAAACCATTCAAAACGTTCCATGTTTTTGGGCGTGGCCACGGCTACATGCAAATGATAGGGTCTGGCACCGTAATTATCCTTCCTGTCTGTAATCCGAATGCGACATCCCCGGGGATCCGGGTTCGTGATCTTCCCTGTACACAGGGTCCCTTTTCCGTCAGCCAGGAAAACGGTGTCGGATGCCTGAAGTCGTAGAACCCGTGTACAATGCACGCTTTCCTGCGGGGAAAGGATATGCTCGGGCATTTGGATATCAGGTGCGTAAAATAAATGCATACCAACCTATAAGGTTAACCATTCTTCAGGCAAGGGAAAAGACTTCCCGGTGGATTTATCAAAAGTTGACATAACACTCCGGGAGCGGACCCGGATATTCCCCTTTTCATCTACGATCTCCTGCAGGAAATGAAGGCTGCGTTCCCCGGCTTTTTCAACGGAAGTTTCCACATACAGCTTATCTCCCAGGAAACAGGGCAACATATAATCGTACTCGGTATGAACCAGAATCAAAACGCGGGTGTCTTTAAAAAAATCGGGATGGTAGGCTGACCGGTTGATAAAAAAATCCGTACGGGCCACATCGCAATAATGCCCAAACATGACGTTGTTCACATGCCCCAACATGTCTATGTCATTGAAACGAATCTGGATGGGTGTTCTCTGCATGGTTTTATGGATTAAGGTCTTATGATTTCAACTTCGTTGTTGGTGCCCAAACGTATTATGGAAGAGGGTTGGCCGGTGGCGTTTTCTTCCATAAAACGGGGTGCAGTCCAGTCGATCTTCCGGATCAATGCCGGATCAATTTCCGAAAAACGCACCGGGGCTTTTGCCCCGCTGATATTTGCCGAGGTGGACAACAAGGGCCTCTTTAATTTTCGTATCAGTGCCCGGCACAACCGTTGGTCGGGGATCCGGATGGCTACACTCCCGTCCGGAGCGGCCACGCCCGGGGCGAGGTTCATAGCCCGCGGGTAAATGATGGTCAGCGGTTTGTCGGCAACATCCAGAAGCTCCGCGGCAATGGAAGGGATCTCTTCTACATACCGGGATACCATATTCAGGTCGGCTGCCAGGATGATGTAATTTTTCACCTCGGGCCTGTTTTTGATTTCCGTAACTTTCTGAACGGCTTTTTCATTGCAGGCATCACAGCCGATACCCCATATTGTATCTGTAGGATACAGAATGGTCCCGCCGGCGCGAAGTATTTCACCGGCCTGTTCCACGTGTGGATATATGTCGCGGTTGTCTTTCATACTGTCAATAATAAAGTCTGTTTCTTTTTTTCCAGTACCGTATCAGGAAAAAGCCGAAGATCATACCGCCCAAATGAGCAAAATGGGCAATGTTTCCACCGCCTACAAGGCCCAGTATCAGTTCGATAACGGCAAATATAATTACAAAATACTTGGCTTTCAGAGCTATCGGTAAAAAGATAATCCGTAATTCATTGTTGGGGAACAACATTCCGTAAGCCAGCAAAATGCCGTATACGGCCCCGGAGGCACCTACGGTTGGTGTATTCATCAGGATCCTGTAACGGGACAACGCGTTGATGGCATCGGGCCCGTTTTCATTAATGGCGTTGAATAGTGATGAGGCCTCAATCCATTGTACCCCCATATGCAAGGCGGCGGCACCAAGTCCTGTTACCAGGTAATACAGCAGGAATTTTTTGGGGCCCCAGAGCTGTTCCAGAACCGATCCAAACATCCAGAGAGCATACATGTTGAATAATAAATGCCCGAAATTGCCGTGCATGAAAATATGGGTCAGGATCTGCCAGGGTTTGAAAAAAGCAGAAGCCGGGTAAAACAGTGCAAAATGTTCTATCATGAATTCCCTGTTGATCATGGTCAGGATCAACATGAATGCATTGATGATGATAATGTTCTTGATTACAAGAGGTATGCTGGCGAAAAAACCGCCCCGGTTGTACTGGTACATAATTTAGCTAAAATATTTATCAATTTGTTCTATGGGGATTATGGCCGTACAGGCCCTCCCGTCAGGTGTATTGTCCGGCTGGCTGCAGGCAAACAGCCTGTCAATAAGCGTCCGGTTTGCTGTTTGGTTGTCTTCCTTTTCCGATGCGGCCATCCTCCTGGCCAGCATAGCAGCCAGTCGTTCTCCGTAACGGATGTGTGTGTCTTCTTCCTCTGTTTCCGAGAGGATCTCATGAACCGAGGCGATCACGGATTGTGCGTCTACCGGATGTTCGGGAGGTACAGCGGTTATGTTTTCATGATCGTCTGTCTGAAAGCCCATCTGATGGAGGCGTTTGCGGTTTTGTTCCAGGAGCAGGGACTGGGAAGGCTGCAAGTTTAGTGCCACGGGAAAATAGAGCTTTTCCGGAACGGGCTTCCTGTCAACAAATTTAGGCAGCAGTTCTTCATAAAAGATCCGTTCCAGCGCCCGTTGCCTGTGGACGATCAATAGTCCCGAGGCTACCGGGGTGACCAGGTACTTCTTACGTAACGGGAATAAGGGTGTTTCATATGTCTGTACCGGTTGTTTTCCAAATACAGGCAGCGATTCGTGTGCGGTGTTTTCGCGAAAAGGATCAAAAAGCGGGTCGTATTTTAATTTGGGTTGAGGTATATGTTCACCGGGAGCGGGAGGGACGGGAATGTGATGCTGCATAGCGCCCGTTTCAAAATCTATGCTGGGTCCCAGTGCGAACTTTCCTACCGATTCGCGGATCACAGCCTGAAGCATCTGGAAGATCACCGATTCATCTTCAAATTTTACTTCGGTCTTAGAGGGATGGATATTTACATCTATAATAGAGGGATCTGCTTCCAGGTAAATAAAATACGTGGGGACTCTGTCTTCAGGTAACAATTTGCCGTAGGCATTTACGACGGCTTTATGCAGGTAAGGACTTTTAAAATACCTTCCGTTGACAAACAGGTAACGGTGTCCCCCTTTTTTGTATGAATCGCGGGGCCGGCTGACGTATCCCTTTATACGCACCAGCGAAGTGTCTACATTTATATCCAGCAATTGCGCATTCAGTTCTTTACCCATTGTCCCCACAATACGTGAACGGAGTGTGTCGCTTGCAGGCAGGTGATAGACCGTATTTTCGTTATGGGTGAGGGTGAACGTTTTTTCCGGATGGCACAACACAACCCGGTGAAATTCTTCCATTATGTGCCGTAATTCCACTGCCTGTGATTTCAGGAAACGGCGGCGTGCCGGCACATTGTAAAAAAGATTCCTTACACACAGATCGGACCCGGGGGTACAAGCAATTTCTTCCTGTGAAGTTACTGCCGATCCGGCTATGGTGATCTGCGTGCCCATTTCGTCTTCTTCCCTACGGGTACGCAAACGTACGTGGGCAATGGATGCTATGGATGCCAGGGCTTCTCCCCGGAATCCGAAAGTCTGAACTTTTTGCAGGTCTTCTACACCCCTGATTTTGGATGTGGCATGGCGTTCAAAGGCCAGCAAGGCATCTTCAGGGCTCATACCGCACCCGTTATCGGTTACCTGCATAAGGGTGGCTCCTCCGTCGGTCAGCACCACGTCAATCCTGCCGGCTCCGGAATCGACGGCGTTTTCCATCAATTCCTTAATGACCGAAGCCGGCCGCTGGATCACTTCTCCGGCAGCTATCTGGCTGGCAATATGTGGAGGAAGCACGTGGATCATCAGAATATTTTAAATAAATAGCTGAAGGCCTGGGTAAAGTATAGGGCCATTACCATAATTATGATAAGTGAGACAATAATAATGGCGCGTATGATCCCCTGACGTGCCGGATAGCGGCGTTCTACTTCGTGGCGATTCTGGAACGAACCTTTTATGGATCCTCCGGGAACGTAAGGCTTGTCTTCATTCCGTTTTTCGGCAGCCACTTTTTCCCTGGATTGTTTGATCCGTTCTTCAAAAGCTTCCTTTTCCGGGTTCCAGTACCGGGGCCTGTAATTGAAAACCCGGTGTTGAGGGGTACGAAAAAAAGATATTCTAAATGCCATAACAGTAATTTTTTATAAAGGCAGATCTAATACAACCCGCTCTTCTTCAGTTTTTTCCACGGCCTTTCCTTTGGTGATGCCGTTGATTATCATCATGCCCAGGCCGTCCGGATCCTGTTGCTTGTTGAGTATGGTTTCAAGACGGGCGTTAGCTGTAAATCGTGTATGGATCTGCTTGTTTTTTTCCGAGTATGAAATAAAAAGGGCAATGCCTCCGGTTTCCCGGAGGATTTCCCTGCGGCTGACGGTTTGGGGACTATTGTCCGTTCCCATGCAAAGTTGCATGGTTTCTTCAACCAGGTGGATGACAGCATCCCGCTGCGCGGGTCCCAGGAAATGTTTTTCACAAAATTGTATGATCTCCGTTGTCAGTGCATAAATGTCGTAATGCTCGTAATCTTCTATGAACCACTCCAGGTTCCGGATACGGTTTATGAAAGTGCGCGTGGCTTCCTTTTGGGGATGATCAAAGATCTGTGAGGGAGATCCTTCTTCGTAAATGATTCCTTCATCCATATAGAAAACACGCGAAGAAACATCCCTGGCAAATTGCATTTCGTGGGTAACGATGATCATGGTCATCCCGGTTCCGGCCAGGCGGCGGATCACCCCAAGAACTTCGCTGACCATCGTTGGATCCAGGGCCGAGGTGGGCTCGTCAAAAAGAATGATGTCCGGGTTCATGGCCAGGCAACGGGCAATGGCTACACGTTGTTTCTGCCCTCCGGACAACTCGGCAGGGTAGGCTTTTTCCTTGGCTGCCAGGCCAACCAGATGCAGCAGTTCGCGCGCCTTTGATTGGGCAAGGACTGGTGTTTTATGAAGGAGTTTGACAGGGGCAAGGGTCAGGTTTTCCAGCACATTCAGGTGCAAAAAAAGATTGAAATCCTGGAAGACCATACCCATTTTTTGCCTTAACAGCGAGACGTTTGCGTTCGGGGCGGTGATTTCCTGTCCGTCAATGAAAATGCGGCCCCCGGTAGGAGGGTCCAGGAGGTTCAGGCAACGCAGGAAGGTGCTTTTTCCGGTTCCCGAAGGACCAATGACCGAGATCACCTCGCCCCGGTTTATGTGGGCGTTTACGTCCCGGAGCACTTCAAGGTCTCCGAATTTTTTGGAGAGGTGTTCTACTCTGATCATACGGATTGGTCTTTAAAGATTTGGGATATGTAGTCATCTGCCGCTTTCGGGAAATGAATATGCTCCAGGTGGTGAATCTTAGTGGCCAGGGTTTCCGGGGATTCGGAAGGATCAACGGTGCATTTGGCCTGGAATATGATCTGACCGTGATCGTAAATGCGATCCACAATGTGAATGGTTATCCCGGATTCTTTTTCCCCGTTTTGCAATACGGCCTTGTGAACGCGTTCTCCGTACATCCCGGGACCGCCGTATTTGGGGAGCAGTGCAGGATGAATGTTCAGGATCTTGCCCGGCCATTGGCGGACCATGTGTTCGGGAATCTTCCACAGGAATCCGGCCAGTATGATGAAATCAATTTTATGGTTTTGCAGGGTGGAGGAAAGGCTGTTTTCGTGATCGGGATTTTCCAGTTCTTCCCTGGAAAAGATAATGGACGGGATGTCAAGCTGCCGCGCACGTTCCAGTACGTATGCACCGGGTTTATTACACAAAAGCAGCACAACCTTACCACAGGTCAGGTTGCGGATGAGATTTTCTGCGTTGGTTCCGTTGCCAGATGCAAATACGGCAATTCTTGTCATAACTTACAAAGGTATGGAAAAATCGTTATTTTTGTGATATGATGAAAAACGGAACGAAATCTGATAGCCGTCAACGTGTTGACGGGGGCGCATTTCCCCGTATAGGGAACGGATTTGACGTACATGCCCTTGCCCCGGGCCTGCCATTCTTTCTGGGCGGCGTACAGCTGGATCATTCAAAAGGCTGTATAGCACATTCTGACGGCGATTGCCTTATTCATGCCGTGTGCGATGCCATGCTGGGCGCAATGGCATTAGGGGATATTGGTACTCACTTTCCTGACAGTTCTGAAGAATTCAGGGGAATTGACAGCAAGATCCTTCTGAAGAGAACGTACGACATGATCCGGGCTGCAGGATACAGGCCCGGAAACGTGGATTGCACGGTTTGTCTGCAGGAACCTAAGATAGGGCATCTGATTCCCGGTATGCGTGACGTTCTTGCCAGGATCCTTGAAATACCGGTCGGGTGTGTATCGGTGAAAGCTACTACAACCGAAAAACTGGGATTTGTGGGCAGGAAAGAGGGGGTGGCCGTTTATGCTACAGTGCTTCTGTGGCCGGCAGACTAAATCAGGATTCACGTTTGTGTGTTTCAAAATAATTCTTACTTTTGCAGCTCCGTAGCGGCGAGGTAGCTCAGTTGGTTAGAGCGCATGATTCATAATCATGAGGTCACGAGTTCAATTCTCGTCCTCGCTACACAGAAATTTCACCTGCATTTTGTTGCGGGTGATTTTTTTTAGGTGGAACCTCCTGCGCCAAATTCCGAAGGCGAATTTCTTAATTATAAGTAAGTCAGGGGTTTAAGAATATGGTTTGATCCAAATGGCGCAGGAGGTTCCACCTAATGCGCCAAATTCCTATATTTACAGTAGAATGAATTTTGATGTACATATTTTCGGTGAAGGTTTTCACCGGTTTGTGCAGCAGGAAATGGACTTGTTTACAGTACCTCTTGGTGTCCTGTTTCATGTATTGGCTTTCCTGATATTGCTGCTGGTTATTATTTACGGAAACAGGGTGAGGAGACTGTTTACCGTATACTTTACCCTTAACTGGCTGTTCTTGTTTGGGTACTGGGGCGTATACGCAATCATATACTGGGCCCGGATTGGTCCGGTTTACCTGGCAACATTCGCAATGACCCCCATCCTGCTGGGATTGATTGCGGCTGAGTGGATACGGGAAGTCTTTCATCCCCGCATTGATCTTGATCTCAGAAAAATTCCTTTATGGAGGTATTGGATTCTGCTCATAATGGTATGGGGTTTCTGGTATCCCACATATCATTTTGCAGATGGTTTTGTTTTTCAGGGCAGGGATCTGTTGTTTTCCAATTTTGGCCTGATGCCCTGTCCAACCACTATGGTGGTGCTGGGTTTGTTTACCATGAAATATCCGACAGGGAACAGACGTTTGTTTAATCTTTTAACGACATTTTCATTGGTCATTGGTCTGCCCACAGTTGCCACCGGCTGGATTCCGGACATTCCCCTTATAGCAATAGGTGTGTATGGATTGATTATGATTGTATTTTTTGGCAGAAGGAGAAGCTTGTAGATTTAAAGTAAAAGTTTATATTTGTAATGTAAATTTAAAGTATAGATTTATGTTTACAAGGATATTAAAATTACAGGAAACTTCTTCTGAAAGCGTTTTTCTTTGGGGAGCAAGGCAAACGGGAAAGAGCACTTTGTTAAAAATGCTTTTTCCGGATGCTCTGATTATTGATTTGCTAAAATCGGATATATATGCCAAATACCAAAGAAGGCCGGCCCTGTTAAGGGAAGAACTTATGATGACCGCAGACGGCTCGGGACCGGTGATCATAGACGAAATACAAAAGATTCCCTCGCTTCTTGATGAGGTCCACTGGTTAATGGTTAATAAAAACCTTCGGTTTATTATGAGTGGATCGAGTGCCCGCAAGCTCAGGCGTTCAGGGGCCAATTTGCTGGGAGGGAGGGCAATAAGAACTTTTTTATATCCGTTTGTAAGTGCAGAGATCCCGGATTTTGATCTGTTCAAGGCCTGCAAGAACGGGATGATCCCCCGGCATTATCTTGTTGAAAATCCTGAACGGAGGCTGCAGGCTAATATAGGGGATTACCTGCAGGAAGAGATCAAAGAAGAAGCACTGGTTCGGAAATTGAGTGTTTTTACCCGGTTTTTAGAGGTGGCTGCTTTTTGTTCCGGCGAGGTCTTGAATTATACAAAGATCGCAACCGATTGCGGGGTAAGCTCCGTAACCGTTAAGGAATATTTTTCCATTCTGGAAGAAACCCTGATCGGATATATTGTTCCGGCTTACCGGCAACAAAAAAAACGCAGACTGGTGCAGGCTTCAAAATTTTATTTTTTTGACGTGGGTATTTACAACCATCTGCGTCATCAACACAAGCCTTTGCCCGGAACGGCAGAATTCGGGAAATCCTTTGAACACTTCATTATTCAAGAACTGAAAGCTTGGTTGGATTATTCAGGAAGCGGGGAAGAACTTACTTACTGGAAAACGGCTACAGGTCTTGAAGTTGATGCTGTTGTGGGAGATGCCAGGATTGCCGTAGAAATCAAGGCAACCAGGAATATTTCTTATACAGAAACAAAAGGATTACGCGCCTTCAAGGAAGAACATCCGGGAGCAGCACTAATCGCCGTCACTCTTGATGACAGACCACGAAAAGTGGGGCCTGTGGAAGTGTTTCCGGCAACTGATTTTTTGCAGAGGCTTTGGACAAAACGTCTTTAACAAAAGCTTGTTTCCGGGATCAGTCAATATCACCAATCATGTTATCCAGCAGATCTTCCACGTGTTCCCGGCTTTCATCCATGTCTGCTCTCCAACCGCCTTCAAAATCCTCGTCATCCGATTTATAAATGGTTTCTCCGTCGCGGTTTTCAATTACGTAATAATGATTGACATCATCATCGTCGTATTTCGCCACATAATACAGAATGATCTCGGCCTCGTATTCCGTATCCACCAGTTTCCAGAACTTGCTATGGTCTTTAACAAGCATTTCGCGGGTGTTAATGCAGCCCATTATTTGCCAGCGTGTGTCCCCATACATAAGAGGTACATAGACTTTTGCTCCTTTTTCCAGTAGTTTTTCCGGATCCCTGCGGGAAATACGTTGCAGGTATTCGTCGTAGACATCGTGGGCTTTTTTGTTGTACTTGTAGTATACAACTTTCCCGTCGTATTCCAGGAATTCCACATCGCTGACAGGAATGGTCTTCCTCACACCGTACGAATTCTCGTATTCAATGGCTGTTGAGGTAACATCCATAACAGTAATGTATTCCCCCTGCCTCCCGATAACCTTCAGGTAATCAAAATTGGTTTGTGCAGACAATAAGAGCGGGGATAAGCATAAAAAGCAGAAAATCAGCGTCTTATTCATAACTTATATTTTTTAGTATATTGTAAATATACAGAATTTTAAGGTAGCGCTCTCCATTTTTTATATATTTGTTCATGCTTTTTTCAGAACTCATCAAACAACGCCGGAGCGTACGCAGTTATAAGGACCAGCCGGTTGAAAAAGAAAAGATTATACAATGCCTGGAAGCTGCCCGGATGGCTCCCTCGGCCAACAATTCGCAACCCTGGACTTTTCTGGTGGTGGACAACGGTGAATTGAAAAACCGTGTAGCGGAAGCTACGGTCACACTCGGCTTTAATAAATTTACGCGTGAAGCCCCGGTTTTAATTGTCGTAATAAGGGAGAGGGCTAACCTGTTTACTGCACTGGGAGGTTGGATGCAACACACTGAATTTTCCGGCTATGACGTTGGAATTGCGGTTAGTCATTTTTGCCTTCAGGCGGCAGAACTGGGCTTAGGAACCTGTATCATAGGGTTATTTGACCAAAAAAAAATCAAGGAACATCTGAAAATAGATACAAAAAAGGAAATTGCGCTAGTTCTGTCTTTGGGTTACACAGATGCCCCGATCCGCGAGAAAAAGCGTAAGCCTTTGGATGCTATGAGCCGTTGGTATACAGTATAAATTTGGCGCAGACAAACTCAATTTGTGGCGCAATCAAACTCCATTTGAATGAAATCCAGAGATTATTACCTGAGTCTTCTTAAAAGTTACATTGTAAATCCCAAAATGATTGCTCACAGCCTGGCTTCAGAGGCCGTGATGAAGGCGCTGGCCAGGAGGTTTGGGGAAAATGAAGATGTCTGGGGGATGGCCGGGCTGCTGCATGATATTGATGTGGAGCTGACCGGTGCGGATCCGTTGCGGCACGGGCCGGAAGGAGCCGCCATACTGCAGCAGGAGGATCTGCCGCAAGAGGTGCTGGATGCCATTGGCATGCACAACGAAAAGGCGACCGGGGATAAGAAGCGTACCACATTGTTCCAGCATGCTTTGGCAGCCGGGGAAACCATTACCGGTTTGATTTTTGCCGTTGCATTGGTATATCCGGACAAAAAGATTTCCAGTGTGAAGACAAAGTCCGTAACCAAGCGCATGAAAGAAAAAGCATTTGCTGCTTCCGTTAACAGGGAAGCCATCATGGAATGTGAAACCATAGGAATCCCGCTAAACGAGTTCACTCAGCTGGCCCTGGAAGCTTTGGCTCCCATAGAAGAAGAATTGGGGTTTTAGCAGGTGTTAAAAAATCAGAAGCGCTAACGCGTAGATCACCGCTCCAATAATCATGAACGGCAGGGAATATTTCAGTATTTGCCCGGCTTTCAACCCGGCTATGCCCAATAAGGGGAGTGCCCAGAACGGTTGCAACATATTGCTCAGCTGGTCCCCGTAGGCCAGGGCCATGACTTCTTTCGCATAATTGACCCCTACCAGGCCGGCTGCCTCCATCAGAACAGGCCCCTGAACGGCCCATTGCCCGCCGCCGCTGGGTACGAACAAATTGACAAGGGCTGCACTCAAAAACGAAAACAAAGGAAGGCTTTGGGGTGTGGATACGGAAACAAACCAGTTGGTAATGACTACCAGCAGTCCCGAATATTTCATAATCCCCATGATGCCGGCATAAAGCGGGAACTGGATGATGATGCCGGTGGTACTTTGCACGGCTTTTGCTGCCGTTTTCCCCAGTGCATCGGAATTGGGAAAGGCCATAAGGACAAGGGAAAAAAGTATAATGTTGACCTGGTTCAATCCCAGGGTGCTGTCGTTACGGGTAAATGTATATATGAAAAAACCCGCCAGCAGCAAAATCCCGAAAACAGGCAAAATCCGAGAATGCCGGTAGGGTGTTTTTTCAAAGGGTTCCGTATAAGGAGCCGGGCGGGTAACGGGAACTGCGCCTCCGTTTTTTCGTGCGAAGATACCGGATGCTAGTGGAATAAACACCAGAAGAGCCGCTGTTACTGCCATATTCATGGGAGAAAAGATGGTTTCCCGTAGCGGGATGATTCCGGTTTTTGAGATCAGGAAGTGACCGGCATCGGCAACGGAAAGGGGGGCGGAACCCGACAAACCGCCGTGCCAGACCATCATGCAGATATATGCCGAGGCTCCCAGGAGCGGGTAATTAATTGCACATTTGGAGCGCGCGGCCTGCTCGGCAATCTTTTTCACCAGAATCGCTCCGAAAACCAGGGCAAGTCCCCAGTTGAGCCATCCCAGCACGATGGCGATCAGCGTCAGGATAACCGTGCCGCGCACCGGCTGCCGGCTCAGGGTGCTCAACCGGGAAGACAACCGGTCAAGGAGCGGAGAAAGTGCCAGCATATAACCCAGCAACAGGATCAGGACCATTTGCATGGAAAAAGCCAGCAATTCCCAAAACCCTTCTGTCCAGTAAACCAGCACATCGGCAATTCCCGGTAACCCGGAACGTACCTCCGTACCGAAAAAGAATGCTAAAATAAGTGTGATCCCGGTAAGGCCAAGTGCCAGGAACAAGGGATCGGGAATAATAAATCGTAATTTTTTCATAAAAAACAAAGGCGGTGGCCTGGAAAGCGAACATAAAGGAACAATTTTTTTTGCACAATTAAAAAAGTTACTATATTTGGATAAAATTACGAAAAGCGTAACATGAGTATTTAAAAGTAACATTCATGAAAAAACCGGTCAAAAAAACCACACAAGCCAGGCTGGCAGAAGCCGGTCGCAGCCTGTTCTGGAAATTCGGGTTCACGAAAGTGACTGTTGAGGAGATTTGTCAAAGTGCCGGAGTTAGTAAAATGACATTTTATCGGTATTTTGAGAACAAAACAGTTTTGGCCAAACACATACTTGACAATGCCGCCGCTGAAGGTATGGAGCGGTTCAGAAGTATTATGAACGCAGAGGTTCCGGCAGAAGAAAAAATGCGTCGGATGATACTGATGAAAATGGAAGGAACTGCCGATATCAGCCGGGAGTTCATAGAAGATATTTACAGCCGGGAAGGATCACAATTACAGGAATATATGATGGAACTTTCCGGCAAGACCGGGATCCTGATCATGGAGGCATTCCGGGAGGCCCAGGAAAAAGGGTTTTTCCGCAAAGATTTTAAACCGGAAATGCTTCTTGCCATGAGTATGAAAATGATAGACCTGCTTACAGATAAACGTTTGTCCGCTCTTTATCCGAATGTAAATGAAATGATAGGTGATATAACACGTATTATTACTTGCGGTGTAAGTGCCGGAACAAAACCTTAAGGATCGTGAAAATTTTTGTTCTTATCTGGATTGTTGCCGTACCGGTCTTCTTGCCGGTTAGTCCCGCCTTTTCTCAGATCCGGCAGGATACGATCCCGGCGGAGATCACTTTAAAAGGGCAATGGAGCGGATGGACTACTGCCGGGTGGAAATCTGTGGCACCGGGAATGCGTTACATCCCGCAGATAAATTTCCAGATGGGCCGTACAACGGGTCCCCGGGCGTTCCGGTTTGAAGCTGAAATGGCGGGAAACCTCTATGCCCATTATTTATGGGAACCGGGTACTTCGCAATGGGAAGCGGAAAGCCGTCTGTACAGGGGATAGGTAAAAATTGCCGGACCCCGTTCCGAATTGCGTGTGGGATTGCAAAAGATCAATTTCGGGTCTGCCTTGATGCTTCGTCCGCTGATGTGGTTTGATACCATGGATCCCAGGGACCCGCTACAAATGACGGAAGGTGTCCTGGGAGCCCTGGGACGGTATTACTTTGACAACAATATCAATATTTGGGTGTGGGGTCTGCTGGGTAACGACCGCCAACGCCCCTGGGACATAGGTTTGTCAGATGAACACGTACCCGAGTTTGGGGCACGTCTGCAAATCCCCGCGGGGAGCGGGTCTGCGGCCGTCACTTACCACCGCAGGAAAACAGAGATGCAAAGTTTGTACGAAAACCGCTACGGCGTGGATCTGCGCTTTGATTACGTGATAGGATTCTGGGCCGAGGCCTCCTGGATCAACAAAAGGGGAGCGGCGGGAGACCTCACCAACCAGGAACTTTTGATGGCCGGAGCCGATTACACCTTTGGTCTGGGAAACGGTTTGCACGTTACTGCCGAGCATATGTTTACGGCGGCCGGAGAAAAGGCATTTGATATGAAGGGAGGCCGTCACCTGACGGCTTTTTGGATGGATTATCCCATAAGCCTGTGGGATCACCTGGGGTACATTTTTTATTACGACTGGAAAGGGAAAGGCGTGTACAATTTTTTGCAATGGAAACACACCCTGGCTTTCGGAGACTTGTATGTTATGGCCTTTGCCAATCCGGATGTTTCAATACTCCCAGATATGGGAGGGTCCGCAAACCGTTTACCGGGAAAGGGGATCCGCATTATGTTGGTCATCAGTCATTTGACCCGGCAAAAAACAACAAAAACAATCAATTGAAAACATATGAAAAATAATGTCATTGTAACACTTGAAGGGGTAACCAAAAAATTCCCGTCCGGGAAAGGCTTGTTTACTGCCCTTCGTGATATCAACCTCACCTTCGGAAAAGGAGAATTTTCAGGAATCGTGGGTCCCAGCGGGTCGGGCAAGACAACGCTGCTAAATATTATCGGATCCCTGGATACTCCTTCCGAAGGCACGGCTACCGTTTTGGGAAAAAGGATAAGTGATCTTTCTCAAAAACAGGCAGCGTTGCTGCGTAATAAAGGAATAGGATTTATATTCCAGACGTACAACCTGTTGCCTGTCTACTCGGTATACGAAAACGTGGAATTTGCATTGCTGCTGCAAAAGATAAATACAGCAGAAAGAAAAAAACAGGTCATGGAATCGTTGGAATGGGTGGGGTTGGCCGACCGCGCCCATGCCAGGCCTTCTACGCTTTCGGGTGGTGAATGCCAGCGGGTGGCCATTGCCCGGGCCATGGTGAAAAAGCCGGCACTTGTTCTGGCCGATGAGCCTTCTGCCAATCTTGACTCGGACAATTCACATCACATTGTAAAAACCATGAAAAAGTTGAACCGGGAACTGGGAACCACTTTTTTATTTTCCACTCACGATGAAAAAGTAATGCAATACCTTGAACGGATCATTTACCTGAAAGACGGGGCGGTTGACCGGGAAGAATACCCGAAGGATTCTTAAAAACATCCATTATGTTAGCATTTAAATTAGCATTCAAAAATCTGATGGGCAACGGAAAGAGAACCTGGCTCAACGTGTCGGTTCTGTCCATTGCTTTTGTCGTCATCATATTCTTCAACGGGATGCTTGACGGCTGGAATAAACAGGCAAAAACAGACACCATTGCCTGGGAGACTGCTTACGGAAGATGGAGTCATCCCCTTTACGATCCATACGATCCCTATACGTTTTCTGATTCCCACGGTGTTCCGCCGGGGGTTCTGCAAGAAGAGATCAACGCAGGACACGCAGTTCCCGTGCTCCTGACACAGGCCTCGGCATATCCCGGAGGGCGAATGATCAATATCATTTTAAAAGGCATCGATCCGGGCCAGACACTCCTGGAAATCCCTTCAGGTGTGATGGACTCACTGTCTCCGTCCATCCGTGGAGATGCCATCGGGGCAGTTATCGGGTCACGGATGTCCCTTTCCTCGGGATTGCAAACAGGGGATAGGATGATTGTACGTTGGCGTGATGTAAACGGGGTGTTTGACGCAAGGGATGTGATTATTGCGGGAATTTTCAGCACCAATGTTCCCACAGTGGATGTAAGCCAGGTCTGGATCCCACTGGAAACCTTACAGGAAATGACCGGTATGCGAGGAGAATCAACCTATGTGCTCCTGGATAAGGAATTGGCAGAAAAAACAGAGCCGGCATCCGGGGCTGCGTACGCCGGAGGTTGGCACTATACAAACCTGGACGCCCTGATGAAGGATATTGAAGCCGTAGTGGAAGCGAAGTCAGGCGGGATGATGGTCATATCCATACTTTTATTGTGCATTGCCCTGCTGGCCATATTTGACACACAGGTATTATCTGTTTTCCGCAGGCAAAAAGAGATCGGAACGTACATTGCCCTTGGGATGACCCGGGGTCGGGTGGTTACGGTTTTTACCATAGAAGGAACCATACACGCCCTGCTGGCCATATTGTTGGGCTCGCTTTGGGGAATCCCCTTGCTGGGGTGGGTACAAAAGACCGGTATCCCTATGCCGGAAATGACCGATCAGGCAGGCCTGGCCGTAGGTGACAAGATCATACCGGCTTACAGTATGGCCCTGATCCTGACTACTGTGGTGTTGGTCTTTATTACTTCTTTAATAGTAAGTTATCTTCCGGCACGCAAAATTTCAAAAATGCAACCTACTGAAGCACTAAAAGGAAAGCTGGTATGAAAAAATTTATATTCAAAGGAATCCTCAGGGACAAAGGCAGGAGCCTGCTCCCGGTCATAGTGGTGTCGTTGGGAGCCTTACTCACCGTCTTCCTGTACAGTTGGGTCACCGGGGTCCTGGGAGATTCCATAGAAATGAGCTCCAATTTTGAAGGAGGAGATGTCAAAATAATGACGAAAGCTTATGCTGCCGAGTTCAACCAGTTCCCCAATGATCTGGCTTTGTTGGATGTGGAAGAGCTCCTGAAAGAATTGGAAACGGTTTTTCCGGAAATAAACTGGGCGCCCAGGATTCGTTTTGGTGCGCTGGCCGATTTTCCTGATTCCCTTGGAGAAACCAGGGGGCAGGGACCTGTTGCCGGATGGGCAATGGATCTTTTATCTGAAAACACCCGTGAACCGGAACGTTTTAACCTGCCGGCGGCCATTATCCGGGGAAAAGTTCCACAAAAACGAGGAGAAGTTTTGTTGTCGGAAGACCTGGCGGCCCGCTTTGGTGCCAGTCCCGGAGATGCGTTTACTTTGTTCGGAACAACTATGGAAGGGGGCTTTTCATTTGTCAATTTTGTAATTGCCGGTACGGTCCGCTTTGGGACCACCGGGTTGGACCGGGGTGCTGTTCTGATGGATTTGGAAGATGCCCGTTCGGCGTTTGCCATGGAGGATGCCGCAGGGGAAATCCTTGGTTTTTTGCCGGAGATCCATTACGACGATCGCCGGGCGCATGAAACGGTGGTCCGCTTTAACGATCATTTTGGCCAATTTGCTGAAATTTCCGGTGATGATGCTGACTTTTCCCCCACAATGCTCACGTTAAGCCAACAGGAAGGAATGGCCCAGATACTGGTTTATTCCCAGGCAATCAGCGCCATGCTCATCTTTTTATTCGTGGCGGCCATGGCTATCGTTTTATGGAACGCAGGTCTGTTGGGAGGATTAAGGCGGTATACGGAATTCGGGGTCCGGATAGCACTGGGAGAATCTAAAGGCCATATTTACCGTTCCCTGATTTGGGAAGCCTTGATGATAGGAGCCCTTGGATCGGTATTGGGAACAGCCGTCGGGGTGGCCCTGGTGTTCATTTTCAGTGCCAGGGGGTTTGACTTTTCAAGCTTCATGCAAAACGCCACCATCCTGATCCCCGGGGTAGTACGTCCTGCCATAACTCCCGTGATTTATTATATAGGATTTATACCGGGTGTTTTCTCAATGGTCCTGGGAAACATGCTTGCCGGTACGGGCATTTACAAACGGGAAACTTCCAGGCTGTTCAACGAATTGGACGTGTGATCATACATTAAAACGAATAACTATATGAAATATATTGCTATACTTCTTACAAGCCTGCTGGCCGGTGTTTTATTTCCGGGAATCTTGCCGGTGCCCCTGTGTGCCCAGGATAATCCGGAAGCTTTGGCTCTTTTAAAGAAAGTTGACAACAACTTGTCTTCCGGAAGCCGGATCTTTGAATCTTCCATGACCATTCACGGCCGCAGGTCCGACCGTACACTAACCTCAAAAAGCTGGAGCCGGGGAGAAGACTCGGCCCTTACCGAGTACCTTGCTCCTGCTTCCGAGGCGGGAACAAAAATGCTGAAACTGGGGGATAATCTCTGGATATATACCCCTGCCGCAGACCGGACCATCCAGATATCCGGACACATGCTGCGACAGTCTGTGATGGGTTCTGACCTTTCCTACGAAGACTTTATGGATGATCGAAAGCTCACAGAGATGTACCGTGCAGGTGCACCGGTAGAAGACACACTAAGGGGGACCCGGGTGTTGGTTGTGGAGCTGACGGCAAAAGTAAACGACGTTGCTTATCCACGGCAAAAAATGTGGGTGGATGCAGAAAAGTTCGTCCCGTTGCAACGGGAAATGTATGCGCGCAGCGGCCAGTTGCTCAAAAAAATAGAACTTTATGATGTGCAACGTGTTCAGGGCAGGTGGTTTCCTACCCGGATGGTTTACAAAGATATGCTCAAAACCGGAGGCGGGACCGAGTTTCGCATTGAGTCAATAGTTTTTGACGCGGATATTCCTGATTACTTGTTGAGCAAGGCCGGTTTGCGGTAATTATTTTTTGAGTTTCACTACAAGAAAACGGAAAATATCGCTATCCTTATTAAACGGCCGGTGCGGAATGTCTTTGGGGCTGTCAATCAGCATGTCTTTTACCACTTTTTGGGTTTCATCCCCAATTTCAATATATCCTTCGCCTTCCAGGATGTAAAAAAAAACATCTATGGGAGTGGTATGCAACTTTAGTCCTTCGCCTTTCCCCAGGGTAATATGAACTACCTGGACGGCTTCTGTATTGAAAATAACACGGGCATCCACGCCGTGTGGGTTTTGGGAAGTTTCAAAATCTTTGTAAGAGGTAATTTTCATAAGTCATTGTTTTGGATGTGCACGGGTAAAAATAAAGATTTTTAACGAATTGTGCATAACTTGTTAAAAATTTGCTTAATTTCGCTGAAGTTCAAAAATCCTTCGTATGAGCATTCCGGATAAACGTTTTGTTTATGTCACATTATTGGGAGGGCTGCTGGGAATTTCCGGCGGTCTGCTTTTATTATTGGCATCGCCGGCGTTACAGGTTATATTGCTCTCCATCATGTTTATTGTGGGAGGGGAAGCCTGTTTCATTGTTTGGGGCATAAATAAAACAAGTGAGTGCGGGAACAACCGCAGACCGGTGAAAATCCTGTTTTACCTGGGCTTGGTAGCCGTATCGGCAGCGGTGGCCATCCTGTTTTTCAGGCAATACCTGGAAATGTACGTGATACAGATCCTGGCTTTTGGTCTGATTATGGGTCTGATCCTGCAATGTTACAATATGGGCAAGATCTATTTCACAATAAAAAAAGTGTTTTACCTGGTTTTACTGATCATTTCCATTGTTCTGTTGGTAATGGCCTTGCCGTTTGCTATTCACGCCCCGTTTTTCTTTGAAACCCGGTCCATGCTGCTGGCCATATTGTGTTTTGCCTATGTAATCATGGTTTTCTTCAGTTTCTCCATTACGTTAAAAATCGTCAATACCTATTCAAATTGAACCAATTTGAATTAAACCAATCCCGTTGACCGGAGTCTAACTTTCGATCAACTGTTTTCTTTTTATTAACAGTATAAATTATGTCAAAACGTACCAGATGGATTGTAGGCGCCCTGACCTTGGTGGTGCTGGGTTTTATAATATTTTTCCCCGTTCTCAAAAGAATGGTTCGCGGGGATGGATCGGACCTTATACCGGGACAACGTTCCGGACAGCAGGCACTTCATGTAAATGCAGAAGTGCTCAAACCGCATGTCATGTCCGACCACACGGTTACTACGGGAGATATCCTTCCGGCAGAAGAAGTGAACCTGACTTTTGAAACATCAGGGAAAGTGGTGGCTATTTACTTCACCGAAGGCGCTTATGTCAGGAAGGGCACGGTGCTGGCAAAGATCAACGACGCCCCCCTGCAGGCCCAATTGAAAAAACTGGAAACCCAGGTGAAACTGGCAGAGGACAGGGTCTTCCGCCAGCAAACCCTGCTTGAACGGGATGCTGTCAGCCAGGAAGCCTACCAGGCCGTCCTGACCGAATACAATAAACTGCAAGCCGATATTGAACTGGTCAAAGCCCAGATAGCCCAAACGGAATTACGTGCTCCCTTTGACGGAGTGATCGGGCTCCGCCAGTTGAGCGAAGGTGCTTTTGCATCGCCCGGGACAGAAATTGCCACCCTGGCAAAAGTCTCGGAACTGAAGATACAGTTTTCCGTTCCCGAGACTTATTCCCGTGATATTCACAAGGGCACGCCCATAGAATTTACACTGACCGACGATCAGGGACGCGACAAAACGTACCGCGCGAACGTCTATGCCGTGGAATCCGGCATCAATCGCGAAACAAGGACTTTAACCGTACGGGCATTGTACAACAACTCGGGAAACCAACTGATTCCCGGGAGGTATGTCTCGGTAAAGATCATGAAAGACGAAATTCCCGATGCCATATCCGTTCCTTCCCAGGCGATCATCCCCGAAATGGGAGAGAACCTGGTTTATATTTACAAAAACGGGAAAGCGCAGCCGGTGATCATGGATGCCGGGATACGCACTGCAGACCGGGTTCAGGCCCTGAGCGGGGTAAAAGCCGGCGATACGCTGATCATTTCAGGAGTGATGCAATTGCGTAGCGGACTGGAGGTGATCCTAGACCGGATTGTGGAAAGAGAGGACGCATTATGAACATATCCGAATTAGGCATAAAACGTCCCGTCCTGGCAACGGTTGTGGTTTTGGTGATCACCTTGTTCGGGTTGATTGGGTTTACTTTTTTGGGAACCCGTGAATTCCCCAGCGTTGACCGTCCCATTATTACCGTGAACGTCAGTTACCCGGGCGCGAATGCCGACGTGATCATGAACCAGATCACCGAGCCCCTGGAACAAAACATCAACGGCATTCCCGGGATCCGTTCCCTGAGCAGCGTCAGCAGCCAGGGGAGCTCCCGCATTACCATAGAATTTGAACTGAGTGTAGATCTGGAAACGGCTGCCAACGATGTACGGGACAAAGTTTCCCGGGCACAGCGTTTTTTGCCCCGTGACTGTGACCCGCCCACCGTATCCAAAGCCGATGCCGATGCCACACCCATCATGCAGATAGGGGTTCGCAGCAACAAGCGGTCTTTGATGGAAGTGAGCAACATAGCTGAACTCACGGTAAAAGAACAATTGCAGACCATTCAGGATGTAAGCGGTGTGTCCATCTGGGGAGAAAAGCGTTATTCCATGCGCCTGTGGCTGGATCCGGTAAAAATGGCCGGTTACGGGGTAACTCCTATGGATGTAAAAAATGCCGTGGACCGTGAAAATGTGGAATTGCCCTCCGGAAGGGTGGAAGGAGATAAAATAGAACTGTCTATCCGCACCCTGGGTCTGATGACCACTCCTTACGAATTCAACAACCTGATCATCAAGCAGGACCGTGGCCGCATTGTGCGTTTCCAGGATGTGGGAAGGGCCGAGTTGGGGCCCGAGGACACCCGCAGTGCTTTGCGTAAAGACGGGGTGCCCATGGTGGTTGTTGTAATCATACCACAGCCCGGAGCCAACCACATTATGATCGCCGATGAGGCCATTGCCCGTGTGGAACAAATGAAAAAAGACCTCCCGGAAGACGTTTCCGTAGAGGTAATGTTCGATAATACGGAATACATCCGGGCTTCCATCAAGGAAGTTAGAAACACCATTTTCATTGCCTTTTTCCTGGTGGTATTCATCATTTTCGTTTTCCTGAGGGATTGGCGGGTCACGCTGGTACCGGTAGTGGTTATCCCTGTTTCCCTGGTAGGTGCGTTCTTTGTCATGTACCTCGCGGGGTTCTCCATAAACGTTCTTTCCATGCTGGCCGTCGTCTTATCCGTGGGACTTGTTGTGGACGATGCCATTGTGGTCACAGAGAACATATACATTCGCATAGAACGGGGTGTTTCACCACGGAAAGCAGGTATTGAAGGGTCCAAGGAAATTTTCTTTGCCGTGGTTTCCACCACCATTACCCTGATTGCCGTATTCCTGCCTATCATATTCATGGAGGGCATGACCGGACGTTTGTTCCAGGAATTCAGCATAGTAATCGCCGGTGCCGTAGCCTTCTCTTCTTTGGTCGCGCTTACTTTCACTCCCATGCTGGCCACCAAGATCCTCAAAAAAAGAGACAAAAAAAGCTGGCTTTACGCAAAAACGGAACCTTTCTTCAACGGGATGATCAACGGGTATACCCGGTGGCTGAAGGCATTTCTGAATATTAAATGGGTCGCTATCCCGGTAGTTTTTGTGCTATTGGGGATCATAGCCTGGTTTTGGATATCCATACCTTCCGAGTTGTCTCCCCTGGAAGACCGTTCGCAACTCACTGTACGCGTTACCGGTCAGGAGGGTAGTACTTTTGAGTACGTTCGTGACTTTACCGACCGCATTGCAGATATTGCGGATTCGGTGGCATACGAAAACCGGGCACTGGTTTCCCGCTCCTGGACAGGCGGCGGCTTCATAAATGTCTTGCTTCCCGATATCAAGCAGCGGGAGCGGAGCCAAATGGAAATTGCCGAGGCCATGACGCAGCGCGTCATGAGCGAAACGCAGGCGCGTGTTTTTGTGCAGCAGACATCCACCTTTGGAGGCCGGCGCGGAGGTATGCCCGTACAATACGTATTGCAGGCCCCCACCATTGAGAAATTGCAGGAAGTGATTCCCCGTTTTATGGAACAGGTGGATCAAAGCCCGGTTCTGAGGATGGCCGATGTGAACCTGAAATTTACCAAACCGGAAACGCGCATCATAATTGATCGGGACAAGGCCAACACCATGGGTGTTACCACAAGGAATATCGCACAGACCCTGCAATATGCCCTGAGCGGGCAGCGGATGGGTTATTTTTACATGAATGGGAAACAATACCAGATACTGGGAGAGATCAACCGCCAGCAACGCAATACTCCGGCTGATTTGAAAGCCATATTCATTCGCAACGATAAGGGAGAAATGATCCAGCTGGACAACCTGGTTACCTTGTACGAAGACGTTGCCCCCCCGCAATTGTACCGTTACAACCGTTTTGTTTCGGCTACCGTTTCTTCCGGCTTAAACCAGGGTTATACCATTGGGGACGGATTGGAAGAAATGGATAAAATTGCAGCCCGGGTACTGGACGACAGTTTCCGGACAGCCCTGGCAGGAGAATCCAAAGAATTCCGGGAAAGTGCTTCCAGTTTGGTCTTTGCCATGGTTTTGGCGCTTGTCCTTATCTTTTTGGTGTTATCGGCCCAGTTTGAAAGTTTCAAGGATCCTCTCATTGTCATGTTTACCGTTCCCCTGGCTTTGGCCGGCGGATTGGCCCTGATGAGCTGGACGGGTCAGACCATGAATATTTTCAGCCAGATAGGCTTGATCATGCTCATAGGGTTGGTGGCCAAAAACGGGATCCTGATAGTGGAATTTGCCAATCAGAAACAGGCTGCCGGCATGATGAAAATGGAGTCCATAACGGCTGCGGCTGCACAACGGTTGCGACCGGTATTGATGACAAGTATCTCTACCATACTGGGACTGTTGCCGCTGGTTTTTGCAGCCGGCGAAGGAGCAAACGGCCGGATTGCCATGGGGGTTGCCGTAGTTGGAGGGTTGGTCTTCTCTACACTTATGACGTTGTTCATTGTACCGGCCATGTACGGTTTTATTGCTACCGACAGAAGCAGAAAGAAGCAAAATCAGGAGGAAATCTAATGAAAAGACATATACATAAGTTCATGATTGTTAGGTTCATGATTGTCCTGGCCGTGGCGGTTCCCGTAACCGCCTTTGCGGCCACGGGCCGGCAGGATCCCATGGTAAACGGGACCTCGCACCCCATGACACTGGAAGCATGCATAGAAACGGGACTGCAAAACAACTACTCGGTCCGGATTATGCGAAATCTGGAACAACAGGCAGAAAACAATGCCACCCGCGGGAATGCCGGTCAACTGCCAACGGTCGGACTGAGTGCTTCCTACGGAGGCTCGTATTATCAAAACAACTACCTGTATCCGGATGGGGAACGGAGTACTGCTTCTTCCCTGAACAACAATATACAGGCAGGTGTGGATGTAAGCTGGACGCTGTTTGACGGGTTCGGGATTCAGGCGAACTATGAAAAACTGAAGGAACTAAGCATACAGGGAGAATTGGACATGCGCCTGACCCTGGAGGATTTTGTAGCTTCTGTAGCTTCTGAATATTATTATTTAATCCGGCAGCAGATACGCCTGGATAATTTGCGCCAAAGCGTTTCCCTGTCCAGGGAACGATTGCGGATTGTGCAGGAGAGTTACCAGATTGGCGCTTCTTCCGGGCTGGATTACCAGCAGGCACAGGTAGACTATAACGCGGATACATCCGATTACCTGTCCCAGGTGGAACTGGTTAAGAAATCGGTCATCAACCTGAACAAACTGATGGCACTGGAAGAAGTGGAACGCAAAACAGTTCCTGCCGATACGTCCATTGTCCTGAATTGTGATCTGGATAAGGCGCAGCTATGGCAGAACACGCTGAAAAACAACACTTCGTTACTACAAACAATAAGTGATCAAACCATTTCCCAACTGGACTACAAACGGGTAAAAAGCAGGAATTATCCTTACCTCAGACTAAATGCAGGTTACGGTTACAGGAATTACTGGTACGGTAACAGCACCTATGACCGAAACAATCAGTTTGGACCTACATTGGGTGCTTCCATGGGAATTACTCTGTACGATGCCGGGAACCGCCGGCGGGAACAGGCCAATGCACGGCTTAGTATTGAAAACAGCCGGTTACGCCTGGATCAAATGGAAAATGCCCTGCAAGCCGACCTGGCCAGTTTGTGGATGGCCTACCAAAACAACCTGCAGTTGTGGGAAATTGAAAAAAGCAATCTAAACGTAGCCCGCAGTAATTTTGAGATAGCCATGGAACGTTACCGATTGCGTGAACTTTCCGGGATAGAGCTGCGTGAGGCACAATTGAGCCTGTTGCAGTCGGAAGAACGTCTTTCAACTGTGGAATACAACATAAAACTCTGTGAAATATCATTACTTTTGCTAAGTGGAGACATTCTAACCTGTGAATTGTAACGCTTATGAAAAATCTATTAAAGATCACTTTTTTATTTCTGCTGACTTCCTGCACCATGACAAAAAACAATCCTTTACTTGAAACACCGGATAACAGATACCAGGCGCCTCCTTTTGACCGTATTGAACTGACAGATTACAAACCTGCCCTGATCCGGGCCATTGATATTGCCAAAGGCCGTGTGGATTCAATAACGGCTAACCCGGAGCCTCCCACTTTCACCAACACCATAGAAGCCCTGGAATATGCCGGAGAGGAAGTTGCCCGGGTGGCCATGATCTTTTATAACCTGTACGAGGCGCACACTTCCGATCAAATGCAGGAACTGGCACAGGAACTCTCTCCCTTGTATACCGAATACCAATTGTATGTATCCCTGAATCCTGCTTTGTTTGAACGGGTAAAGGATGTATACCGGGATCAATCGTCTTTTGAACTGACACAGGAACAAGCCCGCTTACTGGAGGAAACGTACAAAGGCTTCGTTCGTAACGGGGCCAATCTGTCCCCGGAAGACAAAAAAACATACGGGGCCATACAGGAAAAACTTTCGCTGGCTTCCCTGGAATTTTCCAAAAATGTTTTGGCAGCGACCAATGCATACACCCTCCACCTCACCCTTGAAGAAGACCTGGAAGGCCTTCCTTCCTATATGGAGGAAATGGGGAAAGAAGCTGCAGCCGCTTTAAAAAAGGACGGGTGGGTATTTACACTCGATTATCCCAGTTACGGCGGGTTTATGAAATTCAGCACGCGCCGGGACCTGAGGGAACAAATGTGGAAAGCTTATAATTCACGATGCCTGGATGAAAACAGTAACCGGGAGCTGATCAAAGAAATCGTATCGCTGCGTCTGCAATCCGCGAACCTGTTGGGATACGAAAAATATACGGATTATGCCCTGGAACAGCGTATGGCCAAAAAACCGGAAACGGTCAACCGCTTTTTGCAGGATCTGATGGAAAAAACTTTGCCTCATGCGCGACGGGAAGTTGCCGAAATACAACAGTATGCGCGTTCAAAAGGATTCAAAGGGCTTTTGATGCCCTGGGACTTTTCCTATTGGTCTGAAAAATACAGAGAAGAAAAATTTGATCTTACCGAGGAAGCATTGAAACCGTATTTTTCACTGGACAAGGTACAGGAAGCCGTTTTTTCGCTGGCAGGAACATTATATGGCTTGCACTTCCAGCCTGCTCCGGAGGTTCCGGTTTATCATCCCGATGTAAAAGTATACGAAGTAACCGGGGAAGACGGAGAATTCACGGCTTTGCTTTATGTGGATTATTATCCTCGCCAGAGTAAGCGTTCCGGTGCCTGGATGACTTCTTACCGTGAACAATACAAACATAATGGTAAGGAATACCGTCCGCTGGTATCGCTGGTAACCAATTTCACCAAGCCTACGGCCACAACACCGTCGCTGCTTACATTCAGTGAGGTGACTACACTTTTTCACGAATTCGGACATTGCCTGCACGGGATGCTGGCAGAAGGATCCTATGCATCGCTTACAGGTACAAGTGTGGCTCGTGATTTTGTGGAACTGCCGTCCCAGATACTGGAAAACTGGGCTTACGAACCGGAGTTCCTGAAAACATTTGCCGTTCATTACCAAAACGGAGAGGCCATACCTCAGGAAATGATAAACAAGATAGTGGCTTCCAAAAACTACCTGGCCGGGTTCGGGCAGGTAAGGCAATTGCAATACGGGATACTGGATATGGCCTGGCACGATTCCGATCAGGTTCCTTCCATGGACATTTCCAAATTTGAAGAAACTACCTTGGGCGGGTCCATCATATTGCCGGCTATTCCCGGGACTGCTTTTTCAACGGCATTCTCTCATATTTTTTCGGGCGGTTACAGTGCCGGTTACTATTCCTACAAATGGGCCGAAGTGCTTGAAGCGGATGCTTTTGAACTGTTCAAGGAAACAGGTATCTTCAACCGCGAAACAGCCGCTGAATTCCGGGAACACATTCTTTCCAGGGGAAATATTGAAGACGCGGATGTGCTGTACCGTAAGTTCAGGGGACGCGATCCAAAACCCGATGCCCTGATGCGGAAACTGTTTCCGGGCGACCGCTAGATCAGAAAACGCCGTTGGTATAACCCAGCCAACGAAGTACGGTTTCTCCCCAAAGTATAATGACCCCCCAGGTGACGGCCATCATAACCATGCCAAAGCGAAAACTGTCACCCAGGCTGTATTGGTCGGAAGTATAGAGTAATGCGGCCGGCTTGGAGTTGAACGGCAGTACGTAAACGTGGCCTATAAGCAAGGCAACCGGGAATGCCAACGACATGACCGGGTACCCGAATTGTTGGGCTACACTTATGGCAATAGGAACAAAGAGTAGCGTTTGCATGGTCTTGGACTGGAAGAGCAAAGCACTTACAAGCATGGTTCCTGTCAGGAGCATGTAGATGACCCAGAACGGAGTCTGTTGGGTGATTCCCACGGCGTTGAACAACTCTCTGGCAAGGATACCGGGCAATCCGGTACCATTAAGGCCGGCTCCCAGTGTATAAGCTCCCGCAGAAAACAACATCAGGTGCCAGGGAATGTCCACATCGTTCCATTTTACGATTCCTATACCGGGGAGTAATGCTACTACCGCGCCCAGGAAAACAACCAAAGTTGGACTTAGTCCGTGCAAGCGTTCGGTTACCCACAACAGCAATACACAGGAAAATATTATGATTGCTTTATATTCCTGCCTGTTTACCGGGCCATGCTGCGGAGTTCTTCTTTTAAACGATCCAGACCTCCTTCTATCTGCGGAACGCGTTCTTCTTTATTTATGGTAAACACCAAGCGTGTTCCCACCAGCCATGCGATCAGGATAAGCAGAATACTCATGGGCAGAGCGGCAACAAGCCAATCGGTGTAAGGGAAAAAATCTTTGCCCAACGCTCCGGCCATCAAGGCCCCGGCAAGCAGTGTGGCTCCTGATCCGGTCAAAAAACCGTTGGCACCCAGGTTGATCTGAAAAAGGTTTTGCAAGACGATGTTTCTTCCTGCGTTGTTTCTGTTCTTTCCTCCGGTTGCCCCGTAAATGGTCGCCACTACCATGAAAACGGGCATAAGGATAGCCGCTTTGACTGTAGTGGCAGATATAAAAGCAGAAAGGACCAGGTTGATCACCACAAAACTCAGGATCACTCCGGCAGTACTTTTCCCGAAAGATACCACCAGCCATAAAGCAAACCGTTTGGCTACACGGGTTTTTACCAGAACGCCTGCCATAATAAAGGACAGGATGTTGAGCCACATTACGGGATGTCCCAGTTGTTGCAGGGCAACGGATTCGGGCAATATCCCGGTCAGGATTATGGCCGCTATTACTATGAGCGAAGTCAGGTAATTGGGAATGGCCTGCGTGATCCACAGAATCAAACCTGCTGCAAAAATGGCCAGCATGGCGTAATTAATGCGTGAAAATGCAGTGGCACCCAACTCGGCAAAACGCTCAGGAGCACTTCCGGTAAGGGTTTGTGGTTCTATACGATCCAGAAAAGGAATTTTGAGGACAAAATAGAGCAGTATGAAAACAACAATTGCCAACGGTGCGCCCAGGCGGGCCATCCATTTTTCAAATCCCCGGCGATTGATTTCAGGAAGTTTTTCTACCCGGTAACGGTTGATATCCAGGGGATCGGATGCCATAAAGCCAATAATTAAAAATCAATTTCCGTACGCAGGGACAAGCCGTGGTATTGAATCCCGGGTTCTCCATCCTTAATGCTTTTGTTGTCGGTATAGGTGTAATTCAGTACGATCTTAACGTTGTTGTTTACGTAATAATTCAGCCCGGCGGAAAAATTTTTTCCTTCACCTCCCAGTATATGGTGGCTGTTCAGGTTCAGGTAATCATAACGCAACAGCAATTCCAGGTCTCCCCATTTACGGCCGCGTACAGGCTGGGTAAATTCTCCGCAATGGGTGTCGTAACGTTGCCTGCCTCCGAAAAGAAGGATGCCCGCGTGCAGGTACCAACCGCTGAAATGCAGTCGCGAAATATCTCCCGTGTCCGATGATACGGGATCATTGAGTTGTACAAAACTGTGTATGTATTCTCCCTGGAAACGAAATCCTTTGTAATGAGCTGCAAATTCGGTATTTAACAGCATGTTGTGATGAACATCCGGGATCATGTCGGTGTCCAGGTATTTTTTCCGGTTGATGAACGTGGCGTTTCGGGTGCCAAGTTCCAATCCGCCGTATTTTTTTGGAGATACAGCCGAACTCGGAGTTCTGTATGAACCGGCCAGTGCCAGGTGCAAACCCTTATCTTCAAAACCAAAGAAAGGCATGGCTATTACTTTTGCGGTAACCGAATAACCCGGGCCGCGTCCGTAATCCTTGTTGTTGTCCTGGACATCCTCATACATGTCTGCATCTTCAACGGGTTGGAAGAACAGTCCGGCAGATGCCAGCAGCCATTTGTGATTGGCCTGTACCTGGAGTCCCAGGTGACGCGAGGGAACCAGGGCACTCACTGCCATAGGGCGTTCCATAAAAGCCAGGTAACGCGAGGTGTTGTTTTCTTCCATGGAAAACATTTCCTTGAAATTACCTGCCTGAATCTCAATGAAACCAAGACCGCAATACCTCATATAGGCATCCTTGATTTCCGGAATTCCTTTGGAAAAATCCAAATCCAGCTGACCGAACCAGTTTTTGGTTACTTGTGCATTTACGGCAAAACGGGCGCGCCGGATGGCCACCCCGTTTCCGATGGGTTCCGCTCCGTCACTTTCTCCAAAGAAGACGGCTCCGTCAAGCTGAATGCGGCTGTCAATCCAGAATGAATAATTCCGTTCTTCTGCCTGCAGGGGAGTACGGTTCATTTTTACCCCGTACAGGCTTGTACGGGTTTCTTTGTCTAAACTGTCAATTTGTTGTGCGGCACTTGTCAGAGTGAAAGTGAGGGCCAGGATAAATAATAAAAAACGCATGTTAAAAAGTGATTTCAAAACGCAAAGATACGGAATGATAATCAACTCCCGCCCTTTGTACCGGTTCCACTATCACGGAATAGTCCGTGGAAGGGTATCCGTAAGCATCATGGCCTATGTAAAACTGCCCGTTTCCGTTGGCATAGCGGTCGTTGTCAGTGTACATGTAATTAACTAAAAATTTTACGTTCTCATTTACGTGATATGTGATCCCTGCCGTATAATTCTGCACGGCTCCTCCCGTTACGGGATCAAAGTTCAGGTTCAGGTAGTCGTAACGAACCAGGATTTCCAGGTCTCCCCATTTGCGCCCTCTGTGCGGACTTAGAAAAGATCCGGTTTGCGTATCATAATGCTGGCGGCCCCCAAAGAGCATGATCCCGGTCTGGGCATACCAACCGTCAAAGTGGAGTGTGGAAACAGGACCTTGTATTCCGGTAAGGGGAACACCAAGCCGGAGCATGTTGTGTATGTATTCGGCCTGCATCCGCCATCCCTTGTAATAAGCGGCAAATTCCCCGTTAAAGAGGTATTGTTCCCTTACATTGCGAATTTCATACGTATCAAGGTAACGGTTTCTGTTGAGGGAGGCCAGGTTTTCCGGGTTGTACCTGACAAAAGGATAGGATCCCGTTATAGGATCTTTTATACGTATTCTGTATGATGCTCCCAGGCCAATATGAAGTCCAAGATCGTCCCTGTTTACAAAAGGCATGGCAACAGCTTTTACACACACGGACCGGGCATCAAAGGCGGTAGTAAATGAAGCCGAGTCTTCTTGGGGATACCTTGTTTTATCAAAAGAAACGCCTGCAGCTCCCAAAAACCAGTACAAACGGGTCCGGAATTGGATCCCCATCATTTCCGGCGGAGCCATGAGCTGAACAACCATAGGTCTTTCCATGAAAGGAAGGTCGCGGGGTAAAACAGCGGCTTCCATGGAAAACAAGTTCTCAAAATGACCGGCTTCTATCTCCAGGTTCTTGATTCCGGAATACGTGATATAGGCTTCCGTGATCCTGGGTTTGAGTTGCGAAAAATCTACCTGGAACTCCCCAAACCAGTCACGGGCGATCTGGGTTTTCAGTCCCAGACGGGCCCTTCGTACGGCACCCCTTCCTGGAATGGGATCGTAGTCTGCGTAATACCCCATAAAAACACTGCCGTCCAGGTGTACAAATCCGTCCACCCACAAACGGAACGAACCTTCGGGAGTGTTCACGACACGAATCCCCCGTGGTTCTCCGGACAAACTGTCTTTAACGTTTTGACCCAAAACAGGCAAAACATACAGAGAACAAATAAGAAAAAGCAGGTTTTTTGTCACAACTATTCCCATACCAGGGAGAGTTGCAGGCTGCCTGTATATACGCCGCCGGGATTGGTGGCGTAATCGGCTATACCTATGGTGCCTCCCAGGTATACGGTCTTCGGGTTGTTTTTTAAATTATATAAAGGTGTAGAAGGCCAAAATGTGATGTTGTAGATTTCCCTGGTATAACCGCCGCCTTCGCGGGTAAGTATAACGGACCCGGGTACTGCAATATGGGTTACATCAGGGTTTCCCTTTTTTACGCCGTACAAATAAATTTCAGCGGGATGAAAAACGGAACTTTTAAGTTCAACGGATCCTGTTGCCGTACGGCTTAGGTTCCCGTTGTTGACATTTAATGAAACGGTTCCCCACCAGCCGGTTACGGCAACCTTGCCAAAATTGAAATTTTTAATGACATCCGCACCCAGCTGTGCTTTGACAGAAGTAGCTGTCAACAAAAGCAATAGAGCAAAGAGGGATAATTTCAATTTCATACAGAGAACACTAGAATTGAATTTTAGGGAAGCTCCAGTTGTGCGGAAGCATATGTTTCCGGCTTCACGTCCGACTGGGCGTTGTAAGTGATCAATAATTTTCCGGAATCAAGACTCACTCCTTCGGGAGGATTCAGTTCCAGGCGGAATCTTCTAAGGGCATTGGGCGTATATACGGCAATTCCGTTCACTACACCCACAATGGTTTCCGTTCCTTCTGCAGATACATGGGTAACGTTCAGGTCCCCGTAAACGGACATGTTTCCGGAACGGTTGAAAGTCATTTGGAGTTGCGGGGATCCTTCTTCCGGTTTGTCCAGTACCAGATCGGAAATGTAAACTTCTGTGGTAGGTTCTCCCACACGGATGATCACGGGAATGGTGATCCCGAAGATGGGAATCAGCCGTACGCTTACCGAGGTGGTATCCCGGTTGGGATCTTCCTCGCCAAGGGCCACCTGGTTGGGAACGGCGCGAAAATATACGTGTGAGCGGTATTCACCCGGATCCAGACGTTCCCTCCCGACTACCTGCATGCGTACCGTCTGGGCTTCATTGGGGGCCAGGGTTACAGAACGGGGGAAGAACCGCAAGTGATTGTCGGCAAAAAACTGCCCGGGATCGGGTTCTGTAATTTCCTCAAAAGCACCTTCTTCAGTCATGCGGTATTGAATAAAGGAGATGTTATAGCGGGCCGTATCACGTCCTGTATTGGCCAGGTTCAGTTCCATCACCCTGCTGGAGCCGTCAAACACCACGCGGCGGGGTGTTACCAGCAGGTTTCCCTGTGCCTGGGCACGCGGTATCATGACACCGGTAAAAGCCACCAATGCCAACAGAAAGACAATTTTTTTAGATTCAAACATTATCCGCAGATTTTAGAGTATTATACGAATCAAACAAAGATAATAAAAAATTGTAAACTCCTAACACCTTTGATTTAAAGGGTATTTGTTTAATTGTAGGTAAAGGTGATGGTGTAAGTTCCCGTGTAGACGCCCACCGGGTTTTGTGAAAGGGATTCCACGTGAAGCCTGGCGCCAACGTAAAAGGTGAGCTTCCCGTTCATGTCCAGTTTTGCCGAGTTGGAAGGGGTTGAAAGCCATTCATTTACCAGCATCTGGTGGGCCGGATTGGATGTATTTGTCAACGTGGTGGGGCCGGGTAAAGTGATGGAGACGCTACAATCGGGATATCCCACGACTTCATACATTGCCGGACTGGGGACGCCGCCGGCGGCCAAATGAATGGCATTTCCTGTAGATGTTCGGTCCAGAGTAGGTGCAGGAGCAATGGTAATGGATCCCCCGCCTTCCCCGTCAATGAAGAATCGGCCGAAATTCAACGGAGCGGCTTCCGTGGCGGAAAGCACGTCAATCAACTCGGCAACGGCGGTGCTGGTGACTTCCGGATCCGGGTCAATGGCAAAAGACTGAACCGGGGAAAATCCCAGGAAAGCCACGGAGAGCAGGAACGGTATCCAATGTCTTGGTTTCATATTTTAAAGGTACGTATTTTTTACCAGAAAACGCTTCCCCGGCATGCCGCAGGAAGCGTTTTGTATTGTTGTTGGCTCTTAAATTTTATTGGTAGGCAAATTTTACCTGGTAAGTGCCGGAGTAAACACCCACGTCGATTCCGGAATTGGGAACAGTTAAGGTAGCTCCGACGTATACGGTGGCATCACCTGTGGAGCTCAATGTGACTGTGCTGGCCGATACGGTGAAAGAGGCCACATTCATAACATCCGAGCTGGTTGAATGAGAAAGGTTTACCGAACCGTTAGCAGGCAGGGTTACTTTAACAGTCTGGCTGGCCAGACCGCTGATATCAAACGAAGCGGAGCTGGGGGCACCACCGCCTATAGTAGCAACGGTTCCGGTAGTGGTAATGGCTCCGGCAGCGGTACCGGCAACGGTAATTGTTCCGCCGCTTTCCCCGGCAATAAATTTACCGAAATTTAACTGATCCTCTTCACTGGCTGAAAGGGCTTCCACCAGTTCTGCAGTCGCTGTTGCCTCCACCTGTGCAAAACCGGTCAGTGGAAATCCTATTACCAGCAGACCTAATATTATGGGTACTATAAGCTTTTTCATTGTTGTAATTGTTAAGTTCTTTTTTTAATTTTCCCCGGAACGCTCCATCCCATATGGAAGGAGCGACCGAGGAAATATATATCAAAGGGTATGTATCTTATTCGTAAGTAACAGTTACTGTAAATGAACCTGTATAAATATCAGAGGACTGTGTTGCGCCTACTGTCAAGTCAGCACCAACAGAGAAAGTTTCTTTTCCGGTAGTTGCATTAAGAGTCCCGGTTGCATTGTGTACAAAATTGTCTACTGTCATGGTCTGAGAAGTAGCTGCTCCTGTCAGGGTTATACTATTCTCAATTACTACCGTATAGCTAAGGCCGGCTTCGCCTACAACTGTAAATTCGGCGGCTTGAGGAGTGCGCGATGCAGTAACAAGCAAAGCGTCTGGATTTGTGGCGGTTCTAACTCCGGCAGGTGAAATTGTAACGGTGTTTGCAGCAGAAATGATGTCACCAAATTCCAATTCTTCATCATTTTCAATAGTAAGAGGAGTAACAATTCGTGCACCTGCTGAAGCAGTTGCTTCGTCTGTGTTTTGTCCGAAAGAAATGTTGGTGAAAGCGAAGATGGCTACTGAGAGCGTGAAAAATTTAAGAACTGTTGTTTTCATAATGAATATTTTAAATTGTTTTTTAAACTAAAAATTGACTTGTAAATGCGAGTCTTTTTTCAAACGTGGTACAAAGATATGCCACCCGTTATTAACGGAAAAATGGTTTCAACATAAACGGGGGTTTTATCTACGAACTGCCTTTTTTGCTCAACGACGAACTAAAATATTAGGTAGTTAGTCATAGGAAATGGTCACGGTAAAGGTACCCGTGTACTGGCCCAATTGCTGTCCCCACCAGAAGGTGGTTGTGCCGCCCACATAAAACACGTCTTCGCCGGAAGCACCCAGTTGCAGGCTGGTTGCAGAACTGGTCAGATCCAGGTTGAGGCTGCTTGAACCTCCTGCATGAGAAAGCGGAAATGTCCAATCGGGGACGGAAACGTTTACGGACGCATAGGGGGTTCCTGTTACCCTGAATTTGGCGGCGGAGACAGCCCCTGCACTCGGCAAAAGGGAGGCAACTCCGGAAGCGGTGCGCTGCGGGTTCTCTTCTGCGGTAACTGTAACGGTTCCTGTTCCCGGTCCGGGAGAGGCAAATCCGAATGAAAGGTTGGATTCTTTGGCAATGGACAGGGGAATGATCACTTCAATTTCAAGTTGCGCGGTCAGGGGTACGTACATTGTATTGGATTGTCCGTACATAACGGAAAACCCGCCCAAAAAGAGCATAGACAATAGAAATCTGTATTTTGCGGCGCTTCTCATTCGATCACAAAGGTACATAAAAATATTTTTTACATTTGTACCCATGGTTAAAATACTGATCATTGAGGACGATGCCGCGTTCAACGTCCTTTTGAAAACATGGCTGGTCAAAGGCGGATTCCGTGCAGACGGTGTGCTTTCCGCCGGGGAAGCCATGAAAGCCGTACAGGCACAGGTCTACGACATTGTCCTTTGTGACCTCCGCCTGCCGGATACCGACGGCATGACACTTTTGAAATGGATCCGGGAAACTTCGCCGGACAGTGCCGTGTTTATCATGACAGGGTATGCCGATGTACAGACCGCCGTGCAGGCCATCCGCCTGGGAGCGGTCGATTACCTTGAAAAACCGGTGGATCCCGTTATCCTGAAAGAGAAAATTGAAGAAATACTTCGCAAGAAAGACCGTCCGCACGAACGAATACCTTTTATTAAAGGGGATAGTCCCGCTTCCCTGAAGCTTTACGATTACATGATGCTGGTGGCTCCCACGCTGCTTTCGGTGCTCATTGCGGGCGAAAGCGGCACGGGAAAGGAATACGTGGCCAACCACATTCACCAGAACAGCACCCGACGGGACGGTCCGTTCGTGGCACTGGACTGCGGCGCGATCCCCAGGGATTTGGCTTCGAGCGAATTGTTCGGGCACCTGAAGGGGTCCTTCACCTCGGCAATAAGCGACAAGAAAGGGGCTTTTGAGATGGCCGACGGCGGCACTTTGTTCCTTGACGAGATCGGGAACCTTTCCCCCGATGTACAGATGCAGCTGTTACGGGCCCTGCAGGAAGGGATGATCAAACCGGTAGGGAGTTCCCGCATCATTGAGGTCAACATCCGGATCATTACTGCCACCAATGTGGACCTGAAACAAATGATAGAGCAGGGAAAATTCCGCGAGGACCTGTACCACCGGATCAACGAATTCCAGCTCACGATTCCGCGATTGCATGAAAGGGGCCGGGACATCCTCCTGTTTGCCCGTCATTTCCTGGAATATGCCAACCGCCAGATGCACAAGCAGATCAAGGGGTTTTCACCGGATGCCGAACAACTGATGTTGTCTTATCAATGGAGGGGCAATTTGCGGGAATTGTTGAATATGGTAAAACGTACGGTTTTGTTGTCCGAAGGGCCGCTCGTCACGGTAGATGACCTTCCCGAAGAGATACGCCAGGTGCCTTCTTCCGGGCACGGACAGGATACACAGACACTGAAAGAACAACACGAACGTCAGATGATCCTGGAAGCCCTGGCACGCACCAGGAACAACCGTACCCGTGCGGCCCGGTTGCTGGGTATTGACCGCAAAACCTTATACAATAAAATGAAGCTTTATCACCTGGAGTAATTTCCGGGCTTTTCCGATAACGCTTTGTACCAGGCCCGGATCCTCTTTTCCGGACCGTTCCAGAATTTCCAAGTCATTAACAAGCGGAGAATGCAATTGCCTGAACATAGGCAACATTTTGTGCGCAACCGAAGATATCCTTGTAAAATCTTTCTTTTCCAGACAATCCTGCATAGTGTCCAGGCTTTCTTGGGCCGAGGTGTGGAACACTTTTAATACCTGGGTGATCGCCTCCAGATCACCGTCAACCATTTGCCCCATTTCTGCCAGAGAAAAACCATCGTAGGATACTGCAGGGATGACGGGTGCAAGAATATGGTTCAGCTGGGCTTTTACAAACGGTTTTTCCAGGTGACCGGAGAATCCTTTTTCCAGGAAATGCCGCGAACTGAATACGCTGTTGGCTGTTACAGCAATAACGGGAGTGGGATAAAGGTTACGGACCTGTTCCAGTAAATGGAACCCGTCTCCGTTGGGCATCTGGATGTCGGTCAGTACCACGTCAACGGGAATGGATTGCATGATCTTAAGGGCTTTACCGGCACCGGAAGCTGTAGCAACCAGGTGTCCTGAAAGTTTGAGCATTTCAGAAGACAGGGCCAACTGGGAAGCATCGTCATCTACCACAAGTACACGCAGGGGGTAGCCGGATGGTTTTTCCGTAGCCGGCGATGCAGGTAAATGAAGGTCTTCTGCCTGTTTGTCTGTAAGTTCAACCGGAATGGAAATACAGAAGGTGGATCCCGAGTCTTTGTTCCCGGACAGGGTGATGTTGCCTTTGAACAGTTCAACGGTGCGTTTTACAATGGAAAGGCCCAGTCCCACGCCTTCTTTTTCCGGGGTGCTGGGCGTTTCCGCCCTGGTGAATTCTTCAAAAATCCTGGAACTTGCTTGCGAAGTGATTCCTGTCCCGGTATCGTAAACGGAAAAGAACAAAACAGAATCGTCCAGGGAAACGAATAGATCTACATGGCCTTTGTCTGTGAATTTCACGGCATTGGAAAGCAGGTTCATTACTATTTGCCTGAGGCGCAGCGGATCGGTTATTATACATTGTGCGGAAGAAATATCTGTGCGAAGATTCAGGGTCACGCCTTTTTTATTTGCCGTGGGGGTGAAAACCGCGATGGCCTCCCGGAATAGCCGCGTGACCGGAGTCACGACGGGATTGAGTTGTGTTTTCTGTGCTTCCAGCCGGTAATATTCCAGTAGGTTGGCCAGTAGTTCCATAACGTGTTCTGCCGAGTGGGTCATGGGATCCAGGTATTCTTTCAATTTTTGTCCCGTTCCATTTTCCGGGGGGTTTTTGAGCAGGTCCAGGTACCCGACAATGGCACTCAGCGGGGCTTTGATATCGTGCGTGACAGTCAGCAACAGTTTTTCCCGGCTTTTCATCAAAGACTCGGCACGATTCCGCGCAATTTCCAGGTCTCTGCGGTATTTCCTGCTTTTGTTCAGATCGGCAAAAATGAACAGCACCGAGACAAGGATGATGAATAGGGCGACCCCTCCCAAAAGGGAAAGTGAATCGCCTGCCTGCTTAAGCGAAGCGCGGCGGGTCTCCAGCGAAGTCAGGGTGCTTTGGAACCATTCCTGGTTCAGTTCTTCCAGCAGTTGGTTGATCTGCATGTTCAATGCCCGGTCTGTTTCAATGAGTTCTTCCAGCTGGGCCGAGATTGCTTTCAGCTGGCGCTGTCTTTCGGCTTCCACGTCGTCCAGTACTTTCATTACCGCCTGAACGACCGTATCGCGACTGGGCGTTCTTTGTGCAACGGGTTGCGGAGTGCCGGGAATGACGCGTACCAGGGAATCGGTGATTGTCCTGCGGATCTGTTTGATCTCCGTAATGCTGTCCTGCATACGCGAAGGATTGAAGGCATTTCCCAAACGTTCAAAGAATGAAAGGCGGGGACGTTGTACCGCGGTTGTGATGGTGTCGTAAATGATCTCTTCACGGATGACTACAGGCCGATTTCCCCGGGAAACCACCTCGGTCAGTTTTGGAGTTTCGGCAACGGTGGGTATTTGAGGCAAGGCCCGGTTTACCTTTTGTGCTACCTCACGGTTGCTGCGACGGCTAAGTTCCTGTTGCTGCCGGGCTATATCCTGTATGTTGACATCCCTGTATACGAGCAGGCTGTCTATTTCATCCAGGATCTCCTGCTGGCGTTCCAGGATGGTTCCTTTGCCCAGAGAATCCAGCATAACGTCCACGTTGTCCAGGGCAGTACGGTACAGGTCGTAATTTTCTGCTTTCGGGTCCTGGATAAAACGGGTCCCCAGCCATTCGGCTTCGTACAACAATGATATGGTATTGCTTATAAGCAGACTTCGCTCCAGGATCTCTTCCCGCCGGTCCTCACTCTGGAAAAGAAAAGGGTATACGCGTTTATACACGTACCACCCGGTACTTATGGCAAGGGCCACAAGCAGTATATAGCTGAAGACAATCTTCAGGCGAAATCCCGTGTCCGGTTTCATAGGACTAAGGTATAAAGAAATTCCCGGTGGTACAAAATCCAGTGTTTTTGGGGTTGTTGGGGAAATATTCCCCAATACGAGACCTCAAATTCCCCAAAAGGAGGGTCGTGGAATTGTTTTTTGAAAAGGAATTGATTAATTTCAATCTTGATTATCAGGAGGTTGTATTTTTGAGTGTTTTTTTATCTTCGGATTCACTATTTTTTTGAATTGGGGAATTTTTTGGAACGCTTTTTGACTTAATAAAGAGTAACGAACAAAGTGAGCGCGCGGAATTTTTTCATGCAAACAGAAGATCTATTGGTCGCGCCACGCAATAAAGAGGGATACTGACAGGCGACAGTATCCCTCTTTGCTTATTTATAACTTATTATAGTTCAGGCAGTTTAGATCTCCCAGTCGGTTCCGTCTTTGGTGTCTTTTATTTGGACGCCCAGTCCGGAGAGCCGGTCCCTGATCCTGTCCGATTCTTCCCAGTTCTTTTGGGCTCTTGCCTGTTTCCTGAAGTCCAGTATCATATCAACAAGGCCTTCTACCAAAGGAAGCCGGTTTTGGTCATTTTCTTCCTGCAGGCCCAATATATCAATAACCACCTGATCATAGATACTGTCCAGCCGTTTGATATCTTCCGGCGATACCGCTTTTTTACTGTCGGCCATAGTATGGATCCAGGAAACCAGGTCAAACAATGCGGCCAGTGCTACGGGTGTGTTCAGGTCATCGCAAAGGGCAGCGTAGATCTTTTCTTCGGTTTCCTGTATAAAAGCCGGGGAGGATCCATCCCCGGAAACATTCATTTTTTTGATTACGTTCCGGCCCCTGAGAAGACGTTGCAATCCTTTTTCTGCGGCAAGCAGGGCCTCGTTGCTGAAATCCAGCGGTCCCCGGTAATGTGCCTGGAGAATGAAAAAGCGGATGGTCATGGGTTTGAAGGATTGTGACAACAGGGGATGTGTCCCTTCAAAAAGCTGTTCAAGTGTTATAAAATTGCCCAGGGATTTCCCCATTTTCTGACCGTTTATGGTAATCAGATTGTTGTGCATCCAGTACCTGACACTGTTCTCTCCGCGTGTTACGGTGTTCTGGGCCAGTTCACATTCGTGATGAGGAAAGAGCAGGTCCATGCCGCCACCGTGAATGTCAAAAACCTGTCCCAGGTATTTGGAGCTCATTACCGAGCATTCCAGGTGCCATCCGGGAAAGCCTTCGCTCCAGGGCGAGGGCCAGTGCATAATATGCTCCGGAGAAGCTTTTTTCCACAGCGCAAAATCAAACGGAGACCGTTTGTCATCCTGACCGTCCAGGGTTCTCGTGTTGGCCTGGAGGTCTTCCAGAACACGCCGGGACAAAATCCCGTAATGGTGTTCCCGGTTGTATTTTTCTACGTCAAAATAGACAGATCCGTTTATCTGGTATCCCATACCGGCATCCAGGATCTGTTGGATAAGGGCAATTTGTTCAGTAATGTGCCCGGAAGCCCTGGGCTCTATACTTGGGGGCATGGTGTTGAGAGCAGCCATGGCCCGGTGGTAACGGATGGTGTAATATTGCACCACTTCCATGGGTTCCAGTTCCTCCAGGCGTGCCTTTTTGGCGATCTTGTCTTCTCCTGTATCGGAATCGTTTTCCAGGTGTCCTACGTCTGTGATATTACGAACGTAGCGGACTTTGTATCCAATATTTCTCAGTAGCCTGACAAACACATCATAAACCACACCGGGACGGGCATGTCCCAGGTGCGGATCCCCGTAAACCGTGGGACCGCATACGTAAAGTCCCACATGATCCGGAATAAGCGGTTGAAATTTTTCCTTTTCCCTGGTCAGGGTATTGTAGATAAAAAGATCTCTGGGCATAATGGCACATTTACATTTTCAACAGGTGCAAATGTACGTAATTTTTCAGCCCGATACCACCTCCTTAAGTGTCTGTGCCATTATTTCCTGGATATACCGGGCCTGCCCGTCTTTTTCATAGGTTTTGGTCCGGACCTTCCCGGTAATTTGAAGTCGTTTACCCTTTTTTACGTTTTCAAACGGGGCAATGTCTTTTCCTTCCCAGGCTACGATCCGGTGCCAGGTAGTCTCTTCTTTTAGCTCTCCGGAAGCGGTCTTTACCACTTCTCCTGTAGCCAGGTTAAAATTCATGACCTTACGTCCTTCTTCGGATTGCCCGATCCTGGGATCTGCACCTACACGTCCCATCAATTCCACTTTGTTTACAGATTGTTCCATAACGTTTTTTTTAAGGTTATACGAAACAAACATAACACTCCCTCACAAAAAAAAGATCCCGGAAACTAAAAAACTGAAATTGTCCTGTGATGTTTTTTAGTTTGCCGGGTTTTCTTCGTTTTATTAACGATCATTTCAGGTATTTGTCCAGAAATTCAAAGAAGACACGGTTCCAAAGAATGTTATTTTGCGGTTTTAGGATCCAGTGGTTTTCATCGGGGAACAATACCATTTTAGCAGGGACACCGTTCAATTTGGCGGCATTGAAAGCAGCCATGGCCTGGTCAACGGGAACGCGGTAATCCAGTTCTCCGTGCGTTATCAGGATGGGTTTGTTCCAGTACTGAACCTTCTTGTGGGGCGATTGGGCATAATGCCTAACGGCAGTGGGATTCGTATCCCAGGGAGCGCCTCCGTTGTCCCAGTGCGGGAACCAGATTTCCTCGGTTTCCATATACATATGTTCGGTATTGAAGATACCGGCGTGAGCTATGAAAGCGGCAAAACGTCCGCTGTGATTTCCTGCCAGGTAAAAAACGGAATATCCTCCGTAACTGGCACCGACAGCCGCAATACGTTTGCCGTCCACAAAAGGTTCACGTCTCATGTGATCTACGGCACTCAGGTAATCCTGCATGTTCTGTCCGGCGTAATCCCCGCTAATCTGTTCGGTCCACTCCTGCCCGAAAGCGGTAGTGCCCCTGCGGTTGGGAAGGATTACTATGTAGCCGTTGGCGGCAATGAGCTGGTGGCACCAGCGGTAAGACCATCCCTGTGACAGGGTGGATTGCGGACCTCCTGCGCAAAACAATACGGCAGGGTATTTCTTTTCCGGGTCAAAGTGAGGCGGATATACCACCCACGTGAGCATCTTTTTGTTATCGGTCGTAGTTACCCACCGCTCTTCCACTTGTCCCAAAGTCAACTGATCCAGCAAATGTTTGTTTTCAAAGGAAAGCTGCGTGTATGCACCGGATACGGGATCTATGGAAACAACCTCGGCCGGCATGGACATGGAGACATATGTTCCAATGAGCTGCTGTCCTTCGGCAGGACTGCCCGTCAGTTGAACCGGGCCGCAATTGTACCACCCGGAAGTGATCTGGCGGATTTTTTCCGTTTCAAGATCCAGGGCGAACACCTGCGTAATACCCTCGGCACATGAAGTGAAGAAAAGGCCTTTGCTGTCCTGCATCCACGTGACGCTTTCGACGTTGTAACGGAAACCGGCAGTAAGGTCTTTGACAGATCCGTCCTGGAACGAATACAACATCAGGCGGTTCTTATCGGCTTCGTATCCGTCTCGTTCCATGCTGTTCCATACCAGGAATTTTCCGCAAGGGGAAAACCGGGGAGCCGTATCGTATCCTTTTATATCCCGGCTCAGGTTGACTTCCTGTCCGGTTTCCAGGTTGTGCAGGTAAATGTCCGAGTTTGTGGAAACGGCATACTCCACTCCGGTAAGTTTCCGGCAGGAATAAGCAATGCTTTTCCCGTCCGGACTCCATGCCAGTTCGCCTATGTCCCCGAAAGGCAGGGTGGGAAGCTCGTAAGGCAGCCCTTCCAGCAGATCGATTTCTCCTGACAGGGTTTTCCCGTCAAAGTCCGCAACGAAAGCGTGGGGGATCTCTTCTACAAAACAGTCCCAGTGACGGTACATCAGATCGTCAATGATTCTTCCGGTGGCCTTGTCCAGAGCCGGATCAATGTCTGTGGGTTTTACGGCCGATTTTACGGTAGAAGTAAACAGTATTTTATCTCCGGCGAGAGACAGGCTGAATTCCATGATCTGTTTTTCCGTTCCCGGGATCTGCTTGCGACGCGAACCGTCACCTTGCATTACCCATAATTTTCCTTCCGACAGGAAAAGAATGCGGTCGTTATCCAGCCAGCGGGCATTGGATTCGCTTTTTGAGGTATTGGTAATGCGCCGGTTGTCGGATCCGTCAATATTCATAACGAACAGTTCCCTGTTGCGTTTGTTTTGTTCAATGGAAGTATATGTTACTCCGTATACGATTTTTGTTCCGTCGGGAGAAACCTGCGGGTCCGAAACGCGGCCAAAGTGATTTAAAATCCCGGCATCCAGAAGGTCGTTTTCCGGAATACCTGTATATTTCCCGATAACCGGGACTTTGTCACCGGCATTTTTCCGGCAGCCGGTATGGATCATGGCACTGCTAAGCATCATAATGATCAGGATTGTCTTGTTCATAACATAAAGAGTTATTGATAAGAAATCGTTATTGTCAGGTCTGAGTCGTTGGAATAATTTCCGCTGGGTTGGTTTGCGTTGATATTCAATGTGCCACCTACTTTTATCTCGATAATCCCTGTACTGCCAAGGGTCCCGCTGGAAGGCAGAATTTGAAAATTATTAACAGTCATAGTATTTCCGTATTCGTTTGTCAGCGTGATCTGGGAAGGGTAACTGCCGGTGGCAATTTCAAAACACTGGTTGATAGCTCCGGAAATCTGAAATCGCGCTGCAGTACTGTTCCCCAGGAGGAAAAAATTACCGGAAAGATTGGATACGCTCCCGTCGGAGGGATTCAGTAAGACGGATCCTCCGGTGGAATTACTTGTAATATCTCCGAAATGCAGATCGCTTAATTTTTCTATCCTCATTTCCGCTCCCAACGTAATGGAAGCTTCTGCGTCCATGGAAGAAGAATTCTGAGCCAGGGAAAGAGCAGAAAATCCGGTCAGGATAGCGAAAAAGAGAAACAGTTTTAACATTTTCATAGTCAAGGGCATGCTCTGTTTTATACAATATTACGAATAATGTTGCAAATTTCAAACCATGATTGTATCGTACAAAATTAAGGAATAAATTGTAAGTTTGCGTTAAATAAAAGAAAACAGCAATGAAACGTATCGTTACCTTATTGTTTGTGCTTGTTGCCATTAGTGCACAGGCACAGAGCGTTAAACTGGAGTTTAAACCTGTTATGGGGGCCGAATATCCCGTGTCCATGGAAATAAACCAGTCCACAACCATCCGCGTTCCCATGATGGGAGACGTGACTACACAGTCGGATCAGATATTGGGAGCCGTAATTACACTAGCAGAAAAAACAGAGAAAGGGTACCTGATAGAAGCCCGCCTGACCCGGATGACTGTTAAGGCTACCGGACAAGGACAATCCCAGGTGTTTGACTCGGAAGGAGAGGACATTATGAGTGAGGCTATCAGGGCAATGCTGAACAAGCCATTCCGAATGATCGTATCTCCCCGGGGAGAGATCGTGGAACAAATGCCCGTGGAAGACACCCTGTTTAACGCAGTTGACGAAACGTTGGCTACACAATATGCGCGGCGTCGCCGTGAAACAGCCCTGCAGCAAATCAAGTCAATCTTCAGCGAGAATACCATTAAAAGTATTGTTCAGGCCGGCTTGACCAAGTTCCCGGATCAGGAACTGAAAATACCTGCTGTATGGACCGAAGAAGAAGCAAGTCCGGAAATGGGTGCAATTATTACTGTGCAGAATCGGTTGCAGGAATTAACCGGTGGCCGTGCCACCCTGGAAGCAAAATCGATCATTATGCCCGATCCGAATGCCCAAAAATCAGATGCCGCTCAGCGGATGGAAAACATTTCCGGGAACGGGGAAGCCAAAGGGATCATAAACGCGGATACCGGCTGGGTGATAGAAAGTTCGGGATCACAGTCTTTGAAGGGAGATTATGTTGTGGAACAGGGAGGTCAGAGCCAGTCAATGGCCGTGAGTATGGAGATCACTACCAAAGTAACTTCTGTACGTCAATAGCAGATCAACGGCCACATTACAGGGTCAGCCAGCAGTTGGGCGATCGAATATTCTTTTCCGTCAACCAGTATTTTATTCCGGATAAGACGAATTCCGTGGCTGTAATCCACATACGTGTTAATATGGCCGTCGTAGACAGGCTGGATGGGAGTTCCGTCCGGCCTGTGCCATCCGTAGATGATAACGTGATGTGTCCGTTCCGGATGAGGCGGGATACGGGTGATCACCACGTCTTTTTTGGTACCCGCCACTAAGGTTCCCGGTTTCGTTCCCGCGGCTTTCAATTGGGCAAAGATCACTTGTGAATGGTCAAAAAGGAGATCCGGACTGAGGTTCCTTTCACCCCGGGGAATGTAATTGAACGGGTCGGGAGTTGCCTGTGCATGATGGTAGATTATATCAACAATCTTGGGAGTAGGGAGGGAACAGTCCAGAGAATCGGCGATCTTTTGTGCTGTCATGGGAGTCAACGGGACTATAAAAGGTACGCCGCCGCTTAAAACAGTCAGGTAATGGGGTTTTACCCACAGTGTAAGCCTGTGCTTCCGTCCTTGTATGTCTTTCTGAACAGTCCTGACACGAATGAAGCCTTTCATGTAATCCGGGACATTCCCGGCCAGAATGTGTTCGGTTGTAAGTGTTTCACGTTCCTGGAGAGACAAAAGGCGGAATTCTTCATAAAAAGGACAGTCTCCGCGGGATACCTGTGAGAATAACCAAAGGGGGGTAAATAAAAGAACAATCCATAGAAACAGGCAGACTTTGAATGATCGTTTACTTTTCATGGCCGGGTATAAAAAACGTTGCGGATTTCGTTATTTGGAATAAATTATTTTACTTTGTTCGCTGCAAAGTTCGTTGAATTTTGCTAAAAAACTACATATTTATTAACTAATCACTGAATTATGGCAGTTAACATTGAAGAAAAAGTTAAGCAAATCATCGTGGACAAATTGGGTGCAGATGAGAATGAAGTAACCCCCACTGCTAACTTTACAAATGATTTGGGTGCGGATTCTTTGGATACCGTAGAATTGATTATGGAATTTGAAGAAGCTTTCGGCATCAATATCCCTGATGAGGCCGCTGAAAAGATCTCCACAGTAGGCGACGCCATCAAATACATAGAAGAAAACACTAAAGCCGAATAATTTTATTTTCACATGGAGCTCAGACGGGTAGTCATTACCGGAATTGGGACAATCAATTCCTTAGGTCATAATGTTCAGGAATATTTTGATAACCTGGTGGCCGGGAAGTCCGGAGCCGGATGGATTACCCGTTTTGACGCTTCACTGTTCAAAACCCGTTTTGCCTGTGAGATCAAAGATTACGATCCGGAAAAATTCGGTCTGGACAAACGGGACGCCCGCAGAAACGATCCTTTTACACAATATGCCTTTATAGCAACAGAAGAAGCTGTTAAAGACAGCGGTCTGGACCTGGATGCAATAGACAAAAACAAGGCCGGTGTTGTGGTAGGATCGGGGATTGGCGGAATAGAAACGCTTGTCAAAGAAATGAAAGCGTTTTATGAAGGCGGGGAAGTTCCCCGTTTCAGTCCTTTCCTGGTTCCCATGATGATCCCCGACATAGCTTCCGGGATGATTTCCATGAAATATGGATTCCGCGGACCTAATTACGCGACGGTTTCAGCCTGTTCCACATCCAATCACGCTATGAGCGATGCTTTTACCCTTATTCGTATGGGAAAGGCAGATGTCATTATTACCGGAGGCAGTGAAGCACCTATCAACGTAGCCAGCATAGGAGGATTCAATGCATCCAGGGCCATTTCCACAAACAATGAAGAATTTATGACTGCTTCACGTCCTTTGGACAGGACACGTGACGGTTTTGTTATGGGAGAAGGTGCCGGTATTCTCATTTTTGAAGAATACGAACATGCACGGGCCAGGGGCGCAAAAATTTATGCCGAGATAGGGGGAGCGGGAATGACTGCCGATGCCTACCATATTACTGCCCCGCATCCCGATGGAGACGGTGCACGCCGGGTAATGGAAGAAGCTATTCGGGAATCCGGTCTGATACCGGAAGATGTAGATTATATCAATCTGCACGGCACTGCTACACCTCTGGGAGATATTGTGGAAGTAAAAGCCATTAAGGATCTGTTTGGAGAACATGCCTACAAAATGAATATGAGTTCTACCAAATCCATGGCAGGACATGCCCTGGGGGCAACGGGTGCCATAGAGATAATGGCCTGTATCTGTGCCATGGAACGGGATATTGTACCTCCTACCATCAATTTTAAAGAAGAAGATCCGGCTATAGACTACAAGTTGAATTTCACGTTCAACGAGTCACAGCAGCGCAAAGTCCGGGTTGCTCTTTCCAACACCTTTGGTTTTGGAGGGCACAATTCCAGCCTGCTGATCAAAAAAATCTGAAAATGAAATTCCGCAAAGCGGATAAAGATCCTAAAGACAGAGCTTTAAGAAAAGCCTTATACGATTGTTTTGGCTTTTATCCAAAAGACCTGGAACTTTATAAAAAAGCACTTACTCACCGTTCCGCCGTTTCAAAGGATGAGGATTCCAATGAGAGATTGGAGTTTCTGGGAGATGCTATTCTGGGGGCTGTTGTGGGTGAAGCCGTATACTTGCGTTACCCCACAGGTGATGAGGGGTACCTGACACAAATGCGTTCCAGGATCGTAAGCCGTGATTCACTGAACCGGATGGCTGAACACTCGGATTTACGTGAATGGATGGATATTAAAGGCAACGATGCCCATTTCAGAAATATCGGGGGCAATATGCTGGAAGCTTTGGCCGGTGCGATTTTTCTGGATATCGGGTTTAAAAAATGCAAGAAAGTATTGTTGGATTATGTGTTTTCACAGGTAGACTGGCAGGAGCTGGAATGTACAGAAACAGACTATAAATCCCGCATGGTGGAACGGTTCCAGAAAAAAGGCAAGCAACTTTCCTTCCGGGTCCATACGCTTCCACAGGAAAATGGGAAGCAGACCATGTTTCAGGCCGAGGTCGTTGTGGACGGAACTGTTTTGGGAACCGGACCGGGATATTCCAAAAAAGATGCTGAGCAGGAAGCTTCACGCAAAGCCTGGATGCGAGAGTTTAATCGCGGAACGGATCTTCAGTAATCAATCTTTTCTTTTTTCGTTTTTCTTTGTCAAGATATTCATCCCAGGCAACCGAGCCTCCTTTGAGGTTGTAGATCACACGGTAGCCGTTTTTCAATAAAAGCGCAGCCACGTCTTTGACCTTTCCGATACGGCAGTATATATATAAGGTATCTGAGGCGGAGAGTTGAGTACGAACGTCCTCCAGGAAGAACATGTCAGTGGGTTGAATATTTACGGCTCCGGGAATGTGCCTTAATTCATATTCTTGTGAATCCCGCAAATCAAGAATTTGTGCCTGTTGATTTTCCGTTATCTTTTTCAGAAAATCCACCGGTTTTATATGATGAACCTGTGATGTCAGCGGCAGGACAGGAAAAACCAGTAATAAGGCTAAGAGAAAATTTCTCATTTGTGACCTCGGAGGGGCTCGAACCCTCGACCCAATGATTAAGAGTCATTTGCTCTACCAACTGAGCTACGAAGTCTTAATAAATAAACTGAAGGGGTGCAAAGGTAATGTTTTTTTTTATTGTAGCAATACGGCATATGTTATGCGTACGTAGGGAGGCCTGTCGGAAAGGTTTCCGCAAAGGACGGTGTTACGGTATGTGAAATTGTCTACATAATAGTTGCTGCTATTGGAAGAAGCAACAGAATAGACAGGCATGATCCACAGGTTGTCTTTTGCATCCAGGGTATCGCTTTGTAGAACTTCCTGCAGGTAAGAGGTGATCTCAAAGGAGTAGTGCCAGTGGGAACGGTTCATGGAGCCGCCGGCATTTTCATTGTATATGTCCACTACCGGGCTGTAATACCTGAGTGAGTCGTTGGACATGAGTTTGCATGGATACAAGGTGGCGGGAGCATTGTCAGCCATGGTGTAATCACCGTTAGTCGGAATTTCTACCGGCATGATCAACTCGGCACGGGAAATCAGGATCCTCCCGGCATCAATGGGCGGTGATTGTGCCAGGCCCCAGGCCTTGATGTCGTTCACCAGGGCAGCCACGTTCAGGCAGGGCTTAACGCCTGCAAGTCCTTCATAATAAACGGTTTCAGCTGGCTGCTCGCTGGCCAGGGCTGCGGATTCATGAGATGCTATGTTGTAATAGGTGCCATAAGTGTTAAAGTAATAGGAGATCAGGCTGTCGCCACCGGCTGATTTGTAATTCAGGTAAATGATGGCATCGGCTATGTTCAAGTAGTTGATCCTGCCTCCTTTTGTGGATGCATTGTATTTTTCAGTGGAAAAGTACAATCCTTTGTATTTTGCCGTGAACGCTTCTGTACTGTCGCGTTCTGTGGAATCTGCCTGAAGCAGTTCGTAGGCAAAAGATTCTTTAAAATCTATCCTGAGGGTATCGCGTCCCAGGTATATAAGGCCCGGTTTGCTGACCGGGATGGGGTCTATGTATTCTTCAGAAAAAGAATCCGGATAGATTTCCAAATGGTCAAGGTCTTTGATCAGTCTGTATACATATACATTTTGGGGCATGTAACGGTCTTTTTCTTCAAAGACCGTAAAACCGCTTATGGGAATGTTCACGAACATATTGTCAACCACGGGGTCTTCCCCGTATTCTTCTTTGTAAGCATAGGGAGCAAACTGGATAAGTCCCGAGGACGTTGTGTTGCCAAAAAGAGGGGAGTTTACAGAGCCGAATTCAAGGTATGAGGGCGCCGCCATATTCATACTGTCGGCTATCGTGGTAAAGATGGGAGCTTCAAAATCCCGGGTGTGTATGTAAACGACCTGGTTGGAAGGAATGAATCCGGATCCCATGCGGTTATCCACCGGGACACAGGAAGTTATGATGAAAAAAAATATGGCAGGAAGAAAAATACTGCGGGCCCTGATTGTCATTTGGTTTCTAAAATTTTGTCGTAAAAACGGTTGTACTCCGTAATATATGTGCTTTCAGGGTCTTGCGGATCTATGAACGGGAGAACGGGAAGTTCCAGGCTTTCTGCATATTCGGTAAGCAAAGGGTCAACATCCGGGTTGGCCAGTATAACGCCGTCTGCATACTGTATGGCTGTTTTTGCCAGATTTACGGCGTCGGGTTCTGCCAGAAATTCCACGTCCTTGGGTTTCATGCCGCTTGTAAGAACCTTGGAACGCATATTCTCGTTAAAAGTTTCAGTGGTCAGATCTTTGTATAAAGAAAGGACCACTTTGGCATTGGTGAAGAGCGGGTCGTTGCGGTAAGTTTTTTTAAGGTACAGGGGCAACAGGTGGCTGAGCCATCCGTGACAATGTACAATAGTAGGCTTCCAACGCAGTTTCTTCACGGTTTCCAACACTCCCCGAGCAAAAAATATGCCCCGTTCATCGTTATCGGCAAAAAACCGTTCGTTTTCGTCTCTGTATATGAATTTTCTCTGGAAATAATCTTCGTTGTCAATGAAATAGACCTGCATACGGGCTGCGGAAATGGAAGCTACCTTTATGATAAGGGGACGGTCTATGTCTTTGATGATGATGTTCATTCCGGACAAGCGAATGACTTCGTGTAGCTGGTTACGGCGTTCGTTTATGCAACCGTATTTAGGCATGAACGAACGGATCTCGCCGCCGGATTCCTGGATAGCCTGGGGTAAATGTCTTCCTATACAAGACATATCTGTCTGCGGTAGAAACGGGAATATCTCCGAACTCACATACAGGATCTTTTTGGCTTTGGACATAAGGCTTTTACCCAGTTAAAACACACAAAGATAGCAAAAATTCTTATACTTTCATTATCTTTGAGATTCTAAATTATGGCACAGCAGGAGAAAAATATTATCAACCAGCAACTTGTTCAATCCTATTTATCATCGGTCATTAGTATTGCCCTGGTGTTGTTATTGATGGGCATAACCGGGTTGTTGGCTGTCAATGCCCGGACGGTGTCTGATTATTTTAAGGAACACATTGGTGTGTCCGTAATTTTGTCAAAGGAAACAAAAGATGCGGATTCTACGCTGATCATCAAACAAATGCTGGCGCAGGAGTATATACGTGATGCGGTTCGCGAAGCTGCTTTTGTGTCGCGTGAACAGGGTGCGAAGGAAATGGCAGAATTACTCGGATCCGGGTTCCTGGACATTTTTGAATACAATCCATTGCCTGCTTCCATAGAATTAAGACTCAATGCTTCGTATGTGCAAAACGACAGCATTGCGCGTCTGGAAACCCACCTGGCCAAATTCCGGCAAATTGAAGAAGTCTCTTACCAGGCACCGCTGATCTCCCTGATAAATAAAAATCTGAGGAATATTGGCATGGTATTGGGGGTGATCATACTGGTCTTGTTGATTATATCTTTTGCGCTGATCCACAACACCATAAGACTCTCTGTGTTCGCCCGTCGTTTTACTATCTATACCATGAGACTTGTGGGTGCTACCAAGCGTTTTATCCGGAAACCTTTTATGTTGCAAGCTTTCATACAGGGATTTATTGCCTCTCTGATTGCGATCTTATTGCTTATTGGGATCCTGTATTTTCTGCAACGCGAATTCCCGGGTATTTTGATGCTCATTTCACCGCATATGTTTCTTGTAGTGGCCGGAGCCATTCTGCTCACAGGGATACTGTTATGCCGGATATCAACCTTTTTTGTAGTTAACCGTGTCGTGAAGCTGAAGGCTTCCGCTTTTTATTATTGATGTTTACATGAAAAAGATCAACCGAAATAAAAAAGAACAAGAAGCTGCTTTAGCCATGCCTCTGAAAAATGTGTACCTGCTGTTAATCGGCTTGGCCGTTATTGCCCTGGGCTTTCTTTTACTGGCCGGGGGCGGGTCCGATGATCCGCAGGTTTTCCGTCAGGAAGCCATGTTCAGTTTTCGCCGGATGGTTATTGCCCCCCTGCTTATATGCGGTGGCTTTGTTTTTGAGATCATAGCCATTATGAAAGTAAGCAAACACAAGGAAGATGAACGGGTTTGAAGCTTTGGTGCTGGGGCTTGTTCAGGGCTTTACCGAGTTTCTTCCGGTAAGCAGCAGCGGACACCTGGTTATTGTCAAGCATCTTTTTGGGATAGAATCAACGGACGCATCTTTCGAGATCATAGTCCATGCCGCAACGGTTCTGAGCACGGTGGTCGTATTTTGGAAACCTTTGTGGGAAATGATCCGGGATACGCTTGGTTTCAAAAAAACCGAGGCAACCGGTACGACGCTCCGGATCCTTTTGTCTACATTACCTGTCCTTGTAGTGGGTTTGTTTTTTAAAGACAGGATTGAATCCCTCTTTACCGGCGGGCTTTCCATTGTGGGGTGGATGTTGTTGCTCACGGCCGTTCTTTTGATGCTGGCTCAATGGCTTTCCGGGATCAGGCAAAAACAGGGGAACACCCATCCCATTGGCTACCGGGATGCTTTTTTAATGGGTATAGCACAGGCGTTTGCTGTACTTCCCGGTTTGTCCCGTTCGGGAGCGACCATCGCTACGGGATTATCCCTGGGAGGACATAAAGATAAAATAGCTCCGTTCTCATTTATGATGGTGTTGATCCCGGTATTGGGAGAAACATTCCTGGAAATTGCTTCCGGAGGATTTGCGCCGGGCGTTACCGGATTGCCATTTCATGCAATGGCCATAGGATTTATTGCTGCTTTTGTTGCGGGTTTGCTTGCCTGTAAACTTATGATAGCCATTGTCCGTAAAGTGAAATTTACCTGGTTTGCGGCATATTGTCTGCTGGTAGGGTTGGCTTGTTTAATAGTGCCTTTGTTATGAGTAAATATGTTTTTACTGCCGATGTCCACCTGGGTTTGAAAAAGGGAGATCCTGCCGAAAGGGAGCGTCGTTTTGTTCAATTTCTGGAAAACCTGGATGAGGATACAGCCGGCCTGTTTTTGCTGGGAGACATTTTTGATTTCTGGTATGATTACAAATACGTGATACCACGTGGTTATACACGCACACTGGGAGCACTTGCACGTGTGAGGGACCGGGGGATCCCGGTGCATTTCTTTGTGGGGAATCACGATCTGTGGACGTTCAGTTATATGGAAGAAGAATTGGGTATACAAGTGCATCGCCGGGAGCTGTATATACAACTGGAGGGGAAAAACTTCCTTTTGGGTCACGGTCACCGGATGGGGCGCTACCCTTTGAAAAACAGATTCCTGCACGGTATGTTCCACAGCCGTTTTTTACAGGTGCTCTTTAGCAGTCTTCACCCAAGGTGGGCTTTTGCCCTGGGGCTCAAATGGTCTGACCACAACCGGAACAATCATAAAAAGCGATACCGGGTTGGTTGCCGGGAAACCCCTGTCTACAAATATGCCTCGGGTTATGAACTACCTGTAGATTATTGCATCGCCGGACACCTGCATACTTCGGCTCGTTGCCGTTTGCCGGCAGGCGGTGAACTGATCATTCTGGAGGATTGGCTTTCAATTGACCCTGCGGGTCCCGTAAGGGGAGATGTTGGTATCTTTCGGGGGACCGAAAAGGGAGGTGTAGAGATAATAAAAACGCCCGTCGTGGTACATAAGGACTAATTCTTCCAGAACTTTGTCTTCTCCGTATTTATCATACGGTTTTTTCATATCGGCCCCGAATATCCGCGCGACACCTTGCCAAAAAGAGGCAGTAAGGCCTCCCCGGTAGCTTTTAACTACAGCAAATGATGTCTGCCCGATCTCACGGTCAATCAGGCGTAAGAGCATCCTTCCCTGGGAGAAGGTAAGTTTTTTCAAGGGTGCTTCAAACTCGGCAAAAAGGTCTTTTTCCGTTTGCGCAAGAAAACGTTCCCTTTCCATGGCCGAAAAATTACTGGCTGCCATAATGCTGTCTGCCGTGTCCATCCTTGCGCGTGCCTGAAGGGCATAAGGATAAGCGCGGGCAAAATTGTGAACGGTCCTGTAAAACTCTCGCCAGTTTTTGTCATTTTTCCTTGTATCCTTGTTATATACGTATACAGGAGGCAGTGACTCCACAAAGAGGGTGTCTCCGTTTTCAATTATATAGCCCATAAGATGACCACGGCGCAAAGAATCGGTTTGTGCCGGCAGGATAAGCGGGGTCAGGATACACATGCCCCAGAGAAAAATGCTGAACGTAGTTTTCATTCAATCTCCATGGAGAAGCAAAAAACGTTCCTGTTTTTTTCCCGTTTGTAAGATAGTTCATGGGTAAGGTTTCTGACCAGATGAATACCCAGACCCCCGATGGGCCTTTCTTCGGCCGGAAGACTGGTGTCTGCCTGGTCTTGTTCCAGCGGATTGAAAGGGATGCCCCCGTCATCCAGTGTGCCTGTGAATTTCTTGTCTGTCAGGCTCATTTCAACACGGATTTTGTCAGGAGGATCTTCGGGGCGGTATCCGTAAGATACAATATTGCTGAACATTTCGTCCAGGACCAGTTTGATCTTGTATTGCACGGGAACGGGTACCCGGCCGGATTCAAGGAATTCTTCGGCGGTATCCAGCAAACGGGACAGCTCAGACAATTTATTATCCAGTTCCAGGGTGCGTTTCATAACATAAATGGCTAAGTTCTTTTGATGACCAGCACGGTAATATCGTCACTTTGTTCTTCTTCTCCTGCAAAGCGGGTAACATCATCGGTCATGATACGGCAGGTGAGTTCAGATGTGTTTTCCGCTTCCATAACTTGCGGATCGCTGAGTACTTTTTCCTTTAACAGGTTCTGCAGGGTATCGAATCCGTATTCTTCCTGATCTGAATTGAAGGCCTCGGTGACCCCGTCGGTGTAAAGCACCAGTACGTCTCCCGGGTGGAACGGTATGCTGTGGGAGGTGAAATTAAACCCGTCCAGTATTCCCAGGACAATGTTGCACGTCATGGGAAAGACTTCCATGCTTCCGTCCTTTCTAAGTAATACGGGTGGATTGTGGCCGGCGTTTACAAAATGCAGGGTGTCGTTCTCCTTGTCCATCATCCCGTAAAAAACAGTCACGAACATGGAATTTACGCTTTCCGTACATAACAGGTGATTGACGTAATTCATACATTCGGTCGGTGACATGCCTTTCAATCCGGTGGCCCGGATAAGGGTACGGCTGACGGCCATAAAGATGGCTGCCGGGATCCCTTTACCTGAAACGTCTCCTATCACAAAACCCATCCGGTGATCATCCATCAGAAAATAATCATAGAAATCACCTCCTATCTGTTTGGCCGCATCCATGGAGCCGAAAATATCTGCCCAGCCCAGGTCAGGGATCCTTTTGGGAAGGATGGCGCGTTGAATCTCCCGGGCCACCAGCAGGTCGTGTTCTATGGACAACAGTTTGTCATGGTATGCCAGGCCTTCCCGGACGATGTTCAACTCGGCAATGGTTTTTTCCAGCGTTACTTCAAGGTCGTTAAAATCTACGGGCTTGGTGACGAAGTCGAAGGCACCCCGGTTCATGGCGGTACGGATGTTTTCCATATCTCCGTAAGCCGAACAGATGACTGTCTTGAGCAACGGATTTTTCAACTCCCTGACTTTGCTCAGCAGCGTCAGCCCGTCCATCTCGGGCATGTTGATGTCACTTAGGATTATTGCTATGTCGGGGACTTCAATAAGTTTTGCCAAAGCTTCCAGCCCGTTGAAAGCAAAATGAAATTCAAATTGACCGTTACGTATTTGCCTCCGGAATTTTTGGTTGATCACAAATTGAAGATCAGTTTCGTCGTCAACTACCAGTATCTTTTCTATTGCCATGTTTATTGTTGTTGTTTTATGGGTATGGTTACTATAAATTCTGCGTATTGTCCCGGCTCCGATTCTACGCGTATTTGTCCGTTGTGCACTTTCACAACGATGTCGTAGCTCAGGGACAGGCCCAGTCCGGTGCCTTTGCCGGCCGGCTTTGTTGTAAAGAAAGGATCGAATATTTTTTTGATGTTTTCCTGCGAAATGCCTTTCCCGTTATCACGTATGCGTACTTCCAGCATATCTTCGTTCTTACGGCTGCTGACGCGAAGCGTGGGAACCCAGCCTGAAGGTTTGGAGGGAGCCGAGTCTTTTACCGAGTAGCAGGCATTGTTGATCAGGTTCAGGAATACCCGGCTCAGGTCCTGCGGAACGACACTGATCTGTGGCAGGTCTTTGTCAAAGTCTTCTTCTATGGTGATGTTGAACGAATTGTCCTGGGCTCTCATACCGTGGTATCCCAGGGCAATATCCTCTGACAACATATTGTTGATGTCTGACAGCTGGAATTCCCCGCTTTTTCCCCTGGAATGCAGCAACATACCTTTGACTATGCTGTCGGCGCGTTTGCCGTGTTCCAGAATCTTGGAAGCGTTCATGGAAAGATCTCCCAGGATCTCATTTACGTAAGATCGGTCGTCTTCTTTCATTTCTACGGGTTCCAGCGCTTCGTTCAGTTCTTTTGTCAGGTCAATGGACAGTTCCGAAAAATTGTTTATGAAATTCAGGGGGTTCTTGATCTCGTGGGCTACTCCGGCGGTCAATTGTCCCAGTGACGCCATTTTTTCAGACTGTACAAGTTGCTCCTGGGTTTCCACCAACTGGGCCGTGCGTTCTACAACCCGGTCTTCGAGGGTTTGTTGTGCTTCTTCAATTTCCTGCATCATGACAGAGAAGGACTGAGCCAATTCTCCGATCTCGTCTTTGGATGCCAGTTCAGGGACTTCGGTGGTATAATCACCTGTTTCCGCAACGCTTTTGGCATAGCGGGTCAGTTTGACTATGGGCAGGGTCAGTACACGTGCCACAATGAACACAAATCCGAAAAGCACGAAAAGCGAAAACAAACCCACAATGGCCAGAATGGTGTTCAGGCTGTGCAACTCGGCAAGGGCTTCCTTTCGGGGATAGATCAATGCCAGGGACCAGTCGTTGGCACGGATGGGCGCATATGCAAACCAGGCTTTTTCGTCCTCATCGGGGAACATGAAAGAATCCATGAACAGGCCGCTTTCCCCGTCCAGCATTTTGCGGTATACTGCAAATTGCTGCTCTTTTATCAATGCGGCTTCTTCCGGATCCAGCCTGTTGTTGCTTGCGATCCAGTCTTCCATAGCCGAGAATGTGGTCTCGTTCATTCTCAGCCGTTCGTCGGGATGGTATACGAACCGTCCGCCGTTGGTGATCAGGAAACCGTATCCCGATTCATACACATCCAGGTTTTCCATCAGGTTGTTGATCCATTGGAGTGATATGTCAACAGTGGTGACCCCGGCAATAACACGTTTGCCGTCTTTTATGGTATAGAACGGAACGGAATAAGTGATCATCAGCACGTTGTCATACCCGGCTGAGGTTTCGTAATAGGGATCGGACCAGTAAGGTTCCTGAAGTTGTACCGGGATCATATACCAGTCTTCCATAAAATAATTGTCCTGCCCGTCAAAGAGCAAGGTGGATTCAACACCTGTTTCTGTCCTGAAGGCGTAAGGGGCCATATGGGGAAGTCCTGCATACATACCGGGTTCAAAGGCAATGGCGGCTCCAAACACATCGGGATTTTCCCGTAAAAGGGATTCCAACATCCGGCCAAGATCCAATTTGGTCCAGTCTGTGCACTGGTTTAACTGGGAGGCCATAACGGTGGGAATACGCTGGGTGGCCGCGAAGATCTCGTTGATCCTTCCGCCGTATTCTTCTGTCTGGTGCTGGGCTTTTTCCAGGATCACAGCGGTCATGTGTTTTTTAGAGGAACTGTAATTGAGTCCCAGGATGATGACCAGGATTATGGCAGTGCCGGCAAATACATAGCGGGCAATGGTGTAGGAAATGCTTTTCCTTCTTTTATAAGTGAACGATGAATTTTTCATAGGGAGGAATGGATTGTATGAAATCCCGCTCCAGGAGAACGGATCCCACAAAATTATATGACTGCGGGGTAAGTTTTGTTTCAATTTCTCCGGAACGCGGGTGAATGAGCAGTTCCCGGAAACAATTGAGCATCCATCGCTGATGCGCCCGGCTGAAGGGAACCCCCGCTTCTGCACAGGCTTTTTCCAGTATATTAAGTGTGCCTTCTACGTCTTGAAAAGCATCCATCCAGCCCCGTATGGAAGCCTTTACGAATTTCTCGCATACACGGGGCCGGTTCCAGGCCAGTTTTTCATGCACATAAATGCCGTCTTCCGGGAAATTCATTCCGTATTCGCTCATGCGAAAAATGTTCAGATTCTCTTCCCGCAGACCTGCACTCAACATTTCATGGTATTCGTTGTACCACATGGCGGTACATACGTCCAGACCTCCCTTCAGAAACAGGTTGATGGAATTATTAATGGTAATGACCTGCATATCAATATTGTTCCTTTTGAGCAGGCTCAAAGGCTGCAATTCAAAATCCCCGCTCCAGATCCCGATCTTTTTTCCCTGAAAATCTTCCAGGCGGTCCACGCCCCTGCCTTTGTGGCTTACCAAAAGCAGGGCCGAGTTTTGGTTGGTCTGGGCCAGAAGCTGCAGGGGCACTTTTTCTGCCCTAAGTTGTACGGCGGTAGAAAGCCACAAAATGGCAAAATCAAAATCTTCTGTTTTCAGAATACGGGTAGAGGGAATGGAAACCGTCCCGTGTATGATGTCTATATCAAGGTCTTCTTCCTGGTAATAGCCCTTATCACGAGCATAGTAGTAGCCGGCAAACTGGGCCTGGGGATACCAGTGAAGCAGCAGGCGGTATGTTCTGTTCTGGGAAAGAACGGGCAGAGCCGTTGTTATCATTAAGAGAATAAAAAGCAGTACTCGTTTCATGAACCCGAAAAGCTTGATTGTACTGACAAATGTAAGAAAAATGAGAGAAAGGAATTATCTTTACGTTATGAAACTTATATTTTTAATCTGCCTGGCTGTTCAAGGCTTTTTCCCCGACAGCCTGGAAGAACGTGTGGACAAATTGCATGATTCCATTATTTCTATTGATACACACAATGATTTTGCCATGTCACTGGCTTTTCCGGAGCGTCCATCAACAGTGGCCAAAGGCCAGGTTTCCTTTGAAAAGATGAAAGAAGGGAGACTGGACGCGGCTTTTTTTGCTGCCTACCAGGGACAGGGGCCTTGTACGGAAGCCGGACATGAAAAAGCAAAATTCCTTGCCGACAGCATGTTGCGTGCGTTACACCGTTATGCCCGCGAAAATATGGACATGGGGGGAATCGCTTACAATACAGACGATATCCGGTTTTTGAAAGCCGGGAGAAAGGCAGCCATGCTGCTTTCCATTGAAAATGCCTATTGTCTGGGAAAAGACCTGTCATTGGTGGAGCACTATTATAATATGGGTGTGCGTATGATAGGACTTACCCATAACGGAAACAACCTTGTGGCAGACTCTTGCATGGACAGCCTGGAACGTCATGGGGGTCTTTCGCCTTTCGGGTTCAGGGTAATTCAGGAAATGAACCGTTTGGGAATGGTAGTGGATGTTTCGCATGCATCCCGCAAAGCATGCCTGCAGGCCGTGGAAGCGAGCAGGGCTCCAATAATGGCAAGTCATTCGTGCGTGTACAATCTGAAAGAGATACCCAGGAATCTGACCGACCAGGAGATCCTGGCCATCGCTGCAAAAGGAGGGGTAGTGCAGATATCCATTGGCAGGTATTTTCTGTCGTTCCTTCCCAAAGAGCAGGTAGATTTGTCACACCTGGTTGAACATATTAATTATGTGGTAAACCTGGCGGGCGTGGATCATGTGGGTGTCGGAAGTGATTTTGACGGCGGCGGCGGGATCGTAGGGGTTGAAAACATGGGAAAAATGAAAGCCGTTACCCGGGCACTCCTGGAAGATGGGTACACTGCGGATGATATTGCCAAAATCTGGGGCGGTAACGTCATGCGTCTGATGGATGCGGTGCGTGCAAATGCCCGCAGTTTCTAACATTTTTCGTTTTCTTTTGTTCATAAATTTTTGTAAATCAGAAATTAAGTTCTATCTTTGCAACCCGCAATTTTAGGGCAGTGTGTGCCTAATAATTTGCAGGACAGGGGATTACGTTATAGCCCCTTATGAATTCGCACCGAAGCAACAAAACATATTTACGTTACGTTAAACGTTTAGAAAAAAACAATGTTACAACCTAAAAAAACCAAGTTCAGAAGGCAACAGAAAGGCCGTATGAAGGGGATCGCCCAGAGAGGAAACCAACTTGCCTTTGGGTCGTTCGGGATCAAAACCACTGAATCATGCTGGTTGACCGGTCATCAGATTGAGGCCGCCCGTCAGGCAGTTACACGTTATATGAAACGTGAAGGACAAATATGGATCCGTGTATTTCCCGACAAGCCTTTTACAAAGAAGCCTGCCGAGGTTCGTATGGGTAAAGGGAAAGGTGCTCCGGAAGGTTTTGTCTGCCCCGTTACTCCCGGCAGACTCCTGATTGAAGTAGAAGGTGTACCCATGGAAGTCGCCAAGGAAGCCCTTAGGTTAGGCGCCCAGAAGTTGCCTGTTATCACAAAATTTGTGGTACGCAGGGATTATGTAGAACAAAATTAGTTTAACAAAAATGAAAGCACCTGAAATACGCGAGTTATCTGTGAAAGATTTAAGCGATCGTATTGAGGCGGAAAAAGCCAACTTGCTTCGTCTTAAAATGAACCACGCCATCTCTCCTGTAGATGATTTGTCACAAATAAAGAAAGCACGCCGCAATATAGCACGGATGCTTACTATTTTGAGTGAAACGAAAGCCAAACAGAATCTAGAATAATTGATTCATGGAAAGAAATCTTAGAAAAGAAAGAACAGGATTGGTGGTCAGCAATAAAATGGATAAATCCATTGTGGTTGCCGTAAAAAGAAAGGTAAAACACCCTGTTTACGGAAAATTCGTAAATAAAACCACCAAGTTTGTAGCTCATGATGAAAAAAATGAGTGTAGCGAGGGTGATACCGTACGCATTATGGAGACCCGGCCTTTGAGTAAAACCAAATGCTGGCGTTTAGTAGAAATCGTTGAAAAAGTGAAATAGCCATGATACAGCAAGAATCACGTTTACTGGTGGCTGACAACAGCGGTGCAAAAGAAGTTCTTTGTATCCGTGTTTTGGGCGGGACCAAACGCAGATACGCGCGTATTGGCGACACCATAGTAGTTACGGTCAAAAATGCCATTCCGGGCGGTGGAGATGCCAAAAAAGGATCTGTCTCTAAAGCAGTTGTGGTGAGGACCAAAAAAGAAATTCGTCGTGCCGACGGATCGTATATCCGTTTTGACGACAATGCCTGTGTTTTGCTTAATAACGCCGGAGAATTGCGTGGAACGCGTATTTTCGGCCCGGTTGCCCGTGAGCTCAGGGAACGTTATATGAAAATTGTCTCACTGGCTCCGGAGGTATTATAGGATTATAGTTATGAGTACAAAATTGCACATAAAGAAAGGCGACACGGTATTTGTAAATACCGGGGAAGACAAGGGAAAAACCGGAAGAGTGCTGGAAGTCCGTCCCAAAGAACAACGCGCGATCGTTGAAGGGATCAATATGGTCAGCAAGCACACGAAACCTTCTGCTAAAAACCCTCAGGGAGGCATCATCAAACAGGAAGCCGCCATACACATATCCAATCTTCAGGTGGTAGATCCTTCAAAGGGAGGACCTACACGTATAGGTCGCCGTCTGAACGATAAGGGTAAACTGGTACGTTACGCTAAAAAATCGGGAGAGGAGATCAAGTAATGGCAAAAGCAGTAAAAAAACAACAACCGGCACCTGTGGTGGTAAAAGACTACGTGCCCGTCCTGCAGAAGAAATACAAAGAGGAAATTGTCCCTAAGCTGATGAAAGAGTTCGGGTACAAATCCATTATGCAGGTACCTCATTTGGAAAAAATCGTTTTGAATGAAGGCGTAGGTTCTGCCACTGCCGATAAAAAACTGATTGAAACAGCCCAGAACGAACTGACTCTTATAGCCGGACAGAAAGCGGTGCAAACCGTTTCACGCAAAGATATTTCCAACTTTAAACTGCGCCGTGGAATGCCCATTGGCGTTAAAGTGACCCTGCGTTCCGCTAAAATGTATGAGTTCCTGGATCGTTTGATCTCTATAGCACTTCCCCGTATCAGGGACTTTAAAGGGATCGCGGAAAAATTTGACGGCCGCGGAAATTATACACTCGGCATCAGGGAACAGATCATTTTCCCGGAGATTGACATTGACAAGATCACAAAGATACTGGGAGTTGAGATCACCTTTGTTACATCCAGCAGTAAGGACGAAGAAGCTTACGCCCTGCTGCGTGAATTTGGATTACCTTTTAAAAACATTAAAAAACAACAATAAATGGCAAAAGAGTCAATGAAAGCGCGCGAGGTCAAACGTGCCAGATTATGCGCCAGGTATGCAGAAAAAAGGAAAGCTTTGAAAGAGGCGGGAGATTGGGAAGGTTTGGCAAAGCTGCCCAAAAACTCCAGTCCCGTTCGCCTGCACAATCGCTGTTCCATTACAGGCAGACCCAAGGGATATATGCGCGAGTTTGGGATTTCACGCATACAGTTCCGCGAAATGGCAAGTAACGGTTTGATCCCCGGCGTACGCAAATCAAGCTGGTAGACGAAGGGCCCCTGTGGGCCTGCCATACATATTATTTATTGGATATCGGGCAATTTATTGCCGAAAACAAATTTTTAAAACCTTTATTATGACTGATCCAATAGCAGATTATCTGACAAGGATTCGCAATGCGGTGACCGCAGGACACAAAGTAGTGGAAATACCCGCATCAAAGGTAAAAACGGAACTCACCCGTATTTTACACGAAAAGGGTTACATACTCAGTTATAAAATTGAGGAAGGAACACCCTCCAACACCATTAAGATCGCATTGAAGTACCATCCCGAGACAAAACGCCCGGCTATTAAGAAGCTTATCCGCGTTTCCAGTCCCGGTTTACGCCGTTATGCACGTGTGGATAAAATGCCCCGCGTTCTGAACGGACTTGGGATTGCGATCGTGTCTACATCAAAAGGAATCATCACCGACAAAGAAGCCAAAACGCTTAACGTAGGCGGTGAAATCATGTGTTACGTATATTAATGAACAAAACAATATGTCACGAATAGGAAAACTCCCTGTAAACCTGCCAAAAGGCGTGAGCGTAACTATAGGCTCGGGCAATATGGTGACGGTGAAAGGCCCTCTCGGAGAATTACAACAAAAAGTAGATCCGGACATTAAAGTGTCAGTGGAGGGAACTGAGCTTAAGCTGGAACGTCCTACAGAGCAGCCGCGCCACCGGTCAATGCATGGTTTGTACCGTGCCCTGATCCACAATATGGTGGTTGGCGTTTCTACGGGTTTTACCACTAAGCAGGAATTGGTCGGCGTGGGTTACCGCGTTGAGGCAAAAGGACAAATGCTGGAATTCAACCTGGGTTACTCTCATGATATCCATTTCATGTTACCCACAGAGATCAAGGCGTCGGTGGAAATTGCCCGGAAAGGCGCGAATCCGGTCCTGACACTTACGAGTCATGACAAGCAGTTGCTGGGAACAGTTGCTGCCAAGATTCGGTCACTGCGTATTCCCGAACCTTACAAAGGCAAGGGTATTAAATTTGTAGGTGAACAAATACGCCGTAAAGCCGGGAAATCGGCCGGAGCTAAATAGTAGGAGATGAAATTATGCCTTTAACAAAACAAGCAAGAAGACAACGGATCAAATACCGCATTCGCAAGCGGATCTCCGGAACTCCCGAACGTCCCAGGTTGGCCGTTTACAGGAGTAATAAACAGATATATGTACAGATGATAGACGACACCAAGGGGATTACCCTGGTGCAGGCTTCTTCCAAAGATGCTTCCCTGGCGGAGGCACTCAAAGGGAAGAGTCCCGTCCAGATATCCGCACTTGTAGGCAAACTGGCTGCAGAAAGGGCTCTGGAAAAAGGTATCACCACAGTATCATTTGACCGTGGCGGATACCTCTATCACGGAAGGATAAAAAGTTTAGCAGATGCCGCCAGGGAAGGTGGTCTTAAATTCTAATACGGATATGGCAAGTATAAAAGCAAAAAAAGTAAAAGCCACGGACCTTGAATTAAAAGACCGTCTGGTGGCCATTCAACGTGTTACCAAAGTAACGAAGGGAGGACGTCACTTCAGTTTCGCCGCCATTGTCGTTGTGGGTGATGAGAAAGGAGTTGTAGGATACGGACTCGGCAAAGCGGGAGAGGTAACCTCGGCCATATCAAAAGGGATTGAGGATGCCAAAAAGAATCTCTACCGCATTCCTTTGAACAGGGAAACGATCCCCCACGAAATGGAAGCCAAATTCGGAGGAGCACGCGTGTTTATGAAACCTGCCGCACCCGGATCGGGTGTGATCGCAGGAGGTGCCATGCGCGCTGTTTTTGAATCGGTGGGAATACATGACGTGCTGGCCAAGTCCAAGGGATCTTCCAACCCTCACAACCTGGTCAAGGCAACCGTTCATGCTCTCATGGAAATGCGTGATGCTTACCAGGTAGCCGGCGTGCGCGGTATTAAAATGGATAAAGTCTTTAACGGATAAGGAGGAAGGATTATGGAAATTTGGAAAATCACACAGGTTAAAAGTAAGAATTCCGCTACAAAACGCCAGATAGGTACATTGGCTGCCCTGGGGATCCGCAAGATGAACCATTCGGTAGAAAAGGAAGCCACTCCGGTTATCCGGGGCATGGTAGAGAAAGTGCGTCATTTGGTATCAGTTGAAGAAGTTAAGTAAAGGAGGAAACAATATGAACTTATCAAATTTAAAACCCGCTGAAGGGTCGGTTTCCAAGAGAAAACGTATTGGTCGCGGCGAAGGTTCCGGAAGAGGAGGCACCTCTACACGCGGACACAAGGGAGCCCAGTCACGTTCGGGTTATTCCCGCAAACCCGGATTTGAAGGAGGTCAGATGCCCTTGCAGCGTCGTCTTCCGAAATTCGGATTCAGGAATATCAACCGGGTAGAGTATAAGGCCATCAACCTTTCCACTTTACAGACGTTACACGAAAAAACAGGCGTTACCGATATAGACGTAAACACATTGTGCGAAGCCGGATTGGTTTCCAGGAACGACCTTATTAAAATATTGGGGAACGGTGAACTTAACGTCAAATTGAACGTTACTGCGCACGGTTTTTCCAAAAAGGCAAAAGAAGCTATTGAGGCAAAAGAGGGGAAAGTTGCTGTCATTGAATAACCCAGAATAAGCCTGACCAATGAAAAAACTGATAGAAACCATACAAAACATTTTCAAGATTGAAGAACTGCGCAAGCGGATCGTGTACACGATATTGCTTCTGCTGATCTACAGGCTGGGCAGCTTCGTGGTTTTGCCCGGGATAGATCCCATGCAGCTGAGTAATCTGCAGGCACAGGCTTCCGGAGGTCTGGTAGGATTGTTAAACATGTTTTCGGGCGGAGCGTTTGGAAATGCGTCCATTTTCGCATTGGGCGTTATGCCCTATATTTCGGCTTCGATCGTAATCCAGCTCCTGGGTATTATGATACCGTATTTCCAGAGGATGCAGCGGGAAGGAGAAAGCGGCCGCCGGAAAATGAACCAGTGGACACGTTATCTAACCATCATTATTCTGGCTTTGCAGGGACCTGCCTATTTGACCAACTTACATACACAATTACCGGAAACGGCATTCCTGTTGAGCGGATTTTCGTTCAACCTTTTTGCAACGGTAGTACTTATTGGCGGGACCATGTTTATTATGTGGCTGGGTGAAAGAATCACCGACAGAGGTCTTGGAAACGGTATTTCCCTGATCATTATGGTCGGGATCGTTGCCCGTCTGCCTTTTGCATTCGTTGCCGAGGCGGGAGACCGTTGGTCTCAGTCGTCCGGAGGTATTCTTATGCTGGTTGTTGAACTGATCGTATTATTCTTTATCTTTGTAGCTTCCATCGCTTTGGTCCAGGGTGTCCGCAAGATCCCTGTCCAATATGCGAAACGCATTGTAGGGAACAAACAATACGGCGGGGTGCGTCAGTACATTCCTTTGAAGATCAACGCTGCAGGAGTTATGCCCATCATTTTTGCGCAGGCACTCATGTTGTTTCCCATGATCTTTGCAAGTTTTGACGCCACGCGCGGCTTTGCAGCTGTAATGAGCAATATGCAAGGATTTTGGTATAATTTTGTGTTCTTCATCCTGGTGGTTGCCTTTACGTATTTTTATACAGCCGTAACGGTAAATCCCACCAATATGGCGGACGATATGAAGAAGAACGGGGGATTCATTCCCGGTGTAAAACCCGGAAAGAAAACAGCCGAGTATATAGATACAATAATGTCCCGTATCACCCTGCCCGGTTCTATATTTTTGGGACTCGTGGCTATTATGCCTGTTTTTGCGCAGATGATAGGGGTGAATATGCAGTTTGCCCAGTTCTACGGAGGTACTTCACTGTTGATCCTTGTAGGAGTTATACTGGACACATTGCAGCAGATAGAAAGCCATCTTCTGATGCGTCACTATGACGGATTGATGAAGACCGGAAGGCTGAAAGGCCGTTCCAATATGTAAAGATTTTAATTGTTCTTTGTTTGATGATTATTACGAAAACCGAAGAAGAGATCGCGCTTATGCGCGAAAACGGGATATTGGTTTCCAAGACACTGGCGGAAGTAGGAAAGCATATTGCCCCCGGGGTGACCACCGGTCATCTCAATGCAATTGCCGAGTCTTTCATTCGTGATCATGGCGCTGTTCCCGCTTTTCTCGGATATAACGGTTTTCCTTTTACCCTCTGTGTTTCAGTTAATTCAGTAGTAGTCCACGGGTTTCCCGGAGATTACCGGTTGAAGGAAGGAGACATAGTTTCTGTGGATTGTGGAACAAAGTATAAGGGGTTTTTTGGCGACTCTGCCTACACTTTTGGCGTAGGACAGGTTTCCGAAGCGGCTGAACTGCTTATGCGTACCACCCGGGAATCACTTTTCAAGGGTATAGAGAAAGCTGTTGCCGGTAATCGCACCGGCGATATCGGTGCTGCTGTTCAGACTTATGTGGAAGAACGGGGATTCTCCGTTGTACGGGAAATGGTAGGTCACGGCATAGGCAGCCACCTTCATGAAAAACCGGATGTGCCGAACTACGGCCGGTCCGGCCAGGGAAAACACCTGGAAGAAGGAATGGTGATATGCATAGAACCTATGATCAACCAGGGAGGAAGAGGCGTTTACCTGGAAAGAGACGGTTGGACACTAAGAACGGCAGACAACAGAAATTCAGCACATTACGAACTGACAGTTGTCATTCGTAAAAACAAAGCGGAACTTCTGTCAACATTTGCCTTCATAGAAGGTGGAACTATATAAAAAATAAAAAGATTATTAAGGATTAACAAAAATGCCCAAACAGTCTGCAATTGAAAAAGAAGGTGTAATTATTGAAGCATTGTCCAATGCCATGTTCCGCGTGGAGCTTGATAACGGACATGTGATAATTGCGCATATCTCGGGAAAGATGAGGATGCACTACATCCGTATACTGCCCGGCGACAGGGTGCGGGTGGAAATGTCTCCCTATGATCTTACTAAAGGCCGCATAACCTTTAGGTATAAGTAATTATGTTTAAAGATTACTACAATGAAAGTTAAAGCATCCGTAAAAAAGCGCAGTGAAGATTGTAAAATCGTAAGACGTAAAGGACGTTTGTACGTGATTTGCAAAAAGAACCCCAAATTCAAAATGCGCCAGGGATAAAAACCAGTAAAATCAAAAAGTATTATAAATTATGGCACGTATAGCCGGAGTTGACTTACCCAATAACAAACGCGGAGAAATAGGACTGACCTATATCTACGGGATCGGTCGCAGCTCTGCCCGGGAAATTCTGGGCAAAGCGGGGATTGATTTTGACACAAAAGTGAAGGATTGGAATGACGATCAGATCGCATCCATCCGTTCGCTTATCACGGAAGAGTACAAAATTGAAGGAGAACTTCGTTCTTCCGTACAAATGAATATCAAAAGGTTGATGGATATCGGTTGCTACAGAGGCATCCGTCATCGTATAGGATTGCCGGTACGCGGTCAGACCACCAAAAACAATGCACGTACCCGTAAAGGACGCAAGAAAACGGTGGCCAACAAGAAGAAAGCAACCAAATAACAACTGAGATTATGGCAAAAAAATCAAATACTTCCAATAAGAAGAAAGTGGTCAAAGTGGATGCTTACGGACAAGCCCACATATCTTCTACATTCAACAATGTGATCGTGACACTGGCTAACAGTGAAGGACAGGTCATCAGTTGGTCTTCAGCCGGAAAAATGGGATTCAGGGGATCCAAGAAAAACACTCCTTACGCAGCCCAGACAGCTGCTGCCGATTGTGCTAAAGTTGCTTATGACCTGGGATTACGCAAGGTTAAGGCATACGTGAAAGGACCCGGATCGGGCCGTGAGTCTGCCATTCGCACGATCCACGGAGCCGGTATAGAAATTACGGAAATCGTAGATGTAACCCCTCTTCCTCATAACGGATGCCGTCCCAAAGGACGCCGCAGGGTATAATTGTTGATCAATAAAAAAGAAAGAAGATGGCAAGATATACAGGCCCAAAAACAAAAATAGCCCGTAAATTCGGGGAGCCGATTTACGGTCCGGATAAAAATTACGAACGTAAAAATTATCCTCCCGGACAACACGGGATGATGAAAAAACGTAAAAAAACTTCGGAATACGGTATTCAGCTTAAAGAAAAACAAAAAGTTAAATATACTTACGGGATTTTGGAACGCCAGTTTCACAACCTGTTTAAGAAGGCTTCTTCCATGAAAGGTCGTAAAGGTGAAAACCTGTTGCTTTTACTGGAGAGCCGTTTGGACAACATCGTATTCCGTATGGGAATAGCTCCTTCCAGACCGGCAGCACGCCAATTGGTAACTCACCGTCATATTACGGTGGACGGAAAGGTATGCAACATACCTTCCGCACTTCTCCGTCCCGGTGCTATAGTAGCTGTAAGGGAACGTTCCAAGAACCTGGAAGTTGTTCAGGAGAACATCTCCCGTTCTGTCAGCAAATATCCCTGGATAGAATGGGATGCCGCTTCCGTTTCAGGGAAATTTTTGAACTTCCCCGACAGAACCGAGATCCCTGAAACTATCAATGAGCAATTAATCGTGGAGTTGTACTCCAAGTAACATTTTAAATTTCTACAATGGCCATTTTAGCATTTCAAAAACCCGATAAAGTAATTATGCTTGAAGCAACCGATACATTCGGACGTTTTGAGTTCCGTCCCCTGGAACCCGGATACGCCACGACCATCGGAAATGCATTACGCAGAATACTGTTATCCTCATTGGAAGGATACGCCCTGACATACGTCAGGATAGACGGAGTGGAACACGAATTTGCAACCATCACCGGCGTTATGGAGAATGTCGTGGATATCATCCTCAACCTGAAACAGGTCCGTTTCAAAAGAATGATCGAAGGCGTGGATGAAGAAACGGTCAGAGTGACTGTAAAAGGAAAAGAGGTTTTTACTGCCGGGGAAATTTCCAAGCAACTTACCTCTTTCAAGGTACTTAACCCTGACTTTGTGATCTGCAATATGGATGCTTCTGTTTCCCTGACAATGGAGTTGCATATCGGGAAAGGACGCGGGTATGTGCCTGCCGAAGAAAACCGGATTGAAAACGCACCGTTCGGGTTAATTGCCATGGATGCCATTTATACTCCCATTAAGAATGTGAATTATTCCATTGATTATTGGAGGGTGGAGCAAAAAACCGACTACGAAAAATTGAACATCGAGGTTACCACCGATGGGTCCATTCATCCCAAAGATGCGCTGAAAGAAGCAGCCAAGATACTGATCCATCACTTTATGCTCTTTTCTGATGAGCGGATCAGCCTGGAACTTCCCCAGGAAGATGTCAGCACGGAACTGGATGAAGAATCCTTGCGGATGCGTCAGCTTTTGTTAACCAAACTCTCAGACATGGAACTCTCCGTGAGAGCTTTGAATTGCCTGAAAGCTGCCGAGATCGAAACATTTGCAGACCTGGTATCTGTACCCCGTCACGAATTGATGAAATTCCGCAACTTCGGGAAAAAATCGCTGACTGAAATTGATATGCTTATGGATCGTCTGGATCTCTCTTTTGGAATAGACGTTACCAAGTACAACATTGAAAAGAAAGTAAAGAAACATGAGACACAGAAAGACAATTAATCACCTGGGGCGCAAAACAGGTCACCGCAAGGCCATGCTGGCCAATATGGCTTCGTCCCTCATACTTCATAAGCGCATTGAAACTACGGTTGCAAAAGCCAAAGCGTTGCGCACATACGTGGAACCACTTATTACCAAATCCAAGCTGGACACGACTCATTCACGCCGTACCGTATTTTCCTATCTGAAAGACAAAGATGCCGTTAGTGAACTTTTCCGTGTGGTAGCTCCCAAGATAGCTGACCGCCCCGGAGGATATACACGTATTCTGAAAACAGGGTTTCGTGCCGGTGACGCAGCCGATATGGCTATGATTGAATTGGTAGACTTCAACGAAGCAGCTCTTGCCGGATCAACCAAGAAAGAAGTGAAGAAAACGACACGTCGCAGCCGGTCAAAAACTGCCAAGGAAAGCACAGAAACAAAAGCTCCTGTAGCAGAGACCCTAAAGAAAAAGGCAGAAAAACCCGTAGAAAAGCCGGTGGAGGAAACGGTTGAAGAACCCGTTGCAGAGGAAAAAACAGAAGAAACTTCTGCCGAAACCGAAAAGGAATAAGCGGATTAACAGAAAATATTCCCGGGAAATTTTTCCGGGAATATTTTTTTTATGCAGGAAGACCTATCTTTGTAAGATGAATTTCACTGTAGTGAACAGCGACCGGGAAAGTGCCGCAAGAACCGGTAAGATTAAAACCGATCACGGAGAGATCAATACACCCGTTTTTATGCCCGTAGGTACGCTGGCTACGGTAAAAGGTCTGTTTCACAAAGATCTGACTGAAGATGCGAAGGCTCAGATCATCCTGGGAAATACTTATCATTTATACCTCCGCCCGGGTACGGATATTATCCATAAAGCAGGCGGGTTCCATAAATTTTGCAGCTGGGACAAACCTGTTCTGACCGATAGCGGCGGATACCAGGTTTTTTCGTTAACCGCCAGACGCAAACTTACCCCTGAAGGGTATTACTTTCAATCCCACATAGACGGGTCACGTCATTTTTTTTCACCTGAAAAAGCTGTAGAAATTCAACGTCTGATAGGAGCTGATATAATAATGGCCCTGGATGAATGTACACCCGGAGATGCGACCTACGACTATGCACGAGATTCAATGTATTTAACACAACAATGGCTGGAAAGGGGAATTATGCATTTTCGCCGGACTGAACAATTATACGGTTACAGCCAGGCTTTTTTCCCGATAGTACAAGGCTGTACATATCCCGTGTTAAGAAAACAGGCTGCAGAGCATGCTGTTTCCCTGGATGCTGAAGGATATGCCATTGGAGGACTTTCAGTGGGAGAACCTGCCGAGGTTATGTATCAAATGATTGAAACCGTACACCCATACTTACCTGAAGACAAACCACGCTATTTAATGGGAGTGGGGACCCCGGCCAACATTCTGGAAGGAATCGCCCGGGGAATTGACATGTTTGATTGTGTAATGCCCACAAGAAACGGTCGCAACGGTATGTTGTTTACACGGGACGGTATAGTTAATATTAAAAACAGGAAGTGGGCAGACGACCTTTCTCCCGTAGATGAAAAGGGAACCTCCTTTGTTGACCGGACCTATTCACGTGCCTATTTAAGGCATTTGTTTGTTGCAGGTGAAATGTTGGGGCCGCAGATAGCCAGTCTGCATAACCTGGCGTTTTATTTGCAACTGGTTAAGGAAGCTGCGGAACACATTGAAAACGGAGATTTTACTTCCTGGAAAAATCAAATGGTTAAACGGTTGGAAACGAGGCTGTAATGCAAAAAAATAATAACAACAGAAGACCTTACAATTTCCATATTACCACGCTGGACTGGTATATAATCCGGAAATTTATTGGTACTTATTTTTTTGCTATTCTAATAATAATCGGCATCGTTATCATATTTGACATCAGCGAAAAAATTGACGATTTTGTAGACAAAGAAGCGCCCCTTCGTGCCGTGGTGGTAGACTATTACATGAATTTCATCCCGTATTTCATGAATATGTTTTCCCCGCTGTTTGTCTTTATTTCTGTGATATTCTTTACCTCGAAGCTGGCCGGACACAGTGAGATCATTGCTATGCTAAGCGGGGGTATCAGCTTCAACAGGATAATGTACCCCTATATTTTATCTGCTTTGTTTATCGCGTTACTCTCCCTGGCATTGAACTGGTTTGTAATACCTCCGGCCAACAAGAACCGACTGGCATTTGAAGAACGTTATTTGAAAACAAGAACGGAATACAACCGCAATATTCATTACCAGGTGGAACCCGGTTCGTATGTTTATATTGAATCCTACAATACATGGAACTCCACGGCCATTCGTTTTACACTGGAAAGCTTCAAGGGCAACGAACTGATTTCAAAACTTTCGGCTGAAACTGCCCGTTGGGATTCCATTTCCGGGAAATGGCGCCTGAATGATTACAATATTCGCCGTTTTTCGGATACATCGCATAAAGTAACCTGGGGAAGGCAGCTGGACACCCTGATTGACATAACAGGGGCGGATCTTGTCCGCCGGAAAGAATCCGTGGAACAATTCAATCTGAGTCAGCTGAACAACTTCATTGAAACCCTCAGAATGAGGGGCGATACAAATATAAAATTTGCCCTGATCCAGAAAAACTCCAGACTGGCTATTCCTTTTTCTTCTTTTATTCTTACGATCATGGGAGTGGCATTATCCTCCCGCAAAAGAAGAGGAGGAATCGGGTTGAATATCGGAATCGGGATCGCGTTAAGTTTTTCTTACATTCTTTTCCTGAGATTTTCGGAAATGTTCGTACATGCCGATGTTTTGCCGCCGGCTATAGCGTTGTGGATCCCCAATGTGCTGTATGCTGTGATCGCATTGGTATTGTACCGCCTGGCCCCAAAATAAAGATATAAAAGCTGAGTTCTATATGAGTAAAACTATTTTAATTGTCGGAGCCGGAGGGCAAATTGGAACGGAACTGATCCCGCACATGCAGGCACTTTACGGGGAAGACCACGTAATAGCAGCCGAACTGCGTCCCGAGGTGTGCAGCAAACTATCGGAAAGCGTTCGCGTTGAATGTCTGAATGCTTTGGATACCGCGGCGTATGCCCAAGTGATAAAGAAATACAGGCCCGACTGGATATTCAACCTGGTGGCCGTTCTTTCGGCGACAGGGGAAAAGAATCCGCAGACAGCATGGCACGTCAATATGGGAGCCCTGCTCAACAGCCTGGAACTGGCCAGGGAATACGGATGCGGTGTCTTCACCCCCAGTTCCATAGGGGCTTTCGGCAACAATACTCCTTCAAACGGAACCCCGCAGGATACCGTTATGAGACCTACCACCATCTACGGGGTTTGTAAAGTATCCGGGGAACTCCTGTCCGATTATTACTTTTCACGGTTTGGTGTAGATACGCGGAGTGTCCGGTTTCCCGGCATCATATCTCACGGAACACTTCCCGGAGGAGGCACTACAGATTATGCCGTAGAGGTGTTTTACGCGGCCGTAAAGGGCGTATCCTATACTTGCCCTGTTCCTCATAACTCTTATATGGATATGATGTATATGCCGGATGCCCTCCAGGCATGCAGTAGTCTGATAGAGGCAAATCCGGCCAGACTGGTGCACCGGAACAGTTTTAACATTACGGCAATGAGCTTTTGCCCCAGGGAATTGTTTGAAGTGATCCGCAGGCGGGTTCCGGATTTTCGGATGGAATACAGTGTAGATCCGGTAAAACAGGCCATAGCTGATTCCTGGCCAAATTATATGGACGATTCATGTGCCCGTGAAGAATGGGGATGGAATCCTAAATGGGACATCGATGCCATGGCAGATGACATGTTGAAAAATCTGAAAGCAAAATTGTTGAAGTGAGATGGATTATTTGTTGATCATTGCGGGGTTTATTCTACTGACGGCAGGTGCCAATATCCTGATAAACGGGGCAACAGGACTGGCCGCAAAATTCAATATTTCTAACCTGGTAATAGGACTGACGGTCGTTGCTTTTGGCACTTCCGCTCCGGAACTGGTGGTTAACGTGGTGGCAGCCATTGAAGGCAGTAATGAAATTGCACTTACCAATGTCCTGGGAAGCAATTCCATAAACACTTTCGTCATACTGGGCCTTTCTGCCTTGTTTTATCCCTTGTTAACACAGCGTTCGACTATTCGTGTGGAAATCCCCCTGAGTTTGTTCGCGGCAGTGGCGGTGCTGGTACTGGGGAGCGGTATGATCTTTTCTCCCGTGAAAGGATTATCACGTTTGGACGGGTTGTTTCTACTGCTATGCTTTGCCGCGTTTATGATTTATGTTTTTTACCTGGCCAAAAAGGGGGAAGCCCCGGTGGCTGACGAAAATTACCGGCCCATGGGCATTACGAAAGCTGTGTTTTTCGTGGTTGGCGGACTGGCCGGACTGGGCATTGGGGCCGAGATGATCGTCCGTTCCGCGGTTAACCTGGCTGTTTCGTGGGGTGTAAGCCAGGCCGTGGTGGGAGTCACGATCGTGGCCCTGGGAACGTCACTTCCCGAGTTGGCCACCTCTGTGGCCGCTGCATACAAAAAGAGCGCTGACATTGCTGTGGGCAATATAATAGGATCCAACATCTTCAATGTATTTCTTGTGTTGGGCGTGAGTTCCGTTATCCGGCCGCTTCCCATGTATCCGAACCTGGTGGCGGATGCTGCCGTTGCTGCAACAGGAAGCCTGTTGTTGCTGGTTTTTGTGGGTCCCGGCAAAAAACACATGCTAAAGAGAACGCACGGTATTATCCTGCTGGTTGTCTATGCCGCTTACCTGGCATGGATCATTGGTACGCTGTAAATTCTACAGGAACATACCGATCATGGAAGCCGACAACAAACCGGCCAATGTGGCACCCAAAAGGGCCCTGAATCCATACTTGGCCAGTAAATGCCTTTGATTGGGAGCAATTCCTCCTATTCCTCCTATCTGTATTCCTACAGAAGCAAAATTGGCAAACCCGCATAATACGTAGGTGGAAATGATCAGGGATTTTGTGCTCACAAAAGAACCTGCCTGGATCATTTGTGCCAGGCTGCTGTATCCCACAAATTCCGTCATTATCAGCTTCTCTCCCAGCAGACGGCCAACCAGGGCCAGGTCCTGTCCGGTAACCCCTGTCAGCCAGATTACAGGGGCAAAAAGATAAGATAGCACACACTCCATAGACAGGCTGTCGTACATCCCGTTGGTCCAGTTGGCGATCAGGTTGTTCAGATGAGTCCATTCGCCCACTTTCCCGAATATGTAATTCAAGCCCGCGATCAAGGCATAAAAGACCAATAACATAGCCGCTACGTTGGCGGCCAGTTTCAACCCGTCTATGGATCCGTTGGCTATGGAATCCAACGCGCTTTTCCCCATTTTTTCCTTGGAAACGCTTACCGAGTTGTCAATGGCTTCTGTCTGTGGTACCAGGATTTTTGCCATGGCTATGGCTCCGGGTGCCGCCATGACAGAGGCGGATAGCAGGTGTTTGGCAAAAGCTACGCTCATTTGAACGTCTCCGCCTCCCAACATCCCTATGTAAGCCGCCAGTACACCGCCGGCCATGGTACTCATGCCCGCTGTCATGACGAGCATGACCTCGGACTTTGTCATTTTTGGAATATATGCCTTAACCAACAGCGGAGCTTCTGTCTGTCCCAGGAAAATGTTTCCGGCTGTGGAAAGACTCTCGGCACCGGATATGCGCATAAGTTTTGTAAAGACCCAGGCCATAACCCATACCACTTTCTGGATGATGCCCCAGTAAAACAGCAGGGAGGTAAGGGCAGAGAAAAATATGATGGTGGGCAGGATCTGGAATGCAAAAACGTAGCCGAACCGGCTTTGGTCCATCAACGAACCAAACAGGAATTCAGATCCCGCTCGTGTCCAGTCCAGGACTTTAACAAAGGCCCTGCCAAAGACATCAAAAACCATCTGTACGGCAGGTACAGAAAGGATCCCGATGGCAATAAGCAATTGCAATGCAAGGGCTATTCCCACGGTGCGCCAGTTGACATGGCGCTTGTCAGTGCTGAAAAGCCAGGCTATAAGCAACAGGGAAAAAACGCCCAATAAACCCCTGAGGATGGACTTAATATTAAAGACAAATTGCCGGCTCTCCAGGATGCCCTGGTAGGGATTCTCAGCTTCAAGAATCTCTGTACCGGACTGGACTACAACAGTGGAATCGTTTTGTGCCTGCATGACATTTACCGATAGCACCATACAGAACAGAAGGAATAGTACTTTTTTCACAAGGATGGTTTTTGGAGTAACTGCGCAAAGATAAACAAAATGCTAACTTTGCGCATATGGAATGGCAAACAAAAATCACGGCAGGATCTTTACAACCTCCGTTTTCTTACGCTACCCGGTTCCTGTTCGCAGGATCCTGTTTTGCACAGGAAATGGCACAGCAGATGAGGGATCTTCATTTTCAGGTGGCTGAGGATGCTTTTGGCCCGTTATTTAATCCGGCTTCCATAGCTTCCGCACTGGAGCGCCTGGAAAATCCCGGATTCTTTACTTTACAAGATGTGATGCAATTCCCATACGAAGCCTTCGGTTCCCTGTACCATCACACTTCGTTTTCACGGGAAACTCCCGAAGTCTTTCTGGAACAAGCCAATGCCGTTTTGAAAGAAGCTTCGGATTTTTTCAAAACGGCAGGTATTGTTGTTATTACCCTGGGAACAGCCTGGGTCTATAAATACAATGGTTCGGTAGTGGCAAACTGCCACAAAATGCCGGCCCGTCAGTTTGAACGTGTGTTTCTGGAACCTGCTGATATTTTTAATGTGTTGGCACCTGTCATTGAAAGGAACAGGGATAAAAAATGGATCATGACAGTCAGTCCCATACGTCACCTGGCCGACGGGGCTCACGGCAATCAATTGAGCAAGGCTTCGCTTCACCTTGCCGTAAAACAATTGCAGGATAGATTTCCCGGTATCTGGTACTTTCCATCTTATGAACTGGTAATGGACGAATTGCGTGATTACAGATTTTATGCCAACGACCGCTGCCACCTTACCCAGGAAACTACTTCCTACATCCGGGAACAGTTTCTGGAAGTTGCTGCAGATCAGGAAACCAGGGCTCTTGTAAGAAAAATGGAGAAGCTTAACTCCTCTTATGCGCACAAACCCCTCTTTCCCCGGTCCGGATCTTACGAGAAATTTCTGAAAAATCTTGAGAAACAAAGGGCAGAATTGCTGCAAACTATTGGAAACAAAATAAAAAAGTATTAGATTTGTGGCAACGCCATTATGAAAACATTCATTTAACCTAATATTTAACTATTATGAACAAAGCAGATCTTATTGCCGCAATGGCTGCAGAATCCGGACTTTCAAAAGTTGATTCAAAAAAAGCGTTGGACGCTTTTCTTGCCACCACAACCAAAGCAATGAAAAAAGGTGAAAGAGTTACTCTTGTCGGGTTTGGCTCATTTGTTGTAGGACACAGGGGCGAAAGGACAGGACGTAATCCTCGTACCGGGGCCACCATTAAAATCAAAGCTAAAAAAGTTGTTAAGTTCCGCCCCAGTATTGAACTGTAGCCAAGGTTACAACATCATCCTGACGAAAGTCGGGTTTGAAAAAGGAGGACGCGTTTGTTCTCCTTTTTATGTACATATTCAGGATAAATGAAGCGACATTTTACCGCTATAGGGACAGCTTTAGGGATCTTTCTGGGATTAATGTTACCGGCAACAGGATTGCAGGCACAGACAACACGAACCTTATCCGGAAAAGTTTTGGATGGACACGAAGGGGAAGTGTTGCCGGGAGCGGTAGTCAAGGTTGTTGAAGGACAGAATGCCTGGACACTGACCGATACGCGGGGACGGTTTGTTTTGAATCTTCACGAAGGTCCCGTAAAACTGGAAATTTCCTATATTGGATATGAAACACAGGTACACGAAATGGTGCTTGACAGAAACAAGGACACCCTTTTCTTTCTTACGCCGTTGTCTTATTATCTTGAAGGGGTAACTGTTTTTGCCGAAAGTGCCGGAACCAGACTCCGCAGGGCGGAAATGAGCATAGAAAGAATAGATGCAGAAGTAATCCGGAAGGTTCCCACACTCTTTGGAGAAGTCGACTTGTTGAAAGTGGTCCAGATGTTGCCCGGAGTACAGGCGGCATCGGAAGGAAGCAGCGGGTTTCATGTTAGGGGAGGGAGCCCGGACCAGAACATGATCCTGTTTGATAATGCCACATTGTACAACGTGTCTCATATGCTGGGCTTTTTTTCCATTTTCAATTCGGATGCCGTCAGTGATATGACGTTGTACAAAGGGGACATACCTGCCCGTTATGGCGGACGCCTGTCTTCTTTGCTGGACGTAATACCGGCCGACGGAGAAGGCCGTTTTTCTATAAACGGGGGCATTGGTTTGATTTCCAGCAAGCTTGCCGTACAGGGCAATGTGGCGGGAGATAAGCTGACATACCTGGTGGCGGGAAGACGGACCTATGCGGATATTTTCCTGCCCCTGGCAAAAAATGAATTGGTCAAAAATGCCACCATACATTTTTACGATATCAACGGCAGGGTCCGCTGGCGGATAAATGATAACAATTACGTTTACCTGACATTATACAACGGACGGGACAAGTTCGCGATCTCGGACATGGGTGTCAAATTTGGAAATTCGGTGGCGGCGATCAACTGGAACCATACGTTTTCCGATCGCTTCTTTATGAAGGTGCATGCCACCTATACCAATTATGATTACGACTTTAAAGGCAGTACAAACGAAATGGAAATGGAGTGGGTGTCCAGGATCCAGGATGCTGGCACACGACTGGATTTCACGTATATGCCTGCTCCGGAACACCTTTTTGAATTTGGTTATACGTCTAATTTTCAGTGGTTTCAACCGGGCAAGGCCGTTGGCACCGGTGAGTTGGACAGCGGGGCACAGATAGAACAGGATATTACCATGTCCCGGCGACAGGGATTTGTAAACGTGCTGTATTTTTCCAACGAGCATAAGCTGTTCAACGAAAGAATGGAGCTGCGTTACGGATTACGGCTGAATCGTTTTGATAATGTTGGCCCTACGACTTTATACACGGTAGATGAAAATTACAACCTTCTTGAGGAAGAAGGAGTGGACATAGCTTCGGGAGACTTTTTTTATCATCAATACGGGCTGGAACCGCGTTTGGGGATTTCTTACCTTGTTTCTCCCAACGTTTCGGTCAAGGCCTCTTACGCACGTACACTCCAGTATGTTCATTTGCTTTCCTTTTCCTCGGCAGGATCTCCCCTGGAAATTTGGATCCCTTCCAGTCCCTGCATAAAACCGCAGTCATCGCACCAGGTCTCGGCAGGGGTTTTCGCCACCCTGTTCAGGAAAGATTATGAAGCGTCGGTAGAACTGTTCTACAAAGACCTGGACAATGTGCTGGACTTTAAAGACCATCCCAACCTGTTGTTATACGACAAAATTGAAACGGAATTGCGTTTTGGGACGGGGGAAAGTTACGGCGCCGAGTTTCTTTTACGAAGGAACAAAGGGGCTTTGACGGGTTGGATCAGTTATACCTGGTCCCGTTCTTTCCGTACCATTCCCGGTGTAAATAACGGGCAGAAATACCGTTCTCCTTCTGACCGTCCCCATAATGTCAATATCGTTCTGTTTTATGACATTTCGCCCCGTATGGAAGCGTCATTAAACTGGATCTATGCTACCGGTCAGCCCATTACTTTGCCCGAAGGACGTTACTGGTTCTATAACGAACTTATACCGGTATATACAGAAAGAAATTCGTACCGGATGGCAGATTATCACCGGATGGATGCTTCGCTTACCATCAGGCTGGGAAACATGAACAGACGGTGGAAGCATTCTCTGAATATATCCGTGTATAACTTATACGGAAGAAAAAATCCGTGGGCGATCAATTTCCGCATGAAGCCGACAGGGGAACAATACCTTGAAATGACATACCTTTTTAGTGTGGTACCGTCAATAACCTGGAATTTTAGTTTTTAGCAAGATGAAGTATTATAAGACCATACATACTGCTTTATTGCTTTTGACCTTTCTCTTTGGAGCAACCGGTTGTACCGAACCTATAGAGCTGATAGGAGATGATATGGAATCCAGGTTGGTGATCACGGGAACATTGTCCACCGAGCCCGGTTACCAGCTCATAGAGATTTCTTCCACTGTGCCTTATTTTGGCACGGACTTGCCGGAGAACATAGATGCTGCAAAGGTGATGCTCAACGACCGGGAACTGGCCAGGGATGCCCCGGGAATCTATACCACGGGAGAAAGTTTTGCTGCTGTTGAGGGAGAAACTTACGTGCTGGAGGTGTGGATAGATTTTGACGGAGACGGACAGCAGGAGTATTACTCAGCCACAACGACAGTGCCTTATATCCATGTTCTGGAATCGTTGTCGGTAAGATCGTTGGTCCCGGGAGCGGTTGATGTTCCTTTTATATTGCTGGCCGGATTCCAGGATACCCCGGGAGATGATTATTACGGAGCGGCCCTGTGGATCAATAACGATTTGTACAGCAACAGGATATTACGGTATTACGTGCATTCCCTGAACGATTACTCCAATGACGGAACATTCCTGCGTTATCCTATACCCGAATGGATCATAACCGAATCATTGGTTTGGGACAACGGAGAAACTTATGATTTGTATTCCGGGGATGTTTTGACCGTGGAATTGCAAACGCTCAGTGAAGAATACTATCGCTTTTTACAAGAAGCCAAAATTGAAAAAAACCAGCATTTCCCGCTTTTCTCGGGCCCTCGCGGAAATGTTACCGGGAATATATCCGGTGGTGCTTTAGGAATATTCGGTTCTTATGCAGTAAGTCGTAAATCGGTTATACTTCCCAAATGCCCGGGGCTTCCGGAAAGGGAGTAGGATGTGTCATATAGATCAACAGGGGACCGTTCCTAAAACGTACTTCCAGCCGGTTGGCTGTACATAAATTAAGGGTTGCTTTCCAAAAAGCGTCAAAAATCACGTTTTCCACAGGATATTTCACCCCTGTGACCTGTAATTTCAAGCCGGGGTTCAATCCAAAAAAAGAGACGGGCCCGCCTTTAATACAAGGTATGGAAAAACTCACATACCCTTCTGACTGTGATTCTTTCTCTGCATAGGCCCAAAAAATGCCGTAATCGGTAACCATTTGCACTTGATCCATCATTCGGGCATAATCTCCCAGCAGTGAGATGTTCCCGAGCATATGGTCTTCCCTCAGTCCGGTAGCCCCCAGAATGGTAACCGTTCGGATCCCTTGTTCATGACAATACATTACCGCCTTGGTCAGATCGTTCGTGTTTGGATCTGTATTCCTGACCAATCGGGATGAGTACCTCTCTTTCATAGGCTCCGACAAGGAGTCCAGATCTCCCACAATAATATCAGGGCTCTTGTCCCTAAGGTTATTCACTGCCCCATCGGTACAGACGAGCATCTTTGCCTTGTGCAATAGCCGCAAAGGATACGGATGAGAAGGATAAGCTCCTTGTGCCAGTATGATTGCCCGGTCAGTCATGTTATAGAAAAATGGCGTTATCGTAATCTCTGAACCCGGCCAGGAACGCAGGTGTTTCCATGCGTTTTTTTCCGGGAGTCTGTAATTCCAGTATATGTACGAATCCGTTTTTGCATGCTACTTTTAACGTTTTCTTCCCATCTGTGACAATACTGCCCGGGGTTTCCCGGTGTGTTGCCCATTCTGCCCCGGTCCTGAATACTTTTACGTCCCGGACCACTTCCCCGATTTTAAGAATGGCGTAAGCGGCGGGAACGGGACTAAGTCCGCGAACAAAATTGGATATTCGGACAGGATCCAATGACCAGTCAATCCGGCAGGTATCCCTTGAAATTTTGGGTGCCGTTTTCAGATCATCCTTGGAAACCAGCGGTTGAGGGTTGGCTTTCAGGGTCCCTGCATACAACCCATCTATTGTTTTGGCTATCAAAGGTCCTCCGGCAAGCATCAGTTTGTCGTGCAATGAGCCTGCATCATCTTCAGGATCAATGGGGACTGGTTCTTGTAAAAGAATGGCCCCGGTGTCCATATGATCGTCAATCAGGAACGTAGTCAGTCCGGTTTCCTGTTCCCCGTTCATCAGTACGTGATTGATGGGGGCGGCACCCCTGTATTGCGGTAAAAGCGATGCATGCAGGTTAAAACAACCGCAGGAAGGTATTTCCCAGACACAACGGGGTAACATACGGAAGGCCACTACCACAAAAACCGGAGCGTTCCATTGCCTGAGCACTTCCAAAAAAGCATCGTCCTTTAAAGATTCCGGTTGCAGAATGGGGATCCCAAGAGAGACGGCTGTGGTTTTTACGGCCGAAGGACGGGCTGACATGCCCCTTCCGGCAGGTTTGTCGGGAACCGTTACAACCCCTTTGACGGGATATCCCTTTTCTGCTAGCATGGAAAGGATCCCCGCTGCAAAGCCGGGCGTCCCCATAAATACGATCTCAGGTTTTTTCTTTTTGTCTGTCATTGCCAAAGGGTAAATGTTTTTTGATCTTTTTCAAAAAAACAAGATACGCATCTTTATTGAATAATGCCGAGTCGGTGGTGGCCTTGTAAGTGAGAAAAACGCCTATAGGCAACAACACAAGCGCAGAGATCATGGTTCCCATTGCTGCCGATACAGAGCCGTCCGTAGCCAGTTTTTTCCCCGAAATGTCAACAACATAGTACACCACAAAGAACAACATGGATACAATCACGGGAGTGCCCAGGCCTCCTTTGCGGATAATGGCGCCCAGCGGAGCACCTATGAAAAAGAAGATAAAACAGGCGAAAGCCACTGTAAATTTCCGGTACCATTCCACTCTTGTCCTTCTAAGAGGCAAATGTATCTGGAATTCCTCAACCACAAACGCATCCACCTGGTTGGACAACTGGTCTACCTTCCCGATAGCCCTGTTCATCAGATCTGCAAAATGCGGATGACCTTCAAGGGAAGGAAGCGTATCAAGCGGGAAAGGTCCTTTATATTCCTGTTTGTTCGCCGTGTCCAGTTGCCGTGCGTAGGTAAGTCCGCCGGTGATGAGCATACGTTTTAGGAACTGGTTGTGAGCAATGGAATAAAGTGAATCCAGCGAATCCCGTCTGTGTGCCAGGCTGCTCAGGCCCTGTGCCATCACATCATTCCCGAACCGGTCTCCGTCCCGGCGCTGGAAGGCATAATTTGTCAGTTCAATGATAATATCCTGTTTTTCAAATTTAATGCGTTGCATAGCAAAAGAAGTGTCTGCCGAGGACTGCCGGTCTCCTTCTTCATAAGATTCTCCGCTGTAAAGGGAAAAAATAATGTTTTTCTTGTCCTCGGTAAGTCTCAGAGCCCCGGAATCGGCAAGTGTCACGCTGGTGTTTCCCCTTCGGGCGCTGTGATTGTAGACCATCACATCGTATAGCATATCGGTTTTTTCGTTCCTTTCCCCTACCCGGAGGCTGTAATTGTCAATGCCGTTATAGAAGATCCCCGTAGGAATACGTATTTCCTCTTTTGTCCGGGAAATATCATCCCGCAGTGCAAAAATATTTTTGTAAGCCAAGGGCATCAGGTTGTTGGCTGCAAAAAAAGCTCCAATGGAAATGAAAAACGAAAGAATGATCAAGGGGCGCATGATGCGCTGCAAGGGAATGCCAGCCGCTTTCATTGCGAGCAATTCGTTGAATTCCCCCAAGTTGCCCAAGGTCATAATAGAGGCCAGCAGGGTGGCCAGGGGAAGCGCCATGGGAATAACGGTGCATGTTCCCCAGAAAAGAAATTCCAGGATCACTTTGAGTCCGAGTCCTTTTCCAACCAGTTCATCAATGTATACCCACAGAAACTGCAAGACCAGTACGAAAAGTACTATGAAGATCGTCAGGAACAGAGGGCCCAGGAAAGAACGGACCAGAAATCGGTCAAAAATTTTCACCGGCTATTGTCGTTTAAGGGTTCTTCAATGCATCGGCAATGGTATCCAGGGCAGCCTGCAGCCCTTCGGGATCCTTGCCTCCCGCTGTAGCGTAAAAGTCCTGTCCGCCTCCGCCTCCCCGGATGTGCCGGGATGCTTTTCTGATAATTTCCGAGGCATTCCATCCGGCTTTGACCAGATCATCGGAGATCAACAGGGTCAGATTGGCCTTGCCGTTATGTTCGTACGCGGCGGCAAAGGCTATATTGCCGGAAGTTCCGTTCCGGAAAGAGAAAGCCAGGTCTTTTATTAATTCAGGCATATACACGCCCCGTAGTGATACAAATTGGATGCCGTTCAACTCGGTTCTTTGTTCCCAGAGTGATTTCCGGAGCGCCACAGCCCGTTCTTTCATATTATGTTCCACAACTTTCCTGAGATCATCGTTTTCCCGTACCATTTTTTTAAGAGAAGTGATCACATCCGGATTGTCGTTCATCAAGTTGCGAACACCTGCCAGGAGGGTTTCCAATTCTTCCACTTTCTTTTCCACGGCAAGGCCTGTAATGGCTTCGATCCTGCGAACACCGGCAGCAATGGCACTTTCGCCTAATATTTTGAACATGCCGATATTCCCGGTGGCCGAAGTGTGGGTTCCTCCGCACAATTCAATGGAATCTCCAAAACGGATCACACGGACCTTTTCACCGTATTTTTCACCGAATAAAGCCATGGCACCCATATTGCGGGCTTCTTCCAGCGGAATATCCTGCAGGGTCTCTTGTGATATATTGTTTCTTATCAAGCCGTTAACTAGCCGTTCGATCTTTTTTATCTCTTCGGGTTCAAGGCGGGCATAATGGGAGAAGTCAAAACGGAGTCCGTCCGGCGAAACGTGTGAGCCTTTCTGTTCTATGTGGGGTCCCAGTACTTTTCTAAGTGCATAGTGCAACAGGTGTGTTGCGGTATGGTTGTTGGCTATTGACTGCCTGCGTTCTTCATCCACAACGGCATAAAATTCAGTCTCGGGATTTTTCGGAATTTTTGAGGTAATATGAAGGATCAGGTTGTTCTCCTTAACCGTATCGGTTATACGTACCTTTTCTCCCTGGGTGTTTTCCAGGTACCCGGAATCTCCTGTTTGTCCTCCGCTTTCGGCATAAAACGGGGTTTGGTCGAGTACCAGCTGGTAGTATTCCCTGTTTTTAGATTTCACCTTCCGGTACCTGGTAATTCTTGCATATGCCCTTGTGGTTTCGTAACCCAGAAAAACGGGCTGTATGAAAGGTCTTATTTCTATCCAGTCGCCTTCTTTGGCCTGTGTGGCTTGCCGGGCACGGTCTTTTTGGGCCTGTAATTCTTCTTCAAATTCTGTTGTGTTGACAGTCAGCCCTTTTTCCCGGGCCATCAAAATGGTCAGGTCCAGGGGAAACCCATACGTGTCATACAGTAAAAAAGCATCCTTCCCGCTGAACTGCTGAAGGGTTTCATCCCGTGTAAAATATTCAAACAAACGAATGCCCTTTTCAAGGGCTCGAAGGAATGCTTCTTCTTCCTGGCGGATGATGTTTTGTATGATCTCTTGTTGTTTTTCCAGCTCGGGAAAAGCCTGCCCCATTTCCTGAATAAGGGCGGGGACCAGGTCACACAAAAAAGGTTTGTCAAACCCAAGGAAAGTATAGCCGTAACGTACCGCCCTGCGAAGGATGCGGCGGATAACATACCCGGCTTTCACGTTGGAAGGAAGCTGGCCATCGGCAATGGAAAAACAAATGGCTCTCAAATGGTCGGCGACCACGCGCATGGCAACATCTGTGTTTTTATCCCGGCCGTATTCCTTTCCGCACAACTTGCCGGTGGCACCTATCAGATTTTGGAACAAGTCTGTATCGTAGGTGCTGAATTTTCCCTGGATGGCTACGCACAGACGTTCCAGCCCCATACCCGTATCCACGTGCTTTTGCGGGAGCATGACCAGTTTACCGTCTGCTTTCCGGTTGTATTGAATAAATACCAGGTTCCATACTTCCACCACCAAAGGATGTCCCGTGTTAACCAGGGAAGCTCCGGGAATGACGGCCCGGTCTCCGGGAGGCCGCAGGTCAATATGTATTTCACTGCAGGGACCACACGGCCCCGTATCACCCATTTCCCAGAAATTGTCCTTTTTGTTTCCGGCAATGATACGGTCTTCCGGTAAAAAACGACTCCATAGGTCGTGGGATTCTTTATCGGCATCAATATTGTCGTCCGGGGCTCCTTCAAATACCGTTGCGTAAAGACGGTCAGCATCCAGTTTGAAAACGTCATGCAACAATTCCCAGGCCCAGCCGATGGCATCCTCTTTGAAATAGTCTCCAAAACTCCAATTGCCCAGCATTTCGAACATGGTATGGTGGTAAGTGTCGTGTCCCACTTCTTCCAGATCGTTATGCTTTCCGCTTACCCGCAGACACTTTTGGGTGTCGGCAACCCGCTTGTACAGGGCGGGTTCATTGCCCAGAAACCAGTCTTTAAACTGGTTCATGCCGGCATTGGTAAACATCAGTGTGGGGTCGTTCTTTATTACCATGGGAGCCGAAGGCACGATGGTATGTTCTTTCTTTTCAAAAAAATCCAGAAACGTTTTCCGTATTTCGCCAGAGGTCATTTTCAATAATATTAACGGGCAAATATACCGCTTTTTACTAAAATTACTTATCTTTGCACGTTAATAACGTGTTAACAACACTTTATGGCAGGGAGAAGAAAATACAAATACAATCCGGAAACACTTTCTTACGAACTGCAAAGGCCTTCTTTGCGCAATTATCTTTTACGGGCCCTGATCATATTTCCTGTAAGTATGGTAATCGCTTTTGGGTATTACGTGCTCTACACGGAAGGACTTAATCTTAAAACACCCCGTACAGTACGCCTGGAAAGGGAATACAACAACGCCCGGTCCAATCTGGATCTGATAAACAAACAAATGGTCCAGTCTGAAAAGAAACTGGAGGATTTGCAGATCAGGGATAACAACATTTACAGGAATATTTTCGGGATGGAGCAGATCCCTCCCGGGGTCAGAGATGCCGGATTCGGAGGATCCAACCGGTATCCGTATTTGGAATATGCGGAAAACTCGGCCCTTTTAACAAATACCGCACTGAATTTTGACAAACTCATGAAGAAGGCGTACATCCAGTCCAGGTCCTTTGACGATGTGGAACGGGTGGCCGGTCAGGCAGGGGAAGTTGCCAAATGCATTCCTTCCATATTGCCGCTTCCGGAGGATACAAAAAATTTCAGGTGGTCGGGCGCCTTTGGGTACAGAAAAGATCCGGTATACGGGGATATCAGGATGCATGAGGGAATCGATCTTACCGGCGCCCCCAATTCCCCGGTTTATGCTACCGGTGACGGGACAGTGGAGACCATTCGTTATGAATACAACGGCTACGGACGTTATATTATTATTGATCACGGATTTGGGTATAAAACACGCTATGCCCACCTGAATAAAGCCTCTGCTTATGAAGGACAGCCGGTAAAACGCGGAGAACAGATAGGTCTGCTGGGTTCAACCGGCAAATCTACCGGGCCCCATGTACATTACGAAGTGATCTATATGGGTCGTCCGGTCAATCCATTTAATTATTTCAACAACAATATTGCAACAGAAGATTACCACGCTGTAATTTTGGGCGGACGCCAATAATTTCCGGAAATGAACCGTTACCAGTTCAATGAAGAAAAGTTGGAATTCACAAAAGTGCGTCCCGGTATCAAAACGGTTTTAAAACGCATTTTGTGGGTTTTCCTGGGCAGCATCGCGCTGGCTCTGGTTTATTATTTGATTTTCGGGATGTTCATATTGTCTCCGGCCGAAAGAAACCTGGTTCGTGAAACGGAATTAATGCAGAATGAATACGAAAGGCTGAACCGGGAAATGGAAAATTTGAATAAAGTTATAGATGAATTGGTGGTGCGGGATAAAAACATATACGGAACGGTGCTCCACTCAACACCTTTGGAATTGACGGAAGAAGTTGATATTACCCATTACCGGGCACTTGTTGAGGATCCTTCCTTTGCGCTGGCGTATCATGCCGATTCAGTGATACTTGGACTTGAAAGAAGGGCTGCACTTGTAACCCGGGCTTTGTATATGGCCGGGAACCGGGTATACGGCCAACTTGACAGCATGAAGTACCTTCCGGCTGCTTTTCCTTTACGCGAACCTTCCATGGAAGCCATGGGGGCGACCATAGGACGCAGGATACATCCGTTTTATAAAATCCCTATAGACCATACCGGGATGGATTTTCTGGCGGGTCTTGGAACCGATGTACTGGCAACGGCCGGAGGACAGGTGGTCAATGTTTCCCGATCTGCCAGGGGAAGGGGAAATGTGGTGGAGATCGAACATCCTTACAGGGGATACAAAACAGTTTATGCCCATCTAAGCGATATTTTTGTGAGGAAAGGACAGTATATCGAAAGAGGAATGGTAATTGCCCGGGTGGGATCTTCGGGAATGTCTTTCATGCCCCATTTGCATTATGAAATTCAGCAAAACGGACAGGTAAGGGATCCGGTACATTATTTCTTCATGGATGTTATGCCGGGAGAATACAGGCAGATCATGCTTACTGCATACAATACAGGTCAATCTTTAGACTAAAGAGATATGGAAAAGATGTATTATTCAATTGGCGAGGTGGCCGAGATGTTGGGCGAAAGTACTTCCCTGGTACGTTTCTGGTCTACAACCTTCAGTGAATTTATTAAACCGGTCCGGAACAAAAAAGGCAACCGGCTGTTCACAGCAGCCGATGTGGCCAACTTCAGGATCATACATCATCTTGTCAAGGAGCGGGGCATGACGCTGGAAGGTGCCAGGAAAAGAATGCACGACAACAAAGAAGGTGAGGACAGGACAGTAGATGTTATGGCATCACTTAACAGGATCAAAGCCCAATTGATCGAGATCAGGGATATGATAGAATGAATTTAAAAGCGTCAAACATAATTGAAGTCCTGGAACAATGGGCACCTACCGGATTACAGGAAGAATGGGATAATTCCGGACTTTGTATAGGTCATCCCGATACCCCGGTGACCGGTGTGCTGGTTTGTCTGGATTGTACCAAAGAGATCGTGGAAGAAGCCGTAGAGGAGGGGATTAACATGATCGTTTCTCACCATCCCCTCATCTTCAGGGGTCTTAAGCATTTACGTGATACAACTCCTTTGGAGCAGACGGTGGCGCTGGCAATACGTAAAAACCTGGTGGTCTATTCCATGCATACCAATGCAGACAAAATCATGGATGGTGTCAGCGGAGCCATGGCCCGTGCCCTGTCATTGAAGAATGTATCCATTCTGGCTCCCGACAAGATTTGTGAAAACAATACGGAACCCTGCGGATTGGGAGTAGTGGGCGATCTGCCTGAGCCCTTGCCTGCGGAAAAGTTTCTTGACCTGCTGAAAAATGTTTTTCATCTCCGTGGGCTTAAAGGGTCTGAAATACTACATCCGGAAATATCAAAAGTGGCTTTGTGCGGTGGCAGCGGATCATCACTTATCCCCGACGCACTGCGTTCCGGGGCGCAGGTTTTTGTAAGTGCAGATTTTAGTTATCATACTTATTTTGAAACGATCCCTCACATGATGCTGATTGATGCAGGACATTATGAATCAGAGGCCGGTATACAGGACGAGGTATGTCGTGTGCTTAGAAAAAATTTCCCTACCTTTGCCGTCCGCAAAACACGTATCAATACCAATCCCATTCGATTTTATTAAGTTATCAATACTATTATGACAAAGAAAACGACAAAGCAAGCAGGAACCGATGTCGGATCATTTACCGCGCTACAAAAAGCGGAACAGGACGGAACGCTGACCATGGAGGATAAACTTCGTCTTCTTTATCAGCTTCAACAAACCGATTCTCAGATAGACAAAATACATCTGTTACGCGGTGAACTTCCCCTGGAAGTCCAGGACCTTGAAGATGATATCAAAGGACTGGCTACCCGGATGGAAAATCTGCAAAAGGAGATCCGCGATATTGAAAAAGACATTGCTTTTCGCAGGATCGACGCCGATAACGCACGTGCCATGGTGGCAAAATACGAGGCGCAACAGACCAATGTGAAAAACAGCCGGGAATTTGATTCTCTTTCCAAAGAGATTGAAAACCAGACACTCGATGCCGAACTGGCAGAGAAATACATCAGGGAGTTTTCCCTTTTATTGAAAGACCGTAAGGAAACGCTGGACAAGGCCCGTGAAGATCATGATGAGAGGCAGAAAGACCTTGATGTAAAGAAAAATGAATTGGAGAACATAATCAGCGAAACAGCCAAAGAAGAAGAAACCCTGCTTAAAAAAGTGGAACAGATCCAGTCACAGATAGATGCCAGGGTACTTTCTGCATACCGTAAAGTAAGGAATAATGCCCGTAACGGATTGGCTGTTGTTACGGTAAAACGTGGTGCTTGCGGAGGGTGTTTCAACAAAATCCCGCCTCAGCGTCAGCTGGATATCAAGATGAGTAAAAAGATCATCGTTTGCGAATATTGTGGCAGAATATTGGTAGATCCCGCGTTTGAAGAATAAACCAACCATACGCGAACAATTTTATGCCCGTCTGGGGCAAACTTCCCCCTCTCCGTTAGGCATTGAGATCCAAAAAGCAGAGGGGGTTTTTCTTCTGTCGCCTGACGGGAAACGTTACGTGGATCTTATATCTGGCGTTTCTGTCAGCAACGTGGGACACGCCAGGAAAGAAGTGATCCGGGCCATTGAAGAGCAGGCAGGGAATCACCTGCATTTGATGGTATACGGGGAAATCATTCAAAAACCCCAGGTTGTGCTGGCATCTTTGCTCACCCAAAACCTTCCGGAATCCCTGGACTCGGTATATTTTGTCAACTCGGGTTCTGAAGCCAACGAGGCTGCTCTGAAACTCGCCAAAAGGATAACAGGCCGTTCCCGGATGGTGTGTTTCCGCAACGCCTATCACGGCAGCACACACGGCGCACTGAGTATGATGGGCAATGAGACTTTCCGGCGTTCTTTCAGGCCGCTTTTACCCGGGATTACTGCATTGCGTTTTAATTGCGTTGAAGATCTTGGAAAAATTGACAGGCAAACAGCTTGCGTCATTGTGGAGCCCGTACAGGCGGAAGCAGGAGTCCGGTTGCCCCAAAACGGGTTTCTGCAATTATTGAAAAACCGTTGTAATGATACGGGAACTTTGCTTATCTTTGATGAGATACAGACAGGATTCGGACGTACAGGCAGCCTGTTTGCCATGCAAAAGTACGGTGTTATACCACATATGGTTACCCTGGCAAAAGCTTTGGGTGGCGGAATGCCTTTGGGGGCTCTTGTGTGTTCCGGGGAACTTATGAGAGCCTGGCAATCGGATCCGGTGTTGGGACATATCACTACCTTTGGCGGTCATCCGGTTTGTTGTGCAGCCGGGTTTGCTGCTTTACAGGTTTTGTTGAAAGAAGGATGGACCGGTCAGGCAGAGGAAAAAGCAACTTATCTAAGGCAGGAACTTATCAGTCATCCACGGGTAAGGGAAATCAGGAATGCCGGATTACTGCTTGCCGTGGAGCTGGGAGAAGCAGGAAAAGCAGAAGAAATGGTGAGGTTGTTACTGGAAGAAGGAGCCATGTCCGACTGGTTTTTGTATTGTGATACAGCGTTCCGGATATCTCCGCCGTTATGTATAAACCGCGAAGAACTGGAATTGACCGTACAGATCATTCTACGGGCTTTGGACAGATTGAAATAAAAAATCATACAATAATGGCAAAAAGTGCACCTGTAAAAAGAAATGTTAAAGGGAAAGACCAATCCCAGGTGGATATGGTGGGTCTGGATATGGGAAAAGTCCCCCCTCAGGCCATAGATATTGAAGAAGCCGTTTTAGGCGCACTGCTTTTAGAACCGAACGCTTCGCTCGATATTGTGGGGGCAGTCAAACCGGAGTATTTTTACAAGGAAAACCACAGAAAGATCTTTGCGGCCATCTCGGCACTCGTTTCTTCCCACAACCCGGTTGATATGTATACAGTAGCCGAAGAATTGAAAAAGAACGAACAGCTGGAAGAAATCGGAGGCCCATATTATTTAAGCCAGCTGACCATGCGGGTTGCCGCAGCTTCTCACCTGGAATACCATTCCAAAGTACTGACACAAAAATTCATTCAAAGAGAGTTGATCAACACTTCCTACGGGATCTTGCGGGATGCTTTTGATGACACCATACCGGCCGATGAATTGCTGGACACATCCCAACAGAAACTTTTTGAATTGGGCGAGATGAACCTTCGCCGGGACACCCGTCCGGTCCGCTCTGTTTTGGGAGATGTGCTTGACGAGTTATCCGATGTGCAGACAAGAGACGATGGTTTGAGCGGGATCCCTTCGGGTTTTACTTCACTCGACAGGATGACGCTGGGATGGCAAAAAGCCGATCTGGTAGTTATTGCGGCACGACCGTCAATGGGAAAAACGGCTTTCGTGTTGACCATGGCGCGCAATATGGCAGTGAACCACAACATTCCCGTTGCCTTTTTCTCTTTGGAGATGCCTGATTCCCAGTTGGTGAAGAGGTTGTTGGTGAGTGAGACCGGCTTATCCTCGGAAAAGATCCGGGGGGGAAAGAAACTCAAGAGTTTTGAATGGGAACAGCTCAACCAGCGGATCATTAACCTTACCAAAGCCCCTCTTTATATAGATGACACCCCGTCACTGTCCATTTTTGAATTCAGGGCAAAGGCACGCCGGTTGGTTGCCGGGATGGGTGTTAAGTTGTTGGTAATTGACTATATGCAGTTGATGTCCGGACCTCCTGAATTACGCGGGATGAGGGAGCAGGAAGTTGCAGCAATATCACGATCCCTTAAAGCGATCGCCAAAGAGTTGAATGTTCCTGTGATCGCCCTGTCACAGATGAACCGTTCCTCGGAAACACGTGGAGGAAACCGCAGACCCCAGTTAAGTGACTTGAGGGAATCGGGAGCCATTGAACAAGATGCCGACATTGTAATATTCCTTTACAGACCTGAATATTACGGATTTAAAGAAGATGAAAGCGGACGATCACTGGAAGGCATTGCAGAAGTGATCCTGGCCAAGCACCGCAACGGGGCCGTGGGAGAGTTCCAGATGCAATTTAGAAACAGTGAGATCCGTTTTCTGGATATCAACGAAGGTGGTCCGGATTTTGCAACAGGAGAAACCGTCACGTATGCTTCCAGAATGAACCAAATGAATGATCTGAATGACAACTTTGACGGCTTATAAGAGTACCATTCTGACATTGTTCCTAATCACTCTTAGTGGTCTTGCGTGGGCACAGGAGCAAGAAAAGCCCTGTTTGCCGGTCCGGGATATCCCGCCTTCTCAAATGGCCTTCCGGCCGGGAGAAAAACTGACCATTATTGCCAGTTATCAATGGGGCGTGGTAAATACGGATGTAGGAACGGTTTCTCTTGAGGTGTCTGAGTCCGACACTTCAGCAGACCCTCTTTATATAGCAAAAGGCCGCATTCAAACAGCCCGTTTTTTTAATGCGTTTTTCCGTATTGAGGATTATTACGAAAGCCGTTTCAATCAGACTAACCTGCGTCCTACCTATTTCATGAGGGACATTCACGAGGGAAAGTATACCATACAAAATTATTACAACTACAATCAGGATTATTCCATCAATGCCCGGATTATCCGTAAAGATGGTTCGGTGCAGGACACGTTGCTTCCCGGACGGATATGCACGTTTGATTTCATTACACTCTTCTATTTCCTGAGAAACCTTGAATTCAGTAACATGAATCCCGGGGATGTTTATCCCATTTCATTTGCCATAGACGAAGAAATTTTTGAGTTGTACCTGAGGTATGACGGCAAGGGTGAGATCCGTGTACAAGGTTTGGGTACATTCAGGTGCCTGAAATTTTCTGCACAGACGGTCGCAGGGGTGGTCTTTGACGGGAAGGAAGATCTGCGTTTCTGGATCAGTGATGACAGAAACCGGGTGCCCTTATATATTGAGTCGCCTGTTGTAGTGGGTCGTGTCACAGGGAGACTCGGCAGTTATGAGAATCTGAGGTTTCCCCTGACCAGTAAAATAAAGTAACCATGTCTTTCGGATCGGTTATCAGGCATAAGGGAGTCATAACGGGAACAGATCCGCTTAAAGCCGAGATACTTACCGAGTCGGCCTGCGCATCATGCCATGCGCGTGGTTATTGTTCACTAAGTGAAAAAAAACGCAAAGAGATCACCCGGTTGAAAGAACCGGCAGGGTGGGAACCTTACGTGGGGCAGGAGGTATATATAGAGATGCGGACCCGTTTGGGATTCAAAGCGTTGTGGTACGGGATGGCCTTCCCTGCCATCATTTTGGGTGTTGCAATTGCCCTTGGGGTGCTCTTCCGTTTTGCCGAGTTGCTCCAGGGTGTTCTTGCCATAATGAGTGTAGGAATCTATTATTTTGTTCTATATTTGTTAAAAGATCGTATCCAAAATGACTTCTACTTTACTGTACACAATATTAAGCCTTAGCTTATTGGGCGGGCTGTTGGCTGTTGTTTTGTATCTCATCGCCCAAAAATTCAAAGTTCAGGAAGACCCCCGTATAGATCAGGTTCTGGAAGTATTGCCGGGAGCCAATTGCGGCGGATGCGGCTATGCCGGATGCCGGGCTTTTGCTGAAAGTTTTGTCAGAAATCCGGACAATCCGGACTTTTTTTGCCCTGTAGGGGGAAACGATGCCATGAAAAAAGCCGCTGCCGTGCTGGGAAGGGAGGTCCAGGAGCAGATCCCAAAATTGGCCGTATTGCGTTGTAACGGATCATGTGACGTGAGGCCTGTTCTGAACACATATGACGGCAGTCCCAAATGTTCTGTGGCCGCCGACCTATACGGGGGAGAGACAGGCTGTTCCTACGGATGTCTTGGTTTAGGGGACTGTGTAGACGCCTGTACCTTTGATGCCATACATATTAACCCGCAGACGTGTCTGCCGGAAGTGGTGGAAGATAAATGCACTTCCTGCGGGGCCTGTGTAAAGGCGTGTCCCAGGAACATTCTGGAATTAAGACCTAAAGGACCGAAAAGTCGCAGGATCTATGTTGCCTGTGCCAACAAAGACAAAGGGGCCGTGACCCGGAAAGTCTGTTCAGTCGGTTGTATAGGATGTCAATTATGCGTGAAGGCTTGTCCCTTTGAAGCCATAACTTTTGCCGATAATCTGGCTTATATAGATCCCGCAAAATGCCGTTTGTGCCGCAAATGCGTTGCCGTTTGTCCCACAGGTTGCATTTTGGAGATCAATTTTCCACCAAAAAAACAAGTAACCAATAATGAGTAAAACGTTTTCAATTGGAGGAATTCATCCTAAGGACAGCAAATTCTCCAGGGATAAATCCATTGAAGAATTTCCCATTCCAAAAAGGGTTGTCATTTCAATGAATCAGCATTTGGGAATGCCTGCCGTTCCGGTAGTGAAAAAGGGCGATACTGTAAAAACCGGTCAATTGATAGCCGAGCCGGCCGGATTTGTATCGGCTCCTGTTCATGCTTCCGTAAGCGGGGTAGTTGCCGACGTAGCCCCGTATCCCGATTTTCTGGGGAAAAAAGTATTGTCTGTAGTTATTGATACCGATGGAGATGAATGGATGGAAACCATTGACCGTTCTCCGGAGATCAAACACGAGATCACAGCAACCCCCAAGGAGATATTTAAAATTATTTCTGACTCGGGAATTGTAGGCCTGGGTGGGGCTGCGTTTCCTACACATGTTAAGCTTACTCCCCTGGAAGGAATGAAACCCGAGTTCCTGATCCTGAATGGGGCCGAATGTGAACCTTACCTGACATCGGATTACCGCCTTATGATGGAGCATGCCCAGGAAATACTTATTGGGGGAGAGATGATGCGCCGGGTTTTGGGAGATGTGGGCGGGATCATTGGTATTGAAGAAAACAAGCCTAAAGCTATAGAGTTAATGAAAAGGCTGACTGCCAATTATTTACAATGGGAAGTCGTGCCTTTGAAAAAACGTTATCCGCAAGGTGGTGAAAAACAATTAATTGATGCAGTCCTGGGTCGCAAGGTGCCTTCGTTCTCTCTTCCCATATCAACGGGGGCCGTGGTACAGAATGTAGGTACAGCTTATGCAGTCTACGAGGCGGTGCAGAAACACAAACCCCTTATCACAAATGTGTTGACAGTGAGTTCTTCTGATCCTTCCGTTCAAAAGAATTACCGTTTCCGGATAGGAACGCCAATCCGGGAATTTTTATCGGCGGCAGGGGCTATGGATAAAGAAGGACATTTATTTCAGGCTTTTGTCAAAGTGGTTAACGGCGGGCCCATGATGGGCAAACCTGTTTCCAATCTGGACGGACCGGTTATGAAAAGCACTTCAGGTTTTGTCCTTTTTACAGAAAAGGAAACAAAGAGACAGGAAGAGGGGGATTGCATCAGGTGTTCCAAATGTTTCCAGGCCTGTCCTATGAGGCTACAGCCCTATTTGCTTTATCAGCTGGCTATAGCCGGAAGAACCGAAGAGCTGGATGAAAACCGCGTTTTTGACTGTATTGAATGCGGGTGTTGCCTCTATTCCTGTCCGGCACATATTCCTTTGCTGGATCAGATCCGTTTGGCCAAAAATATATCATTGAAAAATAAACGCAAGAAATAATATGGACAAACTACTTATTTCACCGGCTCCACACCTGCACAGTAAAGACAGTACCCGAAGGATTATGCGTGATGTAATCATAGCACTTATGCCTTCTGTTCTGGTAAGCGTTTATTTTGCGGGGCTTAGTGCATTGCTGGTTCTGGTTGTTTCGGTAGCGGGCTGTGTTTTGCTGGAACATCTCATTGTCCGGTACCTAATGAAGAAAAAAACGACGGTCAAAGACCTGTCTGCCGTTGTAACCGGGATACTGCTGGCCCTGAATTTGCCGGTTTCCTCTCCCTGGTGGATGGTGTTGATAGGATGTGTTGTAGCCATTGGTATTGCCAAGATGACTTTTGGCGGTCTGGGTCACAATTTATTCAACCCGGCCCTGGTTGCCCGTGTTTTCCTTCTGATCTCATTCCCGGTCCAAATGACCAACTGGACGGTTGCAAACAGTATTTTCAGGCCGGATAAATGGGAGCTTCCCAAAAACCTTTTAGGCGCCCAGGGTCAATTGCCGGATGCCTCCTCGGGTGCTACTCCCCTGGGTATTATTAAGGAAGGACTGGCCAACGGAATGACTATGGAAACACTTAGCCAACAACATGATTTTTCTTATTGGCATATGTTGTTCGGTCATATTGACGGCTCCATGGGAGAAGCCTCTGTCCTGGCTATCCTGGCCGGATTGCTTTACCTGCTTTTCAGAAAAGTCATACGTCCGGTTATTCCATTATCTATAGTGATCACCGTTGCTTTGTTTTCAGGTATCCTTTGGCTGACGGATCCTTCCCAGTATGCGGATCCCCTTTTCCACTTGCTTACCGGGGGATTGTTGCTGGGGGCAGTCTTTATGGCTACCGACTATACCACTTCCCCCATGTCTCCGCTGGGAATGATCGTTTTTGGTGTAGGTATTGGAATCGTTACTATGGTAATCCGGGTCTGGGGTGCCTATCCGGAGGGAGTTTCTTTTGCAATTTTGTTTATGAACGCTTTGGTCCCACTACTCAACAAGATCAAACCGTTCCCGTATCAAAAGGAGGTGAGTCGTGGCTAGAGAATCCAATTTTAAAAATATGTTCCTGTGCCTGTTGATCATTTGTTTTGGAGGATCGGCAGTACTGGGAGGCGTTTATTTGATCACATACCAACCCATAGCGGATGCACAGGCCGCAAAAGTAAACCAGGCGCTGGCCGGGGTTTTGCCGGAATTTGACAATGTTCCCGCTGAAGAAGCTTATCAGATCCGGGTGGACGGCAGGGCCGTAACCGTTTATCCGGCAAAAAAAGCCGGTTTGTTTGAAGGAGCAGCCGTAGAAGCCGTTACCACAAAAGGTTTTGGAGGACCCATAACCCTAATGGTGGGTTTTAAGGCCGATGGTACTATATACAACACTGCTGTTATTTCACACTCGGAAACACCCGGGCTGGGAGATAAGATGGACCCGAAAAAAAGCGATTTCAGCCTGCAATTTAAGGGTAAAAATCCCGGGACCTTTAAACTGGCCGTTACAAAGGACGGAGGACAGGTGGACGCTATTACGGCAGCTACTATTAGTTCCCGGGCGTTTTGTGATGCGGTGGACCTGGCATACAGGGCTTTCAGACAGGTTGCACAAAAAGGAGGTGATCAATGAACAAATTAAGTATTATAACTAAAGGCATCCTAAAAGAGAACCCCATTTTCGTGTTGGTACTGGGTATGTGTCCGACCCTGGGAACCACAACATCTGCTTTTAACGGTTTGGGAATGGGACTGGCAACTACTTTTGTACTCATGTTGTCAAACCTGGTTATATCCCTGATCGCAGGATTGATCCCGGCTAAGGTCAGGATACCGTCTTTTATTGTTGTCATAGCTGTTTTTGTTACTGTGGTGCAATTGATCATGCAGGCCTATGTACCTGCCTTGTATGAAACATTGGGCTTGTTCATTCCGCTCATTGTAGTCAACTGTATTGTACTGGGCCGTGCCGAGGCTTTTGCCAGTAAAAACAGGCCGTTGGACTCTTTTCTGGATGGATTGGGTGCAGGTATTGGTTTTACACTGGGATTAACGGTACTTGGGGCTGTACGTGAATTGTTGGGCTCGGGCGCTTTCTTCGGTTGGAAGATCCTGCCCGGAGATGCTATGCTGGTATTCATTCTGGCACCCGGTGCCTTTATAGCGCTGGGTTATCTTATGGTCCTGTTCAACAAGATAAAAAAGGCATAATATTATGGAATACATTCTGATCATTATATCGGCCGTATTTGTCAACAATATTGTACTGAACCAGTTTCTGGGCGTTTGTCCGTTCCTGGGTGTGTCCAATAAAATATCTACTGCCGCAGGTATGAGTGCCGCTGTGGTTTTTGTAATGACACTGGCGACACTGATCACCTATCTCATACAAAATTATGTTCTGGATCCACTGAATATTGGCTTTATGCAAACGGTCACTTTCATTTTGGTGATCGCTTCGCTTGTCCAGATGGTGGAGATCATACTGAAAAAAATATCTCCGGCCCTGTACCAGGCGTTGGGAATATTTCTTCCTTTGATCACAACCAACTGTGCCGTTTTGGGTGTTGCCATTATTGTGGTTACCAAGGAATTTACTTTTTCCGGAACAGCGGCCATGCTGAATTTGCCCCAGGCTCTTGTTTATGCTGCTTCCATGGCTTTAGGATTCGGTCTGGCCCTGATCATTTTTGCAGGGCTGCGTGAACATATGGATCTGGTGGGTGTCCCCAAACCATTCAAGGGCGTTCCCATAGCGTTGATAACAGCCGGGATACTGGCATTGGCTTTCATGGGTTTTTCCGGAATTGTCTGATCCAAAAAACCGTGTATTATGGAGACTATTGAACAACTTGAAAAATTTGTAAAAACTGCTGAAGGATCCCGTAACCAGACAGCATGGTATAAATTGGGCGATCTGTACCGTAAAAATGAAAGATGGGGAGATGCGCTGAATGCTTATGCCAAATGCATGGAACTGGGGGCCTGTAATGCGGCCCGGGAGGCTTCAGATGCCATACACCGTATCCTGAATTTCAGGAATACGGACAGTATGAATCCTTGATCCGTGGCTAATTCATAAGAATAGTGAATCCGTAATCCATCAGACGGGAAGCATCGTTGTACCTTAACAGCGATGAAGGGGCTTTCATAACTACTGCGATGACTCTTTTATCTGCCAGTTTTGCTGTAGCCGTTATACACAGACCCGCTGCAGAAGTATATCCGGTTTTAAAACCATCACATCCGTTGTAAGCATAAGAACGTCCCGGTAACAAACCGTTTGTAGCTCCATAGGTCGTACCCCTGAAATTCATACTGGTCAAAGACGTAAAATTTAAAATTTCAGGAAACCTGATAATGAATTCACGTGTGAGAAGTGCCATAGATCTGGGAGATATCCCGTTCCCGGAAGACAACCCGGAAGCATCTGAATATTGTGCGTTAAGGCCCAGCGAATCTGCATAGCGATTCATTATAACCGCAAAATCCTGTTCCGTTCCGCCAGAGATGTATTCTCCCAAAGCGACGGCGCACGCATTGGCAGAAACCACGCATAAGGCCTTTATCATTTCGTCCACCGAATAGGTAAGGGTTTCGTTCAATGGCACGTTGGATTCGCCGGGATTGACCGAACGGGAAGCGGCATACGTACTGACCGGTATCTGGGATTGAAGTGAAAGATAGCCTTTCTCTATGTGATCAAAAACTATGTACATGGTCATAACCTTTGTCATGCTGGCGGGAACCAGCATATAATCCGGACTTAGAGAATACAATTCAGTCCCGGTTACAGCATCAATCACTATAGCCCCCTGGCAACTGAGGTTTAGAGAAACTCCCGGTTCACCTCCGGGACCGGGTTCGGGTGTGATCTGTTTTCCGCATGATGCAAGAACAAGCAGAAGTATCCACAAACCCTTCAGAGGTAAAGTTTTCATGGGCTCAAAGATATGAAATATAGAGTTATCTTTGTTCTATGAAAAGAATAGCCTGGATCTTTTTTTTAGGGATTATTTCATGCAGTGATCCCGTGTATTATGACTACAAGGACATCAATTCCGGATGGGAGTTTTGGATGGAAGAAACGCCCGGGGATGTCCAGGAAGTTTTTTTACCACACACCCCCCGATTGGAACCTTACCTGGTCAATGACCAGTGGCAGGGAATATGCTGGTACAGGAGAGATATCAGGATTCCCGCCGGAAAACACGTCCTGGTTCGTTTTGAGGGAGCCATGAATGTTGCCGAGGCCTGGGTAAACGGGCATTATGCGGGTAAACATATGGGAGGCTTTCTTCCTTTTGTTATTGATGTGACAGCTGTTCTAAAAGCAAACGGAGACCGTTCATCCAGTGTTCGGTTGAAAATCAGGCTGGATAACCATGACAACCCGGTTACCGGACCTAAACCGCTGGAACTTTTGGATTTCAATATGTACGGAGGACTATACAGGGAAGCCGGTATGGCCGTCAAATCTTCCTTGCACATTACCGATGCCATAATGGAAAACATGCCTGCCGGTGGAGGTGTTCTGGTAACGTATCCCGCTTTTTCTCCCGAAGAAGTGATTATGAATGTGCAAACCCACATTCGTTATGCACCATTGAATGAAAAAGATCCGGAACGGCAGGTCTTTACCGTGCAACAGACTTTGTTTGCCGGAGACAGCATTTGTGCGGTGTCCCGGAAAGATTTTGAACTGGATAAAAACCGTTCCATTACGGTTGCCGATTCCCTGGTGGTAGAAAGTCCTTCACTCTGGAGTCCGGACAGTCCTTTTTGTTACGATTTGGTAACGCAGGTGTTGGCAACAGATAAAAAAGGCAAACAAGTATTAATGGACAGGCGAAAGACAACTGTGGGTTTGCGTCAAGTGGTATTTGAAGGAAAAGACCTTTATGTGAACGGTGAAAAAATGTTTCTAAGAGGTGTCAACCGCCACCAGGAATATCCTTATGTAGGGTATGCCGTTCCCGGAAACGCACAATGGAGGGATGCCGTTAAGATTAAGGAAGCCGGCTTTGACCTGGTTCGGTTGTCTCATTATCCCCATTCACCGGAATTTATGGAAGCCTGTAACCGTCTTGGTTTATTTGTGCTGGATGCGATACCCGGCTGGCAGTATTTCTCGGAAGATCCCTTATTCCAGGAACAGGTAATACAGACAGCACGGGATATGATACGCCGGGATCGCAACCATCCCTGTGTACTGGCCTGGGAAGTCTCCCTGAATGAGTCGTGGATGAGTGAAGATTTTATTGACAGGATCATTCAGGCTTCCCGCAATGAAATGCCTGTTGAGATCTATACTGCCGGCTGGCAGGAATATGGTTACAACATCCTTCTCCAGGCAAGACAGCACCGTTTAAGTCATTCCCTGGCACACACACCCAAACCTTATATTGTATCAGAATACGGAGACTGGGAATATTACGCAATGAACGCAGGCCTTTCCCAGGAAAACTGGGAAAACCTGATGCCGCAGGAGCGGTCCAGCCGCCAGTTGAGGGAATACGGTCAAAAACGTTTGCTTCAGCAGGCTGCCAATATCCAGGAAGCACACAACAGCAATTACGGGGTAAATGCCTGTGGGGATAATTACTGGGTTATGTTTGATTACAACAGGGGTTATGCAGACGATTTGGAAGCCTCGGGGATCATGTCCCTGGAAAGGCTGCCGAAATTTTCGTATGATTTTTTCCGTTCGCAACGATCACCGGATAAAAACCCCGTGGTCCGTATTGCCGATTACTGGGAAGAAAAAGATACGCTGAACCGGGAAGTACGTGTCTTCAGCAATGCCGGTTATGTAGAATTGTGGCTGAACGGAACGTTGTTGGAAAGAAGAAGTCCCGATGAGGACGCATTGTCAGGGAACCTGCCTCACCCGCCTTTTACTTTTACTATTCCTCAATACCGGGCAGGGCAGCTTAAGGCCTTGGCTTATTGCGGAGACCGCGTATGCGCCGCTGACAGCGTGCATACCCCGGGTGAACCTGTACGTGCCGGGTGGTGGCTGGACACAAACGGTGTAGCTCCCGCTCCCAACGACCTGCTCTTTGTGTATGCTCAGGCAGTTGATAATATGGGTAACCCCGTTCCTTCGGCCGGAGGATCCGTTGTATTTACACTGGAAGGAAAAGACATGCGTTTGATAGGAGAAGGCCCCGGAGGGATACCAATGGAATCGGACCGGATAACTGCACCGCTGCGTGCCGGAATGGCATTTGTTTTATTGCGTCTACTACCAGGCTGGGAAGGAAATAATCCGCAAATTTCCGTAACTTTGGAATTATGAAAAAGACTATGAGAATATTATTTCTGGCTTTGGCAACCGGCTTTATGGCTACTTCCTGCCAGGATTTGGGCCATACGTATACGTATTATTTCGGATCCCGCACCGAGATCACTTTTAGTGAAGTGACCGCTTCTTCGACACCCGGTTTGCGGGAACTGGCTGCGATGCTCTCCCAGAAAAGCAATGACCTCCAGAAAGATTTTCAATTTGACTGGATGGTAACAGGAGCAGGAAGCACACAGGAAGAAGCCCTGGACAATGCCGTGAATGAGGCAATGTCGGGGTTCACTGCCAGTGTGGTTAATTCTTTTACATTGGAAATGAATGCTTTCCGCACCGAATTTAATGCTAAAAAACAGGAATTATCCGAACTTCTTTCCCAGGAAACGGGGTCGGTGAAATTTACGGTACGCCTGTATTTAACTGCAGACAGCGATGTTATCTCTGTTTATGAGATACCCCTGGCCGTTTCCGAGTCCTTTATTTTTGAGTGTTACGGAAAGAATGACACCTATTAAAGAACAGGCAAAATACTGATAATCCGAATGTCTTTAACAGGCCGGTCAGCCGGACCGGTTTCCTTGGCAGCGATCTTGTCTATGATATCCAGTCCTTCAATGACTTCTCCAAACACAGTATAATTGCCGTCCAGTTGGCGACAGGCCGTTTCGTTGTGAACAATATAGAATTGAGAGCCTGAAGATGCTTTTTCGGGATTTACCGAATCCCCTGTTCTGGCAGCGGCAATTGCACCTTTTTTATGTCCCAGTTCGGGTACGAATTCGGCAGGGATTGTATATCCGGGACTTCCTGAACCAAGACGTTGTCCTGGGGCAGCATCACGAGATTGCGGGTCACCGCACTGAATCATAAAGCCTTCAATAACCCTGTGGAACAGTATGTTGTCGTAAAACCTTTCGGAAGCCAGTTTTACAAAATTGTCCCGGTGAAGCGGGGTGTCGCTGTAAAGACGAATGGTCATGGTTCCTTCGGTAGTTTTCAATGTAAAAACGGGTTCCTCCGGAAGACTGGCCGGATCAAATGCCGGTGCTTTCACGGTTTGGGAGGGTTTGTCACCTTTAACGGCAGCCTGGTCTTTTGCCTTTTTGCCCGCGTTGTTGCAGGATCCCATAAATAATGCACTCATACAGATCAGTAAAAAAATGGCGGTTTGTTTCATAAGACTAAGGTAGTGTTTTTTTTTTACATTTGTATATTATGAAAGTCAGGATAATCAACCGCTCCCGGTATCCTTTGCCGGAATATGCAACCCCTTTATCGGCCGGTATGGATCTGCGTGCAAATCTGCCGGAATCTATCATGTTAAACCCCCTGGAAAGGATGCTTGTTCCTACAGGCCTTTATATTGCCCTTCCCCCAGGCTACGAGGCTCAGGTAAGGCCCCGCAGCGGAATGGCCGTAAAAAAAGGACTCGGCATATTGAACAGTCCGGGGACTGTAGATGCCGATTACCGGGGAGAGATCAGAATCATCCTTGTAAACCTTTCCAACGTGCCGGTCGAGATTGAACCCGGAGAACGGGTGGCACAAATGATCGTGACCTCTCACGAGAGGGTTGAATGGGAACCGGTCAAAGAACTGGAACAAACCGCCCGCGGAGAAGGCGGATTCGGTTCTACCGGAGGAAAATAATTCGGGCATGGAGGAAAATCTTTATTCGTTATTTTTAAAACACCCCGATGTCTGCACCGATACCAGGCAGATCCGTCCCGGTTGTATTTTTTTCGCACTTCGCGGCGAGCAGTTTGACGGGAATCTTTTTGCCCTCGAAGCACTCGGCAAAGGGGCTGCTTATGCTGTTGTAGACAACTGTTCAGGAGATGATCCCCGCTTGATCAGGGTTCCGGACGTGCTGGATGCTTTACAGCAGCTCTCTGTAATCCACAGAAAGACGTTTCGCATTCCCGTGATAGCCCTGACCGGCTCTAACGGGAAAACCACCACCAAAGAATTGATTCAAGCCGTACTGGCCACCCGGTACCGCGTCACGGCTACACAGGGCAATCTTAATAACCACATAGGGGTACCGTTGAGCCTTCTGAAAATGAACGACAAAACACAAGCCGGGTTGTTTGAAATGGGTGCCAGCCATCCCGGAGAAATAGCTTTTCTTACAGATATGGTGCAACCCGATGCAGGGCTGATAACCAATATTTCGGGAGCGCATATGGAAGGTTTTGGGACCATAGAAGGAGTCAAAAAATGCAAAGGGGCTTTATACGATTACCTGGCTTCTTCCTCAGGCGTGGTATTTTATAATGCCGATGACCCTGTGCTTTGCCGAATGCTGGAGGAAAGGAATATAAATGAAAAAGCTATAGCTTACGGCACGGGGGTACAAGGGGTCAAAGCGGAGATCGTTGAAGGCGTACTTCATTTGAATGTTGACGGGTACCCGTTGATCAGAACCAATCTGGCAGGAAAGTACAATACTCCCAACGTGCTGGCAGCTTTGGCTGTAGGAGACTATTACGGGACCGATCCGTTGGAAACCGCCAACGCCATAGCTTCTTACAGACCCTCTAATTACCGTTCTCAGTGGATAAAGACATCCGGGAACAGGATCCTGGCAGATGCCTATAATGCGAATCCTGTAAGTATGGTTTTGTCGCTTGAAAATTTTTCAGCGGCCGAAGGATCCCGGAAGTGTCTTGTTTTAGGGGATATGCTTGAATTGGGATCGGATTCACACCGGGAACACCTGAAGATCGTGGAGCGGGTAGAAAAAATGAATGCAGAGAAAGTATTTTGGGTAGGACCCTTGTTTACCCGGGCCGTCCGGGAAAGAGGGGCGGCAGGAATGTGTTTTCCTCATGTGGACGCATTGATCACATACCTGGAAAAGGAAACTCCTGAAGGATGGTTGATTTTAATCAAAGGATCCAACGGTATCCGGCTTACAAAACTTATTGTATCCGGAGTTTTTGGAAAGTAAGCTTTTTTCCTGACACAAAGAAACGCCACACTATACTCCCCCTGTACATGATGCTGCTGAGATCCGGTTTATTCCCGGTAGAGCGTGATGCAAAGCGGCATATTTTCCAGAAATGTAAATGCGCTTTGCAGACGGACAGGGCAAAATTCCATTTTCCCTGGAAACAGTAAGCAACAGCGGACAGGTGATCTGCCAGTATACGTAGTAATAATACAGGGGCTATTTCCCGTTTTCCCAGGTTTTTGTACATCATCAGCAGGTTGTTCCTGTAATTCAGATAAAGTTTGTGCGGAGAGTCATTGGGAAGCGTTCCGCCTCCCACATGCAAAACTTTTGATTGGGGAACAACACGTATTGTATAACCTGCCCATAGTGCCCGCCAGCAAAAATCGATCTCTTCCATGTGTGCGAAAAAAAGATCGTCCAACCCCCCCAGCCGGTGGAAAAGTTCAGAGCGGACAACCATACAAGTTCCACTGGCCCAGAAGACCGGCACAGACTGGTCATATTGGCCGTTATCTTTTTCTATGTATGTCAGGATCCGGCCTCGGCAAAACGGGAATCCAAGCCGGTCAAGATACCCGCCGCAGGCTCCGGCATATTCAAAGGTGTCGGGATGTGCCCGGGAAAGGATTTTTGGCATACAAACCCCGCATTCGGGCATGTCATCCATCAAATTGGCAAGGGGAGTAAGCCAGCCAGATGTGACTTCCACGTCTGAATTCAGAAGTATGTAATAGGTGGCATCTATCTGTTTCAAGGCCCGGTTGTAACCTCCAGTATACCCCAGATTGCTTTGAAAGACGATGCGTTCTATATCAGGAAAATTCTGAGTAAGCCATGGTATGGAACCGTCTGTGGAACCATTGTCTGCCACATAAATCCGGGACCAGGGTTCAGGAGTACGTTCCCGTAACAGGGGCAGGAACTGTTCCAGGAAATGTTTGCCGTTCCAGTTCAGGATCACTATGGCCACTTTCGGCTTCATAAGACAAATGTAAGTGTTTTTAGTAAATTTGCAGCATGAAGGGATGCGTAGAATTGCTGGCTCCGGCCAAAGATCTGTCATGTGCCATGGAAGCCGTAAACCACGGGGCAGATGCGGTATATATGGGGGCCATTCGCTTTGGTGCCCGTTTGGCGGCAGGGAATGCTACGCGGGATGTAGAAAAGGCGGTTCATTATGCGCACCGTTACGGGGCTTCTGTATATGTTACAGTGAATACTTTATTGTATGACCATGAACTGGCAGATGCCGTTAGGCTGATTCATGAATTATACCAATCCGGGGTGGATGGCCTGATCATTCAGGATATCCGTTTGTTGTACCTCAGGCAGCAACATGTACTGCCTCCCGTTCCCATACATGCCAGTACACAAATGAATAATGCCACTTTGGAAAAAGTCCTTTTTCTTGAAAAAGAAGGCTTTGACAGGGTGGTTCTGGCCAGGGAGCTGGGGTTGGATGAAATGAGCCATATACGGAAGAACACGGCTGTTCCGTTGGAATGTTTTGTTCACGGGGCATTGTGCGTCAGTTACAGTGGAAAATGCTATATAAGCCAGGTGGATTGTGGCAGAAGTGCCAACAGAGGTGATTGTGCGCAGTATTGCCGTTTGTCTTATGATCTGGAAGATGCCCGGGGGAACGTGCTTGTCCGGAACAAGCACCTGCTGTCTCTCAAGGATATGGATCGTTCAGAAGTATTGCCCCAATTGTTGGAGATGGGTATGAATTCGTTGAAAATTGAAGGCCGGCTGAAAGGGGTGGATTACGTCAAAAACATAACAGCTTATTACCGCCGTAAGTTGGATGCCCTGGGCGGCCAAAAAACGTCACTGGGATCGTGTGTCTTTTTTTTCACACCTGATCCGCGAAAAACATTTCACAGGGACCGGACGGAATACCTTCCCGTTAAGGGACGTTTCACAGAAGAAGTTCATCAGTGGAATACACCTAAGTCAACAGGTGAATTACTGGGCAAACCCGGTCTTGTTTTCCCGGACGGGTTTCAGATTAATGCCGGGATCAGCACAGGTGACGGTCTTTGCTATTCCCTTCCTGACGGTACTTTTACCGGATTTGCCGTAAACAGGATAGAGGGAAAACGGGTTTTTCAGAAAGGACTTTCACTGACAACAGACACTGAAATTTTCAGGAATTTTGACAGACAATTTGATAAAATTCTGAAAGGAAAAACCGCGGAACGAAAAATAGATCTGGATGGATTTCTCCGGGAAATTCCCGAAGTAAACGAGTTTGAGCTGACTCTGGTACGGGAGCCGCTACCCGGAAAGGATCCGCTTAAGGTAACGGTTCCTGTTGAGGCTTTACAACAAGAGGCGGAAGATCCCGTACAAAACAGGGAATATTTGCAAAAAACATTGTCCCGGATGGGAAACACACCGTACCGTATTCGTCGTTTATTTTTTGAACCGGAAGATTTTTCTTTTTTTATTCCGGGCTCAGCCATAGCTGCATCCAAACGGCTTGCCCTTGCGCTTTTGGAAGAAAAAACTCAGCAGGAAATGCAGATTGGAAGAAAGAAGGGGGCACAGGGACTTTCCGGAGAAGATCCCCTGGATGTATTGAAAAAAGCGTATCCCGGGAAAACGTTTATTACAGCCGCTACGCCTTTATCTGAAGACACCCCGCTGATGACATCCCGTTATTGCCTGAAACAAGTAATGGGAAACTGTCCACGGCAACGCGGCACCGCAGCGGGAAAATGGTCAGAACCTTTGTATTTAGTGAGGGGGAAGAAAAAATTCCCGCTTTATTTTGATTGTCAGGAATGTGTGATGTTAGTGGGTAATGCAGTTTCCAGTAAACGGGAAAGTCCCCAGGCAAGGCAAAAATAAATTACAGAGATCACGATCAAGGGGAAAAAAGCATCAAATGTGCGACTGCGGATCAAATCGCTTGCTTTTGTCAGGTCTTGTACGGCAATATATCCCACAATGGAAGTAAGCTTTGTAAGGGCAATGAGTTCGCCTTTAAAAACAGGATACACATGGCGTATAGCCTGGGGAAGGACTATGTAAATAAAAGTGCGTATGCGAGAGAACCCCAGCGCGATCCCTGCTTCTGATTGTCCCGCGGGGACGGATTGGATGGAAGTGCGAAACATTTCAGATACATAGGCCCCAAAAATCAGGGAGAAGGTAATTATGGATACACTAACCCCGTTCATGAAGGTTGACGCAAAAACTACATAATACATGAGCATCAGCAGGACTACCTGGGGAATACCCCTGAAGAAGGAGATGTAGGCACGGGCAAAAAGAGAAACTGCTTTCCACCGGCTCATGCGCATAAAACAAATTAAAGCGCCGGTCAGCGTTCCGCCCAGGGCAGAAAGTAACGCTGTCAGCAAGGTGATTAAAAGGCCTTCCCACAAAAGCAAATACCGTTTATCCCGGATCAGGTTGTTGTAAAAACGTTGCCCTATGTTCTGACGGCTTTTCCCTTCATTATCTGTGTTTTGTATACGGGTTTTCAAGGTGATTATAGATGACCATGTGGTCAGGTAGGAATCTGAAAAAGCAAATTTTTCGCTTCTTTCTTCAGTAACCATGATGTAATTGATCATCATATCAATTCTTCCGGCAGACATACCTGCCAGCATGCCACTAAAATCGGAAATGATAAATTCCGGCTTTTTGTTCAGTTGTGCAGCAAAACGCAGGGCCATTTCTATGTCGAATCCGGCCGGTTCATTATCCTGGTAAAAAGTAAAGGGCACATCCATACATGTTGTGCCAATTCTTAGTACTTCACTGTCCTGACCGGCTTCAGGGATATCAGGCATGGTCGCGTCGGTTTGTTTCAACCAACGGTTAACCATTTGTGTATGTATACCGTTTTGCTTGACTTCTTGTATGAATTGATTGAATTGAGGAAGTAATACCGTGTCGTTCAGCCTAAATCCCACAGATACGGATGTAGAGGCGGCCTGTTCACATAAAAAATCCAGATCCGGGGACTCTTCTAGAATATACAGGCATACAGGACGTGCCAGGAATACCGCATCACAATCATTGTTTCTTAACAAGGAGATCAGGTCGGTCGTGTTGGTCAGCGGAATGATCCGGGCTTGGGGAAACTGTTCGCGGGCATAATTTTCCTGCCATGTTGCGATCAATACACCTATGCGTATGTCCTTGTTGTTCAGATCGTCCAGGGAGCGGAGCGGTGTCTGGCCATTAAGTGACACAGAGGAAATGGTTGCCAGGACCAGGCATAAAAGAACAATGACATAACGTGCCGGACTTTTCATGTCAGAAAGATACTTTTTTTTCTCCGGTTTGTTTGGCAGGGAAGAAGCGGGACAGCAGTATGCCTCCCACAATTAGAATCAGCCCCGTGACAGTAGATGGATATACAGGTTCTCCTAATATGAAATGGATCAGGATCAGCGATAAAAACGGAAATATGTAAATCAGGGAACTGACTACCGCGGTGTTTTTGGCTAACTTCAGGGCTTTGAGCCATATAATAAAAGGGACGGCCATTTCAATAATTCCTATGTAAACACCGGATAAAACACTGCGAAGAGAAATCCCGGAAAGGCTGAACTCCGGATCCTCTGTACCTGTCAGGTGTTTTATAAGTAAAAATAACGCCAGGTATACCCACGCAAAAAGAAAGTTCAAGAAAAGGGAAACGTCATCCGGCAGTTTGTTTTTCATATTGAGCAGAAAGTAAATGGCCCATAAAAAGGCACTGCCCATAGCCAAAAGGACACCCCACGGATTTGTAATATGCAGGCCTTCCCGGAATAATGCAAGCGGATCTCCCTGCAACGCAATAAACAAAGCCCCTGTAAAACTGATTATCATTGCCAGTATGCTTATCCATCTTATTTTCTGGCCCAGGACAGGAATGGACAATATCACCAGGACAAGAGGCCAAATCATATTGAGCGCCTGCGCCACCTGGGCAGGCAACATGCTGTATGCTTTAAAAAGGATCAGGTAATACAAAAATGGATTGATCAATCCCAGCAAAGCCGCTCTTCCCAATGCTTTCCGCCGGATTGAAAAAAGATCGCCACGTTTTCCGGCTGCCAGTAGCAGCAAAAACAACGTGGCGATAGCAGATGTGGTGGCTATAAAAAGCAATACGGCAGGTGTCAGGCTGGCAAGCCCCCATTTAAATGCAATGGCCACAGTGGACCAGCATACTATGGCAATGGCGGCATAAAAACCGGCTGATCTGCACAGTGTATTGGCTATTTTGCTACCCGTTCCAGCCATTTAACCATAGACAACATGGTAATCATGGATATGAGGCATACTACAACAAATACCGTCCAGGTAGCCCACAAGGGAATATGTGAATACATCAGGCCTCCTATGAACAGCAACTGATTTCCTACAGCGGTTGCGGCAAGCCATCCTCCTTGCATCAATCCCTGCATGTGAGGCGGGGCAACCTTGGAGACGAATGACAACCCCAGCGGGCTGATAAACAACTCGGCAACAGTCAATACAAAATAAGTTGATATTAAGATAAAAGGTCCAACTTTGGCAGATTGTTCCAGCCCTCCAGCTGCCTTGACGTCACTGAAAAGAGGCAGATCGATGGATGCAAAAGTCATGATCAGGTAAGCGGCAGCGGCAATACCCATACCAATGGCGATCTTTTTTGGGGTGGAAGGTTCCATGCCTTTTTTGTTCAGCCAGGAGAAGAACGGTACTATCAAGAGGGTCAGCAATACCACAAACAAAGGATTTACGGATTGGAACATTTCTGCTCCTACTATACGGGTAAATCCCAGGTTGATGTCTATCATGCTCAGGTCTGTGTAATCACGTGCAAAGAAAGTCAACGAGAGGCCGTTCTGGTGGAATGAAAACCAGAAAAAGATAACGATTCCGAATACGGCAAACAACGCCAATAAACGACGTTTTACTTCGGCCACATCCATTTTGGTAACTTTGGCTTCCGGATTCTCCTCTGTGGCAATACCGTCTTTTTTGACGTCCGGCAACCTGCTTTTTGTCAACAGGAAGATCACCAGGGATATGATCATGGCACCAACGGCAACAAAAAATGCGTAATGGAAACCGGTGTTGAATACGTCCAGATACCGATCTGCAAAAGCAGCCAGGTCGGCCACAGGAGCCTGGTTGGCTTCAGAAGCAGCCATGGCAAATTTTTCCATAGCTTCACCGGTAAGTTCATTGGCACGGAATTGATGACACAGGGCCGGTAGTTCAGAGTTGTAAACCAGGCCGTGTGATTGCAACCACCAGTTTCTGACAGCAATTGCAAAGAAAGGAGCGAAGATGGCACCGATATTGATGAACATGTAGAAGATCTGAAATCCGGTGTCCCTTTTAGCGGAAAATTTTGAATTGTCATACATCTGTCCTACTACAGCCTGCAGATTCCCTTTGAATAAGCCGTTCCCGAAAGCAATGATAAAGAGTCCCACACAGGTGAGTGCAAGATAAAGACCCAGGTTGGGAACCGGTGTTTGGGTTGGAAATCCAATTATAAGGTATCCGACGGTCATCATTACGATACCCGTCAAAATGGTTCCCTTATAATTCTTTGTTTTATCGGCAATGATACCCCCTACAAGGGCCAATACGTAAATGAGGGCATAAAAGATGGCATAGATGACCCCGGTTGTTGTTTCGTTGAGGCCGAATTTGGCCGATAAAAACAGCGACAGAATAGCCATCATTGTGTAAAAGCCAAAGCGTTCGCCCATGTTGGCAAGCGCAGCGGCAATCAGTCCTTTGGGTTGTCCTTTGAACATAGTGGTTTGGGTGTTTTTGAGTTTATATCCGGCAAAAATACGATAATTTTGGTAACTTTGTCTGCTTATGAAGGCCATATTTTCGCAGATTTGTTTTTTAGTTGTTTATACAACAATCTGTCTGTTCAGTTTTTTGCCTTTGCGCCTATTATACGGCCTTTCGTTCATTTTTTTTGTATTGCCCATGAGGTTGGGCGGTTACCGCAAAGCGGTCGTTACTATCAATATGGCCCGGTCTTTCCCGACAAAATCCTACGGAGAAATCCAACGCATGGTGAGGGAGTTTTACCGGTACCTGGGAAGGTTGTTTGCCGAGTCCATTTGGCTCTTTACCGCATCCGGAAAAAGCGTGCTCAAGCGTTTTTCCATTGAAAACTGCAGGGTGCTGGAAAGCCTCCGCGAAAAAGGAAAGAGTGTGGTAGTCATGCTTCCTCATATGGGGAACTGGGAATTTTTAAGGGCCTGCAGTTGTCCTGAACGGAAAACCGTTTGCGGGTATGATGTGCAACAACTCCATATGGTTTACCAGCGTGTGAATTCCCCGTTGTTTGACAAATTGATGTATACCCTCAGGAACCGCTATAAAACAGGATGGAAGATCCTTGAAAGCAAGAGCGTGGCAAGGTATATGGCAAAGCACCGGGAGACCCCCGGGGTCTATGCCATGATTAGCGATCAGTGTCCCGGCCCTGCAGGAAAAAATGTTTCCGGGTTTTTTTTGAATCAGCCTACTCTTATGATTGAAGGGCCGGAAGCCCTGGCACGTAAATTCGGGATGGCTGTTGTGTATGGGGTTTTAAAACAAACAGACAAAGGCCGGTATGCATTACATTTCTCGCTGATCACGGAAAATGCAGTTGAAACGGAAACAGGGGAGGTCAGCAGGAAATTTGCCGGGTTACTGGAAAAGGATATTGAACGGACACCTCACCTGTGGCTGTGGAGCCACAAACGATGGAAAAGGACACCTTCATGAAAGGCTTGATATTTGCATAAGATTAAAAAACTTAGGATATGAAAAAACTTGTGATCTTATTGTTGGCTTTAAGTCTTTGGATACCAATCCAGGGACAGCCCGTGACCGAAGGACAACAGATCCCCCAGGGGGCTGTCGTTTACAGTCTTCCGAGGACATGTATAAGAATAGTGGCCGAAGCTCACTATACACAGTTTGTCCCCGGTCCCTACGCGCGTTATGCCCGGAAATTCCTGGGAATAGATGCCGGGCAGAACCGGACGACTACGTACGAGCTGTCGCGTATAGAAATGACTCCTATGCTTGAAACTGATCCGCATCAGCTTTATATGGCACAATTGACCAAAGAAAATCCGGAACCCTGGTTTTTACAACTTACATCCCAGGGGCTTGTTCTGCTTGCCGATGCTTACCGCGCAAAAGAAACCAAATGGAGGTTTCCCGCCCCGGACGGACCCGGAGATGTTTCAGATGCCGGGATTATTGAGAACCTGAAAGAAGAACGCACTACTTTATATCGGTCGCAGGTTGAAGGACGCGAGGTGTCTGCTATTCCCGTTCAGCAAACACAATTGGTTGAAAAAACACCGGAACAGAGAGCCGAGGAAGCTGCCCGGAAAATATTCCGGTTGCGGGATATGCGTTATGCCATCATAACCGGTGATACGGATGCTATTTACAGCGGAGAAGCCATGGGTGCTGCCGTAGATGAAATGAGGCGTATGGAAGAAGAATACCTGAGGCTGTTTTTAGGAGAAACAACCACAGGCAAAACACATATTTCAACAGATGTACTTCCCGATCAGGAGCAAACCCGTTACGTAGCATTCCGTTTTTCTGAAACCGGAGGTTTGTTGCCTGCCGATAATGTGGGCGGGCGACCCATTATCCTGGAAATTGATGTAACAGGAGATGAGGCGTTCCCCAGGATAATTGCCGATGAAAGCAAGATGCGCTCGGGAACAAGGCTCTTCTACCGTCAACCGGTTATCACGATGGTACGCCTGACAGACGGGCAAAAAGAATTGTTGCAGGCACGGATCCCTGTATATCAGAAAGGTCCTGTATTGAATTTTATTATTAATTAAAAAATATTTTATGGACATTATTGATCTTAACCCGAAAAGAGTCTGGAAACACTTTTATTCATTAACCCGCATACCGCGTCCTTCTAAAAAAGAAGAAAAAATTCGCGCCTTCCTGGCTGAATACGGTAAAAAACTGGGGCTGGAAACCATTGTAGACGAAATAGGGAATGTCATTATCCGCAAACCCGCCACTCCCGGGATGGAAAACCGGAAGGGCATCATATTGCAGGCACATATGGATATGGTCCCTCAAAAAAATAACGCCACCCAACATGATTTTGAAAAAGACCCCATCATTCCCCGTATAGAGGGAGAATGGGTATATGCAACAGGAACGACACTGGGAGCCGATAACGGAATGGGTGTAGCTGCCGCTATGGCCGTTTTGGAAGCGGATGATTTGCAGCATGGCCCCGTGGAAGTACTGATCACAACCGATGAAGAAACCGGCATGACAGGTGCCAGGGGGCTTAAATCCGGCGTGCTGAAAGGCGATATTTTGCTAAACCTGGACTCGGAAGATGAAGGAGAGCTTTATGTAGGCTGTGCAGGAGGAGAAGACGGTTCTTTTGAAATGGGATACGATCCCGGACCGGTACCGGCAGGATGGGAAGCAGCCCATATTAATGTCACAGGTCTGAAAGGTGGCCATTCCGGAATGGACATCATACTGGGACGCGGGAATGCCAACAAGATCATGGTTCGCATTCTTTACTATTTGATGGAAAAATCGGACTTAGTGGTTGCTTCCGTGGAAGGAGGTAATCTGCGTAATGCCATACCCCGTGAAGCTGATGCAATCATATGTTATAATCCGGTGAATAAAGACCGGATTAAAACATTGACGGACGAAATGGCCGGCATCATTGCTACGGAATTGAAATTGGTGGATCCGGGACTGGAAGTCACCCTGACTCCTTGTGACACACCTGAGAATATTGTTCCACAGGAGGTAGCCCTTAAGATTATCCGAGCCGTGTATGCAGCGCCCAACGGCGTATGGGCCATGAGTAACTCTATGCCCGGATTGGTGGAAACATCCTCCAATATGGCCATTTTTAAAGCCAAAGAAGGACAGGTGGCCGTTCATTGCTTGATTCGCAGCCTGGTGGATACGGCAAAAGAAGATATGGGAACCGCATTGTCCTGTTGTTTTACCAATATTGGAGCCCGTGCCACTTTTTCCGGTTCTTACCCCGGGTGGAAACCCAATATGGACTCGCCCATCTTGCAGATCATGCTGGACACCTACAAAGAAATGTTCGGGCAGGAAGCAAAAGTAAAAGCCATTCATGCGGGACTGGAATGCGGAATACTTGGAGGTACTTATCCCCGGTGGGATATGATTTCTTTCGGACCCACACTCCGTTCTCCTCATTCTCCCGATGAACGGTGCCTGATCCCTACCGTACAGAAATTCTGGGATTTGCTGGTTAAGACACTAGAAAATGCTCCCGTTAAATAAACGGATGTAGAATACCTTTAAAAAAAATTTGCCGGGCTGCAGGAATTTCCTATCTTTGCAGCCCTTTTACAATTTAAATAATAAACAATCACTATGTTAAAACAGTACGAAACCGTTTTCATTTTAACTCCCGTTTTGTCTGAAGTTCAGATGAAGGAAGCGGTTGCCAAATTTCGTGATCTGATAGTAGCCAACCAAGGCGAGGTAGTTTACGAAGAGGATTGGGGGCTGAAAAAACTGGCGTACCCCATCCAGAAAAAAACCACCGGGTTTTATCACCTTTTAGGATTCAAAGCGGACCCTGATTTCATTGCAAAACTGGAACTTCAGTACCGCAGGGATGAGCGCGTGATCCGGTACCTTACTTTCGCAATGGACAAACATGCCATTGCTTATGCTGAAAAGAAACACGGCCCTGCCAAGGAAGCTGTTCCCGTAAAGGAAGAAAAACCGGCTCCCAAACCTAAGAAACCGGTCGTGGATGATGAAATTGATATTGAAGAGGAGGACTAGAATATGGCAAATAATAATGAAATACGTTTTTTGAACCCTCCCACAGTTGAGGTAAAAAAGAAAAAATACTGCCGTTTTAAAAAAGCAGGTATCAAATACATTGATTACAAAGATCCCGAATTTCTGAAACGGTTTTTGAATGAGCAAGGCAAGATCCTGCCCCGCAGGCTTACCGGTACTTCTTTGAAATACCAGCGTAAAGTGGCTCAGGCCGTAAAACGTGCCCGTCATCTGGCTTTACTGCCCTACGTTACCGATTTACTAAAATAAGGAGGAAAGAGGTCATGGAAATTATTTTAAAGCAAGATGTGATCAATCTGGGACATAAGGACGACATCGTTAATGTTCGCAACGGGTATGCCACCAACTACCTTATACCCCAGGGAATGGCTGTAATGGCCACATCCTCTGCCAAAAAAATGCACGAAGAAAACATGCGTCAGCGTGCCCATAAAGAAGCCGCTATCCGTGAAGAGGCGCAGGCTTTGGCTGCAAAACTGGCGGACATACAGGTTAAGGTTACTACTAAAGTGAGCAGCAACGGAAAAGTTTTTGGCTCGGTCAACAACATTCAGGTTGCAGAAGCTTTGGCAGCCCAGGGCCTGGAAGTAGACAGACGCAATATTTCGTTTCCCGGCGGAGAAGCCCTTAAAGAAGTGGGTGTTCACGATGCCCTGGTTAAGATCTACCGCGATATAACAGCTACCGTAAAGGTAGAAGTAGCAGGAGAAGAATAAATTGAGTTTTGAGTTGAGAAGAAACCCGGTTTAACCGGGTTTTTTTGTATCTTTACTGATTAAAAAATTTTTGATATGAAACAGGATATAGCTCTTTTTGATCTGATCAGAAAGGAGGAAAACCGTCAGTCTAACGGGATTGAATTAATTGCTTCCGAAAATTTTGTTAGTCCCCAGGTTTTAAAAGCCATGGGCTCCGTACTAACAAACAAATATGCGGAAGGGTACCCCGGAGCCAGGTATTACGGGGGATGCGAAGTAGTAGACAAATCCGAACAGTTGTGCATAGACAGGATCTGTGAATTGTTCGGTGCCGAGTATGCCAATGTGCAACCCCATTCAGGAGCGCAGGCAAATATGGCTGTATTCCTTGCTTGTCTCAAACCCGGAGATACGTTTATGGGACTTGATCTGGCCCATGGCGGACATTTGACCCACGGTTCACCCGTTAATTTTTCCGGGATCCTGTATAATCCAGTCGCTTATAAACTTGATCCGCAGACCGGTGTTATAGATTATGATGATATGGAACGGCTTGCCCTGGAGCATCAACCAAAAATGATCATTGGCGGAGGTTCTGCTTATTCCAGGGAATGGGATTACAAACGCATGCGTGAGATTGCCGATAAAGTGGGAGCTATCTTTATGGTAGACATGGCTCATCCGGCCGGGCTGATAGCAGCCGGACTGCTGGACAATCCTTTACCATACGCACATATTGTTACTTCAACTACTCACAAAACCCTTAGGGGACCGCGGGGAGGGATCGTTCTGATAGGTAAAGATTTTGAGAATCCGTGGGGAATTACCACTCCTAAAGGCGAGATAAAAAAGATGTCTGCCATGATCAATTCCAGTGTTTTCCCCGGTGTTCAGGGAGGTCCGCTGGAACACGTGATAGCCGGGAAAGCCGTAGCTTTCTTTGAAGCACTGCAACCTGAATTCAAGGAATACCAGATCCAGGTTCAAAAGAATGCCCAGGCATTGGGTGCAGCCTTCACCAAAAAGAATTACACAATTGTTTCCGGAGGGACGGATAACCACCTGTTGTTGATAGATCTGCGTTCGAAATTCCCCGATCTGACCGGAAAGGAAGCCGAGAATACCCTGGTGAAGGCAGATATTACCGTAAACAAAAACATGGTTCCGTACGATTCCCGTTCCCCGTTCAAAACTTCCGGCATACGTGTGGGTTCACCCGCAGTGACTACACGCGGGTTAAAAGAACATGACATGGAGACTATCGTAACGCTGATTGATGAAGTGTTGTCTCATGTTGATGATCAGACCGTTATTGAACGTGTGAAAAAACGCGTAAAAGAATTAATGGGCGGGTTACCACTGTACGCCTGGTAATCATAAAAAAATGAAAATAAAATTTACTGTAGCCCTGATTGCAGCAACGATTTTGTTGCCGCAAGCTATTATTGCGCAAAATGCCACACGGGGCGTGGTAGAAGCCGTCATCGGTTCTGACTTGAACAGTGTTCTGCCTGATGATGTAGTCTATATGTATCCTGAATTCCAGAAGGGGACCATATTGTTTTCTGACAGGAGTAGTGCTGAAGGAACAGTCAATCTTTATCTTATCGGATCCCAGGTTCATTTTATCGCACCCGGCGGGGATACGCTGGTGATGAAAGATCAGGATAAAGCCAGGTTGTTATCCGTTGGCAAGGACACGTATATACGTCATGACAGATCCTGGGTAAGGATCATTTCCGTACAAGAGGAGTTGGCATTAGGAATTCGTTCAACCGTTAATTTTGAACAGGCACAAAAGATAGGTGCCTATGGTATGACTGATGCCACATCATCCATTTCTTCAGTAGACAGAATAAGTGATATTCAGAATCAGCCGACAGCTTCAGGTGCCTTTGGAAACGCCTATGGATCTACCAGCAGCGCATATCTGAAATCTTTAAGGAATATTCCGTATACCTTGACTCACGATGTGCTGCTCTATGATGGCGAAAAGCTTTACACCCCCAGCAGAAGAAACTTCACCAAATTTTTTCCGGGTAAAAAAGATCTGATAAAAAAATACGTTAAGGACAATAAACTGGACTTAAACAAAGCCCAGGACGCCCTTAAATTATTCAACTTCCTGAGTCTCTGATTTTTTTTGTTCCATTATTGTGGTGATTCTCCTGCGATTTGGCGGAATGCGTTGCCCGATACGGGTTGGTTGAGGAGCTTCTTTTTGGAGCATTTCCTCCCGCGGTTTTGTCATGATGGTACTGTCCCTGAATGACTCTAAAGGCAGGGCCGGATTCATTTTATTTTCCATTTCCCTGCGATTCAACTCTTTCACGGCATCTATAGTCACACCGCTGCGCAGTGTAGAGGGAAGGGCATGGACCTTCGGGAAATATTTAAGCGTGTAAGGGAAAAGGGGGGATTGATAAATGTTTTCGATTCTCAGAGGAGATTGTTGGATGCTTCTTTGGGTAATGGCATACCTGTCCACGGGCCTTTCTGTAGCTCTCCAGTTGAAATCTGCCAAACGTTCCTGCTCCTTTTTCAGTTCAAAAAGCGGTATCATATCGCTTTTGACTGATTTTTTGTAAGTGATGCGTTCTGCCCTTCTTTCTTTGAGCATTACATTCATTTCCTCACATTCTTTAATATTAAGCGATGTGATGAGACTATCCTCAGGAATATAAAAAAGCGCTTTGACATTTTTCAGGGCATCAAAACGGTAAACATCATTGTCCCGTATATGTGCCTGCATCATCTCTCCCTTGATCTGGTGAAAAAACACATCTTCTTCCTGCGAAATCAGGAACGAGCCCGACATAAGGTCTACACGGTACAGCGAATCCCGGCTAAAGCGGAAAAAGACACTGTCTGCACTCAACTGGCTTTCCTGATTCCAGATAACAGGTTTCCCGTATTGTCTTAAAACAGAGTCTATGCTGTTGAATACAAGAGAATCACAAACGGACTGCAGGTCGCTTCTATAGACTTTCACGTTGTTGTATCCATAGAAAAGGTGCACTTCCGTAGTATTAAATAAACTATCACCTTCCTGGCGTACGCCGGCAAGGAACAAACTATCTGCTTTATTCAGGTTGAGTTGTATATCCAGTGAATCTGCCCGGAGCATTTTTTCTGTAAGTTCGTTTTCGGGATCAGTCTCCGGTGTTTGAGCAGTATCAGCGGTTGCAACCTTATCAGCAGGGGCTGCAACCGTATCAGCAGCGGCAAGGGTATCGGCGGCAAGTAGGGAGTCTGCCTGCAAGGTCGGTTTTGTACGGACAGGTATTTCCCGGCGCTCAAAAGCCCGGCTTCTGTCCAGGGAATCCATCTGGCCGATGGTGGTGGTAAAAACGCGAAGGGTATCGGCACCCAGAAATAACGAATCCGTACGGTTTGTTTCCGGATCGGTCTCATATGCAATAAATACAGGGTTTTCCGTTACCTGTACCCAGTCCGGTTCGCGCCGGAAATCCAAACGGTCTCCCAGAACCAGCACCTGCTGGGTTGTATCGCGAACCTGCACGTTTTGCAGCAAAGTTCCGGAATTGTTCAGCCGGTCGTAATGAACGTCCTCGGCGTTGATCTCCTGTTCTTCCGTTTGAATGAATACATTATCGAGAAAGTGAAAAAGTTCCTTATCCCTTTCGTAAGTTCCTTCCCGGCAGGTCAGAAACCCGTCTGTATGCCAGGCCTGTACGTTTCCCCAATACTCGGCAAGGTTCAGGTCGGTGTGATAATAAAGGGAATCGGCTTTTATTTTGAGGGTGTCTGTTCCCATTTCCACATGTTCATACATGCAAAACAGCTTTTCTTTGGAGTAATAATAACCCCGGCGACTCTCAAGTATGGTCCCTTCGTTATCTACCATACTGCCCCCGTTAAAGAAATACCCGATGCTGTCTTTTGTGTTGAAATTTAGGTATTGTGTGCGAAGCCGGTTTTCATCCTTGTCTATGAGTTCAACCACCCTTCCCCGGACTTCTGCTGTATTGAGATCTCCCAGGTAATGGATTGTTTCACCGGTAAGCCGGGTCCCTTCCTGGATGACCTGGACATTGCCAACGGCATGGATCACGTTCTGCTGGGTATTCCAGATGGCCGTGTCGCAAAGAATGTATGTATCGTTATGGAGAAAACGTGCAGGACCGGTTACTTTCCGGTAACTGACCCCGAATAATTCGTACATTTCAGCCATCTGTGCACTAATCAGATGCACTTTCTCATTTTCCGGCCGCTTTTGATCTGCGGGTTGTCCCAGAGCGTGATGACTGGCTGTTATCAATCCCGCAATGCATACGAGAAACAGCAGAATCCGGTGTCTTTTCATTATTTGATCCAACCGTCCCGTTTGAACGTACAATCCCTGAACAGGGGATCGATACGGATATATGTGGTTTGTTGTTTTTCTTTAATGAAGTTCTCAATGGCGTCCATACGTTGTTTGTTTTCGGCCATGTTCTGTATTACATTGTAATCATCTTCCAGGTTGGCTGTATGGGAAGGAATGATCTTGTCCAGGCGGATGATTTTGTAAATGACGTTCCCTTCGCGGCCTTCATTGTCCCGGCTCTCAAATGCTGTGGAAATATCACCTTCTTTCATGTCCTTGAGGACGTTATAGTCATTGGTTTTGAGCTGGTCCTTTTCAAACAGCATTGACCCGGTGTTTTCATCGGCCATACGTCCCCCGTTCAGCCTTGAAGGGGGATCTTCCGAATAAAGAACAGCGGCTCTTTCAAAAGTGAGGCTGTCTGTTTTTATGGCATTGCTTATACTGTCAAGCCGGTTCAGGCTGGCTATCTTGTCGGAGCTCAGAACATCGGGTTTCAGGAGTATATGACGTGCATTAAACATATCTCCTTCCCGTTCAATTAATTGAATAAGATGAAAGCCGTCCGGTGTTTCCACAATTTGAGAAACCTGTCCTTCTTTCAAGACAATAGCGGCGTCCCCGAACGCCGGCCAGTACATCTGTTTGGCGGCCATCCCCAATTCTCCTCCCCGGCGGGCCGAGTAGGGGTCCTGGGAATATAATGTGGCCAGGGTGCTGAAACGTTCTCCGTTCAGGATTCTTTCCCTGAATTCCAGAAGGCGTTCTTTGACCATCAGGATGGCTTCTTCTTTTGGAGGGTAAAGAACTATCTGGCTCAACTGGTATTGTGTGGGAATAATAGGCAGGCTGTCCTTAGGTGTGTTCTTGTAAAAATCTTCTATGTCCTTGGGGGTAAGAGGTGCTACGCCTTCTGTGACGGTAGATTGCATATCCCTGGTAAGGCTTTGTTCACGGAATAATTCCCGCCATTCCTGTTTCAGTTTGAAAATGGGTTTGTGGAAATAATCTTCGGTTGCTTTTTCTCCACCCAGGCGTGTTTTTATATCCTGCAGCCTGTTTTCCAGTTCAAGTTCCACATATTCTTCGTTCACGGTAAGGCTGTCCAGACGCGCCTGACTAAGCATTAGTTTGGAAACCAACATGTTTTCCAATATTTCACAACGGATGTTCTTGTCCGAGATAACCCCTTGCATGATCTGCATCTGTACTTCTTCCTCGATGGTAGAGAGCTGGATCATTTCATTTCCAACCAGGGCAATAACTTTATCCACCAGGCCGTTACCGTATTTTTGTCCAAAAGCTGAAACAGCAGTCATCAGAAGAACCAAAATACATATTGCAGATTTTCTAATCTTCATCCTTTTCGTAGATTTTTATTATTTGTTTGTTCCAACCCTCTTTTAGTACCTGGGTTTCGAGGTCTTTTAACAATTGCTGCTTTCTTTTGCTGATAATGATCTGGCGAATATTCGCCCGGATGTGTTCCATAGGGGCGGGATTTCCGGCCGGGCTAAACTCATTAACAGATACCAGGTAAGCATACAGACTGTCCCTGGTGTCGATATATCCGGCAGGTTTAAGCGCCTGCATTACCGTTTCTCTTCCAAGGGGCAAATCTTGTGCCAATTCCCCTGCTGATATCCATTTACCTTCATAATCTGTATAGATTTCGGCGGAACTTTCACAGAGCCGGTCCAGTTGGGCCAGATCTTCCAGAGTGTTGGATCGGTAAATATTCCGTACCATAGGAAGGTAAGGTGAATGCAGTCGCATACGTATAAGCCTGGCCCTGACCAGGGGCTCATCCAAAAGAAAAAGTTCGCGGTTGTTTGTGTAGTAGGATTGGATCTCCTCTGTGTTTATGAGGGTATCGATCCGTTCTTCGACGTATTTTTTCTGATACCGGAAAACCAATAAGGATTTGCGGTAGTCCGCCAATTCCTGTTGGACGTCTTTTTCTTCTTTTGAAAGCTCTTCTTCAGCTTTTTTCAGGAGCAGGTTGTCAATGGCCCAGAGGTCAATATAATGTTTTGCCATGTTCTGGGAATCCCGTGCAGAATGTGCCTCCTGCAACAACCCTTCCATGTCTTTTTTGTAAAGAATTTCTTTGCCTATCTGGGCCATGCGTTCCGGTTCATTGCCAAACCAGCGTCTCAGTTGTTGACAGGAACTCAGGGTAATTAGACAGAGTGTTATAAAAGCCCATTTTTTCATGACAGGAAAAATTACCGGGAATAATTGGGTGCTTCACGCGTAATGGTCACATCGTGAGGATGGTTTTCGATGACACCGGCAGAGGTGATTCGCACAAATTCCGCTTTTTTCAGAGATGCCAGATCGGGTGTTCCGCAATAACCCATACCGGCCCGTAAGCCGCCGGTCATCTGGTAAAATACTTCACTCAGGGTCCCTTTGTAGGGTACCTGGGCTACGATCCCTTCCGGGACTAATTTTTTAATGTCTTCTTCTGTGTCCTGGAAATAACGGTCTTTTGATCCCTGCTGCATGGCTTCCAGCGACCCCATTCCGCGATAACTTTTAAACTTTCTGCCATTCAGAATTATAGTTTCCCCGGGGGATTCTTCCACCCCTGCAAAGAGAGATCCTGCCATGACTGTATCTGCTCCGGCCGCCAGGGCTTTTACCATATCTCCCGAGTACCTTATCCCTCCGTCGGCAATGACCGGGACGCCTTTCTCCTTAAGAGCTTCGTATGTTTGCATAATGGCCGATAACTGGGGCACGCCCACTCCGGCAACAACCCGGGTGGTGCATATGGAACCGGGGCCGATGCCGACTTTTACGGCATCGGCACCGGCCTCGGCAAGGGCCAATGCCCCGGAGGCGGTGGCCACGTTCCCTGCCACAATATCCAAATCCGGAAAGGCTTGTTTCGCCTTCCGCACTGTTTCCAGCACTCCGGAGGAATGGCCGTGTGCCGTATCGATTACGACGGCATCAATATCTACAGTAAGCAGTTTCTCTATCTTTTCCAGCGTATCTGCTTTTACCCCGACTGCTGCAGCGGTGCGAAGCCTTCCTTTGCTGTCCTTGCTGGCTTTTGGGTTGTCCTTGATCTTGGTGATGTCTTTAAAGGTCAGCAACCCTATAAGTTTAAAATTTTTATCTACTACAGGAAGCTTTTCGATCTTGTAGATTTTGAGAAGTTCTGTAGCGCTTCCCAGGTCTGCTCCGTCATGAATGGTGATCAGGTTTTCTTTGGTCATGATATCCCGGATAGGGGTTGCCAGATTTTCTACAAACCGGAGATCCCGGTTGGTAATGATCCCTATAAGATGGTGTCTTTCATCTACAACCGGTATGCCGCCTATGTGATTGTCTGCCATTAATTTAAGGGCGTCCCCAACGCAGGCGTCCGGTGAGATTACTATGGGATCGTAGATCATTCCGCTTTCCGACCTTTTGACTTTGCGTACGTGTTCCATTTGTTGTTCAATGGACATGTTCTTATGGATAACGCCTATTCCGCCTTCCCGGGCAATGGCTATAGCCAGGGACGAGTCTGTAACCGTGTCCATAGCCGACGATACAATAGGTGCACTCAGAATAATATTTCTTGAAAAACGCGTGGTCAGATCTACATCACGCGGAAGTACCCGGGAGGCGGCCGGGAGAAGAAGGACGTCATCAAAAGTGAGTCCTTCATAAATAATTCGATTGCTGAAAGATTTCATGACCGGAGATTTTATCCTGCAAATATAAAGAAAACGAGGGATTATGTGTTATCTTTGTGCATATGAAGAAATGGAAAGTCGGATTGCTTGCCAGGGTTGCCATTGCCATTGTACTGGGCATCGTATCCGGTTTGTTTTTTCCTGATTGGGCACAACGTATTTTTCTGACGTTCAATGCCCTGTTCAGCTCGTTCCTTGATTTTATAGTACCATTGATCATACTGGGGCTTATAGCTCCCGGAATCGCTGAATTGGGAAAAGGGGCCGGCAAAATGCTGGGCACCACCCTGGGTCTGGCTTACGGGTCCACTTTGTTGAGCGGATTCTTTGCCTATTTCACATGCCGGGCAGTCTACCCGGTTTTGTTAAGCGGCAACGCCTTAAGTATGGCTCCGGAAGCAACTGCCGGCCTGACCGAAAATGTTGAAAAACTTACGCCTTTTTTTACGCTCGATTTTCCACCCCTGTTCAGCGTCATGTCTGCCCTGATTTTTGCCTTTGTCCTGGGTTTGGGGCTTACCGTAATAGGGAATGGAGAGGCACTAAGAAATGTGCTGACGGGTTTTAGGGAAGTGGTCAATAAAACCATTTCCGGGGTGATTATCCCGTTGTTGCCCTTGTTTGTCTATGGCATTTTCCTGAAAATGGCCGCCGAGGGACAGGTAGAACAGGTGTTGGGCATCTTTCTGAAGATCATTGTGCTGATCTTTGGAATGACCGTAGTCCTGTTGTTGTTCCAGTTTGTTGTGGCGGGATTGATCGCACGAAAAAACCCTTTATTTCTTCTAAAGACGATGTTAACGGCTTATGTGACCGCTTTGGGAACACAATCTTCCGCCGCGACCATTCCGATCACCCTCAGACAAGCTGTCAAATGCGGGGTTGATCCCAGGGTGGCAGGATCTGTAATACCTCTTTGTGCTACAGTACATTTATCGGGAAGCATGCTTAAGATCACATCGTGTGCCATGGCTGTTATGGTATTGATGAACATGTCTTTGGATCCGGGGGTTTTTGCCGGATTTATCTTTTTGCTGGGTATTACGATGATAGCTGCTCCGGGAGTTCCCGGAGGAGCCATTATGGCTGCCATAGCCGTACTTCAGTCTGTACTGGGATTCAATGCAGAGGCAATAGGACTGATGATCACCCTTTACATTGCCATGGATAGTTTTGGAACAGCTTGCAATGTTACCGGTGACGGAGCTATTGCGGTAATAGTGAATAAATTTTATGCAAAGAATTAGCGTTTTTTGTGGGTCGCGAAAAGGGAATGATCCGCAGATAATCCGCCAGGCAGAACTTTTGGGAACACTTTTGGCAAAAAAGGGTATAGAGCTTATATACGGGGGAACCAATGTAGGTGTTATGGGAATTTTGGCAGATAGCGTGTTGGCAAACGGAGGAACGGTAGAAGGCATTATGCCCGCTTTAATAGAAGAGAAGCGGATCGCCCATGAAGGTCTGACAAAAATGGTACAGGTCCCAGACCTGGAAGAACGGAAGCGAAGACTGATAGCAAATTGTGATGCCATTTTGGTTTTTCCGGGTAGTTACGGGACAATGGACGAAATGTTCAACGCTTTGGTTTATAAACAATTGGATAGAATTCACAAGCCCGTAATATTGTTGAATATTGGAGGGTTTTACGATCCATTACTGCTTCAGTTGGACCGTATGGTTACCACGGGATTCATGCCGGAATGTTTTCGCAGGAATTTACAAGTAGTTACGGATTGCCGGGAATTGGATTTTCTTGGGGGGTAACGTATTTTGCTCCCTGGAATGTGTCACGTTCTACCAACCTTTTTTCCAAAAGACGAATAATTTCAACATTACGTATCAATCCCCACGGCGTTGCATTCACAAAACGGGGCGGAACTTCTCCGGCTATTCGTTCAATGAATATATCCGGGCGCAGCAACTCCAGGAAATCAATTACAAAATCCAGGTATTCAGGAAGCGTGAACGTCACAAAGTCCCCGGGAACTTTTTCAAACTCTTTTTCCATGGGTGTGCCTTTAACTATCTGCAGTTGGTGAAGTTTAAGGCTTGTCACAGGCAACTTGCTCAATAGGGATGCTTCTTTAAGCATCTCCTCCCGGGATTCTCCGGGAAGGCCCAGGATCATGTGAATGCCTGTATGGAGGCCGTAGGCAGCTGTCAGGCGAATGGCATCTACCGACTGTTCCCAGGTATGGCAACGGTTAATGCGCCGGAGTGTCCTGTTATAACAAGATTCCACACCGTATTCCAGCATAACGATCTTATCTTTTGACAATTCACTGAAATAGGCCAATTTTTGATCATCTATACAATCCGGACGGGTCCCGATGACGATCCCGCTTATACGGGGATCGTCCAAAACAGGTTTGTAAATACGGCGCAGGTCATCAAGAGGAGCATGTGTGTTGGAGTAGGGTTGAAAATATGCAAGGTAACCCCCGGCTTTGCGGTATCTGACGTGATGGAATTCAATTCCTTCATCAATCTGTTGTGTCAGGCTTTTGTCCGGAGTGCTGTAGCCGGGGTGAAAAGCCCTGTTATCACAATAAGTACAACCTCCCGATCCTACAGTTCCGTCGCGGTTTGGACAGGTAAAACCTGCGTCAACCACCACTTTCTGAAGCCTGGTCCCGTATTTCTCTATGAAATAACCGGTAAATGAGCGATACCTTTGCATGATACAAAGGTAAAAGTAAGCCTTGTCATATCAAAGATTTGCCCTAAATTTGTAAGTTATGAAAAAGCTAAGCAATTATCTCCTGGCGGCTTCTGTCGCAATTGCCGTTCTCGCCGGGTGCGCGAAAGGCAGGAATCTGGAACAATTATCAGTCATTTCCGAAAACATGAAATCGGCTTTCGCACCTGACAGAAGGGAGAAAGTCTATGATATTACTTTTGAAAAGCAAAAAGGTTCAAAGAGTTATATCGTTCGGGGAACCACCACTGAATCGGGGGTGGTGCCTGCTTTGATAGCTGCCGCGGCTTCCCAGGGCATTACACTTGAAGACAGTGTAACAGTATTGCCGGATCCGGGGCTGGAGGGATTCATTTACGGAGTAACTTCTCTTTCAGTTGTCAGCCACAGGTACGAACCGAGGCATGCTTCTGAATCGGCCACACAGACTTTGATGGGAACGCCGTTGAGGATATTGCAGGAGAAAGGAGGCTGGACCATGGTGAAAACACCTGAAGGGTATATTGCCTGGGCACCCTCTTCAGGAATACAGGCGATGGACAGCCGGGCTTATGAAGCATGGATGGCAGCTCCCAAAGTGATCATAAACAAACATTATACATTATTCAGGGAACAGGCTTTGCCCGGGGCTCCGGTCGTTGCCGATGGTGTTTGGGGGAATGTTGTTGAATTGGAAGGACAGACGCCGCTGTATTACAGGGTAAAACTCCCCGACGGGAAACAGGCTTACGTATCACGCTTTGATGCAGAACTTTTCAGGGAATGGGCCATGAAAGAAAATCCCATGCCGGAACAAATCATTTCCACATCCCTGCAGTTTATGGGATTTCCTTATTTATGGGCAGGAACATCGGTCAAGGCGATGGATTGCAGCGGTCTTGTAAAAAATACATATTTCCTGAACGGGGTGATCCTCTTGCGTGATGCCTCCCAGCAGGCCCGTATGGGTGAAGAAGTCAACATTTCCGAAGGATGGCAGAACCTGCAAATGGGAGATCTGATATTTTTCGGAAGAAAGGCAACGGAAAACAGAAAAGAAAGCATTACTCACGTGGGGCTCTATATTGGAGACAGCCGCTTTATCCACTCCTCGGGTCTTGTCCGGGTAAATTCCCTGGATCCGGCCAGCGATATTTATTATTCGGGATCTGACCGCTTGTTGCGGGCCGTCCGGATACTTAATCATATAGACGACGGAACCCGGGTGATCTCAGTCAGGGAGCATCCCTGGTACGGACTATCCGCAAACTAAGTTACAACATACCAAATAGAAAATGAATTCAACCAGACGCGATTTTTTAAAAACATCCATGGCCCTGGCAGCAGCAGCTGCGGTAGCCAATCCGGTACGTCTTTTCGCATCGGGAACAAATAGCAAAGGAAGGGCCGGAAAAGCTTCCGGACCGGACAAAATGGTACTCACATTTGAACCATTCGAAGCCCGTATGAAACATGTTTTCACCATTGCGGGATCTTCCAGGTCCACGACCCCCATTGTATTGACCAAAATTTCTTATCAGGGTTATGTAGGGTACGGAGAGGCTTCCATGCCGCCTTACCTGGGAGAGAGCACAGCTTCAGCTATGGAGTTCCTCAGACGTGTGGATTTGAGCCGGTTCAGTTCCCCGTTCCAGATAGAAGAGATACTGACTTATGTGGATAACATCACAACCAATAATACTGCTGCAAAATGTGCCGTGGATATTGCTTTACACGATCTGTGCGGTAAGATCATGGGACAACCCTGGTGGAAGATATGGGGGTGGAACAATAAGGACCTTCCCAGCACTTCGGTGACAGTCGGTCTGGCTTATGCTCCTGACGGAAGCATAGATAAGGAAGAAGTGCGCAAGAAAACCCTGGAGACCCTGGATTATAACCTGATTAAGGTAAAATTGGGAAATGCCGAGGAGGATGACAAAACCATGATCACTACCATTCGTGAAGTAACCGACCTCCCGATAGTAGTAGATGCCAACCAGGGATGGAAAGAGAAAGGTTATGCCCTGGACATGATAGAATGGCTGGCTCAAAGGGGGGTGCAAATGGTTGAACAACCCATGCCTAAACTGTTGTTGGACGAGACGGCCTGGTTGCGGGATCGTAGTCCCCTGCCTATTATGGCCGATGAAGCTTGTCAGCGATTGTCCGATGTAAGAAAACTGTATGGAGCTTATGACGGCATCAACATCAAATTGATGAAATGTACCGGTATGCGCGAAGCCAGGGAGATGATTTCGCTGGCCAAAGCACTTCATATGCGCATCATGATCGGATGTATGACGGAAACATCTGTCGCCATTTCAGCAGCTGCGCAATTCGCCAGCCAGGTGGAATGGGCCGATCTGGACGGGAACTGGCTTATTGCCAATGATATATTTACCGGTATGAAAGTGGTAGACGGACGTATTACCCTGGAAGACAAACCCGGAATAGGGGTGGAACCTTTATAAATTATTTTTAAAAGAACGAGTATGCCTGAAAATTTAAGAACATTCAAAAAAGATATTGATTATTTGATAGATGAAGTGATCTCTGATTGCTGTACATTTATATACATTAATCCCGACAAAAAAGAAGAAGAGGCCATGGACGTGATCAACCAGGCGATCGCCTTGAGGGATGAAATGTTTGAACGTCTGAACAAAATTCACGAAAAACCGGCCAGGCCTCATTTCAAGGCATTGAAAGAAGAATTTTTGAAAAGAGTGGATGACTTGTTTGAGACAATAAGTGAACTGGCTAAACAGTAAGCCCGGATCCCATCTGAAAGGGCGTATCCTGATCCTGGACGGCGCAATGGGAACCATGATCCAGCGCCACAGTCCGACTTTTCCCCCCGGAGCGGAGGGAAACAACGATGTTCTTGTCCTGACGCAACCCGCTCTAATACAGTTTATACACAAAGAATATGTAGAGGCGGGTGCCGATATAATTACTACCAACACCTTTAATGCCAATGCTGTATCCCAACAGGATTACGGGATGCAGGACCGTGTTTATGAAATGAACCGGGAAGCTGCCCGCCTGGCGCGTAAAAGCGGGGCATTGCTGGTAGCAGGATCTATGGGACCTACGAACAAGTCTGCTTCCATATCTCCGGATGTGAACCGTCCCGGTGACCGTGCCGTTGATTTTATGACGCTTGTAAAAGCATACAGGGAGCAAGCCAGGGGCTTGAAAGACGGAGGCGTGGATTTGTTTCTGGTTGAAACGGTGTTCGATACCCTTAATGCCAAAGCTGCATTGTTTGCCCTGGAGGAGGAAGCTCCCGGGATGCCGGTTATGTTGTCTGCCACCATTGCGGACAATTCCGGGCGTGTTTTGTCCGGACAAACTATAGAAGCTTTTCTGGTTTCTACCGAACATGCCGGATTATTCAGCACGGGATTGAATTGTTCTTTCGGTCCGGATAAAATGTTGCCCTTCCTGCGCACTTTATCCCGGCACGCAACAACTTTCACAAGTGCACACCCCAATGCCGGCTTGCCCGATCTGTACGGAAACTACACCCTTACACCGGATGAAATGGCCCGTCAGATGAGGCCCTTTGTGGAGGAAAGTCTGGTTAATATTGTAGGTGGGTGCTGCGGAACCACACCGGCCCACATTTCCGCTCTTTCTTCTATGGTGCGGGAATGTGATGTTTCGCCAAGAGTTGTTACAGGAAGAGATTTCCGGGAACATTCTCCCAAAATGGTCTTTAGCGGTATGGATGTTTTGTGGGTGCAGGAAGAACCGGCTTTTGTCCTTGTGGGTGAACGGACCAATGTTTCCGGAAGCCGAAAATTTGCCCGGCTGATCCATGATAAAAATTACGACGAAGCCCTGGAAACGGCACGAAAAATGGTTCGCGACGGAGCCCATGTTTTGGATGTAAATATGGATGATCCCATGCTGGATGCTGTGGTCGCTATGCGGGAATTCCTTTTGAGATTGGGCTCGGATCCCGAGATCGCCAGTGTTCCGGTGATGCTGGATTCTTCCCGTTGGGAAGTCCTGGAGACCGGATTGCAATGTGTCCAGGGAAAATCTATAGTCAATTCCATAAGCCTGAAGGAAGGGCCGGAAGAATTTTTGCGACGTGCCCGTCTTATAAAACAATACGGGGCGGCGGTCATTGTCATGGCATTTGATGAGGAAGGCCAGGCAACTACCTTTGAGCGACGGATAGCCATATGTACCCGGGCTTACAAAATACTGACAGAAAAAGCGGGCTTTCTTCCCCGCGACATTATACTGGATCCTAATGTATTGGCTATAGGCACCGGAATGGAAGAACACCGTCGTTTTGCCGTAGATTTCCTGGAAACGGTCAGTTATCTGAAACAGCACCTGAAAGATGTTCCGGTTCTAGCCGGGGTCAGCAATTTGTCGTTTTCGTTCAGGGGCAATAATACCGTACGGGAAGCCATGCATTCTGTTTTCCTGTATCACGCCATAGCGGCAGGATTGGACATGGCCATAGTAAAACCGGGGGAACAACCTGTTTATAACGATATCCCCGAAACGTTACGTAAGGCCATAGAAGATGTCATTCTGGATTCCGATGCGGAGGCCACATCCCGGTTGGTTGAAATTGCCGGAGAATTCAACAGGAAAACCGAACCCGGTGAGAGCGGGGCCCGTGATGCCTGGCGGGACATGGATGTAAGGGAAAGACTTATGTACGCATTGGCCCGCGGAACAGAAACATTCCTGGAGGAGGATCTGGGTGTTATGCAACATATTCCTGCCATGGAAATTGTGGAAAACACCCTGATGGAAGGGATGAACCGGGTAGGCAAATTGTTTGGAGAAGGAAAAATGTTTCTTCCCCAGGTGGTTAAAACGGCACGTACTATGAAAAAAGCAGTAGCCATACTGCAACCCCGGATAGAAGAGGAAAAGAAAAAAGATACTGCCACCGGCAAGGAAAATGCAACAATCCGGGGCCTTATTGCAACGGTAAAAGGTGACGTGCACGATATAGGAAAAAACTTGGTAGCTTTGGTAATGGAGTGCAATAGCTACGAAGTTACCGATCTTGGGGTAATGGTCCCTGCACACAGGATCGTCCAGGAAGCAGAACAAAGCGGTGCTGCCTTTGTTGGATTGAGTGCCTTAATCACACCTTCTTTGGATGAGATGGTTGAGGTTGCCCGTTCCATGGAAAAAGCGGGACTGACCATTCCATTGCTCATAGGAGGAGCTACCACATCGGCCTTGTTCGTGGCGTTGCGGATCGCTCCCGAGTACAGCGGGCCGGTCATTCATTGTCCCGATGCGGCGGGAGTGGTACCGTTACTTGCAGATTATTTTTCCCGTGACAAAAAAATAAAAATCCGGTTTGTCGAAAATCTGAAAGCTTCACAAACCCTTATGCGCAATGCCTATACAAATGCCCGTTCCAAAAAGGAATACGCAACACGTGCAGAAGCCTACGCCAACAGGTGGATTTCTACGGTCAACTGGAGGATGCGAAACTTGTGTCCGCATTGCGGACAAAGGCACGGATTGGACGATTTTATACCTCCTTTTGTCGGGGTAAAACAGTTCGAAGTCCCTTTTGAAAAACTCGGCAATTTGATAGATTGGGATAGATTTTTGAAAGCCTGGGAAATACAGGGAGCAAAGCAGCAAGGGGAAAAATTTATGGAAGAAGCCCGGAATATGCTGAACGATCTTATTCAGGGAAAGTACGGAGACATTGCCTTTGCACGTGCGGTGGCCGGATTCTGGCCTGCTTTTTCCACAGCAGAAGATCATATTGTTTTTTATACCGATGCTTCCCTCAGGCGCGTTTTGCTGGATTTACCCATGGAACGGGATCTGCTGCGTCAAAAAGAGGGTACGGCCAATTTTTGTCTGACCGATTTCATTGTTCCCGAGAATCCTGCACACACACCGGATTATGCGGGGTTGTTTCTGCTTACGGCTTCTTCGCCTGAACTGGAGAATCAAATTGCACATTTCAAGGCTGAGGGAGATATTTACAGTGCCCTGATGTTGCAGACATTGCTGGACAGGTTGGCCGAGGCCTGCAGCGAATACCTCCACCGGGACTTCATTAAACTGCCTTGCGGCGCCTTGCGCGGGATCCGCCCTGCTTTCGGGTATCCTTCTTGTCCGGATCATTCTTTAAAAAAAGAAGTCATCAACCTGTTGCAGACAGAAAAAGACCTGGGGATTACCCTTACGCCATCTTATATGATGCAACCGGTTTCATCTGTTTGCGGTATGTACATAGGTCATCCGCAGGCCCGATATTTTACGGTGCATAAAGATCCGGGGGTATGAAGATCACAGATATATTCAAACTGGAGGAAAATACTTTTTCATTCGAATTTTTCCCCCCGAAGGATGAAATAGCGGCCGTTGATTTCGGGATCAATATAGGACAGCTAATCAAGCTGGATCCTTCATTCGTTTCGGTCACATACGGGGCGGGAGGTTCAACCCGTTCGCGTACTTTTGACCTGGTGGATTACCTGAAAAACAGGATCGGCCTGAATACAGTGGCTCATTATACCTGTGTGGGAAGTACAAAATCCAAAGCCCTGCAAGATCTTAAAATTTTAAGAGACAAAGGATTGCAAAATTTTATGTTGTTGCGGGGAGATCCGGAAATCGGATCGAAATACGGATTTATCCCGTGTTACGACGGATTTGCCAACGCTACTGAACTGATTTCCTATACAAAAGAGCATATTGACAATTGCTGTATAGGAGGTGGTGCTTATCCTGAAGTACATCCCGAATCGGTCAGTGCGGATTTTGATATCAAAAACCTGAAAAAAAAAGTAGATGCAGGGTGTGATTTTTTGATTACCCAGTTCTTTTTCGATAATCAAAAATATTTTGATTTTGTGGCCCGTGCCCGCAGGGAAGGTATACAATGCCGTATCATCCCCGGGATCATACCCCTGATAAAATATTCCCAGTTGGAAAGATTTGTCAATTTGTCCCGTGCAAGTATCCCTTCGGGGTTTCTTCAAAAACTGGAATACAACCGGTACAATTCTGAAGCTGTGTACAAGGCCGGGATGGATTTTGCCATAGATCAATGCCGGGATCTGTTAACGAAGGGAGCTCCGGGAATTCATTTTTATACACTCAACAAATCCCGGGCGACAGTAGAAATCTACAGAACTTTAAAAGTAAGGTAACATTGCCACAAGACAACTCCTACGGCAACGGAAACATTGAATGAATGTTTTGTGCCGTGTTGTGGGATCTCAATGCAGCCGTTACAGGCATTTACCACTTCCTGTTGCACACCCCGGACTTCATGACCAAATACCAAAGCGATCTTTGCTTGTTTATCCGGACGGAAATTTTCCAGGTTGACGGCTCCTTCGGCCTGTTCCACAGCCCATAGAGTATACCCGTTCTTTTGCAATGAGCGTACGGCATCCAGGGTGTTTTCATAATACGTCCACGCCACTGTGTTTTCAGCACCCAAAGCCGATTTATGAATCTCAGGAGAAGGGGGACAGGAAGTAATTCCACATAAACAGATCTGTTCCAGGGCGAATGCATCCGATGTCCTGAAAGCCGAACCAATATTATGCCGGCTGCGTATGTTGTCCAGAACCACTACTACAGGCATTTTCGGACTGTCACGGAATTCTTCCGGGGTCAGCCGGTTAAGCTCTCTGTTGGGAATTTTTCTGGGCATTGGACAAAGGTACGGGTTTTTAGTGTAAATTTGCACTATGCCAACTATGTATGTGATAAGCGGCTGCAACGGGGCCGGTAAGACGACAGCTTCTTATACCATCCTCTCCGAGATGCTTCAATGCCGGGATTTTGTAAATTCAGACGAAATAGCCAGGGGTATCTCTCCTTTTGACCTTTCGCATGCTGCCATAGATGCAGGAAGGGTTATGCTCAAAAGGATCAAAGAACTTACCGACACCAAAGAAGACTTTGCTTTTGAAACGACATTGGCAGTGCGTTCCTATGCCAGTTTGATAGAGAAAACAAAAAAGAAAGGGTACGAGATCATGTTGGTCTATTTCTGGTTGAACAGTCCCGATCTGGCGGTGGAACGTGTACAGAACAGGATAATAGCCGGAGGACACAGTATTCCTGAAAACGTGATCCGGCGGCGTTACTGGTCGGGTATGAGAAATTTGTTCAACATATACATGCCTTTGAGTGACAGGTGGTTGCTGATCAATAATTCAGAAACCCCTTCCTCCCTGATAGCAGAAGGAAGCGGTTTGAAAGAAATAAAGATCTATAACAGCCGGGATTACAAGCAACTCAAAACATTATCGCAAACCCTCCTCCCGGGCTTAAACGGACAGTAAGGGTCTCTTCACTGGTTACTTCCCGTTCTTCAATTTTATAATCGGTCGCGTGGCGGTGCGCATTGATCCCGTCACAGAAGATGCGCGCTTTATAGGTGCGTCCTGGTTCCAGGAAAGACAGATCCAGGGTGATGGTACGCTGAGTCCAGTTTGTCAATCCCCCTACAAACCATTGAGACCCGTTTCTGCGTGCAGAAACAATATATTCACCCACTTTTCCTTGTAATATCCTGGTTTCGTCCCAAACCACAGGGATCTTGGTAATGAAATCCGTTGTTTCCTGTTCTTTCATGTAGGCGGTGGGGTTATCGCATAACATAACAAGCGGATTGTCAAATACCACATAGGTAGCCACTTGCCTTGCACGTGTTCCGGCGGCCATTGGATTGTTGTAGACAGGATGGAAGTCCTGGCGGGTTGCGTTCCTCATAGCCCCCTGCGTATAATCAACAGGACCTGCAAGCATCCGGATGTAAGGAAAAGTGACCTCATAGGGGACCAGGTCTTCACGGCTCCACTTGGATTGTTCCAGTCCGAATATGCCTTCAAAATTCACCACATTGGGATACGTCCGGTTGAGACCTGTGGGTTTATACATCCCGTGCAAATCAATCAACAAGTTGTACCGGGCTGCTGTTTCTGCAATACGGTAAAGCATGTCAACCACAAGCTGGTCGTCCCGGTCCATGAAGTCTACCTTAAATCCTTTAAATCCCATTTCCGAATAGACACGGCATGCCTCTTCCAATTTTTGATCCAGCACGTAACCCACACACCAGAGGATCAGATCTACATTTTTCTCTTTTGCATAAGAAACCAATTCTTCCAGGTCAATCCCGGGGATCACTTTCATAACATCATGCCCGGTGGGCGGAGACCAGCCTTCATCCAGGACAACGTATTCTATCCCGTTGGCACTCGCAAAATCAATGTAATACTTGTATGTTTGGGTATTTATCCCGGCCGGGAAATCCACCCCGGTAATTCCCCAGTTGTTCCACCAGTCCCAGGCAATTTTTCCCGGCTTGATCCAATCCGTATTACCTATTCTGTTTGGTGAGCCCAGGGCGTAAACCAGATCATTTACGGGCAGTTCTGTGTCTTCCTTTGCCACAGCCATAATCCGCCACGGGAACGAACGTGTTCCTGAAGTTTTCGCCAATATGTCTGAATACTCCGCTGCCAGGACCTGCCCTCTTCCCGGCTCTGTCCGGGTTGCGGAAGGGATGGGTGCAAATACCCCCTTGAATTCAAATCCGCCTGAGGTTTTCCCTCCACGCAGGTACATCCCCGGGTATGATTCCAGATCCGATTCAGTCAGGGCCATTTTCATCCCGTTATCCAGACAGACCAGCAGGGGTAAAAAAGCAAGTTTTTCCCGGTCAAATTCACTGATGGGTATTACCGAATAAACGTTTTCAAAGGAATTCTGGAAAGGGTTGTCTTCTCCGCGGCTGTATGGAATATAACACGCGTAATCCTTTTCAAATATGAATCCGGCGGATTCCTCCACTATACAGAGAGAATCTTTTTGCTCGGCATAAAACTGGTAGGCAGCTCCCTGGTCGTAAACCCGAAAACGGATCCCGAATCCACCCCGGAATTTTACGTCCAGTTGCCGGTATTGATCATCAATTTGGGACTTTCTGTACAAAGGGGAGGGGATGATCTCCCGTGAATCAGTCTTTTTAGCTTTAAGAAGCCGGGCATTAGGCCCCAAAACCGTACCGTCTTTTAATCTCAAGGACAGGGCCGGAGAAGACACCAGCAGGTTGTCTTTATATAACAGGCAAAAAGAAATGTTTGTTTCCGTGACCACTTGTAATTCAAGATCTCCACCGGGAGATGTTATGGAATGTATTTTCACTTTTGCATCCAGAGGTGATGCAGTAAAGACAAAAAACAGAAAGGATAAAAAGATGATGGGCAGGTGTTTTCCAAGGGAAGTTTTCATATCAATAAATCTTATTAGTGTCAAGAATGGAACAGGTAAAGGAGTAATTCCCGTAAGGCAACATATATTGCGTTTGCGGGAGTGCACCCCACGAATTTATGCATCCCACACCCATCTGGCGGAGATCAATGGTGCATTGGGTGAAGTTTTCTTCGTCCAGATCCAGGGAATGGCGGTTGTGCTTCACGGGACCGTCGTCCAGCAATTCCTGTGAATAATGAAGGGCCGAGGCGGAAAAAAGGGAATCCGAGTCCACCCTGATGCCTGATCCCCGGTGGTCCAGCAACTGCCACCATCTGAGATCCGTTCTTGCCCCGTTCTCCTGCGGCCGGATGTAGGGGTAAAACTGTTCTTCAACGCCTTGACGGTAAAGCCCGACAAAAGACGCATCTTTTCGGTCCGGGTAATTCTCGCCGGGACCTCTGCCGTAATAAACAAGCCGGTTGTATTGTTTTGGGGTAAAGAACCTGATGCCAAACCGGAACATCGGGGGCATATCCCGGTCTTCTTCCCGTAACACCCCGGTTTTGAGTTCCTGGGTTATACGCAATCCTCCACGGGGATCAACACTGTACTTCATAAGGAGTTTGGCGTTGAGTTGAGGCAGCTCATACAGGGCACAGAGCTCATTTTCTTCTTTGCTAAAGCCTTTGAACTCCATAACGGGATCCTGCCAGGCCGCGTATTTTATCTGTAGTGATGCCCCAAAGTCGTTGTCCGTAGGAGCACGCCAGAAATTGGGCCTGATAAAGGTGTTTTCCAGGAGCATTTCCCTTCCTGAAAAAGAAAGGGCAGAGACAAATCCGTTGTGTTTGCTGAATTCCACTTGCATATTTCCTGCCTGGACAATAAGCCAGTTGCGGTCGTGATCGTTAATACTGATGTCGTCCGGAGAATCGGGGCCGGGTTGCCGGTTTTGCGCATCGTTGATAAGCAACTGGCCTTTGGCCAGAAGTTCTCCGGCTGTGAGCAGGCCTTCCTCTTTTTTCGTGTAAAAACGAATATTCAGAAACAGTTCTTTATTATTATAGGGAATCAGATTGGCAGGACGGTAGCCAAGGTCAACAAAGCCGGATTTTTGAGCATCAATATTCAAATCGTTTACGGTTCCGCGTAAAACAGGAATGCCGTCTGCTGTCATTTCCCATTCCAGGTACAAGTGCGACAGGTCCCTAAAAAAATATTCGTTGAAAACACGAATCTTTCCGTTGGCTGCATCGGCATCATATACCCAAACGTTCTGGTAATGGTATGCAACTTCCAGTGCATGCGGGTTGGGATTCCGATCCGGGCTGAATAACCCGTTGCAGTTAAAATTCTGATCGGATGCGTCGTAACGGTTATAATCGCCTCCGTAAGCGAAAATAAAATGACCTGCTGGTTTTTCAAGATATAAAGCCTGGTCAACAAAATCCCAGATAAAGCCCCCCTGGTAGTTAGGGTATTTACGGATGATTTCCCAGTAGCGGCCGAAACCTCCCTGGGAATTGCCCATGGCGTGCGCGTATTCACACTGGATCAAAGGCCTTTGCGGATCGTTTTCCAGGTAACGGATACATCCTTCGTACCCCAGGTACATGGGCGCAAAGATGTCTGAAATACCTGCACGGGTAGCCCGTTCGTATTGAATGGGCCTTTTCTGAATGTCAGCGCTACGTAACAATTCATATCCTTTGGTGAAGTTGTCTCCGTCTCCGGCTTCATTTCCCATAGACCAGACAATGATACAGGAGTGGTTTTTATCCCTTTGATACATACGTTCCATGCGTTGCAGGTGCGCCTGAAGGTAATCCTGCCGGGCAGCCAGGGTGTGTTCCCCGTATCCCATTCCGTGGGATTCAATATTGGCTTCGTCCACTACATAGATTCCGTAAAGATCACAGAGTTCGTACCATAACGGGGTGTTGGGGTAATGGCAGGTTCTGACGGCGTTGATGTTGAATTGTTTCATGAGCCGGATATCCTGGATCATGCGTTCCCTGGAAACGTTATAACCGGCAGAGGGATCCATTTCGTGCCTGTTGGCTCCCTTTATCAGAACCGGTTTTCCGTTTACCAGCAATTGGGCATCCCGTATTTCAACGCTTCTGAAGCCCACTTTCCAGGGAATGTATTCCGTCACTTTGCCGGTTATCCGGTCTTCAAGTGATAATACAAGGGTATACAGGCGGGGCAACTCGGCCGACCAGGGTTGTACGTCTTTTACCACGAAAGTTCCGGAGAAGAGATTGTCTTCGCTTTCAGACAAGGTTTTGCTTCCCAGGCTCAGACCTTGCGGGTTGGTCAAATGGGCTTTCACAATAAAATCCCCTGAGGGTTTGTTCAGCGTGGCCGAAAGGTAAAGGTTTCCCTGCCGGTAATTCTTTTCCAGTGAAGGGTACAGGGTGAAATCGTAAATGTGCGTTTTTTCACGGGCAAAAAGGTATGCATCGCGGGCAATGCCACTCAGGCGCCAGAAATCCTGATCTTCCAGGTAGGTGCCGTCACACCACCGGTAAACCTTTAAAGCGATCAGGTTTTCTCCCTCCTTAAGGTACGGAGTAATGTCAAATTGAGCTTCCAGTTTGCTGTCCTGGGAATATCCTGCGAACATACCGTTGATCCACAGGTATGCATTGGAAGTAACGGATCCCAGGTGTATAAAAACCTGTTTATCCTCCCAGTTTTCAGGCAGGATAAAAGTATGCCGGTAGTAGCCGGTATGGTTGTTTACCAGGGGAACGACGGGAGGATTGGACCGGTATTGGTTCATCCAGGCATAGCCCATATTCAGGTAAAGGGGATCCCCGTACCCGTTGAGTTCCCACAGTCCGGGAACGGGCATCTGACCCCAGGACCTGTCGTCGTATGCGGGTTGGTGGAAATCTGTATATCCGTTACCGGCATCCTGTGTCCAGGCAAACTTCCAAAGACCCGCCAGATTTTTGAACATGGCCGAGGACTCCTTTTTTCCCGACAGGGCAAGAGGCAGGTTTTCGTAAGCAAAATAGGAAGTGCGCATAGAGGCCCGGTTTACCTGGCTCAATTCCGGGTCCTGCCATAATGCAACCGGCTTATAGGCCGGATTGTCCGTGGTAATGTAGTCCACACCCGAAAGCGTGAAATAATGAATGTCTTCCGGACGGTTCACGGTCCATACGTTGACAGTAAGACCCAATTTTTTTGCCTGTGGAATCCAATGGGGATTGGCTTTGAGTATCCTCATATTGTAGTCCAGACCTGAATATCCCCTTTCTTTAAGTTGTTCCGGAGAGAGTGATCCGCCCAGGTAAGCTACACAGGCAGCCGGCCGGGAAGCTATTACCGTTTCACAGATATGGGAAGAGAAGCTGATATATTCCACTTTATCGCGCACGTTTGCCTGATCCACCAACTCCAGGATCGCTGCCACGGCGGTTTTTTCCGTGTCCTTGTCCCGGTGAGGTTTTATTTCAATGATCAATCGGGTGTGTTGCTGTGCAGCAATAAGGGGCAGAATCTCGTCAAGCAATGGAAGGGTTTCTCCGTTGGATAAAGTGTGACCTGAAAGATCACTATAGGCACTTTCATCTATACGAACCCCGTTCAGTACCGGATCATGGACCAGTACCACTTTGCCGTCAGTAGTCAGATACACATCTATTTCCACCCCGTAGCAACCCGCATTGATGGCATTTTGTACGGCACTTCTGGAGTTTTGGGCGGACCCTTCCCGGTTCCAAAAGCCGCGGTGGGCAATAATACCCGTTTGCGCTGTTAAAGAGAGGGTTGAAAAGACGTAAAAAAAAGTAGAAATTAAGGTGATACGCAGCATGTTGTTTTTATTTTGTAAATTGCCAAATCATTTGACATTCTGATATGCGAATATACGACATTTCCCAGGAAATATTCGGTGGTGCCATATTCAAAGGAGATCCCGTTCCTGCGGCCATTCCGCTATCCCGTATAAAAGACGGATCCCCCTATAACCTGTCTTCGGTTTCTATGTGTTTGCACAGCGCTACACATATTGATGCCCCTTCCCATTATATTGATCAGGGGAAGACCATAGACCAGATACCACTGGATTATTGCATTGGCCCGTGTATGGTTTTAACGGCTAACGGACCCATTGATGAAGGTTTTCTGTCTCCTTTGCTGGGCAGAGGAGCAAAGCGGTTGTTGTTCAAGGGAAAAGGATGGCTTACACTTAAGGCGGCCCGGGCTTTGGCTGAAAGCGAGATTGTCCTGGTGGGGACGGAAAGTCAGACGGTAGGACACGGGAACCAGACAGATGAAGTACACCGCACCTTACTGGAAAGCAACCTGGTGATCCTGGAAGGGTTGGTGCTGCAGGATGTCCCTGAAGGAAATTATTACCTGGCTTCGCTACCGCTCAAATTTGGTGGGATGGAAGGTTCTCCCTGTCGTGCGATTCTTATGGATTATCTGCCGGGATCGGATTAACAAATCCCGAAATCGTATTCAATTTTCTGTAAATACAGTTCTCCCGGGTTTAAAACACAATTGGGATATTCAGGGTGATTGGGGCTGTCCGGGTAGTTCTGGCATTCCAGGGCTACTGCGTGCCTGTTTTTGTGTGGTATGCCGTTCTTTCCATTTCCGTTTCCATCCAGCCAGTTTCCCGTATAAACCTGGATTCCGGGCTGGGTGGTACGAATGGTGACAGTTCTCCCGGTACCGGGATCTTGCAAAAAGGCAGCCTGCTGCATGGTTCCATCACTAAGTGGCAGGCACCAGCAATGGTCATATCCGTTGCCTATGCGTAATTGTTCGTTATCCATGCCTATATCCCTTCCAATGGGTTTGGGCTCCCTGAAATCGAACGGGGTTCCCTTTACCGGGGCAGGAGCTCCCAGCGGAATACTTGTGTTATCAACGGGAAGGTAGGTGTCTGCATTGATTTGCAAAAGATGGTCGTTAACGGGGCCACTGCCTTCTCCCGCCAGGTTGAAATAGGTGTGACTGGTCAGGTTTATGATGGTGGGCATATCGGAAATGGCCCGAAGTTCCAATGTCAGTACGTTGTTATCACTCCAGCGGAAAGTAACGGTAACCTGCATGTTGCCCGGGTAATTTTCTTCCCCGTGCGGGCTGGCATAAGTAAAAGAAACAGCGTCATCACCTTCTTCTATTCGTGAAACCCATACTTGTTGACACATGGATTGCGGTCCGCCGTGAAGGTGGTTCGGTCCGTTGTTTACAGCCAGTTGGTATTCTTTTCCGTCCAGGGCAAACACCCCCCGGGCAATACGGTTGGCGTAACGTCCCACCGTTTTACCTAAATACGGAGGGTCCCGGAAATAATGCATTATGTCTTCATATCCGGGTACTACGTCTTTCAGGATCCCGTTGCGGTCGGGAACGCAAATTCCTGTAACAGTCGCTCCTATGTTGCAAAGTTCTACACAGGCACCTTTGTTGTTGGTTAATTTATAACTGACGATAGCTTCTCCCTTTGGAGAATAACCTTGAATATACTGGGTTGCTTCCATAATGGCTGGTTTTGTCTGAGCCATAAAGATACGAATAATGTCATATTTTCGTAAATTTGCGTTTCTTACCCTGCTTGAAAATGAAAAAGATCTTTGTTGTTATTGCCTTATGCCTGGGCGCTTTGCTGTTTTCGTGTCAGCCATATCAGGATGCTCCTGTAGAAAACCGCTACCTGGCGGGTGTTCACCAAACCGTTGATCTGAACATAGATGAACTCTATGACTCTTTTGGTGTTGAAGATTATCCAGAGATCACATCAAAACTGGAGTATATCATTTCATGCCGGTCTTTCAGGGCGGTGGTGATCACGTACCATACAACCGATCCGATGGGTAACCCGGTTATTGCGGACGGTACTTTGTATTATCCGCTGGACAGGGATATAAAAGGTGTAGTAGAAATGTCCGGGATCGCACACATGAACAAAAACGGCGGATCCTCGGAAGATATTCCGGTGTTGGAAGCACTGCCGGTTCTGGCTGGTTACGCAGTGCTTCTGCCAGATATGATAGGTTATGGAAAATACGGAAATACCAAGGAAATGTACCATCCTTTTATGATGATAGACAACCTGGGTAAAGGTGCCTGGGATTTACGCCAGGCTGCCACGGAATTTTTTGCCGGGTTGGGTTACCGGATCCCTAAGAAAACGGTTATATCCGGATATTCATACGGAGGCGGGGTAGGGTTGGCTGTTGCCCGTTATTACCAGGAGCATCATCCGCTGGAGGTGTCTGTGGAACGGGTGATCGTCGGTGGTGGCGCTTACGATCTGAATGCCACCTTTGACGGATTTGCTGCAAATCCAATTTGTGTATATCCTCTTTTACCCGGGATCATTATGTCGCTGGACCATTATTACGGGCTGGAACTGGATTACAGTCAGATCTTCAGGGGGCCCTTGGTTGACCATTATCAGCAGTGGTATGACAGGACACGGAATGCCAGCGGTCTTATTGCATTGATATCTGAGGATATGCGTAATTACATGCACCCCGATTTTTTTAAGCCGCGTGAAGAAAGAAATGCCGAGTTCCAAAAGATCCAGCCTGTGCTGGATATGAATTCGGCCGTGGACGGATGGGTACCCCGAATGCCCATATACATTTTTCACAGTTCCGAAGACTTGTATGTCCCGGTGGAAGCTGCCGAATATGCATACAGGGAGTTCAAAAAGAACGGCGCCTACGTGCAATATCAATCAGGTCCGGGAACACATGCGGACTGGGGTGTAAAAGCGTTTGCCCCCCTTCTGCTGTACCTTTCCCTGCAGTTATAATTTCCCGTTTTCAGACCGTATACTCGGCTATAATGCCCAAAACAACCCGGGCTGCTTTCTCCATGCTTTCCAGGGGGAGGTATTCCATTTTGCCGTGAAAGTTATGACCGCCGGCAAAGATATTGGGACAAGGCAATCCTCGGTATGACAGTTGAGCCCCGTCTGTTCCGCCCCGGATGGGATGAACAATGGGCGTTATTCCCTGGGCTTTGATCGCCCGGACCGCTTTGTCAACAACATGCATATGCGGTTCAATTTGTTTGCGCATGTTGTAATACTGATCCTTTAATTCCAGGGTGATGCAATTGGATCCGTATTTCTTATTTAAAAAGGCAACCACCTCCCGTATCATTTCCTTTTTCTGTTCGAATTTATCCGGATCATGATCCCGTATGATATAATTCATCCGGGCTTCTTCTACCGTTCCCCGGAATGAAGTTATGTGGTAAAAACCCTCATAATCCCTTGTAAATTCAGGCCTTTGTTCCACCGGAAGCATGTTGTTCAGTTCTGTTCCTATGATCAGGGCATTGATCATTTTGTCTTTGGCATATCCTGGATGAATGTTCCGGCCCTGAATATGGATGTTTGCCATGGCCGCGTTGAAGTTTTCGTATTCCATTTCCCCAACCTGACCGCCATCAATGGTGTAGGCGTATTTAGCCCCGAATTTTTCCACGTCGAATTTGGCAACGCCCCTTCCAATTTCTTCGTCAGGAGTAAATGCGATCTTAACCGGACCGTGTTTTACTTCCGGATGTTCCATCAGGTACTGGGCTGCCCACATGATGGCAGCTACGCCGGCTTTGTCATCGGCTCCCAGCAGGGTGGTGCCGTCTGTGGTGATAATGGTCTGTCCTTTATAAAGAAGTAATTCCGGGAATTCAGCCGGGTCCAGGAACAACTCCTTTTCTTTATTCAGAAGAATTGGTTTCCCGTCATAATCAGGGAAGATCTGCGGATTGATGTCATTCCCGGGGGCGTCGGGTGAAGTGTCTACGTGTGCAATGAAGCCCAAGGCAGGAATATCCCGGGAGGTGTTCGAAGGGATGGACGCCATAACGTACCCGTATTCGTCCAGGTGCGCATCTTCAATTCCCATTTTATGCAACTCGGCAAGAAGGAGTTCCAGCAATGCAAATTGTTTTGCAGTACTGGGTTGGCTTTCAGACATGGGGTCGGATGATGTGTCAAAAGAAATGTATCTGAGGAATTTGTCCAGTATTTTTTCCATAGTAGAACTTTTTTATTTTTGTTTTCCGGCTTTCATGCTGCTGACAGCCAGGTAGATAATTATTCCGGCATACGCTACCAGGGCCAGGGCCTGTGCAGCGGAAGATCCCTGCCATAGTGAGTTGACCAGGTTAATCCCGGCAAAACGCATAATGGCACTGACCACACCCATCAGGGCACCTCCGGCTATAAATCCGGAAGCAAGCAGGGTGCCGCGGTCTTTGCGTTCTTCATTGACATTTTGATCTTTACTGCGCGTTGATACATACCAGGCAATGGCTCCGCCTACCAATAAGGGAAGATTCAGTTCCAGGGGAATGAACATGCCCAGGGAAAAGGCAAGAGCCGGTATTTTAAATACGGTCAACAGGATGGCAATCACACCTCCTATTCCGTAAAGCAACCAGGGGGCGCCTCCCCCTGACATGAGCGGTTCAATTACGGCTGCCATGGCATTGGCCTGCGGGGCAACCAAAGCGTTCTCCCCGGTAAATCCGTAAGTTTTATTCAGTACGATCATGACACCTCCTACGGTAGCAGCGGCTACCAGTGTGCCGGCAAATTTCCAGATCTGTTGTTTAAAGGGCGAAGAGCCCAGCCAGTAACCGATCTTCAGGTCTGTTATAAAAGATCCGGACACAGCCAGTGCGGTACATACCACACCTCCAATGATCAGGGCCGCGGTCATCCCGGCTGTTCCTTTCAACCCGGCAGCCACCATAATTACCGAAGCCAGGATAAGGGTCATTAACGTCATCCCGCTCACCGGATTGGTTCCTACTATAGCAATTGCATTGGCAGCTACGGTCGTGAAAAGGAAGGCAATAACTGCGACCACTACAAGGGCTATGATGGCATGCCAGAGATTGAAGTCAAGAACACCAAAGTAGAAAAACACAAAGGTCAGGGCCAGGGTAACCAGGGTGCCAATGACGATTATCTTCATGGAAAGGTCCCTCTGGGTGCGCACCACTGCTGCATCTACGGCGTTCTTTTTCCCGCCGAGTTCCTTTTTGGCCATACCCAAAGCCGATTTGATGGTCCCCGAGGCTTTTATGATCCCGATGATCCCGGCTACTGCTATGCCCCCGATCCCAATGTGCCTGGCGTACCCCGTGAAAATTTCCTCGGGACTCATTTGTCCTATCGTCTGAACCACCCCGCTTCCCATCAGGTCAATTACCTGCCCTCCCCAGATGAGATTCATCAACGGGATGATCCCGAACCAGGCCAGGAATGATCCGCAACAGATGATGAAAGCATATTTCAGGCCGATGATATATCCCAGGCCGAGTACGGCGGCACTCACGTTCAATTTTCCCACCAGTTTGGCCTTATCGGCAAGGGCAACTCCCCACGGGATTACTCGGGTGGTAAAGACTTCGCTCCACCATCCGAAAGTGGAGACAATGAAATCGTAAAGTCCTCCAATCAGACCACTGATGAGCAGGTAACGGGCACTTTTGCCTCCCGTTTCCCCGCTGACAAGCACCTGGGTGGATGCGGTGGCCTCGGGGAACGGGAATTTGCCGTGCATATCCTTTACAAAATATTTGCGGAAGGGGATAATAAACAAGATCCCCAGGATGCCTCCCAGCAGGGAACTGAAGAAGATCTTCATAAAATCCACTGATATAGCCGGGTATTTATCCTGCAAAATATACATGGCCGGAAGGGTGAATATGGCACCGGCCACCACTCCGCCCGAACAACCTCCGATGGACTGGATGATGACGTTTTCTCCCAGGGCGTTTTTGCGTTTCAGCGCCGAGGAAAGTCCCACCGCTATTATGGCAATGGGGATAGCGGCTTCAAAAACCTGGCCCACTTTCAGTCCCAGGTAAGCTGCCGCGGCCGAAAACAGGACAGTCATAACAAGGCCTGTGACAACTGACCAGAAGGTAACTTCCGGGTATTTTTTGTTAGGCGACATAAGGGGCTCGTACGATTCGCCCGGCTTTAATTCCCTGTACGCGTTATCGGGGAGTTTTACGGGTTTGGTTTCTGATGATTTCATGATATTCTTCCAGTGTGATTTTATGTTGGTATATATAGGTTGCAGCTTTTTTCCCTACGTACCTGTAGTGCCAGGGTTCATACTTATATCCCGTGATCTTTTCTTTTCCCGGGGGATATCTTTCAATATAGCCGAAACGATGTGCATGTTCTTTCAGCCAGGCGGCCTCCGGGGTGTTTCCAAAAGAATAATGTACGCTGTTAATGTCGGTGGTTAGCCCGGTCTGGTGTTCCGAGTGTCCGGGCCTTGCCGAGAATTGTTCGGCATTTTTTAAGCCACTGCGCCTGACCGCATTTTCAAACAGCTCCTGTTGCACCGTGTCTGACCTGTAGGCCGACCTGTTCCATAGCGTAATGCTGTCTTTGGCCGCCCGGCTGCACATGTTGGCAAAAGCCCGGGCTGCTTCTTTACGCAACAGGTTCATAGCTGCGCGATTGTATGCTTCTTCTATGGGGACCAGGTCCCCGGGACGGTATCCTTCGGGAAGCTTATGGCCTTTATTTACCAGGACGAGTATTCCTGCGGAAGTGTCTGCTGCCGTGATGTTTACATATCCGGCTGTGTGCTGTTGTGCCACGGTGTCCCGGGGTGATGAAAAGACTTGTATATATAGTAAACACAGCAAAAACAGTTTCATCATGCTAAATTAAGGAAATATTTGTACAAAAATTTGCGAATTCTGGAAAATCATTTACCTTTGCAGCCCGTTTGAAAAATTAACGGTCGTTCATTGACGTATTAAAGAGAGATAATAGAGGTAAAAAAAAACAAGATAGTCTGTAATAAAATAGGTCTAAGGACCGTTAAAAATTAGGGACTACAATTTGAGAAGATCAAGGGTTACCGGCCG